>Ga0209542_10000273_pt1 | contig 129218 bp, 119 predicted proteins | sample RifCSPhighO2_01_FD_184028 | JGI IMG/M metagenome (GOLD analysis project Ga0209542, IMG submission 184028) | Soil microbial communities from Rifle, Colorado - Rifle CSP2_plank highO2_0.1 (SPAdes) (version 2) | ecosystem: Environmental > Terrestrial > Deep subsurface > Rock core/Sediment ... | reverse complement strand
GGATGCTGGAAATCGAAGATTTCCATCATGCTCAGAAATCGATATTCTTTCACCGAGCTAAAGCTCGGAGCGTGCGAAGTCGATTTCTGACATGTCAAATTTTTATTGGTTAAGGTAAACCTATTTAAACCGAAGGAAATGCACTAAAAAAGAGGAGGGTTTGGCATGCCGAAAAAACAGGGAGAGATTGACGAAAATATCAGGATGGTGAAGGATATGCAGAATGTCTGCATACACTGCATGTCCCAGCTAGACAAGGTGGCCTCCATAATTGAGCTTTCGCCTGCTGAAATAGATATTCTCAAGCAGCCAACAAGAAGCTTCACATTTATAATACCCGTGCGCATGGACAAGGGCACTGTCAGCAGGTTTGTGGCGCACAGGGTCCAGTTCAATGATGCGCGCGGCCCGACAAAAGGGGGAATCAGGTTCCACCCCGACGTTGATTTGGAGGAGGTTAAGACCCTTGCATTTCTCATGACATTGAAATGCGCCTGCGTTGATATTCCATTCGGTGGCGCCAAAGGGGGCGTTGTTGTCAATCCAAAGGAGCTTTCCATAGGTGAGCTTGAGCGGCTGAGCAGGGGCTACATACGTGGAATCCACAGGTTTATTGGCCCGAACATTGACATTCCCGCCCCTGATGTTTACACTACGCCGCAAATAATGGCCTGGATGCAGGATGAATATGAGAAAATTTATTTCGAGCATCGGCCAGGTGTGATAACAGGCAAGCCGAAGCCATTGGGCGGAAGCGAAGTCAGGGACTATTCGACTTCTTATGGATGCGCAGCTGTTTTCAAGGAGATGGTCAAGGAAATGGGCCTCGACAAGGAGCTAAAAATTGTTATACAGGGATTTGGCAATGCAGGCTCTAACCTCGCAAGCATATTATCAGGATGGGGCCATAAAATAATTGGTATCAGTGATTCCAAAGGCGGCATTTTCAGCAATGATGGTCTGGACATCAAGTCATTGCTCGCTTTCAAGGAAAAAATTGGCACTGTGATTGGATTTCCGGGGAGCGCAAGAGTCACAAATGAGCAGCTTTTGGAGCTGGATTGTGATGTTCTTATCCCCGCTGCCTTAAGCAGCCAGATTACAAAATCAAATGCGGACAAGATTAAAGCCAAGATTGTGATGGAGCTTGCCAATGCGCCTGTTACAACCGAAGCCGATGAAATTCTGGACGCTAAAGGGATTGTTGTAGTGCCGGACATCCTGGCAAATGCTGGAGGAGTGGTTGTGAGCTATTTTGAAACTGTGCAAAATCACTATAACTACAAGTGGAAGCAGGAGGCAGTGCTGAGGCGCCTTGACAGGATAATGACAACTGCATTCAGGGAGGTCTATGACAAGTCAAAGCACCATAAGTGCAGCATGCGGAATGCGGCTTACATAGTCGCCGTAAGGCGAGTGCTCGAAGCTGAAAAGCTGAGGGGGACATACTGATTCTCCCCTGACAGTTGGCAGCTCAATATTCCAGTTCAAGGACAGCATTGTTAAAAATGAAATTAAAAATAAACTCCCTGCTTTTTGGGACTGCCGGAATCCCGATAGCAGCTAATCCAAGGACAACTCCAAATGGGATTTCTAAAGTGAAAGAGCTTGGCCTGGGGGCTATGGAGCTTGAATTTGTGCACTCTGTAAATATCACAAAAGAAAAGGCTCCAGAAATCAATGAAATAGCAAAAAAAAACAACGTTGTTCTGACCTGCCATGCGCCTTATTACATAAATCTGAATGCCGTTGAAAAGCCAAAATGGCATGCCTCTATTTCCAGGATTGTCCAGTCTGCAAAAATAACATCATTGTGCGGAGGCTATTCAGTATGCTTCCATCCTGCATATTACCTAAAGCAGGATCCCAAAGATGTATTCAGCAAGGTAAAGGAGGCAATAAGCATAATAGTCGAGGAGCTGAAAAACAGCGGCGTTGAAATCTGGGTTAGGCCGGAAACTGCCGGCAGGGTGGCCCAGTTTGGCAACTTGTCGGAAATACTTGATATGTGTGCGCATTTTGACAATGTCCTGCCGTGCATAGACTGGAGCCATTTGCATGCGCAAAGCAATGGAAAATACAATACAAAAAAGGAGTTTGAGGACGTGCTTTCATTGATGGAAAATAAGCTTGGCAAGCGCGCCATGCAAAATGTGCATTTCCATTGCCAGGGCGTTGCCTACAGCGATAAAGGTGAGAAAAGCCATATCCCGCTTAAGGAATCAGATTTAAACTACACAGAGCTTGTCAGGGCGTGGAAGGAATTTGGGATAAAGGGTGTTGTGATAAGCGAATCGCCAAACATTGAGAAGGATGCCCTGTTGATGAAAAGGATTTATGATTCAGCATAGCAGCGGGCTTTATTCTTGAAAGGAGGGGGATATTTGGCAGAAGGGAAAAATATTAATAAGCACGCCGCAGGTAAAGCAACATGGGGAAAAAAGGTGCAGTTATAATACCATTAGCAGTCTGTTTACTGTTCACTATATCATGCTCCGTATTTGCGCAGGATGAGATTTTCACTGCCAGCGACCTGACTGCAAGCCTGGCAATCTCATCAAACATGGATATTGTGCCTCTCGGCAATAACTGGAGAATCGACAAGCTGAGAGTGGAGCAGACATTTTTCCCAAAAGATGCCTGGAACCAGGATGTCTTGGAATTGGACAATAATCCTGAAGCATCCATAAATGATTCTGCAATAAATTATGTCTGGGAGCCTCCTGGAACCGACTCGGTTGGCTTTGCCATGGACAGCATGGTCAAGGTCACGTATGGCTTTATGCCAGTTGACAGGAAAATTTCCTTTCCTTTGCTTGAGCTGCCTGAAGACCTGCAGAAGTATGTTATCCCGCAAAAGAATATTGATTCGGAAAAAAGGGAAATAATCGAAAAGGCAAGCGAGCTTGCAAAAGGGGAAAGCGACCTTTATGTTGTTGTCTTCAATGTTGCTGAGTGGATACAGAACAATATAGAATACAGCCTCGACAGCCTGACTGCAGAGGCTTCTCAAAAGGCATCATGGGTGCTTGAAAACAAGGAGGGCGTTTGCGACGAGCTTACCTCGCTTTTTGTGGCCATGCTTCGCAGCCTCGGAATTCCTGCAAGATATATAAGCGGCGTTGCCTACACGAATTGGAACAGCCTGAATGATTTTGGGCCGCATGCGTGGGCAGAAGTCTATTTTCCAGGGTATGGGTGGATTCCCTTTGACATAACATATGGTGAGTTCGGATTTGTGGATGCCGGGCATATCAGGCTAAAGGAAAGCCTTGATTCAAACGAGCCAACTGTCAACTACCGGTGGGACGGCTGGCTGGTGGACATTCAAACGCACAGGCTAAAAATCGAGACTGAAGTTGCTTCCTTGGGCAGCAGATTGAATCCAGACCTGATCCTGGATGTGGCTCCACTGAAAGACAGGGTAAAATTTGGCTCCTATAATCTAATTGAGGCTGAAATCTACAATCCCAACAGCTATTATTATCCAACAGAAGTTATAATTTCAAGGTCGAGTGGGCTGGAATTGGTCGGGGACTCCAAGAAGCAGGTCCTCCTTTTGCCCGGGGAGCGAAAGAAAGTTTACTGGGTGATGAGAGTGGACAGCAATCTGGACAAGTCATTTATCTACACTTTCAGGATAATTGTGCAGGGTGCAAGAAATGCAACAGGCACTGCAACATTTGTCTCTTCCGACAGGGACCAAAGCTTTGACCTGGAATACATCAATGGCATACTGGCGCAGAAAATTGAGGAACGGCAAAAAACATACAGCAGGAGCGTAGGGCTTGAATGCAAAACAGACAAGAGCGAATACTATCTTGATGAAATCATAAAGATGGATTGTGACATCAGGAATGAAGGCAATGCCTATCTTAAGGATGTCAGCATGTGCTATGAAAACGACTGCAAAATGCTGGATCTGGGAATAGCTGAAAAAGGCAGCGTCTCGTATGCAATAAAATTTGAAAGCGAGGGTGCGAAGAACCTCGACATTGTCGCAAAGAATGAGTTTATCACAAAGACAGTTGGCCTGTCGCTGACCATGCTTGACCCTCCAATGGTCTCAGCTGAAGGCATCATCACTCCGGAGTCCCTTGAATTTGGAAAATCGTACACCATGGAATTTACACTGCTCAAGGACTCCTTTTCCGAGCCGGTTAATCTCAATGTCAGGATGGCCGGGCCGATGGGTGAGCGGACATGGCAGGTTCCAAACATGAGCCAGGACAGGAAGTTCTATGTGAGCTTTGAGTCCAGCATGCTCAATCCTGGGCAAAATGATTTTGAAATAGTCTTGGACTATGAGGACAAGCTTGGGAGAAAGTTCACAGGAAGCAAGACTTTTGCCATGCAGTTCGACAACCTGAATTTCCTGCAGAGGCTGCAGCTTAAAATGAACAGCTTCGCCAGGAATTTCTCATCCCTTGACATAAAATTGGTGGTCATGATTGCATTTGCCTTTGGAATTGCATTGGGATTCATTTTCAGGCCAAAGAAACACAAGGCTGGCGTTCCCGAGGACTATCTGGAGAAAGTTGAGGGAAAGGGGCTTGATGCCATGGAACCTGCCCATGAAATTGAGCCCGGGGAAATTAAAGGCGATTCCCTTATAAAGCCGTTTCAGCGGACAATTGAAAAGGTGGTGGTGCCTGAATCAAAAAATGAGGAAAAAAGTCCTGAATTGCGTGACAGGCGCAAGGATGACCAGGGCAAAAAGCCAAAACAACCAAAGAAGGCCTGATCCGTTTGGTTTTAAAAAGGGTGTTATTCAGCCAGGCATGTTGCATGGATTTTAGAAAGCATTATAATATGAAAGGAATCTGATGATAAAATGAAAGAAAAATATGAAAAAATTGTGCCCGACACATCAGTAATAATTGAAGGCCTTCTGTCTGCAAAGATCAGGGACGGAAAAATCAGGGCAGACACAGTCATTATACATGAGGCAGTGCTCGCAGAGCTTGAGCATCAGGCCAACCTGAACAAGGCCCTGGGTTTTTTGGGCATTGACGAGATAAAAAGGATTAAGCAGCTTTCTGTCAAGGATGGTTTTGAAATTAGATTCGCGGGAAAAAAGCCTTCTGCAGCTGAAATAAAGTATGCATCATTGGGTGAGATTGACTACATTATCAGGGAGCTTGCTATCGAGGAAGATGCAGTGCTTATGACAGCTGACAAGATACAGGCCCAGATTGCAGAAGCCAAGGGTGTCAGGCTTATCTATGAGAAAATTGAGGCATTGCATAAGAAACTCCTGCTTGAGGATTTCTTCGATGAGACCACTATGAGCGCCCACCTTAGGGAGAATGTGCCGCCTTTTGCAAAGAAAGGAATGCCGGGGAATTGGCAATTCATCAAGGTCAGGGAAAAAATCCTCGCAAGGGAGGAAGTCCAGGATATTTCCAGGGAAATAATAGAGGAAGCCGGAGTCAGGAAAGATGCATTCATTGAGATTGAAAGGCCAGGCTCAACCATAGTGCAGCTTGGCAAGTTCAGGATTGTTATTACGAAGCCGCCATTTTCTGATGGCTGGGAAATAACAGCAGTGAGGCCTGTCAAGAAATTGGGCCTCGGGGATTACAAGCTGTCTGAAAAGCTCAGCAAAAGGATTGAGGAGCAGGCAGAGGGGATATTGGTTGCAGGCGCGCCGGGGATGGGAAAATGTCATGGAAAAGGTACACCCATCCTTATGTACCGTGGTCAAATAAAAATGGTTGAAGATATCAGGGCGGGGGATTTAATCATGGGTCCTGACTCTAAGCCAAGGAAGGTGTTAAGCACTACAAAAGGATACGGTAAACTGTACAGAGTTAAACCGGTAAAGGGGGACCCTTACATAGTCAATGAAAACCATATTTTATCTTTGAAATATAGCACGAGTAAAATTGAAAAAACTACCAATATATCTGTTAAAGATTTCTTAAATTCACCACCACATATTAAAGAGCGTTGTAAAGGATATAGAACTGGAATAGAATTTCCGAAAAAAGAAACCCCAATTAGCCCATATTTTTTAGGAATATGGTTAGGGGACGGTCTTTCTGCAAGCTTAAGAATATCCAATTCTGAAATTGAAATTCTAAGTTTTTTAGATGATTATGCTCAAGAAAATGGGTTGATGCTTAAACAGCATTCATACAAAATGGGAACAACGTGTCAAACTTATGGTTTAACTGTTGGCCATCGGGGGGGAGTTGTAATTAATCCTCTTCTAAATAAAATGAAGGCCCTTAACATAATGCAGAACAAACATATTCCAGATCTTTATAAGATTAATGATTATGGAACCAGATTGGAAATTTTGTCTGGTCTGATAGATACAGATGGCTATTTATATGCAAATTGTTTTGAAATTGCTACAAAATTTGAAAAATTAAAGGATGATATCCTGTACCTCGCAAGGTCAGTTGGTTTTGCGGCATATAGCAATGACAAATACGTGAAAAATAGAAAATATTATCGAATAAGAATATCAGGCGATATTTCAAAAATACCGACAAGGATAAAAAGAAAGCGAGGGCATGCAAGGGAGCAGGTTAAGAATGTTTTAAGGACTGGAATAAAAGTTGAAGATATCGGATATGGCGACTATTATGGCTTTGAATTAGATAAAGATGGTTTATATTGTTTAGGCGATTTCACTGTTACACATAATTCAACCTTTGCGCAGGCCCTTGCAGAATTTTATGCTGGAAAAGACAAGATCGTCAAGACAGTTGAGGCCCCAAGGGACCTTGTGCTGCCTGACAATGTCACCCAGTATGCCATCAGCCATGGTGACGCCCAGGAGATTCATGACATTTTGCTTCTGTCCAGGCCCGATTATACCATATTTGATGAGATGAGGAATACAGATGACTTCAAGCTGTTTGCCGACTTAAGGCTGGCCGGAATAGGATTGGCAGGGGTTGTCCATGCAACAAATCCGATTGATGCCATCCAGAGGTTTGTCGGGAGGATTGAGCTGGGCGTGATACCGCAGGTTATAGACACGGTGATTTTCATAAAAAACGGGGCTGTGTTCAAGGTGCTTTCGCTGAACATGACAGTCAAAGTTCCATCAGGCATGACAGAGGCTGACCTTGCCAGGCCGGTAGTTGTTGTTAATGACTTTGAGACTCAGAAGCTTGAATATGAATTGTACAGCTACGGCGAGGAGACTGTTGTAGTGCCTGTCAGGGGCGAGCAGCAGGCCAAGCCAGCGCATAAGCTCGCGGCCAAATCAATTGAGCAGGAATTCAGGAATTACACGGCAAACCCCAAGGTGGAGATGCTTTCAGACAACAAGTGCGCCGTTTATGTTGCAGAGAATGATATCGCAAGGATTATAGGCAAACAGGGACAGAATATCAACGGCATTGAGGAAAAATTGGGGCTGTCAATTGAGATTAGGGACATCATGGACAAGCCAAGGGGAAGTGATTCCCAGGAAGCGCATGAAGGCCTGGAATACGAGGTTAAAATTATGAAGAAAGGCGTTGTTTTCCAGCTCGGCCATGAAGCTATTAACAAGGATGTTGATGTATTTGTCGCTGGTGATTATCTGCTGACGGCAAAAGTCGGCAAGACAGGCATAATCAAGGTGCACAAGAACAACAAGATTGGAAGGATTCTTGTTGATGCTGTGAACTTCGGGGAGAAAATAAAGCTTGTTGCGAAATAGGATTGTCATAAAGATATGTAAAAAATCTAAGCGGGACAATATTTTCTTATTTGGATGTTATATTCTTTTGTTGATATTTCATTTGTAAATTGTCCCCTGAAGATTGATAAAATATTTTTTCGCATGATGAATGTGCTTGCCCACCTGCTATAAGACAGCCAGCCCTCAATAAAATCATAAATGGCATCGTAGCTAACCAATTTGCTGTAATATTTTGCACAGAGCTGCGACAGGTTTATGCGAAACTTCCTTATATTGCTTTTTTTCAGCAGCTTATGGTAATAAAATATCTTGAATCCCAAAAATGTTGTGCCTTGCATGACTAAAGAGATTTTTGACTTATCAGGATGCAGTTCTATTTTTAGGCTGGCTTTGAGGAAATTATTTATCTCTGACTTGCATGCTTCTAGGTTCCATTTGTTATTGCCCAAGATGACAAAATCATCAACATAGCGGATATAATAGTTTACCTTAAGTTTATGCTTGACAAAATAGTCAAGCTCGTTGAGGTAGACATTCGCAAAGAACTGCGAGGTCAAATTTCCAAGAGGCATGCCTTTTTTCCCTTCTTTCGGCAATATATGATTTGCGAGAATCTGTTTTATAAGCCACAAAATCCTTTGGTCTTTTATTCTTTTCTTTATTGCCCCCATTAGAATTTTATGGTCGATATTTTCAAAATATTTCTTTATGTCAGCTTTTAAAATATAGCGTTTGAGGGTGTTGTTCCTGCTCACTTTTCTTTTGAAATAGTCAAATCTTTGCAATGCTTTCAAAGTTCCCTTGCCTTTCCTGTTTGCATAAGAGTCATGGATAAATGTTTTTTCAAATATTGGCTCAATAATGTTGCATAAAGCATGATGCACAACCCTGTCACGAAAATCTGATTTGCTTATCTTCCTTGTTTTCGGGTCGCGGACAATGAAATTTACCAATGGCTTTGGCTTGTAGCAATGCAAGAGAAGCTCGGATTGTAGAAGAAGCAAATTTTCTTTTAAATCCTCCTCAAATTCAATTACATAATGCCTTAATGTTTTGTGCTTTCTGGCCTTTTTGTAAGCAAGAAAAAGATTTCCATAAGAGCAAAGTTCTTGCCATAAGCATCTGGGCTTTGTCATTATAAGTGTCTCAGCATCTTTCTGGGCTATTCCACGCACGAAGTTGTTGGAATTGTCCACGTTCCTGTCGTTGGCATTGAACCTTGAATCGTTGTCAAACCTGTTCAGCCTGGAAGCCCGAGCAACTTGTAGCCCTTTTGCTGTATCTTGCACTGCTGTTTCATCACAAGCCTTGGCTTGTTTGTCACAGCTGTATTTCATGACAGCATAAAAGCTGCCATAGCAAAAGAGCGTGTAGTCCAGCACTGCCTAATAAAAAGCAGAAATGCTGAGACAAAGGCTAAAGAAGAATGAGGGTATTTATTGTTTTTGCTTTGCTGCAAAATAATTTGTCGCAAGCTGCAATAATGCTGTTGCCCTGCTGTCATTTAGATGATTTACAGCCAGGGGGTCTTTAAGTATTGCATCATAAAGTTGGTCGTATGGATTTTGCAGCGCGTCGCCTTCGGCGATTTTTTTCTCTAATGGTACCCCACGCACGAAGTTGTCGGAATTGTCCACGAGCCTGCCGACGGCAAAGAACCTAGAACCGCCGTCAAACCAGTACAGCCAGGAAGCCCGAGCAACTGCTCCTTCTTGTGCATGCTCTGCAATATATTTTGGATTTAATGCCCAGATTCTTGTCTTTGCTATTTTTCCTTCTTTATTGAGCAGTTCCATGTTTGCAATATATTCCTGCAAATTGCCTCCGCCGTATTTTTGGATGGCAAGCAATAATTGGTCTTGTGTTTTAAATTCCTGTGGCTTTGATGTGTCAATTTCAAAATAACCCCATTCATCGTTTCTGTTTTTAAATTTGAGCTTGAGATTATCCATGCCTGTTTTCAAAACCTTGTCGGATTTGAGAATTGCATCCAAGTCAGTTTTCTCTACCTTGTAATTGTGAGCCGGAGATAGAAGTTGCCTTGTTGCTTCCTCTATATGCTTAAGAATTGGATTTAAATCCCTCATTGTGCTGTAAAGATAAGCTTTTCCATCCTCAAAAGTGTAAACATTGCCGTCTGCTGTGTAGAACCATTTATTTCTTAAACTGGAGTCAGTCTTTCTGTCCCTCATTATTTCATAAGCATACTGGAATGTTTCAGGCCTTATTTGAGAATAACCTTGGGCTAAAGCTCCTGGTATATTTACAAGCTTTCCCTGCTCATTAACTGCTGTGCTTGACAATGTTTTTTCCAAAGTTTGTTCTGTCATTTTAACTTCCTTGTAGAGTGAACCACTCTAATAAATGCTCATTTATAAATCTTTGCATTTATTAACCATTGAATAGTAACAACTACTCTTAAAATAAGGCTCTGATAAAAATAGCACCCATAGTAGTATACCTGTATTATTGGGGGGTGCTTTTTTAGTCAAATTTAATTTTTTATCGAGAAGAATTAGCTTAAATAACGCTAAAATCCAGAAGACTGATTTAAGCCTTTTTAAGGATTTTTTCCAGTTGGTTGCGAAGATATCTCCTGTCAATTGTCTTGCCAAATTTCCTGTATTTTTGGACATATTTTCTAACTGTACAAACAAAAAACCAAGTGTCATACTCTTTTTTTAGCTGTTTTACTTTTTCACTAATGGCTTTTTTGTCTTTGCTAAGTTTGTTTCCGGTTTCAACTTCAATTGCATATCTCTTGTCATTTATTTCAAAGGTTATATCTGGCTTGGTTGTCATGTATTTTTTACATTCAACATACTTTTTCTCAAGAAATTCGCATATATCATAAACCACAAAGGCATGACCTTCGCTTTCATTGAATCTTGGCTTAATCAGGAATTTTTCCTTTTTCCTCGAATTAATGCTAAATTGAGATGAAATCCTGTAGCCTTTGGCCATCAGGTATTTCATCTCATCGAGATTAAGCTTTTTGCACTTAAACAATCTTTTTTCTGAATCTAAGCTTATTGTAACTTCTTTTCGTTGTGCAGTTTCAAAGCTTTTAGGCAATACTTCTTCCGTTAAGCTTTGTTCCAAACTTTCAGACATTTCCTTTTCCGTATTGCTTTGTTCTACATCTTCAGGAAGTCCTTCTTCCGTTTTGAATTGTTCAATAATTCTATCCTGGGACAGCTGCATGGGACATTTCTTGTTTTGCCTGTTCCTGTTAATCTTCCAAGCAATTAGATAAAGCAATAACATAAAGCTGATTGAGGCGATTATCGTAATAACCATCCTAATTATCTTCTGCATTCCAATAATTTCTATCTTTTTTTGGAGCCAAGCTAAGAAAAGTATAGACAATAAAACATAAAAAACAGAATTATCTTCCTGATTATTTTGTCCTTGCATGGTTTTTTAGCATCGCTTGCAAATTCTTACCTTTTTCTCGATAGGATTAATTTTTATCTCCCCAATGCTTTGCGAGGGGAGATAAAAATTAATAAATTGCTTCTTTCAGCCCCTTAACCTTCTCTTCAAACACTTTCATGAAGTCTGGGTCTTTCACAAGCAAATTCAATATGCTGTCAGCCCTCTCTCTTGCTTCTTTTTCCTGCCGCAGCTTCTCTTCAACTTCAAATGCTGATTTCAAGTCCAGAATGCCAGAGCATTTTGTGCAATATCTTGCATCCACTGCATTCATTGTGTTGCATCTTTGGCAGACTTTAGGCTTTAGCCGGCTCTCAATGTTTTCCTTATCTTGTTGTATTCCATTCAAGGCAAGGATAGATGCATCTATCTGCTTGCCGGACATATGGACATATGTCGAGGGCATCTTGCTGCCTTGTATCCAGCCGAAGTACTGATTCATCTGAAATTCTGTCAAGTGGTCTGCTAGAAAACTTGCCCGTGCATGCCTGAATATATGGGGATTAAACCTTTTTTTAATGCTGATTTTCTCAAAGAGCCTTTGCAAAAGGCACCTGATATTATCATATCTCATCACCTTGTTATGGTTTGCTGACCCAATATTTACCCATAATGGTGAATCTGGCTCGTTCCTATGTGGATGCATGTTCAGCCATGCACCCAAAAGCGGCGCAGAAGATATGATTCTTACAGACCTCGGACCCGTTTTTCCAACAACATTGAGGATTGCGCCATGCTCATCAAACTTCACATTGGCTATTTGCAGACTGCCATGCTCACCAATCCTTGTGCCAGACTCATATAAGGTGGCGACAAGTGCCTTGTCCCGTGGGTGGTCTGCTGCATTAATCAATGCCCTAACTTCATCTTCTGTCAGCAACTCGGCATTGTCTATAAATTTTTTGTCTGTCTTTTTTATAGCAGTGCTAATCCACTTTACCTCATATGGCATTTCATCTTCTGCTTTCTTAAGCCATTTAAAGAAACGCTTCAGCATTATTTTATACGTCGATTTTGTCCAGGGGCTATAGTCATTTTCCTGTAAAAACCTGACTGCTTCAGTTATATCCTCTTTTGTTACCTTATCAAAGTCTGCCTGCAAGGTTTTTGCCCAGAATACAAGGACTCCCAAGTATCTTTCTATCCTTGGCATGCTAATATTTTCTACGCTGCAAAAGTCCCTGAACTCAAGAATCAGCTGCCTGTTTCTTTCAGAAATGGCTGCTTTTCTAACCTGTTCAAGTGCGCCTGCAAGCCTTTTTGGGTAGTTATGTATATCTATTTCCTTTTTCATTTTAATCCTCCGAAGAAATAGCAGCTATGAAAATATAAAAGCTGAATGGCCAATTTATGGTCATCAGACGTTTAAACAGAATATGAACGCCGCGGCCCAGATTTGAACTGGGAAATCCTTTCGGAAACCAGCTCTCAAGGCTGGCGCAGTACCAGGTTGTGCCACCGCGGCAGATTTTTAAGAAAAATCTGGTAAAAACAAGAGAGGCATAAAGCCTCTCGACGCAATTCGCTATCATTCTTAATTATTGCTATACTGAATAGCAGTTCGGGAGACTTCCGAAGGAACGCCTCCCTAGCTTCCGTGCGAGCTGAGGCCAGCAACTGGAGCCTCGCTTGACACGGCACTAGTATGATGGGATTAACCTTCGGTCAATCCCATGACTCCGTTCTGTGACGCAGTTCGGGAGACTTCCGAAGGAACGTCTCCCTACCTTCCGTGCGAGCTGAGGTCAGCTCCGCGGCAGATTTTTAAGAAAAATCTGGTAAAAACAAGAGAGGCATAAAGCCTCTCGACGTGATGATAATGTTTTGGTTTATATCACTATTGTTGGCTAATCGCACTTAGTCCGACATATCCTGTCCATTAAAAAACTATATAAATGTTTGGCATCATGTGGCGCTAATGGCGGAACCAGGGGGAGTCAGGGAGGCCAAGCCGCAAACTTATCAGCAAGGCATCCGTGAATTTATTCAGCATGCCAAAACACCGCAGTTCTATTCCGCAGCCTCGGCTTTTGCACTGGGGGAAGCAGGGATTATTGCATTCCTGAACAACATGTCCAATTCTTACGACACTTCCGGCTCTGAGCTAGGGATTGTCGGGGCATTCTTCAATGTGCTGAACGCCTATACAGCCATGGGAATTTACGAGGCAGGCCGGGAAATAAGGAACACGGCCAGGCCGAGGCTGGCAACATGGGCAAAAGCAAAATGGAATGACTTTTCAGGGTCATTTTCAGATTTTTACAAGATTGGAAAATATCTTGCGAGGCATGCACAGCAGGGCGTTGACAACTTTCTCCTGGAATACAGGCCGGGCCTTGCCATGGGAAAGAACAGGCGAGAGAACCTGGACCATGCTGTAAATACGCTTCTTCAAAGGGTGGCCGAGGCCAGGGATAACTACCTGTACATTTCAGCGAAATTCACTTTGGATGATTCCTCCCCGCAGAAAAGGCCGCGCATGGCAATTGCCCTGGCAAGGTCTGACAGGATGGACGAGGCAGTCGAGGAACTGCAGGAATGGCTCAGGCAGAATGAGTCCGACAAAAAGTTCCAGCAGCTCAAATGGGAAAATAGCTGGGGCCTGCTTTTCAGGAAAAAAAGGGGCGTGCTGGAAAAAATGCTTGAAAACGAGCAGCGAAGAACTGAAAGTGTCTACGGGATCCAGCCTGTTGCTGATTCAAGCCTCATGAAGAATTTTTATGAGGCGCTTGTGTGGCTTGGGGAGAAAAATCCTGATGAGGCAGTCCATTACCTGAGGGAGACCCTTGCTTATGGCAACACTCCGGCTGAAGGCCTTGCCGGCGCAGGGATTCTCCTGCACGGCCTTGGATATCGAAAGGAGGGGAAGGAAGCCATCATTGAAGCCATCAGGAAATCGCCCGGGCGCTTTGAGAAAAGGGATTATTACCCCGGCTCAAAATCTGCGTGGATTGCAATGGACAGATTTTGGGGCTCAGTGCTGGTATTGAAGCAAAGGCCTTTGGCCGAGCTGCAGAAAGAGTCAATTCGCCTGTCCAGGCTGGAAGCCAGGATAAAAAAATATGACATGGGCGGCCTTCTCACGCAGGCGCATGACCTGGGAATCATTGATTTTGATGGAAATCCTTCACTTGCAACCCTGCAGGCAGATGCAGTTCCGCTCTCAGAGGCATTCGTCATAAGCCCTGAAACCCAGGAATTCGCTTACTGGGCGCACGGCTTCCACCAGGGCGCAATGTCCACTCCTGATGTCCGCAATCCTGGCCCAATGCCTATTATTGACAGCCTGCTTCTTCGGCTTGAGCAGGACAATGTGACGCCGGATTCTGTGAAGCAGGCGATCCTGGATAACTTTGATGTCACTCTGAAATTTACAGAAGGCTATCCATTCCTTGTTGATGATGCGGATGCAAAGCCTGACAACCGGGGCCTTGCCATGCTGCACAATGGAAAGCAGAAAATCATTTTCTGGGATGAGGAGCAGAAAGGAATGCCTGGCTATCCTGGCCACACATACATGGAAGCTGATGACGCCAAAATGTTTTTCCATGGCCCGCATGTGGTTAGAATGCCGAATTCCTGGCGCTACCTGGAAGAGCAGGCTGGAAAAAAGAATGAAACATTCAACCTTTATTGCCCTGAGGGGATGCAGGTAAGGGAAAAGGATTATCTGAAAAGGCTTTTGCTGGCATCCATCCCCAAGGCAGTTACCTATGTTTCATACCAAAACACCCTGGAAAATCCAACAGACGACGGGATTGACTTTATCGATACTGTCAGCCATCTTGTCTTTCCCATTCTTCAGTTTAAATACATAAACAGGATGACATCAGGCGAGGCAAAGAAGATTGCCAGGCTCGGCGAAGCGCTGCATGAGATGCGGCAACATCATTTTTTTCACCTGCAGAAAATGGCCTCTGGCTCATGAAATAATTGCCCATCAAACCAATGATTTGCTATCATCTATAGAGATAATTATACTGCATCCCCTGGTTATTGGAGAAATTGAGCATGGCAGATGCAGTCTGATTGGTCTCTCCTTCTTCCGGCCTGTGGTGCGTTTCATGGTAGTCAATAAACGCCCCGAGCTTCAGGGGCTTGTACTGGTGGTCTGTGTCAAACACTTTATTGGCATCTGTCAAGGTGGTGTAAGCATGTGCGCCCATGTCCCCTGCAGAAAAATGCACATGCCATCGTTTTGCAATCCCACGGCCGTGCAGGTCAGTTTTCTGGTGCCATTTTTGCTCGCCGTAGTCCTGAAGGGGGGCATAAACCAGTTGGAATGCATAACTGTTGTCCGGCGCAACATACAGCTCGCCAAGATACCCTGCCATCTCCTGGGGCACATAGTTGAATATTTTGGCTGGCGAATACTCCGGAATCCCTGTGGCTGAGCTTGCTTCAGGGGAATAATCCTTGTTTTCCTTTTCCTTATCCTTGATTTCCGACTCTATCCTCTTTATGACTTCATCTATGGACTGGCCAGGCAGAAGGGGAAAAATTTTTGGGCTTCTGTCCTTTTCCGAATCCGGAATTGTATGCCGGTACATTGTCTTATCCATGCTCATCATTCCTATGCAAATATGGCAAATTTATAAAACTTGGCAGGAAAGGTTGTGCCTTGTTTTCCTGAATATATCTCTTATTTGATAGTGGTATCACAAAATATAAATAATGCTGTCCCTGAAATGCCGTTGTGGTCATATCGATTGAATACACGGAGGGCGAATTCGTTTTCAAATTATTGCTTAGCCTGGGAGCTGGCTTTCTTGTTGGCATGGAGCGCGAATCCCGCGGAAAAAAGGCAGGAATCAGCACGCAGACTTTTGTCATAGCCGGCGCAATGCTTTTCACAATGATGTCGCTCATGATTGACCCAAATGAGCCGGCAAGGGTGGCGGCGCAGATTGTCACAGGCATTGGCTTTCTTGGCGCAGGGATAATCCTGAAGGACAAGACAGGCAACATTACAAACCTGACAACAGCAGCGAGCATCTGGTTTTCTGCTGCCATAGGCATGACAATAGGCATAGGCTATTACATGATTGCAATTTTGGCCACACTATTCTCGATACTGGTCCCTCGAATCCCTCATTTTTTTGGCAGCCCGGACCATCACGACAAATAATTTCAGAGCCAAGCCTGCTTTCAGAATTGAAAGCTTCGTTTCTTTGTGCTTTTACCAATCCAAAATAGAAATAAGAAAATAAAAAAATTGGCTATGGAAAACTAAACGCATCTGCCGCCCACACATATTGATGAGAAGTTCGTCACGCATGAGGCCCAATTGTTATAATACTGCGTTCCGCTGCACCAGTGCTCCATTACGCTGGAATTGTCCAGGCAATATTCGCTGTGATTGTACGGGTTTCCTCCTGAATAGCCGCTGACAGTTCCCCAAACTGTAATTGCAAATCCTCCGTCGCTGTCAGAACACGAGTCCGGAAAGCCACAATCAGCAGGGCATGTGGCAGATGTTTCTCCGCCTTCACAGACGCCATCTCCGCAGTTTGTTTCGTCATTGTCTGTCGGCCCTGAGCATCCTCCGTCAGCAAGGTCAACTGCGCCGTCTCCATCATTGTCTGTCCCGTCATCGCATTGCACTGAGGGATTAAGCTCACTGCTGTCTCCCCGGTTTGCACATCCTGGGTCACTGGGCCAGTCTGTGTATCCATCCCCATCATTGTCAGTGCTGTCCTGGCATGCATGCTTTGCTCTTGGCGCTGCCATAACCAAGGCAACAACCAGAATGCCCACTATGACTACTGCACTGATTAATGCTACCCCTGCTTTCTTGTCCATGTTTCTTTCGCCTCCATAACTCATATTCTAATGAATATTAGTGTGCAAACGTGTTCAGATATTTATTTCTTGTGTGATTACAAAGTTGTGACAAATTGAGCTTATCTATATATAATAACACCATAAATTATATATAGCATGGCTCAGGAATCAACTTCATGCCGGGCAGAATCCAGTCTCCAAGCTCAATCAACACGTACAGGCAATGCCCCCGCAAATATTACTATCAATATATCGAGGAGCTCCCCACAAAGCCGAGCATCCATCTTGTCCGTGGCCATGTTGTGCACGAAGTGCTGGAAAATTTTTTTCACCTGGACACCTCCGATCTCAGCAGGGCAAATTATGAAATGGCGCTGAAGAAGCGGATACAGGACCTTTTGCTGAAGCATTGGCAGGAAGAAAAGGATTTCAGCAAGCTCGACTTGACAAAGGAAAAACTGATGTTTTATTTTGATGAAAGCATGCTCATGCTCCTGAACTGGATCAACCAGTTCATTGCCAGGCTTGAGGCAATGATGGTTCAGGGGTTTGGCCTCGCAGATGCCTTCAGGCGCCTGACTCCAACAACGGAACAGCAATATGTGTCTGAAGAGCATAAGGTCCAGGGGTTCATTGATGCAATAGAGGACATTGATGACCATGTCAGGATAATTGATTACAAGACATCAAAGAGCTTTGACATTTCCGAGGAGTACAAGCTTCAGCTGGCAATCTATGCATTGCTGTACAATGAGAAGCACGGCAAGCTTCCGAACAAGGTCGGGATAAATTTTCTGAAGGATGTTGAAAAATTCCTGGATGTGGATGAGGACCTTGTCAGGTACGCCAAGAAGGAAATTGACCTGGTCCACAAAAAAACAGCAACCGATGACATTTCAGCTTATCCGCTGGTGCCCCAGCCATTGTGCAAATGGTGCGACTTCTTCAACAAATGCTTCGGGGTTGAGGGTGAAAAATATCCTTTCAACAACAATTCCCGAAGAAGAATGTGAGCTCAGCCAGAGTCCCTTAACCCACCAAGAATTATGCGCCAAACATCTTCATCAGCCGCGCCTGACCCTGTCCACAAAATCGTGCCGCTCCTCCCAATGGCAAATTTTGTTGTGGTTGTTTTTACACCGTACTCGGCCACAACAGCAGGGTCTGCCTTGACAAATCTTATGCCCTCTATGCCAAGCTTTTCAGCATAATTTTTTATTTTATCCTCAGATTCCGCAGGGTCCAGGTTTATTGCAATAAACTCCACTTCCTGGTCATATTCGGGATAGATATCCTTGAGCACCTCAAAATCCTGTTTGCAGTAAGGGCACCAGGTCGCCCAAAAGTACACAACTGCGGGATTGCCATATGCTGTGTGGCCATTGTTGAGGCTGGCCTCAATTCCATCAACTGCTGTGAGGGCAAAGTCAGGGGGCACATCGCCCTTCTGGATGCCGACCATGGGAAGCTCAGCGCTGGCAGCTAATTGCGAGGCATCACTGCCCGCAATTGCCTCGGATTTTACCTGGAAAACCTCTTCCGGCGAAATTCCCCTGTTCCTGCTGGTGTAGAATGAAATTGCCAGTATCACAAGCCCGATTACCAAAATCATGGCTATTGACCTGCTTGCTGGCTGATTCCTTTTTTCACTGTCCTTTTTCTTTTCCGCCATAATAATATAGGTAATCCTCCTTTCATTTAAAATATCTAACCTTTGGGTCTTAAACACTGATTTTAACCGATACCTCTGCTATGAATCCTGTTCAGGCAAAGCATAAATTTTTAAGCCAGGCACTTATGGAAGTTAGCATGGCCTCGAAAACCAGGAAAAACCAGTCAAGTGCCAAGGAATCCAGGGAAGCTGGCAAGGGATTGCCGCGAATAGTGGGCATTTTGCTTTTGGTTTTCTGCATTGTGCTTATTGCATTGTCAGGGGTTCTCTTGTACAAATACAATGAGCTTCAGCACAACATTGAGACATGGGTGGATTATGCAACAGCATTGCAGGGCATATCAGGCATTGGCGAGCCCGAGCCAACTCACATCCATGCGGATTTTGCAGTCTATGTCAATGGCCAAAGAATTTCTTTTAATGTGTCAGAGTACCATGAAAAAAATGATTTGACGCATATTCACCTGGGCAATCCTGAAGGCGACAAGACAATACACATACACTCAACTGGAATAACCTTCGGGCATTTCCTGAGGAGCCTGGGCATGAGCCTGAATTCAGAATGCTTCGCCATGCAGTCCGAAAGGTTCTGCAATTCACCTAACGCCTCTTTGAAATTCTATGTCAATGGCGAGAACAACCCTGAATACGGCGACTATTACATGCATGACCTGGACAAGCTCCTCATAAGCTATGGCAATGACGGGCCGGAGCAGATAATGACACAAATTTCCAGCGTTACGGATTATTCAAAACTGTACAGCGAAAACCCTGAACTGGGCTAAAGAGAAAAAAATAATTTTGCTGAAATTTCTATTTCCTGAATACAAGCAGCAGGGCAAGTATCACTGAAATCACGCCCACAATTATCTGTATCCAGGCAATGCCGCCGGTAAAAGTGTTGAGCCAGCTGTATAATGGAGGAACTGCATGGACTATGCCTCCAACAAGCAACAGTATGTTTGCCCACATTTGCATATCTTGTGCCATCTTATCACCACCATCCAAAAAATTAATCTTCAGTATTCCCAAAAAATTATTTATAGGTATAAAAAACTTGCGCCGGGCATGCCTCGGCTATGCATTATTTCACTTTGCCTAAAAATTGGAAAGCTTTAAATAAAACTGAACAATCGTTATGCAAAACTTAGGGTGACGCTTATTGAAGTGCGGGCAAACAATCGCAATACAAATGGAAAAAATGATTTTTTCATAGGGCCTGTTTCTGTACGTGAACTTATAGAAAGATTCGACACGCCATTATATGTCTATGATGCAGGCACAATTAGCCGGCAGGTCCGGTCCCTTCATGATGCGGGCTTTGATTCCGTCCGATATGCAATCAAGGCGAACAACAATCCGGCGGTTTTGAAATTAATCATGGATGAAGGCGCCTCGGGTGTGGACGTTGTCAGCGCAGGCGAGCTCCTGATTGCGCAGATTGCCGGGATATTAAGCGATGAAGAGTCGCCTCGCAGGGTTGTCTTTGGCGCTGACTTTTTCGCGAATAATTCCCATGACCTTGAGCATGTCATAAAGCTGAATGCAACCTTAAATGCAGGCTCAATCAACATGATCCAGGAATACGGAGAGATGCAGCCCGGCATAAAAGACATCAGCATAAGGCTCAATCCGGGATTCGGGCATGGCCACACAAAGAAAGTGGACACAGGAGGAGAGCACAGCAAGCACGGCATCTGGTACGGCGACGCCAGCAAGGCGCTGCGAACTGCCAGCGATTACGGCCTGCGAGTCAATGGCCTGCACATGCATATTGGCACAGGAACAAATCTTTGGGAGCTGGAGAGAGTGGCGGAATCGCTGATAACCAATGGGCAAATGGTGCGTGACCTTGAATATGTCAGCGCAGGAGGCGGCATCCCAGTCCCATACAAGGAGGGGGACAGGAAAATCAACCTGCAAAAATACCGAAAATTGCTTGCCAATACCGAGCGCCGCCTCAGCGCCTTTTTTGGCCGGCCGATAAACTCGGAAATCGAGCCAGGCAGGTATCTGGTGGCCGAGTCGGGATATCTTGTGGGCAGGATTCGTGACATCAAGAGCACGCCTGCAAACAAATTCTATCTTGTTGATTTTGGATTTGATGCAATGCCCCGCGCAGTGCTGTATGGCGCGCATCATGACATGCTCATCGTCGGCAGGAATTCAAAGGAAAGTGAAGTTATTGTTGGCGGGCCGCTTTGCGAGTCCGGCGATGTCTTTACGCAGGAGCAGAATGGCGACCTTCGCCCGATAAAACTGCCAAGGGCGGAAATTGGCGACATCATCATAATGAAAAATGTAGGCGCATATGGGATGTCAATGGCTTCCAATTATAATTCAAGGTTCAGGCCGGCTGAAGTCATGGTAAACACCGACGGCAGCTATCAGCTAATAAGAAGCAGGGAAGGCGTGGCTGACCTGACCAGGAATGTAATCCTTCACCCTGAAAAAATAACTCCCAGGCAGGCGATACAATAATATTTTTGAAAATTAAGTAAAAATAGAAAATTAAAAATGATAAGGCAAGAAATTATCAGGGCTTAAGTCCCTTCTCTCCATTCATCTGCATACTTCTTCTGCATTGAAGTCATTTCATCCTTGGCTATCCCCAGGGTCATGAGCTGCAGCTTGGCAATCTCATCGTCAATTTCCGGAGGAAGCGATATGACCTTGTTCGGCAGCTTGCCTTTCAGCTTAACCCCATATTCAACAGCCAGGGCCTGGCCGCAAAAGCTCAATGCCATCACAGTAGAAGGATGGCCTTCTGCGCATGCAAGGTTGACAAGCCTGCCCTCGCCGGCAAGGAAAATCCTTTTGCCATTGATTGTGTATTCATCGAAATATGGCCTTATCCTTCTCTTCTTGCTTGCAATCTTTCCCATGCCGTCAACATCAATCTCATTGTCGAAATGGCCGGAGTTTGCAAGGATAGCGCCATCCTTCATCAGCTTCATGTGCTCGGTCGTGATCAGGTGCTTGTTGCCGGTCACGGTGACAAAGATATCCCCTATTTTTGCAGCCTCTTTCATTGGCATGACCCTGTAGCCGTCTGTCCTTGCCTGGAGTGCCCTGAAATTATCGACTTCTGTCACAATGACATTTGAGCCCATTCCCTGGGCGCGCAAGGCAACCCCTTTCCCGCAGCTGCCGTATCCGGCAACAACAAACGTCTTTCCTGCGAACAATGTGTTGGATGCCCTAAGAATTCCGTCAATTGTTGACTGCCCGGTCCCATAATAATTGTCAAACAGGTGCTTTGTCTTGTTGTCATTGACTGCAACCATCGGGTACTTCAGGACTTTCTCCTTTTCCATGGCCTTGAGCCTGATGACACCTGTGGTTGTCTCCTCGCATCCAACAATGATATCCTTGATCAGCTCTTTCCTTTTGGTGTGGATTTCAGTCACAAGGTCGCAGCCGTCATCTATTGTCACATGCGGCTTGAAGTCAACCACTTTCTTCAGGTTCCTGTAATATTCTTCCTTGGTCTCGCCTTTCCATGCATAGACTTCAACGCCTTCCATGGCCAAGGCCGCTGCAACATCATCCTGCGTGGAAAGCGGGTTGCATCCTGTAATGGAAACCTGCGCCCCGCCAGCAATGAGCGTCCTGACAAGGACAGCGGTTTCCTTGGTTACATGCAGGGCCATGCCAACCCTTAACCCCTTCAGCGGCTTTTCCTTTGCAAACCTGTCTTTGACCTTCAGCAAAGCGCCCATCTGGCTCTCTGCGTATTCTATATTCATTTTCCCCTGCTCGGCAAGGTTTATGTCTTTTACTTCGTATGCCATGGCTTTTTGGAATTTAAATGGCGTTTATATACTTTGTGCTGTCCATGGCTTTGCCCGAAAACTCGCCTTCCGGCTCGGTTTGGGCATCTGCTCAGCATTGCAGCTTCCCGCGAATTGCATTTTTCTCCTCTGCAACCCCGAAAAATGCCTAACCCCTCCTGGAATGGGCTTCGCAAAATTGATGCCCAAACTAACTTTTCGGGCAAGGCCGCTGTCCACTTTTTGATGCCTGATTAGGCGGCGCGGCCAGGGCAGGCGAGTTTTTCCGCAAAGAGGCATCTAGTCATGACTTTTATCTCCCTTCTATGGAAAAAAGTAACTACCATAAAGTTTATATATTAGTTATATATTATACAATAGTAACAAATACATTATTTTACGTTTGGTGGGAAACACAATGAAGGGGACAAACTCAATTTTACCAAGCATAATAATTTTAAGTGTGGTTCTACTGATACTTTCCGGCTGTGCGCCTTTGCCAACCAATGATGTTAAGGGATGCGCACCTGTTGCCAGGCCAGCAGAAGATGTAACCGTGCCAATTGGCGGCGAACCTGCCACCGGAGAGACACCGGCCGGAACTGAAACGCCTGCTGAAACAGTGCCTGAAGAACAGCCTGTAACCGAAGTTACAGGGGAAGTGCCAGTGACTGAGCCTATTTTGCCAATTGCTTCTGATGAAGACAGTGAACTGATAATGGTTGATGATGGCATTCCTACAAAATATGTTGTGGAAGGCCAGACAGTCCAGCTTGACCTGAGGGCAATTGACCCGGATGGAGACCCGCTGTCATATACATTCAGCCCGCCAATGGACAGCACCGGCAAGTGGAAAACACATGAGGGCGATGTCGGGACTTATTTTGTATCAGTCACAGCTGATGACGGCGAAAGCCAGACAACGCAAAAAGTCAGGATAATCGTAAGGCCATCAAACAAGCCGCCAATAATGGGCGAAATCAATGATGTCATGATAGAGGAAGGCAGCACAATAATTCTCAAGCCATTGGTGGTTGACCCGGAGAATGATGATATAACAATGAGTTATTCAGGATGGATGGCAACGGATACTTATATCACAACTTTCAATGATGCAGGCGAGCACTTTGTCACAATAACTGCAAATGACGGCAAGAACACAGTCAGCCAGGAAGTCCGGATTGTGGTAACCAATGTAAACCGCCCGCCTGTGCTGGGCAACATGGCAGACATGGTTGCTGTGGAAGGCGATGCTGTCAGGATAGTCTATTATGCAGCTGACCTTGATAAGGATCCCCTGACATTCTCATTCAGCAAGCCTTTCAATGCCTTGGGAGAATGGCAGACTGGTTATGAAGACGAAGGCGAGTACCCTGTTATTGTTTCCGTGTCTGATGGGGAACTGACCGATGAAAAGGCGTTCAAGCTCACAGTCTACAAGAAGAACAGGGCACCGGCCATAACAGGTGTTGAAGACATCATTGTCAAGGAAGGCGAGTTGGTGCAGTTCAGCCCGATTGCAACTGACCCTGACGGTGACCAGGTTTATGTTTCTTACAAAGGCTGGATGAGTTCAGCTTCCTACACAACGAATTATAATGACGCAGGAAGCCACGATGTTTACATCATTGCCTCAGACGGAACTGACGCGGCAATCATCATGCGCACAGTTACAGTGGAAAATGTGAACAGGCCGCCAGTGTTCCAGATTGAGTAAGTGAAAAAAATTCGCAATATTTGTTTTCGCAATATCTGTTGTGCCAGGGAATCATAAGCAATCAGCATAAGCAATCAGCGGAAAAACTGGCGACACAAGCGATTAGTATTCATCCAGGAATGTCTGGCCCTTGTTTTTTTCTTTTATTTCATTGCCTTCTTTTATGCCAATGCCTGTTTCCTTATTTTCATCTCCTGGTTTTTTCTGGCCAAGCATCGGCACGCCATAAACGCCGTCATATCCTGGCCTGATCACAATCTCGCCATTTCTGTTTGCCATGACTGCATCTGCAGTTTCCTCACCTGCAAGCTTGGCCAGTTCTTCCCTTCCCAAACTCAGCAATATGTCATATTCGCTCCTGTTTTCCTTAATGCTAACCAGTTTGTAGTATTCCTGCCACACATATTTTGTTGCAACAGCCTTGCCGAGCAGGGCAGCAAGTATGTCCGACAGTGGGATTACCGATCTGAAAGGGATTGCGCCTTCGGGCACAAATCCCTCCTGCCTGTCTGCAAGCTGTTCCACCCTTTCCAGCACTCCCACTGTAAGCTTTCGCCTGCATTTTGGGCAGATATTGCCAGCTTTCATTGCATCAGCCGGATGCATCACAATATTGCAGCTGCGATGGCCAGTGAAATGGTATTTCCCGAAATTAGGGTCAACTTCAATTGTTTCGACAAACCCTTTTTTTGTCCTTAAGCATGCGATTAATGCTTCATAGGTTATTTCCTTCATTTCGAAAACATTGGCTTCCCTTCCAAGCCTCCATGGCCAGAATGAATGCAGGTCGCTGTTTGACACCAGCGCGTACTTGTCAAGCTGTGACAGCCTCCAGTTCATTGCAGGGTCGCTCGAAAGGCCGGTTTCAAGCGCATGGATATGCCTTGCCTGGTCCCTGAAGCATTCCTCGACTGTGTCAAAGCCTGAATTTGCGCCAAAGAGGGAAAACCATGGCGTCCATATATGCGCAGGAATTATCTCAATGCTTTCATCAATCCCCTTTAGCTGTTCCACAAGCTCATGGCACGGGAACTTCCCAAAAATTGGCCTTCCATCAGAAAGAAGGTTGCCTTTTTTTCCAAGCATCTCATTTATCTGCTCAACAATCTCAAAGCTGCCTGCCAAGAGCACATTGTGTATCTTCCTGACTTTTCCGCCTTCAGAATATATATTGGAGATTTCAGCTGACAGCACAAAAGGATAGCCGCTTTCTGTCCTCAGGATTCCGCTTCCATCCTCTTTCAACTGGGCCCTGAACTCTGCAAGCCATTTCGGGTGGGTAAAATCGCCAGTCCCCATCAGGCCCACTCCCTTGATTCGGGCATATCTCTCAAGATTTTTTACACTGATGTCCTTTGAGGTTGCCCTTGCGTACGGAGAATGGATGTGCAAATCAGCTATGACCCTCATAGCCGGGTGCAATCTTGATAATTATAAAAAGATGATGGGTTTTGCGGTCCAAACAGCCCAGCCCAAACAGCCCAGCCTACCATTAACTTTATATAACCCCTGCCTCTTTTTCCCCTGCATGGTGGGGAAAGGCTCAGATTCAGAGGATGATGAGATATCTATAGATTTTTCCAAGATAAAGGGATTTTTCTCCGGCAGGAAGAAAAGCGAAAAGGCAAGGCATTCCAAAAAGCAGGCAGGCATTTCTGAAAGCAAACAGCAGGCAAAGGAAGAAAGCCAGCGGGAATCGGCCAGGCAATCGCAGGAGGCCGGGGATCAAAATGATGATGACATCTCAATTGACTTTTCAAAAATCAAGAATATCTTTTCAAAAAGTTCCAAAGCAAGAAAATCCAGCACTGCTGATTCTGCTGATTCTGATGGCTCTGATGATGTAGTTATGGATGCGGAATCCCTTGACAAGGCGAAAAGTTACATAAAAAAATTCTGGCCCTATCTGTTAATCCTTATCCCAATTTTTATTACAATCTTTGTGCGCGCCCACACAGTCAACCTAGCAGTGACAGACACATGGGCACGGAACAGTGTTTATGACTTTTACAGAAGCCAGATAGAAGCGAGCATCAGGCAGCAGAACCCTGGCATAGACCAGAACACTCTTGGCAATGCTGTGGCGCAAAACCTTCAAACTTTCATCGAGCAGCGCAAAGCAGAGATTGACCAGCAGGTCGTTTTGACATCAGGGGACATAAAGAATTATTTCCAGTACCAGTCAGGCGATACACTGTATCCTTACATGGGCGATATTGATTCATATTATTTCCTGAGGCAGGCAAGAAACCTTGCGGAGAAAGGGCATATCTGCGACGTTATTGAAAATGGCGTTTGCTATGATGCCTACACAGTTGCCCCAAACAAGCTTGTGCTGCCCAAGACCCTCCATCCTTACTCTATATATTATCTCTACAGCTTCCTGAAAATATTCAATAAGGACATTACCCTTATGCAGGCGCAGATTTATGTCCCGACTCTATACGCTATAATCGCGGCAATCCTTGTTTATTTGATGATGCTTAAGCTTTTTGGCCCGCTCGCGGCGCTGACAGGCAGTACACTGCTATCTGTCAACCCGATTTTCCTGACAAGAAGCCTTGGCTCAGACACAGATGTATACAATGTTTTTTTCCCGGTCTTGATTATCTTCCTGGCCTTTGAGGCCTTCACTGTGGAGGATATCAGGAAAAAAATCATTTTCGCTGCGCTTGCAGGGCTTGCTGTGGGCTCATACAGCTTTGCATGGATAGGGTGGTGGTATCTCTTTGATTTTATTGCAATCGCAGTGCTCGGCAATTATGCATTGTCCGCGCTCAGGGATTATTTCTCGGAAAAGAAGCCCAGCTTCAAGAATCTCCTGAATGACAGGAAAACAAAGGAGATGGTGTTTCTTTTGGCAACTTTCGCAGTTGTCGCGCTTCTGGCAGTGGGATTGATTGCGGGCTTCAAGCAGTTGCCCATAATCTATAAGGGGCCTTTCGGGTTCCTCAAGGCCAAGGTTGCGGCAAATCCAAATATCTGGCCAAATGTCCTAACAACAGTTGCAGAATTTAATGCTGCATCCATACCGCAAATTGTGTCTCAGGCAGGCGGAAAATGGTGGTTCTTCATGGCACTGCTTGGCTTTATTGTCGTAATCTACAAGAACCTGAAGAATGTGGCGAAGAATGTGCTCATCTTCCTGCTTTCAGCCGCCTTGCTATATTATCTGGTAACCCCTAAAGGTACCAGCCTGCCTCCTATTACTTATCTCCTGCTTTTTGGCCTCACATTTGCGCTCAGCATTATTTTTGTCTTCAAAAGCCAGGAAGAGGTGGATGTCAAGCTCGGCATAATGTTTTTCCTATGGGTCGCTGCTTCAATCTATGCGGCAACATCGGGAATCAGGTTCACGCTTTTGCTTGTGCCCCCTATTGCCATAGGCATAGGAATAACCTTTGGATTCCTGCATGAAACCATTACCTACCTTTTGTCAAAGGCAGTTAAGATTAACAGGGCAATTATCAGCATTATCATTTTCCTTGTGTTCGCATATTATCTGGTCAGCCCGGTAAGGGGCGGCATTGGCACAGCCAGCAGCTATTTGCCAAATGTCAATGACCAATGGTGGGAGGACCTTACAGCCATAAAGGAAAATTCACAGCCTGACGCAATCATAAACAGCTGGTGGGATTTCGGTCATTGGTTCAAGTTTATAGCAGACAGGAGAGTGACACTGGACGGCTCGTCGCAGAACAACCCCCAGCTGCACTGGCTCGGCCGTTCCCTGCTGACTCCAAGCGACAATGAGGCAAGGGGAATCCTGAGGATGCTGGACTGCGGCGGCAATAATGCATTCAAGGAAATAGATGCTAAGAAGCAGAACACTCCAAATTCTGTGCAATTGCTCAGGAAGATTATTGTATTGCAGGACCGAGGAGAGGCAAAAAATGTTTTGGCAGCTGACGGATTCTCAGATTCTGAATCAGAAAAAGTGCTTCAATACAGCCATTGCAATGCGCCTGAAAACTTCTTTATCACAAGCGAGGACATGATTGGCAAGGGAGGGGTCTGGGCGCACTTTGGAAGCTGGAGTTTTGAAAGAGCCTGGATGCACAGGCAGTTTGATGACCTGAACTCTGAGTCAAAAGTGGTTGACGCTTACATAAGCCAGTTCGGGATGTCACGCGAAGACGCGCTCTCATATTATAACCAGATTAGGTCATTGAAGACTGACGCGGAAATTAACCAGTGGATTGCACCATGGCCAAGCTACTTGCAGGGGGAAGCAGGCTGCACAAGGCAAAGTGAAGCTGTCATTTGCCAGGCCCAGGACCTCATGGTTTATGTCAATCTCACAAACATGGATGTTTACGTCCCAACACAGCAAGGGGTCAGGAGGATGGATGCTGTCAGCTATACAACACCTGAAAGCTACAACACGATAAGGTATGCATCTGACACAGTGGGCGTTGGAATGGTTTTCATGTTTAACAGCGACGGAAGCTACAGCAGCCTGTTCATGTCGCCACAGCTTGTCAACAGCACATTCACCAAGCTGTTCTATCTGAATGGCCACGGAACGCAGTATTTCCAGCTTTTCCGGGACAGCAAGGGGATGAACAATTTCAAAATCAAGATTTGGAAAGTGGACTGGGAAGGGAAGAATCCTCCAATACATCTGGCAAGGTTTAATGCGACAAATCCATACTTTGGCAGGACAGTTGAGCAGGTAAGAAAAATGGATGAGGATGCAGCTGCAAAGAAGGCAGCAGAAGAGGAAGCTGCCAGGCTAAAAGAGGAAGCGCAGGCTGCTGAAGCACAAGCACAGGAAAATCCAGCTGCAGCGGAATCCGGCCAGGCTGAATCAGTCGCACAGGGCAATGAATCAGCAGTTGGTGAAAGAATTATCATAGCCAAGGACAGCTCTGATTTGGTGGAACAGATTGAAAATACAAATTAGCTTCACAAGCTATATATACTCCTTATAACTTCTTTCACTGCATGGCCAGGCTCTTCAAGCAAAAATGCTTCAAATGCAGGAAAAACTATGTTCTCGTAACCTGGAAAAACAGGTTTCCTATGTGCTATGACTGCCAAAAGCCTGAAATGCAGGGCAACATCAAGGATGCAAAAATGCGGAAGATGTTCGAGATTCCTGAGCAATTCTACCGCGACAACGCCTTTCTGCGCAGCATCAAGATTAATTACATCAAATTCGGCAAATTAAGCCCGCTGCAGATTGACATGTTCAAGAAATCTGTTGAAAAAATGAAGACAGGAGGGGAACTCAAGCAGCCAGAGCTGGAAGAGGAAACCCCTGAAGAAAGGATTGCAAAGTACGTAAGAAAATAAAAATAATTCCGGTTAAAATCTGCATTTTCCACCAGTCCATGGCTGGTGGCGGAAAACCATTAGGCGTTCCAGAAAGTGGAAAATGCAGGGTCTGAACGAGCGACCCGGGCGAACGAAGTGATCGAGCATGCAGCCGGTCTGTGACCGGCCGTGGTCGCGAGTGATTGACAACAAGCTTATTTCTTTGCCAGCACAAAATATGAATGGTGCCTGTGCCTTTTTTTTCTGATGTAACCAGGTCCGTGAGGCGGGTCAGTCTTGCTTTCTGAAGTTATGCACAGAATTTTGAATCTCTTCATGTGCCTGTACACATCCTCAAGCGCATCATAGCGCAAATACACCCCTTCCTGCAAAAATTCATTCTTAGAAATCCTTTTTCCAGTCCCATAAGTTGTGTCCCTTGGCGATGTGAATTCAAGCAGGGCAAATCCTCCCGGCTTCAATACCCTGTAAAAGGAGTTCATCGCAGCTGAGATGTTTTTCACATGCGTTAAAACATGGTCGCACATCACAGCATCAACACTTGTTCCCAGCTTTGCCCCGGCCAGGTCGCCGTGAACAAGCCTTAACTTGGGGTCGCCACCATAGTGTTTTTTGCAGGCTTCCAGCGCAGCCCGAGAGGCATCCATTCCTATAACTGCAAAACCAGCATCAAGAAACGGGCCAAGGTTTCTACCATCACCGCAGCCAGCGTCGAAAACAGTCCTGACGCCCTCGTGTTTCAGGAATTCCAGAAATCGCCCGAAAAATGGAGTGGGCTTTTCATTCCAGACAGATTTCCTTGTGGGCCTGTTGCTGTGGAATGCCTGGTAGACTCTGTCCCATTCCTGGCCAATCTGCTTTACTTTTTTCATGGCTTTTGCCATCCTTAATTCTCTTATAATAATATCATTTGACTAATTGTTATTGATATAAATTCCTATCGTTCAAAAACACAATAAATATATACTAATTCCGCAACAATTGACTGCAGTATGGCATTTTGGGACAATATCAATCCAGCTGACTTAAATCCATTGCCGATTATAGATAGGACACTTGGTCCGGACAGTTCTTTTCGCAGCAGCCTCGCTACCATGGGTGGCGATACTTTCCTATATATCTGGTGCGGAATATTCGCTGCCGGGTTCCTGGGAAGGGTAAAAAGCGTAAACAATGGCATTAGCCTCAAGGAATTGTTCATCTGGACCTTGGGCGCATTCTTTTCATCTTACATCACCTTCGGGCGAGGCGATGTTGGAATTTTAGTGATTATACTGTTTGGCGGTGTATTTATTCTTAAAAGATCAGGTGTGGTCGGAGCAGTTTATGCATCTGCCAAAGAATCCGGGATTCTCAACCGCTGGGGATACAATGCAAGGCAGCAAAGGAAAAAGGCAAGGCTTGAGGTGCAGACGTACAGGGAAGAGATAAGAAGGATGCGCCATGATAATGACAGGCTGGCAAAAGGCAGCGCCCAGGCGGCTGCAGACCAGGCACGTGTGACAGCCGAAGGAATTGGCACCTCAACTCATGAGGCTGCCGCTGCTGTCGCTGCAGAGGAATCAGCCCAGGCAATACAGGAGCTTGAAAAGATAGAAATGCAGGCAATAGAATCCGAAGCTGATGATATGACAAGGCTTTACCAGATTGAGACAAGAATGTCCAGCATTCCTGCCAGGGGCAATCTCGATGAAAATGCAGCCAACCTGGCAGCGGAAGGGGGAAGGTATATCGGCGTCCTCATAACCGACATCAAAGACAAGGAAGAAAAACTCCAGGATGAGCGCGAGAAGGAAATCAAAGTTGTGGACAAGGACGTGCCCATTATGGTTGAGGCAGAGAAAAAAGCCAGGTCATTGCAGGGCAGGGCAGTCCGTGCTGAAAACGACCTTAAGCGCGCTGAAAGCAAGCAGATACACGGCCTCCAGGATTTCATAAAGAAGAAAAAGAAAGAATACAGGGAGCTGCGGGGCAGGGAAGGCGCAAATGAGGCATTGAAGGCGGTTGAAGTCTATACAAAAGGCGGAGCCTACCTTTTCAGCCTCGAGCGAAAGCTAAGGAATGAGGTATACAGGACTAAAATCACCCTCAGAAAAATGAAAACAGACCTTGGGAACATGGTCAAGATGGCCAATGATGCCAAAGGCATGGCTGGCAAGAATTGGGATGTCGTCAAGGACTTCAGGCAACGGGTCGATATGATGAAGTCAACAGCAGCCAATTATGGCAAGGACATTGATGCCTTGAAGAAAGACTCTGCGCCCCTGTCAATTGCCGTGCACATCAAGGATGACCTGAATAAATTTTTTCAGGCGCTTAGCCAGTCAAAATCCGGAATCATAGCCTATGAACAGGAAAACCTTTACCCTCTTATCAAAAAACTGGATGAAATACTCAACAAGGGCGCTGAAATTGTCGACAGCCTTTCCCTGCAGCTCAGGAGCTATTATTACGTTTCGCGCGCATTTGAGCAGCTGGACCGGATGGCAATTGCCCTGATGCAGGGAACGCCTGTCCAGGCAGACCTTTCCAAGGACATGCAGTCAGAGATTCTGCAGGAAAAACTGCACGTTTCTGAGGTGAGGCTGCTTGAGAGGACAAAATCTGTTTTCAAAGCCGCGCATGCAAGCCTTGCCCGGACTGTTGAATCAATGGAAGTGCTTATCAAGAAGCACCGTGATGACTTTGAGAAAACCAGCCAGTTGCAGGCACGGGGGATGCAGGCAATTGACACTTTCATAAGGATTTACCAGCAGAGGCTTGAAAAAGTCGAAAAATTGATCTCCCATGAAGCTTCACTGGCAAGGCAAAATATCGGCGCAGCAAGAATCCGTGAGCGCCAGGCCGCCAGGGCAATATAGCGCTAAATAATCAGTTTCGCAATTGGGATTTTTGTCTATTCTGGGATTTATTTTCTTATATAATAACACCTGATTTCTCTATATTTTAAGTACTATTAAGTAATAACAAATCGAAAGATTTAAATACCAGTTATAATTATATTACCACACAGTGATTACAGTTATGACATCAGCAGTGACGTTCAGCGACTTTATTTTTTCATTTTGTTTTATCAATTCAGCAGGAGGGGGGTATCATGGTAAGGCTGCCAAGATTCATGCTCAAGAGGGTTATTGTAAGGAATCTAAAGAACCTTCAGTATCCATCAGGCTTATTTGCGGCCTCAAAAAAAAATGTAAGCACAGGCTACAACAAGGCATGGCTGAGGGATAATATCTATGAGACTTTGGGCCTGGAAGAAATTAATGATACTGAGGGGCTCAGGAAAACCTATGCGGCCATGTTTGACATTCTCCTGAAGCACGAATACAAAATTGATTTTGCCATAAGCAACAAGCCAGAGCATTCTTTCCAGTATATCCATGCAAGATATGACCCAATTCACCTGGCCGAGTTCCATGAGGAGTGGGGCAACAAGCAAAATGATGCAGTTGGCGCTTTCTTGTTCAAGGTTGCAGACCTGCTCGGCAAAGGCATCATGGTCATCAGGGACAAGAATGACATAAGGATCCTGCAAAAGCTCACTGATTATCTTGCATCCATTGAGTATTGGCACGACATGGACAACGGGATGTGGGAAGAAAACGAGGAAGTGCATGCATCTTCAGTAGGCGCATGCGTTGCAGGGCTTAAGGCCATCTCCAAATATGTTGATGTTCCGGACTCGCTCATTGAAAACGGGCAGGAAGCCCTCAACCTTCTTTTGCCGCGGGAATCCGTGACAAAGGAAACTGATATGGCACTGCTTTCATTGATTTATCCTTATAATATTGTTGACGATGTGCAAAGGGGCCAGATTCTTGCAAATGTCGAGAAGCATCTTGTTATGGAAAGAGGGGTAATCAGGTACATCGGGGACAAGTATTACAGCAATGGGCACGAGGCTGAATGGACAATGGGATTTCCCTGGCTGGCTAAGATCTACAAGGACTTGGGCAATGAGGCAAAGCACAGGCATTATCTCAATCTCACACTTTCAGTTGTGAACGGCGATAATGAGCTGCCGGAATTGTACTATGGGAAATCCAGCCAGCACAATGAAAACTCCCCTTTGGGATGGAGCCATGCACTGGCATTGGCAGCCATGGGGTAAAACTTGATCAAAAAACATAGTCAAAGATCTTAATCAGGAATGGGATGGGAATGGAATCTTTGCCAAGAATGAGGTTACAAATGGAAATCGCATCATCACCTGTAAAAAGCGAAAATTGGCTGATGAATTCAACCATACTCAGCTCGGCCTCTCACACTTATGGCCCGCGGCTGTACATAATCGATGTTGTTGGAACCATTGCGGACAAGGAAAGGCTTATACCGCAGCTTGAAGGCAATTTCGACAAGGCCGCAGTTGAATACTATACTGCAAATGGGGTTTCGCAGAAAAAAGCCGAGGCTAAATTGGCGTTGGGCAAGAAGCTGCGCGCAAAAAACAGGCGCGACCCGTCATATGAGAAAATGCAGGATGAGGTTGCTGCCTATTCCTATGAAAAAGGAAAGATAAAGCTTGAGATTTATGACGATGCGCACACTGCCTTAAAAGAAATGAGGGAGTCAGGCGCGGAAATTGCAATATTCAGCAGCGGCATGGACAAAAGCCTGCAGCCCGCCTTTAAGTCTGTGCGGCTGGACGGCGGAAAGTCGCTTGATGATTATGTTTCAAAATATTTCAGCTCAAACCAAGTGGGCCCCAAGTCCAGAAGGGAAACATTCGAGCGCATTCCGAAGGATATGGGAGTTGAAATTTCAGACTGTGTATACATTGACGATGAAGCAAAAGTTACAGACATTGCATCAAAGGCCAATTTCAGGCAGGTCTACCAAATACAGAGGGAGGAAACAGCCACTCATGCAGGCACCAATGGGGAAAAGCATGGCGCTGAAAGCCACGGCACAGGGCACGAAGAAGCCCATCAGCATATGCATGCAGGCAAAGGCAGTCATCATTCAGGATATAAGACAATCAAAAGCCTGAAGGAGGCCGTGTCTAAAGGGCATGATAATTCAGACAAATCCCCTCATAACGGGCCGAATCAGGAATCCCACGGGCAAAGCGATCATGGCGAAGGAGGCCACGATGGAGCAACAGAATCAACTGAAGCGGCACACAGTGACGGAGGCCATCACTAGGGGCATGCCATCAAAGCTGCATGGCCCGCAAAACTCATGTTAATTATTGGCGCAAAGGGGGCGATTCTCAACCCTCTCCACCACAACCACCTTTGCGCCTAATTATATTCAAATTACATTAAGCATCCAAATTGCATTGAACCTCAAAATTGCAACAATACCCGATGCCGGATATTAAACAGCGGCAATCCAGCTAAAACAAATGTTTAACCAGAAAAGAGCAGGCTTAAAAAAAATAAGGACAAATGTGATAAAATGGCAGAACCACTCCATTCGCGGGATATGAAAGGGCTTTTCATAGCTTATGCCCGAACTGAGAGAAAATTAGGCGAAGCGCCGGCAAGCAAGGAAGCGCAGCTGGAATATGAGCGGCGCAGGAGGGACATCTTCCTGGTTCCAGCGCAGAAAAGGATTGAATATCTTGGCGAAAAGAACATGGAAGCCAACATTGCTGAAATGCTTGGCAATAAGGAAGAAGCTGAAAAGCAGCGCAGCATTGCCAGGTCGTTCAAGCGGAATTTCCTGGGCCTGTACAATGAAATGAGCCTGCCCCTGATGGATTTTCACAGGATGAAAAAGAATGCTGATTTGATGCTGTTATACGCCAATCTTGAAGCATATGTTGACACTGACACATCGAGCGGCGGCAACCCTATTGTCAAGGAATCAGCATTGGAGTTAATGAAAAAATTCAACAGCCAGGCAGTCAAGACACTTAGGAGCATTCTTGTGTACTCCGGCGAATTGTATGATGATGCTATGGACAAGGCAGAAGCAAGGAGAAGGTTCCATCTCGCAGATGTGCTGAGCCAGGAAGTTTTGTATCCGTTCTATTTCAGCTCAACTGACCATGAAAACCTGGCCAGCCCCCTGGAGTATGCGCTTCTCAGGAAGGATGAAGTCACACCGGTTAAGGTAAAGGGAATCTGGTCATCAATCAACTGAAAAATTCCAGGGCATTGGATGTGCCGCTCATTTCTGATTATTCGCGTACCGGACCACAACTATTATCCTGATGAGATGCCGCCTGGACCATGGAATGGCATTTTTGCCGATAAAACCACTAAGCACACCGTAAAATCTATAAATGATGCTTTTTTAGCAGTGCACATGGAGAGCGATGTTCTGTGGTTCAGGGATGTTGAAAAAGGGGTCTTCCCCCTGCTGGGGGAGAAGTCGCAGGCACTGTCCATACTGTATGCAAATGAATTTCCAGTGCCTCATGGCTTTATTGTGCCTGCAAAATTCTACAACAAATTCCTGGAAAAGACTAAAATCAAGGACAACATCAAGATTCTCATGCAGAATGTCCGTTCCGATGACCAGGAAGCAGTCCAGGCAAGGGCCAATGAAATACAGAGGCTGATTGTGCAGACAGAGATGACTGCAGACCTCAAGAACATGATAATTGATGCATACAAAGCCCTTGATGTGGACAAGAGCAAGGCCATGGATATAATCCAGGCAAAGGCAAGGGACACCCTGGTTGCTGTCAGGTCTGACCCAGTTCCCGGCTACAGGGGAAGGAAGGATGCAAAAGGCCTGCACATGCACTTCCTTAATATCAAGGGCGAGAAAATGCTTGTCAGGATCATTCAGGCGTGCTGGGCCTCGCTATACACTGCAAAAGCCGTGGCCTTCAGGGCAAGCCACGGCCTGAGCCAGGAATTCTGCTCAATGTCAGTCATTGTACAGAGGATGGTGCCTGCGCGAAAATCAGGGATTCTCCTGACAACCAATCCAACCAATCATTTTAGCGCTGTTGTCAAGGCATGCCTGGGCACAATGCAGGGGCACGAGGGCAAGCAGGCGCCCCTAAGCACTTATGTTGTAAATACGCAAATGATGGATATTACCCATGAGGACATCAAAAGGCAGGACACACGGTTTGTTTATGACGAGGATGAAAGCAGGTATGACGAGGAGGACATTCGGCTCCTGCCTGTGAAAAAGCCGCTTGAGAATCCAGAGGCTGTGGAGCTTGCCAGGCTGGGCAAGAAAATTGAGGAGCTGTTCAATGCGCCACAGGAAATCGAATGGCTGTATTATAATAAATTCCACCTGATTGACTCCAAGCCAATTGCCGGGCCTGGGCCAGAAGCTCCTGAAAGAGCAATGCCAGCTGCAGGAACAGCAGAAGCAGAGGAAGCCCTAAAGCCGGAAACAGTGCTGGATGTTGTTGTTGAAGGCCCTGGCGAGGAGCAGCCAGGCCATGAAATAAGCCGGGAAATCGCAGTGCCTGAGGAGGAAACTGCCATGATTGAGCAAAGGGCTGGCCAGGCAGTGCAGAACGCTGAAATGCTCGCCAATGAAATCAAGGAGAAGATGGAGAGGCATGAGCCCATCTACATTGAAGGCGAGCCAGCTGAGCAAAGGCACGAGGAAGTCACAGTCTACCTGGATGAGAAATCAGACGAGATTGTTGTGCAGGACAGGATTGAGACAGGCGAAGGCGTGGAAGAGAAGAAAGCTGTGCTCGATCCGCATGACTTATTGCGCGAATCCACAAAAACAGCAATTACCTCCGCAATCCCCATGATTCATAATGCGCTTGAAACTGCAATAAGGCAAAAGGAGAATGACTATGACACGGATTTCTCAGAATTGCTTGCAAGGCAGGACTACCATAACAGGCATGAGCTAGAGCTTATTAAGAAGCTGCACGACGATTTTCTCGCCGAGAAGGAATTGTCAATGGCAGATGTCCAGCATGCATTGAGGACTGCTGAGGAATTTATCAGCTATCTTAAGGAGCATAAGCTGATATGATCAGTATTTGTTTCTAACAAACTCTAAATCTAATCTCATGAAATCACGCATATCTTCCTGCTTAAACTGCCATGGATATAGATAGTGAATTCCTTCTCCAGTTTAAACCCGGATTTCTTAAGCAGTGCCTTGTAGCGCGAGAAGTCCGGGAAAATCACTACTGCCTTGCCCTGCAGTATTTTCCTTAGGTTCAGCAGGAATGCAAGATAGAATCTTTCCAGCTCGCTCTTGCCTGCCTTTTTTGTATTCTTCCCATAAGGCAAATCCACTACAACATGGTCAAACTTCTGCCTGGCCTTGGTTGCATCCCCTAATTTGGCATCATAATCCTTTATGCCATAAAAATCCAGGTTCATTTTGGCTTTCCACAGGACTGATTTGTCATTGTCCATCCCAAATGGCCTGAATCCCATCAAGCCCATTTCAATCAATATGCCCCCGCTGCCGCACATTAAGTCAGCAATCCTGGCTTTCCTGTCAACAACGCCGGTTAAATTCACGCAGGCCCTTGCGAGCTTGGGATGCAGGGAAGTCGGATGCAGTATTGGCCTAAGATGCGGCCTCCTGGCATTGAAGTCCTTTGTAACAGCAGCCCTGAACCTGCCGCAGAAAATCTTTTTGTCGAATATGAAAAATGCTATTTCAGTCTTGGAATCCTTAAGCTTCACCTTCGGGTTCTTCAGCTTATGCCATATCAGTGAGCCAAGCTCCTTTTCATTGAATTTTTGGGAGGCTGAGAAATTAATTATGTTTGCGCAGAAATTCCTGCTGTAAATTTTTTGCCAATCATATGCCTGTATGTCTTTTTTAATGTTTTTCGGGGTTGATTCAAAAAGAAAGTCATAAATCATGTGGGTATAAGCGAGCCTTTTTTCCAATTGCTGCATATTGTGCTCTGCTATCAGAATCCTGTCATATCCATGATACTTTGTGCTATTAGTGAGAGCCAGCACTTCCTCTCTGGCCAAATCAACATGTTCCCCTGAAAGAAAAAATATTTGTTTCATAATAAAGAAGCAAAGCGTGCCTTACTTTTTATTCTTTTTGCCCTGGCCCTTGCCTGTTGCCAATTTCTTATATCCGAGCCAGATCAGGACTGCAAGCGCTATTCCCAGCACAACAAATCTTCCAACATCAGGCAGGTTGCCCCAATACCTTATTGTGCCATAGATTACAGTCAGCACACCGCCGCCCATAATGCCTGCGCCAACACTTTCAAGCGCAAGCATTGCAGCGCCTATAATCATAGCGGCTATTCCAACTATTCCTGCTGAAATGAACACTATCCTATTGTATTTCTCCCTTGCTTTCTCAAAGTCAAGGTTGCAGAAGCTGCAGTCCTTGTACACATTGCATCCATTGCTTTGAACAGTATAAGTGGGCATGCCTTTCCTGTCATAGCATTCCTGCTCGCTTTGCCTGTTTTCTTCAGATGTCTGCTCGCATGCATATTGATCAGTGAGTTTTCTGCACAATTGTTCTGTGCTAATGTTGCCGCAAGACAGGGCACCATAATCAATCAGTGCAACTGGCTGCGATGCCTTGTCCCTCATCATCTCGGGGTATTCATAGAAACTGCTGGTGTTGCAATAATCATCATCCTGTGGTTCTTTCATGAATGTGTTCAGACCATAATGTACAAAAAACACGAATAGCAAGGCAATTGAAATAACAAGGATTTTTTCTTTGAGATTCATATTTGCATCACAAATAATTAATTGAATATAAAGTTATGCCATTTGCTTATTTATTTTCACTATAGAAAAATATATATACTAAAAAGACATAATCCTCCCTATGCCACGGGGAAGACCTATAAAATCAGCAATAAGGCAGGCTTTGGTAGAGATACTTTTTGTCATGAAAAAAGCATACGGCTATGAGCTGTACAAGGTTTACGACGCTGTGTATCCCAAGGCAACACTCAGGGCAGTGTATTATAACCTGCGAAAAGGGGTTGAGCTTGGGGAATTCAAGATCAATGTCATCAAGTCAGAAAAAGGCGAGTACAGCTGGGGAACAGAGGCTGAAAAAACTTACTATGAGCTCGGCGATGCGGCCAGGGCGGCAGGGGACCCCAGAGTCAGGGAATATCTTGAAAAACAGCACTCCGGGCCTCAGGAGTCCAGGCAGGCAAAAGCAGGGGATCCTGCATCAAGTTCATAGTTAGGGTTAAAAACCTGTCCAGCTTCTCTCATTCATGCAATACTATACAGCAAAGCAAAGGTACAGGGACCTGGTTCAGGATTTTGAAAACTATTTTTCAGTGAGCAATCTAGCTTCTTATGGGAATGAGCCTGCAAATCTCAACAAGCAGCATTTGCGGGATGCAACTCCGCTTGAGCTGCTGACAATTACCTATGGATACCAGGACCAGCTGGATTTGGTTTACAAATTATTAAACAGGGCTGGTGAAACCGGCAACATGCCTCTTGCTTCAGAGCTTCACAAGGAGCGCGAAACATTGGAAAGCAAGCTCAAGCTTCTACGGGCTAAATTCATACTCCCCATGCTAATCACGCATAGTAGCAAAGAAACACGTCTGCCTTATTTCGAGGAATTGAACCTAAACGAAACCGATCTTGCAATTAGGATCCGGATTGTTGCACAGCGGGAAGGCGCACGGCATAAGCAGCTTCCATGGTTAAACAATTAGGCTTTGCAATAGGCAATATTTTTAAAATGAAAGAATGTACTTACTCTTATGCAATATAACCAAGGAAGGGTCGAACATCCACCACTGGCTGTTTATATGGATGCCGTCTATAGTGCCAAAAAAATTAATCAAGAACAGTCTCAGGGCAGTCCAGGCTGGCGCAGCAGCAATGGTCCATTGTATGAAATTTCCTCCCTGCAGTCTGCGCCAATAATGGCCCTCTATGAGCTGTTGCATTTCTACAAGGGCAACCTCGACCTTGCCGAGCAAAGCATGATGAATGCATACGCACGCGGCAGCGATGACCTGGCAGTTGCATGGCAGGGCGAGGCAAGGGAACTGCGGGAAAAAATTGACATGCTGCGCTATGATTTCATCCGCCCAAAGCTAATTATCATGGGGCAAACGGACAGGCCAGTCAGGGGCGGCAAATCAGAGGCCATGGGATTGGAAAGCAAGCTGATTGACCCAGAGATTGTGGCATTGCTGGGAAGGCACAGGCACTGGGCGAACTAAACCGCATTTTACTAATCAAATTTCTAACGGCAAGTTTATAAACAACTACACTCTTTTTCTGGAAATATTTCTTGGGCTCGTGGCTCAGTCAGGCAATCTTTAAAAAGATTGCACAGAAACAAAGGGAACGCAAGGTTCCCTGAGCCCAGACGAAGGAATATCAACAATCGCAAACGATTAGATTGCCCGAGATGACAAATTTTCTTGGGCTCGTAGCTCAGCAGCAGAGCGCACCGTTCGCAACGGTGAGGCCGCGGGTTCAAATCCCGCCGAGTCCATTAACGGCCACGCCCCGTTAACAAGCGCTGTGTATTAAGGGGGTATTCACTTCGTTCCAACCCCCTGAACTCCCATCATCTAAATTAATTGTCAATCAAGTTGAACTAATCCTGACCGCCGGGTCGATATCATCATCTCTTCTGTTTCAGAAATTTTTGTCTGGCAGGAGCATTCTGTTTTTTTCGAGGATTTTCCTGAAAAATCCGCTGATGATTCACCGGCCCGAGCCAATCAGTGTAAAACTTTTTTCCAAGGTCCTGTGCAACCGCCTTGCTGGTGATATGGTAAGGATACTGTCCTCCCATCAGTTGGTCATTTTCATCATTATTAGGCCCAAAATTATGGATTAATTCATGAGCTATAAGGGGATACACTTCCTCAGGATATGTTCTCCATCTGGGTCCTGAAGCCGTAACTGGTTGTCGATATTGCAGGATTCCTGAATTTCCATTAATCGGTGCCGTCCCGTAAAAACCCTCTTCGTCAAAAGCCCCCTCACCCTTATTGAAGATAATCCCTTGCCGCTTCAGCAAAGTTTCCTTCTTCGTATCTTCCACCAGTGTATGCCCGGTAAAATATATTACAAAAGGTCTATAGGTATCCTCAAGTACAGAAATCATCTTCATTGTTTCTAATTTTCCGGCTTCATTCCTTTCCTTCAACAAGGTATCAATAATCCCCTGGTGGGAAAGCATAATGCGATATTTCATCTCGGGTTGATGATCACGATATGCATGTTGCCAAATTCTCTGATTTGCCTCGTTGAACCATTTATCTATAATCCCCTGAGGATCCTGGCCATCAATTAGCTCGAGGAATCTACCATCAACAATAGAATAAATAGGGACAATAACCTCTGATGTGCCGGAGCGCAGGTAAAAAAAGGGCTGTTTGTCTGGCATATCCATCAGATCCAATCCTTCCTTGAGCCGGTCAATAATAATTCCAAGAGAGAAATTTGTGTCAGCAGGCATTGCTGCACTAACTGGCTCAGGCCCAAATTCTTGTGTCTCATCCGCGCTCTGTCCAAATGCCTTCGTTCCTGTGGCCGTTGCAGCATAGAATGCAAGGGTCATCATCAATATCTTCCTATCCATAAATATGAATCATTCTCGACGCCATGCCTTTACATCACTCCAAGCACAATCATATCTGTGCAGCTGGAATAAAAGATGCAACTACTGCATCTGCATCATAATCATAGATGACATACAGGTCCTGCCATTGCAGGAGATACTGGCCCGGCCCGGCATTCATAAAAAAATCAGGTGAACTCAGCTTCCCCTGGTCAATCATGGCCTGTTCCAGCTTTGTTATTGTTGGATTTATAGTGGAGTGGCCGGCTACTTCTGCATGCGCCATCAGTTTCTGCACAAAATCATCAGGTATGACCAGCTTTGCCGCAAAGTTGACTATCCTGTCATTGCCGTAGTCATATATCACGGAAAGGTCATTCCAGTCAACCAAATAATCACCGCTTCTTGCCTGGCCAAAAAATGCAGGATTATTGGCCTGCGCCGCACTCAGGGTTTGGTCATCCAGCCTGGTTATCAGCGGCACGCTTGCGTTTGCATAGCCTTCCAGTTCCGCATGCGCCAGCAATTTTGCCACCAGGTCTTCAGGCGCCATTTCCTGCTCGACCATATTGACAATCCTGCCTGATTCGTAGTCATAAATAAGAATCAATCCGGGGTATGTCAGGAAGTAGTCCCCGACCTTTGCATCCTTAAAAAATTCAGGGTTGTTCTGCCTGGCGAATTCCAGGTCTGCCTGGGTTATTTTGGCCACAGTTGGAAAAGCCCCCTTGTACTTTGAAAGCTCGCTATGGGCATCAAGCTTTGCTGTAAGCTGGTCAAAAATGTCGCCAGAGCCTTTGCCGCCCGGCAGTTTGAAATCAATGACATACGCTGCCACCATGACAAGAATGACTCCTGTCAAAACAAGATTTGCCATCACAAGCTTTTTGTCGGTATTTGCCATAGCTACCCCCTCATAACCAAGTTATTGAACAGTCATCTGATAAACCTGTTTTATTTTTAAGCCTTGCCCTTTTTGACTCAACAGTGGTTCTAATCATCAAGACATAGATGCCGAAAAAATATTTATCCATTATCTACCTTATTATCTTATCATCTGATAAACGCCAAAGCTATGAGCGCAAGAATCAATGCCAGCAGGCCAATGCTCAGCCTTTTCCACCACAGCGTGCCTTTTTTCTCGCCGAAATAATGCACCATGGCAAGCAGCATCATCCTGCCGCCGTCAATTGGCCCAATCGGGACCAAATTGAACAGGCCTATGCCGAGATTCAGTATAAAGAGCCACATGAATAGCTCTGAAAGCCAAATGAATCCCGGAAAGCTTTTTTGGTACAATACCGGAAGTGTGGTATCAACATGATAGCTCTGCTCCCCTGAAATGCCGAGATAGCCTTTTGAAGCATTCTTGGGGTGCGGCTGCAGGGTGGCATAATAAATGCCGCCGTCAGTAACAATCTGGACAACTTCGCCTGGCTTTTTTGCATCCATCACTTTTGTAAAATTGACAGTGTAGACCACTCCCTCCCCATCTATTGAAGTTATAATCTCGCCGCTCTTCATCCCTGTCAATTCTGCAGGGTATTTCACTGAGCTGTCTTCCTTGTTTGCATTGATGTCAGTAATCTTCAGCCCGTCATAGACAACAATCCTTTCCATGGCCGGGACAAAGGCAAATGAAACAATCAGGAATGCGATGAGCGCAAGTATCATGTTGCTGAACGGCCCGGCTGCCAATACTGCAAGCTGCTGCTTTTTGGGCTTTTTTGACATTTCCTTGTCATCCGGCTCCACAAATGCAGCAGGGATGATAGGCACAAGGATTGAAAGGAATGCAAACCCGCTTGACTTTATCTTCATGCCATAAAGGCGGGCCACCACGCCATGTGAAAACTCATGCACTGTGGCAATCACGAAAATTGAGATAATCCAGTGCATAAAGGGAACGGCAATTATCCCCTTCAGCCCAGTCTCAATGGGGAGGACCAGGGCGACCGGCGCAGCCGCGTCTGGCTGGGTCAAGGACTTGATAAGGCTGCTCAGCAGCTCAAAGGTTATGACAGCCATGCCGAGAAAGCCAAAATAAATCCCCCAGCTGGACAATGCCCTCACAGTTTTGGGGTATTTTTTCGCCAGCCTGTCCATCATCGGCAGGCCGATCTTGGTGCGGTAGAGAATAAAATATATTATCGGGAATAAAATTCTCTGGAATTCTATCTTTTTTCTCTTGAACCAGAGAAAAATAAGCATTCCAATCAGAAATGCAATTGCCAAGTTTGTCTGCATACCCATTGTGAACATCAAACTATTTCAGCCTGACAGGCCTCAATGCCCTGCCGCCGCACTTTTTGCACTTAACCTTCCCAGCCAGAATCTTCATGTTGGGTGACCTGAGCTTAAGCTTGCATCTGCGGCATACAAAAACATTCCTGTAAATCCTTGCTTGTGCTTCGGGAAATTTGACCAATTTGCCTCACCTTTGCGGTTGAAATTTTATTCCGCCTTGACCTGCTTCATGACCTTTTCAGCCAGTACTATCCAGTAAACAACCTGTGCGCCGTCAACTGCCGCGCCTTTAAGCTCTTCAGGGATTTTCATGTCAAAGGTTTCATAGCTTTCCATGTCCATGACATTTGCCACGTCACCCTGGACTGACAATATCTGGGCATTCTTCTTCTCAACCACCGGCACTTCCACATTTTCGTGGCCCGGCGCGACAATGACCCTTTTCTTGTCGTCAAAAAGGCCGACTCCTGTCAGCCTGATTTTTGCATGGCCATGCTTTCCAGGCCTGCTGACCTGGATATCCACAACCTTGCATGCAGCGCCATCAATGACAATATAATTTCCTTTCTGAAGCTCGTTTATTCCAACTAATTTGGTTGCACCAGTCATGATAATCCCTCTATCTCAACATCAATATGCCCTTTTGCCAATGGATTAGGATTTTTAAGCCCTATATAAAGGTTTCCCCGCTCTGGCGCTGCCCCGAGACTTGCTTTTGGCATCAAATATGTGAGGTTCAGCTGTTCATGCCTTAACGCATTTTTCGAAGTTCCAGGGAGAAAAATGCTCTCAAGTTGAGCGTATACAGCCGAACAGATGCCAAAAGTCGAGGCGTATGCCGAGATCCGGGGCAGAGCCCCATTCTAATCCCGTGCAATTATTGCGCTGTTACTCCACTGTAACCTTCTCAATAACAACATCATCCAATGGCCAATCCTGGTAAGGCCCATTGCTGCCAGTGGCAACACCTGCGATTTTGTCAACAACATCCATCCCTTCAACAACTTCACCAAACACAGCATAGCCATAGTTATTGTCATTCTGGTAATTCAGGAACCCATTGTCAGCCAGGTTGATAAAGAACTGGCTGGTCGCGGAATCAATCACATTGGTCCTGGCCATTGCAATTGTGCCGCGCCTATTGAGGAGACCATTCTTGGCTTCATTCTTGATCGGTGGATTGGTCTCCTTCTGCGTGCCATCAGCAGTGAACCCGCCGCCCTGGACCATAAATCCGGGAATGACCCTGTGGAATATTGTCCCATCGTAAAATCCCGCAGTTGCATAATCTGCAAAATTTTTCACAGTCAATGGCGCCTTTGCTGAATCCAGCTTGACCTTGATTGTGCCCATGCTTGTTTCAATTGTTGCATGCATAGTTTCACCTTCCTTGTTTTCTAACGGCACAGCTTCCGTGCTTGGCGTTTTGCTTGCCTTGTTTTCAATGCCAAACATGACTATTGCAGAAACTGAAAAAATTGCAATCAGCGCAATCAGCATAATGTGTAATTTTTTTATTTTCATAAGCACCACCATGCCAAGAAATCCGGCTATCGTTTAAAAATCTTTGTTGTTTGCATTTCCATGCCCTTATTTTCTTTTTGAATCTGGATAATCTGCACTTCGGCCGGTTTTGCACGGGCATAGATTATGGGCATAGATTTCCAGGCAATTATTTTTGTAAAACTATATAAACGCCTGCCCTTTAATCGCTCTATCATATTGCAATCACTGATATTGCAATCAGGGGGTGTGAAAATGGAGCTATGGCTTATTATTTTAACGGTATTCTTTGTAATCTACATCTTGTCAGGCATCAGGATCATAAACCAGTTCGAGAAGGCAATTATCTTTACACTCGGAAAATTCACAAGCATAAGGGAGCCGGGATTCAACATCATATTCCTGGTCATCCAGAAAATCGTAATCGTGGACATGCGCGTCAGGACGATAGACATTGACAAGCAGCAGGTGATGACCAAGGACAATGTTCCTGTTCATGTGAATGGCGTGGTTTTCTTCAAGGTGCATAAAGTGGATGACGCTATCATAAAGGTGCAGGACTATGAATACGCACTTTCGCAGTATGCGCAGACAGCATTAAGGGATGTCATTGGCGGGATGAGCCTTGACACCGTGCTTGTGGAAAGGCAGAAAATAGGCGATGAGATAAGGAAAATAGTTGACAAGGAAACAGACCAGTGGGGGCTTGACATCCAGGTAATCAAGTTGCAGGACATTGAAGTCCCCGATGACCTCAAGAGAATCATGAGCAGGCAGGCAGCTGCAGAAAGGGAAAAGCGGGCCAATATCATCAAGAGCGAAGGCGACAGGGAAGCAGCAAAAAATCTCGCAGCTGCAGCCACCACAATGTCCAAGTCCAGGGGCGCGATGCAGTTGAGAACTTTGCAGACCCTGGATGGCCTGGGGCCAACTGCAAGCAATACTGTGGTAATGGCATTGCCTGTTGAAGTCTATGAGTTTATGCAGAAACTGGCAAAAAAGAGGCAGTGAGGGCATCCAACAAAAATTTTCGCATTGATGACTTGCCAAATGTATGTCATTGCCTGCCCAATCAATGTGCCATATGATCCATGCTGTTAAATGCATTTAGAGGGCAAAGCCCGGGGATTTGATTATGCCAGCAAAAGACCAGCCAAGCACTGAAGCCAGCCGGGATGCCCTGCAGAAAGCCAGGAATAAGCACCGGCGCAGGCTGCTGATATCTTCTGTTGCCGCCGGAGTTGTCTTGCTGATAATCATTCTTTTCATGTTCAGCCTCAAGGTTAATTTCCTTCTTAAGGAAGAGATGGTCATTCGCCTGGCACCAACCTACCAGTCCTTCAGTCTTGCGCATGGCGAGCAGGCACAGCTTGAGGTTGAATCCCAGCTTGACAACTACTGGCTATGCAGGGCGCATTGCAGCTACTTCCTTAAGGACGTATCGCAAAATACAATCCTGCAGGCCGGCACATTCAATTACAGCAATCATCATAAGGATATATTCTCTGCCATCCTGGGCGCGGACAAGCTTGGATACGGCCAGTCTGTCTACACGCTGAGCCTTGTCTGCAGCAACATCCCTTCAAGGCTCTGCCCTTCCTCTACAATCCCCATTGAAAGGTCAGCGATTTTTACAGTGAATTACCGCCCAAATCCTGGCGAACAGGCGCAGATTGAATCTTTCAAGAAAAGCTATGCCGGCATAGCAAGGCAGCTGAACAATGCAACCCTTGAATTTGCGAATTCGCGGAGCGCAATTGAGCATTTAAGGAATGCCAACACTGCCCGCCTGACCATGTCTTTGGTGTTAATCAATGCTTCATTATTTGATTATGAAAAAATGGTGCATGAATCAATTTCAGAATATGAAAGGCATAATTATGCCAATGCCGCAAAAATACTCGAGTCCTCTTCCTTGCTTGAAAAGGCGAATGCAGCAGCGCTTGAAGCGGCAAAGCTGCCTGGCGAAACTGCAAATCTTGTAAGCCAGCATAACCAGACCATAGAACAGCTTACTGATGTGTCTGAGCAGGGATTGTTCCTGAACACGCTTATTTTCACGGGCAACCAAAGCAAGGCTGTCCTTGGCAAATATGATGGAATGGGCAGGGAAATCCTGGAAGTGAGCAATTCCCTTGCTGTCCATGATTTTTATGACTATGCCGAATTGCTTGAGAGGCTTGGCAAGGCCGGGCAGGCAGGGGCACTGATAACAAATGCATTCCTGGATGATTTCACGGGCTCTTCCCGGGATTACATTGATTTGGAAATTTCCAAGGCCCTTCTTTGCATTTCAGCTGCGAATGGCAGCTGCAGCATAGGCGTTTCATCCATGGCTTCTGCGCAAGAAATCCAAAGCGTGGCTGATGCAAACGCCATGGCAATTGAAAAATGCAGGGACGCCGGCGCAATCCTCAAAACTGCGGAGGAAATGAGCCGGGCCAGGAACTCTTCAGTTGCAAACCTGACATCTGATGAAAAGGGATCAATTGGCCGGGAAAAATTATTGGCAGTCCTTTCCATCCTCGGTAAGATTGAGCTTCAAATGTCCGAGAAAAATATTTCGGGCGTGCAGGGCAGGACCCAGGCTTATGCACGGCTGATTTATGCCATCCTGGAGGAAAAGCCAAATGTCAGCGTGTCATATTATTCCTCAATTAATGAAAGCATTGCCCTTTTGTTTGATCCAATCTTTGCCCCTAGCCTTGAGGTAATCCAAAAAATCAATGGGCGATGCATTGAGCAGCAGGAAAATAAGGTCACATTGCTCTGGCCAATCAGCCTTGAATACGAGAATCTGGACTATCCTATTGTGAATGATTCAAGACTTGACATTGAGGCCCGGCATAAGCATCTATGAAATAATCGGAAAAGGCTGCGACATGGAAGGAAATGACGGCGACGGGGTTGTCACTGTAAATAGCAGCATCCTCGCCTATGCAAACATCACCTTTATCGATGGGGCATGCACAGGAGTGAATTCTTTGCACATGGACATGCTTGACCCCAGCCTTTACCCAGTTGTCTATGGCGAAGTTAAAAAAATTCTTGAAGCCAAAACATAAAGTATTTATCCTTCTTTGTTTAAGAATAAACAGGGTGTTTGACAGGGGTGTTTGACATGCCTACCATAAAAAAGAAACAAGCTAATGATGGAAACCACGACAAAAATTATAGCTTGGCAACTTTTGGCGCTGGCTGTTTTTGGGGCGTTGAATCAGAATTCAGGAAAATCCACGGCGTAATTGACGCTGTATCAGGCTATTGCGGCGGCGCCATGAAAAACCCGACATATGAGGATGTCTGCACGGACAAAACAGGGCATGCCGAGGCGGTTGAAGTAAAGTTTGACCCGAAAATTGTAAGCTATGCAAAGCTGGTTGAAGTATTTTTTTCCATCCACAACCCAACAACGCCGAACAGGCAGGGGCTGGACATGGGGACGCAATACCACTCGGTTATATTCTACCACAATAAATCGCAGAAAAAGACAGCCGAGGAAATCAGGGCGCGGCTGGGCAAATCCGGAAAGTTCAGGAATCCGATTGTGACTTCAATCGAACCGGCGAAGCCATTCTACCGCGCCGAGGAATACCACCAAAGGTATCTTGAGAAGAAAGGATTGGATAGCTGCCACATATAAAGATGAAATAAACGTAAATAATCATGATGGTTAAGAATTTCCGGGCTGTGTGGTTTTAAATGCATCATAAGCATTCAATGCAACATGAACTGGGACAGTGCCGCCAAGTTTTGGGTCAACCCTGGCAAGCTGTGCAAATGGCTTTCCATTCCCTGTTTCCAGGCTCCTCATTGCATCCAGAAATTCTACAGTGAAATCTCTCGGCGGCGTATAGCCGGCTTCCTTGAAGAATTTCTCCAGCCTGAATCTCTCGTTTTCATTCTGGAGTATTCCATAGTGCAGGTTAACAGATGACAATGCATCATCACCATACTTGTAAGTGCCCGATCGTGCTTCTTCAGGCAATCCTTTTAGTCTTGCCCTGTCAGCTATCCTGCCGAGTGGGTCACTTAAAATTAATGGACCCATGGACAGGGCTACACCAGTTGTCATTACACCACCTATGAGGTAAAATGCTTGTGCAACTTCTGAAAGTGATTGCACGTATTCTGTACCAAATAATGAATACGCAAGCCCACCCACAGTAGGAACCGCCAAGCCCATCCCAATAGTGTTGCCGCTGACCCCTTCACCTATGGATCTCGGAGGCCATGCAAAATATTTCCTCTGTTCAAGGATTTTTTCAGAAAGGTGTCCTGATGTTGCCTTGGCTACATCGACATTGTCATTGTCTGCAATGAATATTCCCTGGAGCTCGCCATCTTTATCAATATATAACGCAGAAATCCCCTTTTCGCTTACTACATTTTTATCCGGCTCGACAAAATACTCTACGGGGTTGCTGTCTCTTACATTAATGCCCCACTGGCCTTTTTTGGTCGTGACAACAATTTTACCATGCGGATAAAGCGCTTCCACTTTTTTATCAAGGCCATCAGCATTCCCTAAGCGGGCAAACCGGACCTGCTTTGCAATATTTCTATCATCAACCCCTGCCATGCCTGGAGAAATAACCTTCATCTTTAAATATCTTACGGAAGAGTGGTAATTGGATTGGCAAAGGGCGCTGTGGAAAATGTAAGTCTTGCCATCAGTTGTGCGAGCATTTTATTCTCACAAAGGCACATGCAAAGGAGATGGCAAGAGGAATTTGCATCTTCATGCCAAATCAGAGAATGCGAGCCGATGGCAAGACCGAGGCGCCAGCCGAGATTTTCCACAGCGCTCCCTTAAAGCCAACATTTAAATATGGAATAGCATTTATTTTTGCCATACTAAACCATTGTTAATTTTAATCTTTTTTTCGAATAACAAAACAATCTTGAGGTGGACAAAATGGCACACACTTTACCTGAATTGGGATACGCATACAATGCGCTTGAGCCTTTCATAGACGAGCAAACAATGAAAATTCATCACGCCAAGCACCACCAGGCTTACATTGACAAGCTGAATGCAGCAATCCAGGGCAGCCATGAACTGGAGAAAATGAGCGCAGAGGAGCTGATAAAGAGCCTGGACAAGGTTCCTGAAAATATAAGGGTGGCTGTGCGAAACAATGGTGGCGGCCATGTCAATCATTCATTTTTCTGGAAACTGCTGAAAAAGGATGCCGGAAAGCCATCATCGCAAATTGCAGCAGCAATCGACAAGGCTTTTGGGGGCTTTGACAAATTCAAGGAGGAATTTTCAAATGCAGCAGCAGCAAGGTTTGGCTCTGGCTGGGCATGGCTGGTTGTGCACAACGGCAGGCTTGAGGTCATGAGCACTGCAAACCAGGACAACCCAATGAGCGAGGGCAAAACGCCTATACTCGGAATAGATGTATGGGAGCATGCATATTACCTGAAATACCAGAACAGGAGGCCAGAATATATTGGGGCATTCTTCAATGTGATAAATTGGGAGCAGGTTGCAGCTAATTTTGCCGCGGCCCACAAAAAATAGGTGAGACTTTTGCTGAAGGAAGGCGACAAAGCCCCGGATTTTATCCTGAAGGATACAGACGGAAACACAATACACCTGGAGGATTATCTTGGATCCAGCGTCGTGCTCTATTTTTATCCAAGGGACAATACCCCTGGCTGCACCAAGGAGGCCTGCGCTTTCAGGGATGCCATGAGGACAATCAAGGAAAGGCAGGCAATTGTGCTCGGTGTGAGCCACGACAACTGCGAATCACACAAGAAATTCCGGGATGAATTCAAGCTTAATTTCCCCCTGTTATGCGATATTGAAAAGGAAATATCCATGAAATATGGGGTTTATGTCCCAAAGAAAATGCATGGCAGGGAATTCATGGGAATTGACCGGACAACATTTTTAATCGATCAGGATGGCATGATCAAGAAAATATTTAAGAAGGTTGAAGTTGAAGGCCATGTAGAAGAGGTGCTTTCACTTTTATAATCCTATCTTATAATCCTATTTACAATGAGGTGCAAAATGGCAAGGACACAAAAAACACAGCAGGCAAAGACTATACAAAGAAAATCTGGCAAGGTCATTGGCGTCAAGATTACAAAAGACATGACAATCGGCGATGTCATTTCAAAATATCCAAGGACAGCGGAAGTCCTGCAGGCCAATGGCGTTCACTGTGTGGGGTGCCATGTCAAATACTGGGAAAGCCTGGAAGGCGGCTTTAAGGGCCATGGGATGACAGACGAGCAGGTTGATTTTGTGCTGTCCGAGCTTAACAAGGTTGTTGCAGATGACGAGGCTCCTGGCGAAAACAACAAGGAATTTGTTGTGACCAAACAGGCAGCTGCAAAGCTCAGGGAACTTTTCATGAAGGAAAAAAAGGAAAATTATGGATTGAGGATAAGCGTTGTCCCTGGCGGCTGTTCCGGCTACAGCTACGGCCTGGAATTTGAGAATAAGGAGACCAAGGAAGACAAGGTGCTGAAGGAAAACGGCGTAAAAATCATAATTGACAATGAAAGCCTGAAAATGATTAAGGGCTCAAAGCTGGACTTCGTCGACACTCTCCAAGGCTCAGGATTCAAGATAACCAACCCAAATGCAGTTGACAGCTGCGGCTGCGGGCAAAGCTTCAGGTAATTTTGGCTAGAATGGCCATTGGATTATAGAAAGGGATAATAACAATACAATAATAACAAAATTTATCGGGGCTATAATCGTTCCGTGAATTTCCTGTAGTCAAAGTAAGCGTCAACAGCTTTTTGCATAATTGCCCTGGGGATTATGCTTCCCTGCGTTCCCGGCTTTCTGAATGCATTGAAAATCCTGCTGTCCCCGTGCTTCATGTAGTCCAGCATAAGCTTGCCTGACAGGAATGCCATTGCCAGTCCGTGCCCTGAGTAAGCCATGGAATACAGCAAATTCTTGTGCCTCTGGTCATGCCCTATAATCGGAAGGTCATTTTTTGTGAATCCAACAGTGCCTTTCCAGAAATGCGTAAACTCCACGTTCATCAGCTCCGGGAAAATTTTTCTTGAGCTATCCTTGATATTTTGCAGGACTGCCTTTCCCTGCCCTTCAAAATCCTTTGGCTTCTCATGGCCGTGCCCGACAAAGATATTCCCGTTGCCAACTACAATCCTGTTGTCCTCAGTTGGCCTGAAGTAATCATAGAAATCGTAGCTGTCCCACAGCATTTGCCTTTTTTCCTTGAAAATTGCCTGCATTTTTCCTTCTGTGAGGGGCTCGGTTGCAGCTGTATAGCTTGTCATCGGCAAAACATCATGCTCCATGCCGAGGGCGTATGTCTGTGAATCTGTGCCAACTATTACATGGTCTGCGTCCAACTCGCCCAAATCTGTCCTCAGGAAGACCTTGTGCGATGTCGGATATATGCTTTTGACTTGTGAATGCTCATGGATGACTGCCTTTGATTTTATGGCGGCATCTGCCAGGCCATGCAGGAATTTCAATGGGTCAGCAGACCTGTCATAAGGCGACTGGATTGCAGCATGGAACGCTGACGAGCCGATTTCATCCTTAACCTGCCTTGCATCAAGGAAGTCGCATGAGTAGCCAACCTGCCTTCTTGCCTCATGCTCCTTTTCCAGCATTTTAGTGTGCGATGGCTTTGCAGCCAAATCCAGGCTACCCTGCTTTGCCCAGTCGCATTTTATCTTTTCCTTGGCGACAATCTCTTCGGCCAATTTAATGGAATACAAGGATAGGTCCCACAGTGCTTTTGCCCTTTGCCTGCCATAATCCCTTTCAGCCTGCCAGAAATAGCCACCCCCTCCAATTGAGAATATGCCGGAGCTTGCGCCAGTTGCCCCTGCCCCTATTTCATGCGCTTCCAGGACAACAACTTTGTAGCCTGCTTTGGAAAGGAAATATGCATTGGACATCCCGGTCAGGCCGCCGCCAATGATTGCAATGTCAGCCTTTTCCCTGCCCTTAAGTTTCGGCCTGTGTTTTCTTGCCTTTCCCTGGTATTCATGCCACAAAGGGTAGTTTGCTATCATATCAGTGCACAGCTTAACTTATTATTTAATACTTGGTCTACCCCTTGCAGTAAAAACACTAAACATTGGTGCTGCTCAGTTGAAAATACCGTCGCCATAAATTCGCGCAGGCTTTCCATTAAACAAACAAGGTTGACAGGGGGATGTCCCTTACGGGGATGTCAAGAACTGCCTGCTAAAGCAGGCAGCGTGTTTGGATACTGCCTAAAAAGTGAGCAGTTCTTGAGCATGCTCAGAAATCGATATTCTTTCACCGAGCTAAAGCTCGGAGCGTGCGAAGTCGATTTCTGACATGTCAAACCAGGCTAGACTTCTCCGCCTTTACACAAAAGCCACAAGTTTTTTATACTTGTAACATTCAAAACTAATTGTTTGGGTATGCCGCCTCGTCTGGAGCGAGGTCTTTCTTTTTTATTTCCAGAATTAATATGCCTTATCAATATAATTCCGAAGATATTTCGGGCCATGGCAAGAATCTGCATCTTAGCTAATAACATTCTATATCACCAACTTAACTTGCGCAATGATACTTTCATTTTTGGCACAGGTTCTCCTTCGGCACTAATAGAAAAATATTTAAATAAGGTAAGTTATATGTGGCTATATTACAGTCAATACCAGTCGAAGTGTATATAAAAAGAGGTGAATTGAATGAAGAAAGGTTCTTTAAGCCTGTCCGTTAATGCTATAGTTGTTCTTATTCTTGCCATAACAATGCTTGGGCTTGGATTAGGATTCATGAAAGGGATGTTTGGGAAGATGACTGAAAGGTTTGACACTGCTTCAGGCGCAGGTGACTTGACCAATCCTCCATCATCATCAAATCCATTTACTGTATCTTCAAACCAGTTATCTGTTTCAAGAGGAACTACTACTTCAGTACAGGTCGCTTGGCTGAATGACCTGATTGCCCCAGCTTCACCGGATCCAAACATTGTATGCGAGGACCAACTTGCAGCTGATCCTATAGGTGGCGGCAGATTGTTTGTAATTGGCCTCAACGCACGAAATAACATAGAGCAAAACAAAATTGCGTCATGGAACGTCGGGGTGCAGGTTGATGAAACAGCGCTAGTAGGGGATGTCTATGCTTGCTCCATAGATGACGCTCAGGTTCCGCCAAAATATGTGGACTTTATAGTAACTGTCAAATAAAGGTGATTCACGATGAAAAAACGACTAACAGCAAGTGAGGAATTTGAGATTATGAAGCTTGTCCTGGACAAGTTTCTGTGGCTTGGCTTCATCATCATGGGCTTTGGAATGTGGTCAATGATTGCCGACACTGGCGAGACAATTGCAAAGGGGCTGGCTATTATGCTGGCAGGCGCAATCGTGCTTGTATTGTTCCTCATGCTCATTGTGAAGGAATACGAGATTATCAGGTAAATTTTATTTTTTCTACTTCTTTTCTTTTTCCACTTTTTTATTTCACATACTCCACATTTGGCATGCCCTCAAAGTCTGAGTCTCCTGTTAAGAACTTAACTTTGTATTTTTGAGATATAACATAGCCAACTGCGTCTGGAATTGACAAATGTTTCTTCTTAACCTTCAGGCTTATAGCCTTTTTTATGTCCTCTAAGGTTACTTCCATTACAAAATCCTTGAACATGTCTGTATATTTGTCCGCTATTTTGCTGCCAACCTCTTTCTTGAGGTTATAGTTTAGCTCTGCCATGTTGAATACGGTTGTAATGGCATGGGCATCCTTGTACTTTTCATATGAAAAGCTCCCTCTAATTATCTCAAAAAATGCATAGGTGTCAAAAAAATAGATTTGTTCACTCATCCCAGGCTTCCTCATCTGATTCTTTCAGCATTTCCAGGGTGCTTTTTCTGAACTTCATCGTTCCGAATGCGTCTTTCAGGGTTCTGCTCTTCTTGGCCACTAAAAGCATGACAGTATCATCCTTGCCTATGCCTTCTGAGATCAGCTTTTCCTTGGGCAAAACCACTCCCAAGCTTCTCCCCCATTCCCTTACATTCGCCTCAACTTCAATCATAATATCACCTTTGATTATATCAATATAATCATCCTTAATAAATCTTTCTGATAATATCCCGAAAATTTATCGCAGCAATCAAAATATATTTATACCACCGTGCCGCATGGAGGCGTATGAGCAAAAAGGGCTTTGAGCTTTCAGCCAACTTTCTTGTCATTCTTATACTTTCCATTGTCATGTTCGGCTTTGGGATATACTTTACCAGGCAGATTATGGAAAGCAGCCGGGACATAACAGACAGAATTGATGACGATACCCTCAACAGGATGGAGGAGCTGCTAAACGACGGCTCCAGGGTTGTAATACCCTTTGACACCAAGACCATAAGGCGCGGTGAAACCGCTGTTTTTGGCGTAGGCATACTCAACACACTGCAGGCGAACACGAATTTCAGGATTCAAACGCAGGACAACACCGGCGCTGTTGCCACAAGCCCTTACCAGGGGAATGCGCCAGACGGCACAGCCATCCCTCCCGCAGAGCTCAGCAAAATCGCCCTGCTTTATGACACAACAGCTGCCGGCAGGAATATCCGGAATAACGATAATCTAAAATATGCAATTGCCGCGAATGTCGCTAAGGATGCTCCTTCCGGGACCTACATCACTAATCTGGTTGTATTTTACGAAGACCCAGCCAATCCTGGCAGCTGGGTGGCTTACGGCGACCCGCTTTACAAGCTCTATATCGTGGTCCCTTGAGCTTGGCTCCTTAAGCTGTGGAACAGAATGCATCACAGTCTTCTTTGCATAATTCGCATGCACTGCTGCAAATTCATCATATGTTTTTCTTGTCTGCCTTATCTCATCCATTTTCAGCCATCTTTTCTGAGATTCAGGAATTCAATATTATGTCAGCAAAATGTTCAGGGTCCAGGCTTGCCCCGCCGACCAGAAATCCGTTTATTTCCCTTTGCGCAGAAAGCAGGGCGCAATTGTCCCTGTTCACGCTTCCGCCATAAATGATGATTGACATCCTTGATACCTGCCTTCCATATGCTGCCAATAATGCATTTCTGATAAAATTGTGCATTTCATTGGCCTCTTCAGGCGTTGCATTCTTCCCGGTGCCAATTGCCCAAACCGGCTCATAGGCGAGAATTACCTTTGGCACTTTTTTTCCATCTACCCCTTTCAGGCCTTCCCTGAGCTGCGTCCCAACCACCCTCTTTGCCATGCCTTTTTCCCGTTCATCCAGCGTTTCGCCTACGCAAAGGACCGGCATCATCCTGTTTTCCAGGGCTGCAGCAACTTTCCTGTTTATGGTCGCGTTGTCCTCTTCAAGGATGTGCCTCCTTTCAGAGTGCCCCGCAAGGCAGAATTTTGCATCGAATTCAGCCAGCATCTCAGCCGATATTTCTCCAGTGAATGCGCCTTTTGGCTGGAAATGCATGTCCTGCGCGCCTATCATTATTTTTGTCCCGGCAGCTGCGCGCTGTGCGGCATAAAGCGAGGTGAATGGCGGGAAAACAATGATTTTTTTCTCGCGCCTTTTTTTTATAGGCCGTTCCCCGGCCCCTGACCCTTCCTTCTCCTTCATTATCCTCTTGAAATCCTTGAAGAACACATACGTCTCCTTAGCTGTCTTGTTCATTTTCCAGTTTGCAGCGATAATCATGTCAGTCATTTGCCAATTCCTCGTCAAAGAATACAAATTTTCACTATTTATGTTTTTTCCTTTTGCCTTCTTTGGCAGCAGAAAAGAGGCCGCCCAGTTTTTTCCCGAGCAGGAGCATGCCGATCCCGTAAATTATGGCCAGCAGGAAAACCATCATTCCGGTCCTGAAAAAAAAGCTTTCCGGGTACATCTCAATCAGGAGGTCGTCCATTGACAGCATCCATGTGTCGCCCTGGAAAAATGCGAGGTGGAACCTGCCAAACAATTCAGCAAAATCCCAGAATGATATTATCACAACAGCGGCCAGGCCGAGCACGGCATACCCTCCCGCGCGCAGGGACTTGCCGATTTTTTCCAGGCCTTTCTCCTTCCCAAGGGCAGAAACAAGCCAAAATCCCATGGCAAATGCAAGCAGCACGCTCATTTTCTCTGCCACAAGGACATTCTGCACAATATTTTTCACATCAACCATGTGGAGCCTTTCCTTGAGCGTGTAGTATTCCCCTGGCAGAATGTCAAATTCCTGGCCGTACCTGAAATAACTCAATATTTCGGAAGTTTGCTGCATATAGAATCTGGCAACTGCCGGGGTTTCCCTTTTGCTGAATTCATGAAAATAATATCCCTCGCTGAATGCTACAGCGTGGAATGCCAGTGTGTAGGAAAGCACGAAAAGGGAAACAGCCAGCACAACCATTGCTGTAAAAGATGAAACGCAGGTTTTTTGGCCCTTTGAGGATTCTCTCCTTTTTCCAGGCATATTATCGTCTCCTGTTCCATGACATCTTCTTGATTATGTCGTCAACGCTTCCCGGGATGCCGCCACTTCCATCCTCATCATGCTTTTTCCCCTGGTGCTTTTTGCCGTGGCCTTTCTTATCCTCATCGTCTTCTATGGACTCGAGGCCGAAGCCAGGCGGCATATGCGCCCGGAAAAGAGTTTTTGCAATTTCATCGTCATCAACTTTCTTGTATTTTTCCCCGAGCTTGTCATCTATTCCCTCATCCTTGCTCGAGAACTTCTCGTCCTTTTTCAGGAAATCCTCGTTTTCCTCATCCCTCTTCAGGTAATCATCGCCAAGGCTCTTGCCATCATCCCTGCCGTACATCTTTTCCTGGTGGTAGAGCACATCTTCTTCTTCATCCCCTCCGTGGCTGTGGCCCTGGTACTTGAACATGTCCTTGACTGCAGATGTAAGGGCATATTTTTTCGGGGAGAATTCATCTTCCTCTGATGGATGGTAGGCTGCCATGCCTTGATGGTCGGCAGGGGGTTTTATATTTTTTACCTTTTCTGGCCCGGCAGGACACTGATCTGGCTTTTGTACATGTCATTCAGGGTATAGCCCATCTGGTTCAGGTAGCCTTCCCACTCATGCAGCACATCGCTCCTGCGCTCGGCCCAGCCGAGATTGAGCGAATTGCTCATCAGTTTGAGCGCGCTGTCATATTCCTTGCTTTGCATCATTTCCCTCACATTTCGGATATGCCTGCTGTCAGCAGATTCGACAAGCTGGTTGAAAAAATTTTGTGTATAAGGAGAGGTGTACCATCCCACCACAGTCAAAAAAGCAAAGGTTGCCAGCTTTGCACGCCTAATCCTGAACAGTCTCTCAAGATTCTCGCTGATTGTGGTCACAGCATCCTTTGGCAGCTCAGTATTCCCTGGATCATACAACGCTTCCCTCAGCTCATTTGCATTTTCGCCGATATATCTCTCAAACCTTCTCTTGGCCCGGATGGATTTTCCCATTTTCAATGGATTCATGACAAATTCGGAGAGGCTTTTGTACTCCGGGAATGACGCCAATACCTCTTTGAGGCCCATGATGGCATGTTCATTCCTGCTTTTTCTCTCAGCCTCAATAAGGGCTTCTCCTTGCATAACCCTGCTTTGCCAGTATCCTGTGTCTGAAATTGTGCTGTAAGCGGCATTATCCTCCTGGCTGCCATGCTGCCTGACTATCTCCCTAATTTTCAAGGTGAAATTTTTTGGGTCAACAAGCCTGTCCAGCGATTTTCTTGGAATGATGGTCGCATATTCACTTCCTTGCCTTACATCAGCAGCAAAAATCCTGCTCCCTCCTCTGGAAACAATCCTGTCAATGCTCTCAGCGACAATAAAGCCTGACTTTGGGCTGTTGATCTCGGAGATATGCCGGACGTAGCATTGCACATTCTCAGCTTTTTCAAAGGCATTCTTCCCCATGACATCACCGTCTATCAAGATGGCATTGACGCTTTCCTCAAGCAATGACCTGCCGGTGCTGATGTTGTTCACGAGGAGCGCATTTTGCGATGCATACATCGCAGCATCTCCTGAGAGCGTGCTGTCAACCACAAATGGGTAAAACGCCCTGCCGAAAGCAAACTCTCCTGAAAATTCGGCCTCGCTCGCTATTGGATATTCAGACTGCCAGGCAACTTCATTGCCAGAATAATGGCCTTTGTCTATGAAGACATACCTGCTCCCAAGGAGCGGCCTGTCCGAGCCAAATCTGCAGGCAACGACTTTAATGCCTTCTTCCCTTGCAAGAAAATTATCCTTGCCTCTATCAGTTCTCAGGTAAACATTCTTGCGCTCTGGCTCTGCCATGTGGCTATCACCCATCTCCAGATCTGCAGTCCAACTTTATTTCTGAGGCTTATTGAATACAGGCAATAACTGCAATTCTTGGGTTTCGCTTGTATATGCCTGCTTTGCAGGCTGGCCAACATCGCCGTACATTATTTTGCTGGCTTTCTGGCTCGTTCTTGATCGAATGCTGTTTATGATATTTCTTGTATCAAGCTGGGTGGAATGAACCTGCCTCATGTAGCTGTCTGCAAAAATTGGAATTCTTTCTTGCTGAGCAATCCTTGCCATGCTTTTGGTCAACGCACTGTTGGCAACCATAAACTCATTCACTAGAAACGCAACAGAGTCGTAGCTTTCCATTGCACTTGATAATCCATCAAATGCCTTTTTGCTGGCAGTTAGATTAGTATCAATTTTTGCAGTCATTTCCAATTGGGAGGAAGTTTCTCCTATCGCAGAAGAATAAGTATCTATCCTTTCTGCAAGTTCTTCTCTGTAGTGTGCCAATAGATTCTTACCCATCTCACAATTATCCATAGTTCCTTCATATGCTGTTAATTGCCGTTTCACCTTTAAGACTTCATCAGCCAGGTCACTGAATTCATGCTTCAGGGCCACACCCGCCTTTGATATTTTTTCCCGTTGGGGTAGACTATCATATCTAGATTTTAGTTCCATGCCCACTTGTGCATAGCTATCAAGGGCATCTTTCAGCTGTTCAACATTATCAGCTGCCTGGCTCTGCATACTGTCAAGGTCTTTGATGTGCTCGCCGGCAGAGCTATAATCTCCCTGCCACTTTGTAACGTACTGCTCAAGCCTACCCACTTCATCAGTTGCCTTTGTAATCATTCTTGGCAAAGCTGATCCGGCTTTTTCATTCATTTTCCTGCTTGCCCATTTTCCTATAAGTGGAAGAGCGGACAGAAAACCATAGCCCCTATCACCAGTAACCATCCTGGAGCCGGCTGCATATTTACCAAAAGATTCCTCTGCTTTCCTGTTTTCATCGGCAAATCGTTCATACCTTGATGAAATTTCAACGCTATAGCTTTTGAATTTTTCTGCATGGTATGTGTCTCTGTTTAATGTCAACTCAACACTTTGAATTGGTTGTAATGCTTTGATTTTTTTCCTTGCCACAGCGAGCCTTTGCTCCAGGTTTGCATCCACTCCATCAATCTCAACTTTTTCCATTGTTTTTGCTTCCATCTTATTCACCCCTCCACCATTTTCTTATCTGTTTCAGGCCTTCGGAGCCTGTTTCCATGATTATTTTCACAAGGCTGGCCTCATCCTGCCTTGGATTTTTTTCAGCGGAGAAGAAATTTGTGTCATAATATTTCCATTTGCCGTCGGAGAATACATACTCAACTGCGGTGTTCATGACTTTCCTGTCGCGGACATTCTTGAATTTGTCAAGCGCTCTGTACTCGACTTCCACAGTTGCCCTATTCCCGATGACATTAACGGATTTTCTTTGATAGAGAAACGTGTCACCCGGCAGCTTTTTTTCATGCTCAGCCCTGACTTTGTCCCACTCGCGGATAACATTGTCATACAAATGCAGTATCCTGAACCCTTCGTCTTGGGAATATTTTTGCCCATTTATCTCAGTCCATCTGCTTCCTTTGGAGGCAAGGCTGTCAATATCGTTGCCCTTTATGGAAAATTCATATTGCTCCACAAACTCAAGGCCGTCAAGGTCATAGGAATAATGCACATCTGCTGTCGCAGAATTACCATGCACGGATGTGACATCAGCTGACACGCCCTGCTTCAGCCCTAAATATGACGCTAGCCCCTTGCTCACCGAATCAGGAATGTCATAGGACATCCTGTTCTGGATCTGGTCTTCCAGCCGCATTTCATGGTATTTTCTTTCAACATAATTTGCGCCAGATTTTGCAGCATTCTGCATCACATTCCATGATTTTTTCCCAAGGCTTTCGAGCAGGCCAGGCGCATGCTCTTTCACCTTCTCCTGAGAATAGCCTATCTGGGAATGGCCTATGGCAGATGCGAACAGCACCAATCCAAGCAAAGCCTCTTTTGATTTCATAAGAACTATGTTGCAGGGAGATTTAATGTGATTTACTGTGCAAAAATCGGAAAGATTTAGTTAATAACGAAAAAACCAATTAACATAGCAGAAATATTGCGGAATAATTAGCAATAATCGGAAATCTTCCGTTTATTTCAGAATAAAACAATCAATTTTGGGCATAGGTTAAATTTATTTTACATATAGCTTTATAAATAAGTACACTTACTACTATTAATGAGTAATAAAAAAACTGGACTAAGCATAGTAGTCCCAACATTTAATCGGCCCGATAGCTTGGATAACCTGTTGCATTATTTATCTAACCAAAATGACCTTGGTTCTGAATTCGAAATCATTGTCGTGGATGATGGCTCGGAATCTGATTACCACGGAGTCATTTCTAAACATCAAAACCTCCCACTGGCATTTTACAAAAAGGAGCATAAGGGGCCAGGGGCTGCCAGAAATTTGGGGGTAGAATTATCCAGTTTCAGTGCCGTCTTATTTATCGATGATGATGTGATTCCAACAAATGGCCTTGTAGGGCAGCACATGAGGTCGCATCAGAGAAATCAGCCAGCGTATTCGATTTTGGGGGCCACTTATTTTCCGACTTCTGGGGGTGAAGTTATGGACAGACACGAATATCCAAATGGTGTCACTTTTCGCCTATCCGAGCAGTCCCCTCATTTCAAGGATCAGCAAGTGTTGGATTATACTTGGTTTATTACCTGCAATGTCTCTGTGGACAGGGAACGATTCCTCTCGGTCGGTGGATTTGACGAGAATTTTATTTTTCCAAATTATGAGGACATTGAGTTAGGATACAAACTTGAGGCCAGCGGGGTGCAATTGATATTCAGCAAGGAAGCTAGGGCATACCATCTCAATGTTCACTCCTTTGCAGAACGCAGTAGATGGGCGTATCAGAATGGATATTCCAAGGGCATAATGATTGGCCTTCATCCGGAACTGACAGATGAACTGATTCAATGCAGGAGATACGGTGTCGGCGAAAAAAATCTATTGGAGATGAGGACTGATCTGGTAAATGAAGAAGAAGTCATGGCAAAAGGCCTGGAACTTGAAAAAGCGCTCAGAGCGAATTCAAACCCACAGTTGATGCAGCAATTTGAACAGTTATGCAACGCATTTTATGCGCACCTTGAAGCAAGAGGGCTGCAAGACAGGCTAGGTGGTATGTATCGAGCACCGGGAATTTCGAAACCTACTGGTTTCCAAATACAACATAAATGAAATTGCAACTATCCAAAAAGTTGGCGGCAATACAAATCAGAATTATTTAGTGGCAGGTCCATCACAAAGGTATATATTGCGTGTTTCTAATCCTGCCAAGACTGAACAGGAGCTTGCATTTGAAACTTCTGTGCTTGACCAATTGGCCAACGAGTTATTTGTGCACTTTGTGGCAAAACCAGTGCCGGATGTCCGCGGGAGCAAATATTCCTTAGCACAAAATGGCGCATTAGTGACATTGTTCCAATTTGTCGAAGATGAATCAAATGGCTTTGCCTGGAACCCATCCCATCCCGATAAGGAATTTCTCGAAGATTTGGCAAGGAAAACTGCTATTTTGCACAGGAGCCTTGCTTTATGTCGGCCTGAAGGTCAAAAGGCATCTTTGGCAGAAAAATTCAGACGATACAAAGGCGGCCCTTATTTTGTCGATATTTTGGATGGCGAGAATCTGGTCCACACAGACCTGAGAATCAAAAACTTGGTCTTTCGATCCAATAAAGTCAAAACTATTCTTGACTTTGACGATATGACGCACGGCAATCAGCTATATGATCTTGCCAAAATTATAAAGGAAAATTTTGCGCTCAGGCAGGATTCGGGTGGGAGCCCCTTGCCACACTTTAATCTGGATGCAGCATCAGCATTTCTAAAAACATACCAGGAACTGAACGGCAGGGTGGATACAGAAAAAATCTATGAGCTGATGAAAGCCTGCATTGTTCATGTGCTTAATTTTTTGGAAGGGGACAATCCCCTTCCGCATGAGCAAAGGGAGTTTATACAAAAGCTGAACATCCTGCAAATGGATTATTTGGGCCAGGCCAAAATAAAAAATGATATTATGGGTGTTTTCCGTGAACAGTGAAACTATTGAGGCCTGTTACGGATTGGATGTTGTTAATTCCCGGGATTTAAGTACTGGGCACACTAACCAGACGCGATTACTTACCACTGGAGACGGAAAAAAATTCATAATGAGGATTTACAATAAGAGGCAGCCCGTGGATATCATATCGAGGGAACATGGCCTACTTAAACATTTTTCATCCAATTTTGCATACAATGTCCCCCATTTGCTGCCTAATCGGCAAGGAGGAACACTTTCCAAGTCAGGCGATTTGCAGTATGCAATCTATCCGTACATCCCATCTTCGCAAAGCCCATATGTCATACTGCAACCATCGAAAAAAATAATTCATGAAATCTCAAAATTATCTGCCAGCTTCGCGGCCAGGGCCGCTGAGTATCCAATCCCTCATACCAATGAAATTATTTTGGAGTTGCAGTCCTACAAAAATAGACTGATAGCATACCTTGCCGGCATGCGTCAGGAAAACCATAACACCCCTCTATTTAATGGGAATTTAGCAAATCGAAATGAATTTTTCATGAATAATATCGAAGATTTAGTAAGAATGTTTACAGGTTACACCCCGAGCTCTGTCGCACATACAGACCAGCGGAAGGACAATTTTATATTTTCACCAGGAGATGAAATAACTGGTTTGCTGGATTTCGGAAATAGCATGCTTGCAAGCCCGTGGTACGATATAGCATTTACACTTAAAGAGCATACCCTGCCTCAGGAGATTAGCGCTGACTTCAACTATGCCCTGCTTCACGAGTTTCTCACTGCATTCCACCAAGCCTTTGAATCAAAGGGAGTGAATATCAAAACCGACCAGGAATTACTAGTGCCTTTTATGCGGCTTTCCGCATTGAGATGCTTATCCTGGCTCTTGCAGGACAGAACCCACACACCTGAATACAGAGAGCAGCTTCAGGATTGGATATATAGGCAGGCGGAATTATTGGTGCACGAAAAAACAACCAGAGGGATTATTGGGAGGCTGAGATAATGATATCCCTTATAAACTCCCCAACAGGAAAGAGCACAATACGGCAATGCGCAGGGGGACTAGGGTTTGGAAGCAACGAGGAATCAATCTTCCCGCCGATAGATTTGATGTATTTTGCAAGTGAGATAAGGAAAGAGCAGGATGTGGCAATCCTGGATTGTGATGCGCAGAGTATTCCTAAAACAAGGGCACTGGAATTGATTGCTGAATCGGATGGAGCGATAATTAATGTATCCCTCCCAACAATACATGAAGATATGGATTTTATCAGGGCAGCGTCTGATGTTACAAATGTGCTGCCACAGACATCAATCACCCACAAGCCAATTTTAGAACAAATTTTTGAGGATACAGGTGTTAATCGCATAATTGTTGGGAAGCCTATCACGGATATCAACAGAATTCTCCGTGGAGAAGACACCTCTGTGGCAAAATATGTCAATGGCAGGCTAAGACTTGATAAGGTTGTCTATTTCCCTGCTTTCGACAAGTTGGCGTTGCCAGCCAGGGATTTAATTGACAGCACTCTTTATTTCTACAATTCCCTTGGAAAGCCTTCAACTGTCATCTACACCGGACTGGGTTGTCCGCACCCCTGCAGGTTTTATTGCCCTTATCCCTCAGGCGAAGGGACCATATGGATAAGCCGCAGTGCCCAGGGCATTTTCTCAGAAATCAATGATGCCATGAAAACCGGCAGCAACTCGTTCTACTTTAAGGATACTTTGTTTACCAGTGATCGCGCAAGAGTAATGGACTTGTCCAGGCTGCTTGTGGCAAATCAAGCCAAGATCAGATGGTGGTGCGAAACACGAGCAGACCAGCTGGATGAACAGCTCATGGAATCTATGAGGGAATCAGGTCTTGCAGGTTTGAACCTCGGGATTGAGTCAGGTGATGAGGTTGTCCGGCGCACCAAAACCAAGAATGGTCTAAGCGATAGCAAAATTGATGCTGTTATAAGGTCAGCAGATAAGCTGGGAATAAAGTACGCTTTCCTTGTGATGGTTGGGCATCCCGCTGAGACTCCAGAAACAACCCAGGCTACCTTGGATATTGTGAAAAGGTATCATCCATTTGAAGTTGGCATATGCTATGCGACACCCTACCCCGGTACCGGACTTTATACATTGGCCGAATCCAAGGGGTGGCTGGTGGATAGGGATCTGTCCCATTATGACGGTCGCACCCCTGTTATGCGAACGGATAACATGTCAATTGCAGACATGAAACTATTTTATAATCAATTAAATCAAATGAGGACTAGAAGATGACAGAAAATGTAAAACCGGTACACATACTTGATTTGGAGCTTACAAATTATTGCAACGCTGACTGCGTTTTTTGCCCTAGGGACAGCCTTGGAAGGCAGACCGGCTTAATGAGCCGCGAGACTTTGGATGCAATTATTGAGAATATTGACGGATTTGACTTCAGGTCCATAAACCTGTCCGGGTTTGGTGAGCCCTTGTTGAATAAGAAAATATGGGAGTTTGTGCGCCTGATTAAATCATCCAATGATTCGCCACTTGTGCTTGTCACGAATGGCGCATTGATGCATGAGGATGCAGCCCGATTTATTTTGGATACTGGCATTGATGAGGTTAGAGTTAGCTACAATGGCAGCAGTGAGGAAATCTATAATGCCATGATGAAAAGGCTGGATTATCACGCCACAACTGCGAATGTGCTTGGTTTAATCCGGACAAAAGGAGCAAGGCAGAAGCCTGTTGTCTCTATCAACACAGTTGCAACGGACTACAATACCAGAGACCTTAACAACCTTATCAATTTCTGGACTGAACACGGTGCTGACAAGATTGTGGTTCACCAATGTCACAATCGCGGTGGCTATCTCCCGGACATGAACATTAGGGAGGACATAATTCGCGAAGTTGTACAAGGTGAACGGGCTGATATCAAACCTCAAATACAGCAGTTTCCAACCGAGATAAACTGCAAGCTCTACAACGAACAGATCTTTGTAGCTTGGAATGGAAAAGTGCTTCTTTGCTGCAACGACCTAGAGGGGGGATATGTTTTAGCAGATATAACATCACAAAATATAAAAGAGATATTGCATATAAAGGGACAATATAAGGATCTGCCAGCAATGCCAGCCTTATGTCAGGATTGCCAATATCATCCAATACAGACAAAGAGATGAAAATCATGAAAAAACTGGTTTTGTGGGATATTGACGGAACAATACTGACAGACGGAGGTGCCGGACATAGGGCATTTGAAAAGGCAATAGGGTCTTTCCTTAATTTGGCCAAAATAAGGCATGTGCGCAAAGCCGGCAAGACAGACCCGGCAATTATCAGAGAAATGCTCATGGCTAATGGCTATGACCATGGGCAAATTGATGTCACCTCCAAATTGCTGAATGAGTACGCAAAATATTTTGCAGAAGAATTTTCAAAGGCAAAGGATGCCAAGCTCATCTCAAATTCCTATGACGCTGTCACGGCACTGGCAGGAAATGGGGACTGTGTGCAGGGGCTGGTAACGGGAAATCTTAAGTCTATTGCGCTGGATAAAATGAGAAAATTTGGCTTAATTGCTTACCTCGCTGATGGTGGCTTTGGCTCTGATTCTGATGAGCGAAACGCTATTGCGGAAATAGCGGTAAAACGTTTTCGGAAGAAATACCCTGACATTGCGGAGATTTTTCTGGTTGGAGATACTCAGAGCGATATCAGGGCAGGTAAGCATATTGGAGCAATAGTAATTGCTGTCGGAACCGCAGAAAAAAGGGCAGAATTTGAGGCGGCTGGTGCTGATTTTATAATGGGTAACTTAAAAGAAATATCACAAATCATCAAATAGAAGCAGTTTCTCCTTTTTTGAAAGCCTCTTTGTCACACGCCTTGTCATTTTTATTTCATGTATATTATTTCATGTATATTGTTTCACCCCTGGATGGACCGGTGGTTATCATATGCACAGGCCGGTTTGTAGATGACTGAATGAAATCCACAAAATAACGGGCTTGTGACGGAAGCTTTGATGCATCGGTCATCCCTCTAGTCGATGATTTCCATCCTGGAATATGCTCATATACCGGGTTTGCCTTTTCCAGCAGAGCCCTATTTGGGGTGAACTCGTCCACTCTGTTGCCATCGATTTCGTAGGCAACGCACACCGGAATCTCATGGAATTGATCCAAAATGTCCAAATGAGTGAGCGCCAACTTGTTGAAGCCTGCAGCATCCACAGAGTATTTTAGTGCAAGCATATCCAATCCACCTATTCTTCTGGGTCTCTTTGTTGTTGCCCCATACTCATTGGCAATTTGCTTGATATGTTCTGCAACATCCCCGAAAATCTCAGTGACAAATGGGCCGCTACCGACACATGTTTCATATGTCTTCACCACACCGACTATGTTTTCAAACTTGTCTGGTGGAATTCCCTCATAAATGCTAACTCCAGCAGGCACTGTGGTGGATGAAGTTACATATGGGTATACACCTAAGTTGATATCTCTCATAGTGCCAAGCTGCCCCTCGAATAGCACATTTTTTCCGGCATTGATTGCATTCTTAAGCAAAGTTTTTGTATCCGTTACATGGGGAAGAAGCCTCTCCCTCCACTGTCTGGCGCTGTCAACAATATACCCCAAATCACCTTCCCAATTATACAACCCTGCAAGAATTTTCTTTTTGGTTGCAATCTGTTCAGATAGTTTCTCATAGAAACTACGTTCGTCCAGAAGGTCAAAAAATTTCAGCGCTTCACGCGTCATCACATCTGCATAAGCAAACCCAACCCCTTTTTTTGTTGTGCCTATCCTATTTTCTTGCCTCTCTCTCATCTCATCGAGAACCTGATGAAACGGAAGCAAGACATTTGCATCCCGTGAGATCAGCATATTTTCAGTGCTGAAGCCGGCATCGTTGAGCATTTGCATCTCCTTCAATATACTTTCAGGATTTACAACCATGCCTGATCCAAGAATTGTTATTACTGATGCATGAAATATTCCTGAAGGGATAAGATGCACGATATACTCTTTATTGCCAAAGGTTACTGTATGCCCTGCATTGTCCCCTCCTTGATACCTGACATTATAATCAAAACGAGATGATAATTCATCTACTACTCTCCCCTTGCCCTCGTCCCCATACTGGGCGCCTGCAATTATTGTAACTCCCATTCATTCCCCCTGTCCTAAATATTCTGTTTTCCCAAACCAAAAACAACTGCAAAACTCAATCTATAATAATGAACAATATCTTATAAAGCTATCTGTTTTTACTATTGTTGCATAGTTGCATTTTTTTCATACCGGATAGGTGACATATTCAATGAGAATCGGCCATATCAAAAGGGGCTATTCCAGTAAAATCCATATACTTCAATCCGCAAAGCATAAATACCCGCTTAAATTCTTTAATCGCATGGCAAAACAGCAGGTAAGCAGGGACACTCCGCTGGCAGAGCTGACGCTCCGCCGGTATGAGCGGCCTTTTGACCTCAAAAAAAGGGAGCTTGTCAAGAAATTGTGCCTGAGCCTGGGGCTGCTGAATCCCGGAGACTCAAGGGATGTCATAGTGGACGTCCTTGTCGTGATTTTGGAGTCAAGGAAAACGGGGCAGCCGCTCACATCCGGCGAAATTACTGAAAAAGTTGTGCAAAGCAGGAAGCAGGAAAAGCTGAAGCTGCTCGGCATAGCGCATTCAAACATAAGGCGCCAGATTTCAAGGCTCAGGAAGCTTTACCTTGTTGAAAAATCAAAGAATCGTTATCGCATCGCTGAAAATGGGATGCTGCTGGAGGCATTTGCAGAGAAAGTCCAGGATTTTGTCCTGCCCGCAATTGTGAACAGGGTCAGGGATTACCTAAGGCAGGTTGATGATGAATTCTCATAGGATGCTGAAAAATTCTTGATTATTTCCTGATCTTCTTGATTATTCCCTAATTATTTTTTGTCCAAAGCCCTTAGGGCATTCAATGCCATGAAATGCCGTGCCCAGTTCAGGTACAAGAGCAAAAGCACAAGGTAAGAGAATACAAAGGCCATTTCAGGCAGCTTCTCCAGCAGGTTGCCAATCCATGATATCATGACAAGCATCAGCCATGCAATAAAAATTCCAGGCAGAATGTAATCCCAGCTTTTGGCCAGCCGCCAGCATGCTTTCATCCCGTCGGCAAATTTCTTTTGGCTTGCCAATCCGAATACAAATGCAGCATAGGCATAGAAAAAAACCAGCATGACACCTGCGCCAATGACCGGTATTGCATTTGGATTGAGGGTTTTTTCAAAGAGCAATGCCATCGACCCTATCAATCCCAGCATGATAAACTTGAAAATGCCAAGCAGCAGCGCTGTCCTGCCAAGCTGGATCCGTGACTGGCCTTTCGCCCCGGCATTCCTGAAATACGCCTGAAGAATAAAAGCCCTCCAAAACATCCAGTTAATCAGGATTAAAATCAGGCCAATAATGCCAATTGCCTTTATCTGGGTGACGCTTGCAGCCAGCTGGGCAATCAATTCAGGGGACTGCACATCAGGATTTTGCTCGAATGCATTCATGGCCCCGAATGCCTGGTCAGTCATGACAAAAAAAAGGATAATTATCAAAAAGAAGATAGAGTAGCCAAGAACATCGAGCCCGAGATTTTTCAGGAACGGCTCCCTGAATCTCCAGCTCTCAAGGAATGAGGATTTTAGCCCCTGAAGGAATCCATGTGCTGCCTTTGCTTTTCTTTTTGCCATAAAACTAAATTAATTGCGGCTTTAATAAATCTTTGTTATTGCTGTATTGCATGCAGAACTCCAAATGGTCAGCAGCCCTTCCAATCTCAGAATACCATGCTGGCAGGCCTTCATTTGTTGTTTTTACCACAACTGTGTTATAATCAAGGTAATTGTCCGGAACATCAAGCTCCGCGGACACCCCTCCAACCATAATCAGGCTGACTTCCACATCTTCAGGGGGGAAGGTGTAGCCTCCAAATGATTCGCTGTCGGCAAAATAAGTGTGCGGCGAATCCTCTGGGAATTCCAGGTAAAGCTGCGCTTCAATCAGGTACTTGCCCGGCGCGAGCCTTAATTTCCCGGCCGAGCCCGGCCTGAAATCCCTCACAACATCCTCCCATGTATTCTCATCAGCAGTAAGCCTTGTGACTTTGAGCTCTGAAAGTTTTTGCCCCGCATGCATGTCAGCTGCCGGGCCAGACAGTTCACAGCTGGCATCGTCGCCAGGCAATGTCAGGTAAGTGGTGTCATAAATCTGCGCCTTGATGTCATATTCCTTGAGCGGAACCATGGTGTACTCAATCTCTATTCCCTCCTGGTCTTCAAACTGCTCAGAATTGAAAAGGTAATTCGCGCCCATGAACTGCGGATGCCTTAGCATGACAAGCCCATTGCTGCAAATCGGGAATTTTCCCAAAACTTTTGAATTTGCCTCTGAATAGCCTATGTTGCAAATCCCTGCATTTGGCGTGCATTGGTATTCAACTGTGGCGCCTGAAATCTTGTTGTTTGGCAAAAGCGAGTTTTTCAATGTTATCTGTATGGGCGGTGTTTGCGGCTGCCCTGGGTCGCAGTCCAGCAATCCCGGGACTGGCGATGGCACCTCATCATCAGTTTCAAGGGCCAAGTCGCCTGTTTCTGAAATCCTGGGCCAGTTGTCTGCAACAACAACAAGTATTGGGAACTGGAAAAGATACTCCTGGCCTTCCTGCTGGTCGTAGATGGTGACAATAAGCGGGAAGGCGAAGCTGTACTGGAACCTGTAAGTGGTCAGGCATTCGTCTGAAAACGGGTTGCCTGAATCAACTGAAACTGGCGGCTCAAGGATTCCGCTCCTGCCCCACAATCCATTTATCCCGAATGCGAGCAATGGCTTTGCCTCAAAATCAACTGCAAATTCACTATACTGGTCTTCTGTAATGTTCAGTATCATTCCCGTGAAGAAATTATTCTGCGCCGCCCTGAGGAAGTCGTCATACTCCTCTGTCTGCAGCACCCTGAGCCTCTCATAATCTGTGTGGTTGATTCGCATGTAAGGGATGTTGTCAGTAAGCATGTACTGGAAATTATCCACGACCTGCGCCATGTTCCACCTGGTCTTTTCATTGCACCCTTCCGTGACAAGGCCATAATGCCTCGGCGGCAATTCCTCTGGCGTCTTGCCTTCATAGCCAACCATGATGCTGTCCAGCACAGCCCTTTCAAAAATCACGTCGTTTGCTTCCTTGTAAAGGATGTCAGCAGCCAGCTGGTAGACTTTTTTCAGCTTGACATTAACCTCCCCCCTGAAAAAATTCAGGTCATTTGTCTCGCCTTGCCGTGTGACTTTCAATGGATAATCAAGGTTCACAACAACATTCTGTTCAGTAATGTCAACTCTTGAGCTGATTGTCCCGAGCTCCTCAACCTCAAATCCCTGCGCTTCCATGCTTTCAAACCCTTCCAGGCATTCGCCGATATGCGCATTGACATACCTTTCAATCTGGCTCTGGACAGAATAGTCAGCAGGGGCTTCCTTGTAAAGCAAGGGGACGTTTTCAATAGTGGGCAGACCGTTCTTGTGGAAAATCCAGTAGGGCACAAAAACCCCGTCAACAGCCTCGACAAGGTTACCCGGGCTTGACCCTGATGGCTGCTCAAACCTGGGGGAATTCACATCAACCCAGCCGCCGTGCAAACCTAATTGCACAATTGCCTTTTGCGCTGCCTGGCTTGCGCACCGCGACACAAAATTATCCAATGGCTGGAGCGACAGCGGAACCTGTGTAACAACTGGAAAATTCACATTAAGGTCCTCCTCTGCCCTGTAAGTCCTGAAATAGAAGAATAGCGCGCTGCTGAAAAGCAGGACTATTGCAATTATGATAAATACAGTTATCTGGCCTCTTTTTTTCATGTTCATCTTGATTCTCCCAAGCTAACAGTCGCCAAGCGCATGCCCTGGCAGTGCAGTTACCCAGCCGCACCCGCCGCTTCCGCTGCAAAAGTTCAGGCAGCGCTCCTGCCCGTTGTTGTAGCTGCTTCCGGACTTTGCCTGCACGCAAATTGTGTCATACCTGCACGGCTTGCCCTGGCAATAAATCGCATCCGTTGCATCATTCATCTGCTTGGCAATGCCGAACAAGTACCATTTCCTGTTTGCGGTGTATGACTGCACTGCAGCATTTGCAGCAAGGCGGTAAACATAATCGGATTTGCAGCTGTTCGTCAGCCAGATATCCCATGTTGAGTCAGCAACCGGGAAAATCCTGACTTCTATCTCATAATTGTAAGTCTCATCATCAACCTGCTGCATCCGCCCGGCAAGCCTTACCGAGTCAGCATCCATCTGGGCAAAGTAAGCATTGAGGTCCAATGTAGGGATGTCGCCGTATGGCCCAACTGCAGGCAACAAGCCATAATGCGCAGGGTTGCTCCCGACTCCTGTCCTGAACACTCTTGCCCCTCCCATTTTTGTGAAATCCTCATTTGTATCCTTGCAGGCTGACTGCAGCAATCCTATGCCACCCAACCCAATGCTCTTCACAACAGGGTCGAGCAAATTCTGGATAAATGGAGTAATAATGCTGCGGATTGCCGATGACAAAGGGGCTTGATTATATTTTACTGGTGCAGCAGCCGGAGGGGTAACAGGGACGGGTTCGAGCGGAGCCAATGGATCCTCAGACGATAATTCGACTGTTCCAACAATCGGGGGCATTTCACCGCTTAGAGTTGGGCTTTCAGCAGTGCCGGCAGTGGACTCAGGGGTTAGCACATTTGCGTCATAGTAATATGCATTAGCTTCTTCCATTGATGAAAATCCGCCAGGCGCAGTGCTTGCTGGCGATGCCTGCTGTGATGCGGCAGGTGGCGTTTCAACCACTGCTCGTGTCGCAGCAGCTTGTCCGGCAGTATAGCTTTGCTGGGCATGAGCTGACATCATTTGTCCACTGTACGAAGATGTTGAACCGCTGGCTGTTCCAGTTGACGGTATTGCAGGGGCAGGGCTGTTTCCTCCAAATATATTATTGACGTAGTTACTCACACCACTAATTCTCCAAGCGCCCTGTGCCATTCCTGCAAGAGGCATGCACAGGAAAACTATTATCACAACACTTGCAAGCACAATTCTCCTTCCATTTCTTGCGTTATTTATCATCTTTCTCAGCAATCCGTCAGCCCGCAAATGTCTCCGTCAGGCGGCGTTGCCATGTCAGGCAAGGGCGCTGCTGCGGCACTGTCCAATCCCTCATATCTATTGATCATGTCCTGGGTATCGCTAATCCTGTCCAGATAATTACCCGCATCAAGCATTGCATAAAGATAACAATATGGCTCATAGGCCAGCCCACCTGTCGGGCAAAGTATCAATTCACCGCCAATTGCCTCCATTATTTTCTGGACCAAATAATTTACAACAAGCGAGGTAATATAACTCATGACAGCAGATGCCAATAATTGGATTAAGGCCGAGCCCGCATTCGAGTAAATGCAGCTGAACTCCTCGCTCAGCCTTTGGCACTGCATGTCCTTGCCCATCAATGCCTGTTGCCTTATGCAATAATCCTCAGCAGTGAGAACTGTCTTTTTCATCTGGAAATATGTATAAAATCCGGTCAGGCAAGTTGGAATCTGGATTGAAGAAAGCCAAATATTCTCTCGAGGGTCTGGGCTGCCAGCTAAAAGTCCGGCGACGGGAACTCCGCCTGGCAGGACAGTGTCAACGCCCATTGCACTCATTCCAACTCCTGCAATATTAGAACCCTGGCATGTTGCCATCTCGCACCAGAATTTGACTTTGTAGACGTCGAGGGGATGAATTGGGCTCCACCATTTCCACGCAAAGAAAAAAACTGACCTTATCGAATCCCCGATAAACGGCATCCAGCCGGCAACCAAGGATGCAGTAGCACTAATCATGAGCGCCATTGCCCCTGCCTTGCATGCCGGCACAATGAAATCGAGAATCTTCTTGAAATTGTTTGCCCATCTCTTGGCTGTTTCAATCTCATCTGCATGGTCAGCTATTTTCTTGAAATTCTGCTGCCCGATGTTGACGCCAATCTTTTGCCTTAGCGTGAAAGTGAATGACTCGTTCTCAAGCTCTACGCTGTTGGTATAGACCTGGGTCGCATCGCCATTTGTTATTTCAAACTGGCAGTTGACTTTTATTTCAGTGTTATCCTCATCCTTGAGCCAGTCCTCTTCAAGTGCGGGCAATTTCAGGGTGAAGAATATTTTGTGCCTTTCCTCGCCTGTTGACGCGTCCCCGATATAGTTGTTGACGCTCCATTCAGTCCCCAGTGTTTGCCCGGGGTATTGCTCGGAAGTGCATTTCCTCGGCCTGAAGAGGAATACTTCCAGGTCTGGCGGGGGGGATGCGCCTGTATCCTCGCTGAGCTCGGCAACAATTTTTGTCCTGAATCCGTTTTGCGGGGCAAAGCTCGGCTTCAAAAGGTTCCTGTTGATTGATTTCGGCGAAACGCCTGTCTCGTCATCAACATTGACAATCCAGTATTGGTCAGGTGTTATTGCGCCTCCTTCCCTGTAAACCTCCAGCAGCCCGAAAACATTGTCCTGCTGGCTGTGTTTGTAATTGCCCGCAACGTCCTCGGTTGAAATGTAAAGCTTGTTGGGCGGGTTTCCTGATTCCGGGTTGTAATTCTGGAAATTCCAGACACATTCCCATGTATCAGCTTCAATCGCGCTCATTGTGCAGGAATCAGCCTCGGCATATGAGTCAGCGCCTGCGCCCTCATTGAAATTCTTGTTAAGGTCCTTTGTCCTCAGCATTGTCTTGCCGGGGGAAATGCCGGACAATGCCTCCTCTATTTTTGCAGTAATCCTTACTGAATGCCTCCTCACTGACTGGGGGAAGTCATCCTGGCTGTTCACAATTTCAACTGACTTGAATTTCGGGGCTGTCTTGTCGACATAGAGGTCTGCATCTCCTGTGCCCGGGCCGTTTCCAAAATCATCCACTGCGGAAATCTCAACTGTGAACGGATTCCCATCCGGAATCCCGCCTGCGCCCATGTCGTCCAATGACATGCCCGTGGATGCATCATCATCCCCATACCACTGCGCCCTATATCCTCCTGTGTTTGCTGATTGCTCGTAAACCCTTGTTGGGTTGGGATATGCGTCAAAATTGGCAGTGACCCTTTCCACATCTGAAATCAAGGACGCAGAAATTGTGGAGGATATTGTGTTATTCTCGCGGTTAATGTAATATCTGTCATCAAGCGGATCATAATGGTTTGATATAATCAGGGTATCATCTACATAAGGCGATTGTGATGCAGCAACTGTCACGCTTGCAGATTCATTGTTGCCAGCAACATCAAAAATATTGATGTAAACCTGCTTGCCAAAGCAGTCAGTGTCAACTGTGCCAATCCCTGTTGATGCGGTTCCCCAAGTGCAGGTCACTTCTCCGGGATATCCTGGATTTTCTTCGCAGGTTGTAGCAGCTATGCCCTCCCCTGTTCCCATGTGGCAGTCAGGGCCTTTGGCATATGCCCTTGCGTTTCCTGTTTCTGGCAGTATCCCTGAAGTCTCGTCCCTGGCAATTGTTGTGATCTTCAGCTTGCCTCCCCTTGACAAGGAAGCAAGGTTGGTTATTTCCGGAATCTGCACAAAGCTCGGCGGCAAATTGTCCAGCTGGGCCTCACAGCCATCCAGTTCTGCGCATGCAGCATCCTGCAAAATCGGATTGCCTGCATCATCCGCGCCAGTCACTGTGAAAACAACAATGCTTCCATCGCTTCCTGCAACCTCAACATTCTCGAACTCGCATTCCCATACTCCTGGCACAGAGTTGCCTTTCTGGGCACAGGACTTGATGGACTGTGACACAACGCTGTGCCCCGGGCTCGTTGCCTCGAGGTGCACATTCTTGTCGCCAAACCCTGAAACACCGCTCAATTCCAGGGGGTCTGAGTCGTTCAGCAAAACCAGGATGGAATTTTCCGTAGCCTTGAGCATGTTGATTGTGCCTTTTCTCATAATGCCTTTGATTACAGGCGCAGAATTGTCAAGCTCGTCCTGCGGCATTTCGCTCAATGTCCAGAAATCAGCGTCGCTGAACTCATTGCCCTTTAGGTCAGCAACCTTGACGCCCATAGGCTTTGTCTTGTCGCCAGTCCCAACAGTTATTTGCCAGGTCAATTCATACTTGTGCGCAATTTCAGTCAGCCGCACAGCCCCTCTCAACTCATCTTCATCAATGTTAAGGTAGTTTGCATCCAGAAGCGGGTTGGCAATTCCCTCATCATCTGTAAAATTGGCCTTTACAACAATTGCCTGCCCGAAGCTCACATAATCAGTACTGCTTATTGGGTCGCCGATTACAGTCCCGATTGATTTTTCAAAGCCGCCAGGCCTTGGAACCGGCTTTGGCGTTTTCAGGTCCAGGAAATAATTGCCGGCCAGGCATGACTGCGCCTGCGCCTGTCCCAATTTGTCATCTGCATCAACGCAGATTGACACTTCCTCAGAGAACTCCGCCCCGAAATCAGAGATCAGTTCTGTCCTGGGAATCCTCAATGTCTTATTTCCAGCTGGAATCTGGCTGCAGCCAGTGTTCAAATCTGCCAGGTCCTGGGTGTATTCCTCAGATGAGACCGGGTCATCTGCTTCAGCAATTGTCAGCCTGACTTCATTCAATCCAGCGCATTCCTGCCCTGTAGCGCCTGAAAATGCCCTGTCGCCAGAGCCATCATTGTAGGTTATTGACAGATAGCCGGGCGGTATGAGCTGCGTCGCAGATTTTATGCTCATAACAGGCGGTTGGGTGTCCACATAAAAATAAAATCCCTGGCTCGCGATCAATGTCTCGGGCGCCCTGGACAATTCCTGGTAAAGGTTGACATATCCCTCATTCTCGCCCGGGCTCCATGTGCTGACCGGCGCCTGCGCGTAATCGCACATCATGTAACCGGGGTATTTTACAGAGTTTGCGCATGATTCGCCCGCCCCTCCATAGGAAAGCAATGTGGTTGGCAAATAAATCGCCAAATATCCTTTTTTGAGCGCCGCAACTTCATCGACAACTGCGTGCGTCCTCACAACAATGTAATCATCAGGCAGCATCACATTGCTGTCCCTGTGATTATTGAAGTTGGCGTCCTCAGAGCCATAAACTTCCACTGCCCTTATATTCCCTCCGCCAAGGGCAAATGAGCTGTAGAATGGCAAGCTAATGATAAGGGCAATCATAAACGCTGCAACTTCCCTCAATCCTCTCGAATCCATGTTTTTCCTCTTGCCCGCTCTCTTTATCCTGATTTAATATATATGGTTTGCGCTGTTTAGCTCAATGGCACGCCAAACCTGTATGGCCCGTAATTTGAGCATGCAATGCTTGTCTTGCAGGCCACAATCATGAAATAATACTCTGTTCCGGGCTCAAGCGCTACAAGGGTTGCTGAATGCACCTTGGATGTGCCTGATGCTGATGCAATTGTTCCCTCCCAAATCCCGACTGCCTTTCCGTACCTGATGCTTCCGGTTGACAATTCATCCGTGTTCCAGTTTATTGTAGTGGTAATTCCGGGGATAGCGCTCATGCTGTTGACCCTTGCGCCTGGCCTTGCCTGGAGCCTCAGCCTAGCGGTCATGTCCGGCCATGCCTCCTGCATGATGTCAAAGTCTGTTCCAGTGGCAAGGTAGTAGCCATCGCAAACAAGCGTGCCCTGCCCCTGGCTTGACATGTTGTACCTTTCAATTGAATTGCAGACATAGGTTGTCAAATTATCATAGCTTACGACAACATACTTGTCTTCATCCGGAGTCCCCTGCTTGTCCCTGACCCTTCCAACAATTGTCTTGTCGCCAACATGGATTGTGTAAAACTTGTCGAATACAAACACATCAGTCGGGACATTGGCGGATGAAATGAACAATCCACGCACCCAGTTGATGACAGTCTTGACAGGGCTTGTCAGGAAGCCGAGGAATGCCTCGAGCCTTGTAGGCGCCCCCAAATCCATGCCAACATTGTTGTAAATTATCATCTCATAATTATTGTCATACCATACTTTCCTGGCTGCATCGCAGTTGTCAAACCCTTCTGCGCCCTTGCCGTCGCAAACTCCGGCAAAATTCCTTCCAACCGTGCTCTTCAGGTAATCTGAGGCATTGCTTACATTATTTATTGATGTTCCCACTGCAACCTTAAACCTGTTGTTGTCGTTTGTGTCATTGTACTGCAAGACACAGAAATTATTTGTGGGCGCTATGTTCCTGGGGCTCCCGACACCGCTCAGGTAATCATGCAGGCTCTTCGGCGTTCCAGCATCAAATTCCACATCATAGTCAATATAATTCAATGTATTCTCATAGCTGTCGCAATAGATTGAATAATCCACAATTTTCTGCTCTGCTGTGAAGTTTAGCATCTTAGCTGCAATCAACCCTGTCCTTGTTGTCCAGTTGCCATTGTTGCATGCATGGTCATAGAAATACCTGAAATTGCCATTTGTGCAGCCTCTTCCATCCAGATAAATTGAGCTAAATGTATCATAGTCATAATCATATTGGGCTTTCCTCTCAGCCTCATACCTGCTCCTTGGCAGGAAGCATTGCCCGGCCCCTGCGCAGTAATCATAAGTCAGGTCTGACCAGTCATATCTCTTGACTGCGTTCTGCCAATTTCCTGCCTGGCATATCCATAGTCTTTCAAACCCGGGCAAAGGTAAGGAGCGATTGAGCAAATCAAATTCATTAGTGCAATTATTCCCTGTCCAGCAGGAATCAACGCCTTTGCAGCAGGAGCTCATTGTTGAGGAATTGTACAGCAGGTATTCCTCCACTTTTATTTCTTCATGCAAGCTCATGGGAAGGTATGCATCATGGTAATCGGGTGCATAAGCGCATGCACTGTAATTTTCAAATCTCCTGGTCTGGTCCTGCCAGAAACCTTTGCCAATGTCAAGGCTTGCCTGCTCTGCAATTGGCCCAAGGTCATTGTTGGCGACAAAAATTGCATAGTCATAATATGACAGCATTTTTCCCACTTCAGGGAAATGTATTGTCTGGCCGCAATTGTAAACAGCCCCTCTCACTCCAGCGCTTGCCGAGGACAGCTGGCCGGCTGTTGCATCTGTAATCGTGCAAATATTATCAGAGAGCAGGTTCCTATAAATGATTGAAGCGTATTCATAGCCTTTTGTGGTTATTTCCGTAACTCCGCTGCCAGTTTTCGTAGTCTGGTTGGTCTGTTCACTCAAGGCTTCAATGTAAGTTGGGTTCCCAGTCAAATCAACTGTCCTATTATCCTGCCTGTAGAAGAAATTTTCGAAGTTCCTTGTCTTGGAAATCATGCTCCTCAGGCCTGATAATGCCGGGGCATCGCCGCGTTCCCTGAACCCGAGCAATCCAATGAACCAGTTCCACATCCTTTTCGCAAATCCAGTTGGCTGGCCAGGCGCAGTGATTGCATCATCTGTGCTCACAACAAGGATGCCAGTCTCAAAGTCCCACATCACTTTCCTGGCACGGCCGGCATAAGACGCATCAATCTCGCAATCAGCCAGCCCTTTTCCTGCAGCAGAGTCGCAGGCATTGGGGAAATTTGCCATGATTATCTTCAGGTCACCTTCAATCATCGTATGGATGGAAAATGCCGGGTCATCCAGGGCTCCCGGCGGGCTGAATGCAAAGGTAATCTGCCTGTTGCCCAAATTGTAATAGGTGCATACGGGCGTGGCAGTGCCATGGTAAAGTTTCATTATCCTGGAAACATTGCTCATATTGTTGCATGCAAATGTGAAATTCGCATCAGCGCCATAGGCCTTTTCAGTGACGTTCAGCAATGTAATTGCAGCGAGATGCGTCAAAGTTGTCCATTCGCCGGACAGGCAGTAATATTTTCCTTGTACTGCACCTGTCGCTACACATCCAGCAGGCGAAGTTCCTCGTGCAGTTATCCAACATTTGTTTTGTTCAAGACAATAACCATACTCCGATAAGTCATACGCATCCTTGCGGTAAACCTTGCTCCAGTCTGAGTATAGTTGCACATACTCGCCAGTTGGCAATCCGACATTCGGATAAGTGACAGTGGCATTCAGCCTGCATACATAAGTCTCTGCTCTGCCCTGGTCATATGGGCTGAACAATGATTCTGGCCTGCTTCCTGCTCCAATAAATTCATCCTGGGTAAAATTAGTGACATCGGAATTCCATCCTCCGACACATTTCCTTCCATTCCAGCATTTGTCAGAAGGGCAGCATCCATCAGGGGAGCTGGTGCCGAAAGGCAGGTGGGCCTCTGTTTCAAGCATGGCAGAATACTCCCACGGCACGGTCAGGTTGTTGAAATCGTACTTGAAGCTGCAATTGGCAAAATTCCTAAACCCACCCAAAGTTTCATTCCAGAAATACATGGCAAAATACGCTGCAGGCGGCACAGCCGGGCTGGTTTCCCAAACAGGCGTTTCAGCAGGCGGCGCAGTATTCAAGATTGCAAACATATCCACATCCCTGTCCTCTGGGACAGCATAATTTTCCAGGCAATTGAACCATCTTGTATAATCCAATGGCTTGGGCGGCAGGTCATATTCAAAGCTCCTGACGCTGTATTCAGCTGCAAGAACAGGGCAAAGGTCATTTGCTGATCCAACATTCCGATAAAATGCGCCCAGGAAATATGATTTGTCAAGGTGCTTTTCCAGGAGGGCAGTTATTCTCTTGGCCCCTGATTTTTGGATAAATATCGTATCATAGAATTTGGGCTGTGCAACCAATGGCTCAAGGTCATATGTTGCTGCCCCTCCGCTTGACAATTCAGCCGGCAAGCCAACAGGGGAGCCATCATTGTAGTAATCCTGGAAATCCTGAGTGTACTTTTCAACATAGGAAGTATCCATGCCTCTATCCAATCTTGTCCGGTAGTCTATTGGCGCATTGCTTATCAGGATTATCCTTGTTATATTGTTGTAGCCGATGCTCTTTATCCTGTGCCTTGTGTTGAGGTTTTGCGCATTATGGTAGCCCCCTGCATCAGTCCTTGGCGTGAAATCCCTTCTGGTGCGCCTTGGCGGGCCGTTATTGTCATTGTTGTAGCCAACACCAAGAATCTCGTCCATAAATTCGCTTACAATGAAATCCTGCGGGTCGCCGGGCAGCATAAGCTCATTCCCGAGGCTGGGATTTGCATTCAGTGATTTGTTAAGCAATACTCCTGCAATTATCGTGTTTGTCTCAGCATTCCGATAAACACAAGTGATTTCTTTGTCAATTGGGCAGGTTCCCGCAGCGTTCTTTGCAAAGCAATCAGCGCTGTCGCACACAACTGTGAAATCAGCATAGCCTAATTCCTCACCGAGCTCAAGCATGTTCGCAAGCAGGTATTTAGTCCTTGATTCCCAATTGTCAGGCCGGGGCGATGCAAGGCAGTACTTATCATTCGAAATTTCTCCCATGAAATAGCATCCCTCCAGCAGGGTCCCGCTGCTCGCATCAGTATAGCTCTGCCAGCATTGCCCCTGGGTTGGGCAGTATTGCCATTCATCCGCATCTGGTGTTGTATTGTACCAATGCTTTTTCAGGAACGGTATGCTCCAGTTTGTCCAGTCAAATACCTTGTCGGCATTCTGGTCTTCAGCCAAGCACACCGGGAACGGCTCGCTAGAGTGGGTATTGCGGTAATCATCTCCGGAGAGAACATTAACGCATGCTGAGCCGTCCCAGCATTCTGTGGCTTGGCAACAACCAAAATTAAAATCCGATTTTAGGAATGGCAATGGGTCTTCTGGATTCTTATTTCCCTGTATTTTGACAAGGTTGAAGCCGTCTGCATAAATATCGCCTGTGCCGCTCGGGCTGGTGATTAAGAATATCTTGGCAACTGCTGCGCCTGGATTGGTCCTGAACCTGACATTCTTCCTGATCCACTGGCCTTTTTTGCCAGCCATGTTTGCTTCAGTTATGTAGTAATCATTTGCATCTGTGTTTAGGATTGTGTATTCATGGTTTGTCCCGATTCCGCTTAACTGCACTTGCCTGTGCAGTTCCCATGTGCCAGTCAAGGCCGCGCTTACAGGGACATAGACATAAACCGAGGCTTCGTACTCTGTGTTTCCCTCAACAGGTATGTCAATTGTCCTGATGCCTCCATAATCTGAAGGGTCACTGATGGTTATTCTCACTGCAGAACTGCCGAACTGGCTTTCAGGGTAAATTGACTGGGGGCTTGGTATGAATGCATCATATTCTGGCAGGGACACAATTGGCCGTGGCGAGCCTTGGATAATCCATCCTGGTATGTCAACTCCCTGCCTGCAGCAGACAGCAATTGTTGCATCCGGGTCAGTTGTGTCGCATGAGGCAACATGCGAATCGCTTTCCTTATACAGCTTGGCGACACAGTCATATCCCTCATTCAATGGGCATCCATCTGCAGTTACCTCGCCGACAAAATTTCCGCATTGGACATTGCTTACAGCGCTCCCGAAATTTACAGGGCCATAACCTGCTCCGTCATAATCATTCTGCGCAGCATGCGCGCCGCTGGCTTTGACGCTCGGCAAACTCGGATCGAATATCCTGAGGACAGTGCCTCCATCATTGGGCAATTCAGGATCCCGCGCAACGCCTTCGCAGCAGGCAACAAGATTGTAGTCAGCTGCATATTCACCTGGATGAGCGCTGTAAATGTCATAAGGCAGAATCTGCCTGTTCCTGATATCACTGGTTGCATGGCTGCCATCATCCCATATCCTGAAAACAGAATTCAATTCAGGGCAAGGGCTTCCGCTTGCGTCATCCCTTATATCACAGCTCAATGTCTGCCCTGTCTGGGGAGGCAAAGTGTAATGCACTCTAATCTTGATGTGGTCAACCATCGCTATTTTAACCTGGCCTGACAATTTCACAGAAACAGCAATCCCGAAGCTTGGCGAATTCACAATAGCAGGTGTCAGGCTTGCGGCGCCCCACATGTCAACAGCGCTGCCATACTTGACAATAAGGTCACTTCCAGAAAATGTCCATGCAGCCGGGTCAGCTTTGTTGTTTCCTGTTATGACATTGTTCACAACCAGCCTGACATCATTGTCATAAACATAAGGTGTTCCGGTATTGCTTCTCCTTTCTATCCATGCCTCTACTCCTGTTATTACCGCTGTGTCCGGGATGGCAAGCCCAAAATCAGTGAGCTTGAGATAATGTGTAACCTCATAAAAAGTTTGAGGAGTTGCAGGCGAATGTACACCTAATACCCACATATTATCTGAGAACTTTGCATTGTCCGGGGTAAGCCAAACTCTTGTCCCAATGCTGGGATCGTCTGTTATTACTGCTGCGGCCAGGCCATCCCTGTAATCTGCTGCAACTGTCTCTAATCCGGAAAACAGAAAAAACAGGGCAAATGACATCAGAACAAGACTCCTTGGCCTAAGCAAAACCTTTCTGTATTCACTGTTTCTGCTTTTACTCATTCTTTGGATTCCTTATCAGCTCAATCCTTCAAAGCTTGGGTTGGTAATGAGATTGAATGATTGTTTTTTGGCAAGGCCAGGCTCGCAGGAGCAGGATGCCGGGTCAAGTTCGCAGCTCTCGCCATGCTGTACAGCAGTGCAGAAATTATCCACGCACATGCTCCCCCCTAAAGCAGGGCAAAGGTTGCAGTCATTGTTTGTCTCACATTCGACAACGTCAAATGATGGATTGCTTGCTGACTGGCCTCCCCACCAATTGTTGTCAGCAAAGCTTCCTGTGAATGCAGTGGCTGTTCCAACAGACCGTGTGCCTAAATAAGCAACATTGCACATTGGCTCAAAGAGATATTCTGCCGTGCTTGTCCCTCCGGCAGCGGTTTTCCCTATTCCGAGCATGTATTCATAATTATCACCTGGTGCAGGAGACTGGTCGCAGAAATTCTTGCCGGCAATGCCGGTATTTAGTATGCATGAAAACAGGAAGGTCCAGTCAGGCGACTGCCCTGCAGTGCCTGTGTACAATGAATTTACCTTTATTTTCAAGGTGTCAGACAAAGCTATTTTATTGTCAGATGCATCGTTCAGGTCATCATAAGTGATTGCAGGCGCTGAAATATCAACTGGCGCGCAAAATCCGCCGCCAATGTTTGTCCCGCCTTTGCTTGATGTCCAACCCAAGTTTGCAGTCCCTGTGCAGGCATCATTGCCCCCGCACCTGATGAAATTCCTGCCTTGCACCCCGGCAACTGTCATTATGCCTCCTGCATTTGTTGCCCCTGGGTCAGGGTTGCCTGAATTCTTATTGCATGCCGGGTCGCCGTCCGCTGTTGACTGGTCAGAGCATTGATAGAATCCAGAGCCTGTGCAAACGCCATAAGTTGTTCCCTGCTGGGCCAATGAGCCGCACATGCTTCCCCTTGTGCCATCGCATCGCGTGCATGTGTCTAATCCGCCATCCCCATTTGTATCAGTGCAAAAATTTGGTATTACCCCTCCTGTGCATTCAGCACCTGAAGTGCACGGGTTTCCATCTGTTTCGCAGGAAAGGTCAGCCAGGTCAATAAACCCGTCGCCATCATTGTCATTTCCATCGCCGCAGGCAGCAGCGCTGCTTTCCGGAAGCTCGCACAAAATGCCAGAGTCAGTTGTCACGTCATTGCAGTCATGGTGAGGGCAGCCGTTGCAGGTGTTTTGGCACGTATTTTTTTTATCAACGCATGCATTGGCTGAATAGGTTCCTTTTGGGTCGCATAAAGGGTAGACATCAGAGCCATAAGATGCCGAGCACAGGCCATCCTTGTCCCCGCACACGCCATCGCTGGGTGTTCTCTGGTCGCCTGACTTATACCCATTTTGAACAATGCCACCCATAGGGTCACCTGGCCCGCTGTCAGAACAATAAAAAGTCCCACCCTCTGCAGCACCGCACCCTGTTCCCAATGGGGCATTGACACATTGCCCGGAGCAACTAAGCGGCGGCCAACAAAAAACAGGCCATTCGCATCTCTGGCAAAGATAAGCATCACAATCTGCCTGTGAATTGCATTGGACGCCTTGCGCAGGCTTTGGCGTGCCCGCCAAAGTGACAGTTATCACTGTTAACAGAAATAAAATAGTCACTAGCCGCGACTTTAACTTGTATATTTTCACATTACCAACCCACTCTAGCAAAATAAGCCAAATCATACCAATTTTATATATAAATATTGTGATTTATGGTATATGCAAATTTATAAATTATATAATCTCATTTTGTAGAAAAGTTGCCATAGCCGCACAAGAATTATTTTTTTAATTATGCCTGATGCAGGCTACTCTACCGAGCGCATGAGACTCAGTTCGGAAATTCTGAATGTCATTTGCTAACACATAATATTGTGCGTTGAGTGCATCATCACTCACCAAGAAATATCGAATTCCAGTAGATACACCCACTGCTTGCATTGGATATTGCGTCAAATCATGTAATGAAGCAAGATCATAATCAAAACCGAATTCATTTTTGCATGCATTCTTTTTTGTGGCTAAATCAGTATTCGAGGGGTAGTCTCCCTTTACCGTGAATCTCAATGGTGCTCCTTTGTATATGCATGCAATTCTGCCGGTATAACCATTATGAAAAGACATTCCATTTATCTTAAGAATTACTCCCACATCCTCATCTATATCAACAGCAGTCCACGCATTTGCACCATTAGTTGTATCTTCCATCTTTACAAAATATCCTGGTGGAGAAACATCCTGCTGATATGCAGCAATTTCAAGCGCATTGGCAATTGTATATTCACTGCCGAATCCTATGTTTGGATCAGGGTTTGCGCAAATTGATGCCTTATTGGCAGTTGTTCCAGAATAATCCGCCCTTTCTGTATACCTAATCAGAGGCTTTATTGGATAGTGGAATGCACCGTTTATTTGAACGCCATTGGCGTCTATAGTTATTGCCTGGGAAACAACACAGGTTATATCTCTCTTCCTTGTTCCAGTTGTATACACATCTACACATGTCCTTGATTCGCTTGATTGGCAAGCATATTGACTATTAATATTCCCATCGCAGGTGTCGCTATCTCCAACAGACACAAGTTGCATGGCTCCGTAAACATCCGCATCAGCAGTGCCAACATAAATTGTCCCAATCGCTTCCAAATTATGGGTTGGCGTTGCTGTCCCAACCCCGACACTGCCTAAATTATAATAAACATTCAGACCATTCCTTGTCCACGATGCCTTGCTTGAGATTTCAGTGTCAACATATTTCTTGCTTGCGGCAGAATTGTCAGTGCCGGGAACATCAGGCACGCCTGTAATGTCACCTGCAACTTGAAGCGTTGAGCCTACCTGCAATGCCCCTGCTATAAGCGCACTTCCGCCAACTCTCAATCGCTGCGCGCCTGCTGCTGTGCCAATGACCAATGCATTCGTGCCGCCAGTCAATTCAATGTTGCCAGTTGTTTTTGTCGCGCCACCGATATTCAGGACATAAGAAGCATCCGGCGCAATATTGATCCCCAATTTTGCAGATTGAAGATTGCCGGTAAACACTCCTGACGAGCCAGCCAAGGCGCCAGTCAGTGTTGTCGTGCCAGCAACTGTCATTGCGCCCTGCAGTGTCGTGCCAGTCTGCACTGTTAAATCGGGAAATACATAGCCTGTTCCTGATGCAGTCCCTCCACTTATCTCATTCAAAGTATGCCCCTGCGGCGCAACAGCAACGCCCACAGCAATGGCTAGCACTGCAAAGAAAACAATAAGCTGCCTAATCATCCTCATTATTATATCCACCTTGCCATGCCTTGCATGGGAATAAGAAGTATATATATTTTTTGCAAGAATCATGCATCATCAAGCAGATTCTTCACTTTCACTTCTGTTAACGATTCTGTGGAGAGCTTTTTGCTGGCATCTAAAAATTCTACTCCCAGAATTTTTCCCTTGTCATCCTCATCTATGGTGGTAAAGTCGTCAAGCTTCCTGTTTTTTCCGACTTTTTCCTTCCTGAACCGAATGTACAGAGCATGGGCCTCTTTGTCATAGCTGATTTCCATTTTACAGCAGCCTTATCCCATCCTTGAGAATTGATTTTACTATTGCATCTTTCTTATTATTATAAAACAGCTTTTTGCCGAAATAGTGCATTTCAATGTTTTTACCATAAACAACCTCAAGTCTGGAGACGAAAGAGTCTATTGGGTCTTTGCTAATGTTTTTGCTGTGAACAATTGCAATATCCACATCAGAATCTACATTATATATCAGCTTGGCAAATGAGCCAAAAAGATGCACTTCAATTCCCTTCATCCTGCTGAGATTGTCAGTCAAGTCCATTAGCAGGCAGTAAACATTGAATGGCATTTCCCTCATTTCCTTATACTGGCTTGAGCACATCGCTATGATTTTCTTGCCTTCTTCATTTTCAAAATTTACAGAGTAAAAATTACCCTCTTTTTTCAATATTGAGGAATTTAACAGGCGAAACAGGGCATTGTCCAAAGGAACATTGTTAAGACCAATTTTTTCCTTAATCTCATTCCTGTTATGCCTTGAACCCGGTGATACGCTGAATAGTGTCATTATCTTGAAGCAATCAGGGGTAAATGCCGGGTTAATCATCTTTTTGCCTCCAATAATATATCCATCTTAGCGATAAATGGCTCGACTTTATTGTTCAGAAATTTTTGCGCTCTTGCCCTGTACTCTGATTTCATGTAATTGCTGCCGGTAAAATATTGAGTTTTCGTTCTCTCTCTTTTAGCCTCAGCCAGGTCATTTGCCATATGGATAAATTCATTGTGGCCTGCTTCTAAGAGTTTTATTATCCCCTTATTGTCAATTAGCCCTCTTAGCGCCTTAATAGTTGTGGAATGAACTTGCACATCTATTTTTATTTTGTATGCTTTGGCCAGAAAAAGCTTAGTTATGTCATGCATGGCATAATAACCAGAAATTATGCTCCATCTTGGAAATTCTTGAATGATAAACCTGCAATGCTGCAGATTGTCTTTATAGGAATGAAAAAAGAAATTTACATAACGCTCCTTTTCCAATTCCCCAATCCTGCTGACTTTGCCTTCCCTTAGCAAAATCTCAATTTTTACCATTTTTTTGGTATATATATCTTTTTGTTTAAATACTTTACCATTTTTTTGGTATATTAAATACCTTATAATGACTTGAAATGACGCACTCAAGAAAATATGGAATTAATTCACTGCTCCATATTCTTCCATTCCTCGATGTTATGCACTTTCATCGTGCAGAATTTCTTGCCTTCCCAGTAGACCCAGCAGGAATCGCCGAACTTGTCCCATCTAAGGCAGCCAACGCAAACCGGGGCGCCAGGCTGCTTTGCCCTGTGCTCCTTCTTCTTCCCCTCTTTTTTCTTCGCTTTCGCCATTTTAATCAGCCAAACAGCCTCTTATACTCAGCAACGCTATTAATTCCGAAAAGGCTCATTAATTTCCGCTTGCCGTTCGGAGCCTGAGCAAGTTTCCTTATCATTCTCATCCTTTTGCTAATCTGCGCATCAATAAACTCATTGTGGGCTTCTTTCCAGCCGGGATTGGACTTAACATAGTTTGCCCATCTTGTCACTTGGTTATCCTCCTTTATCATAGCCTGTACCTTCTTATCATGCTTTTTATCTTCCCTATCTCATCCTCATCAATATCATCTGAATAAACAATTCTTAAATGTTTCGCATCTGACATGTCCTTGTCAGATTTCAAGTACTCTTCCTTGAAGGCAATATTGGCATTGACCGAGCTGAACCATACCGGCAGGCCAGTAAATTTGATTTTTTGCCTGGTGGAAATCTGGTAAGCATCAATAATGTCCTTTGCAAACTTGACTTCCATTTCCGGCACCAAAATCTTTCTTTTAATATAGCGGATGCTATTCCCCCCGAGAAGGTAATCAAATATTTCAGCAGCATCCTCACTCTGCACGCATTCAAAGCCTTTTCTTTCCAAGTCCCTGTGCAATATGCCGAATTTTTTAGCAGTGATCTTCTCAATTATCATGTCAATATCCTCTGTGCCCCTTGATCTCCCTGAAGCTATTGCAACAAAACCTGACACAATTATATATTTGCAGTGCCTTTCCACCACTCTGCAGAAATCAATGCAAAATTTATCAAGAATATTCCTTTTTTTTACTTGCCTGTCCATGCCAGATTCAATCAATGAAGATATTTAAATATTGGTATTATACTATTTATCGGTATTATGTTATTTTACCTCACTCTTGCGCCGTCCTTCACCTTCTCAACCTAACCTTTCTCTAGAGAAAGGTTAGAATCCAAAGAGTCGTCGCCTGCGGAAACTTCGTTTCCTTGGCTCCAGGCTTTGCTTCGCAAAGCAAATTTACCTCACTCTTGCGCCGTCCTTCACCTTCTCAACTTTAATCTCTTCCTTATCTGTCTTAAAAACTTTTCCATTGCATGTCGGCTTCCCATCAACAATTCTCATCTCAATCTGCTGGAAATCCTTGAAGCTCAGAATATTGTTGGCATCATCTGGCTCTGCTCCATCAATGTAAACCTGGTCGCCTGGCTCGCTTTCCTCTGCAAATAGCACTCCGACTTCCTCCCCGTCGTCGCCTGCCAAAAGCATTGCCTCGCTTTCCACGCCCCTCAATTTATTCCTTTCCAGGTTTGTGACTATGCACAATTTCTTTCCCAGCAGGGAGTCATTTGTGTAATGCCCCCTTAATCCGGCAACAATCCTTCTTTGCTCTGTTCCTAAATCAATTTTCAGAAGCAGCAATTTGTCGGCATTTGGGTGGTTTTCAACTGACATCACCTGCCCAACTTTGACATTTAACCTTGAAAATGTTATGCCTTCATCCTGTTTCGGCGATTCGTCTTCCATTTTTTCCCCCCCAAAAACCTCAAGCTTTTCATCGTCAATTTTTTTGATAATGATTTCAGCCCTGCTGATTTTGCAGGAAGCCAGGGTATCATTCAGGTTGCCCCACTCCAGCCCCTCCAGGCCAAGCTGCTCTTCCAGCCGCCTTGAAAATTCCGGGAGTATCGGCTTGACCAGGATGCTGACATCCTTCACAATGTTCGCCACGCTATTCAGCACCTTGTGCGCGCCTTCCTTGTCCTCCTTGACCATTTTCCACGGCGCATTGTCCTGCATATACTTGTTGCCCTGGCTGGATGCATTCAGTATCAGCTTGACAGCTTCGCGGAAATCAAGGTTGCCGTATGCATCCTGGATTTTATCATAATTTTTTCTCAGCCCTGCAATGAAATCACTGTCCAGGCCGCTGCCTATCTGAGACTGGAAAGAGACATTCAGCATGCTCAATGCCCTGTATGCAAGATTTGCAATGTTCGCCACCAGCTCATTGTTTATCCTTTCATGGAAGTCCTTGAAATTCAAGTCAATGTCCGACAGCTTCTTGCTGAGGTTTGAGGCATAATAATACCTGAGGAACCCTGCGTCATAATGCTCAAGGAACTGCCTTGCCGTGAGGAAAGTCCCCCTTGACTTCGACATCTTTTCCCCGTTCACTGTCAGGAAGCCGTGCACAAACAGGCTTGTAGGCATGTTAAAATCAGCAGCATGCAGAAGCGCTGGCCAGAACAGGTAGTGGAAGTATATAATGTCCTTCCCGATAAAATGGATAATCTCGGCATCCTCGCTTTTCCAGTAATCCTTCTCGGCATCCAGCCCGTTTTCCCTTGCGTAATTTTCCGTGGAGGCAATGTAGCCAATTGGCGCGTCCAGCCAGACATAATAATACTTGTCCTCTTCGCCCGGTATCTTGAAGCCGAAATAAGGGCCGTCCCTTGAGATGTCCCAGTCCTTTAAACCTTCTTTAATCCAGTTCAGCACAAAATTCCTGACCTCATCCTGCAGGCTCTTGTTTTCCTTCAGCCATTTTTCCAGCATCCCTGAAAGCGAACTCAATTTGAAGAAATAATGGACAGATTTTTTCCTTGCCGGCGTATTTTTGCATAACACGCAATAAGGGTCAACAAGCTCTATAGTGGCATAGGCGGAATTGCATTTCTCGCAGACATCCCCGTACTGGTCCTCTGCCCCGCACTTGGGGCATTTTCCCTTCACGAAACGGTCAGGCAAAAACCTCTTGTCTGTTTCGCAGTAGGCCAATTCAACTTCCTTGGTGTAAATCAGGCCTTTTTTCTTTGCAGACTCGAAAAAATAATCAGAATATTTCTTGTTTTCAGGAGAATTGGTGGAATAATAGCTGTCGAAGTGTATCTGAAAGTCAGCAAAATCCCTCGTGTGCTCTTCATAGTATTTTGCAATCAGTTCTTCAGGTGTAATGCCCTGCTTTTCAGCATTTATCTGGATTGGCGTTCCGTGGGTGTCATCAGCGCAGCAGAATATTGCATCTTTTCCAATGAGCTTCAGGAACCGAACATAGACATCGGTCTGTATATACTCTACAAGATGGCCTATGTGGATCGGGCCGTTTGCATACGGCAAGGCAGCGGTTACAAGTGTCCTTTTTCGCTTAGTTGGCGCCATTTCGCATCAAAATGGCTAAAAAGGCGCAACTTTAAAAAATTAATGAGTTTCCGGCACAAATTTTCAGATGCTAAGATAACATGGCCAGGAGGTGAGAAAAGAAAAAGATGATGAAATCTTATCCTGACTGGTGGTCTTGTCAATCAAAAGGAAAAATAATAAAAAAGAAAAAATCGATGAGAATTTTATTTGCGTTTTGCCTTGCCGACTTTTGGGTGTGTTGCCGGGCTTTTGAAGCAGCACTGTAAGGCTGTTTTCCCAGAACCACACGGGCACGGCTCGGATTTGCCGCAGCACTGCACATATTTTTTCTTTGAGCCGCACGGGCATAGTGCCATCAGCTTCTCGTACATTGTCATATTTTTTGCTTTACCCATTATTCCCCTCCTTTATTTAACAAACATGCAGGCTTCAAACTGCCGTTTATTAACCATTGTTATCTCACAGCAATAGAACCTATTTAAAGGTTATCATTTGCAAAAATAGAAACAAAATGGCAACAATTATCAATCATCATCGCCATCATCCTTTGCCCCTTTCTCCTTCATCTTCTTGGTGACATCAATGTTTGCGCTGCAATGGCCGCACCTGAACCTCAGGGTTTCAACGCCTTCAATTTTTTTCCTTTTGAACTGGGCTTCAGCTTCGCCTGGTTTTTTGCACTCCGGGCATGTGTATTGTGCCTCTGCTGTCAGGCTTTCCTCATATTCCTTTTTCTCGAGTGTGTACTTGCATGCAGGGCACGTGTACTCCTTTGCCCTTATCCTTACTTTTCCAGATTCGTCCCTCGGCTTTCCCATCAGTTCTTTTTTGCATTTCGGGCATTTCTGCTTGTACACCCAGCAAACGACTTTTCCGTCGCCAACTGCCCTTCTTGTAAAATAGATTAAGTCATCCACGCTGTCTGGAAATTTCACCATTGTCATCGCCTCAAATTTGTCAGGTTGCTTTCGTTTGCTGCTGGAAGCCAGTCCTTTTGGGCCGCCTCACTGGCCACTCCCGCGACATTCTTGCCTGTCCCCTTTACCCATGACCAGAATTTGCCGAGGAAAGTCGCCCTGTCTTCAGGGTTGTCCATGTCAAGGTCGTTTATCCTGACAATCATGAATCCCCCAATCAGCATGAATACGACAACAACCATCCATACTTTTACCATTTTCGCCTCCACCTAAACAATGATGCATTATTCATTATGGCCCCTGTAATATTTTGCCGCCAATCAATTCTGGCTCAGAGCTCTCTAAACTCATTTATCATATTGATGACGCCCTCCTTTATAAATTCTGCCGCAATTGCAACCAGGACAAGCCCGAGCACCCTTGACAAGACTTCAATCATCCTTTCGCCAAAAAAGTTCTTGATTTTTTCTGAGAAAATCAGCATTAGCCATGTTATGGCAAGCACAAGAAGCGATGCAATGACCGGCGGCCAATACCCGAATTTCTGGGAAAGCACGATAACTGTTGTCATTGCGCCTGGCCCTGTCAGCAATGGTGTCCCAATCACCACTGCGGCAATCTTATGCACCTTGTCCCTTTTGCTGAACTCCCAGCCAAACAGCATCTGCACCCCCAATATCAGAAGTATGATGCCTCCTGCAACAATAAAGCTGGCAAAGCTTATCCCCAAAAGGCTAAGCAGCAGCAATCCGGAGAACAGGAAAACAAGCAAAAGCCCCAATGCGACCAGGACGGCAATCAGGGCTTCCTTTGCCCGTTCTTTCTCCTTCAGGCCCTGTGTCAATGGCAGGAACACTGCCAATGACATGAACGGATCTATGATTATGAACAGTGCCGTGAAAGACTTTATCACTGCGCTGAGGAACGGGTCAATTGCCATTTGGGCAATTATCCCGCTGTGGTTTTTATATTTTATCTATCTATGCCCAAATAACAAAAAAACAACTTTTATAACACTCAACAATATCCTCCGGCCATGACATACTACGACACAATCGCTTCAGGCTATGACACTCTTTACAAGGAAGAGCAGCTCGCAAAGCTAAAGCTGACACTGAAGTATCTTCATATCAGAAACATTGACCTTGTCCTCGATGTAGGCTGCGGCACTGCCTTTGCAGCAAAGGAAATCCCGGCAAAATACATTGGCATAGACCCTTCATTTGGCATGCTGGAGCAGAATAACGGAAAGGATATTCTTGTGCAGGGTCAGGCAGAAAACATGCCGTTCAAGACCCGGCAATTCAATGTTGTAATCGCATTAACTTCGGTGCATAATTTTGCCGACATTGAAAAAGGCATAAATGAAATGCTCAGGGTCGGGAAAGGCAGGTTCGCAATCTCAGTTCTCAAGAAAAGCGCGCATCTTGAAAAAATAGAATCCATCCTGCACAGGAACTTCAGGATGGTAAGGATGATTGAGGAGGACAAGGACTTTGTCTTTATCTGCTCAACATACAATCTTCTATAGAAAAATATATATATAAACTTAGCAGTAAAAGGCATATTATATTAAAAAAGAGGGTGGACATGGTCAGGCCAGAGATTGTTGAATACATTGAAAAAGAGCTTGAAAAAGGGTTTCACATAGAGGAAATCAAGCGCGCATTGCTTTCTGTTGGCCATGAGGCGCAGCACGTTGAGGAGGCTGTCCTGCACGTCCATTCCAAGAGACAGGCACGGCAGCGCAAGCGAACAGCCCTCATAATACTCATCCCTGTTCTCATAATCCTGATTTTATTGCTCGTTGTGAACCTGATGCGGCAGCAGGAAAAAAATGATTTCCTGGACCAGATAGGCGGCGGGACGCAAACTCCGGCTGACAACATTCCAGATGCAGGAGAGGAGCCTCGGGAAACAATTCCCGGGCAGGGAACTGTAACAGCGCCGCCAGAAGCCATAGGCGCGCCAACAGACGCTGAAAATCTTGACTTGGCCTTGACGCATGGTGATATCTCTTATTGCAACAAAATTGTGGACCCAATAGTGAAGGAAATCTGCACAACTACGCTTAACCCGCCGCAGCGTGAAGTGCCGGCATACGCTGAATCAGATTCACTCCTGCTGGACTCTGCATTCACAACCGGTGATATTTCCAAATGCGATGGCATTGTGGACAATTCAACAAGGGAAATATGCACAAGCACGCTTAAGCCGCAGGAAACTGCTGTCAGTGAATTTGCCGAGCAGGACTCCATCAATTTCGACAATGCCCTGGCAAACTCGGATAAAACCTATTGCAATAATATACATGATGAGGCCCTGAAGCAGACATGCCTGGGCATGCTTGGATAAGTAAAATATATATATGACATCAGCCAGAGGTTTGTTTAACATGGTCAGTTTAAAGAGGTGGGTTCGTGCGTTCAGTATTTCTGTGTTCTTGATAGCCTTATTTTCCCAATATATACTTGCAGCCGGCACTCATACTTGCGCAGAAGTGGGCCTGAATCCGTGCACCGGTGATATTGCTTCAAGTGGAACCATTTCTGCCGGCACCCAGCTTATATCACCTGATATCATGACTAATACTCTTTATGCAGGTACATCAGTTACATCTCCACGTTTGGGATGCACTGGAACATCATCCATGTGCTTTACAGCAGGTGTTACTGGAGCGAGTTCTTCAGCTGCGTTATGGAGCTATGCACAGGGAGGTGCATGGACTGCCAAATTGCTTGGAGCAGCCGGGGCCGATGTCCTTATTGGCCAAAAATTAGCAGTTGGCAATCCCAGTGCCGTTCATCCAACTAATGCCTTGGAAGTTTATGGTACAGCAAAAATTAATAATGGTGTAATCAGCGTGCCGGGCGCAAAATTCGGAGTCGGGACATTGACACCGACAGCAGAGCTTGATGTCGTTGGCCTTGCGCGGGCTCAAAGGCTAAGGGTAACAAGCACTTCGACTCTGGCAGGCTGGCCGGCTGTATTCATTGAAGAACAATCTCCGGGAACATCATATAGGTATGCATTGGCTGCTTCTGCAGGCGGCGGTGCAAGCAGTGGGGCATCTTCCATCGCGATACGCGGAGACAGTCTAAGCAACGCGCCTGGCGCAACAACAGGCGGAAGAAATATTGGGGGTTATTTTTCAGCGTCAGGCAATACCTTCAATAGGGGAGTTGAAGTAAATGTGCCTTATGACACAAACAACTTTGCAATATATTCAGGCGGCGCAGCCAAATCATTTTTCAGCGGGGATATCGGGCTTGGCACAACTTCTCCAGAGCCAGGCAGCAAGCTGACCATTGAAGGTGGAGATGCCACAATAAGGGATGGAAAACTTGTCCTGACAAAAGTGAAGACTCTTACAGATGCGGATGGCGATGGGTATTATGTACCTGGCGTCTCCGGAGTGGATGTAACAACTATCACGGGTTCAGGCTTGACAACCACCACAATTCCGAGCGGAATCACAGTTAACCCAGGGGATGATTTATATGATTGTCAGGATTCTTACTTTCCAACCATAACCTCATCACGCATTCACAAAAATTCTGAATATTGGAAAAGAGTGTCGGTTGGAGGGGCAGTGCCAGCATCCCCTTTAGATGATATCAACTGCGATGGTTCGACGAGCAAGCTGACAGAGCGCTCAATCACTGCCGGTAGTAATTGTGTTTGCTGCGAGACAAAACCGGACAAATACAAGCTGGTGCGCGATATCGACACAGATGAAGCAAAACTCATAAGGCATATTTGTGTCTCAGCTCCCTGTGATAAATGTAATGATCCTTTTCATGAAGCCTATACTTTCTGTGCGACATATGCAGCGGAGGCGCAAAGCTTAGGGACATTGGGTACATGCAATCAGCTGAATGATTATTATCAATAATCTTTTTCTCCATAACTTTTTTATATTCTCTTCCCTTTAGCCCCTTCATGCCTTCCCCGACAGACGAACAGATTGCGCAGCTGCTTCCCTTCCTGAAACATACCAATCCCCATCTCAGCGAGGAAGAGCTGGTTGTGCTTGCAAAGAAAATGCTTTCCATGCCGGCTACGCCGGATGAAACTTCCTCAGACAAGCCCCTGTCAGAAATGATGGAAGGGGCAGAAGATAAAGTTGATTCTTAGGTTTGTCGCTTTTTGGGCTGTGTTGAAAATATTTGTTTTGGCACCATTAATGCGAGCGTCCAATCCTAATTAATTAACAAGCAAAGGAGATTGCAAGAGGAATTTGCTTTATCATTGCACACCTAAACACGCGAGCCGGTGCCAAAACCGAGGCGAAAGCCGAGATTTTCAACACAGCTGCTTTTTGCCTCAAAAAACAAAGCTTTATATATCAATCATTATTTTTATAACGATATGGTTAAAAAATTATCAATAGAAAACGCACTCGAGCCATTTCTGGGCAGGCCGGGCGAGTCAATCCATCTGGCCAGCGTAGCCAGGGAAATCAACCAGCCTTACCCCACTGTTCGGCTCTGGTTGAACGAGCTTGCCGCTCGCGGCATTCTGGGAAAAAAGTTTGTCGGGAGGCTGACCACATATCATCTGAATCTTGGGCATCCCAATCTTATTGATTATCTGCTGGTGGCCGAGCAGCGCCGGCTGATTAGGAAGTGCACAGATGACTTGTTGATGAGGGAAGCGGTAAAGCTTCTTCGCCAGGCACTGCCGGAAAACGCGCCCATTGTCATTTTTGGCTCTGCCACTGTTTCATTTAAAAAGGCAAATGATGTTGATTTGCTGGTAGCGGCCAAAATCAAAGAGCCTTCCATAAACGAAATCTCCGGCACCATAAACAAAAAAATCCACTTAATCAATGTCACAAGCCTTGATGGTGTTTCCAGGCCGCTAAAGGGTGAAATTGTCAAGCATCATGCAATAATCAATGGGCATTATGGTGTTCTGAGGTGGATGCTATCGTAAGCTTGGCGTGGTGCGCAAGGCAGCGCAGGGGAATCAGACTGGTCGAGCCTAATGATAACCTTTCACGGGAATATGAGTCCACTGCCGATGAAACTCTGCAAATACTCAGGGGCATTAAGGGAAAGTCAAATATTTGGCTGGCAACAACTAAATATTATACGGAATATTTTGCCATATATTCCCTTCTCATGAAAATTGGCATAAAATGCGAAATGCATGACTGCACTATTGCTGTCTGCTCCTTTCTCGAAGAGAATGGCACAATCCCTGTTGGTTATTCCAATATCCTTAATGAAGACAAGCAGCTCCGCATTGATAACCAATATTACCTGAAGAACAGGAAAGTGGAAGTCAGCTATAATGGCCTGGCCGAATTTGTGCTCAGAATAAAGGACATCAATCTGAGGCTTTCACCAGAGCAGATTGGCAGGATAAGGAAACAATTGAGTACTATGCTCCTCAAGGAGGGATAATCCCATCGATTTGCGAATCAACAATGTTTTTCTAAAGCTTTATAAACAACCATGCCTTTTATATGTTACTATACAGTAGATACATAGAGGGCGCTATGCGGCAAAATACAATAATAAGCATGATATCTGCTTTGATAATTGCAGTATTGTTGACAGGCAGTGCCATGGCAATTTCCATGACGCCAGGCACAATTGAAGTGAAAGCACAGCTTGGCCAGCCAGCAACTGCAAAAATTCTTGTATCCAATGAAGACACAACAGACATCCTCAATGTTCAGATGTCGCACACCGGCCTGAATGGGTTCATTGTATCATTCAGCCCGTCATTCTTTGCTCTGCCTGCCAATTCCGGCAGGGAAGTTGGGATTACATTGACTCCGCCAGGCAATGCCGACCTCCAGGATTATTCAGGGCTAATCACTGCCGGGAATTCCAGCCTGTTCACTTCCAATACCATAATCGCATCTGTGAATGCAATGCTTTCAATTGAAAATGTCGATGTGAAGTTTGGCGACACAGAGGTCAACAATATCAGGGAGGGGGAAATAATCAGCGCAGATGCCGAGCCAGGCATGCCGCTTGAATTCAAGGTGAGGCTGCGAAATGAATTTCCAACAGCAACCAGCTCTGACACAGGCCAGCTCAGGAATGTATTCTTCAGGGTCACAATAGTTGACCTCGGGGATGAGGGCGACATTGACCTTGAGTCAGAGGATTTTGAGCTTCCTATCCAGGATGCAAAGTCCAAAACGCTGTATTACACAGTCCCGTTAATGATTGAAGAGGGCAGCTATGATGTTGAGGTTTATGCAGAGGGAACAGACGGCGACGGCATAATCCACTCCGAGGCCTGGCAGCTCAGGCTGGACCTCAGCAAGGACGCCCATGATGTCAGGATACTCAATGAAGGGCTTTCAACTGCAATTGTTGACTGCACCCGCAAAACAGCGCTGGCATATGACCTGGTGAATGTCGGCAGCAGCGACGAGAGGCAGGTGTTTGCCAAAGTGGAGAACAGCGAGCTGGGAATCAGGCAAATTACAGGGCCTTTCATACTTGATGCAAACCTTGACTCGCCAATAAACAGCATACCACAAAGCTTCAGCCTCACAATCCCGCAAACCGCCAAGCCAGGAAAGTATCGCCTTGACCTGAGGGCTTATTATTTGACCAATCTTGTCAGCTCTGTGAAGCTGGTTGACCTCGAGGTCAGGAAATGCAGCACAGCAGGGCCTGAAGACACCGGCTCCGGCAGCCAGGATTCAGCGGGGCAGGAAGAGCCAGGCAGCACAGCACAGGAAAATGCCCAGCAGGGAACACAGGAAGAGGGCCTTTCCGAGCAGTTTCCAGGCATAAACCTGGATGATGCAGCAATCGCAGATGTGGTTGACACATCAGCAGTCCCGAAAGAAAATAATGGCAGCCTGAAATCATTGGTTGCCCTCGCAGGCCTTAACATTTTCATATTATTGGTCATCATTTTTGTCATTTACAGGCTTATTGCCTTTGTTCGAAAATAAGGCTTCGAAAATAAGGCCATGGTCAATAAAAAACGTAACTACTGACCAATGCTAAAATATGCAAAGCTTTTTAAACAATCCGAGCTTTGCAATGCGTCCGGGGGTGCACTATAAAATGACACTTAAGAAAATCGCATCAGCAATTATTGCTATACTGGCCCTGTTCACAACTTTGTATTTTGCATCAGCTGAAATCAATATCCCTTCCCAGGCATGGCCCGAAGACACACAGCACACACTCAACCTTAAATCCTATTTTCCAGGTGACGCTGTCAATTTCGGCGTGGCAACAGAGCCTTCCAGCATAACCCTGACTTTCAACCAGGCAACAGGAGTCGTGACATTCACCCCTGAGCCAAATTTCAACGGAGTCAGGCAGGTAATATTCAATGCAATAAACCAGAGCAACACCACCCAGTCATATTCTTCAAATGAAGTGAGCCTGACAGTCACCGCAGTTTCAGATGGGCCAGTTATCACATCCACCGCAGACACAACTGCAGAGCCAAACACGCTGTACCAATACCAGGTCAGCGCATCAGACCCGGATGGCAATACTTTGTCTTACAGCCTGACGCAATTTCCAGGGGGCATGGCAATCTCAAGCTCAGGCCTGATAAGCTGGACGCCTGAAATTGAAGGCAGCTATGATGTCACAGTCAGGGTTTCAGACGGCTCGCAATCTGTTACACAATCCTATTCCATTGATGTGAAAGTGCAGGGCAAGCTTGTCATCAGGGACATAGAAGTGAAAGTCGATGACAAGAGGCAGACTGGCCTTGATGACGGCGACAGGGTCAGCAGGGAGGCAAAGCCCGGCTCTGATATAACAATTGATGTCGAGGTTGAAAACCTCTACACAAGAAGCCAGGACATCAAGATAACAGACGTGGAAATAACAGTCAGGATAGAGGATGTAGATGACGGCGATGACCTGGAAGAGACTGGCAACACATTCGATTTGTCAGCCGACAGGACAAAGACCCAGAAGTTCACATTCCAAATCCCGACATTGGTCGACGATGGAGATTACGACCTTGTAATCGAAGTCGAAGGGGACGATGAGGAAACAGGCAGGGCATACAGGGAAACCGCAACACTGACAATAGAGGTTGACAAGGACAGGCATGCACTGGTCATAACCAAGGCAGCGCTTACCCCTGAAACCATAACCTGCCAGAAAACAGCATCGCTCAGCGTTGAGGTCACCAACCTTGGCTCAGAAGATGAAGACGACGTAAAAATCGAGCTTACTGCCTCATCCTTTGGCTACAGCACGGCCGATGAGGAAATTGAGCTGCTTGAGGGAAATGATGAGGATGCAATCTTCAGGAAAACATATGCAATCAATGCGGCAACGCTTCCTGAGGGGATTTACCCAATCACGGTCAAGGCATATTATGACGGCGACAACCTGGAAGACGCAAAAATCGTCAGCCTGAATGTTGAGAAATGCGGCTCGTCAGCCAGCACCTCCTCATCAGGCACAGGCAGCCAGGCACAGCCAGGCAACAATAACCAGCCTTCAACTTCACAGCCAGGCGGAATCAGGGTTGAATACACGCCTTCAATTCCAACAGGCGGAGTCACAGCTGTGCCAGTTGGCCAATCAGCCAGCTCAGATGCAAAAGATGCCCTGTACGTTGCTTTGCTCCTGCTGGTGGTCTTGATAATACTCGCCGTCGCAATTTACATCTTTAAATTGGCCTTTGGAAAGAAGGAATAAAAAAGCATAAGCTTTATTATAATAAACAGAAAGCCATCATTATGGCATTTGAAGTTTATGCATTTGAAGTTTATGCATTTGAAGTGATAAAATGACAAGCACAAACCCATCTGCACAATGGCAGCCAGGCAGGAATTATCTGGTCTCATTTGAGAATTGGAGTGACCAGGTTAAGGTAACTCCGGAAACTAAAGCGTTGCTTGAAAAAATTCTATTGGGAAAACTGGGCGGCGATACAGATGAGGGCGAGTCATTTAGGCAGGGTCTTATGGGCATTGCAGGGGCAAACTACAGTTTTGCCAGACTTGGTCTGCAGGGCCGTGCATATTTTGAAAATCCCGATGGTGTCTTCTATATTGAGAGTAAGGGAACTGATATTGGCGGGGTTGTATCATCTGCTTACGATGTTTATGTTAATGTAAGGGCCTTGGGGATTCCGCAGTTTAGAGATGCCCCTTCACCTGGCGCATATCATGCGAAAATGAGCTTGAAGATCAGGGGGCTGCCAGTTGAGCCAAGCCATATTGAAGGGCACCATTCACATATTGATCTGCATTAATTTTTTTAATTCCATTACAGCATTTTCCAGCCTTTTTATCCTCAGAAAATTCTTTTTCAGCTTGTCATTTGCCTCTGCAACAAGCCGTTCCATGTAACCGTTTTCCACAAGCATTTTCCCCCTGTCGGCAATAATTGCATCAATGACCTCTGTGCCTGCTGCTTCAACAATTATTCTTTTTCCTATCCCAATGATTCCCGCCCGCTTCAATCCAGCATTATTGCAAACCTCAAGGAATTCCTTTGCATGCTCAATTGTCCTTGCGCAGACATGCACAATCATCGGCTCTGCCTTGAGCCAGACTGGATAGTCAGGAATCCTTTCAATGCTTTTCATCAAGTCAGCAAATTCAACAGGCTCGTGCGATACAAATATCCATGTTGTCTGGTTTTTCCTTTCCCCGGGCTTGCCGTACAGCATTACCCTTCCCGCGCAGGAGCTTGTGGTGTAATAATCCGGCAGGGCATTTATTTTGCCAAGCAGGTTCTTTATCTGCCCGTCAATCCCGCCTTTCTTGCTTTTGTCCTTCCGCGCCAAAAGCAGTTTTTTCTCGTGCTCAAATGCCATTGCTGATGGAACATAATGTTCCTATAAAAGCTTAATCAGTTTTTCTTTGCGCAAAAAAGGCTGTTGTGCCGCCAATTATGCGAAGCTAATGTTTAGCGTTGTCATGCAATTTTCGAGGTTCCAGATAGAAAATTGCAATTAAAAATCTGCTTTCAAGCTGAGCCGGCGGCACAGCCGAAGCGATAGCTGAGTCTGAGTTTTTGCACAGAGACAATAAAAGAATTATTTATCCTTATGGTGGTTTCCATGTGGCTTCTCATCAATCATCTGCTTCATCTTTTCAGTGAATAATTTTGCTTCCTTGTAGTATCTCTCAAACTCCTCGCCGGTAATCTCCTTGATTTCCCTGTGCACAATCATCTTGGAGATCTTGTAGAAATTCGCCATAATTGAAGCATATTTTGGCTCAAGCTTTCCGGGCCTGACAAGCACCCTGTGCATCAAATCGCTGACATGCGACGGGGTCGGCGGGATTTCGCCGTGCTTCATGAGCACAGCGTGCGCTGAATCAATGACCGCCCAGTAAAGGTCAATGGTTGCCTGAAGCAGGTGCCACCTTGAGCTCAAAAGGCTTCTCGGCGCCATTTCATAATACCCGTAAATCGCCTCAGGGCTTGGCCTGATCCGGCCCTGGTACAATAAAATCTGCATTGGCGTAAAAAACCCATGGTCAATAATCGCAACACCCTCTCTCAGTATATTCATGCCCAGCGGGTCGCCGCTGCGCATGTACTGCCAGAAGCTCGAGAATTTTATTGTCGTCACGTGAATCCTTTTTGAGACATTCGCGACTATCTTCTCAGTAATCAGCCTGTAGGCCTCTGTAACATCTTGGTCAATCACCAGGCTTGTGTCATCCACCACAACAAGAATGTCAACGTCATTGCCTTCCTTTCCCCTCGACGTGCTGCCAAACAGCACAACCGCCTTGAGAAAAGTACCGAATTCCTTGTGCATCTTGGCCGTGAATGAATAAGCAAGGTCCAAGTCATGCTTGTGGTACTTCTCAAGGTTTGGGTTTACTTTCTTGGTTGTCTTGAAATCCATTTATATTCCTCTTTTTCCCCAGTGACAGATTTCCATTTACCCCTATAGAATCATTAAGGCGGAGCATATATTAAGTTTTTTAACTCTTTAAGAATGGTTAATTGGAAAAGCATATAATATAGGCAAAGTACTTTGCTGTGCATGGCAACCTTTGATGAAATATACAACGCTTTTCAGAGCATGACAAAAGCCATGGATGTCCTCACAGTGCTGGAGGGCCAGCGCAGCACAGCCAGGCTGGCAATCCATGAAAATCGCGTTGGCAAAATCCAGGATTTTTGCAGCAGCAATGGCCTCCACTCAATCCTTTCCTCGCAAAAAATCCAAATGGCCTTTCTCGGCCCGTATTCCTCCAAAGGGAAAAGGACTAAGGGGGAGGGGCATTATTTTGCCTACATCTCAAGGCATCCATCACATTGCGAGGCTGCCAAGGCATTGGAGGAAAAAGGAGACCATGTTGGGCTGGGCGCTGCCTTGGGCTATCCTTCATGCTGCATCAAGTTTTTTGCAAATAATTTTGCCGAGGAATCAAAAAAGCTGAATGATTTTGTCCTTCCAGCTTGGCATAATTCTGCGGGCAATGCATTCCCTATCCATAACAATATTTTTGGCAGGTATTTTGATGCAGGATTGCTGCCGCACTGCCCGCATAGCTTTGATTGCAGCCATTCTGCGAAAATTGGCAGGGACAGGATTGCGCTGTTGCATAAACACGATCCTGGGGTTGCAAATCAATTTCTGGGCATACTGGACTCTGCGGCTATTTACGCAGATGGAAACGTTATCTTGCTTTTGGGCGCAAAGGAGAACGCCGGCATTTTGCACTATAAAGATGTGCTGCCAACAGAGAATAACAGCCTGGCAAGGCAGCTAAGCAAAAGTAAAAAAATTAAGTTCACTCCGCGCCTTGCCTTTGTTGTGGGCAGCCAGAAATACAGCTACCCCCTTGCGTTGTTTTCCAGGCCCTGATTTTTGCAAAGTGAAATATTTTGCAAAATGATATAAATTATGCCGTTCTAAGGATTGCATGCAAATGGACAAGCTTGGCATGCGGTTTTATCCGGAAATGCAGGGGGAATTTGACCGCCTGGTGTCAGAGCCCGCCCGCCAAATCGAGGCAAAACGGCACCTTGATTATGAGACCCTGAACTGCTTTCTGATTGCATTTGACCACACATTATACAACCAATTCAAGCGGCTGGGCAGGGATCCTGCTGAAATAAGGAAGCTGCCGCACGGATTCGGGCTCCTTGAGTGGTGGCTTGCATTGGTTGAGAGATCGCCTGGCTATTTTGAAATTGGCCTTGGCCATATATCCCCTGGCGATTTTAGGGAAGGTAATGGCACGCTTGAATACCCTGCTAATTATCCGTCTGGGCACTTTATCAAAATGCGGCACCAGGATATTGTTTACACAAGGCAAGTCAATTCAAATGAATCCGGGCCCTATGAGGCAGACACCCTTTTGATTGCCAGGCCCGAACATGATGACACTGTGTTGCTGAGGTATGCCGCTGTTCCTTTCAAATTCGCCAAAATCCAGGAGCATGAGTCAAACCTTGTCGGTGCGCTTGAAATTAACTGGCCAAGAAAACAGCCGGATTTGCTGGACCTTGGCGTCACCGATGTGAGGCTGGATTATCGTGCATTCAGGATTGGCGACAATGCCCTTATGGTCACATCGCAGCCATTGGAGGCCGTGTCTGACCAGAACCTTCGCAAGCACGTGAACAGGATGGCAATAGAATTAGGCCTGATCCTGCAGTCCATTGGCGCGCATCTGGGGAGGGAATACACTTACTTGAAGCCTGTTAATTCTTGATCATTTGCCAGCTCTTGATAGATAGGTACCGATGCATTGGAATTCTGTGCATCATCCCATCATTCAGGCTCTGTCCAGAGACTTGGTTTTGGCATCAATTTTGTGAGACTTATCAATTCTTACATAAGGCATTTTTCGCGGTTCCAGAGAGAAAAATGCAATTTCTTCCTGGAGTTGAAGGCGAACAGATGCCAAAACTCGAGCCGAAGGCGAGATTCTGGACAGAGCCCATCATTCATAAACATTTTTATAGTCACTTGCCTTTTGAACTCCTACGGAATCAGAGGAGCCAACACTGATTTTTGTCTATAATGCAGACCGCAGTCTTTTGTCTGGCCTGAAAAACATGATGGAAAAAGCCATGCCTTCGCATCATTATCCCTGCAGATTGTACGGATTGACATCTGCATCCAGCCAGCAGAAAAAGGAATGGAAAGATTTCGTGAAAAAGCTTGACCTCCATTCAGAGTTCATGCATCGGGACGAATTCATGAAGAAATATAACATCCCCAATGCAGAGTTTCCAGCTGCATACATGCAGACAGGCACAACTGTCACTCTTTTTATCACGAGCATGGAGATAAATGAGTGCGGTACTTTGGCGGACCTCAAAAGGCTGGTCAACAAAAGCCTGCCTGAAGTCCTTGGGGAAAGCAAGGATTATTGAGTTATTGGGGCTTATTTCATGAAAATTCCGATGTGTGTCCCATTAATGTAGAAAGAGTTTATCTTCTTCATCTGGTTTGGCTGGTATTCAAAGCCATAGACCATCAGCAGGGCATCATCCTTCATTTCTTTCAGGAGCTTGTCCTCCATGCCCCTGTGGAACGGCCGGTCCGGGTTGATAAACAGGACATCATACGCCCCCATATGGTGCTCCTCAAAATCGCCATGCATTATTTCAGCCTTGCCGGCATTTTCAATATTGCCGAGGTTGCGCTTTATCCTGTTTGCATGGTCCACCAGCTCCTCGTCGATTTCCATGCCCTTTGCATCCAGGCCGAACAATGACGCAAGAATCACAACCTTTCCGTCCCCCGCGCCTATGTCAAAGAATGTCCTGAACCTGTCAATCCTGATCTTTCTCATAGCCTCATAAACTTCATCAGTAATGGACACACCCCAAAATCCCTTGCCAGTGTCTTTTACCGGCATTCTTCCCTGTGAGAGCAGCCCTTTGTAAAAATCATCATATTCCTGCTTAACTGCCATGAAATTGCTGTCCATAAGGCTGTTGCATGCTTCTCATTATTTAAATCTTTTTTTAATGCAGCGCTTTCTGCTAAGCTTGCCCATCACAAATCATTTCCCATCACAAATTATTTATAACTCTTCATACAACTGGATGTTATGGGATTTTTGACCGCACTGGGGGCATTTGGAGCATACTTTTGGGAGTCATTTGTCATATGGCTTAAGACAATCTTTGTCGCGCCTTTCCAGAACCTTGACATGCTCTGGATCCTCATCCCTGTTTATCTTGGCTGGGTTTTTGCTGATTTCTTCCAGGAAAAAAGGGGGACATCGCTGGGCAATGCAATATCTAATGCAGTTATTGTGCTTTGGGCAGGCATAGACTGGATAAGGACTTCAGTTGATTTTTACACTTCCGGCATCAGGATCCCGATGACTGAGCTCATAAGCAAGCTCATTATAGCAGGGGTTGTCATCACTTATGGTATTTATATCGTCTATCTTGGCGTGAAAGGCAGGGTCTTGACAAAATACATCGGCCGGATACGGGAAGTAACATATGTTGTCATAATGTTCACCCCTCTATTTTATAACACTGAAGCAACAGTCACATTCCAGCTTTTTTTTGCAACAATAATATTCTTCCCGATTTTTTACTACCTTGTTGAATGGCTTGATACACTAATACCAGACCCGGAGTCAATCAGGGAGGAATCAGGCAGGCGGCAGGCATCTGGCGGCAATGTGTCTATCTTCTCGGCCGGGCAGAAGCAAAGCAATTATCCGCAGCAAAGCCAAAACCCTTATCCCAATTACGGCAACCGGCATTTATAGAAATCATTTTTTTTTCTTAAGGGCGAAATCAATCTTAGCTGCTAATCCATCATAAGCCTATCCATCTAAAAAGTTTATTCCAGCGGAACCCCGCTCCACAATGTCCAGTCATTGGATGGCGCATATGCCCCGAAAATAAAGTATGGCGGATAGGTCTGCCCAAAATAGCTGTGCTGGACATCTGTCCACTGCCTGTTCGGGCTGCCCATGCTCACGTGCCCTCCCAATCCTGCGCTGTACACGCTGCTTCCCATGTATCGCCATGTCTGCATCAAGCCGTAGAAATCGCCTTCATCAGTTGTTGCTGCAGCGCCTGGCTCAACTGTAATTGGCCCCTTGTAGCCGTGCTTCCTGAAAATTGCAAGCATTTCCTTGATTGGGGAGGTTCCCTGGCCTGGCGAAAGATGCTCATCCTCGTAGCCAAGGTTATCGGAAAGGTGCACATTGCCCAGCAGGTCTTTTTTTGCAAATTTTTCAACATAGCCCAGCAGCCATTCCCTGAATTTTTTGTCGTTTTGCTCAGGGCTTAAATTCGGGTCGCGGATATAAAATTTTTTCCACATGTTAATGTGCCCAGTGTCAATTGTCGCCCTAAGATGCCGCTTGGCAGCCCTCTCAGCCTCTTCCCTGCTTAAGCCTTTGTAATATTCATTGTCCCTCATCTCTTCAACATATTCTTTTTTCTTCGGGTCCCACACCGTTGTCTTGATTTTCCTGGTTGTAAGCAGGTCAACCATTTTTTTCCTGGAATTTTCTATCAGCTGCATGAGCTCTTCAGGATGCCCGCCGTACCTGTCCGGAAAAATATTCTCCATGGTGACAACAACAGGGTTCCTGGTATCTTTTGTCCTTTCCAGGGCATGGATCCCAGTCTCGGCATAGCCAAGGTAGCCTGCGCTGTGCATCCTTTTCTTTGCAGAAATCATGAACCTCCTTGTTTCCGCAGTGTCTTTTGCCTGCTCTTCCTGTGCTGTTGACGCCTGGTACTGGTATTCCATGTTATGCCTTGCTTCTTTCAATTCCCTGTCAATAAGCTCAATAGGGTCAATGGTGCCGGGCTGGATCATCTGGCTGACCCTTGGCAATTCATAGTCCTGCTGCGCAATTTTCCAGAGGTCTTCTTCCTTCATGTGCTTCTTCAATTCAATATATTTTTTCTTCAATTCCTCAAGCTTGTCAACGGCCTTCCTGTAGCTCTCGAAGCCCCTTGCATACTGGAGCGCCCACCCGCGCGCGTGCCCTTCCTGGGTTTCAAGCGTTGCGCGAATATAGACTTCTTCCGGATAGACCATCTCCTCATCCCTCAGGTTCCTTCCCCTCTTCCTCTCCTCGAGCCTGTTTCTTTCCTCTGCTTCCTTTATAAAATCATTAAAGTGCCACATCTCAACATCAAACCTTCCCTTGTCTTCATTGTATTTTGGCAGCCTTCCGTTGACCGGGTCATACGGGTCAATAATTCTCCTGCCTTCGTAATCAATGTAATCATCCTTATTGATGCGTGTCCTGTGGCCTTTCTGGTCCACTCCATCATAGTCATGGTCAGCCCTTAGCCAGACAGGCCTTGCAACAAGCCTGTCTTTTTGCACAGTGGATATTACCTGCCCGGTCCTGTCATCAATGACCGGGAATTGTGCGTCATCAGGCTCTGTGTAATATTTCCTGAACATCAGCCTCCCGTTTTGGTCGCGTGACCATGGCATTTCTGAAATTGGCCTTTCATATTCCCCTGTATGTACAACAACGCTCCCGCCGCCAGCAGCGTCAGCTGCAAACTCAATTGCCTTTTTCACTTCATCAACAGCCATTTTTTGGTGCGACCATGAGAAATTGCCGTGGCCATCCGCCCCGCTCAGGCCCATCACCCCGAAACTTGCGTGAGTTGTAAACCTGATGTCATTTGCCCTTCTGATCTCATCAATCGCCCTTCTTTGGTCAGTGCCATACTGTTCAGGAGTCTGGGCATTTCTTGAGCCTCTTACTGCCCCCGGAAACTGGATTTCAATTGCCTGTGTCCCGGACCTTATTTTTGCCTGTATTCCCGGGACATTTGCCGCGCTGATTCCCAAAGGCACTGACATGCCAATGTCTTTCACGCCATAGCCAGCAGGAGCCTCGGTGTCAGACTCTGTGTCCAGGTGGGGCATGGGCTCGTTTGGTATGGAAATCTCATATTCCACATCAGGCTTTTGATGGTAGCCCCTGTCCATTGGAGAATAGTAGTTGTGGTGGAATTCCATGCTTGCCTCTTTTGATCTGTCTGGTATTCAGCCCTAATGCCTAAGTGATGCCTGATCCATAATAATGACAGAATAAATATTTTTCTATTATCCTTCTTTCATCAGACTGGCGCAGTCCCTGTCTCTGCCTATAGCCCTGCCCTTTTCTTCATCATATAGATGACGCTTCGTGTCGCAACAAGCTGGTCTGCAACATCCTTGCTCATGTTGGCGTAATCCATTTTGGCGACGAGCTCATTTACCCTGTCTTCGACAGCAACCACTGCCTTCTGGAGCTTGTAGCCTTCCATGTTGTCCTGTATTTTTGTGAGGACATTGTAATCAAGCTGCAATTCATACTTGACAGCGTCCTCATCTGAAGGGCTGGGTATTTCCCTGGACACAACTGCCTCCAGTGATTTTTCATCAGATGCAAAAAGTTTTGTGATGTCAACTGGCTGGGATTCAGGCAATTCAACATTTTCAACAGCTTTTTGCCGCCTTGTTTCCTCCAGGCTGGATTTCAGCAGCGCTGCAGCTTCATCCATCTCGCCCTTCTTCTTCAGCTCCAGCGCTTTCAGCCTCTCAATCCTTTCAGCCACGGGCAGCTTCTTTATGTCTTCCAGGTTATCCTCTGCCATCTCATTAACGCCATAGTTGCCGGAGTATAAATAGCTTTCCGAGAACAAAACACGCCGGTTCCAGGCAAAACTATCAACAAAGAAGCTCTATCCTTACCATGTCAGCATGTGCTGCGATTTCTTGAAATCCTTGTAGAGATACCACACATTTGTCTTGACTTCGCTTTTGGCTGCTTCCCTCTCTTTTTGAATGACCCATTTGTCCACAGTATCCGGCTTATTTGCCTTCGGGTTGCCTTTGAATGAAGTGAATATCTCGGCAAAGCCGCCGAACAGCGCCGTGAAGGGGTTGTCATCCGCCTTTGGCTTCTTTTTCTTTTTATCCTCTCCTTCTTCAGCCAGCTCCTTGTTATATTTCTTGTCAACATCCTCGCCAGCCTCCTTGAGGTATTTCTTCAGCTCATCTCCCATCGCAGCCATGGCCGCCCTCAGTGAGCCATCAATCTCGCCGATAAGCTCCATGTCTTCCTCTTCCCTCATCTTGATGTAATTGTCTATTTCCTTCTGTGTCCATGCATATCCCCTGATGTGCATTTCGCAGTGCCCGACATGGATTGGCCCCCTTTGGTAATCCTGCTGGTAATTCATCTGAGGCTTTGTCTTGAAATGGAAGCTCACAATCACTGCAGAATAAACATGCTCGTTGATTTTCGGCTCAAGGTCCTGCTTCAGTATCTGGGGGAATTTTTTTGCCAGGAATTCCAGCTCAATGACCGAGGTTTCAAATGCGCTGATAATGTCGGGGCTGGTAGACCTGTCTGCCATGTGCAGCCTTTGGAGGTTCTTGAGGTAAGGCTTCACCCATGCAATGTACATGTGGATGATGTCATAATGCTGGCGCAGGTATCTTAATGTGAAGACTCTCTTTGTCTGAAGCTCTTTTTCCGTGTGTATTTTCCATTCGATATATGTCCTTAATTTTCTTTTCAGCACTTCCTTGACTTTCCTGTTGAAGTCCAGCTTGTCAACAACTTCATCAACTTCAGCCGGCGTTTGCGGATGATACTTGAAGAACAGGTCGGGCAGCACAATGAACTGCAATTCCCTTGCCATGCCATAAACAGAAGCCGGGTTCTTGCTTCCCTGCTCAACCAGGTCAATCCAAATCCCTTTGAGCGTAATCTCAGCGCTTTCCGCGCCCGGGCCGCTCTTGTGGCTGTCGTGGTAGTAGGCAAGCCTTTCATCCAGAATTCTCAATTCCCTGACGAGCTGGAAAATTTCCTTGACCATTTTCCCTATTGTCGCAAGGAACTGGCTTACCTTATCTTGCTGGAGCCCAATCCTCTGCCATGCCGCTCCAAAAAATGCAGAATGCTCTGATGCAGTAAAAATATCCTTAATCTTGTAAATCCATTCTTTTGGGTAGCCCTGGTTGTAATGCACCCAGTCAAGCTGCCAGAAATATGTTTCTTCTATTGACATCCTGTGGTCTTCAACTTCCACCCAGTAGCTTAAAGCGGGCTTTGGGTAGCCTGTATAGCCCCAAACTTTGGCCCCCTTCCTGGCGCTTGCCAGTTCAATGTATTCAGGCTCCTTGAATCCATGTTTTTTCAGAAGCTCCAGACTTTCAGTTCCGCCATGCCCAGACATTTGTCCACCCTTTTTCAACAACCTTATAGCATTTCAATTATGTCAAATTACCTGATTAATGGCTATAAATATTTTGTGGTGGGATTTCGGGCACCGTTCAAAATGCAAGTCTTAGCATCAATTTTGCGAGCATTATTAAGTAAACAATTGCCAGCCCAAGGGAATTGCAATGGGAATTGGGCTGCCCAGCAAGGGCAGTTAAATGCGAGCCGATGCTAAGACCGAGGCTTTGCCGAGATTTTGAACGGTGTCAGGGGGAATTCGGGAAATTATTCAGGCTTTTGGCTTTGGCGCCGGCTTCCTCAGCAGCACAACAATCCCGCCAACCTGCTCAACCAGCCAGGCATTGCATTTCTCTGCCAGTTCCTCGGCAGCTTTTTTCCTGTCATTGCCGTCCGTGAAAGAATTCAGCATTTTAATTTTCAGTACCCTGCGTTTTTTCAGCAGCTTGACAATCTCTGCAACGGCACTCTCGGTCAGGCCGTTTTTTCCTATTCGCACTGCAGGAACAAGTGCCCTTGCTTCTATCCTTGCTTTTTTAATTTCCGTCTCCATAAAATCAACCATCATCCTCATCAGGATTCATATCGAGTTCTACTTTCATTTTAGGAATCTCACCGAGAAAATCGCTCGCAATAAAACCAAAGCCAATCCTGTCTACAAGTCTCTCGCCAATTTTCTTATTAATCCGGCTAGCAAAATGTGCGCTTTCAAGCAGGCTATAACTCCCAGAAGCAAAACCCCCGCACAATCCAGCGAGAATATCCCCTGTTCCGCCAACAGTCATTCCTGCATTGCCGCCGCTCACATAAATTGCCTTGCTTCCAGAATAAATTTCATCCGTCGGTCCTTTCAGCAAAATCACATTACTTCCAATCTTTTTCATAAAATTTTTCTCATTCAGTTTTGAATTCTTTAGCAATACAGCAAATTCTTTTCTATGCGGGGTCAAAATTGAATTTTCAACACTCTGAAGTTTTATCATTTTCAGAGCGTCCGCATCAATCACTTTTCTTATATTCATGGATGCTATTTTCCTGACTACTTTTGCAGTTTCAGGCTTTCTTCCCAGGCCGGGTCCTACAACAAGGACATCTGCTTTCTCTACCAGCTTTGCAATCGCCCTGAAATGCTTCGGCGCCAGGTATTTTCCAGGCATCTTTGCGGTTATTATGTCAGGCGACATGGCATTGATTGCCCATGCGACTTTTTCCGGTGCCACTACAGTGACAAGATCATTTCCCTCCCTAAGGATGGCAATTGACATGGCGCAGAGGAAAGCGGCGCCTGTATACTCTTCAGACCCTGCTATGACAACAACTTTCCCATTCTGCCCTTTTGTGCTGTCAGGCCTTCTTTCTTTCCGCTGCCTGGCCGCGAATCCTGAATTGGCCGCTTTTTTTCTGATGGCTCCATGCGACGATAATCTTACTTTCTTTCTTTTATCACCCAAAGTGATTTTTTCGGCTTTTTTCGATTTTCCCTTTTTTTTATTTTGCTTCAAACCTGCACCCTCCTGAAGGCAAGCGCCTTATGATGTCATCCAGCCTTGCCTGCAGCCCCAATTTTTTTTGGATTGCCTTGGCCATGTCGCTGGATTTCAGGTTTCCCGGCATGATTGTCACAAATTCCTTGCAATGCGATCCAACAGCTGATTTTGGCCCGCAAACAATCCTGCTCTGCCCATCAACTCCGACTGCCAGCCTAAGCTCTACGCTCATTATCTCCTTTTTTCCGTAAATCATGAATCCGCCCTTGGGGATATATTCCCCTGACATTGCAGTTTTGCTGACCTGTTCGGGCATGACCTTGAATACTTCTGCAAACGCAACCCCGAGTTTCCAGGCCCTTGAGAACGAAGCAGTGGCGATTGCGACCTCATCCTCTGTTTTTCCTGTCGGAGTATTGCCCTCTGTCTTAATAATGAAGAATGGCGAGCCGGCCATCTCCGTGTGGAACACAATGTCACCCTTTGCCATGTGCTTCTTCACCACAATCTCATTTGTTGTCGCGTCCCTCCCTCCGACGCAGAAAAAGCCTTCGCTGGAGACAAACCACCTGAATTTTTCATACCATTCCTTGCTCTTCTTTTGCCTGGCTGATTTTTCCATGGCAATCCGCTCTTTTGTTTTCAGCTCCCCTTTTTTGGCCTTGTCCAGCTCCGACTGCATTTTTTCAATTGCTTCATGGAGCCCTTTCAGTTTTCTCTTCGCTTTTTTTGCAGCCTCATAATACATTTCAGCATTCTCTTCCACATTTTTGTTTATGTCAAGTTCAATTATCATGGTCAGGAGCGCAGTTGAAAATGCAGGCAGCATCAATATGCGGAGTGCCTTTTTCAGCAAAATGAAATGACGGAGGGGGACGACCCCTGCGGGGATACGGCATTATTCTCACAAATATATAGCACGGAGCCCGATGCTGGCCGAGGCGAAGCCGAGATTTTCAACTGCGCACGTAGTCAGGAACATATTTTTATAATTAATAAAGGTTGTTGTGGCTCTGGCATTATTGATGGCCGGGCAAAAATCTTCCAGAAAGATCAGCGCCAATCCGCGCCAAGGCCCACTAATTCATCGATATGCTGCCCATGAAACTGTAGCCCGGCCTTCCAAACTTTTTGTCAGGGCTCATTGAATGCCCATTAAATGGCTCGTCATCAAATTGGCGATACAAGCCCATAAGCGCTTTCAATTGCCTGTTAATCTGGCCATTGTGAAACCTGGAAATTTCTGGGCTGCCGTACTTCCTTTCTACCCTTGTCCCGTTGACCAGGTCCGGAATGTATTCAGACAGGTCCCACTCCGACCAAAAAATAACCTTTGTGCCGATGCTGTTGTCAGCCAGCCTGACTTTCCTTACGTGCGCATCAAAAAATTCATTATGGAATTCAAGGGAGGAGCGCAGCTTTTTGGCTTTCATCCTCTCAAAAATATTGTCAAGATAGGCCATTCTGATGGATTCCGCATGGCTTCTGCCGCTTGTCCCTGCAAAGCTGACCTGCTCATGGTCTGGCAGGGCCTGGTGGGGCGCATGGAGCCTGAGATTGCTGTAAAGGTTCCAGAGGGCCGCATTCACTTCTGTGACATCGAGGTCGCTTGCCCAGCTGAGGCAATACTCCATCCCCAAAGGGTCTATCTGGATGGAAACAGCCTTTTGTGCACGGCCAGGCAGCCTGAATGCATATTTATCCTCCCTGGTCATCTTGAACTGCGGGGATTCACCAAGCGGGATAGGATTTCCATTATCGCGCAAGAGCAGGAATTCGAGCCCTGCATTTTCAGATTTTTCCCTGTCATTGCTTTTACTTGTATCAGCGGTCATTGAATATCATTCCTGGTTCTAATATTAAATAATGTCCATGAACAATTTTCAGCCAAGGTAAGTTGGGGTGCTGTCGCTTTTGACATTCTCAAACTTGCCAATGCTCTGCTTGGCCTTTTTCACCGCTTTTTTTAACGCTTTGGGCTGCTCAATTTTTCCAAACTGCTTCTCATAGTTTGCGAGGTTTTCCTTGAGCGAGGCCAGGAAATTCTTTGCCAGGTGCAGGTCCATCACAACTACATTATGCTTTATCACAATTGGCTGGAACTCATTGTTCCTGACATCAAATCTTGGCGTGACACTCTTGAAATCCAGTATCAGTTTTGTCGGGTTGTGAATTACTGCCATCTCATCGGCATAAAACACAGGGCCGTTCTCAATATCAAACTTGACATTCTTTTGCTCTTCCATGCAATCACCCCTCCATTCTGGCAAATTCAATTGTGTTTAAAAAGTTAAGCTTCGGCAGAACCGCCATATTTTAGGCAAAATATAAAAACGCCTGTCCTAACCTAAAGCCTATGGAACAGATAAACCTCACACTGCCGGATGGCAAAATACTGCAGGTGGGCAAGGGAATTGCTGCGCTGGAGGCTGTGCAGAAAATTGGCCCCAAGCTTGCAAAGGATGCTATCGCAGTCAAAGTGAACGGGACCAACAAGGACCTTTCATCAGCACTTGACAGCGATGCTGCTTTTGAAGTCATAACCTTTGCAACAAAGGAAGGCAAGGATATTTTCTGGCATTCAACTGCGCACGTAATGGCAGAGGCCATCATGTCGCTTTTCCCTGGCACGCTGCCCACTATAGGCCCGCCCATTGATTTTGGGTTTTACTATGATTTTGACAAGAAACAGCCTTTTGCCCAGGCAGACCTGGAAAAAATCGAGAAAAAAATGCAGGAAATCATTGCCAGGGACATCCCTTTTGTCAGGAAGGAATATGCACCAGACGAGGCAAAAAAACTGTTCACAACAGAGAAATACCACAACAAGTACAAGGTGCAGCTCATTGATGAGAAAAGCGAAGGGGCTGAAGGAAGCAAGGTTAGCGTATATTACCAGGGAGAATGGTATGATTTGTGCAGGGGCCCGCATGTGCCATCCACTGGCAGGCTAAAGGCATGCAAGCTTATGAAGATATCAGGCGCCTACTGGAAAGCAGACATCAAGAATGCCCAATTGCAGCGTGTTTATGGCGTTTCATTCCCTGAAAAGAAACTCCTCGATGATTACCTCAAGATGCTTGAGGAAGCGGAAAAAAGGGACCACAAGAAAATTGGCCGTGAAATGGAGCTTTTCATGCAGTCCGAGCTTGTCGGCAAAGGCCTTCCAATCTGGCTGCCAAAGGGCCAGGTCATCAAGGCAGAGATTGAAAACTATGCCAATCTCATTGAGAGGAAAGCAGGCTATTTACGGGTCGCCACTCCTCACCTTGCCAAGAAGGAACTTTACCTCATGTCAGGGCATCTCCCATATTATGCGCACAGCATGTACCCGGAGATGAAACTGGATGACGGAAGCTATTATCTCAAGGCAATGAATTGCCCGCACCATCACCTCATTTTCAAGCATAAGACAAGAAGCTACCGCGACCTTCCGCTTCGCCTGGCAGAATATGGGACATGCTACAGGAATGAGCTGTCAGGCACGCTTGCCGGCCTTCTCAGGGTCAGGATGCTGTCGATGAATGATGCGCACATTTATTGCACAAAGGACCAGATAGAGGAGGAATTTGAAAAAGTGCTCAAAATGGTCGTTGACTACTACAATGTCTTCGGGCTCAAGGATTTTTATTTCAGGCTGTCGCTTCACGACCCGAGCAACAAGGGCAAATACATCGACGAGCCGGACAACTGGGCCTTTGCCGAGTCTGTGCTGAAGAATGTTCTTAGGCGCGCCAATGTAAAGTTTGAGGAAGCAAAAGACGAGGCTGCATTCTATGGCCCTAAGGTTGACGTCCAGTACAGGGCAGTTACAGGCAGGGAAGAAACCATGTCAACTATCCAGCTTGATTTTGCGGCTAAGACAAAGTTCCAGCTCAGCTATGCCGACAAGGACGGGACTGACAATGGCGAAGTCTATGTCATCCACCGCGCGCCGCTGTCAACCCACGAGAGGCTCATGGCTTTCCTGATAGAGCATTTTGCCGGCAAATTCCCGCTGTGGCTGAGCCCGGCCCAGGTAAGGATTCTCACAATTGCAGACAGGTTCAATGAATTTGCCGCTAAGGTAAAAGGCATGTATGAGGATGCAGGGATCAGGGTTGAGACAGATTTCAAGTCTGAGACAATTTCCTACAAGGTCCGCATGGCCCAGCTTGACCATGTCAATTACATCCTTGTAGTTGGCGACCGGGAAGTCAGGGACGGGACAGTGAATGTCAGGACACGGGATAACAAGATTGTAGGGCCGGTCAAGGCTGAAGATTTTCTCCAGCAGCTAATGGCAGAGATAAAGGAAAAAAGGCTTTAGGAACTGCGGGCTGGCTAATTATCAATTTTGCCACAATCCGGTCAAAACCCCTCAAATTTATAAACCATTGATTTTTTTAGCACCCTATGGTCTTGGACAAGCTTGGCGATTCTCTGAAGAACACTCTGCAAAAAATAGCGAAAGCTGTTTTTGTCGATGATAAGCTGATAAATGAGCTGGTCAAGGATATCCAAAGGGCCCTTTTGCAGTCCGATGTAAATGTCAAACTTGTTTTTGACCTTACAAAGAAAATCAAGGACCGCGCCAAAGAGGAAAAGGATGTCAGGGGCCTCACAAAAAAAGAGCAGCTGATCAATATAGTCTATGAGGAGCTGGTTGCATTTCTCGGCGGCGAAGGCCACAAGATTGACGTCAATAAAAAGCCGTTCAAGGTAATGCTTGTTGGCCTGTTTGGCAATGGAAAAACAACGACAGCAGGCAAGCTGGCAAAATTCTTCATGAAGCGCGGGTTCAAGGTCGCACTGCTCGGCCTGGACGTTCACAGGCCTGCAGCCATGGACCAGCTTGAGCAGGTTGGAAAATTTGTCAATGCAGCAGTCTTCACCAAGAAGGGCGAGAAGAATGCCCTGAACATCTGGAAAGAATATGAAAGGGAATTAAGCAAATTTGATGTTGTGCTGGTCGATACAGCTGGAAGGGATGCCCTTTCCAATGACCTTATTGAGGAATTGAACAGGCTGAACAAGGCTATTGCGCCGGACGAGAGGCTTTTGATTATTGGCGCTGATGTTGGCCAGGCGGCTGAAAAACAGGCGCAGGGATTCCATGATGCATGCGGTGTTACGGGTGTCATCATCACAAAGCTGGACGGCACTGCAAAAGGCGGGGGCGCCTTAATTGCATGCGCAGTCACCAAGGCTCCTGTGAAATTTGTCGGTGTTGGTGAAAAAGCAGACGACCTGGAAGAATTCAAGCCAAAAGGGTTTGTCTCCAGGATGCTTGGCATGGGCGATTTGGAAGCCCTGCTTGAAAAAACAAAAGAGGCCTACACAGAAGAGGAAGCACAGGACCTCGGGAAGAAATTCCTTAAGGGTGAATTCAATCTCATTGACTTGTATGAGCAGATGGAGGCAATGTCCAAAATGGGAAGCCTTTCCAAGCTCATGGAAATGATACCTGGAATGAGCCAGCTGCAGCTGCCAAAAGATATGCTGCAGGTACAGGAAGGCAAGCTGAAAAAATGGAGATTCATAATGGATTCGATGTCAAAGGGAGAGCTTGAGGACCCTGAAATAGTCAGCGCATCCAGGATTGACAGGATTGCAAAAGGGGCTGGCATGTCAGCTGGCGAGGTAAGGGAGCTCCTGAAACAATACAGGCAAAGCAAAAAAATGGTGAAAATGTTCAAGGGCGCCCAAAACCCGCGGCAAATGGAAAAAATGATGAAGTCTATGCAGGGCCAGGGCAAATTCAAGTTTAAATAAAGCAACATTATTCCACATATAATCTAATAGGATAATCTAAGCAGGCCATATTACCCTATTATAATGATTTATGTAATCCAAAATTCTGGTGACTTAACAATCCTTTATAAATGAAATCAGGAAATACCCTGAAAAATAAGGCTTTGTATATATAACTACATACTTATATTGGCTAAGCTTTTTATAATCAAAGGTCCTAATTACCGCAGCAACAACGTGGACTGTTATAAGCATAAGCGAAAATTATAAGCGAAAACAGGGGTTAAAAACCATATTCGACAGCCACATTGAGTTCTGACGCAGAAACTTCGAACCAATGATACTGCCGGATATAGCTCACTCACAGGTTGCTTAATTATTGTTAAGACATTGTTAAGAGTTAGGGGAGGAAATTTTTAAATGATTGATTTGGTTCCTAAAAGAGGAGGCGAGAAGCCAAAATTGGCAGGCCTGGTCAACAGCGCGCTCGGAAGATTTGGAATTGTCCTTCCATTCCTCGCGTTCAGGCACGGCGAATCTGATTCTAATCATATGATATATCCAGTAAGGTTTACGAGCCTTGATGATGCTGTCAGCAATAGCCCGGCAATTGCCAATGCATATGAAACATCCAAAGTAGCACACAAGAATGACTTGCGCGAGAACGGCGAGCCTTATTTCAGCCATCCAAGGGGAGTTGCTGAATATGTCATTGGGCACCTTGAAAGAATCCCGGCCGAGGACCAGGAAATGCAGGTTGTCCTGGCGCTTTTGCATGATGTTTCCGAGGACCATCCTGATGCTTATCCCATTTCCAGGATAAGGCAAATTTTTGACGATACATATGGCATTCCTGTGTCAGAAAAATTGCGCTTCCTTGACAAGAACCATGTCTCAGAAAGAGATTCGATTCATGTGGCCGAGCAGGACAAGCTGGTGGGCCTGGTAAAATCAGGAGATAAGTACCATAACTTGAAAACACTGCACGGCAAGAAGGATCCGGTTAAGCGGCAGGAAATAATCAGGGGTGTCCCGTCCTATATCAGGATGGCCGAGGCGCATGGATGGCATGATATCTCCAGCGATCTCGCGTTCTTGGCTTTGCTCTACCGTGCCGAGCATGAGAACACTCTCCCTCGCCTGGGCGACATCCCCAAGGCAAGGCCTGCATTCGTGAATCCAGGCTACAATGCGCCAGGATTTAATGCTCCCTAATTTTTTTATTCTGACGGGCCAACAGGGGTTGGCACGCGAATATGGCAAAAAGCTCCCACGATAAAACAATAATCCGGAGTTTTCAAATTGTCACTATTCTAAAGTAGATAATAAATCCAAAGCTTTATAAATAACGAATAATTTCATATGCTAAAATGACAGTCCAACGTGATTTTATCAACAAGCTGAAGCAATTTGGACTTAACAGCTACGAAGTGAAGATTTGGGTTGCATTGCTGGGTAGAGGCATCTCAACAGCAGGAGAGCTTTCTGATATCTCAAATGTCCCAAGAAGCAGAAGCTATGACGTTCTCGAATCACTTGAAAAGAAGGGATTTGTCATCATGAAACTGGGCAAGCCCATCAAGTACATCGCCGTCAATCCTGCAGATGTGATTGAAAGGGTCAAGAAGAGAATCAAGGAAGAGGCGGATGAAGGGGTCAAGTACATGGAAAAGCTTCAGGGCAGTGACATACTGAAGGAGCTGGATCTGCTGCACAAGCAGGGCGCAGACCTGATCGAGCCAACTGACCTCTCTGGCAGCCTAAGGGGAAGGGACAATGTTTACAATCAAATGGAATCAATGATCAAGGCAGCTGAGAAAAGCATAATCATCATGACAACAAGCGAGGGCCTTGCAAGAAAATATGACGCTTTCAGGGGCCACCTCGAAAAGGCAGCCAAAAGGGGAGTGGACATCAAGATAGCTGCACAGATAACTCCTGAGGTTGAGCAGTATGCAAGGGAACTCAGCAAATTCTCCAAGATTAAGCACGTTGACAAAATCAATGCAAGATTCTGCCTGGTTGATGGCGAACAGCTTGCATTCACACTTGCGCAGGGCAACATTGACCCTTCTTATGATTCAGGTGTCTGGGTAAATACCAATTTCTTTGCCAAGGCAATGGAAGGAATGTTCAACGAAGTATGGGCAGGCCAGAAAGTCAGGGCAATGCACTAAGCCTAATCGGCAAGTTTTCTTTTTTGTCTTTTGGCATGTGATTTCTGCAGCTTTGCCCCGAAAGCTCGCATTTCGGCTCGGTTTGGGCATCTGCTCAGCCTTGCAGCTTCCCGCGAATTGCATTTTTCTCCTCTGCAACCCAGAAAAATGCCTAACCCCTCCTGGAATGGGCTTCGCAAACTTGATGCCCAAACTAACTTTTCGGGCAAAGCAGATTTCTGCGAAAATTATTTATATTCGTTTTAAGGTATTAAACAAAATCTGTTAGATAATGGAATACACGGGGCAAACAAACCACTATGGCAATGGACGAGTTTCTTATCGAGACAGGAGTAGACAGGCTTGTCAAGCTAATCCGCGACACAAAGAAAATATCCCTTGGCGAAGCAGCCAAACGGCTTGGCGTTACAAGGCCAATTGTCAGCGAATGGGCTGGATTTCTCGAGGAAGAAGGGCTTCTCAGGATCAACTACATTTTCACAACACCTTACCTTGAACTGCGCCAGGTTACTGATGCAGCGATACAGAAGAAAGAGGCAGAGCTTGCCAAAAAAAGGCAGGAAATGGAAGCCAAGATCCAAAGTGCTGTCAAAAATATTGATGCGCACACAGAGGGAATATCCAAGGCAAGGCAGGGCCTGGAGTCGTTCAACGCTGAAGTGGCTACAGAGCTTACAGCAGCAAAGGTAATACTTGATGAGCTTAGGGAGTACCAATCCCAGCTGGAAAAGGCCAATCTAAATGCCAAGGAGCACGGGAAGGAATACCTGAATTCACTCGGGGACATGAAAAGCCAGCTTGAAGGCGAGACTGAAAAATACTCCGGCGTGCTGGCAGGGCTGGCAAAGGACAAGGAATTGCTGAAGTCCGAAAAAGAGCTGGCAGACCAGATAAAGTCCGAAGAATCCGACTTGATGGGCAGGCTTGGCCAAATCCAGAAAAGGCTCGGCGCAATAACAAAAAAGCCTGGCCAGATTAAGGATGAGATTACAGCGCGGGAATTGGAGGAACTGAAAACACTGGCAGACAAGATTGCAACAGAGATCAAGGAGCGAAATGACAGGCTCCAGCAAGTGCTCGGCGAAGTCAGGAAATACGAAGTGCAAATGCGCAACAGCGAGAAAAAAATAAAACAGTTTATCCAGAAATCAAAGTCCGGGTCCTCCAAGGATGCCAGGAAAAAAAAGGACGCTGTGCGCCTGAAGCTGGCAATGTCAAGCAGGAAAAAGGCGGAGGCGCTAATCAAAAAAGCCGAGAGCGACATATCCAAGATCAGCACCGAGATGGAAACACTTTTGAAAAAAGCCTCAGCATTGAAGGAAGTCAGCGGCTCCAAGTCAGCGAAAGCCCATCTCAAGGACCTGCTCGCAATGCGCGGGGACGTTGCAAGAAAATTGAAGTCATTTATCCGTGAGGCGCAAATGCTTGGCGAGGCAGTCCACAAATTGTGAATTCCCAATCCACACGCAGTTCCATTCCAGTCAATCAGCTCAGGCAATCAGCCCAGCCAATCAGCAGCGAAATTTAAATGCGCGTGCAAGGGTCAGCGTGCAAACCATTTTCGCGTGTCAAATTCAAAGCGGAGAAGCTCCAAAATAATGTCACGGGGCGGAACAGTAAAAAGAGGTGAAAAGCGGTGAGCGTATTTAATAAGCTTAAGTCCACATTTTCCAGGAAAAAAGCTGCATCGGGCCAGGCGCCATCTTCGGCTCCGCAAAAAGCACAGCCGCTGCCGCTGGTGCCGCCAAAGCAGGCCATTGGCCAGCAGGCTTCCAAGCCAGCTTTGCAATCTCCTTCCCAAGTCTCTTCTAAAACAGGAATGCCGCAAGCGGGCCATGCCACTCCCATTCATGCTGAAGCCCCTGGCAAATCCAAGCAGGCGTCTCAACCCGCTATCTCCCCAAAAAAAATGCAGGCTGTCAGCATGGAAATAGCGCCGCCCCAGGTGCCGCCTGCAAAAATTGAAAAGGTAAAATTGCTTGACGAATACATCTATAGGTCCAAAAATATCCCCATCACAATCAGGATATTCACCCAAAAGGGCTGGTTTGTCCCCCTATACGAAGTCTACATCTCCAGCATTACGCCGGCAACAGAGTTTGTGCTCGAAAAAATAAGGCAGGAGGTAATCAAGAATGTCAGCCTTGGCATAATTGACATTGTAGGGTCCAAGGAAACCGATGTCCTTGAAAGGAAATTTGAGGCAGCAGTCTCTGTCCTGCTCGACAAGTACTTCCCCGGCCTGCAGCAGGATGTCCGCGCATTTTTCATAACCTACCTGATCCAGAGAAGCCTTGGTCTGGGCAACATAGATATCCTGATGGCTGACGTGAACATAGAGGAAATTGCCATCAACACTTCTGATGAGCCTGTCTGGATTTACCACAAGAGGCATGGCTGGCTCAGGACAAACATCAAGGTCAAGGCTGAAGAGCAGACCAAGCATTACGCTACAATCATGGCCAGGCTGGTCGGGAGGCAGATCTCAGTTCTTGAGCCATTGCTGGATGCGCACCTCGCTGATGGCAACAGGGTAAATGCAACGCTTATGCCTATCTCCACCCGGGGCAACACGATTACGCTCAGGATGTTCTCCAAGGACCCGTGGACAATCACAAAATTCATCAAATCCAACACAATTTCCATGGAAGGGGCCGCATTGGTGTGGCTGGCGGTGCAATACGAAATCTCTGCACTGATTGCAGGGGGAACAGCGTCAGGAAAAACTTCCATGCTGAATGTCCTCGCAAATTTCTTCCCGCCCAACCAGCGGATTATCTCAATCGAGGACACAAGGGAAATCCAGCTTCCAAAATACCTCCACTGGGTGCCAATGTCAACAAGGCTGCCCAATGCAGAAGGAAAAGGCGGCCTGACCATGCTTGACCTCCTGGTGAACAGCCTGAGGATGAGGCCAGACAGGATTGTGGTCGGCGAAGTCAGGCGAAAGAGGGAAGCAGAGGTCCTTTTCGAGGCAATCCACACAGGCCATTCTGTTTACGCAACCTTCCACGCCAACAATGCCAAGGAAGCGGTCACCAGGCTGCTGAATCCACCTATCGAGGTTCCAAAGACAATGCTTCCGGCAATTTCAATGATAGTCGCGCAATTCAGGAACAGGAGAACCGGCCTGAGAAGGACATTCCAGATTGCTGAAATCAATCCCAATGCCGACGCTGAGATTCTGTTCCAGTTTGACGCCAAGCATGATGTGCTGCGCAAGGTAAAGGCATCCAGGACACTGATGGACAACCTGCAGCTTTATACTGGCTATTCCACACAGGAAATTCAAAAGCTCCTGCAGGAAAAAGTTAAAGTCCTGAAATACCTCATGAATTTCAACCTGATGAGCGTGGACGAAGTAGGGGATGCCATGGCTGAATACTACACTAACCATGATGAGTTCATGCGAAGCGTGACCACACACAAGCCCCACGGTGATAAGCATCGCTAGTGTACTGTTCAAAAGAATAGCAGGCAAGTTTCCAGGCCTCAGGCACACTCTCGCCCAGGCAGAAATCCCGGACCGGCCTGAAGATTTCATAAGAAAATCATTCCTCACTGCGACTTACGTGACAATCGGGATCTCCCTAATGGCTTATCCTGTAGTGGCGAAGATGCTGCGCAAGTCACTCGCGGAAATCTTTCTCTCGGGATTTACAGTTGGCATGTTGGTTTTCTATTTTTACCTGCTTTACTTTTTTTTCAATTATCCTACTGCCAGGATTATCCGCGCCCAAAAGGACATCAACATGGAAGTTGTTTATGCCGGGCGGTTTTTGCTTATTGAGCTTGAATCAGGGATGCCTGTCTACAACGCATTTGTCAATGTGGCCAAAAACTACAAGACAATCGGCAAGCACTTCCAGAACATAGTCGACAAAGTCAATCTTGGGACAGACATGGAGGCAGCAATTGACGAGGAGGCGAATGTTGTCCCATCCCAAAATGTTAAAAAAATGTTTTGGCAAATCCTCAACAGCATCAGGACAGGCGCCAACATCTCCGGGGCGCTGACAACAGTCATAGACCAGATTGTCAGGGAGCAGCAGGTGGAAGTGCAGGAATACGGCAGGAAGCTTAATCCAATGGCGATGTTTTACATGATAGTTGCCGTAATCCTGCCCTCGCTTGGCATGACTATGTTCATGGTCCTGGCCACCTTTGTCGGATTAAAGCTGGACCTTGTCAGCCTGGCAACAGCCGCGTGCGTGCTCGGCTTTGTGCAGTTCCTTTTCCTGGCAACAATAAAATCCTCGAGGCCCGCAAGCGGGGAAGACTGAAAAATTCAATTTGCAGTTCATGAAATTAAAGCAAAACCCAGAGGCAACGCATGAATATCAAGGAAGGAATAATGGACATCATTGATGGCCTTAGGCACATCAGGCTGAATTTTGGCAGGGACAACCTTGACAAGCTGGGCAGGATGCTTTTGCCAAAAATCCTGGCGCGGAGGATGCATCCCTACATGCGCACTGCCGGCTTTGATGAGTTCCCTTATGGCTTCCTGGGGTTTGCATTTTACCTCGCATTCTTTGCAGGCTTGTTCATTTTCACCTGGCCGCCGCTGGGGACATATTACAACATAAGCGACTACGGCGGGAATTTTGCCATACCTCTCGCAATCTTCCTTTTTTTTGGGTTTGTATTTGCAGTAACCACAATTTTTGCAGGGCTGATGCGCGTTTATTTTGATTTTGTAATCTATAACAGGAAGAAGAATGTTGAGGAGTTCCTGCCAGACCTCCTGCAGCAGGCGTCAGCCAATATCCGCGCAGGCATGACAATTGACAAGGCGCTTTGGTTTGCAGTGAGGCCAAATTTTGGCATCCTTGCCCATGAAATTGAAATTGTCGCCAGGAAAACCTTGGGCGGCGTTGACTTTACGCAGGCGCTCGAGGAGTTTACTGAACGCTATGACTCATCCACCCTTAAGCGGTCAATAAGCCTATTGATTAACGGCCTGGAAGCAGGCGGTGAAACAGGGGAGCTGCTAAACAAGATCGCTGTAAATATTCAGGAGAATAAGATTATGCAGAAAGAGCTGGCAGCGAATCTTAAGACCTATGCCATATTCATCTCATTCGCATCCATTGTTGCCGCCCCTGTCCTTTTTGCGCTTTCATACCAGCTTTTGCAGGTCGTGCAGACAATTACCTCATCAATAACCCTGCCCAAAGGCCAGGGTGGGTTTGGCCTGATGCTTGACCTGTCCGGGCAGTCCATTAAGATAAGCGATTTCAGGTTTTTTGCCGTGCTGAGCATGATAATAACCTCATTTTTCTCCGCAGCAATTGTCGGCACAATCCAGAAGGGCAATATCAAGGACAGCATCAGGTACATCCCTATTTTCACAGCTGTTTCCATCATCCTATTTTACGTTGTGTCAATTGCCATGAGCAGCATGCTTGGGGATTTGTTCTAAGCCATTTTTGCAGGCCCAAATTATCAAGAAAATATACTATTTTTTTCATTTTTTAAGGTTCAACCATTGACTTGCCTCAACCACAAATTATTTATATAAGTTAGGGTAATTGTATATCAGTTGTGCATAATAGTTATTCAAATCGCTTAGAGGTGATAAGATGAGAGTCACAAGAAAAGGTCAGGCAGCTACTGAGTTTATCATGACCTACGGTTGGGCTATCCTGGTCGTGCTTGCTGCAATTGGCGCATTGGCATATTTTGGTGTTTTGAGCCCGGACAAATTCTTACCGGAAAGGTGCAATTTCCCAGCAGGAATTGACTGCATCGATAAGGCAGTAATCACAGCGGCTGATGGATCTATCCAGCTAGCTCTAAAAAACAATATTGGTTATAACATCAATATTACAGATGCGCCAACAGGTACTGATGACTGTTTAAATCCAACTATGCAAACAGTGAACGGTGCTGATGTTAACGCGACACTTGGACTGGCGGCAACAATTGAAAATAACGGTCAGGCCGCAATTGTTATAACATGCGGAACAAGTTTGCCAACAGGCAGGTTTAAATCAGATATCACTGTGACTTACTTGAACCTTGAGACTAGCCTTGAACACAGGGCAACAGGTAACATCAGGGGAAGGGCAACATAAGCTTTTCCTTTTGATTTTTTTATTTTGTTTTTCTTATTTCTTTCGCGAATATTATGGCTGCAATTTCAACTTATCTTGCCCAAGAATCTCCTGATTACCTCATTTATCTTGGCATCATTCAGAATAATGTAGTTCTTGCTTATGTTGAACCCTTCATAGCTTATCCTGTTCCTGTAATCCCTCATCTGCCGCAACAACAATCTTGTGGCCTCGCCAAGCTTTTCCCTTTTAGCCAAATGATCTATAAGCTCCTGATGGGCTCCTTCGCCCCTTGTCTTAACGCCATGCAGTAGCGCCACTGCTTCCATGAGCTTATGCAGCACATCATAATAGTCAGTAAGGGTATTTGCAGGATACCTTTCCGTGTCCGTCTCCTCCAGCCTTTCCAGGGTTATTTCAGCCATCTTTTTCAGGGCCAAGGCCTTCTGCCTGTCTGTCCTAACCTTGACTATCATTTGTACGCCTCCAAGAATCCGCTCAGCACAGTGCCATTTATTATATTGTTTTTAAGCTCCTTGGGGTATTTTGCGAAATCCCTGTTGAAATGAAGCTGAATCTTCCTCCCAATAACCCTCTCATATTTGTCAAGCCTTATTTTTTCCTGGCTGCATTCCAAAAACAGGTCTATGTCGCTTTCTTCAGTGTCCTCGCCACGCGAATAGCTTCCGAACAGGATTATGCTCTTCGGAGACAGCCTCTCTTCCAGGAAATCAACAAGGCCGCTCTCGATAATCTTTTGGAGGTTCCTTGCCTTTTTCCTTTCTATAAACTCCCTGCTGTTCATATTTGCCATATAGACTGGGAATTTTCGCTTGCCCTTTTTCTCAATTGCCTTGGTTATTAATCCTGCGCCCAGCAGCTTAAGCAAGTCTTTCTTTACAGAAGTGTGGGCCAGATTGATGCTTCTGCTTATGTCCAGCAGGTAATGCTTCTTTGCAGGCTCCCCAAAAAATGGCTCCAAGGTTCTTGACATATTACTTTTTTGTAACATATATTACCATTTTGTAACACATCTTTATAAAGCTTTGCCTTTAATCGGCCTTGCCCGAAAACTCGCCTTCCGGCTCGGTTTGGGCATCTGCTCAGCCTGGCAGATTCTCGCGAATTGCATTTTTCTCCTCTGCAACCCCGAAAAATGCATAATCCCTCCGGGAATGGGCTTCGCAAAATTGATGCACAAACTCACTTTTCGGACAAGGCCCCTTTAATCAATCTGCTGATGGAAAAACCCACTGTGCTATCCCATTATTAGTTTACACATAAACCTCACTCGGTGATGTTTATGTACAAATTGACATTTGAAAAAAGAGTTTGGATAGTAAAGCAATGGCAGAAAGGATTAGAAACAAGCAAGATTGCACTTGCTCAAAAAGTCACTCGCATGACTATTTCA
>Ga0209542_10000272_pt1 | contig 129268 bp, 145 predicted proteins | sample RifCSPhighO2_01_FD_184028 | JGI IMG/M metagenome (GOLD analysis project Ga0209542, IMG submission 184028) | Soil microbial communities from Rifle, Colorado - Rifle CSP2_plank highO2_0.1 (SPAdes) (version 2) | ecosystem: Environmental > Terrestrial > Deep subsurface > Rock core/Sediment ... | reverse complement strand
GGTTTGGCATCGACACCGTAATTCTCCATCAGGGGGTGCTTGGTACCTTTTGCCCGATGGATATCAAATTCTTTTTTCAGCAGTTTATCGACAGCGGAATTGAGGGAAAATGGGAAGCCGGGAGGCTGGGCAATGCCGAGTCTCCTATCCAGATAAAAACAACGGGGACAATTGATAAAATTGTCTATCCTGCTTCTGCTTAAGCGGAATGATTCAATCGAATTAGGATCATAAAGATTCCTTAGTCTCTTCGGAGTGTAATATTGTGACATTTTTTGTATACTCGTAAGTATTATACTCGTGAGTAGACTTTCAGTTAAATAAATAACAGTTATTCTATTGAGTACGGCTTATAGAGATTCTTTTCCAGAAGTATCAGGATTTTAAACCGACTTTTGGAAGGTTATTCCCTCCCTGTGAATATACTTTTGCCAAATCGTTTTGAATGTGGGAAGAGTTAAGGTTGAAAGAAGAAAACCAATACTCGGGATTATTGCATTCAACCAGGGATTTGGAAGTGAGATTGCATACATATAAAGACTAATTGCCAGGTATGTAAAAAGAGCCAATAAGAATCTTCTTGTCCAACTTGTTTCCCACGCTTTATCGGATTCAACCCTCATGTTTCTCTTTTTTATCAGATTTATTTCTTTTTCCAAATCTTCTATTTTTGTCATATCTGATATTTTATCATAATAAAGGGAGCGATGTAGCAATCCTTTCTATCACTTTGCTCGAGGATCGCAATGTTTATATAACCAGTCAATTTGTGCGTATTTTCAAAGTATTCGAGGATTTCAGGTTTATAAACCAACTACGAGAGGAGATGGATAAGGTACGTCCAAGTTGCAGAAGTGGTGTGATTGAATCGATGCTATTTTTCTGAAGTTTTTAACTCCACAATTAAAACATGCGTATCAGTTTGTCCGGTATTTTCTCCTATATGATTCTGTTCCTCGCTCCATATGGTTTCGCCACTCTTAAATTCACGAGTGACACTTTCTCCGTTATCAAAAGTTAATTTTCGCTTGAATGGTGATAAAGTATGTAAAACAAAAGAGTCATGATGGTGAAGCTGTGTTGTGTCTCCTGGCTTGTCCCTATACTCATATACCCTAACCCGCTCATTCTCAAGAACTATTTTATATTTATCAGGATCTGTAGCAATAGGTAAAGGAATTTTTGTAATTTTGTCTAAAGACATGATCCTATTATATCAAAAATAAAAGTGAATGTATCCCCTTAAAAGGGATATTAAATATCAATTGGGTTACAAAAATTCAAGGCTATTTCGTTTTGCTCCCCCGATAAGACCCGAACTTTGAATTATTTCTCTAGAAGAGAAATCAAAAAATCTTATTGCATTTTTGGGGGAAATGGAAAAGTAAGAGTCTGAATATCCGCTAAGAGGAAAGAGTTCTTCAAGAGGATTGGGCTGCGGGTATGAAGCCATAAGTTTGTAAAGCAGATATTAACTCTTGATTTGACGGCTCAACCAGAATAGCATCGGTTACCATTTCAGCAGTTTTGCCTTCTTTTCCATCTTCATTTTCATAATGTTGAAATAATATTTGGGGAATATTATGAGGTCCATCACCGACTAAGGTAAGGAATTCTTGCAGGGCTTTGGGATCTGCATCAACATCCCTTTTTTCGAACGTGATCCCATATTGTTCTAATACTGTCTCACTTCTTCTACAATCTCCACACCATGAAGCACAATATATTATTATATCCATAAGTGGCTATATAATAATCTCATCAGGGAATAATATCAACGAAAGTGTAAATATGATTTTACTAAAAATACGGCAAAGACTGTATTGAGGGGGATACGATTGTTTTGGAGGGTAAAGGAAGAATCAGAATTTATTATCTGCCCTCCTCTGCTCGCAGTACAGATTTATCGTTGTCGAAAAGGATATGGGAGAAAATTGGTTCTGTACGGAAAAGGAGGCACAGAAAGCTGGTTTTATGAAGGCAAAAACCTGCAAAAGATAAATGATAGATGAAAAATACTGTTATCTGGAGCCGGATTTTCCCCGGACTTTGTATCTTATTATATCAATAAGCCATGACACGGTAATTGAGAATATCACTGATTATTTCTATCCTTCTTATTCCCTTGCCGTAACCCTCGATGATCCCTATTACCAAATAAAGAGCCTGGAAAAAGCCATGCAGGATGCCGGTGATTTTGTCTTGTCCGATTTATGCTTGCTGGTTCCGCTTACTTACCGGTCCAAGTTTAAGCTAAGGAGGGAATTTTGGGAAAGTGACCTCCCGGTACAAAAAATAAGTCAAGCCCAAAAATATAATTCGGTGATGGAAGCGGTTGAAAAATATCAGTTATATAAACTGCTGGTTACAGCCTCCACATGGAATGATCAATGGATATTTTTTGCCGGATTTTCTTTTTATTTTGACACGCCTGAAAAAACTATCGAGAGATTCATGCTTACGTCAAACCTAAACGTAGACGAAAGGATTAAATATTGTTCGTTTTATACATTGGGAAAAAGTATTGTATTCAACTGGAAAACGAAGGAAAAGATAAATACTGAAAAAAATCCTGAAAAAGCAATGCTTATGAAATTAAAAGGAAGGTTGAGGGATTAGGGACTATATCTCTTCTAATAATAATGCTATACTTATAAGTGGCTTTAGCGCTCCGAAGTTAATCGGAGGCCCATTGCAGCTGGATCGGCTGCTTTTTTTGTGGAAAGGAGGTGAATATTTATGAACAGGCAAACAATAAAACTTCAGGAAATAAACAGTCAGGATTTTAAAGGCGAACTTTCCATAAACATCAATAATAACGGTGACTTGTCCTGGGAGCGCTGGGACAGAGGGGAAATAATTAAAAAATTATATGACGATTATGACGAGGAATACTTTCTTACCGTAAAGAGGCAAGACAAAGACATGCTTCTTCTTCAGCTCATCAAAGACCGGTTTAGCGAAACGGCTGTCTTTAAAGCATATCTCGATGAGCGCAAAATTCCCTATTCTGAATACATCGGCTGACCGGATAATATACCAGGGAAAGGCGGAATGATTCTACAGAGCGTGGATAATATAGATTATTTTTCCTGTGAGGATTGTAATAATTACTCATTTTGGAGACTACCTATCCCAAGAGAAGCCGTGTTTAATTTCCCTAATGAACTATGGGTAAATCTTTTTCCGAAAAACCACCCTGACACCATTCAACATAATCATACTTTTTTAGATCTATTAATATAATCCGTGACCTGTTCACCCAATTGAGAATAACCTGATCAGAAGACGATTTTGCTTTATCCAGTAACATATTTATTTTTGCAATATCCGCTTCAACATGTTTTGATGCACTTGTTCCTACCAGAGAATAAAGACACTTCAAAACAGAGGCTCTTCGAGGACAATTTTGATCTAATACAAGGGTTAATAAAAGATCAGCATTTTCTATAGTAGTTATCAGTTCATCCCACTCCGGTATGGAGTTAAGTTTTGATTTTTGATATGCCCATTTTGTTATAGAGAGAGAGGAAGAAATAAAATCAGATTTTATCATAATGTTTGTCTTCTAATCAGTGTAACAGGAAAAGCGAAAGATAACAATATGCTATAGGATTTTTTCAGCTAATTTACTGGCAGAACGTCGTGCGAAATTATTTTACTCCCCCTAGTGTACTATGTGAGGAACTACCTTTTTAATACTATTTCCTGTGAATATACTATTGCCAAATATTTTTGCATGTAGGTAAAGTTAAGGTAGAAAGAAGAAAACACTGGCTTCCCAAGCCTTATCGGATTCAGACCTATTATTTCTATTTTTGATAAGTTTTATTTCTTTTTCCAAATCCCCTATTTTTGTCATACCTGATATTTTATTATAAAAAAAACGTTGTAACGCGACTTATTCAAAGTTATGACATCTAATAGTTATAGCCAATCATAGCCCTTACTTCCGGCAGGATTACCCGTTCGAAAGGAATTTTAGGTGAGATTTGAATGACCCCTTTTTCAAGCTGTTGCGGATCGGCAAATTCACGAAGATTGCTGACAAACCTGCCATTTTCGAAATGCGCCAGATGTTCATTAAATAAATTTCTTAAAGACCAATATGGCCATCCTATTGGCCAGCTGCCGGTTTTTGCCGTCATATCAGTCAAAGAAAACAGAAAAAGAAGTGTTTTTATTTTTGGATTGAATAGCTTATGCTTTCCATGATTTTGTTGAAGTCTGAGTCGTAGCTGATTTTGTCAGGGCCGATTGAGGAATAGACAAAACCGTAGATTTTGCCGTTTTCCTTGATATGGTAATAGGAAAAGCAGCCCAAACCGCAGAGGTATGCTTTTTCATAGGTTTTATCGCCGAATTTTTCCTCAGAATAAACAGGTTTCTCCTCGGGACTTTCCTGGTCATATTTTTGGATTACCCAATCGCTGATTTCAAGCGGAGATTCAATTGGTTTCATGACAGCGAAACTGGCTCCGTCATACAGTTCAGTCTGTGTTTTTTGTGTTTGTCCCCATATTTGTAAAACTAAAAGATCGCCGTCCTGGAAACTTAAGCCTTCTTCGCGTACAGTCCAGTATGGAGGATATTTGAATGACAGACCGATTGCCGGATCTGAAAATGTTTTCCATCCGCCTGAAGTAGCCATGGGAGTAATCGCTGTTTCCGTAATTATTGCCGGTATTGCCGGAGTATCGCTAATTTGCGGCTGTTTTTTGAGGATAAGGAAAGCGGAAATCAGCAAAGCGAATAAGACAATTCCGGCAAGAACCAGGTAGCGGTATTTATGCACTGATTCAATTATAACAGCAAAAATAAATGAGATTGCCCAGGTCCGTACACATCCCGTAGACTTTTAAACTATGAGGGGTAGGTATAATGGAGCTTCTATGAAAGCTCACAATATTCTTCCGGGAGTGAGGCAATTATCAAGGTTGGTTAATATATCTTCTGATGCCAAAAGAAGACTAAAGTGGTTTGACTGGTACAACTTCCATGGAAGAAATGCATCTCTTACCTGTCGCCACTTTGCAATCTCTCCGGATACTTTCTACAGATGGAAGCGAAGGTACAAAAGAGGTGCTCTTAAGACTCTTGAGGCAGAATCAACTCGTCCAAAAACATTTCGTAAGTCCAAGATCCCTTTTGAAACTATTAAAAGAATCGTTGATTTAAGACAAAAAGATATGGCTTTTTCCAAGTACAAGATAAAAGCCATCTTAAAAAGGGATTTTGGAATTTGCCTTTCAGCTTCCTCAATTGGCAGGATACTAACCAGTCATGGCTTAATTGAGAAATCTACTCTTGTTAAGGGGATAAAGAGAAGAAAAAGGATAAACTGGAAGATACCACGTAACAGGATCACTTTTGAACATAGATACAAGTCTCCGGGACATCTTGTGCAGATTGACACCAAGCACGTTATTGTTCTTAGTCACACCTACTACCAGTTAACAGCAATTGATTGCTATACAAGGATTACCTATTCAAAAGTATATACAACATCAACAACTGACAACAGCCGTGATTTTCTGATTAACCTCTTGCTTGCTCTTCCCTTCAAGGTTGAGGCGATTCAGACTGATAACGGGCATGAGTTCCTGTTCAAGTTCCATGCTGAGTGCATAAATCGTGGGATTACCCACTTTTTCTCCCGTCCAAGAACTCCAACGGATAATTCATTGGTTGAGAGGATGATTGAATCATCAGTGTATGAACTGTGGTTGTTTGATGAAAGTCTTGTACCTGAAATCGGTTATCTCAACAGCAGGATTACCGCATGGAGTAGCCGGTTCAATACTTACCGGCCTAACCAGTCACTTAATTATTTAACTCCAATGGAGTATTATCAGTTAAAAAAGAAAGGAGAGATCTACGGGAGGTTATGAACCAGGACATGAGATTGCCAGTTTAGGGAAAATATAATAGAATAGGTAAATCTTTAAAAATCGATAGTGGGGAGTTTGCCGCCCCGCTGAGGATGCGGAAAGAAAGCCCCGATTTAATCGGGGCAAAGTAAAATCCGACGGGTAAGCCCGTGACAGCAGTAATAAGTTTAATAAGGTGGTACCGTGAGAGACCTCACCCTTTAACCAGGCGGGGTCTGTTTTTTTATGATACATCAGGAAATCAGAAAAAAATTCATAGATTTTTTTACCTTGCCGCCCAGGAATCATAAAGAGATTCCCTCGGCTGCCCTGGTGCCGGAGAATGATCCGACAGTCCTTTTTATCACTGCCGGCATGCATCCTTTAGTCCCTTTTCTTCTGGGCGAGCCCCACCCTTTGGGCAAAAGATTGGTTGATATCCAGAAGTCTTTCCGCACTGATGACATCGAGGAGGTTGGAGATAGACACCATCACACTTTTTTTGAGATGCTGGGCAACTGGTCTTTGGGCGATTATTTCAAAAAAGAAGCCATCGGGTGGTCCTTTGAATTTCTGACCTCGGAAAAATGGCAGGGACTGGACCCGCAAAAAATTTATGTTTCCGTCTTCGAAGGAGACAGTGATGCTCCCCGGGATGAGGAATCGATCAGAGTCTGGCAAGAGGTTTTCCAAAAGGCAGGCATTAAAGCGGCGGTTGGTGATAAAACTCAAGGGGTGGCCGGAGATGCCCGCATTTTCCCTTACCCTAAAGCCAAAAACTGGTGGGGGCCGGCCGGGACGACCGGACCCTGCGGGCCTGATTCGGAAATGTTTTATGATACCGGATTTAATACGCATAAAAAGGAAATTCATGGCGCGGTCTGCCACATAAATTGCGATTGCGGCCGCTATCTGGAGATCTGGAACGATGTTTTTATGGAATTTAACAAAAAGCCGGACGGGTCATACGAGCCTCTGAAGCAGAAAAACGTCGATACCGGTATGGGCATGGAAAGGATGGTTGCTTTGACTTCGTGGTTGCGGAAAATCATTGCCGAGCCTGACCCTTATTTAACCGACCTCTTCAAAATTGCCCGTATGAAACTCGTAGAGATTTCAGGGCGCGATTATGAGGAACCGTTTGTCAGACCGATGCGTATCATCCTTGACCATACCCGGGCAGCAGTTTTTTTGATGTCAGACGGGGTGGAACCGGGCAACAAAGAACGGGGTTATATCTTGAGACGTTTGATCAGAAGATCCATCCGCCAGAGCCAGAAATTGGGCATTATCCGCGATTTTCTGGCCGAACTGGCCGAAGATTTCACCCATATTTACTCCGCTTCCTATCCGGATCTGAAAACTAATTTGCCCTCCATACAAAAGATGCTGGAAAGCGAAGAGGTTAAATTCCGCAAATTGCTGGACCGCGGTTTGCGGGAGATTGAAAGGATGAAAATACTGGACGGTAAAATTGCTTTTGACCTTTACCAGTCTTACGGCTTTCCGCCGGAGCTGACCTTTGAAATTGCCCTCGAGCGCGGAGAAAAAATTGAGAGGAGCGAATTTGATGAGGAATTTGCCAAACATCAGGAAAAATCGAGGACGGCCACAAAAGGCGTTTTCAAAGGCGGCCTTCAGGACCATTCGGAAAAAACGACCGGGCTTCATACCGCCACCCATCTTCTTCAGCAGGCTCTGCGGCAGGTTTTGGGCAAAGAGGTCCGGCAAAAAGGCAGCCATATTACGGCGGAACGGCTCAGATTTGATTTTATCCATGAGGGAAAAATGACGGAAAGCCAGATTCTGGAGACGGAAAACATCGTCAATAGGGAGATCAAAAAAAATCTGGGAGTTTCCTTTCAAATTGAAGCGATAGACAAAGCCGTCAAAAGTGGCGCTCTGACGGTCCCGGGAGCCCAATATCCGGAAAAGGTCAAAGTTTATTCAATCGGCAAATTTTCCAGAGAGGTTTGCGGCGGGCCTCATGTTGACTTTACAGGCAAACTCGGAAAGTTTAAGATAATTAAAGAGGAAGCTTCCGGCTCACTAAACAGAAGAATCTACGCCATCCTGGAGTAACAGGAGTTTCCTTTATTGATTCATGTCTTTACTGTCTCAGATCCTGCCTAGAAAAGAATCGAAAGAATATTTTCTGACCCTGGGTATTGAAGAAAATTTCATCAGGGCTGCTGTCATCGAGCTCTTCCACGGCAAGGCCAAAATTTTGGGAATAGGCAAAAGCGAATTTTCTGAGGAGAAAAATGAATCCGAGGCCTGCGATATCGCCATCACTATGGCTGAAAAAGCTTCTGGAGCAGACCTTCTGACCGAAAAAGTCATCTTTGCCCTCCCTCAAATTTATCTGGATGGGGAAAACGTCAAACCGGAATATTTAAAAAGGCTCAAAAAAGTCACCAAAGAATTAAACCTCAAAGCCCACGGTTTTATCGATTACTCGTCGGCCATCAGTTTCTATCTGGAAAACAGCGAGGGCTCCCCGGCTACCGTTATCCTGATGGACATAGCGCGAAACCACATGACTGTGTCCCTGGTCAGAATCGGTAAAGTCGCCAAGAATATTATTGTGCAAAGGGGAACATCATTGGTGGAAGATTTCACTTCCGCCCTGCCCCAATTGCAGGCGGAAATCCTGCCTTCCCGGATTATCCTTTATGATAACTTGGAAAATACCGAAGACCACAAAGAGGAGCTTCTGAAATTTCCCTGGCACAAACATTCGATATTTATGCATACCCCCAAAATAGAAGTGCTGTCCAATGAAAAAATCCTGACGGCCATTGTTGAGGCAGCCAGTACTTCATTTTTACCTGCCCCACCGGATGGCAGGCCTACCCTGCCGGAAGAGGTACCGGACGGGGCAGTTGAGGAAACCGTCAAAGAAACTGGAGAGGTTATTGAGGAAGCCGCAGATGAAATAATCGGCCAAAATAGGGAAACTGCGGTTGAAGCCGATATAAAAGGGGAAAATTTCGGTTTTGTCGAGGAATCAACCCTTCCTTTGGAGACTGAACCGCTTAAAACCTCCGGGAGGAAATTAAATTTGCCGCAGGTTAAATTACCGGAACTAAAATTACCCGGTTTCCGTTTTCCTAACCTATCCATACCGGGTAAAAGTCCCCTGTTTATCGCCGGAATTTTGGTATTGGCAGCTTTAGTCTTTCTGGGCATTTCAGTCATGAATTATCCCAAAGCCACCGTTAACCTGATTGTTTTTCCCCTGAAATCAGAACAAAATCTGAAGGCGGTTTTTGCCACTGAAGGCAAATCTGACGGGGCCGTCACCGCCAGAACCGAAAGCCTCGAAGTCGAAGGGTCAAAAAAAGCGGCTACTTCCGGCAAAGCGCAAATCGGCGACAAAGCAACCGGCGAAGTAACTATCTACAACAAAACCACCTCAGGAAAAACTTTTACCAAAAGCATGGTCCTGACCAACGGCCCTCTTAAATTTACCTTAAATGATGAAGTAAAAGTCGCCTCAGCTTCCGAAACGAGCGACGGAATCACCTTCGGCAAGACAGGTGCTAAAATTACCGCCCAGGCTATTGGCCCGGAGGGAAATTTGCCAGCCCAATCAGAGTTTAAATTTACGGACCTCTCGGAAATTGTGGCCACCGCTAAAAATTCCCAGGCTTTATCAGGAGGCACCAGCCGCGAAATACCCTCTGTTTCCAGGGAAGACCGGCTGAAAATGGAGGAAGCGCTGCTGACAGAACTTATCGGCCAGGCAAAACAAAAACTGGCCGGGAAATTGAATGCGGGAGAAAGGCTTTTGGACGAACCGGTCAATACCGTCGTCTCAGCCAAAAAATTCTCGGCAGAGGCAGGATCAGAAGCCAAAGAACTGACACTGGATATGAAAGTAAAAGTCGAAGTTTATATTTATAACCAGAAGGATCTGGAAGAGCTGGCCCGAACACGCGAAATAAAAGAAATACCTGATTTCAGGCTGGACCCTGACAAGCTTTCCATCAAGGTGGTGGAAGCGGAAAAGACTAAAACAGGAGAAATTAATACCAGCCTTAAACTGACTTCATATTATCTGCCGGTAATTGACGCGGATAAAATTGCCCTGGATCTTTCCGGAAAAAGTTACCGTGAGGCGGAGGAGCTTTTAATAAAGGTCAACCATGTGGCTGGTTTTCAGATAATTGCGGACAAATCACTGCCCTTTTTTGATAAAATACTTCCCACAGGAGCCAAAAATATCACCCTCAGAGTCATTGCCAGATAAAGGATGGCCTTATATTCTTATACGAAAAATAAAAAAACGCCCCTCAGGAGGTTTTTATCTGCCCTGTCCTTTTTATTTATTTTTTCCGGCATCCTTATTCTCATCTGGGTCCTTTATCCTATCTTAGCTTTTCAATTTTATTACTCCCCGAAATTTGCCACCCTCATGCGGCCGGTGTCCGAAGCTGATGAATCGGAAAATCTGGCTGCCAACCTCTACCGGTCTCTAAGTTCCAATTTTATCGATTATACCCGGGCCAGCGTCTGGTTTCCCAAAGCGGAAAGCGTCAAATTATCAGACAATCTGAACAACTATTCATTATCCATCCCCCGTCTTGCCATCAAAGATGCCTTCGTTGAAATCGGCGGGGATGACCTTGCCAAAAGTTTAATCCATTTTACCGGACCGAAACCCGGACAAATCGGCAATCCGGTAATCTTCGGCCATTCCACTCTTTTATGGTTTTATAATCCGTCTGATTACAAATCCATCTTTTCCAAACTGCCGGAACTTGAGGAAAACAACGAAATTATTATCGAAAGCGACAAGGTTTTCTATACCTACCGTATTTATGAGATGTTTATCACTTCCCCCACTGATCTATCTGTTTTAAACCAGACAGATAAAGAAGAAATACTGACTTTGGTTACCTGCGTACCGCCGGGGACATATTTAAAGAGGTTTATAGTAAAAGCGCGCCTTGTAAAAGTCTGATCACACCACAGGTATGCTATCATTGAGTATTATTTGAAATATGGCTGAAAAAACCAAAAAACAAAAACAAATGCAGTCCCTGGAGGCTCTCTCTGCCATTAAAAAAAAGCTTCTGGGCAAATCCTTAAACTACCGGGAGGTTTTTTCCCTGATGGATGAGGTCGCCAGCCAAAGATTAGGACCAGTACTGACTACCTATTTTGTGGCTGCCGGATTCAAAGAAGGCTTTACCAATACCGAACTTTTTTACCTGACTAAAGCCATGGCAGATACAGGCAGCAAATTGCATTTCCGAGGTATTGTGGCTGATAAACATTCAACCGGAGGCTTAGCCGGCACCAGAACGACGATGATCGTCGTACCGATTGTGGCCGCCGCCGGTTTCAAAATCCCCAAAAATTCCTCCCGCGCCATCACTACACCGGCCGGCACAGCCGATACCATGGAGGTCTTGGCACCGGTAACTTTCCCGGTTGAGAAAATAGAGAAAATCGTCAAAAAGGTAGGCGGCTGCATCCTGTGGGGAGGACATCTGGGACTGGCTCCGGCTGATGACATCATCATCCAGGTTGAAGCGCCCTTATCCTTTGAGTCTTTTGATAAAATCATCGTTTCCATCATGGCTAAAAAAATCGCCTCGGGTACAACCCATCTGGTGTTGGATATTCCGGTCGGCCCCACCGTCAAAATCAACCATTTCAAAGACGCTGAGATTATTTCCGACAAATTCAAATACCTGGCCAAAAAATTCGGCGTCAAAGTGACAGTTGATATAAACCAGGCTCTGGAACCGGCCGGACACGGAGTCGGGCCGGCTTTGGAAGCTCGCGATGTATTGAAAGTTCTGGAGCAGAAACCTGACAGGCCTTACGTTTTAGAAGCTAAAGCTTTAAGACTGGCCGGGAAACTTCTGGACCTCTGTTTTAGCGACACCAAAATCAAGGAAAAAATTAGCGGAGAAGAAACCGCCCGGGAAATCCTCAGAAGCGGCCGGGCTTTGAAGAAAATGAAGGAAATTATCAAAATACAGGGCGGTGATCCGTCAGTTTCCTCCTATACTGTCCCCTTGGGAAAGTTTAAATTTGAAGTTGAATCCGGCAAAAAAGGCAGCATTACCAGTTTTAATAATAGAGAGCTGACAGTCATTGCTAAAATTTTAGGCTGTCCCCAGGACAAGCAGGCCGGTATTTACCTCAACCGCCGGATTGATGAAAAAGTGGACAGAAGGGATATATTATGTATATTATATTCATCGGACAAATGGCGGCTTGAAGAGGCTAAAGATACCTTAAAGAATCTGCCTATCTATAAAATCGTATCGTGAAAAAAAAACTGCCGGTACTATTCGTTTTCCTTCTTATCATACTGATCCCCTTGTTTTTGTGGTGGCAGCAGGCAGCAAAAGCGGTAAATAAGGCAGATTCCGCTTTAATTTCCTTCACCATCTCCCAGGGCGAGACTGTCCGTCAGGTGGCCGACCGGCTGGAAAAAGAGGGACTGATCAGATCGACAGTCGCCTTCTTTCTCAAAGCCAGATTTACTCCCTTAGGCCAAAATATCCAGGCCGGCGATTTTGTCTTAAGCCCCTCCATGGAATTATCTACCATTGCCGAATCGCTCCAGCACGGGACTACCGATGTCAGGATTACCATTCCCGAAGGCTGGCGTAATGAAGAAATCGCTATGAAAATCTCACGGGAATTCGGGTTGCCCGAAAGCGAATTTCTCAAAGTGGCCAAAGAAGGTTATATGTTTCCCGATACCTATCTCATACCGAAGGAAACCGCCGCTTCCGAAATCGGAGCCATGTTCCTCTCCAATTTCGATAAAAAAGTCAAAACCCTCGATTTAGCCAAAATGGAAGAAAAAGAACTGACTCTTGATTCCCTTATCAAAATCGCTTCATTGGTCGAACGCGAAGCCAAACTAAACGAAGACAGACCGATGGTCGCCAGCGTAATTCTAAACCGTCTGGATCTGGGCATGAAATTGGATATTGATGCCACTGTCCAGTATGCCCTGGGCTTCCAGCCGGCCCAAAAAAACTGGTGGAAGAAAAATCTCACTTTAGCTGATTTAGAAATTGATTCCCCCTATAACACTTATATTATTGCCGGATTGCCGCCTACAGCTATCGCCAATCCCGGGCTGGCCGCCATCAACGCGGTTTTGGAAACGCCCGATACCGCTTACCTCTATTATATCGCCGATTCCTCCGGCAAATCCCATTTTGCCGCGGATCTGGAAAGCCACCAGCGCAATATCGCCAAGTACCTCAACCGCTAAAATCATGTGGTAAAATACTTGCACTTATGGCAGGAAAAGAAGGAGAACCGGGCAGAGAAAGGAAATGGCTCAAATGGACAGTTGGTTTGTGTTTGATCGCCATTGGCCTGATTGCCTTATTTTAAATCCCTTATCTGATGAACAACCAGTTGAAATGCCCCAAATGCGGAGAATACTTCGAGCCTTCCGAGGCCTTCAAACACCAGTTTGAGGAACAGATTACCGAAAAAGTCAAAAAGGAAGTCCTTCAAAAAGCTGAGGAAACACTCTCCAAAGAATTGAAAGACAGGGATGCCCAAATTAGTGAGCTGAAAAAGCGGGCGGAAAAAGCGGAAGAGGAAGAGCTGAAAATCCGCAAGGAAAAACGCGATCTAGAGGAAGCCAAAGCGAAATTTGAACTGGAAAAACAAAGGCAATTGGACAGCGAGCGGGAAAAAATCCGCCTTAAAGCCGTCGAAGAAATTCAGGAAAAAGACAAGTTTAAATTTGAGGAATATGAAAAGAAAATGGCCGATATGAAAAAGGCCCTGGATGATGCCACCAAAAAAGCGGCCCAGGGATCGCAGCAGCTGCAGGGTGAAGTTTTGGAACTGGATCTTGAGAATCTGTTACGCGAAACCTTTCCCAATGATGAAATTGTCAGCGTGGGCAAAGGCCGTGAAGGAGGAGACATCATCCACAAAGTCAAAGGCAAGACAGGCAGGCTGGCCGGAGTTATCCTCTGGGAAACCAAACGGGCCAACTGGCAGAAAACTTGGCTGGCCAAACTCCGGGAAGACGGCCGCAAAGAAGGGTCGACCGTCAATGTCCTGGTTTCGATCAACTTGCCGGATGAAATTTCCAATTTTCAGCTCATCGACGGAGTACTCGTCTGTTCATACAAGTTTGCCCTGCCCCTGGCCGCCATTATCCGCCGGGATGTCCTGCATATTGCCTATGCCAAGCAGACAGCCGAAAACAAGGAAGAACATCTGGAAGAGCTTTACCGCTATCTGCAAAGTGAAGCTTTCCGTCACCGCTTCGAGGCTTTTGCCGAAGGCATTATGGGACTGGGTGTTGATTTGGATTATGAAAGAAGGTCGATGGAAAGGGTCTGGAAAAAGAGGGAGACCCAGATAAGGAGAATGCAGATCAACGCCGCCAAAATGTACGGCGAACTGCAGGGGGTCATGGGCCAGGCCCTGCCGGATATCAAAGCATTATCATTGCCGGACGGGCAGGAAAAAGAAGACTGATGAAGAAAAGGCTTTTCCTGGCGCTATCCCTACCTGACAATTACCTTGAACAATTTCAGCAATATCAAAGTGGACTGGTGAAAAATGATGAGTTAAGAAAAAGAGGCATCCGCTTGACCCCGAAAGAAAATCTGCATATTACGGTACTTTTTTTAGGTTACTTGGAAGAAGAAGAAATCGGATTGATTTTTGGGGCAGTAAAAAAAGTCTGCCGGATGATTACTCCATTTTCTCTGGAATTTTCTGAAACGCAGATGAACAGGCTGGTTTGGGCAGTTTTTGAAAAAAATGAAATTTATGAAAAACTGAAAAATCTGCTGGAAGAAGAACTGGCAGGAATAATCGGAGAAAATTTCCGGGAGAAAAACCGTAAAACTATCATCCATGCTACCCTGGCACGCTTTAAAAAAGAAGGCGGGAAAATTACATTGCCGCAAATGAGGATGGCAGACGGAAAATTTAGGTGTGATAAAATTCTGTTTTTCGAATCACAACTTAGAAGCACCGGACCGGTTTATTCAGTCATCGGGGAATTTAAATTTAATGAAAAATAAAAATCTGCCGGAAAAAGTTTTCGATCTTCTAAAAGAAATTCCCAAAGGAAAAGTCACCACCTACAAAGCCTTGGCCATAAAGGCCGGGATTAAAAATCCTAGGCAGATAGGCCAAATAATTCATACCAATGAGCATCCGGAAATTTATCCCTGCCACAGGGTAGTCAAATCAGACGGAACTTTGGCCTTAGGCTATAAATACGGAGGACGTGACGGCCAAAAAAAGAGGTTGCTTTCCGATGGAATAAAATTCACCAATGACAAAATCGATCTACCCAGCTATCTTTTCACTTTCCTCCTATGAGTTGGAGCATGTTGCCATCGAGGTCGAAGAAAGTGGCAAAGTATTTATCGAAAGTCGGGGCTTTAAAAGGTTTGGCGTAGAATTTGACTCCCCGCTTTTTTAAGATAGCGTAAGTTTTGGAGACGGAATCAACCGCGATATTAAACATGATCCGGTGGCAGTCCCGGTTTTTGCCTTTGACTTCTGAATGCTGACCGATCCACAAATAGCTGCCACCGATATCAAAACCGATTCCGGTGTCATCGGGGTGATTGATCTCTTCAATTGTTTTCAAACCCATTTTTTCCTTGTACCAATTCCCCAAATTCCGGAAGTTTTCCGACCAGATGAGAGTAGCGGAAATACCTTTATACATTTTAAAACCAGCCTTTCTTTGATTGGCCTATCTTATCAAATTCTTCCAGAAGCTCTTTTTGACGGGGGGTCAGTTTTGAGGGGATCAGAATTTTAATTCTGATATAATGGTCTCCCCGGCCGCTGCCCCTTAAATACGGCACGCCTTTACCCCTCAATCTAATCAATGATCCCGGCTGGGTACCTGGTTGTATTTTGAGATTCAAAGGGCCGTCGATTGTGTTTACACTGACGACGTCGCCGGCGGCTGCCTGGGCAAAACTTATTGGCAGTTCGGAAATAAGGTCATAATTTTCCCTTTGGAAACGACTATCAGGCTGAACGCGGATAACGATATCATAATCTTTGAAACGGATACGCGAGTCGTTGTCGACACCGGCCGGAATTTTGATGGACTGCTTTTTACCATCAATTTCGACATTCTTATCTGTACCTTTGACCGCTTCCATGAAATCGATGGTCAGCTGGTAAAGGGAATTTTGTTTTTGCCTTCCCTGCCGGCCGAATGGCGAAGCCCCTCCGAAAAACTGTTCGAATATGTCAAAGGGATCGGAGAAACCGCCGAAATCAACACCCTCAAAAGGCGAGCCGCCGCCGCCGTATGTGGTATAAGAATAGGAAAAAGGCCCGTATCTGCCGGATTGCTGTCCCTGTGACTGTTGACCAAAACCGCTGCCTGGGGCAAAGGCTGACTCCCCGTACTGATTGTACATTTCCCGCTTTTTGGCATCGGCCAGGACTTCATAGGCTTTGGTGATTTCCTTGAATTTCTCGGAGGCGTTCGCTTCTTTGTTGCGGTCCGGATGCCACTCCAAAGCCAGCTTGCGGTAAGCTTTTTTTATTTCCGCTTCATTTGCATTGCGGGAAACTCCTAAAATCTCATAAAAATCCCTGGCCATTTAATCAGCTGACTACTTCACCTTCCTGGACATCTTCCTTAGACTTTTTCTTGCTTTTTTTCTCTTCCCCGTTTTTCTCTTCTTTTTCCTCCGTTGGCTGTTCTCCGCTTGGAGGAGGTTGAGTTTGTTGGTTTTGGTACATGGCCTGGCCAATTTTAGACAATGTATCGGAAAGATCTTTGGTTTTCGTCTCCAAGTCTTCGCGGCTGGCACTATCCAAAATGCCTTTAAGGGAACTTACTTTATCCTCGACTTCCTTTTTCAGCTCATCACTGACTTTGCCCTCCGCATCCTTCAGGGATTTTTCGGCCACATAGATCATATTGTCGGCTTTGTTTCTCGCTTCTATCTTTTCCTTCTTCTCCTGGTCCTCTTTGGCATGTTCGTCAGCCTCCTTGGTCATCTTTTCGATTTCATCAGTCGAGAGACCGGTTGAGGAAGTTATCCTAACGCTTTGACTTTTGCCTGTAGCCTTATCTTTGGCTGAAACATTCAAAATGCCGTTGGCATCAATATCAAATGAAACCTCCACTTGCGGCACTCCCCTGGGTGCCGGCGGTATTCCGTCGAGGATAAACCGTCCCAGAGATTTATTGTCGGCCGCCATCGGCCTTTCACCCTGGAGGATATTGATCTCGACCGATGTCTGGTTGTCGGCAGCCGTTGAAAAAATCTCGCTTTTGCTGGTCGGCACCGTCGTATTCCTTTTTATTAATGGTGTTGCCACAGCTCCTAAAGTTTCCACACCCAAAGTTAAAGGTGTCACATCGAGCAACACCACGTCCTTAACTTCCCCTGTCAGGACCCCGGCCTGGACTGCGGCTCCGATAGCTACCACTTCATCGGGATTGACGCTCTTATTGGGTTCCTTGCCGAAAAATTCTTTGACTTTTGTCAAAACTCTCGGCATTCTGGTCATGCCCCCGACCAAGACTATTTCATCGATTTTGCTTTTATCTATTCCCGCGTCCTTGAGACAGGCTTCGACCGGAGGAATGGTCTTCTCGATCAAATCACCGACAATTGTTTCCAATTTAGCTCTGGATAATTTCTTTACCAGGTGAAGAGGTCCTTCCTTGCCCTGGGTGATAAACGGCAGATTTATCTCTGTTTCCATCGAGGTTGAGAGTTCTACCTTAGCTTTTTCCGCTGCATCCCTCAGCCGTTGCAGCGCCTGCGGGTCTTTACGCAAATCGACCCCCTGGTCCTTTTTAAATTCGTCGGCAATCCAGTCCAGGATAGTTTTATCGAAATCATCGCCTCCCAGGTGTGTATCGCCATTGGTAGCTTTGACCTGGTAAACGCCTTCCCCTAATTCCAGGACGGAAATATCAAAAGTACCACCTCCTAAATCATATACAGCCACAGTATGGGAATGTTTTTTATCCAATCCGTAAGCCAAAGCAGCGGCTGTCGGCTCATTGAGAATTCTTTTGACGTCCAATCCGGCTATTTCGCCCGCCTGCTTGGTGGCCTGTCTTTGCGAATCGTCAAAATAGGCAGGGACGGTAATGACCGCTTCCGTGACTTTCTCGCCCAGGTAACTTTCGGCATCAGCTTTAATTTTCTGCAGGATCATGGCGGAAATTTCCTGGGGAGTGAAAGTTTTCCCGTCCACTTCCACCACTGCCATGTTATCGCGGCCGCTTTTTATACCATAAGGCAGCCACTTCATGTCGTACTGGACGGATTTATCACTGAACTTTCTGCCCATCAATCTCTTGATGGAAAAAACAGTTGATTTGGGATTGACAATCATTTGCCTTTTTGCCACATCGCCGACGATCCGTTTGCTCGGATCGACTACAGAGGGAATGACATTGCGGCCTTCAGCCGAATGGATAACCTTGGGACTGCCGCCCTCCATGACAGCCACACAGCTGTTGGTTGTGCCTAAATCAATGCCGATTATTTTTGCCATATATTTACTCCTTTACTCCCGATTTAGTCGGGATTAACTTTTTTAACTTCCTCCTTAGCCTCGCCGGAGCTTTCAGCGGAGGCGGGTTGATTACCATTTTTACCGACGATGACCTGGGCTGCCCTCAATATCCTATTTGACTGACGATAGCCTGTCCTCACTTCGGAAACCACTTTGTTTTCCGTTTCACCGGAAGCTACATCCACACATTCCATTGATTGCGGATCGAAAAATTTTCCCTCGACTTCTATTTTTTCGACTCCTTCGGATTTTAAGGTATCTTCTGCTTTTTTCAGAATTAGTTTAAGGCCTTCGTTTTTGAGATCTTTTTCCGCTTTGGAAAGATCATCCAGGACCGGTAAAAATTTAAGTATGAATTGTCCGGCGGCTAAACTTCGCTCCTCGAGCCTGTTTTCGCTGATGCGCCTTTCCAGATTCTGGTAGTCGGCCAAAGCCCTTAAATATTTATTTTTCCAGGTCTCAATTTCTTCTTTGAGTATTAGAGTCCCGCTCTTTTGCACATCTTTCTTTTGCTCGTCTTTTTTAGTATCGTCTTTTTTCATTCTCTTATTACCAATATTTGGCCAAGTCATTGATAAGATTACCCATATAACGGACAACCGGCACTAATCTGGAGTAATTCATCCTTGAAGGACCAATGACGCCGATAGCACCCTGATGGTCCTGGGATTGGAAACTCACAAAAATTGCTCCGCAGTTATTCAGGAAATGACCCCCGAGTTCATCACCCAGAAGTATATGCAAAGCTTCATCCTCACCCGCATAAACGGAATTAATTTTCCACCAGAAATCAGCCTCATCCAAAGTATCCAAAAGATGTTTAGTGACGTCAATATCGTAAAATTCCGGCATTTCCAGGATATTGCCGATACCGGAAGTAAAAAAATCACCCTCAGCCGTGGCCGCCAAGGACATGGTTTTTGTCTGTTTGGCTAAAGTCCGGGTGGCTTCCCGCAGAAGTTCATCCATTTTTTTGCGGTGGTCCCAAATCTTCTGCTTGACGGAAACTTCATCGGAAACCGAAAGTTCTTTGGGCTTCATGAGCCTGTCAACATAAAATTTCAAGGCCATGGGAGTCGGGGTCCGGCCGGCTGAAGTATGGGGCTGCTTGAGGTATCCGCCAGTTGTCAGCCTGACCATTTCATTGCGGATAGTCGCCGGTGAAACGCCCAGGTTATACTTTTTATCCAGAGTTTCCGAAGCCACCGGCATGGCCGTATCAATATATTCCTCGATAATGACTCTTAAAATATGGAGTTGTCTGTCAGTAAGATCCACCATAGAAAATTAGCACTAAGATAACATGACTGCTAAAGTTTGTCAAGTTATGGAAATTCCTGTTAAGATAATTTCAGTGCTGAAAAAACTCTTTTTCGTTGTCATATTGGCCATTATTCCATTGGTGGTCTTCTACTCCGACGAGATAGTGACCATGATCGGCAGGGCTGCCGCAGTCAAAGCAAATATCATTGTAGATACGGCCGCGATAGGTGCGGAATTCAGACCCATCTGGGCAAATTTCGCCCAGGGCGGAGAAGAACCGCCTCCCATGCTCAAAGGAACAGTTGACAAAATGAAGGAATTAAAACCGCGCTACATCAGGCTTGACCATATTTACGATAAATATCAGATAGTCAAAAAAAGCGGTTCGCAAATATCTTACGACTTTTCACTTCTGGATAAAAGCGTGGAAGATATCTTAAATATGGGAGCTAAACCCTTTTTCAGCCTGTCGTATATGCCCATCGAATTTAGCGGAGCCTCTTCTGTCATTGATTTGCCGGCTGATTTAAATTTATGGAGTAATCTCGTCAGGGAGACTATCCTTCATTACTCCGGTCAGAATAACCTCAATCTGTCGGACGTTTATTATGAAGTTTGGAATGAACCGGAATTACCTCAATTCGGCAAATTCAGCCCCTCCGGCAAAAAAAGCTACCGGGATCTTTATTTGGCTTCGGAAAAAGGCGCCCGGGAAGTTTTGGGGGCCAACCGCTTTTTCTTCGGCGGTCCTGCTGTCGGTTCCTACTATCCTGAATGGATTGAAATGATGGCCTTTCTTAAAAGTCAAAAAGGCATCCGCCTGGATTTCTATTCCTGGCACCGCTACCACCAGGATCCGGCTGTCTTTTTAAAAGATGTCGGCAAAACCCGCAATATCCTCAAAAAATATAACCTGGTGGATTTGCCACTGATTATCAGCGAATGGGGTATTGATTCCGAAAAAAATGAAGCGGGCAACACTGATAAAGCGGCTGCCCATGCGGCGGCCACTGCCCTGGTGCTGGCCAATAACCTGGAAGGCATATTTAATTTTGAGGTTAAAGACGGCCCCCCGCCGGATGGCGGTAGATGGGGGCTTCTGACCCATGAGTTAAATAATCAGCCGCTGGAACCGAAAAAGCGTTATCAGGTTTTCCGCTCACTGAATAAACTGACCGGCTTACAAATCAATACCTCCGGTGACGGGACTTTTGTCAAAGCGCTGGGAGTTAAAAACAAAAACAGTGAAATTGAAATCCTGCTGGTAAACTATGACCGTCAGGAAAAAAATACGGAAAATGTACCGCTGACTTTTACCGGGCTTAAACCTGGTGATTATTCCCTCACGGTAACTGATGTTGTCAGAGACTTGAAAATCACCTCTGAAATTCCGTCTGTCAACGGCACTATCCAAAAAAGTTTTCCCATGCTGCCCAATGCTGTTTTAAATATCAGCTTGGTTAAGAAAAATGAACTGGCCCGGTTTATCCCCGGATATAACGGCGGCTCTGACACTGCCCTCCTTCTGAACAATCAAAATCAGGCTCTGACCATACCTTTGACTTTAAAACCGGCGCAAAACAATGAGCTTGAAATTATGCTTAAACCGTCTTGGCCGGAGGATGACAAACCGCTTCTGATCATGGACATACCCTTGAAAACAAACGATGCTGATTCTTCCCAAACAAAGATCAGTCTCGAGAAAAGAACCACCAGAAATATTGATTTTCTGGCTGTTTCCGTTTATGACGGACTTTCTACGGAAACCTTGACTTTGCCTCTTAATTTCCGGGCAGCCGGATCCGACTGGCAAATTATCCGCCTGGCCTGGAGCGCTGCCGCGATTTCCATATCAGTTGGCGGGGGCAGCAATCAAATTACTTTTGAAAAAGAATTTAAGGCTTCTCTTCCCTCATCTCTGATTTTCTATCCCTTCGGGGGGGCCATTGACAATCTCTCCGTTAAAGCAGACGGAGAAGTTGTTCTGACGCGTACCTTTGACGGCTCAATCGGAATTTAATTCTCCTGCAAATTGACGACTTCCTGGGGGGTATCAAGAAGGATGCCTTTTTCTTTCGGTTTCAGCCGCTGGAATATTTTAAAGATGACGGCTATCTGCGGCACATCCAGAAACCAGGCGATAAAAAGATAAACAGCCATACCGCAAAACGTGGAAATGCCGGTTAAAACCATTAAATTGAAAGTCCTGGTCGTATCAAAAACCAGCTGGTCCAGCACTTTAATGGGAATATAAAGGGCAAAAGCGGCTACCAAGCCTGACAGGAAAATTTTAAACATGGGAAAAATCAGTTCATCAAAACTGAAATTGCCGATCTTTTTAATCATAAAAATCAGCAGCAGAAACATATTAAATATACTGGCAACTGAGGCAGATAAACCCAGGGACCAGACGGGCAATTTGTAAACCAATATGAATAATACTGATAATACGGTATTAATCAAAACAGCCGCCGCTCCTACAGCTACCGGCGTCCGGCTGTCATGGAGAGCATAAAATCCGCGGGCCAACAGATGGACCAGAGATTGGGCAAAAAGTGAGACGGAAAAATATGCCAGGGTCAGACCGGTGGCAACAGTTGCCCCCCAGTCAAAAAGGGTGGAAGAACCGAAAACCAAGCGGACGAGAGGAATTCTCAAAACGATCAATATAGAGGAGAGCGGCATAACCAAAAAAAGTATCTGATGGAAAGACGACAGTATAATTTTTTTAAACTCAGGCAGATCTTTTCTGGCGGCAGCTGAGGAAAGCGCCGGCAGAGAGGCCTGGGAGATAGATACCCCGAAAAGTCCGATGGGCAGCTGCTGCAGATGCTGGGCAAAATTAAAAACAGTCACGCTCGATGCTCCCAAAAGTGTTGACAATACCAAGTCGATAGTTGTATCAATTTGCGATACCGCCAATCCCAAAGTCCTAGGCCCCATCAGTTTTCCGATTGTCCTGACACCGGGATGGTGGTAATCGAAAGATAACTGATGCCGGTATCCGTAAGAGAGAATGGTCGGTATTTGGATCAGCACAAAGAGCAAAGCTCCCAAAACCACACCGAAAACAGGAGCGTATAAGCCGAACAATGGGGTTAAAAAAAGGATCCCGGCAATTATGCCCAGATTGTAGGCAACAGGCGCTAGGGCCGGTACCAGAAAATTCCGGTAGGACTGCAGTATTCCTGTCAGAAAATTACCGATGATGAGGGGAAAAACCTGGGGTATGATCATTATTCTGGTAAATGAAACCATGAGTTTAATCTGCTCTTCGTTAAATCCTGGAGCCAGTTTTCTGGAGATTTCAGAAGTAAAAAACATTAGCGGCAAAGACAGGAAAAAAAACAGGACCAACCCGAGGTTAATGACTGAGGAGGCTAACCTGTTCGCTTCTTCCTTGCTTTTGGTATCCAAATAAGAGGTAAAAACAGGGATAAAGGCTGTCGCTAAGGCACCCATGACCAGAAGTTCAAAAATCATATTAGGCAGCCGGAAAGCAGCGTAATAAACCCCTAAGTCCTCCGGAGAAAAGCGGGCAGCCAGGAGCCGGTCACGCAAAAGTCCCAAAACCCTGGAAAAAGCTACCGCCGTCATGATGACTGAAGCTGCGGAAAGTATATTCTTTTCCCGGCGCGTCAGAATAGTCAGTGTATTACGGATGATCTTGACCATTGATTGCTTCACTAGTATACTACGTAAATCATGCCGATAACCAGATCAGCCGCTAAAAAAATGAGACAGGATAAAGTCCGAAAAAATAATAATCTGATCGTCAGAAATAAAGTGCGCGATGCCATCAAAAATTTCCGCAGAAGACCCGAGGAAAAGTTATACCGCCTGGCAGCCAGCCTTTTAGACCAGGCCAGTAAGAAAAAGATTTTCCATGCCAATAAAAGCGCCCGCCTTAAATCAAATCTGTCCAAACTTTTGAAGAAAAAACCGGCAGCGGCAGTCAGCAAAACACCTTCAAAAAGCAAAAAAACAGCCAAACTGAAGAAAAAAACCGCCACAAAATCCTGATTTCCACTTAACTTTTTTCCTGTATAATGGATTTAGAAGTGTCTTTGGGGATTTTTATATCCTTTTGTTTTATATGGCACAAACTAAAAGAAAAACAGATATAAATCTGGTTGTTCTCAAAGTCAAGGAAGAATCCCTTTCTGCCCAATTTCTAACCTGGGCGCTTACCTACGGCCGCTATATCATCATTATTATCCAAATTGTCGTTCTTTCCGTATTTTTTATGCGTTTCAGGCTGGATAGGGACAGGACAGACCTTAAAGAGTCGGTGGGCCAAAAAGAAGCCCTGATTGAATCCATTTCAGAGGTGGACGCCGAAGTCAGAAGGGTCCAAAAATCATTAGGCGATATAAAATCTGTCACCGGCAACTATGATTATGTTCTCAAAACCGTGAATTTTTTGGAGGATAATACGCCTTCCGATATTTCGTTTACTCTTTTGACATTCGGCAAACAGGGACTGCGTTTTACGGCTGTAGCGGATAATCTCACCAGTTTCAATGTACTTCTGAAGAATATTCAGGACAACAAGATGTTTTCCGAGATTCAGCTGGAAGATCTCAAGAGAAAAGCAGACGGCAAAGTGGAATTTAGAGTCCAGGCCATGCTTCAGGATAAGAAAAATTAAATACTATGGCTTTCACTGATTTTAAAAATAGCCTTTTGGCCAAAACCCATCTGAGGATAAAACCTGTCTTAAAAAACAGCAAATCAGCCTCCTATTTTACCATTACCCTTTCCCTTTTTTGCCTTTCGTTTTTCGGCCTTTTCGCTATCCGCCCGACGCTTATTACCGCTGTCTCTCTCATCAAGGAAGTCCGGGACCTTAAAAATTTGAATCTGGATTATGAAAACCAGATCGGTAATATCATCAGGGCTCAGAGCGAATATGAAAAAGTCAGGGATGGCATAGCTCTTATTGAAAATGCCCTTCCGCCAAATGCCGATTTTACCAAACTTGCCAGGGGTATAGAAACATATGCCGCCGAGAACCAGTTCCAGCTAAACCAGCTGCAAATTGATTCAGCCCCGATATCGCCATTGACGGAAAAGCAAAAACTGCAGAAAATGAATTTCATACTGATCGGCAAAGGATCTTACGCTTCCGTTAAAAATTATCTTAATGATATTCTTAATTGGAAGAGGATTATTACCGTCGACTCCCTGGATTTAGTTCAGGAGGGCGGTACGGTCAGCGGCATCTTGCGCATGACCGTAAAAGGGACTGCCTATTATGAACCGTAAGGAATTATATTTATTGGCAATTATTATTTTTATGACAGTGGTAGCCTGGGTTTCCTTCGGCATTTTTCATGCCCGCAATAAAACCAGCGAATACAGAGTGAAAGCCAAAAATATTGAGCCTTTAAATCCTGTTTTTGATTTGGATATAATCGAACAATTGAAACACCGCCGGGAGTAATTATGTACCGTAAACAGAAAAAAATACCCACACTTTTGGCCTTATTCCTGCTGTTCTCCGCTGTTGGCCTGACAGTTTATGTGGACGGATCATACCAGAAGCTCACTACCAAAGCCGAAGATATTTTGGCCCCTACCGATGTTCATATCAGCAATATCACCGATAATTCCCTGACAGTCTCCTTTCTGACGGAAAAGGCCGTTATAACCTCCGTTTCAATAAGCGGTGAAGGCATTAAATCCTCCTTCCTGGACGATCTGGACAATGACGGCAAACCGCGTCCCCGCCTGACTCATATATTTACGGTCAAAAATTTAAAAGCGGACAGGGAATATAAAATCAGGCTGTTTTCCGGCGGACAGAAATGTCTTTATCAGGAAAAATGCCCGGAATACATCCAGAAAACAGGCGTCTTTTTGCCGGGCACCCTGGAATTGCCTCCTGTTAAAGGACAGATCCTGGACCAAAGCGAAAAACCTCTGGAAAACGCCATGGTCTATTTATTGATCGGACAGGCCAGTCCCTTATTAGGCAGAAGCGACCGCTTGGGCAAATGGGTCATTCCTTTAAATAACCTGAGGACCCAGGATTTTCTTTCCCGGCCGCATTTGACCGTCAGTTCCAGAGTGCAGTTGACGGTAAAAATAAATACCTCTGAATATTCTTCTGCAGTTGCCGATATTGCTGCCATCAAGACTGGAACACTGCCCTCCATGCAAATCGGCAAAAGGTATAATTTTTTGAATACGGCAGATGACAGTCAACCGCAGACTGTTTTAGGCCAACAGAAAGAAATAAAGTCCGGGGCTCAAATTCCGGAAAACGGGGTGGGTTTTCTTTTTCCCAAATTCGAAATGGATGCGACAAGTGACCGTCTGCCCAATTTAAGAGGAGTAGGAATTGCCGGAGAAAAGCTTAAAATTACCGTCAAATCCACTCCCCAGTCAGCTACCGTCATTGTCGCAGCCGACGGCAGCTGGATTTTCCGGCCGAAAAAAACTTTAGATCCTGGAATTCATGAGGTTGTTATTGAAAGCACGGATAAATACGGAAGAAAAGTAATTTTGAGCCGCCAGTTTGCCGTTCTTAAAAGCGGTGAAGCGGTTTTGGGAGATGCCACTCCCTCAGCTTCCCTGACCCCGACCGCAACACCATCAGCCGAAATCTCAATCACGCCGACATCTGAACCGACTTTGACACCCACTCCGACTGAAACTCCTACACCCACACCGCAGCCCCCGACTCCTACCCAAACAATTGGAGAAATAGAAGCGCCTCCCCGCTCAGGTACCACCGGCATTACCGGAATTCTCCTGGGCACCTCTGTCACCCTGCTTCTTTTAGGCGCCGGCATTTTAATTAAGGTATTGTGATCGTTCAGGGTTTTATTTGGCAGGCGGGATCATTCAGGTGGCAATCCAGGTATTCCCTGAATTTGTCGTAATCGGTATCTTTAGGGACCAGAACCCACTGTCCGTCGTATTGCCAGACGGGCGGATTTTCCAGAATACCCCCGATCTTTTTTTGTTTATCACCTGTATCCATGACGATTTGCCGGAATTCCGGCAACCTATCCTGCATCAGATATTTGCCTAAGACAAGCATTTCCGAAAATTTAAGATCCGTATCAATCGCCCTGGTAATTTCAGCGGAAAGTTCTTTTGCTAATTTAATGTTATTCAGGGAAACCGATTGCTTGAGTTTCTCAACAAAGGCTTTTAAAACCAACTGCTGCCTTTTACCTCTTGAGAAATCATTGCCCTCACCATTCTCGGCATTTCTGGAACGGACAAACTTCAAAGCTTTTTCTCCGTCCATATGCTGGCGGCCTTTTTCAAACGTCACTGTTTCATAGCGGCATTTAAATTCCGGATCCCCGGCGCAAAAATCATTTTCGCGGCCTTGGATGGGAAATTTTTCATCCTCAAAAGCGGATTCTACCTCGATATCAATCCCTCCTAAGGTGTCAATAACCTCCCTGAAATTATCGAAATCCAAAAGAGCGGCATAATGGACGGGGATGCCGAAAATTTCTGAAACAGCGCTTTTAGTCAAAGTTATGCCTCCACCTTTCCTTTTTGATTCGCCGTAATAATAGGTGGAATTGATTTTGGTCTTTAAAGAGGGCAGCCAGATATCCCGGGGGACGGAAATCATCACATTATCGCGATTGGCAAAATCCAGGCTTAAAAAAATTATGGAATCTGTCAGAGTCGCTCCCTCGTGGCTTCCTCCGCTGATACCTAACAAAAGCATATTGGTGCGGTTATCCGCTTTTTTAAGCATACCGCCCTCTTTATCAGTTAACAGGGAAACAGCTGTGGTCAGATTCAAGCCGCTTTGACCGATCAAAGAATATAGCGGTAGCAAAAATTTTATCAGGAAAAAAATAACCGTCAGCAATACTCCCGCTAAAACGGCGAAAAACAGCGGTTTCTTATACTTGAGGAACTTTCTTTTATTCGGCTGCATTTTTCAGCATGCGGAAAAACTGATCAGGATCCAAACTCGTTTTCCCCGGCAAAACTCCTCCGATTGTCGGCATTTTCAAAAACTCAACGATATTATCCGGGTTGACGCTGCCGCCATAAAGAATCCTGGACACTTTCGGATGTTTGCTTTTGATGGCCGAGGCTGTCTCTTCAGCTTCCTGTGCTGTGGCGGCTTTACCTGTCCCGATAGCCCAAACCGGCTCATAAGCTACAATATCAACTCCGTCCGGAACCCTGTCATTTTTATCCGAAACACAGTAGATAATCTTCAAACCCGCTTCAATTGCGCGATCACTTTTTTGGGCTAAAATTTCATCATCTTCAGCGTAATTTTTTCGCCTTTCGGAATGCCCGATGAGGATATACTCAACCAAATCTGATAATTGGCTGGCGGCCACTTCACCGGTAAAGGCACCCTCTTGCCTTGCCGACAGATTTTGGGCGCCAAGTTTAAGAGGGAGCCGGTAATCATTGATTAAAAAACGTGCTTTTTCCAGATGAATCAATGAGGGAAAAACAACCGCGGTCAGATTTTGGGGCAAACTTTCCCCTTTTATTTTTTCCGAAAAAACTCTGAAAAAATCTTCTGCTTGGGAAAGTGTTTTATTGGATTTCCAGTTGCCGGCTACCAGAATGTCTTTCGTCATCGTGCTATGATTAATGATTGTATCATGGTTTCCGACATCCTTAAACATTTAAACAAAGAGCAGCAGGAAGCGGTGAAGCATCTCAAAGGACCGAGCCTGATTCTGGCAGGGGCAGGCTCGGGCAAAACCCGCGTTCTCACCAACAAAGTCATTTATTTGATAAGAGAGGGGATTCACCCGGAAAATATCCTGATGGTCACTTTCACCAACAAGGCCGCCCGGGAAATGCAGGAGAGGATCAAAAAATACGCCACTTCCCCCCTGACGACCACTTTTCATTCCCTTTGCGCCAGACTCCTTCGCCGTGAAGGAAAATATCTGGGTATTCCTCCCGCCTTCCTGATTTATGATGATATCGACAGCAAAGAAGCGGTCATTGAAGCTATGAACAGGCTTTCAATCGACAGAAAGAGCCTTAATCCAAATGCAGTGGCCGCAACTATCGCCCAGGCCAAAAATGAACTGATTGACGAAAAGGAATACCGGGATTTTGCCCGCGGTTTCTTTCAGGAGGAGGTCGCCCGCGTCTATCCCGTCTACCAGAAGATTCTCAAAGACAACTATGCCGTTGATTTTGAGGATCTGATTTTTTCTATCGTCAGGCTTTTCACCTCGGAAAAACAAATCCTATCCAAATACCGGGAATTGTTCCAATTTATTTTAGTAGACGAATACCAGGACACCAATAAAGCGCAATATGAACTGGTAAAACTTTTAGCCGGTGAGAGAAATAATCTGACGGTTGTAGGCGATGCTTCGCAAAGCATCTATGCCTGGAGGGGTGCGGACTTCCGGAATATCAGCCGTTTCCAGAAAGACTTCCCGGAAGCTTCCGTATTCCATCTGGAAAAAAATTACCGCTCGACCCAGACAATTCTCGATGCTGCTCATGCCATTATTGAGAAAAACGTTTCCCATCCGATTCTCAAATTATGGACGGAAAAAGGGAGTGGCGAGCGGATTAAGATATATGAAGCGGCCAATGAACATGATGAGGCGGCTTTTATCGCTTCGGAACTGTCCGGATATAAACTGTCGGAAGTGGCTGTACTTTACAGGACCAATGCCCAAAGCCGCATCATCGAAGAAGTTCTCCTTCACCAGGGCATCCCCTACGTTTTAGTCGGGGGTACCCGCTTTTATGAAAGAAAGGAAATCAAGGATGTCCTGGCCTACCTTAAGCTGAGGGTTAACCCCCATGAATCGGTTTCCTTAAAAAGAGCGGAAAAAATCGGCAAGAGACGCTTGGAAAAATTCTTCAAATATCTTGAAAAAACGGCTAAAAAAACCAAAGAGCAAAAAAGCACACTGGCACAACTTGACGAAATTCTGGAAACAACCGCTTATCTTGATCTGTTTGACAAAAAAAATCCGCAGGAATTGGCCCGATTGGAAAACATCAAAGAATTAAGAAGTGTGGCCGCTGAATTTCCCGATATGACGCTTTTTCTGGAAAATGTGGCTTTGATTGAACAGGAATCCACACCGGAACATTTGAATGGGGCTGACGATACGGAAAAAGTGACTCTCATGACCATGCACGCTGCCAAAGGTTTGGAATTCAAAGCAGTCTTTTTAGTCGGTATGGAAGAAGGTCTTTTTCCCCACTCCATGACTCTGATGGACCCTTATGAGCTGGAGGAGGAACGGCGTCTCTGTTATGTGGGGATTACCAGGGCAAAAGAAAAATTATATTTGACTTATGCCCGCCGCAGGTTATATTTCGGTATGCGGACACAGAATATGATTTCCCGTTTCCTCTCAGAAATCCCGGAAAGCCTAATTGAAATTACCTATCCGGACTTCTTTTGAACCCCTGCCCTGATGCAAATCTTATCCGGTCTAACTTTTTCTTTTTGTTAACCATAGGCATATACGATTATAATATCATTATCCCAATGATCAGAATAGTTGAGCATAAAGATAAAATCCAATTTAATAAATTAGCCTTTCATCCCCTGCAATCTTGGGAATGGGGAGAATTCCGTTTGAAAACAGGCATTGAAGTCTTGCGTCTGGGCAGATATGTCAAAGATAAACTGACGGAAACTGCCCAAATTACCATTCATCCTCTTCCGGTAGCCTCCTTAACTATCGGTTATTTTCCCAAAGGTAATATCCCCTCTGGTGAGATGCTGGAGGAATTGATGGAGTTAGGCAAAAAGAAAAATGCCGTCATGATTAAACTGGAACCGCATGTGGAAAAATCCCAATTCCATTTAAAACATCATCGTTTAAAACCCTCTCCTTATCCCCTTTTTACCCGTTTTACTTTCCAATTGGATCTCTCTACATCCGAAGATCAGCTTCTTTCCAAAATGCATCATAAAACCCGATACAACATACGCTTGGCACAAAAAAAGGGTGTCTTTGTAGTTGAAGACAATTCAGATGAGGCATTTGAAACTTACTTAAAACTTCTGAAAGCAACAACCATCAGGCAGAAATTTTTTGCCCATACGGAAAAATATCACCGCCTGATGTGGGAAACCATGAAAGGAGCAGGTATCGCGCATCTTCTGACAGCTAAATGCAAAACGGGAGACGGACGGGAAGAAACTCTGGTTGCCTGGGTGCTTTTTCTCTTTAATAATATTCTTTATTATCCCTACGGCGCCTCCAGCAATCTCTACCGGCAGTTTATGCCGTCAAATCTGATGATGTGGGAAGCCATCCGTTTCGGTAAAAAAAACGGAGCCGAAGTTTTTGACATGTGGGGAGCCTTGGGTCCGGATCCGGACCCTGCCGATCCCTGGTACGGTTTCCATAAATTCAAGGAAGGATACGGACCTGTCCTTACCGAACTGATAGGCAGTTTTGATTTAGTGGTGAATCCGGTTGCTTATCCTTTATTTAACCGACTCCAATTGGCAAGGGAAATTTTTCTGAAAATACAGATGAATCTTAGAAGATGAAAAAAAATCCGGCCAAAGATATCCGGCAGTCTCTGGAATTTGCCTCCTTTATGGAAGATATCGGCTGGCAGACTGTCCCTTTTCAAAACCGCTTAGTGTATTTACGCCGCTTTCCCTTTATCGGTAATTTCGCCAAATGCCCCCGTCCTGATCCGCCTCTGTCTTTAGAGGAACTTACCGCTTTCATCAAAGAAAACAGGATTTTCCGTTTCAAAATTTCTCCCAATCTGCCTGTTCACTCTGCCATATACCGCCAAGAAAAAAATGAATTAATTAAATATAAATTCCTGGCAGATTCTGATCCCTACAATCCGACTACCACCATTCTTGTCAATCTCACCCGGAATGAAGATACTATTTTTAATTCTTTCACCCCTGCCAAAAGACGGGCTGTGCGCCGGGCTTTGAAAAATGAAATTAGAATAAAGTTATCCGGGAATATTGAATCTTTTATTAAAATCCGCCGACAGCAGTTTTCACCAATGGGTTTTTTGATTTCCGGCGAAATGAAAATGCTGATGAGAAATTTTTATCCTGAAAAAGCTGACCTTCTTTTGGCCGAAAGCAAAAAAGGCAAAGCCATTGCCGGTATCTTACTGCTTTATCATAATTCCGTTGCCTATTACTGGTATGCGGCCGCTTTACCTGAAGGAAAAAAATTATGCGCGCCGACCCTTCTGGTTTGGGAAGCCATCAAAAGGGCAAAAAAAAGAGGCGCTAAAATCCTCGATTTCGAAGGAATTTATGATGAGAGGTTTCCCAGAGCCTCCCAAAGCTGGCGGGGTTTCACCAAATTCAAAGAAGGCTTTTCAGATCAAAAAGCCGTCCTGATGGAAAATTTTTCACTTGCCTCCTACAATTTCCCGGCGAGATTTCGGTCATAGGATTTGACTGATGAGGGTGTAGCCTTGCCGCTACCCGAAGTAAACCCCGTCACAATATATATCCTTTTCATAACGTCTATTTTTTTGAATGATTTTTTAACTAGAAAGTAACAAATATTCACTCTGTTAAGCAGTTTAGTAGTAATTAGACTTCATTTTCGAGGTCGAGGAAGACGGCAGAGAGTTCAGGCAGGTCCTGTTGGACTTTCTGCATAAGTGCTTTAATGCCAAACATCTCTGTGTGGTAATGGCCGCCAGCAATCAGGTTGATACCGGCTTCTCGGAAAAGTTCCCGGTTCCATTCATGCACCTCACCGGTGATGTAAAGATCAATATTCTCTTCCGTCAGATTCTGCATTTCGGAAGCGCGGGGCGCTCCTTTGCCGGAAACAGCTACTGCTTTTTTGATCATTTTCGGTCCAAAATCGTACAGGACAGTCCGGGGAGATAAAAAGGGTTTGAGTTTATTAATAATTTTTTCTAACGGCTCTTCTTTGCTGAAACTTGCGCTATAACCCCAGGGACTGCCCTGAAAAAGATAGGGCGTTTCCGCTTTTGCACCGGCAGCTTTAAGTATTTCCACGTTATTGCCGATTTGAGGATGGGCATCTAAAAGAAAATGATACCCAAATAGCGAAAACCTGTGGGAAATAAGGTAGGCAAGGCGATCCTGGAATATTTTGTCAAAACGGTTATAAGGAGGCAGGTTAAAGGAATGATGGACAATGACTGTATCGCATTTTTCCGCAGCAGCGTTTTCGAATAATGCTAAGGAGGCGGAAACTCCGAAACCGATTCGCGAAATTTCCTCACTACCTCTGACCATTAAACCGTTGGTCATATAGGGGTCAATCTTTTCCGGATTGAGAAACTTGTCAAAGGTCAGAAGATTAAAGAGATAGACTTCCAGTTTTTTGAGTTTCATTTTACTGCCAGGCCTCGCAAATCATTTTAAAATCGCAGAATGTACACCAGGGTCCGGTTTTAGCGTTAAACTGGCTGCTTTCAATTTCGCGGGCCACGGCGATAATTTTTTCCCGGGCGCCTTTTAGATCTTCAGCAGTCCGACTCGATGATATTTTATCGCCGGTTGCCAAAAAGTAAAAAGACAGGACCACCTGCTCCGGTTTCCTATTATAGATTCCCAAGTCAGCGGCGGCAAGCGCGTAAACCGTCATCTGCAGATTTTTTTTAATCTCGTTTTCGGAGGGCACTTTGCCGGTTTTATAATCGATGATTTCTATTTTATTGCCGGCAAGTGAATCCACCCTGTCGATTTTTCCGCCAAGCTTTAATACAGGAGTCAGCTTTATACGGAAGAGTTTTTCCAGATCGCTGACTTTGGTTTTTGCATCAAAGGTTTTAGAGAAAAAAGTGGAGAGCATCTCGTAACCTTTGGCTTTCATTTTCTCCTCATAATTTTTGGTACCGTAACCTAAAGGAATCCAAACCTGGTCCAGTATTCTCAACAGTATCTCTTCCGTCAGCTGTTCCCCTTTTTGAAAGCGTTCATAAAATTTCTGCAAGGCTAAATGCATGGATGAACCGAAGGACGCGGCTGCAGACTGCGGTACCGGAATTTTAATTAAGTAGCGGTATTTATACTGCAGAGGGCAGGTCAGATAAGTCTCAATTTGCGAATAGGATAAATATTCAACCGGAGGACGTTTGACAGTCTCTTCTATTTCTTCTGTCTTTTGCCAATTTAAAAGGTTCAGCTGGTTGGCCTCCTGTTCCATTTTTGCCGGTTGTTTTCCCAAAGTTTCAGAAACATACGGAGATATCTTCCTTTCCCTTTTTCCCTCGCCGTAAAGATTTGCAGCGGTCAGGTAAAGCCTGTCGCGGGCACGGGTCGCCCCGACATAAAAAAGCCGGCGCTCTTCCTGAAGATGGTAATCCCCTTCCGGCAGTATCTCTTTTATCAAAGCATCGGGGATGGGAATTTTATCGCTTCTCTCCCTGGTCGGAAAGCGCTCGGCAACCAGATTAACCAGAAACACCACCGGAAATTCCAGCCCTTTGCTTGAATGAACGGTTAGGATATTGACTGCCGTATTGCCCACCCAATCAGTATCAGCGGCCAGGGGACTTTCACCCAGCTCTATCGCCATGTCGATCCAGTCATTGACGGCAAAAATGGAAGCGTCATCGTGATCGGTTTCATAAGATTTCAGTTTATCAAAAAAACGGGAGATATTGACCGCTTCTTTTTCCTCCAGGGATGTTTTGTATTCTGTCAGCTTTTGCAGAAGACCGCTATCCTCCAGAAACGAGAATAGAATCTGGCCGGCCGTTTCGTTCCTGGCTTTTTGCAAATGGTTTTCAATCATGGCGGTAAATTTAATGACTGCCTGGACTGTTTTTTCCGATAAATAAGGCAGATAGAGGCGGTAATTACTGCGTAGGCTCCAGTGGTCCGGAATTTTCCGGTGATGCCCGCTTATTAAATCCAGACTTTCATATAGGGACATACCCATCTTCCGGGAAAAATTCAGGATCGCGGAAAGGTCCCTGACTGCCATGTCGAATAAGGGCATGGAAATGACTCTGTACAAAGCGACTGAGTTGTCATTTTCCGCTAAAAATTTAAGATAGGCGATCAAATTTTTGACTTCTTTTTGTTTAAATAGCCTGCCCGGACCCAAAAACTGGTAAGGGATGCCTGCTCTTGCCAAAGCTCGGATAAAAGGTTCGGCGTGGTTATTAGCACGCAACAAAATGGCAAAATCAGACCAAGTGTTGCGGGAACCGGCCAGTTTTTTTATCTTTTTGACTACTGCCTCTGCTTCATCCTCGACCCTCTCCTGATAAATAAACTCAACTTCCTCGCCTTTGATCGATCTTTCGGCCGTCAGTTTTTTATCGATTTTTTCCTTGACCTCCAGCCTGTCCGGATTATTATTCTGGATCAGTTTGTAGGAAGCGGATAAAATGGCTTCGGAAGACCGGTAATTACCGGTTAATACCACGATTTTCGATTCAGGATAAGTTTTCCGGAATTGGATGATATTGGAGACAGCCGCTCCCCGAAATCGGTAGATGGCCTGATCATCGTCGCCGACGACTGTAATATTTTTATGTCCGGCGGCCAAAAGTTCGATCAGTTGGTTTTGGGCATAATTGGTGTCCTGAAACTCATCAATCAGAATATATTTAAATTTTGCCTGATACTGTTTCAGGATGTTTTTCCGCTGCCGGAAAAGTTTTAAGCTTCCGGCTATCAGATCGGAAAAATCGATCAGCCCTCCTTTAACTTTCAGTTCTTCATATTTTTGGTAGGCTTTAGAAAGTTCGAGATACTTGCCTTTCTCCACCTCCTCAAAAGTTGTTTTTTTTGCCCAATCAAAATACTGTTCGGGGGAAATATCCTCATCTTTCAGTCTGTTAAAATGGGTCAACAGGGCATCAATAAATTTACCGGGGTTGCCCAACGGCCGGAAATAATCCAATTCAAATTGAAACAGATTTTTGCGGAAAAATATTATTGACTCGGCCTGAGTCATCAATTTAAACCCCGGATCAAGACCTATCTCCAAAGCTTCCTGCCTCAATAACCTGTCTCCGAAAGAATGGAAAGTCATAATCCACATCTGAGTCAAACCGTATGGGAGAACCCGGTCAACCCTTTCTTCCATTTCCCTGGCCGCTTTTTCGGTGAAGGTCAAGGCCAGAATTTCCTGGGGTAAGGCTTTTTTATTCTCGATTAAATATCTGATCCTTTCGGTCACCACTGTTGTTTTACCGGTACCGGCCCCGGCAATGATCAAAAGTGGACCTGCCCCATGTTGGATCGCTTCCGATTGAGACTTATTAAAGACGGGATTATTCACTTATTGTATGTTGAATAGTTTGCCGACCAGGAATCCGGTCAAAGCAGATAACATGCCGATTGAGAGCATTTCCAGGCCGTTTATGAATAATTTCCTACCCAGGGTCTGCTTGGCTTTATAATAGCCGACGGCAAAAAGGGTCAAAGAGGAAATTATCAAAGAGAGAAAAATGGCAGTTTTAATTGGCAGGAAAAAAAACGGCAGGAGCGGAATAAATGAACCTACCAATGCTGAAAAGCCTACTATTAAGGCTGACGGTAAAGCATCCTTACGGTTTACCTTATGCAGTTTAAGCTCCTGCTCCATCATCACTTTCAACCAGACATTACGGTTTCCCGAAATCTTAGTGACAATCTCTTCCAGAATATCCCCCGAAAAACCGTATGAGCGGTAAAGTTCCCTGACTTCTCCTTTTTCCCCGTCAGGAATTTTTTTTATTTCCCAACTCTCCCTTTCGACCTCTGACTGGTAAAAATCCGCTTCGGCGACGGTTGAAGTGTAGGCGACAGCTCCCATGGAGATGCTTTCGGCAAAAGTGGCTGCCAGACCGGCTACCAGAACAATACCGGTCTCGTTTGTGGCTGCAGCAACTCCCAAGATGACACCCAAAACATTGACCAAGCCGTCCTGGCCTCCTAAAATTATTTCCGGCAGGGTAAAACCTGCTCCTCTATGCCTTTCCGCATGTCTCAAATCTTCCCTGATACGGTGAGGCAGGTGTGATCTGCGGATTTTTGCCTGATCATTGGATAAATAGCCTTCCCTGGCTTCCCGGAGGCGTCCGTTATTTTTCATATCTTTTCCAATAATCCCATTTTACCCTGGACTTTCTGTCCCAGGGACATAAACCTGGTTTCAACCTGATGCATCTGATTATAAGCATTAGTCAAATGTTTTGACAAAACTCCCAGATTGTCCTGGACTTCAATATAATCTTTTTGGATGCCTCTGATTATTTTTAAAATTTCCCGGGCCTCCGTTTCAATCCTTTGCCCTTCCAAAGACATCAAAATTACTTTTAAATAGGCGTAAAAAGTCATCGGCGAAACGGGTAAAACAGCTTTCGTTTGCGCGTAGTCGAAAAGCTCCGGACTGTTGACGATCTCATAATAGACAGCCTCGGACGGCACATACATCAGGGCAAAATCAGTCGTCCCCTCATCCGTCAATATGTATTTTTTGGAAATTGTATCCAGATGCTTTTTGACGTCGGAAAGAAAACTTTTTGAGGCTGTTTTTCTTATTTCAGGATCGCGGCCTGCCGTCAATTTGCGGAAATTTTCCATGGGAAACTTGGCATCGACCGGTACCAGCCCGTTGACAGTTTTAATGGCTGCATCGACGATTGCCCCTGACTTAAAAGCGTACTGGAAATGAAAGCTTTGCTTCGGCAACATCTGGCCTAAGATTTCTTTGAGGATCTGTTCTCCGATATTACCCCGCAGTTTCGGACTTTTCAGAAATTCCGACAACTCCTTCATGTCGTGGCCGATTTCGCTCATTTCACCGATATTTTTCTGGACTTCGCTGATAAAGCGGGCGGCATTATCCAGTCTTTCATTTAAAGCTTTGGTTGATTGATTAAGGGTCGAAACAATGGTTTTACTCTGATCATCCAGTCTCTCATTTGTGCTTTTCAGCCAGGCCAGAAGGTCATCTGACGTCTGCCGTTTTTTTTCGAGATTGCCGATCCAGTAGCGGGTGACGAGGAGGACAACCAGTGTGGTTATTGAAAAGAAAATAAGGATGGCGGCAGTTTCCACGACTTCCCATTCTACTACCTCACACACTAAAATGAAAACATGAGAAGAAAAGCCCAGATCTTCCGTAAACTTCTGGCGGTTATTTTAGGCGTTGCCCTGATTGCCTATATTATTCTCGTTCCTCCGGCCTCAATTTTAAATATTCTTCTTTTTTATCTGTTACTCTTTTCTAATCTGCTAAATCTGCTGTCCCTTTTTTTCGGACGAAAGCGAGGGATTTTCTATACATTATTAACAATTGTTTCCCTGCTGTTATCCCAGTTTAATCTTCTGAATATTTTCAATTTATTAATCCTGATCTCCTTAGCCGTAACTTCAGAAATTTATTTCAGGAAACACCGATAATCCTGATATAATACCTATCGCATGAATAAGTATTATCTGACATCGGCCATTCCGTACGTGAATGCGGCTCCCCATATCGGGCATGCCCAGGAGTTTGTTTACGCTGACGTTATCCGCCGTTTCCAAAAAATACAAAAAAAAGATGTTTATTATTTATGCGGGGCAGATGAAAACGGCCTGAAAATCATTAGGGCCGCCGAGGAAAAAGGCATTGATCCTTTAAAATTTACCGATAGCAACGGACGGAAATTCCTTGATTTGGCGGAAAAGCTTCAGGTTGAATTTAATGTCTGGCAAAGAGGATCAAATCCTAAACATCATCTCTCATCACAACTTTTATGGAAAAAATGTGCTGCAAACGGAGATATCTACAAGAAAAATTACAGCGGACTGTATTGTATCGGTTGTGAAACTTTTTACGCATCAGAGGAACTGGATGAAAACGGCGAGTGTTTTGAACACCCAGGCAGGAAACTGGAAAAGGTTACTGAAGAGAATTATTTTTTCCGGCTGTCAAAATACCAGGATTTTTTGACTGAGTTAATAACATCGGACAAACTTAAAATAACTCCTGATTTCAGAAAAAAAGAAACGCTTTCATTTATTAAACAGGGCCTCGATGATTTTTCCATCTCCAGAAGCCGCGCCCGGGCTAAGAATTGGGGGGTGGAAGTACCAGGAGATCCCAAGCAAATCATTTATGTCTGGTTTGACGCTTTGAATATTTACCAGTCAGGCATCGGTTTCGGCTATGATGAAAAAACTTATAACAAATACTGGCCGGCAAATTTACATGTTATCGGCAAAGGCATCTTACGCTTCCATGCCGTTTATTGGCCGGCAATTCTTAAATCAGCAGGGCTTTCCCTTCCCGGTGCCCTTTTCATTCATGGTTATCTGACGGTTGAAGGTCAAAAAATGTCCAAGACAGTGGGCAATGTTGTCGATCCAATGGAAATCATCAAAAATTACAGCAGTGATAGTGTCCGTTATTACCTCTTGAGGGAAATTCCCTCCTATAACGACGGCGATTACTCCGAAAGAAGATTCAAAGAAGTCTATAATGCCGATCTGGCCAACGGATTAGGCAATCTGATTGCCAGGGTAGCAAAACTTTGCGAAAAAAATAAATTCGCTTTTAAAGCAAAAGTTTCGAAAGATGCTGGAATTTATCCTGAAGCGGCCGGATTTATCTTAGAATACCGGTTCAATGAAGCCTTAAGAATTATCTGGGAAAAAATCTCTGAAATCGATAAGCATATTAACCAGGAAACTCCCTGGAAATTGCAGGGAAATGCTTTGGATCAGGCTTTAAAATATTACGTCAAAGAGATAATTACGATTGCCTGCAATTTGCAGCCTTTTCTTCCTCAGACTTCGGAAAAAATATTAGAACAGTTTACCGCTGCGGCAATCACTTCGGAAAAATCTTTATTTCCCAGGATTACCTGAATGCTCATCGACACACACTGCCATTTAAATTTCAAAGCTTTCAAAAAGGATTTAAAAGAGGTTATCGGCAGGGCAAAAGCTGCCGCTGTCGAAAAAATCATCATTCCCGGAGCCAAAATTGATTCCAGTCAAAGAGCAGTCGAAATCGCCTCCTCTTATCCCCAAGCCTATGCCGCTGTCGGCATTCATCCCCATCATGCGGCTGAATTTGCCCATCATGAAAAAGAGGCGTTGCTACAGCTGGAGAAATTGGCGCAAAATAATAAGACTGTCGCTATCGGCGAAATAGGCCTCGACCACTACCAGTATAAAAACTATCCGCCAATCGGAGAGGATTTAAAAGCACAGCAAATAAGCCTCCTGAAGCTTCAGCTCAATTTGGCAGTCGAAATGAAATTGCCGGTTATTCTCCATTGCCGGCAGGCGCATGATGTCATGCTTGAATTTCTGGAAAATTATTTAAAGGAAAAAACACTCAACGGTGTCTTCCATTGCTTTGACGGGAGTTTATCTCATTTGGAAAAAATACTTTCTTTAGGTTTTTACGTGGGCTTTGACGGAAATTGTACCTATCCTGAAAATTCCCGGCTTGTCCAAGCTTTTTCCCAAATACCCCTTAAACGCCTCCTTATAGAAACAGATGCGCCTTTTTTAACCCCGATTCCACAGCAGGGCAACCGCAATGAACCTGCCTTTTTGGTCCATACTGCCCAATTTATGGCTTCAACATTGAAAATTGAAGCCGACGCATTTGCCGGGCAAACTTCGGAAAATGCTGCCAGGCTGTTTAATCTTTCAGCCAAGTAGTGTTAAAATAGGTCGACCATGAACAGTCTGGTGAGCCGTTATCCCGCTCACTTCAACCGTTTTTTTGAAATAATTTTTCCCCTGCTTACCTGGGGAATAATCACCCTGCCATTTTGGCTGTCGCCGTTTCACCCTGCAGTCGTAGCCTATTTTTTGCTGTCATTTAATGTCTATTTTTTCTATAAATCTCTAAGTGTCACCATTTACTCAACGCTTTCCTATCTGAAACTGCGACGCTTGAGTAAAATCAAATGGTTGCAATTAGCCAGGAAACATAGAGATTATGCCAAATGCCATCATGTCATTATCATAACCAATTACAGGGAAACAATAGACAAAGTCAGAAGAACTCTCGATTACCTGGCCAAATCTGATTTTCCGCGTAACAGGATTTTGATTGTTTTGGCCATGGAAAAAAGGGAAGGTCTTGAAGCCAAAAAAAGGGCTGGTATATTGATCGGCAAATTTAAAAAAAAATTCCTGCTGGTTACGGCCACATATCACCCGCAACTGAATGAAGAAGTTATCGGTAAAGCGAGCAACAGTACCTGGGCAGCCGAATTTATTTCCAAAGAAATCAGAAAACGCAAAATTAATCCTGATTTTGTAACTTTGACATCCTGCGATGCCGATTCGCTTGTTCCTCCCCAGTATTTTTCCTACCTGACATATCTCTTTCTTAATGATAAGGATAAGTATTACCATTTTTATTGGGCTCCGGTACTTTTATACAGCAACTTTTGGGAGGTGGCCTTGCCTGTCAGACTACAGGCAACAATTTCTTCAATTGTCAGATTGTCTACCCTTTCCAAATCGGAAAATCTGATCCAAATCTCCACTTATTCCCTGTCGTTAAGGCTTCTGGAAAATATCGGTTATTGGGATAAAGACATTATTCCCGAGGACTGGCATATTTTCCTGCAGGCCTTTTTTACTTATGGCGAGAAGGTTAAAACCCAGCCTATCTACCTGATCATTACCCGTGATGCCGTAAACAGCTATAGCTTTTGGCGATCGCTTAAATCAAGATATGAACAGGAAAAAAGATGGGCTTGGGGCATTACCGATATTCCTTATGCTTTATCCAAGTTCTTTACCACACCCCATATCCGCCTGGTGCCGAAATTTTTAAGAATCCTTTATATTATGGAGACTCATTTATTTTGGCCGACATCCTTTTTTATCCTGACCTTGGGAGCTTATATCCTGCAGTTCGTCAATCCGGTTTTCTCAAGAACATCATTGGGCCATAACCTGCCGAAAATATCAGGGCTTCTTTTAACCGTAACGACGTTGTTTTTAACCATCCTGATTTTTATTGATGCCAAATCCAGACCGAAAAGGCCTGCCTCTTTTTCCATTGCCAAGACACCGCTTCTGGTCTTTCAATGGGTGCTCTTGCCTGTTGTTTCCTTTCTTTTGTCATCATTGCCGGCTTTGGAAGCGCATACCAGACTCCTGTTGGGCAAACGTTTAGAATACAAAGTGACGGAGAAAATATGAATGCTTTATTTAATTTCCTTACCTTTCATACACCTCTTTTTTATCTGATCCAGTCCGTTTGGCGGGACGAAGCGTTTTCCTATTTCATGGCCAAACCGAATCTTCTTAAGATTATCGCCACCACAGCCCAGGACTTTAATCCTCCCCTTTATTATTTACTTCTTCATCTTTGGATGTATATGGCCGGACATTCCGATATCGGTTTAAGGTTGCTCTCCTTTATCTTTCATTTGATAGGTAGTTATTATGCATACCTGATCGGACGGAAAGTCACCGACAGAAAATTCGCTGTTTTTATTTTCCTTTTTTATTTATTAAACCCGATGCTGCTTTATTATGCCTTCGAAATGAGAATGTACTCCCTCTATGCTATGTTTACCACCCTTGCCCTCTTCTATTTAATTTCCAAAAACTGGAAAGCCTATACCGTATCCGCGGTTTTAGGTTTGTACAGCCATACCTTCTTTCTTCTCCTGCCTCTGTCATTTGCTGTTTATGCCTATATTCTAAAAAAGGCCAGGCAGGAGATTTCTCTCATTCTCAGACCTCTGCTTTTTTTCATTCCATGGCTGCCGATTGTCATCAGCCAATTCATCCGTTCAAAAGAATCCTGGCTTTTCCCGGTTGACTGGCAACTGATCAATTCTGTCTTAGGAAACTTATTCACCGGCTACGAAGGTACTCCCTGGTTTTTATGGAAATATACTTTTTATTTTTCTATGTTTATTATTTTTTGTTCTTTTCTTTCTTTAAGAAAAAAGATAAAAACTGCTTTGCTTTTCCTTATTCCTATCTTTCTGCCGCTTCTCTTAATTCTGGGATATTCAGTCATTAAAAGACCTGTTTATGTCAACCGCTACCTTATTTTTATTACCGTTTTTGAAGTCTTTGCCGTCACCTACGGGATTTACGCTGTAAGAAACAAAACATTCAGATTTGCCCTGGCCGGCATCCTTCTTTCTCTGGTTGTTTTTTTTAATTTTTATATTGTTCCCTTCAGAAAAAAAACTGATTTTAAATCAGCTTTCCGCGAAATTAATGCCAATTTAAAGAATTCAGATTTTGTCTATGCGCGGACACCGATCGGCTTTCTGGAATCCGCTTATTATTCCGCATCTGAGAAAAAGACTTTTGTTTACAACCCTAAGGATATTGCCATCCCGAATTATATCGGGGTGAATGTTATTTTTAAAAATATCTCAAAGTTTACCTATCCCGCCTCTCCTGCCAGGACTTTTCTGGTAGCTGACGATGCCTCATTTGAAATCATTGTCAGCGAGTGAAAAAAGGTATGATTAAAAAATTGAAACTGATCCTGAGCGATAAGATAATACTGCGCTCTTTTCAGTCTTTTCTGATACTTTCCGGCCTTTTCATTCTGGTATTAATTTGGAAATGGCCCGTCCTGCCTGCGCAATTACCTCTGTTTTACTCCCTGCCCCGCAGCGAGGAAGTCTTAGGCTCCCCTTATGCCCTTTTGATCCTGCCTTTCCTTTCTTTAATTATCTTTTCGGTGCATCTTATCTTTGCCATGCGGATTTTTGAAAGGGAAAAATTAACGTCGAGAATTTTAATCGTCTGTGCAGTGATTGTTGAGATTATACTGCTGTTAAGTTTTTTAAAAATAATATTTTTAATCAGCTAGATGTTTATAACTTTTTCATTTCTCATTTCGATTTCCTTCCTGGTGACTTTTCTGTTTGTGCCGCCCACCATCAAACTGGCTTTAAAACATAAACTTCTGGACGATTCCAAAAAACGCCCGCATCCGGCGCATACCCATAGCGGCATTATTCCCCGTGCCGGAGGCGTGCCGCTTCTGTTAGGCATCTTTCTGCCGATTCTGTTTTTCCTGAAAATCCATCCTCAGATATACGGTATTTTTCTGGGAGGGTTGATGCTGATTCTCTCCGGTCTATGGGACGACAGGCGCGACCGGTCGCCTTACTTGAGGTTTCTTATCAATTGCCTGACCGCCTTTGTGGTTGTTTATTCAGGGATCAATATTCCCTATGTGACCAATCCTTTCGGCGGGGTTATCAGGTTTGATACCATATTCTTGGATTTGTCTTTTTTGAACATAAACGGCAGTCTGCATCTATCCCAAATTTTGGCTTTTATCTGGATTGTTTGGACAACCAACATTATCGGTTGGTCCGGCGGAGTTGACGGCCAGTTGCCCGGATTTGTCTCTATCTCCGCTGTGATCATCGGGCTTTTATCCTTAAGATTTATAGCTGATCCCAATCAATATTACGTTACAGCTTTGGCGTTTTTAACAGCCGGTTCATACATGGGTTTTCTGCCCTGGAATTATTATCCGCAAAAAATCATGCCGGGGTACGGAGGTAAAACCTTGGCCGGTTACATGTTAGGTGTTTTGTCGATACTTTCCTATTCCAAATTCGGGACAGCTCTTCTGGTTCTGGCTGTGCCGATGACCGATGCTGCTTTTATTTTAATCACCAGAATAATTAAAGGTGCCTCACCGGTCAAGGCATCTTCGGAACACCTTCATCATCATCTGTTGAAATTAGGCTGGGGCAAAAGACGGATCGCTCTTTTTTATTGGGCCATTTCCTTTATTGCCGGTGTGGCTGCCCTCTCATTCAATCCCAAACAAAAAGTTTTTACTTTTCTGCTGATCGTTGTTGCTATTGCCATGCTGATTGTCTGGTTGAATTTCTTCAAAAAACTGCCGGAGAAAAAAAACAGTTCACCCTTTTAAATATCTTACACACCAGGTGTGATATAGCTAGACACATCCGGGATGCATCAGAAGTGCTAGTACGGAGTGAATATTTTAGTACTTTTAGTTATTTAGTTTTTTGATTTTTCCTATTATCGCATCTACAAATATTCTGTCTCCGTCTTTTAACAATTTAGTAGCCTGTTTTGTACCCACAATACACGGCAAACCGAATTCCCGGGATACTATGGCGGCATGACTGGTAATTCCGCCTTCATCTGTTATTATGGCGCCTGCTTTTTTCATAGCTGAAACATAATCAGGATGTGTAGTTATTGCTACTAGGATATCACCCTGTTTAACTTTTGACAGATCCTTAATTCCTTTTATTATTACCACGTTTCCTGTAACTTTTCCTTTAGACGCAACCATACCAATAATTTCTTTTATATTTTCATCATTGTGAAATAAATTAAACGATTTTAGAATTTTAGAAATATTATCTCCATGAATGCAGGTCAATTTATTAGATTCATTTAGATATAATACAAATCCTTTTTTTCTGGAGTGAATAATTTTTTTCGGAACACTTATCCTTCCGTCAAGACATTCAATGACTTCTTGGCTTTTTAGATAGCTTAACTCCTCCCGTTTAATTCCAATTCTTTTAGCAATTTCTCGAAAAAGAGCTGAGGCAAGAAATACTCCGTATCTTCTGAAATCATCCCGAGCATCTTTTATATAGACAAATCTTTTTGCCATTTTAAGATAAGAAAGATCATCAGAACGGATATTTAAATCATCGATATAATTATAAAAGGATTTAGTTTTCTCTTTAGAAACAATGCCTAGCGACTTCAAGTGTTTTTTAAATTCTTCTCTTGTCCACGGTTTATTATGAATATCCAAACAAGATAACCACCTGTATTTCTTGAACAGTTTATTAAAATCAGCAGATTTAATACCACCCTTACGTTCATATATTTCCTTTTGTAATAAAAGTACAGCGGCCAGTTTTTCAGGTTTAAATAATGAATCAATAAGGTCCTGTCTTAAATTTTCCTGACTGTGTTTTTTTATATAACTGTCGAGGATCCTTGTTGCTTTATCGGCTATATAATTATTGAGAATGAATGAAGTCCAGGCAAAAACAGAATATGCGAATAGTTTTTCCTGATAATTTAAAAAAATTTCTTTTAACTGTTTATTGTTAATTTTTTTTAAATCAGTTTTTGAAATTTGTTGTGCTAAATTTACATATTTTTTTCCGTTTTCGTTAAATTCTTTTTCATATCCTGCTAACTTCTTTAAATGAGAAGTGTATTTATTATTCAATGATTCTACAAGCTCATTCCAGGAGGTCTTATCAATATAGAATGCGCTATTATTTCCTTCAGGAATCACAACCTGCATAACAGAAGGTTTAGGAACGTGATATTTAGCTTTTGGCGAGAGACAAAGAATTGCCATTTCGGAATATTGAACTCCATATTCCCTGGCATATATTTTAATCCAGGAGATTATTGGCAGATTTTTTTTAAAAATCGGCTGAGGTAATTTCATCTTTGTCTGAAAACCGGTTCTTCAGGTAAATTCAGTTCTTGTCTGACTTTTTTAATTCTTTTTATATATTCATCAACTATTATCTCCAGTTTATGTAATCTGTAGTACCCTTCAGCATTTATATAAAGTGAACAATCAAAAACATCAACGTCTTTTATTAATTCCACATATGGTTCGTTGGTATAAATTTCTTTTTCACTGTGATAATAAATTGCTTTGGAAATTTTTTTTATCTCTTTTAAGGTAAATCCGCCGATATGATTTAGCAAGTCTTCTGAAAGAGGAGCACCCAGTTTGGCATGGTCTTGATACTTACCCGATTTTACAACATAGATATCATGAAGAAGCGCAGAAACTTCTGCAATTTCACAATTAAGATTTCTTTTTTGGGCTAAAATCCTGGCGAGTTGGCAACAACCGGAAGAATGCTTCAATTCCCAAACTTTTGAGCTTTCACTCTCAGACGAATCTAAAGTAGCAGAATTTAGAATAATTTCTATAATTTTTCTTTCGACCTTTTCTGATCGTAATAATCCGCCATCTTTATAATGGTGATGATCTCGGAATTTTATTTTATTCATGTCTTTTAAAGCGATTATAATTAGAGAGATTCTGAAAGTAAAATTTAAATGGGGCGCCGCAATTTATAACTTTTTGCTTAGTTGGTCCGTTCGGCGTAGCGTGAGGAGATCCAGCCTTCTTTGCCCGTTTCATATTCCACTTTGAACCAGCCGGATTTTTCTTCTATGAAAGGCACTTTTGTACCCGGATTTAAACGGGCGACTTCACTGGAAGAGGTTGTAGCATCAAAACGGACCCTTAAGAAATCGGTCGGGGTATCGTTGATTTTGACAAATGCTCCCTGGTTTGCCGGAGTCGTCTCTGCTTCCTCGGCAGTTGCAGGAGCTACCGTGGGAGTAGCTGATTCTGCCGGCATAGCATCTCCGGCAACAGCCAGCTGAAAATTAACGGTCACTTTATATCCTTCGACAGTTTTTACTCTGACAGTTCTGCCGATATATCCTGTTGAGGTAAGCGCCAAGTCGTGTTCGCCGGCAGATATCGAGAGATTCAAAGGAGTGACTCCGCGGTCAATACCGTCCAGAAGGACTGATGCCGCGTCCGGTGTGGCAAAGACGGCAATCTGAGTTTCCCCGCCGGAAATTTTCTCCATGGTGACAATTTCTCCGGATGAAGCTACTTCACTTAAACCCAATTCCCTTTTAACATAAGTTAAAACCTGCGGAGTCAAAAGGACTTTGCCCTGCCATGGTACGGCTGTAGCCTGACCCTCATCGGGTACCAGTTTAAGCACATATTCGCCGGGTGGCTGTTTTTGATCATAGGGGGTTTTGCCTATCTCTTTATCATTGAGGAAAATCGTGGCTTCCGGTTGCGATATTACTTTTAATCCGGCGATGTTTCCCTGGGGACCGGCAATCAGCTTATAAACGACAAACAGAAAAACTCCGAAGAATATTAATAAGACTGCCAAGGTCTTCCCTCTCATGAAGTTAATATAGCATGTAGAAAAGGCAGTTTCAATCTAAATTGGTTGAATTTGATTAAAAACCCCCCGATAAATCGGGGGGTTTTGTAAGTTTTTTTAATTTTTTTTAGCTTAATAATCTCCCATACCACCCATACCGCCCATGCCTCCCCCTGGAGGCATAGCCGGCCCTTCTTTCTTTTCTGGAAGGTCGCAGATCATGGCTTCGGTCGTCAGGACCATTGAGCCTATGGAAACCGCATTCTGTAATGCCAAACGCGTGACTTTGGCCGGATCGAGTATTCCGGCAGCTACCATTGATCCGAATTCATTAGTCAGAGCGTTGAAGCCGTAATCAACTGTTTTGGCTTCATCCACTTTTTTGACTACCCAACCCGGATCTGCACCGGCATTTTCGGCAATCCGGCGAACCGGTTCGGATAGAGTCCGGTAAAGGATATCGATACCTGTCTTCTCATCCTCATATCTAACTTCCTTTTTAACCTTCTCAAGGACACTCCGCGCTCTCAGGAGTGCAATCCCGCCGCCGGGCACGATGCCTTCTTCTATGGCTGCTTTTGTAGCTGAAACGGCATCATTGACCCTCTCTTTTTTCTCCTTCATTTCCACTTCGGTGGCGGCGCCGACATTGATGACAGCTACTCCTCCTGAAAGTTTAGCCAGCCTTTCCTGAAGCTTTTCCCGGTCAAACTCCGAAGTAGTCTCATCGATTTCGCGTCTGATCTGGGCAATTCTGGCCTGGATCAGTTTCTTCTCACCTTTCCCGCCGATAATACGGGTGTTTTCCTTGTCAGCCCAAACCCGGTCAGCCCGGCCGCAGTCTTCGATGGTGACATTCTCCAGTTTCCGGCCCATGTCCTCGGAGATGACTTTGCCGCCTGTCAGGATGGCAATATCCTCCAGCATGGATTTCCGTCTGTCACCGAAGCCCGGAGCTTTAATAGCCAGGGCGTTGAAAGTGCCGCGCAGTTTATTGACAACCAGGGTTGCCAGAGCTTCCCCTTCAATCTCATCAGCGATAATGACCAGATTTTTGGAAATTTTGATGAAATTTTCCAGGAAGGGCAGTATTTCCGTCTGCACGCTGGAAATTTTTTTGTCGGTAATGAGGATATAAGGATCCTCTATCTCCGCTTCCATCCGGTCAGGATTGGTGACAAAATAAGCAGAGGCAAAACCCTTGTCAAATTCCATACCTTCTTTATAATCGATTTCCATGGCCAACCCTTTGCCTTCTTCGACCGTCACCACACCGTCTTTACCGACCTTTTCCAAAGCTTCGGCAATCAGGTTGCCGATAGTCTCATCTCCGGCGGAGATAGTGGCTACCTGGGCAATTTCTGCCCGGTCTTTTATTTTTTTGGACATGTTTTTAAGTTCTAAAACGACAGCTTCCATCCCGTGAAACAATCCGTTTTTAAGAATCATGGGATTGGCTCCGGCGGTGATGTTTTTCAACCCGTTATTGATAATTCCCTGAGCCAGTAAAGTCGCCGTGGTGGTGCCGTCTCCGGCATCATCATTGGTTTTGCTGGCCGCTTCTTTAATAAGCTGTGCCCCCATATTTTCAAAGGGGTCCTCAAGTTCTACCTCTTTGGCGACAGTGACGCCGTCGTGGACAACTGTCGGTGCCCCCCATTTTCGGTCCAAAGCCACATTCCTGCCTTTGGGACCCAAGGTGGTAACCACCGCTTTGGCTAAAATATTGACGCCTTTTAAGATTGAATGCCTGGCATCTTCGGCAAATTTAAGTTGTTTAGCCATAAAAAAACTCCTTTCAATTATTAATAATTAAAATTTACTCTATGACGGCGATAATATCTTTTTGTTCGACCAGAAGCCATTCTTCGCGTTCAATCCTGACTTCATTGCCGCCCCATTTTTTGTAAATCACTTTCTGTCCGGTTTTAACCTGCATGGGGATTTTCTTGCCGTCCTCATCGGTTGCGCCCGGACCGACAGCCATTATCTGGCCGATCTGCGGTTTTTCCTTAGCGGATTCGGGGAGGACGATTCCTGACGGGGTCTTTGATTCTTCCTCGAGGGGCTTGATTAAAACATTATCAAAAAGAGGTTTAACACTGCCTGATTTTATGTGCATAACTTTACTCCTGTTATTTATAAATCTTTATAATAATTTTTGCCTTAAATTTGGCACTTGATTTGAGTGACTGCTATTTTAGAGGATGGTTATTTTCTTGTCAAGAGGTGATGTCGGGTGTGTCAAGACGATTTAGAAATGTCCGCTTTTTAACGAAATAGAAATGTCCTCTTTTTCATAAATTTTTAATAATCTTTTTTAAACCGGTGCAATGACTGGACTATCTGTTTCTCTGCCGTTTCCGGTCAATACAGTGTCTGCGTTTTCAGCTTCATGGCGCTGTTTTGCCAGTTTTATGGCCAAACGGCCGGCTTGTCTCCAGGGATGATCCCAGGCAGGGATGCGGATACGATCCTCTTTAAAATCCTTTGAGGAGGCAACAACAGGCGGTGCCTTTTGCCTGTGTATCTTCTGGACTGCTGCCGATGAAGGTATCATTTGATCTTTATAGCGGAAAACAATCCTGCCGTTTTGTTTTTCTTCGACGGTCACGGAGGCATGTTTAAGAGTGTATCTGTAGCCGGCCATGGGCAGAAGCTGATACCTGGTATTCTTGTAGCGTACAATCAGATCCTTACTGACCAGTCTTTTTGACTGGATGGTTAAAATCCTTTGGAGATTGTCACTTTTAAGGATCGGCCTGTGCAGATTTGCTTTTTCGCGTGGCACAACTGCAAATTTAGCATTGTGCATGGGAATATATACCTCCCTAAAAAACCTTGTTCCCTCTTTCTGTGTTTTGATGCCTGCCAATCTCATTTCCTTAATCAGCCTGTCCTGGAGTGTCCCGAACAGATTTTCAACTCTACCCTTGGCTTCCGGTGAATTGGCAAAGATGACCTCAATTGAAAGCTCATTCATAGCCCTTGAAAACTGGGACTGCGCCTGTTGGTCTTTTAAATCCTCTTCAATTGTTGCCTGCCTGTTGATCTTGAAGGTGGAATGTCTATCAACATAGAAGGCTAAGGGTTTGCCATAGGCGGCCAGATAGTGTTGGGTTGCCCCAAACAAAGTCCAGGTGCCTTCATAGTCGACAAAAGCTCCATCCATAATCCTGTTGGTGGCATCGTCGATGAAAGCCAGTAAAGTGCAGGGAGGACATCTGCCCTCAAACCAGTCATGGGGAGACCCGTCCGCTTGCACAAGTTCACCCAAACAGGCTCTTCTTTCCCGGTAAGGATGTATGTCTTTGACTTTTCTTTTCCTGGGTTTCCAGAGTCCGGCAATGATCATTTCCTGCCTTAGGGTATCGACACCGAAGGTCATCCCGTGATTGTCCTTCAGCTTTTCCAAAGCAAAGGTCGGACCGAAATCGTAATAGCGCTTCCTGATGATATTAATGGCCCGATCTTTCTCAGTTTGCGGGATGGCCCTGTTGCCTGGCCTTCCCCGTCCCAGGTGAATCAAACCGGCAACCCCCTCTCTTTTATATCGTTTCATGAGTCTTCTTACCTGTCTTACTGATATATCAAGTTGTCTGGATGCATGCTTCTGTTTGATCCTTTTTTCAATCAGATTATCCATAACTGTTATTCTTTCTGCCTCTTTGGCACTCATAGTTAAATATCCTTTCATCGGTTCCTCCTTGATTGGCTACTTTGATAACCAATTAAGTTTGAACCTTAAAACCGGACATTTCTATATCGTACAAAGAGGACATTATCATTTCTTTTCTACAGAGGTGATGTCGGGTGTCAAAAGATTATATGAGTTATTTTCTGTTTCTGCCGGTATTTCTTAAGAATTTCGGTTTCCTCTTAATTCCAGATATAATCATCATAATGAAAATAGTCATACCGGAATACGTTGAAATTGTCTCGGATGAATACATCAGGAAGTTAAAAAAACTGGCAGAGGTGACTGTTTATGCTGACTATCCGAAAACAGATGAAGAAATTATCAGAAGAATCGGCAGGGCAGAACTGATTGCCTTCAATTGGATAAAAATAAATTCCCGTATCATTGACCGTTGCCCTGATCTTAAATACATTATTACGCTTTCAACCGGCATCAATTTTGTCGATTCTAATTACGCTTCCCAAAAAGGAATAAAAGTAATTAACTGTCCCACCCATAATGCTCAGGCGGTGGCGGAACATATTATCGCCCTTATGCTGGCAATTTCCAGAAATATAGTTGAAGCACAAACTTTAATAAGAAAAGGCCGGTGGAAAGAGACACCTTATATGTTTACCGGAACAGAATTGTCAGGTAAAAAGTTGGGACTTGTAGGTTACGGGCAAATCGGAAAGAAAGTTGAGAGATTGGCAAAAGCAATGAGAATGACTGTACTTTTTGCTAATTCAAAAACATCAACAACTGATCTTGATCGGCTGATTGCATGGTCAGATTATCTTAGTTTAAGTCTTCCTCACGCTGAAAAAACACACCACCTGATTGACGAACGAAGACTGAATCTTATGAAAGAGACAGCTTATATTGTCAATTGCGCCCGGGGAGGAATCATTGATCAAAAAATACTCATTCGATTTTTAAAAGAAAATAAAATTGCCGGAGCGGCCATTGATGTCTTTGAGAATGAGCCTGTTGATACTGATCCGTCAAGCGATATTCTAGAACTTGTTAATCTGCCGAATGTTATTGCCACTCCCCATATTGCATTCAATACTAAAGAAGCTGCCGTACGGCTGGGTGAAGAATTACTGAAAAATGTAAAGGCATGTCTTGGGGGTAAGCCGATTAATGTAAAAAATTAATCCCATTACCCCTTATAGTTTTTTAATTTTACTTCAAACTGTTTAAGAATATCTCCCCTATTGTCATGAGGATGAAAACGGAGATACCCTTGACGTATAATTTCCTTTGTTTGGTTTTTTTTGATTTTCCAAAGCTGGATTTTCCGGAAAAATGATTCCATTAAATTACCCTTTGCGTTCATACCTGGTGTGTGATTCATCACATGCCTGGTGTGGTAGACTTCACTATTCGGCAGAAACTGGGCGATCCAGCTGTTGGCCGACCGGAATCTTTGATAATAACCGTCCTTGTCATAGACAGGTTTAAGCTGGATGACTTCATGGGCGCTGTAAAGATCTCTTTCCGCTACGGGTAATTCCAGGTGATTTTCATCGAGATACATATTCAAGCAGATTTTATTGCTGGCTTTTTTATCTTTGGGATTTCTGTATAAACCTAAAACTTTTAAGATGCTGACGATGAAAAAGCGGGTCGTCCAGATGAAGCGGTTGTCAATAACCAGCAAAAGATCAATGTCGTCATCCCTGTCAGCATTGTTCATGGCCAGTGTTCCGGTGAGCGCGATCATTAAAACAAAGGGAAAGAAGGAAAGAAACTTTAATATTTTTTTTAATTTAATCATTTTTTGAGAGGAAAAATACTCTCTTCTTTTGCGGTAATTTACTATTACATCTTTGCCCTTTAAAAAATAAAAATCCGACTTTCGGGAGATTTGCGGTATACTGTCCGCCTTCTTCTTTAACTCCCTTTCTTTCCCCTGAGAATACTTTGCTCCGATCAGATATTTCCTGATTTCGGGAAGTGTTAAGGGATAATCAAAAATATCGGCATAACAAACAGTTCTTAAAATAGCATCCGCTAATGATAGAGGCATAATAGAATTTATTTTGCGGCTGTGGGCTTCGCCAATCCGAATCTGACAAATACCTGTTCAAATCCGGCTTGGGCAGTTTTTAGGGCAGTTTCGCTGGAGCCGCCCTCTTCCAGTGAATTAACGGCATTTTTAAGGTAGTTAATCAGGCTTGTATTTATGCCGGTTTCGCCGTCATTCGTCCGGGATGCCAGGTAAAAAGACTGCATGGTAGGAGCGCTGGCAATGACCGGAGCAATATAAGGATTGTCGGAAAGTTCTTTGCCCATTTCCACCCTGGAATAAGGTTCGCCGAATAATTTCCTGATTTTGACCTCTTCCGCATACAATTTGCGCATTGTTTCGGGTTGGGAAAGGAACTTCAGGAAGTTCCAGGCTTCTGCCTGATTAGCCGATTTGGCGGATACACCTTCTACCCAATAACTGGCCCAATTCACTCCCCTGCAGGGATCCCTGTCGCAAGGCAATTGGGGAATAGCTGCGGTTTTAAAATTCAGATCAGGATTGATGGTATTTATAACTATTGCCTGCCAGCTGGGAGCGAGTATCATGGCTACTCTCCCTCCGGCAAAAGCATTGATGGAATTTTCCAATGTCTGATCCCAGGTATTATTGGGTTCCTGGGCGAATTTGCGGTAAAAAGACAGAGTATCCACAGCGCAGCTGGTCGTAGCGGTATCAGCGCAGGTAAAAAGAGATTTGGCCGGATTAGTGCCGTTCTGAAGCATCATGACCGCCAAAATATCGCTGAAATGTTCTATATTTTCCGCTGTTCCTAAAGCTGCGGCCGCAGTGACAATCTGTTGATCCTGCTTGACGGTCAATTTGGGCAAAGCATTCTGCATATCGATCCAGGTTTTGGGTACGGCCACATTGCTGCCTTCCAGAATATCCGCGTTATAAAAAAGGACTAAACCGTCAATTTCCAGAGGGATCCCGTAATAGTTATTGCCGATTTTCAAATCTTTCAAAACAACCGGATAGAAAATTTTTTCGTAATCACTGTCGGCATAAATTTCTTTGGGGACCGCAAGCGCCTGTTTAGTCAGCATCGGCAGCCAGGTATTATGAAAGCGGAAAATATCCGGTCCCTCCCCGCGGTCAATGGCTGCAGTTAGCCTTTCACGGTACTGCTCCGGATCCTGCCTGACATAATTGATCGTCAGATGCTGATTTTTAGCGGTATATTCATCTATCACCGGTCTTACAACTTCGGGTTCTTCCCATAATCCCCAATAAGTCAGAGTGACTTTTTTTACTTCTGTCGGTTTCTTGGCTTTCCCCCTGATTAAACTACCTACTAAAAGCACCACTAATAGAATCAGGATGATAAATATGGCCAAAAAAAGCAATTTTTTGCGCTTGTCTTCGACAAATGGCGGAGGCGGAAGGCCCTCTTCAGAACCGGAAACATCACTTGGCGGTTGAACTGCCTCAGGATTGATTTGCTCTGATTGCTGGTACGGCTGTTCGGCGGACTGAAGTTCTTCCTCAGGTGCCTGCATGGCCTCCTGGTAAGCTGATTGTTTGCCTCCCCCCGAAAAAATCTCCCCGCTTTTGTCTTTTGCTGAATCTGCCATTCTTATGCTATCATAACCGCAATATTTAACTATGGTCAAGGCTAAAAAGGGGCGTGATGTCACGGCGGAGAATAAATTGAATTTCGGACATCTTCACCGCTTAATCAGTAAAAAAGTCATTTTAAAAACCGTCCTTATTGCTCCGTTTGTGCTGTCATTGCTGATTTTGGTTTTCCTGGGAAGCGCCATTAGGGAATTTGAAAGAATTTATAAGGATAAAATTTATCCGGGGATTACCGTTGATAAACAGTCATTTGGCGGTAAAACAAAACAACAGGTCAAGGATTTTTTTGCCGATAAAAACCTGATCTTTAAGGATGCGGCCGTGGTACTTTTCTATGAAGATAAAACCGCCACCATCTCAGCAAACGAGCTGGAGGTTTCATATGACGGCAAATTTGCGGCAGAACAGGCTTATACTTTAGGCCGTTCGGGAAATTTCCTCTCTGATCTGTATCAGAAATGGCAGGCAGCCACTTACGGCACTGACCTTGATGTCGTATTCAGATTCAACAGCGAAGTTTTGGAGGAAAATTTGGACTATTTTGCCTCCCTGGTTGACCTTCCGGCCCAAGATGCCACCTTTAAATTCGCGAAAGGCGTGGTTACCCTTTTTAAACCCTCAAAGACAGGACGGGCGTTAAACAGAGATAAAACCAGGAAAATGATAATGGCCTATTTTGAAGATTTGGGCCAGGGAAAATCAAAACCTCTCCTTTACCGGTTGGATCTCACAGTTGAAAATATTAATCCGGAAATCACCACTGAAAATTCCAATGACTTCGGCGTTAAGGAACTGGTCGGTGTCGGTACTTCCAAATTCGCTCATTCCATTCCGGGCCGTGTTCATAATGTCGAACTGGCAGCTTCCCGGATCAGCGGCCATTTAATTGCTCCGGATGAAATTTTTTCCTTCAATGATGCTCTGGGTGATGTCTCAGCGGCCACCGGTTTCCAATCGGCCTACATTATTAAAGACGGCCGCACCGTTCTTGGTGACGGCGGGGGAGTTTGCCAGGTTTCAACCACCCTCTTCCGGGCGGCCTTAAACGCCGGTCTGCCGATCGAAGAACGGCATGCCCACGCTTACAGAGTCAGCTATTATGAGCAGGATTCAGGCCCGGGTTTGGATGCCACCGTTTTTGCACCCAGTGTCGATTTAAAATTTAAAAACGATACCGGCAAATCCCTCCTGATCCAGGCAACCACCGATAAAACAAATTATTCATTGACTTTTGAACTTTACGGCACTTCTGACGGACGGGTCTCCGAAGTCGGCAAGCCTGTCATTTTATCCCAAGCCCCGCCTCCGGAAGACCTTTATATCGATGATCCCACCTTAAATATCGGTGCAGTTAAACAGGTCGACTGGAAAGCCGCAGGTGCTAAAACCAGTTTTACTTACAAAGTCGTGCGAAACGGCGAAACTCTGATTGATAAAATCTTTTTCTCTTCCTTCCGGCCCTGGCAGGCAGTCTTTATGAGAGGAACAAAAGTCTAATTTCGTTCGTCGCAAATATATGAATAATCTATTGGAAGCTGTTGATGTCATCATGTCCGACCGGAAAATAGTTATATATGCCAAGGAACAATCCTGTAACAGATACCCTCTTTATCCCAGCAAACCTACCCCCGGATGTGCGGAATGCGGCTTGGGGGAAATTTTCGGCCGAAAATATGAACCTGATCAGGATTTTGCTACCTTAGAGAGCGACTATCGGGCTTTCGAACAAAAGGCGGAAGAAGGCGCTGTTTCCATAACTTTGCTCGGCGGCGAAATGTTGCAGGATATCGTAACGAAAACAGACTGGCCAAATCGGTCTGTACTGATTGAAAATTTCGGAATTAAACCCGAGGTAATAAAGAGCATATTCGACTACAGGCAAAAAATCGGAAAACCGATAATAACCGCTGAAAAAATGAAAATGTGGGAGAGGGATGCCCTGATTCCCACAGCGATGATATCAAGTTTAGGAATGATTCCCCATATTACCAGTAATTTTGATCTATTGCGGCAAAAAAAAGGCAAACAGGACAGACTTGAAGAAATAGTTACCCAACTTAAATCAGCAGGTTTGAGCCTATTTAATGTTTCTTGGCATACCAAACCGGGCACAACTCTTGATCAGAATCGGGATTATTTTGAGAGTCTTGTTAAAGCTATCAAGTATTGCGAAAGAATTGCTAAAATCCCCACAAATCTCACTCGTGTCTTCAGAGGTTTCAAAGCTGACCCGGATATTTTTATTTGGCAAAGAGAAGTATCCAACCGTTATATTACCAACGACATCAGTCCGGCAGGGATTCGAAGCGATTCAGCTCAAGCAGTATTTTACGGGAGCAACCAGGAATTAAAGCCGACTCAGGAAGAAATTGAGATTTTGGAAATCTACCATTTGTTAAATGCCATGGCTGGGGATCAACCCAGAACCAAAACCGTCTTCCAAGCTATCTTCGAGGGAGTTCTCTCTGAAACCGGTTGGAGATGTAACCCAGATGAGGAACATTTTGAATTTATCGATGTGACGGATAATGGTGTCCGCAGCGGAGTTTGCTCGGAAGTTCGAGGCACAATAGCAGAATTATTTCCCCAAGATAAAGCTTCAAGAATGCAAGAGCGCGTCAAACTGATTCATGAATTATGCCCGTCCTGTCTGTCACGTTGTTACACTTATTTTGAATGGAGAAAATTTCAAAAAGACATACTGCATATTTGGCATTATGCCCAGGCAGCCGGCAAAATTTGGAGACAAATGTACGGTCGTGAAGTTCCTTTCAGACATTTAGTAATGAAAGCGGATGATTATTTAAATCCGGATTTACTGGAAAGAATTTTACAATTCAGATTCCGTTATTTTGCCAAAACACTGGAAGATCCTGAAGTTGTGGCAATGTTAAAAAGATCCGGGACTGATCCTTTTATACCGCTTAGAAAATACTACCAGCAATCTGTCAATAATCAGGAAATTATCTCCAAACTCCAGTCGCAATTCTCCGGTCTGCCTCCTTTTGTTGATGAAACATCTCCCCAAAGCAGAATTTTAAGGGAAGTTGCTAAAATAAAACTTTTAGACCCAAAAGCAGCCCCCGTTCCCTGGAAATATATTTGGATTTTACGAAAAGAAAATCCCAATAATTTAAGCAGTCATTATAAATTGGCGAAATCTTTTATGGAAAATAAAAAACCACCTGAATTTCCACGGGAAGGTATAATACTCGGAATGTTGAAACTTTATTACAACTTCTTTTTTCCGGAATTTAGTCCTAAATATTCATTTAATTATTTATGAAAAAAATTGTTACGATAAATCAAGCTGTCAGGATTGCCAAGGTTTTACATCTTCGGGGTAAAAATATAACCCTGATCGGCGGCTGTTTTGATATTCTGCATATCGGGCATATTAAATTTATCCGGGAGGCGGAAAAGTTGGGAGGCAAACTCTTTATTTTTCTGGAACCGGATGAAAAAGTAAGCCTTCTTAAAGGAAACGAACGTCCTGTTTTTTCTCAAAAGGAAAGGGCGGAAATGCTGTCTTCTCTCATTTCGGTGGCTTACATTATCAAACTGCCGGTCTTAAAGAATAATGCCGACTATGATGATTTGATTAAAAAACTTCAACCGGATGTAATTGCTGTTACCGATAACGATCCATTAATTGCACTCAAAAAAAATCAGGCGGAAAAAAACGGCGGAAAACTTATAGTATTGCCTTTTCATAAATCACTGTCCTCCTCAAAAATAGCGGAAATTCTGAAAGAAGAGCATCTGTGACTATTTTAGCCATTGAATCTTCCTGTGATGAAACCCCAAAGAACTCTTACCTCGAGCCGTCCCGATAGCTATCGGGAGCGCTCTCGAGGGGCGATTCTTCGGGGCAAGCAGTCTTATGTTAATACTTGGTATTGAGACTTCCTGTGATGAAACGGCGGCTGCCGTCATCTGTGATGGTCGGGAAATTCTGTCCAATATAGTTTCCTCGTCTGCCTCCCTGCATGAAAAATACGGCGGCATCATTCCGGAAAAGGCTGCCCGCGAGCAGGTCAAATGCATCGTACCGGTCATTGATGAAGCATTGAGATTTGCAGATACAAATTTGGAAAAAATAGATGCCATTGCCGTGACTGTAGGACCCGGACTTATCGGATCACTTCTGGTTGGGGTTGAAGCGGCTAAAACTTTGAGTCTTGTCTCCAATATACCCCTCATACCTGTCAATCATGTTTTAGCTCATCTTTACGCGAATTTCCTGACTGAAGACAAACCTCCTGCCTTTCCTTGCCTAGGATTGGTTGTCTCCGGAGGGCATACGGAACTTTATCTTCTGAAAAACCATCAGGAAATCAGCTGGCTGGGTGGGACTTTGGATGATGCGGCCGGGGAAGCCTTTGATAAAACCGCCCGGCTTTTAAAACTGGGATTTCCGGGAGGTCCGGCGATAGCTGCCGAGGCAGCAAAAGTCAAAAGGTCCCTGCCTGCCAGCAGGCAGGAAAATATAAAAGGCAAAATCAGACTGCCGCGGCCGATGATAGGCAACAGTAATCTCAATTTTTCTTTTTCAGGACTCAAAACTGCTGTTTTAAGGGAAGTCCAAAAAGCGGAAAAAGAAGGGATGATGGCAAAACGGAAAACAGAACTTGCTTTCGAAATAGAAGAAGCAATTACTGATGTATTAATAAAGAAGACATTGGATGCTGCCGAGAGGCATCAGGTGAAAAGCATTATAATCGGCGGAGGTGTAGCGGCAAATAAAAGGCTCACTGAAAAATTTAAATTCAAAATTCAATCCAGATTATATCGGGACAAAATTGAATTACATATACCTCCCCCCTCCCTCTGCACTGACAATGCCGCTTATATAGCCTCTTATGCTTTTTTCAGAGACAAACAGGTCAGCTGGCAAAAAGTTGAAGCCCAACCGGGACTGGATGCGGAAACAACGGCTATTTGATCGGAATCCCCCCAGCCTCTATAATTACCCCATTACATATGGACAAACGTTATCAACATGAGTCGGTTGAAGAAAAGTGGTACTCTTTTTGGGAAAAAAACAGTTTTTTTACTCCGAATGTTGATCATGGTAAAAAGCAGTTTTCGATAATCCTACCCCCGCCCAATGCCAACGCGGACTTACATCTCGGGCATGTCATGTATACGGTAGAAGATATCTTAATCCGCTACCACCGCATGAAGGGTGATGCCAGCCTTTGGCTTCCCGGGGCCGATCATGCCGGTTTTGAAACCCAATTCGTTTTCGAGAAAAAACTGCAAAAGTCGGGCAAAAGCCGCTTTGATTATGACCGCGACACCCTCTATAAAATGATTTGGGATTTTGTCTACGAAAACCGCGGCAATATGGAAAACCAGCTGCGCCGTTTAGGTTTTTCCCTTGACTGGTCCCGCCAGGTCTTTACCCTTGATCCCGAAATTATTAAAATCGTCCACCGAACCTTTAAAAAACTTTTTGACGACGGGTTTTTATACAGGAGCAACCGCCTGGTTAATTACTGCACCAGGGACGGTACCGGTTTCTCCGATCTGGAAGTGCATTACATAGAAAGAAATGATCCTCTCTACTATCTTAAATACGGTCCTTTTGTATTGGCGACCACCCGGCCTGAAACCAAATTCGGGGATACTGCTGTGGCTGTACATCCTGAGGATAAAAGATATCAGAAATGGATAGGCAAAGAAATTGAAGTCGAGGGATTAATCGGAAAATTCAAACTTATGGTCATTGCCGATCAGGCGGTTGATCCTAAATTCGGTACGGGAATGGTTAAAGTCACCCCGGCCCATGATATGGCGGATTTTGAAATGGGCCAAAGGCATAAACTTCCCATGAAGCAGGTTATCGGATTTGACGGCAGACTGACTAAAGTAGCCGGACCCTACAAAGGACTGAAGGTTGCCCCCGCCAGGCAAAAAGTAGTGGAAGATCTGAAAGCCAGGGGGTTGATCGACCGTATAAACGAAAAATACGTGCATTCCATCGGCACCTGTTATAAATGCGGCCACATCATCGAACCTTTACCTCTGCCGCAGTGGTACATCAAAATCAGACCTTTGGCTGACAATGCCGTAAAGATAATCAAAAGCAAAAAAATTAAATTCTCGCCGAAAAGATTTGAAAAAATTGCCCTGCAGTGGCTGACCAATTTCCGGGATTGGAATATCAGCCGGCAAATTGTTTGGGGCATCAGGATCCCGGCCTGGAAATGCCTTGACTGTAAAAATGAAGAATGGATCGTCACCGACGGCACAGCTGCGGAAAATTGTCCCCATTGTCGTGGCAAAAATTTGGAGCAGGATCCGGACACTTTCGATACCTGGTTTTCCTCAGGTCAGTGGCCATTCGCCACTCTGAAAGTAAAAAATGAAAAAGACTATGAATTTTTTTATCCGACGCAGGTTTTGGAAACCGGCTATGATATTTTACCCTGGTGGGTCTGCCGGATGATTATGCTCGGTCTTTATATTACAGGTAAGGTTCCATTCAAAACCGTTTGCCTGCATGGACTGGTGAGGGACGCAAAGGGGCAGAAAATGAGCAAAAGCAAGGGAAACGTTATCAATCCCCTGACCATGGCCGACATGTACGGGGCTGATGCTCTGCGGATGGCCTTAATTTATGGCACCGCTTTCGGCAACGACGTGCCGATGTCCGAAGACAAGATCCGGGGCATGCGCAATTTTTCCAATAAGCTTTGGAACATCGGCAGATTCATCAAGATGAATCAGGACAGTTTCCAATCCGAGAAAATAAATATTGCCAAGTTATCAATTGAAAAAACAACTCAAACTGAAGATAAAAATATTCTGGAAGAATTAAAAACGCTGACGGATGATGTTACCAAAAGCATTGAAGAATTCCGTTTTGATAAAGGAGCCGACGCTCTCTATGAATTTATCTGGCACAACCTGGCAGATAAATATATCGAAGCGGTCAAACAAAGACTGAAAAATTATGACCAAAAAGCCCTGGCGGTTTTAACTTGCGTATTTATCACATCGTTGAAACTGCTTCATCCCTATATGCCGTTTATAACGGAAGAATTAAATAAGCAGTTATCTTTGAAAGAGGAACAGCCCCTTATCATTTCCCCCTGGCCGAAAATATAACTGTATTGTTAATTTGAGTTAATATTAGCATAACACCCGCTGATTTCTACCAGTCCCCGCAAGAAGAATGGGTATGAATTAAGTCTGTTTTTGTTTATTTCCTGACTACCAGGATTACTTCCAAGTCTGGGAATTCGGAGGAGACTAGGGAGCCGGTGATCTTTTTAAAATTATTAACTGTTAATGTCATTATCTGTAGATATTTTTGCGGTCACCGACAGCGAGAATTACCATGGTGGAATCCTCAACATCAAAAATTACCCGGTAATCCCCGATACGGAAACGGTATTGTCCCAGACTAAAGTTAGTGAGGTGGCCGGCAAAAACCAGAGGATAATCCGTTGAAATAAAATATTCGAGTTTTTTTATTATTTTGACTTGCGTTTCCGGCGGGAGTTTTTTGAGTTGTTTCAAAGCCTGAGGAGTAAATTCATATTTGTACATATCAGAGATTTAACTCTTTTTTGACTTGGGAAAGAGTGTATCGCTTTTTTTGACTGCGGGCTTTTTTAATTCCGGCAAGATAAGCAGGAGATGAGAGGGCTTCCCAATCTTCAACAAAATCTTTCCATAAATTTTCAGGAATAAGAACACCGAGAGGCTTATCGTTTTTCAGAACACGATAGAAGGTTTTTGTTTGTTCGGCTTTGGTAAAAAGTTTGGTCAAACCGGCTTGCGCTTTTTGAATATTGGTAAACTTTTCATCGCTGATTAACTGCTGAATCATATTACAGAAATCATATATGATTCTGTAATCATTGTCAAGAAGACAAGCATTCATCGGTAATAACTATTAGCGGGAAACGGGGTAAGTCAGGATTCTTTGATAGTGACTTTGGTGATTTTGACGGGTTTAAGCGGTGTGGATTTTTCTGCGCCGCTTTCGATGGTTTCGGCGGTAGCGATTTTATCGACTGTTTCCATGCCTGAAGTGACCTGACCGAAAATGACGTAAAGTTTTGATAAATCTGGTTTATCTTTGTGCATGATGAAAAACTGGCTGCCGTTGCTGTCCGGTCCGCGGTTGGCCATGGCGACTATGCCTCTTTTATAATCTCCCTTTATCGATTCATCGGCAAATGTATATCCCGGTCCCCCGGATCCGTCGCCATTGGGATCGCCTCCCTGGATCATGAAGTCTTTGATCACCCTGTGGAAGACGGTTCCGTCATAAAACCCTTCACGTGAGAGAAAAACGAAATTATTGACAGCGACCGGAGTTTCTTCTGCAAACAAATCTACGCTTATTTCGCCGGCCTCTGTTGAAAGGATAGCCTGATATTTGGCTTTGGCTTTCAGGCTGTTTTTAGGAGCGGAAGAATATTTTCCCGTACTTTGGGCCGAAGGCGAGGATTCGGGAGTATCGGCCGTTGATTGCGGTTGCCGTGAAAAAAACATAATCAAAACCAGGGCTGCCGTGCCTATACCAAAAAGATAAAGAAAAAAGTTTTTTAAATTGGGAATATCTTTATCCATTAAAGATTTTTGGTAATTTTGGCATCCTTTTGAATTTCTTCAAACCATTTCTGGTACCGTTCATTCAGTTTCTGCTGATGCAATATATCTTCGGCATCCTTCTCCATTTTAGCCGCATCGGTCGCTTCCGAGAAAAGTTTGCCGTTGTCGGTAATATATTTTTCGATTTCTTGGGCTGAGACTGTCGATTCCTTGGCAAACATCTTTTCAATTGAAAGCTGTATTTCCAGTTGCCTGCGGAATTGAGGCAGCGTCATTCCCTGCAGTTTCAGCGCTTCTGACAATGGCATCTGATCTTTGATTCCGTCTTCAATCTCTTTTTGCCTGGCATTCAATTCTTCGGCAGTTATAAAAATACCCTTTTGTCTGGCCGCGCCGGTGATCAGTCTTTCATTGATCAAAGATTCAAGAATCTGGTTGCCGAATTGATTGTAGAGCCGTCCGCTAAGTTCAAATCTGGAGACGGGTTGCCCGTTGACGTTGGCCACAATCAGATAATTTCTCAAAAGCCAAAAGACAACTACCAGCAATATAATTGCCGCGATCACATAATTTTTCGGGGTTAACAATTTTTTCAGGATATCCTGATATTGGCTGCTTTTTCTCTTTTTCATTTTTATTTAATCCTTTCTTTGACGAGAACGGCAACCCGTGATCCGTCAGCATTACCTTTCAGTTTAGCTAAAACAGCGCCGATGATCTTGCCCGGGTGGTTTTCGCCTGCCTGCCCCGAACCTGCTTGGTTCAGGGACTCTAAAACTTCATCTATAACTATAATAATCTCCCTGTCAGGAATTTGGGCGGGTAAATATTGCTTAATGATATCAATTTCCTTTGATTCTTTTTCAGCCAGTTCTTCCCTTTTGCCTTGGCGGTATAAAAGAATGGCTTCTTGCCTTTTTTTAATTTCTTTGTATAAAAGCTTAATTATCTCTTCATCAGTCAGTTCCCCCCTTTTATCAATTGCCGAATAATTTAATTCGGATAAAACATAGCGCAATACCGAAAGAGTAGTTTTGTCACCCTTTTTCAGGGCAGCGGTCATATCCTCCCTCAATTTGTTAAGCAGCATTGGAGTCAAAAGTATAAATTCAAAATAGCTAAATGTAAAGCCATTATATTATTTCCTGGCAAAGACAGCTATTTCCCGGATTAAAAACTGATCTTTGCTCCGGTATAGAAAAGTGCTGCGGGAGGAGAGCAATCTGAAGTTATTTGAAAAAGGTTCAATATCAAACAACATCAGGCTGCCTTTAACCTGAAAAGCCGGGAATATGAAAACTATCCTTCCGTCTTTTTTTAAAACCGCATTAAAATTTTTAAACGCGGCAATATAAAGCGGCTTAAGATCGGCAAAAATCTGCCTGACCGTAAAAACATCGGGCACTTTGTGCAGAGGCTTGCCTAAAAAAGGTTCTGTCACCACGGCATCTACCGACTGCGGGGGAATTTTTGTTGAGAGTTGTACCACATCAGTTACTAAAAGTCCGACTTTATTTTCTATTTTTGAGCCGGTCAACCAGGCTAAATTTTGCTTGGTATCGCTGACGGCCTTGATACTGATATCACTTCCCAAAATTTTGAAAAAACCCATCTCATAAGCTTCCAAAATAATAGTTCCGGAACCGGAAAAAGGATCCATTATGGTCGAGTTCCGCTCTTTTCCGGCTAAATTCAGCATCATCCTGGCCAGTTTTACCGGCATTATGCCTGACCGTTTATCTTTGGCAGGTTTGAAAAAATCACGGCGGGTAAAACTCTCGTAATCCTGGACCCATAATGTCCGGCCGGCTATGATTTGTTCCTTTCCGGCGAGTAAACTCATCTCAAAACCGTTTTTTAGAACGCCGTTCTTTACCAAAGAAACACTGGAGGTGAAACGGTGTTTGATCTTGATAAAGCCTACTTTGAGATTTTGTGCCTGTAAATTATCTTTTAAGGTGGCATGAAAACCGGTCAGTCTTTTTTCCAGTCTTTTCAATAACAGGGGATCGGAATTTAAATCATAGAGACTGATGGCAAACTTAATTTTCCCTTTGCCGGCAATAAAGCCCGAGTCTTTCAAAAAAGTGGAGGAAAATAAATTTTGGAATCTGTCTTCAGGATCGCTATATAAAACCTTATCGATTAGCCTGCCCGATTTGACAGTACCGCCTAAATCAGCACAAAACTCTTTTAAATTAAATTCCGAGCCTACTGAAAAAACGGCTGCCTCCACAGATCGAAAATCAAGGGAATACGGCAGCTTTTTCAGATCTAAAACAGCTATTATTTCAGCCAGAGAAAGGGAAGGATACCGTCCCAGAATAAAAAAATGTGTTTCCATAATACATAACCAGTATAGCGTACCTTGCCCGAATTGTTCTATTATAAATGTAGGGAGATGAACATCTCCTTGATTGCCTTATGTTATTGCCCGATACACAAATCAAAACTCTCTTAATTCAAAACGCCCTGGCCAAGGAAAGCGAGCTCGACGATATCGCTGTTATGGCCAAAAGCTCCAATGTCAGTTTTTATGATGCCATTCTCGATAAAAATATCGTGACAGATGAGAATATCGGCCAGATGATTGCCCAATTCTTAGGTTTTCCTTTTGTTATTTTGTCCCGTACAGCAATCCCTGAAGAATTGTTTCAGGTAACTCCGGAAAAAGTCGCGCGGAAACTCAAAACTATCGCCTTTGCCAAGGATGCCGAAGGTCTAAAAGTAGCCATGAATGATCCGGAGGATGAAAAAACCATCGAGATGATCTCCAAAAAAACAGGCTCGAAAGTAATTCCTTATTACGCTACCGAAAAAGATATACAAAATGCCTTGAGACTGTTCCGTAAGGATTTGCAGACTGCCTGTGAGAATCTTATCAATAAGGAAATCGACCAAACCAAGGCCCTGATTGTGGATGAAGCGCCTATCTCCAAAATCTTTGATCTCATAGTTGATTATGCTTATGAGGATAAAGCCTCCGATATCCATATCGAGCCGGAAGAGAAAGACTCGCTGGTCAGATTCCGCATTGACGGCCTGCTGCATGATGCTTTGAGATTGCCGAAGAATTTACACGGCCGGATAATTGCCCGTATCAAAGTTTTGAGCAAATTGAGAACTGATGAACATTTGAGCGCCCAGGACGGCAAAATGAGGTTGACCACCCCTTATGAAGTTTTGGATATCAGGGTTTCGGTGATCCCTGTTGCCGACGGAGAGAAAGCAGTCTTAAGACTCCTTTCATCAAAGAAAAAACAATTCAGCCTGACCAATCTCGGTGTTGAGACTTCAGAACTTAAAAAAATCAACAAAGCGCTGGGCAAATCATACGGCATGATCCTGTCAACTGGCCCTACCGGATCAGGCAAAACAACCATTATTTACACTCTTCTTAAACAAATCAATGTCAGGGAAAGAAATATTACGACAATTGAAGATCCTATTGAATACCGTATTCCCGGAGCCAATCAGATACAGGTTAATACCAAAACTAATCTAACCTTTGCCAATGGTCTTCGATCCATATTAAGACAGGATCCCAATGTTATTTTTGTCGGTGAAATCCGTGATAATGAAACAGCCGGTATTGCCGTTAATGCCGCTCTCACCGGACATTTAGTTTTTTCGACATTGCATACCAATGATGCAGCGACTTCCATCCCCAGACTGATCGATATGAACGTTGAGCCTTTCCTGGTAGCCTCCACCGTCAATCTCATCATCGCCCAAAGACTGGTCAGAAAAATTTGCGACATGTGCCGGATGCCAGTTACTTTGACAATGAATGAACTGGCAATGCAGATACCGTCGGACATGCTTCTGCAAATTTTCCCCAACCAAAACAGTCTGATGGTTTACAAAGGCCGCGGCTGCAAAATCTGCCATAACACCGGCTATGAAGGAAGAATCGGTGTTTTTGAAGCTTTGGAAATTTCACCGGAAATCCGCAAATTGATAACTACACGCTGTGATGCTGATCAAATCAACAGGCTAGCCATCAAAGAAGGCATGAAAACCATGCTGGCAGACGGTCTTAATAAAGCCGCCCAGGGCATTACCACCATCGAAGAAGTGCTTAGGGCAACCAAAGTGGAATCCGTATGAAATCATCTTCTATCAGCTTGTCAAACGGTGAGAAGATTTCCTTTATCCAAAATCTGTCTACCATGCTCACTGCCGGCATATCCATTCTGGAAGCAATTGACGCTCTTTTGGAGGATGCCCGTGGCAAGCATAAAAAATTTCTGGAAATTGTCAGGGAAGACATCATCCAGGGAAACCATCTTTACCAGTCATTTACCAGGTTTCCGCTGGTTTTTGACAAAGTGACCGTTAATTTGCTTAAAGCTTCTGAGGAAGCCGGAACGCTGGAAACTACTCTTCATGATCTGAAAAAAAATATCCAGAAAGAGATGGAATTTTCAGATAAAGTGAAATCTGCCATGATTTATCCTTTTTTAATCGGCCTGGTTTTTGCCGGAGTGCTTCTTTTGATGCTGGTTGTCGTCGTGCCCAAAATCTCTTCCGTTTTTTTAAGATTACGCATGGATTTGCCTTTGCCGACCAAAATATTGATTAGACTCTCTGATTTGGTAGTTAATAATACCTTGGCACTGTTAGCTGTTTTGACGGGGCTGGCTGTTATCGTCATTTATCTTTTCAAAAAACACCGCCAAACAATCCTCTCTCCTCTCTATCATCTTCCCATCATCTCCAATCTGGTCAGGGAAATCGACCTGACCAGATTTTCCAGAAGTTTTTCCCTGCTTCTTCATGCCGGTGTACCGATCATTAACGCTCTTGATCTGTCAAAGGATGTGGTCATCAGCCGGGATACTTACAAAGTCATCAGTAATTCGGCAGAAATGGTGGCTTCCGGACAAAAATTATCGGAAGGTTTTAAAGAATCAAAAGGGGTTATTCCTTCAATCATGGTTAAACTGATGGAGGTTGGTGAAAAAAGCGGAGCTTTGGAAAAATCCATGCAGGATATCTCCGAATATATGGACTACCAGGTCTCCAATTCATTGAGAATGTTCACCGCACTTCTCGAACCTGTCATGCTTTTGGTTGTCGGCGTTCTGGTCGGAGGTATGATGATGGCCATTATTGCTCCTATTTACGGTCTTATCGGCCAGGTAGGCGTCAGATAATTTTAATGAAAAAAAAACCTTTCCCGCATCAAAAAGGATTTACCCTCATAGAGCTGGTTATCGTCATGGCAATTCTCCTGGTTTTATATGCAATTTTGTCCGTCAATATTTCCCAAACCCCGGAACATTCATCTCTGACAACCCAAATGACGACACTGGTTTCGGATATCAAAAATCAGCAGCTAAAAGCATTGGCAGGGCAAACAAGCGAAGGTATATCTTCCGCATATGGAATTTATTTTTCCCCGAATTCTTATACCCTTTTTTCAGGGACGTCTTATTCTGACGCATCACCTTCAAACATTACGGTTAATTTAAATGATAATTTGACGTTCGATAATGTAAATCTGCCCCAACAGTCCGTAGTTTTTTCTGCCCTGACAGGTGAAGTGACCGCTTATGATTCCGGACAAAATACGCTTTCTTTATCAAACAGCATTACCAATGACAGACAAACTCTGACATTGAATGCCTGGGGGGCGGTTATATCCGTAAATTAAGATGCTGAAAACCCAAGGCCAGTCGATTATTGAACTTTTAGTAGCTGTGACTTTAATGGCTATTCTCTTTCCCGCCCTTTTTTCCGGGATTATAGCCGGAAGAGACGGCCGAAGCATGCTCGCCCAAAGGTTAAATGCTTTTTCCCTGACTCGGGAAGCGGAAGAAGCAGTCAGAATGATAAGGGAGCGCAATTGGCATGAAATCGAAGTAAACGGCAGCTATCATCCGGCCGTCTCCGCTAACAGCTTTGTTTTAAACAGCGGTCCCGAAACAATCAACGGCTTTACCAGGGCACTTACCATTGAAGACGCTCTCAGGGATAGCGCAGGCGTATTATCTGCAAGCGGCACTAGCGATCCTTCGACGAAAAAAATAACGGTTGACGTCAGCTGGTCTTTGCCTCACTCGGGCAATATTTCCCAAACATGGTATTTAACAAGATTCCTTAATAACGGATCACATACGGAAACTTCGGTGGCTGATTTTGAGAAAGGCAGCCTGACGGGTACGGTTATTTCTGCTGATTTAGGAGGAGAAATTATGCTCGGTTCAGGCGGTATATCCAGCTGGTGTGATCCCAATCTTTCTATCGAAGCTGTCGATTTACCCAAAAACGGTGTCGCCAACGCCGTGTCCGCCATCGAAGGTCAGGTCGTGGCCGGTACCGGCAATAATGCTTCGGGGGTGTCTTTTGCCCGGGTTGATATCAGCAATCCGCCTCCACCCTCATCGCCTTCGGGCACGATTAACGGGACATTTGACGGCTATAAAACCAATGATGTCTTTGGTGAAGAAAATTATGCTTACATAGCTACAGACACCAACAGTAAAGAAATTGTCATTATGGATTTAAATAACCAGGTTAACGGAAAATTTGCCGAGGTCGGTTTTTTTGATGCTCCGGGGATTACAGACGGAGAAAGTGTTTTTACATCGGGCAATATCGGTTTTGCCACTGCCGGCAACACCCTGTATACGTTTAATTTAGACTTAAAAACAGGCTCCAGACTGAAATTAGGCTCTGTTGCTTTAGCCGGAAAAGGTGAACAGGTTATCGTTTTGGGTAATTATGCTTATGTGGCCGTGGAATCCGAGACAACCCAGATGCAAATTATTGAGGTTACAAACGGGGGCCAAACTTTAAACATCGTCGGTTGGGCAAATTTGAATGCTGACGACGGCAAAGACATTTTTGTCAATTCTTCAGCCACCCGGGCATATTTGGCTACGGAAGCATCATCTAACAAGTTTGAGTTGTTTGTTCTTGATATTGAAAATAAAAGCGGGCAAAGGCAGGTTGTGGCAGTTTATGAAGCCAACGGTATGAATCCGCAGGGTATTACCGTTGTTCCCGGAAACAGGGCTATCTTGGTCGGAACCGGAGGCGAAGAATATCAGGTTATTAATATTTCGAGTGAATCGGTTAATCCTCCTCTGTCCAGATGCGGCGGTTTAAATATTGATTCAGGTATCAACGGAGTCTTCTCCGTTCTGGAAACGGACGGGGATGCCTATTCTTATATCATCACCGGTGATTCAACTTCCGAACTTAAAATAATTGCCGGCGGACCCGGCGGTGAGTATTCCTCACAGGGAACTTTTGAATCTGCGCCGTTTGATGCCGGCCAAACCGTTGCTTTCAACCGCTTTGACTTTAATTTTGACCGGCCTACCCAAACCAGTCTCGCTCTCCAGGTAGCTTCTTCAGAAGCTGTCAATAATAACTGTTCGGAAGCGCAATATTCATACGTCGGACCAGACGGAGCGGCTGATACTTATTTTAGCGCGGCCGGTCCCATACCATTGATTATAAATCTACCATATGTTAATCCCGGCAGGTGTTTTCGCTACAAGGCCGAACTGACATCAGCGGATTCATCTTTCAGTCCGGTGTTATATGATGTTTCCGTCAATTATTCACCATGAAATTCAATAAAGGCTCAACCTTAATCGAAACAATTCTCTATGGTTTTCTGCTTTTTTCCTTTCTGATTATTGTCGCTCAGCTGATCGCCTCAGTTCTTGATCTGCAAAAAGAATCGGCTTCCACCTCTTTAAGCTCCCAGGACGCCATGTTTATTATTAAAAAACTGACCAATGAAATATATCAGGCCGATAATATCCAAGTTCCGGCTAATCCCGGAGATGTCGCATCCGATATTTCTCTCGAACAGGCAGGCCAGACACACGATTTTTTCCTTTCAGGATCCAATCTTTTCTATAATAATGGTATTGTCAGCGGAAAATTAAACGGCTATGGTACGGCTTTAAACAGTTTTACAGTCAGAAGAATCGGCAATATTACGGGAAAACCGGCTGTCAAAATAGAATTTGAATTGCAAAGTCTGATTTTGGAAGCGGGAGAGGCGAGAACTGCAAATTACGCTTTAACCGCATCTTTAAGATGAAAAAAAATAATTCGGGCGGATTCGCTCTGGTAATATTAATGTTTCTGATGGTTTTGGCTGTCACCGTTATCACGGCGGCCGTATCTTTAATGATTCTGGGTTCTGCCTCATCGACTTTATTAATTTCAGGTGACAGTGCCAAATCCATTGCCGATTCCTGTATTGAAAATGCCATTATCCGCCTTATCCGCAATCCTGCCTATTCGGGAGAATCACTGGATATCAATGAGGGAAACTGCCAAATCACCGTTACAGGATTAACCGACAAGACTGTTTCAGCCCAAGCCAACTACGGCAATAAGAAAAAAAGGGTGGAGGTAAATCTTAATTTGAATAATAATATAATCAGCCTAATCTCTTGGAAGGATGTTCCCTGATATGAAAAGCCTTCAAAATTTAGCCGTTGTTTTTTTGGACAGAGACAAACTCGTTTATTTTAACTCGGTAAACAACCAAATAGCCGTCTATAATTACCCGGACAAACTGGTTAGGTTTATGGAAATTGTCAACAGTAAAGAGCTGGAAATGCAATTGAAGCTTTTTATCAATTACCACAAACTGCCTCCGGCCAGGCTCATCTTTATTTTATCCCCCCAGATTACCTTTGAAAAAAATTTCAGCGAAGAGAAAGAGGATCTTCAGAAAAATATCATCGAAGATTTCCTTTATCATCTGCCTTTCGAAAATAATGTTCATAAGATTTACAAACTGGAAAAAGGGTTTTTGCTATCGGCCGCCAATATTGATTTTCTGCAGGTATTTATGGAAACTTTCAAAAATCGCGGTTTTACCGTTTTTACAGTCATTCCGTCTTCTGTAACCGGCATGAATCTTACGACTTTAGATGCACCGTCCGTCGGTTTTTTATTGGCCAAAACTGATTACCTCAAAGAGCAGACTATGATCGCCGGTTTGGCAGAGGAAGCACACAAACCGAAAGAACCGGAAAAAAAGGTCATGGGTTTAAACCGGGTTTACCTCCTTCTGGGTGTCTTTGTCCTGCTTTTTTCCTTTCTGCTTTTTATGCTCTACCGTCAGTCAGCCGGATAAAATTGCTAATTCATCTTGACAACAAGCTCAAATCCATAGTAGCCTGGAAATAGAAGGATTTGCCCCGATTAAATCGGGGCGAAGGGGGGTGATTAATTTTGAAAAAATTCTCTGCCCGCAACCGGGGTTTTACCTTAATCGAACTCCTGGTTGTTATCGGAATTCTGGCCACGCTTTTGGCTATCACCTTAATCGCCATTAATCCGGCCAGGCAATTCTCCCAGGCGAATGACACAAAAAGAGCCAGTGATGTTAATACTATTTTAAACGCCATCCATCAGTATGCAGCAGATAACAAGGGAGCTCTACCAGTTGGTATTACAGGCACTGCCCAAAATATCAGTGAAGCCGGTGCCAATATTTGCACGGATCTGATCACCCGCTATATTGCTGCTCTTCCACAAGATCCAGATCCATCTCTTGGAGGAAACAATATTACAGACTGTACGGTAGGATCAGCCTATAACACCGGATATCAGGTTGTGCAAACAGCAGATAATAGGGTAACAGTCTCGGCGCCTTTTACCGAAATACCAGCCGTTGATATTTCTGTAACCAGATAAGGAATTAATTTTTTAAGCAAACTGTTCACACCAGGTGTGTGCTAGCTAGACACACCTGGTGTGTCTTAGTATGTTATGAGAATTCTGATCCAGAGAGTCAGCCGGGCAAAAGTATCGGCAGAAGGAACTCTTTTAGGCGAAATTGCTAAAGGCCTTTTGGTTCTGGTGGGTGTTGCCAAAGATGATAATGAAAAAGACGCTGAAAATTTAGCTGTAAAGACGGTCAATCTTCGAATTATGTCGGATAAAGAAAATAAGATGAATCTGTCTGTTTTGGATGTTACCGGTGAAATATTAGCGGTCAGCCAGTTTACTCTCTATGCCGATACTTCTGCCGGCCGGCGGCCGTCATTTATCAATAGCGCGGAACCGGCCAAAGCGGAAAAATTATATGAGTATTTTATCGAATGTCTTAAAAAACAGGGAGTGAAAAAAGTGGCTAGTGGCCGTTTCGGAGCTTTTATGCAAATTGAACTGGTTAACGACGGTCCGGTAACTCTAATGATCTGTTCACCCCCCGGGTGCACTTGCTAGACACCTCCGGTTATTTAGTTTGGGGGGTAATAGCTGATTGCCCGGAGGGCAATTTCCAGGGTTTGGGTGGGTCCGTTGGTGTAGGTATCAATAACAAGATCATAAAACCGCCGGTTCCAGAAATTAGCCGTTTTATATAACCTTTGCCATTTTTTAAAATTCTCTTCTTCCCGCCTTTTAAGATGCTCTTTAGCCGCATCGATGGTAATATTTTCCCTGTTGACCAACCTGTCCACTCTGACGGAATCGACCGAACAGATGACGAATATTTTAAAAATTCCTGCGATGCCTTGGGCATTAAATCCTGACAACCATGATTCCATGATTAAATTTTTTTCCGTTTTAAGTTTTTCCTTAATATAATTATCCAGTTTTAAATGGTAATCATCCGCTGACAGATCAGTCCTCTCCAAAGGAATATCAGCATCTTTGGAATATTTGCGGTATATTTCCCCGCCGTTCCAAAGGGTCCAATTAAGTTTATGAGCAAGATGCCTGGAGAGAGTTGTGGCGCCGCTGGCTACCCTACCGGAGATGGTGATAATTCTGTGGGCAAGCTTGGCGGGTGTTTTTCCCATAGCTTATTTTAGGATGCCCCTTGAAGCCGTGATGCCAAATTGTCTGTCCAATCTGTCAGTTGAAGGGAACTTTTCTGCTGGTCTAGATAGAATCCGTCAATTTTAAGGGATTCCGTCAGCAGTTCGCCTTTGAGGGATTTGATGAAATCTTCCAAAATTTTTACCGCACCGCAAAAATAAGTATAAGAGGAATCTCCCAGTCCTATGACGGCAAATTTTTTGCCCGACATATCCTTGCCTTTTGCTTTCTCCATAAACGGCCGCCAGTCAGGATGAGGCTGTCCTTCAGCTCCTTCATCATCCCAACTCGGAGAAGAAAGAATCACTAAATCATATCCCGCAAATTCATCAGCCGAAGTATCCCTGACTTCTTTAAGTTCTGCCGTCAGACTGTGTTTGACCAGGGTTTCCTGGACTATCTGGGCGGCCAGTTGTGTCCCGCCGGAATTGGTAGCATAAACAATCAGAATTTTCATATTCTCCATACTACTATACCTGACTTTTTCTGACAAGCGCTTCTTCCCCTTGACAGGTGAACGATCGTTCACTATGATAATCTTGTAAGCTATGAATCTTGAGTCTGCTGTACAGAAAATCCGCCGCTTTTTCCGCAAAAACAAGCGTCTCCCCTCTTATCAGGAAATGTGCCGTCTTTTCGGTTTCTCTTCCAAGGGAGCCAGTTTTAAATTGGCGGCCAAACTCATCGAAGCCGGCATATTGGGGAAGGACTCTACCGGCAAACTTATGCCGAAACAGCTTTTTCCCTCCCTGCCTGTTTTAGGTATTATCCGCGCCGGCAGTCCGACAGCCGCCGAAGAGCAGCTTCTGTCTGCCGTTTCCTTTGATGACTATCTGATTGCCCGCCCCGAAAGATCATATCTTCTTAGGGTTTCAGGGGATTCGATGATTGAGGCCGGCATCCACGAAGGCGATATGGTGATTGTGGAAAAGGGCCGCCAACCTAAAGAGGGCGATATCGTGGTGGCGGCAATTGATGATGAATTCACTCTCAAGTATTTCCGCAAAAAAGATAATCTCGTTTTTCTCTCAGCAGGCAACAGCAAATACAAACCCCTGTATCCGAAAGAAAATCTCATCATTTTCGGCATTGTCATCTCGGTCATCCGGAAATATCACTGAAAAGAGTTACGTGTCATTTTGAGCGATTTTATGAACGAAAAAATCAACGAAAAAATCAGCGTGGTGACGGTTTTTGACCGGGAAAAAAGGACGGTCATGCCCCAAAAAATCAAATGGCAGGGCCGCATCTACATAATTGACAAGATCGGCTACCACCACAAAGTCAAACAGGGCAAAAAACTTCTCCATATTTTCTCAGTCTCCAACAATTCGCTGGCTTTCCGGCTTGAACTGGATACGGAAACTCTTTTTTGGAGACTTGATGAGGTCAGCGATGGACTTGCCTCTTAACCGCAACTTGCCCCTGGTCATGCATATTGACATGAACTCCTGTTTTGCCACCGCCGAACAGCAGGCCAATCCACTGCTGCGCGGCAAACCGGTAGCTGTAGCTGCCTACACCACCGGCAACGGCTGTGTCATCGCTCCCTCAATTGAAGCTAAAAGGTACGGGGTTAGGGTCGGCATGACGGTGCGGGAAGCCCGACTTCTTTGTCCTCAAATAATCGTGCGGCCGCCTGATCCTCCCAAATACAGGGATGTTCATTTGAAATTCAGCCGGATCTTCAAGGAATATTCACCCGACGTTTTTCCCAAATCTATTGACGAGGCAGTCCTGGATTTTAGCGGCTGCCAAATAAAAAATAAAAGCCTTGAGGATGTCGGCAGTGAAATAAAAAAACGGATTAAACGGGAAATCGGCGAGTGGATTAGCGTTTCAGTCGGCATCTCCACCAACCGCTTTCTGGCCAAACTGGCGGCTTCTTTAAAAAAGCCGGACGGGCTTCAGACGATCAACTGGCAAAACCTGGAGGAAGTTTATGACAGGGTAACTTTGATTGATCTTTGCGGCATCAATACGCGCTTTCAGGCCAGACTCAACGCCCGGGACATTTTTACTCCTTTGGATTTTTTGAAAGCTTCACGCGAACTTCTTATCAAAGAGGTTTTCCAGAGCATTGTCGGCCATTACTGGTATTTGAGATTGCGCGGCTGGGAGATTGATGCGATTGAGTTTGAGCGCAAAAGCTTCGGACAGTCCTATGCCTTGGGCAAATTCACCTCTGATAAAAGAGAGCTGGCCCGGTTGTTAATGAAACTGACGGAAAAAATGGGCCGAAGATTGCGCCGCCACGGTTATACAGCTTTGGGCATCCATGTTGCCGTTATCTATACCGACTACACCCATTGGCACCGGGGGGAAACTTTTGCGACCGAAATGTATACCACGGGAGAACTGTTCAAAAAGGTCATGCTGGTCTTTAACAACCAAACGCATCCTTCGAAAAAAGTGGCTAAACTGGCCGTCAGCTGTTTTAAACTCTTCGAGAAAAAATTTGTCCAGGAGGAGCTTTTCCGGACAGAAAAAAGCAAAAACAGGGACGTCACCGATGCCGCCGACAAAATCAATAACCGTTTCGGCGAATTTGTCATTACCCCTGCTTTAATGCTCGGCATGGATGATCTTGTTCTTGACCGCATCGCCTTCGGCGGGGTCAAGGAACTGGAAGATCTGTATGCTAGCCCAATAAATCTTTGACTAAGCGGTAGACATCCCGTCGATGACGAATTATAACAATATAGAAAGAATCAGCCAGCTTTTTATAAACAATTCGGTAATTTCCTACCCTTACCCTGTAGATGCCGGGGAAACCGGACAGTTTTTCTTCCCCTGACTGTTGACTTTGAGGCAAATTGCGGATTTTCTCTGCTATAGCTATCTGGTCAAATTTCGGTAGATTTCTGAGCTGTTTTTCCGTCCTAGGAGATAAAACAATCTTCATATCCCAAGTTCTTTGGCTACTTCTTCTAAGTCTTTTCCGCTTTTGAAGTCTGCCTTTTTAACAGCTTCGGCATCTGCATAATTTTCAATAAATGCAATCATTTTTTCAAAAAGATTTTTACCGATGAGATAGGCTTTGACATCATTCCGGCTTTCGACTGCTACCGGATAATCGGCTGCTTGTTCAATCACAGCGGATGGGTTTGCTTTAAGTTGAGAAATAGATGTTGAAATCATATACCAATAGTTTAACCTATATATAGGTCTTATGTCAAGACCTAAATAATGGTCTTGTAAAAACGCTTTGTTTACCACCGGCTCCTTAAATTCGGCATATTTTGGGGACTTATAATCCTCGAAATTTAACAATTTCGGGGAATCATACCTTTACAGTGAGTTTATACTATATTGACATTTTTAGTCATGTTTGATATAAAATAGTCATGTTACATCCAAGAACGTACACACCGGAACAAGTCGCAGAAATACTCCAGTTGAGCAAAAACACCATTTATGAGCTGATCGGCAGAGGAGAAATTATTGCCAAAAAAATCGGAAAGGTGTATCGAATTCCCGCAAGTTCAATTTCCTTTGTCTTCACCGGGATGGATGAGGATATATTAAAAGCCCAGAAGACGGATGAAGCTGGATTGGAAAAAGTGAATGAAACTATCAGAAATGTCCGTCAAAAGCTATGGCAAAAATCCGGGTCTTTTTAGACACTGATGTCATTATCTCCTCCCTGCTTTCAAAAACCGGCGCTTCCTTTAACGTCATCAAAATTCCCAAAATTGAAAAAATAATTACCAATACCGTTGCAGAAGAGGTAAAAGAAGTGGGAAAAAGACTTAATATTGAAGCTGGGAGCACCGTAAAAATCCTCAACAATCTCAGAACAATCGCTTTTGATATAACCAAAAAAGATTTAATCAAAAATTATGGGGATTATGTCATTGATGAAGAAGATTCACATGTGGTTGCCGGAGCTTACCTATCAAAGTCTAAATTCTTACTGTCCCATAACAGCCGGCATTACAAAGCAAACAAAATCGAAAATGATTTGGGGATTTTAATAATCAAACCGGGAAATTTCCTTCAGTATCTAAGAAGTATCAATGAGTTTTAATCCCCGCTTCCCCGATCTCATCACTTAAAAAAATTGACAGGAATCGATGGAATGAGAAGCGCCTCTGATGGCCACCGATCCCTGTCAGACGACAGGAAAGACGTTTAACTTACGGCAGTAGATCTCGGAAAGTTTTGAAGTCAACTTTAGTTTTGCTCACCCAGGTTTTCGCACCTGAGTTTACAAACCCCGGATCATTGAAACCTCCCGAGAGGCCAATGATGACCGACCCTGGCCTTAAGGCCAAAATCTGCTGCACGCATTGAGGACCTTTCATTTTTCCTGGACCCAAATCGTTGTCAACAATATAGGCACGGCCATGTAAAGCAGGATTAGCCTGTAACGCTGAGATTAAAGACTCGCAATCGTTAAAGACCATTGTAGGTCCTATGATTTCTGCTCCAATTCTTATCCACGTCGGATCATCATCGACATGGATAATCGGATCACTCTGATATTGGCTCACTTTTTCCTCCTCTCCGGCTTTCGCCTGAGCCTCCTCATCAGTTTTAGCATTTTCGGCCTCGGCAGTATCGGCATCTTCGAGGGCGTAAACCCGAATTTCTCCGGTTGCCCGGTTGATGGTTGTTATCTGGCCGTCCCAGTAGAAGGTTCTCGGACCCTCTACCATATCCTGAATTATTCCGGGGCCGACCTCAACCAACCTCTCGATTAGGAATCCGATCACGGTTCCCTGGGTCAGGGAGTAAACGGAGATGCCGCCGCTGACTGCGGTTGCACTGGGCACGAAGTAGTAGTTTCCGGCCTCAAGAATCCCTGCTTGGACAGCCACCATTCCGAAACTTCCCAGCTCGAAGGTCTCCTGTTCATATTCTGCTTTTACAGAAGCAGGGGGTACTTGGGTTGAGCCTGGCGAAGCGCACGAAGTCAGAGTGACCAACACAATCAATAGGATGTAAAGCTTACTGGTGTTCATTTTTTTCCTCCGTTGGAAACTTAGATTTTCAAGTCAGGGCGCATCCTGGCTTGATTGGTTCCTTCCTGTCAAAGAGCTGAACTTCGTCCTTTTTTTTCGGGTCCACCCCGTAAAGAAAGAAATTCAGCCCATAGAGTATAGGAAGAGGTTATATTTTGCTTGTCATAATTTGTCAGGAAAATTTGACTTCCTTACAAAAAAGGGTATAATCCGCCAAAATCCTTACATTTTTACGTTTGGGTTGTTATGACCGTCTAAAATGAATAGAACCGCTCAAAAGAAACAGACTAACATTGGATCGGAGAATGCCAGGCAGTGGTGGAGTATTTTTTCGACTGCCGGCTATAAAGATCCAAATAAGTGTTTAACTGATTTAACGGTTAAAACAATCGAGGCGAATGCTAAGAAGTGGCTGAATATTATCCGTTATACTGAATCGGGAACAATTATCCAACTACAGGACGACTGCGAATACAGTGTGACAGAGGTAATTAACAATAAGCACCTCTTAAGAAAATACTTTGGTCCATATTACCGAAAATACCTCTTAAAATACATCCCCATCGACCAAAAGGATCTCCTCAAAACGATCAATGAATCATTAGTTGAACTTTATCTTTCAAGAAAGATTGGTCACAAAAAATCATTAAATAGCTTATCAAATATTGAGTTATTGAACTTGATTGCCGGAAGCGGTTATGAAGTCGGTTTATTCTTAGCCCATATTGTTCCGGTCTTGAATTATAAAAATTATCAGCCTTTAATCGATTTGGAACTGCTTGTCCAGACCAGTAAAAATCTGTCTGTCATCGTTTTTTCAGAACTGGATATTACCGATGATAAATATAAAGTTTTAGCCGATAAGTGTTCATTCCTCTTTGATCACATCATTAAATACCCTTTGTACGATGAACCGGATGTGCTGCAATTTATCAATTTCTACTGTGACCTCTGGAATGTTACTTTGCCGGAAAAAACAGCCAAAGAAATTTATCGGATATGCGGCGGATACCACTGGCTTGTCCATCAGGCCATCAGAAACCTGAGGGATGATTTCCAACTATCAGTATATGAAGCCTGCACGGATATTTTGCTTTTGAACAAACTGGAAGTAATTTGGGGCAAATTTACAGCTGAAGAAAAAAATATCATCAGAAAGATATATCTGGGCAATATTGAACAGACCGATTCTCTGACTCATGAATATGAATATTTAAAAAGTATTAGGGTCATTATAGAAAAATCGGATCGTATTGAACTCGGACTGCCCCTTCTTTCAAAGATCATTGAAAAGGAAATGAAGCTGGATATTATTCACGTCAAGCATGACCAAATCATGCTCGGAAAAAATAATCTGACTAACACACTGACCAATAAAGAAAAATTACTGATGCTTCTTCTCCTTAATTCCAAAAAGAAAATCATATCCCGTGAAGTGATCGCCCAAACTATTTGGGGTGACTGTTGGGAGGAAAAATATTCCGATTGGGCGATAGATGTTCTTGCCCACCGGGTGAGGAAAAAACTAAATGCTGTCGGAATCGATGAAAACTTATTGAAAACCGTAAAAAAGAAAGGCTTTGTTTTCGGCTAAATCTATGGCAGTTGCGCTTGAACAATTAAATTTGAAAACCGGAATTTCCCAAGAACTTGAGATTCGGGACGGATTCGATCTTACCCTGACTCAACTGGTTGATTCATTTTTCCCTGACGGTTCACCTGTCCAAAAGGATGAAATGAATAAATTACTTCACTTATGCAATGAACTGCTTTCCAGCGCAGACGTGACTTATTATTTGTCTGCTTCAAATATTCTTCCCTTTATTAGAAAGCAATCCGTTTCATCAGGTGAAAATGCAAACAGGATCAATTTATTTGCTGCTGATCCTCAAAGTCAGGCATTTAATCTGCAAATGAAATTATTACAGGGATCCCCTTTAACCTTCTATATAGGATATAAAAACGGGCATAACCATTTTAATAATCTTACACATACAAAAGAAGCAATCCAGGAAAGCCTGGAGAAGCGTTTTGCCGCCAGCCAGCTTGAGCCGGAAAAATACGGATTAAATCCTGCCGCGGTTTTATATAGATTAGCCGGAGATGAAAACTTGTTAAGTGTGAAACCGCTTAGCATGAGCTCCGAATCGAAAAAGATTTCGCCAATTTTAATTTTGGAGAAAACCGCATCTATAACTGATTCAGATCGTATTGAATTAAGGATTGCAGTTGAAACGGATACAGAAACTGGAGCAGTTCAGGAATATTCAAAATTAAGAACTCTATTCACCATTAAATTAAAAGACCTTGTCGGCGAAGCTACGGAGGATTTAATGTTTTCAGATTATTATCATTCCTGTCATAATCCTGCCTTAAGTCCGCGGGCTAGAGTAAACTGGATTTTTGGCGAAGCAGAATCATATGGTCATATATCCGAGGATACCATCAAAATATTAAATTCACCGATTTCCATTTATAGCGTATCAGGGAGGATGCTAGAACGTCATATTCCATATACAACCGATTTTATAAAAAGAGAAGAAATGTTCAGATATTATAGGCCAATTTACTATTTAAAACTTTTGAACTTATCCGCAGAACTGGCAAACTTAGCAGTTGAAAAAGAAGGAAAATTACCTGAAGAGGCAACGTATGAAATTCCAGAGGAACCTGAACTGTCTGTATTATCAGAAGAAACTCGAGGAGATATTGAATACCAATTTCATATTTTGGACAAGGCGTACGGAAACGAAAAATACATTAACACATCTGTATTTAATATATATTCACCGATTGAATTTCTTTTATACGAAAGTTTATGGAGAGATCAAAATACCTGGAAAGATTTAGGTAATTTTATACTTCAATTAACCAAAGCAGTTGAGAAAAACCCGCACAATTTATGGAAATTCATGGTGGCAATAGGTTTAAAGGATGTCTTTCCTGCCTTAAAAGGCATTCAGGATTATCAAAATTTTGAAAATTTACTGTTGTCTTTTTATAGGCAGTCATCAGACGGAAAGGAAGCATTCTGCCGGGCAGTTGATGCTTCTTTACCTGAAGAGAGTAGATATAAAAGGCAATCATCTGAATCTGATATTGGGTATTGGACAAGGCTGATTGATTTGTTACCCGATATTTCCGCAAGCCGGGATTTCCGGCCGGCAAAAGAGAGTAGTCAATCAGATATTTATTATATGAAACTATGCAAAGGGCTGGCTGCCTTTGCCGTCCTTAATCGAGAAGAAGCATCAGCTGCCTTTTTAGTGAAAGCCGGAGCAAAATCATCTTATGCTCATGACAGAGTAAATAAGCATTTTATAAAGAGATTCGATGAGCGTGCTGCTAAAATTGCTCTTTACGAGTTGTACGTTGATACTGCTAATCAGAAAATGGCCGGCTATACCTTATACACTCTCAGGGAACCCGACCCGGCCACTGCCTTATATATCAGGCATTTTCAATTAGCAAGGATTTTCTGTGGTATTCCTTCTGCTTCCTCTATCGGCTCAATAAATATTCTTTCAAGCGATAGTTTAGTCCAAGGATTAAATCCTCCCCCGGATGAAATTATTATCGGTATGCCGGAAATGGAAGAAGAATTATTCAATTTTCTTTGGTATCAGCTGGGTGACAGAAATTTGCCTGATGCTTTAGTACAAAAATATATATCGGGTGAAAAATCTGTCGGCGGTTATGATGCTGAAACTGCCGATATATACACTCAACAAATGGATGCTTTATTGAAGGAAGTCGGTTCGATTGAACAGGAAATCTTATTGGAATGGCTAGGAACCGAACTTAACGGTAAAAAAGTATTAGATGACGGTTGCGGATCTGGTAATGAAGTGCATCTTCTGAATAATAATGGAGCTGATGTATATGGGATAGATGGATCTTCGAAAATGATTAGCCAGACAATAGAAAAATATCCGGAATTAGCTGATCGTTTCCGGGAAAACGATGTGTCTATATTGCCATTTGATGACGAAACCTTTGACATAATAATCAGTAAATATGTCATTAATGAAAATGAAAATATCGATACCATCTTTCGGGAAATTATTAGATGTTTGAAGCCTGATGGAACTTTGATATTTTTTGCTCATCATCCAATGAGCCAAATGGCTTTCAGCGATAACCCTCATGACTATTTTGGCAGGCGTAAAGTAAATACTAAGCTAGGTGAAAAATTGACAATACCTGAACCTCAGCACACATTGGGGGAATATTTATCACAGTACTTCACAGATAGTTTTATCCTTGCCCGGTTTCAAGAAGGTCAAGACCCGTCATTGCGAATGCATCCGGATAAAAATTACCCCGAGATGCTGGTCATTAAAGCCATTAAAAAGAAAAATTAGAGTTAATTCTTCTTCAATTCCTCTTCGACAGAGCGTTTGAGGTCGTCAAAGTTGACCGGATTCAGTTTTTTGCCGTTCAGGAAAAAGGTCGGGGTGGCATTGACGCTGAAACGCTTACCGTCGGCCAGGTCCTTGGAAACTTTTTCCTGATACTTTTTATTTTTGTAAGCCTCCTCGTATTTGGCTTTGTCCAGGCCCAGTTTTTCGCCGGCTGAAAGAAGCATTTCCTCGGAAAGTCCGGCCTGGTTTTCGAAAATATAGTCATGCATTTCCCAAAACTTGCCCTGTTCGGCGGCCGCTTCGGCTGCCAGGGCGGCAGGGACGGCCATTTTGTGCTGATCAAGAGGGAAATGCCGGTAACTTAAGGATAATTTATCCTTATTGGCATTAACTAAAGATTTTACCTGGGGATAAAAAGCACCGCAGGCCGGACACTGGAAATCTGAAAACTCGACCAGATAATCTGAGGCTTCTGAATTTCCTTTAATTTGGCTGCCGGCAGGGATTAACTCGCTTTTTTCCAAAAGCTTTTCCGGTTTGGACATGAAAAAGACGCCGCCGATAATTATGGCAACTGTCGCAAGAATAATTCCGATAAAAAATTTGCTTTCCCCTGTTAAGTTCATTTTTTAGCCTCCTTGTACATTAATAATGAAATTGTAAAGATTACCAGCATATTGACGGCTGAAACAGCACACCAGGTACAGATAGCTTTTATCACAAAGAGTTCCGTATAAGTAAACCAACTGACAAAAACCACGCCAAAGGCCGACATGCCCAAAATCAGCGGAATTAAATTTCGTTTAGATGACGTTGTTCTTAAAAAAGCCAGAACAGACAGAAAAGCATAACCGGCCAAACCCACTGCCGGAACCGGAATACCCAATGGGTAACTCATGGGGCTTTTGCGGACAATCTCGCAGCCGGAATTCAGACAGACAATCGAGGTTTGCCGCAAAAAACTTTGCGTGACATAAGCGGCGATAACTAACCCTATCAGGGAGAATACAAAGACAATCCGGTTATAAACTACTGTTTTTGCTGTACGTGCCATATTTATTTATAGATTGAGATATTATATATTTAGGAGTACTGCAATTCAAATATGTGTTTTACCATTCCCGTTAAAGTATTGAAAGTAGCCGGCAAAAAGGCCGTCATCGAAGGGGGAAAGACGGTTGTCCTGACCGGTGATATATCCGTAAAAAAAGGGGAATATCTTCAAGTGATTGGTGACGCGGCGGTCGCCAGGCTAAACAGGCAGGAAGGCTTGAAAGTCCGCTTATTAATAAAATCTCTTTCATAAAATATGAACAAAGGCATAAAATTGGCTATTCTGACTGCATTTATCTCCGGTGTTTCCATTTTCTACAACAAACAGCTTTTGATAAAGGGTATTGATCCGTTAATTCTCAACATTGTTAAAAACGCAGGGACAGCAATGATTTTATCGCTCTTTATTTTTAAAGGCGGCGGTCTGGCGCGGACTTTGGCGGATTTTAAAAAATCCTGGAAAGAACTATTGGTTTTGGCAGTCATTGGAGGCAGCCTGCCGTTTATTCTTTACTTTAGCGGTTTACAGTCTGCCTCTGCCGTCAATGCTAATTTAATCCATAAATCGCTGTTTATTTGGGTGACCCTCATGGCCATGCCCATTCTGAAAGAAAAAGTCGGATTTTACCAGGTTGCCGGATTTGTCCTGATCGCTCTTTCCAATTTCATTTTGGGTTTTGCCGGATTCGATTTTAACCGCGGCGAAGCACTGATTCTTCTGGCTACCCTTTTTTGGTCAGGCGAGTATATCATCGCCAAAAAAGTATTGAAAAAAACCGGCAGCCTGACTGTTGCCTGGAGCCGGATGTTTATGGGCACTCTTCTTCTGATTGGGATAGCCGCCTGGCAAACAAAATTAGCACTGCTTTTTTCCCTGGATCCGGCGGTCTTAATAGCGCTTTTTCCCTCGATTATTCTGCTGTCACTCTATGTCTTTTCTCTTTTTTCAGCGCTAAAATACGCTCCGGCAATACAGGTAACGGCCATCCTTATTTTGGCTACACCGGTAACCAATTTACTTCAAACGGTTTGGTCGGGATCAATTATCCCTACGGTCCAAATATACAATCTGCTGTTTTCACTCTCCGGTATTTTTTTGGTCTATGTTTTCCGCCACCAACCGAGTCTTAACCGCTGACGGGGTCTTTCTTTGCAGCCGTTATGCTTATCCGCCGAACTCCCTTTCTTTGTGCGGGCCTGATAGACATGAAGAGCTGTCATATTACTCTGCCACTGCCCTCATTGACAAAGGTACAGGGGAAATTCTGCAGAATTTTTCCACCCTTTATCCTTATCTTTGCCTGATTGCCTATCAAAACAATATCCGCAATCCGCTTGACCGGCAGGTTATTGAAGCCTACTGGCTGGGTAATGCCTTATTGGAAAAAGTCAAAACCCGCAATTTCGCTGATCTTTTAAAAGATAAGCTTATGCTGAAAAAAATGAAACCTCGGCAGCTGAAACGTATTTTTAATTTTTTTCCGCAAATTCCCCTACCCCACCATTCCTTCCACGTCTTAGCTGTCTGGCGCAGGACCGGCCATCTTGATATTCCCCACACTCTGGAAACAATGGATGCCTGTCTAATTAATTGGGGGAAAATACTGGGTTTTGACGGAAATCAATCGATTAAAATCGAATCCCAAAAACTGGAATTTTGTAAGGGAAAGATGTGCTTCAAGAAAAAAATAATCAGATCCGTAATCTTCCAGGGCAAAGATGACATTCTCAGGAATAATCTAAAAAAGGGAGATTATATTTCCTGCCACTGGGGATATTTTTGCCAAAAACTTTCACTCAGGCAATTGAATGATCTGAAATATTATACCCGCTATTCCTTGAATGTGATAAACACATGATTATCTTCTGTCTGGGAAATGAGGCCGATAAAAAAGACTCTCTTCCGTCTGAAATCATGCCTCTTTTAAAGAAAAAACTACCTGATTTAAATTTTCAAAAATACGATCCGGCGGAAGAACTTAATTCCCCAAAAGGCAAATTGATTTTTATCGATACGGTTCTCGGGATTAAAAAAATCACGGTTTTTAACTCTCTGTCTGCTTTTGCCGCCTCTCCCTTAATATCTGTTCATGATTATGACCTTTATCTGGATTTATCTTTGAGGAAAAAATTAAAACAGCTGGACGATTTTCTCATCATCGGAGTGCCGGTCCGTACATCTAAAAAAAAAGCGGTGGCCTATATATGTAAAATTCTGGAAAATCAGCTGTAGCGGGTTTTGAGAAAGTGCGAAGCGCAGCTCATGCAGGGGTCGTAAGCGCGGACAATTGATTCAATTTCTTTTTCCAAATCTTCTTTTTCTTTAAATTTCGTTAAATTGTTTTCCAGGTAAAGCCTGATTGATTCTTCTATGCCTATCTGATTTTGGCCGGTTGGTACGACAATTTCACCCTTTATAACCTTTCCCCCACCATCAACTGACAAACGGTAATAAAGAATACCCCGCGGTGCTTCGATGACGCCCGCGCCTGTCCCGGCCTTTCTGTTTATGGGTAGCGGTTTCTCCTCTTTGATAACAAAATTTTTAATAATATCAGCCGCCGAATCAAGACAATGAAGAATCTCTATGGCTTGGGCCAAATTATTATGGTAGATATTATTTGAGGGAAAGAGGTCCAAAATTGAATTCAGGCTTTGGCGGGTTTTGGGGTGGAGCTTGTCTTTGCCTAAATTCAGCCGGGCCAAAGCACCTGTCATATAGGTTTTTCCTTTAAACCTGAAGCCGGAAGCGTGGGAATAAGGAATGGAAACATATTCCAGATTATCCCCGTATTTTCCAGCCCTTTCCCGGCCCTTTGAGTGGTAAATCTCTCCGTCTAAAAATGAATATTCGCTATCCAAAAGCGCGGCAAATTGAAGATCGGGCCTAATTAAAGTTTTATCTTTTTCTTTAAAAAGTTTGATCAGATCAATGACCGTGTTTCTCAAACCCGACAGCTCATCGCTGCATTTTTTCAATTCTTCCCCGTTTGGTAACCTGGTGAAACCGCCAACCACCGCATAAGGCGCGTGTACACTTCTGCCGCCAACGGCAATGCTCAGATGATTGCCGACCGCCTTTACCTGGAAAGCATCGTGCAGAAATTTATGCTCCAGGCTGTCATCTTCCTTAAATTCCAAAATCGAATCATGGCCGAAAAAATCCGGCATGACAAAAATATATAAATGCAAAGCGTGGTCTCTTATTAAAAGCCCGAAATTGAGAAGCCGCCGCAGTTTCACAGTTTGCTCGGAAACATGAATATCTAAAATTTTTTCGCAGGCTTTGATTGCACACAGCAAATGGGCATTGGAGCAGGTACCGCAGATCCGGCAGGTCAGCTGGGGAAGCGCTACTATGTCCTTCCCTTTGATGGCCCGGGTATAAAAACGTTTAAATTCGCTAATTGAAAATTTTACGTCCTCGACTTTGCCATGGCGGATTTTGATATCACAACTGGCTTTGCCTTCAATCTTTGAGATATCGGAGAGTGACAAATCAAGATTATGCATCTATTTTAAATTCCTTTAAATATTTATCCAGAATATTCAGAAAAATTTTCTCATTCATGGGACAGCCGGGCACCTGGTCATCGATTGGGACAACTTCCGATAATTTCAGCACTTTTTCCGAATACTTAAAGCGGGTCAATATAGCCTCAATCTCGGCTTTAGTTTCCGCATTAAAAAGGTTTCTCTGAGCTGAGGGCATGCCGATACAGGCGCATGATCCGATGGCTACCAGTTTTTTGGCTCTGTTTCTGATCAATTTCAATTTATCCGACTGGTCACGGGAGGTTACCGCCCCTTCGACAAAGGCGACATCCAGTGAAGTCATATCTTCTTTTTTCTGTAAAACCAGCATGGCTCTAATATCGAGGAGCTTGCGCCATTGGGCAAAATGCTCATTTAAAAGTTCAGTAAAAATAATGGTCGAATCTTCACAGCAGGAAAAGGAAAACCAGCCTATCCTTAATTTCTTCATAAGAAGAAGATAGCAGATGGATTGGATGTTTACAAATTATGCTGTTTTGACTTATGCTAATTTATGAACCGTCTATATTCCGGGGGGATTGTTTATGAAATTAGCTATCCGTGCCAAAAGTTTTCTTTTATCCTTAATTCTGGTTATTCTGTTAGGCATAATTTCCCTGATAATATATCTTTCGGCCGGTGCCGACACGACTATCTTGTTGGTCGGGGGTGTGGGAAGCCTTTTTATTCTGATTTCAACTTATTTGATATCCTACTTTTACACCCAAGGGGCCAAAAAAATGGCTGCCATCCTGGAAAAACTGGAAAAAGACCAGTTTAATTCCGGCATCGGTGTGGCTGACCATGATTTGGAACATCTGACAAATACTTTTTCCCTGATCACGGAACAAATCCAGCAGAGGGAAGGAAATTTCAATAAACAGGAGAAAAAAATGGAAACTCTTCTGCAGGCTTTATCCGAGGCGGTTATCGCCTTGGACCAGGGCGGTAAAGTGCTTATTTTCAATAAGACCTCCGAAAAATTTACCGGTTTTACCGCCCAAATGGTAGTCGGCAAACATATCGACGAAATCCTCCATATTTACGGCGGGGATGAAAAAATTATTATATCCAACTATCTCGCCAAACCCGATGAACTGGCTACCATTCACCGCGAAAGAGGCCTCCAGATAAGATCACAGGACGGTAAAATTTTTCATATCGCCGTCTCGGTAACGTCCGTTGTCTTCACCGATGAAGAAAATCACGGTTTTATTTTAACTTTCTACGATGAAACCAACCAAAAAGCTCTCGAAGAAATGAAATTGGATTTCGTCTCCATGGCTGCCCATGAGTTGAGAACTCCGCTGACGGTTATTAGAGGATACGCGGAATTGTTAAATTCCGAGCTTGGTGATAAATTATCCCCGGAGCATCAGGAGCACCTCCATCGCCTGGAATTTAATGCCGCCAATTTAGGAACTTTAATTGATAATCTCCTTAACGTCTCCAGAATTGAGCGGGGTTCTTATAAAATTGAACCTCAATCTTTAGATTTGGTTTCATTGGTTAAAAATGCGGTTACTGATTTGCTTGATCAGGCAAACAGTAAAGGGCAAAATTTATCTTTTGTCGAATCTGCTGAAAAAATACCTATGGTTATGGCTGATTCATCACGCATTAACCAGGTTATTTCCAATCTGATAACCAATGCCATAACCTATACTCCGGTCGGAGAATCAATAAAAGTGTCAGTAACCCCCCAAGGTTCTTTAGTCTCAGTTTCTGTACAGGATACCGGCATCGGTATCCCCAAGGAAGCTTTATCGAAGCTCTTTACCAAGTTCTTCCGTGTTTCCAGCGTTCTGGAACAGGGATCAAAAGGAACCGGTTTAGGTCTGTTTATATCCAAATCCATCATTGCCATGCACGGCGGAGAAATCAACGTTGAAAGCGAGGTAGGCAAAGGATCAACATTCAGTTTTACCCTGCCTGTAGCCACGAGTGCCCAGACGGCGCAAAGCGCGGCTCAATTTGGAGGATTAACTAAAACAGGAAAAGGGATTATGATTAATCCGGAGAGATTATCCCAGAGGATGGCCGGCAGGTTCAGTTCAAATTAAGATTAATATGAAAACAATACTTTTAGTTGAAGACGATTTCCATATCCAGGAAATCTACCGCACCACTTTTATTAAAACCGGCAATTATACTGTGGAAACCGCTTCAGACGGGCAGGAAGCCCTGGTTAAACTGGGCAGCCATATTTATGATCTTATTCTTCTGGATATTATGCTGCCCAAAGTTACCGGCATTGATGTTTTAAGGGCGATGAGAGCTCCGACTTCGCCTACCAAAGATACACCGATTATTCTGATAACCAATTTAGGCCAGGAAGATATTATCAAAGAAGCCTTTAAAATAGGCGCGGACGGCTATCTCATTAAAGCCCAATTCACGCCTCTGGATATAGTCAGGGAAGTGGATGCTTTTTTTCAGCAAATGAAAGAAATGCAAAACCAACCTGCAGTACCGTCGGCAGAAACAGCAGTTCCAGCCCCGGCCTCTATCCCGGTTGCTGCAGCAACACCTTCAGTTCCCGTAGTTCAACCACCCTATCAGCAGCCTGTTTCTCAATCATCTTCTTCTCAACCGGCAACAACACCTGCGGCCGAAAATCCCCAATAACCGTACTTTGTCAACTGGCAGGAAATATTTTAGCTGGACTGATCAGGAGAAAACAGCATTAAAAGTGTAATCAATAAAAAGGCTGTCAAAGCCATAAAAGGTATCGAGATAAAACCGAATTCCAAAATAAAAGTCTTGGCACAGTCAACTGAATAACCGACAGTCGAGCAGGGTACCAACGGATTACCGCCCCATTGAAGGTAATAATGGTATGCAGCAATTACCGCTCCCAAGATTGACAAACCCGTCAGATGCCATTTGATGAAAAATTCCCGTCTCAGAATAGAGACTGACAACAGCAATACTTGAGGGTACATTAATATTCTCTGATACCAGCACAATTTGCAGGGTTCATATCCTGCAATTTCCGAATAATACAAACTGCCTAATGTTGCCGTCAGGGACACTATCAAAGCCAGATGGAAGGAATATTTCAATAAAATTTTATTTACCCCTTTCAGGACTTTTTGCCAGTGCCTTGACTGTTTAATTGCCAGATAAATTGCAGCCAGAAAAACCCCAGCTGCCAATCCCATAACAGTCAGAACTGCTAAAATAGCGGTTACTGTCTCAGGGTTCATGGACTATAGTATAGAGAAAAAAACTTTTGAAGGCAATTTCATGTGCCGGTTGCCAAAATACAAATAAATTTAATAAACTGAAGATAAAGTATTAATAGAAAGGAGGTGATTAATCTGAAGAAATATTCTTTATCATCCCGGCAGTATTTTCTACTTGCCGTTGCCGATCTTTTTATCATCTTTTTCGGTCAAATTCTCTATCCGAACCAAATTGTAGTCGGCAACGATAGTACCAGGTTTTATTTCGGACTTTTAATAGCAGCAGCTTTATTCCTTATGTTCCAATATCTTAGCCTGCTAATCACAAAGACAACTCAAGTCAGAAAGTACAAGTCAGAAGCGCTTAACTTATTATTGATGGCGGGGGTAAACACGGCGGGTGTCTGGCTGACGGGCAGATTTTCTTCAATGACGGGTTTTGGCATATCTTCTTATTTGATAGCAGTCATTTTGGGAATTTTTCTGACCACAGCAGTCTATCTGGTTAAACGATCAAACTAATCCTAAGATGTGAAGGATTACTGCAACAATCAATAATAAAAGGAGAACGCTCCCCATTCCGCTAAAAACTAGAATTCCCAACAGGGATAATATCCATAACAACAATAGGAGTATCACTCCGCCTTTAACCGGTTGGGGCAAAATACTGACCACCCAGATTAAAACGGAAAAAACTATTAAATCCCAAAGACCTATCGGGCGTCCGTTAAGATAAAAAAAAGGAGATGTTAAGAATGAGGTCGTGGGTATGGAAATAAAACCAACCAGCCAAAGAAGAATAATAACAGTCAGCAGAATAAGTAGCATCGGTAATTATTGTACTATTTTCTGTTCCCAATTTCAGATGTTATTATTGAATCTATGACTTTCCTTGATTCCGTCGTTTTGGCAGTTGTGGAAGGTGTAACAGAATTTCTGCCGGTTTCTTCAACTGCCCATATGATTTTAACTGCTTATATTCTGGGTATCAGCCAATCCTTTTTTGTCAAAAGTTTTGAAATTATTATTCAGCTGGGAGCAATTTTAGCTGTGGTTGCGGTATATCTCAGAAAATTTACGGACAGGAAAATACTTATGCTGTCACTCATCGGTTTTTTACCCAGCGCTGTTACCGGCCTGCTACTTTATCCTTATATCAGAAGCTTCTTTGACAATCGACCGCTTTTAATCGTTATGCTGTTTGCCGGTGGTCTGGTGATGATAATGATTGAGATGATGGATAGAAATCTGAAAAAGCCTCTTAATAATTTATCGGCGATAACCTTAAAAAAGGCGGCGGCTATCGGTTTGTTTCAAACAATCTCTATGGTGCCGGGAGTTTCCCGGGCGGCAGCCACCATAATCGGCGGACGGTTTTTAGGACTGGACAGGAAAACAGCAGCCGAATTTTCATTTATATTGGCAGTGCCGACGATGGCAGCAGCTTCAGGACTGGATATTATGAAAAACGGCCGGACTTTTACGGCAAATGAATTTTTATTATTGCTGACCGGATTTTCAGTTTCTTTCCTGGTAGCTTTGGCAGTCATCCGTTTTTTCCTCTATTTTCTGCACCGGCATTCTTTTATGGTTTTCGGGTTCTATAGGATAATTTTAGCCGCCTACTTTTTTCTGCTGTTTTTAAGATAAATCCCGGCTTTGTATCAGAAGGACTAAACCCTGATGGACGGCAACTTCCGCGGTTTTTCCTACTATTTCGTTGCTTATCCCTAAAGACGCTCTTCTATTTAGCTTTTTTCTCAAAAGATTATAGCGGCAGCCGGAAACGCTCACTACTGCAGTTGATGAAAAGGGAAGCACGGAGAGATATTTAAACTTATATTTTCGCTTAATAGAAGTTCTTTCTTTAATCAGCCTAAGAGAGTTGTTTCTGTCGGCAATCTCTGCCTTGATTCCATGCTTTAACAATTTTTCCAGAAGAAAGACAGAACCGATCGATTGATCTAAGCGGTCGCCGATTGCCCCGTATATTAAAACATCTTGGGGATTGATTTTTAGAACAAAGTCCAGGGCAAGTTCCAAATCTGTGGCATCTTTCTCCCGCGGATATTCCAGGAGATTTTTAACTTTTAATTTTATTTCTTTTAATTCGGTAGAGGTTACTGAATCAAAGTCCCCTATACCGTAATTAGGCATCAGCCCGTGTTTTATTAACCAAAGTGTAGCTCTGTCAACACCAATAACGATATCATTCTTTTTTAGGGTCTTAAGGTATTCCGCATACAGTTGCCCTGCAGCAAAAATTACCACCCGCTGCCTCTTTTCCATATCTCATATCTTAGTGTCTGTTATCAGAAAAATCTATCCCGGCAGGAATCAACCCATCTGGGGGAGAGAGAAAACGGAAATTAGACTTCCTGTATAATATTTCCTAAATTATAAGATGACTAAACTTTATATTTTTGTTTTACTTTGTCTGTTAACTCTAGGTTTACTGATTCTTAATATACAAAGTTTAAAACGTCAAACTCTCCCTCCCATTCCCACCCGGATTTCTACTGTTCCGTCTGTTATCGAATATACGGTTATAACTGAAACTCCTGTTCCTTCGGCAACTCCCCGCCCGAGCGCAACCGTGACTCCGACTCCTAACAGAATTTCCGCCGGAGATTTGGAAGCCTTTTTCAGCAAATATGCCGAAAAGGAAAGTGTCGACCGGGATTTATTGAAAAAAATTGCCGTTTGCGAATCAGGCTTTAACCCGGCAGCCAGAAACGGAATTTACGGCGGCTTGTTCCAATTTTCGGAAAATTCCTGGCAATCTTTAAGAAGAATAATGAACCTTGATACGAATCCGGCATTGCGTTTCAATGCCGAGGAAGCCATAAAGACCGCGGCGTACAAACTGGCTTTAAATGGCCGTGCTGCCTGGCCAAACTGTTCCCAATAACAGTAAAGTGTTACTCCTTTTAGCTCGTCTTTTCCATCTGTGTTTATCTTTCGTAATGCCGACCATTGACAACTCGTACGTATTATCGTACGCCTAGTTTAGGATGAGTATAATTTTCAACATGAAAACCTATACCGCTTTCTCCCCGAGAATCCCATGATCGGAAAACCGCTTAAAGGAGAACTTGAAGGATTAAGATCTCTGCGTTCATGGCCTTACAGAAATGTTTATGAGATCAAAGGCAAAAAAATTATTATTATTTCCGTTGCCCACCGTCCGTCAGTCTATTAACTCGCATTCCCCTCAGAGCTATCTTCAAAATGAGGTTGCTTTCGGGGTAATCGTGGCGGGATAATATAAATAGATGCTGAATCCGACCAATGCAAATTTCTATATTTTTTTAGGCTGGTGTTTGATTTTGCTTTTGGTAAATTATCTGAGTTTTATTTTTTTACCCGATATCAAAACTTCCGGACGAAATCTGATTCTGTTATCCACTATAAGTATATTCGTAAGATTTCTGATAATAGCCGTATTTCCGTTTGCCGTCGGCTATGATGTGAAAGCTTTTCTATGGGCGGCAGAAAAAATTAAAAACGGACAGGACATCTATTGGAGTCTCAATGTAAGGGAATATTATGCTTTCTTGCCGACATTCGGTATGATAACCGCCCTTTTTTTAAAATTAAGCCGCTTGGATCCTGTCGTTTTCTTCAAATTGTCAGCTTCTGTTTTTGATTCGCTTATTCCCCTTATCATCGCCAAAGTCAGCCGCAATCTCAAGGGGGGTCTCCTCTATGCCCTTTCCCCGATAAGCGTAATCTCCTCAATATCCGGACAATTTGATGCCATCCCCCTGTTCTTTACTATGTCATCTTTATATCTGGCAAATCAAAACTCACTCCCATTCAGCGCTTTACTGCTTGGCATCGGCGTTGCATTTAAACCCTGGCCGCTTATTTTCACACCATTAATTCTTTTTAAAGCCCCCAATCGGCGGGAAGGTGAAAAATTATTGGTACTGGCATTGACGGTACCGCTGGCTGTTTCCCTTTTTTATAAACTGCTGATTCCCGCTTCAAATCTCGCAACGATGGTTTTGGCGATTATACTTTATGAAAGTTCAATCGGCTGGTGGGGGCCTTCGGTTATTTTTTTTCATCTGGCTCAAATCACTTATCATCGGAAAATACTGACTGTACCGGCTTTTTTTTCCAAAATTTTCACCCTGGGAATTCTTTTTTTTATCTTCAGCCGCTTTAAAAATAAAAATATCTTCCTGACTACCCAATGGCTTATCTTGGCCCTTTATCTTTTTTCATTCGGGCTCTCCATCCATTATTTTGTCTGGATACTGCCGTTAATATTGATCAATAAAACTGTCCTTAAAAAGGAATTTTTCCTTGCCGTAGGACTTTTTACTATCCTTAATTCCGCTTATATTTTTAATTTTCACTACCAGCCGCCGGCCCTGCCTCTTTGGCTGAAAGATACAAGTTCAGTCTTATTGTGGATCTTTATGGCCTATTGGGCTATCCGTAATTTCCGGTTTCAAAAACCTCTCAACCGGCTTTTGTAAGAAATGGATAATAAGTTCCGGTAAATTAAAACAGTTAAAAAAGGCAGTAGATGTATCAGGGTAAACCAGAATTTTATATTAGTCATCGGCTCTCTCAATTTATGCATAAACCAAGTCGCCAGAAGAAGAGGATAATGAAAAAGAATTTTCCGGTCGGCAAAATATATGGAGAGCAAATCAGCTTCATCGGAAATAAGTCTGATACGCTGAGAAGGACTATTTTCAGTCAATTGAAATTGAACAGCATATGTTTTGCCTTCGGAATCAAATTGTATGGGAAATCCAAAAGGATGATAGCGGCTGTCAATAATTTCATATGCATTAAAGATGCTCTCGGATATCAGCTGATGATCTTCATTTAACAACTTCATTTTCAATCTGAAGGGAACGAATCCTCCGGTTATTCCAGGAATTTTTTCATTTTTCAAATGGGTCAGAATCATACCCATATTACTTTCTCCGGAAAGAAAATTCATTTCAAGCGGCCGGTCTGTCAGAATTACGGAGATATCTCTTGTGGCGGGTAAAATAGATTGTTGTGAGTGACGTATCACAAAAGTAAATAAAGAAACCGGCGGTTTGAAGGCAAGGTATAACAGTAGCAAAACGCTTACCGAAAATATCGCGGTGGTAACTTTAGCTGAATAGATCTTTTTTCCTCCGACTGTCAATGGAGCAGAAACAGCAGTTCCTATAAAATACCTCCGTTCGGTCAGTATATGCAGGCAATAGGCAAGCAAAACGGACCCTCCCAGGGATAACAGTAATATTTTGGCAGCCGATACAGGATTATCCGGCGTGATAAAACGCAAGACAGTCTGAATAACCAGTGAGTGGACCAAAAAAAGGACATAGCTGTATTTTCCCAAAAAAGTCAGGGCGGGAGCTTTCAATATCTTATTTCCCCCCTCTATGGCCAAGATCAAGACTAAAGCAGCAGGTATTACCATCATTGTTTGGACCTGTACGCTGACAGATTCCGGAATAAAGTCCTGGAAGATGACGGGACTGAACAATAATATTAAAGCCATGCCGAACACCGCGGGATTGATCAATAAATTTCTGATTCCCGCGGTTTTTTTCCTTATCTGGTTGAAATTCCGGCTGATAAGCAAACCTGCGATGAAATAAATAAACAAATGCAGCCGGAGCATGCCGAATCCCAAAATCCTCTCAGTAGCAAGATTAAGGCCGATGAAAAAAGGGAATAAACTCAAAAGTAAAACCACTTTAAGGATTTTTGAGGCTTTTCCGAGCGATGGATATAACGGGATTATTAAAACCGGATAAAGCAGATAGAATAAAACTTCCAAAGCTAAAGCCCAATATATCCCGTCGAGCTGTCCGATATATTGGCCGAAGGGCAATGTCAGAGTAGCATTCACCAGAAAACTGATCAGGGTTTGAAGATATTTTGGCCAAATTTCATAATAAACCGCGGAGGGAATTTTTGTTAGAAAAAATACATAACTTAAAGCTGCAGCTGTCTGCAATACTAATATTATTTTTGTAAACAGGTGGCACCCGTTTCGCTTCCTATCAATTCCCGCCAAAATTCTGTTTACAATAAAGGCTGAAAAAAAGACGGTCAGTATTGGTAAATACGGATAGCGATAACCGCTGAAACGAAGTAAAGTAAAACTCAAAACTATCACTAAAAACGGCGGAAAAAGTCTGTTGTATCTGCGGGATATAAATCCAAAAACAGAAACTTGCCCGGGATATCTCAATCCCATCAGAAAGCCGCTGATGATAAAAAAAATCGTCACCCCGACTCCGCCTCCGCCGATTGCCACCCTCAAAAAACGGTGAAAAAAATCAGGGGTGGATTGATACCAAACAGCCAAAGGCATGTGGGTCAACATCACAGCCAAAATGGCAATGCCTTTCAAACCATCCAAAACACTTAATCGTGGCGGGGGATGAAGCCTATTCATTAGCGCTGATTTCTTTTGCCGATTTTGAATCTGACCAGAATATACAATACAAGGCAAAGCAGCAGTATATAAACAGGAAAAGCATAATGCTGGAAATTCAAGCCCCCGACCAGGCTTAAAAAAACTCCGACAATAATAAATCTTTCATCAATCATGGTTGCTAATTAAACGGCTTCCTCCTTGCAGAAATACAAAATCTGCCGGACCATAGTGAAAGAAAACATATATTGGATAAATCCGGGAATGCCGATTTTCATTCCTTCCCAATAACCCCATTTATGCTGTTTATGGATATTTTGCACGGAAAAGGGCATCCAGAAGACTTTTTTCTTTTTTTCCATCATATATCTGTTAATATAAGATTCCAGTTTATAGCCGTCGATTTTCCTGTCAAAAACTTCTCTTAAATCTTCGGTTTTTAATATTCTTTGGCCGGAAAGAACAATATCGTCCCTCAGCCATGGAATAATAGCAGCTGTTTTATCCGCTACCCTGCGCAGAATAATCATGTCGATATCCGGATTTTTCATGATCTTTCTTATAGCTTTAGTCAGATCCCGAACTTTAATATCGATTAAATCCCCGTCGAGTAAAAGAACATAGTCACGTTTTGCGAAAGTCGAACCAAACCTTACAGCATAAGCTTTTCCTTTATTTTCGGAAATTCTCCTGATAATAATATCCGGAAATTTCTGCAGAAGTTTTTTGTAAGTAAACTGATTCTCAGAGCCGTCATCCACGGCAATGATTTGAGGCATGGGTTTAAGTTTCATCACCGATTCCACCACATGAATAGGTTTGTATGATTCGTTATAAAAAGGGATGATACAACTGATTTTTTTCATCTTTCAGTGGTTTTAAGAAAAAATGAGTTTCTCCAGAATATGGAGGTGATATTGATGCCCCCTGAGGCAAGATTGATGGCTTTTTTCAACTCATATTGGCTTAATCCTTTATCCAAAGATTCCCTCTTGGGAATATTTCCGCTGTAATATTGCCGTAAATAAGACAGAGCTTTCCTGTCTCCCAACTGACCCATAGCCCAGACAGCTGAATTTCTTTCCCTGAAGCTGTTGCTGTCATCATTTAAAACCTTTATTAAAGCGCTGACGCAATCGCCGCTGTTTAACTTTATTGCCTCATGACATTGATTCTTCACCGCCCGGCCGATTATTAAAGCGCTGATGACTAACAGGCTGAAGAAAAAACAGGTAATTGAAAGAATAATAATATTTATTTTTTCCATCTAAATTATTCGACAGTCAGGGAATATTCATCCGACCAGATATTTTTGTTATTGATAACAGCCAGCGCCCGGAAATAAAAGATGCCTGCCTGGGAAAAAGCGGTATTGCCGATAAACCTTAAAGGAACGTCATTTTCAATATGGATAAATTCCGATACCAAAACCTTATAAGGAGTGGCCTGTATATCAATGGCTGATGCCAACCTGCCTCCCTTTGATTCCTTGCCTCCTGCTATAACAGTGTACGAAGTCTTGTTTTTGGGTCCGCTTATCTCCCAGGTAAAAGCGGCGTTTTCATGAAGGCGGACTTTTTCGGGAAAATCAACCACCTTAATTTCATTCTCCAATACCCTTTTAACCGTAAAAGTTTTTTCTTCACTCCAAAAATGCCTGCCGTTGATATTAGCATATGAACGGTAAAAATAGAAACCGGGCAGGAAATTGGCGGCATTACCGACAAAAGTTAAGGGTATTTTATATTGCCCGTCAATAAATTCTTTTACATAATCGCTGTATTCAGTATTATCAGGTGATATACCTGTGACTAATAAATCGGGGATGCTCTTGGGACCGAAATAAACTGATGTCGTCTTTATGGTTGCCGGCAACCCGTTTACAGCCCAGGTGAAGGTGGCTGTTTCGTCTTCAAAAATTTCTTTCGGCCCGTTTATCAAACTTATTGAAAAAGGAACCGGAGTAGAGGTCGGTTCTGGAGTCGGAGAAAGATATTGATTCAAAAATCCTAAAACATGCGGTTTTTCTGACAGGTTCCTCTTGAAAAACACTTCTGCTTTAACAAGAACGACCGCTGCAATCAGCAGTAAAAGTACTGATATGATGAAAAATAATTTTTTATTCTGCCGCATTTATCGGATTTTTTTATTCACTTTGAAAAAAACGAGACCGTACAGAAATGCCTGCAGAAAACCGGTTAATGCCCATACGCAAACCATCAAAAGAGAAATGTTAAAGCTGGTATAAGTAATGAACATGCCCGGAACTGTAGCTATGATAAAATACAGTTTGGCAAACTCTCCTGCTTTGGAAAGTACGTCTTTGCCTTTTAAATTTTTCTCGATTATCGGCCAAAAATATGCCATTGAGAAACCCAAAATATACGGATATAAAAAATAAACAGTCATTAACGGGTCTGTCCATGGACGGAATAAACTGCCGGTCATATATTCCCGGGTGATTGAAGGAAAAATTATAGCGAAAATCCAATTGAGGACAAAACCCAGGATTAAATTAGCAGTGCCTGCCAATAATGCCCTTTTAATCATTAAATTCATTTACTCTCACCTCCTCCTACTTTATCATCATCAAACCCATTTTAAATTTTTTTACTGCTTTCAGGCTGTGGGGATGATTAGCAGGCATCATCAGAATTTGGCCTTCTTTAACCAAATTGGCTTTACCTGAAACAGTAATCTCTGCTTCCCCAGCCAAAAGAATGACAAGGGCGTCATATGGAGTCCTGTGCTCGCTTAAACCCTGTCCCTGGTCAAAAGCGAAAAGAGTGAATGTCCCTCCCGGTTTTTTGATTACTTCCCGGCTGACCACAGAACCTTCCTGGTATTTCACCAAATCCGAGATTAGCGAAGGAGTGATAAGATCATTCATGATCCTCTACCGATTTTTCCCGTGTGTATACTTCCTGATGTTTATCGTCCCGGCAATCGCAAACCATCAAAGGTTGTTTATGCTTGGGGCACCCTTCTGTCTGGCAAGTTCCGGGTATCTCAGCCACACCCCGGCATCCTCCGGTACAAATATAATGCTTCATACTTTAATAATATACCATAATAATTAAACCGACTGTGCTCAAGATGATCCATGCAACAGCCGGGGACACTCCGATTACGGTCAGGAATTTGTTCCTTCTGTAGAGTTTTGGGACGTTATCTAAAATGAAAGCATAAGCAATAATCGGCAGCAAATAAAATATATTGAAGGATAACGGCCGGCTTTTAACGGTGAAAACAAAAAGCAGAGTTGATAATAAACCGACCAGATACCAGCCGAGAAAATTCCTCAGTGGAATTCCGAAATAAAAGCTGCCTTTTTCCCAATGCCAGAGCTTATCATAATTTACGGCAACCGGATCGAGAATAAAATCCATGGAAACCAAAATAAGCGGTACCAACACTATTTCCGCAATTATAGGTAAAGAGAAAGCTGAAACAATTAATATGCCCAGGCAAAATGAAATATATTTTAGGATTACCCAGGCGAATGAAACCTCCAGCGGATAGACTCCCAAAAGAAAAATCTTTGAAGCAAAGAGGGGGTGAACCAGGTTATATCTGTATTTAACTCCGAAACAAGATATTGGAGTTTTAAGACTTATAAGTTCGGCAACGGTCGAGAAAATATAAGTAAAACATAAAAGGGATAAAATCGGCGGTCCGAAAAAATATAAACCGTGGATAATTACACCTGAAAGGAACAAAATCTCCAAATAAATGAATTTCATCAAGGGGACAGGAAGTCTACGGCGTTGGTCAGGAATGATTTTTCGGTAGTTATGACTTCTCCTGTCTCAGATGATACGACCACCAACAATGGTCTTGAAACAGGAATAAGGGCAAAAAGGCGGTATGTTTTTAACCCGTCTATTTCATAAACCGGTTCGTTATTTCTGATTTTAAACTCAAGATTAGCCTTTGTTTTTATACGGTTATTTAACTTGCTGATAATACCGCTCATTAATAAATTGTTAACAGCCTCATCAGGTAAAACAGTTACTATTTTTTGACCGGCAGGAGTATTAACAACGAGCTGTTTTGTACCCACATCAATTGAGAGTGGAAAGTTGGTGGATGCGGAAATCCGGCTGTCTTCAAAAGTAAGCCTGCCGGATCCCTCAGTGGCAATTTTAATACCGTCATCCTCCAATTCGTTCTCAACTTCATCTTCCAGATCTTCCATTTCCTCATTTTCCAGCTCTACTTCCTCTCCCTTTCCGTCTTCGGTTTTAGTAACGACTTGGCCGTTCTGTAATTCATATTTAATCTTATAATCATTGTGTTCGATTTCGATTTTTGAACTGCCGTCATCTTCGACCTTGGTTTTGATTTTCTGCCCGTCTTCCGTTTCAATTTCTGTCTCCCTACCGTTGCCGGTATCCTGAGTCTTCAACTCCAGAGTGCCGTTCTTACCTGAAGAGCCGCCGGCTTTCAGCTTTTCATCCTCTTTATCTTCATTTTCCTCCTCATCCTTCTTTTCTTCCTCACCCAGGACATTTTGACCGGAAGATAGGAAATCCTGCCGGGTTAGATAGGCAGGTTTTGCTTTATTGGTAAAAATAGAGATAAGAATCAATAAAAGTGCCCCGCCTCCCAAATAATAAAATGTTTTGGAAAAGACAAATCTTGGACTGGATCTTTTTTTTCTTTTTTTCATTATAGACAAAGCTTAAAATTATCAGCCAGGCTTGTCAACTTAGCTCTTGGTCATTTCTCTTTCGGATATGAGTAATTCACCATCCACTGCACAGCGAATTTGTCTTTAAAACTACCGTAGTAGTCACCCCACAGCTGATCGGACAGAGCCATTTCCACTTTGCCTCCTTTAGAGAGTGCCTTAAAAATCCGATCCGCCTCTTTTTTACTCTCCGGATGGATTGAAATATAGAAATTGTTGCCCGGAATAAGTTTTTGTCCCAGAGACTCGAGAGTGTCTGTTGCCATCAGCATCTGGTTGTTTCCGAAAGCTAATCCCATATGCATCACTTTATTTCCATCTGTCTTGGGAATTTTCACCCCCTCAATCGGCATATCCTTGAAGCGGACTATCTGGGTCAGATCTCCCCCTAAAACCGACTGGTAAAATTTCATGGCTTCCTCCGTATTGCCGGCAAAGTTCAGATAAGTATTCAGCTTTATCAAATCCGTTCACCTCCTTATCAATTTCATCTATGGGGAACAATTTTTTACATACAATTTTCTCTTATAATTTTTTTAACTTTCCAAAATAGCGACCAGTTTGTCCAGGGATGAATTCCAGCCATCCTTCATGCCGCTTTTCAGCATAGCCTGGAACTCTTTTTCCGATTCCGGTTTCGGGTAAATTATCGACAACATGGTTTTGCCGCCTCCGATATCTTCAAATAAGACTGTGACTGTAGATTCCGTGGGGAAATCGGGGTCTTCCAATCCCGAATCCGCGGGTGAGATCATATTGCCGTTCTCATCCGAAAAATAGTCGGTTACCACCAGTTTTTCATTTGGGATGATTCTCTTATAGACACCGGCGCTGTATATGTCCTTATCCCACTCACTGCCTTTCGGTCCGTGCATGGCAAAAACATATTTTCCGCCTTCCCGCAAATCTATTTTGATGCTTGGTGCGGTAAAATCCTTCGGACCCCACCATTTTTTGGCCGTTTCCGGATCCGTCCAGGCTTTCCAAACCAATTCGCGGGGTGCGTTAAAAATCCGTTCAATAACAATTCCGTTCGTTTCCGTCATGGGTAATCAGCTCCTTTCATCCGGTTTCCCTAAAGACTTTCAAATGCTGGGAGACAGCCGGCGGTGACATATTAAATCTGTCTGAGATTTCCGTGGCGGACAGTTGGTCTTTGCCGGCCAGTATTTCAATAATGTGACGTCTGGTGGGATCAGCCAAAGCGGCAAATAAATCCATAGATGGATATTAATATATTCCGCTTAATTCAGTCAAGACTTAATAAAATGTTAGAAAAGTTTAAGAAATTGGGAATTCACTCCGGGATTATGTGTACTGATGTCAGTTTTTGTATAATATGCTAAATACCGCTTATAAATTATATGCAATTTGTTATATTTCACGGTTCATTAGGTTCAAAAGAAGGTAACTGGTTTCCGGATCTTAAAAAAAAATTATCCGATATGGGACAGCAGGTGATTTGCCCCCAATATCCGGTCGACAACTTCAGTGAAATCACAAAAAAATCAAAAAGTAAACAAAACCTGAATTCATGGATGAAAACTTTCGAAAAAGTAGTTTTGCCTCAATTATCAAAGACTGGAAAAATCTGTTTTATCGGCCATTCTTTGGGAAATCTTTTTATTTTGCATGTTTTAGCGAAACATAAAATAAAATTGGACTGCGCTATTTTTGTTTCTCCCTGTTTAGATAAATTAAATTTGATACCCTGGCAATATGATTTAGTAAATTCGACTTTTTATAAAACTGATTTTGATTTTGAAGAATTGGTTAATCTTGTTTCGACTTCATATGTTCTATATTCGGATAATGATCCGTACATTGAATCGCGGCGGGCTTTACACTTTGCCAAAGTAATGGAAAGTTCACCAATTTTTGTAAGACGGGCCGGACATTTGAATTCCGAAGCAAATTTAAATGAATTCCCATTGGTATTTGACCTTTGTGTTACCAGACTGGATTTGGATTTGTACCAACGCTATATTCTAGGGAGAAGTAAACACTCCCTCGTGGAAAATATAATTAATTCCAGCAGAAAATATATGACCATCACCCCGGAGGAAGGCCAGGCTGAAGGCAGGTTTCACTTTATGAATATCAGTAAATCAGGTTTTGCCACTTTTGTTTCCAACTCTGAAGAGTGGAATCCGGAAAGTGATTATTTTACCAGCGGCAGAAAAGCTCGAATGCGCGGAGTGGATTTTACCCGGGTTTTTATTATCAAGAGTATTAATGATCTGAACAGGAAAGTTTTACAAAAACAGATAGAATTGGATCTTAAGGCCTGTATCAAAGTCAGGTTTATAAAATATGATGTTTTTAAAACTTTATCTACGGAAGAAGATTTTGGTATTTGGGATAATGAGTATGTTTGTATAATTAATAGAAACCAACAGGGAAAAGAATTGGATTTACTTCTGGATTCAAGAATTGAGTCGATTAAAAATGCTCAAGACTGGCGGGAACAAATTCTTAATAATTCAACAGGAATTAAATCCCATATAGAAATCAACCATTGGAAAAAAGGAAATAAGTAATTTACAGATGATGAGCTGTCATCCGACAAAGGTCAGGGCTTTGCCGGATTTATTGGCCCGGCCGGTTCTGCCTATGCGGTGGACATAATCCGTGTAGGATTCCGGCTCGTCATAATTGACCACATGGGAAACATCTTCTATATCCATGCCTCTGGCCACGACATCGGTCGCCACCAGTACCTGCAGCTGGTTTAAGCGGAAAAGGTTGAGCGCTTTCAATCTTTGGTTTTGAGTTTTATTGCCGTGAATGGAGGCCACTGAAAAACCGTTTTCGGAAAGGTGTCTGGACAATCTTTCCACGCCCCATTTTGTCCTGCCGAAAACCAAAACCTTTTTATATTCCTCCCGGCGCAACAATTCCTGCAGTTTTTCAATCTTATCTTCCTTGTTTTTAAAGCGGATTATATCCTGATCTATACTCCTGACTGTTTCCGTCACTTTTACAGAAACCGTCACGGGATTACGCAGAAAGGAGTGAATAATATTGGACACCTCAATCGGAACTGTAGCTGAGAAAAACAGAGACTGTCTGACTTTGGGCAATCGGGAAATTATAAATTTAATTTCATTGATAAAACCGATATCGACCATTCTGTCGACTTCATCAAGAACTATATTTTGAAATGAACCCAGATCAATAAATTGCCTGTTGACCAAATCTTTCAGTCTGCCGGGGGTGCTGATAATAAAATGGGGGTTTCTCCGCAGTTCCGACAACTGACGGTTTATGCTGGCTCCACCGATAACCAGTACGGAAAATATATTCAGTGATTTGGAAAAAAACTTCAGTTCGCTATTTATCTGCACGGCCAGCTCCCTGGTCGGCACCACAACCAGCGCTTTTTCATTATTTCGCTGTATCATTTTATTAAGAAGCGGCACCAAAAAAGCGGCTGTTTTGCCCGTTCCGGTATTGGCAATGCCGATAACATCGCGGCCGGAAAGTATATGCGGTATCGCCTGGTCCTGAATCGGTGTGGGAATTGAATAGCCCCGGTTGAAAATATTCTGTTTCAGCCTTTGATCTATCCGGAAATCAGTGAATTTATTTTTAACTGCAGCCATTTCTTCTGCCGGAGCGATATCGGCTTTACTGATATAAAGCGACGGGTTGACCGTTTTTTTAGAGCGCTGATTGTGTCCGTTTGACAGACGCCTGTTTGAATGGAATTTTTGGTATTTCCGGAATTTTCCCCGGGAGAATGGTCTGTTAAACATAATATATTGAAAAATTTAAACTAATAAATCTGCCTAAATCGTGAAGTTGCTTTAAAAAAAGAAGAAAGATATAAAGAAGGAAAAAATAGGATATCTTTATCTTAGGATTCGTTAAACCAATTCCAATTTAAACAGATTAATTACTTTAAATCTGTTTGTTAATTAAGTCAAGTATACCTTAGCCGCTCCCGGAAGTCAATAAGACTATAGGATATATTATTTCCTTTAGAAGATTTCGACTCTGGTACCATTGGAAGCAAAATTAAAGAGCCACTGGGCTGAAGACAGGGGCACATTGACACAGCCGTGGCTGGCTACCCTTCCGAAATTATTATGCCAGTATGCTCCGTGAATGGCATACCCTTGGTAAAAATACATGATGTTAGGGACATTTTTCAGATGATATTTGCCGCTGGGATAAATTTTCTTATAAGGGGATGGCCCTTTCATATCTTTGACGGGGTATTTCAAATAAATCTTAAAACTGCCTTTGACTGTCGGAGTCAATTTCATGCCTGTTGAGACTCTGGTTTGATGCTGGATTTTGCCTCCTTCCCAGGCAGTCAGAGTCTGTGATCCCAAATCAACGGTAATCAGCTTTTCCGTAGTATAAATTTGAGCCTGAATTGCCGGAGGTTTAAAAAAGAGAGGAAACGTCAGTATAAAAAGAAATATAAATAAACTCCTCATCCCAATTCCAGTTTATCATATTGAGATCGTCACTGGGTTACTTAAGCTAATCACTTTTATCTAGGATCATCCAAAGAGACTGATTTTTTATGGAATAAGGAATACTCAATAAACGGTTTAAAATATGAAGATAATCCTTCAAATAATCCCTTTTTAAATCTTCTTCCTGATACTATTACCGGTGTATTTCTGATGAATACAACTTTACCGAATCTTTTTATTTTTTCACCTAACTCTATATCATCAAAAGTATTTAATTCCGGATTAAATCCTCCAGATTTTAAATAGGCTGATTTTTTTATGGCAAAGTTAAATCCACTCAACCAATAATAGCCGAATAAAACTCTGTATAAAACCATTCCAAACGGTTGAAACTGGTTCATAATAATTTTTATTAATAAAGAACAATCTTCAAATTTACACGGTCCGGTAACAGCTACGACATTTTTATCAATTAATTTGCTGGATAATTCTTCTATCCAATCAGGTGGGACTATAGTATCAGCTTCTGTACCAAGAATTATATCTCCTTTTGCTGTCTGAAATCCCCGGCTTCTGGCAGCACCTCGGCCTTTTTTCTTTTCAATAACTATTTTAAGATTTAATCTGTCTCTGAATTTTTGTATAACCTTAAGAGTATTATCTGTGGAATTATTATCCACAACAATTACTTCCAGGTTTTGAGCAGATTCCTGACGAACTATTGAATCCAGACAATTTGAAATATATTTTTCTTCATTATAGGCAGGAATAACTACAGATATCATATTTTTATTCAGTCATCACTTTTTCACGATGATTTTCCTGTATCCGGAATGGAAAATCTGTTGTTAGTAAGCCACGCAAACTTTATTTTCCAAATAGCATTTTATCAGGTTTTTGGCATCCGGAAATAAATTATCCGGGATCTGATTTATATCAAACCACTGCCATTTTTCCCAGTCTTCTTTTTTTAGATGTTTAATTTCGCCTTTAATCTTCGCAACGACTCCAATACCGATATAGTGATTTCCATATTCATAGTTGGCATTGACGCTGATTATTTCATAAGTTGTCACTGCTACACCTAATTCGTCTTTAATATTTCTCTTGACACCATTTCCGATTGTTTCCTTAAAATGCAAATCTCTGCCCGGAACTCCAAATACCTGTTTACCATGATATAGCCATTTTTTGGTTAATAAACCCAATAATACTTGCTTATTTTTTAGGATAAGTATGTTTAGACCAGCTTTTGGGGATTTTGCATTCATGAGGAAATTATATCAGAGGTCCCAACCCTAGAGTGATTGCCTGTATTTTTTGAAGATTAAACCGCTAGATGAAAGAGTAAAAAAGTACTTGCATTGTTTTCATATATCGTTTTATTTGAGGTATTTATCAAAGAAATCAACTGACCTTTTTAAGGCGGTACTTAAACTATTGGAAAGATTATGGTCGTCTCCCTCATAAGTATATAGTTCTACAGGCTTGCCGACCCTTCTTAACGCTTCATCTAATTTATGGCTGAAAAGAAGCGGAACTTCGTCGTCGATAGTCCCATGCTGGAGCTGGACGGGGCCGGAAATATCTTTGACAAACGCTATGGGCGAGATGGACTGCCAAAACTGGGGATTTGCTTCAAAGCTGCCGTATTTGTCAACGAGAACCTGTCTTCCCGGCCCTCTGGCCGCCTGTTCTCTCTGGGAAGGAACAAAAGGTCGAGGATTAAGATCCGGGTGATGCCAATTATTGGTTAAATCTTGATACGAAGCGACAACTCCGGCCCAGATTTCACCGGCTTTAATATCTTTGGTGACGACCATCGACCTTAAAGTCAGCATTCCACCCATTGAATGTCCCCACATGCCGATTCTTTCCGGGTCAGCATCTTTATATTTTTTCACCGAAGAAACAGCATTTAATACATCAACTGTATATGCCGAAGAATAATACGCTCCCTCCGGTTTTCCTTCTGAATTTCCATGTCCTCGGTAATCAGGTTTAAACAGAATATATCCATTTCGGGAAAAAGCATCGGTGTAAACAAGATATTTCTCGGTTGTCCGGTACTGCTCCGGCTGGATATAGCCGTGATTGAAAATAATGACCGGCCAGCCGGTTTTGGGCTTTTCCCCTTGCGGCACCGTAAGCAATGCGTAAATCTTCAAACCGTCTGAATTGTAAGAAGCAATATACTTATTGTAATTTGTCCCGGATGGCAGTGTTTGTTCTATGTCAATGCCGCTCCCCGGATATGCCTGCCCCCGCATGTATTCAATTGAAAGCGGGTTGGGTTCATTTATTAGCCCACCGGGTTCTGCCGGTTGGGCATTTTGGTCCAAAGCTATACTAGACTTAGAAGCGTATTTGAAAAAACGATTATAAGCCGTAATACCGGCAAGTATTCCAATAGCCATAAGATAAATAATTACTAAACGCCTGTCCATATGGTAGTCTTAATTATTTTTATCAGTTACTTCCTGAAAATATGCTGAAATATCACCGTTTTACTTCTCCCTATGCTTTTTTTATTTATTTTTTTCCATATTCATAAGATACTGGCTAAAGATAAAGTCAACTGATAGAATTTTTAAGGGTATACTATTAAACTGATTTAAAAAAACAATGCCGGAGAATACAACCGTCATAAATAAGGAAGCGCTCGGTCCTGACGATTTGGCAGCCATTCTGGAACTTAACAATCAGCAGCAAAAGTTAAAAAGTAAAACAAACCATTTAAAAGCATATATGGTGAGTGTATTTTTCCTCCTTTTGGACTTTTCTATTTTATTAAGTATTTCTTCTTCGGAGAACGAAGTTTTAATGACAGAAATGCGGCAATCATTTGCCTTGTCCTGACTGATGTTTCAATAGCGGTAAGCGCCTTGACACTCCAATTGTTTTTTAATCAGGCAATTAATCTAAATGACCGGGATTTGAACAGACTTATGGAACTTATTACACCTGAAAACCAAAATACACTCCGGGAACTGTTGCGTTAGTCTTTGTTTTCTTAAAATTATCTGAAAGTACCTGCCATTTATTTTCTTCTGCAAAATGTTCCGCATCGAGGAATTATGGGGTAAGATATTTGTAATATACAAAAATATATCGATTGACGGGATTGACAGTGATAAAGAAGGCAATCGTATAATATATCAGGCCTGCCTATGAAATTGCTTTACTGCTCGTATCTTTAGACAACCTCCGGTTGTCTTTTTTTTTGGCAATGACACTCAATAATTTCTGTTGAAAGGAGGTGATAAATATGAATAAAATAAAACTTTTTTTTACCGTTTTTATAGCTTCAGTTTTGCTTCTTGTTAATTTTGCCATATCAGCTACTGCTGTAGCACCCTGGAATGTGACGGGCAATTACGAAATCACCTTTTTTCTGGATGGAGATCTATCGGCTACACCTTACGTTCATCATGCGACACTAGCCCAGAGCTCAACAACTGTTACCGGGGACGGAGGATTTCCGGCAAGCGGCGGAGATACTTTCCATTGGAATGTCACCTCCGGTACGCAAACAGCAGATACACTTAGTCTTACCGTTGCTTATGATTTGGGCGCAGCGGGAACAATAATGAGTATGACAGGTACTGTAGCTCCTGATGGAACAGTTTCCGGTACTTGGACGGATGATTTCGGCGGCACCAGAACGGGCACTTGGAGTATTACAAAAGGAGTTTCCGTTCCTTTAATACACACTCCCGGAAACGGAGTAACTGTTACACAATCTGCTTTAATAAAAGTTGATTGGACGGATTCTACAGGCTTTAACCCGCCTTTTGAGTATCAATATGAAGCTTTTTCCGATGCCATTTACACAAGTTCCGTATATCTAAGCGGTTGGTTATCTGCTTCTGAAATTCCGACACCGGGGACGCCACCCGGTGATTATTACCTCCGGGTGAAGGCAAAAAACTCTTCTCCTGACGAATCCGCCTGGAGCAATGATGCGATAAATCCTTACCATATTAAAGTTACAGCGGATCCGATTAACCCATTCCCGGTACCTTTAGAGTGCAACCAATCTGTTGCCTATAATTTAATCGAAGGTACAAACGGAAGCGAAATACTCAACGGTACGGGTGGACCTGATTTGATATTAGCCAAAGGCAGCAGTGATATCGTCAATGGCAATGGCGGTAATGATTGTATTGTCGGGGGAACCGGAGGCGATGATTTAAAAGGAGGCGCAGGTAACGATGTCATCCTGGGAGGAACTGACGGCGACAGTCTTAGCGGAAACGCCGGTCAGGATGACTTATACGGAGAAGATGGGAATGACGCGCTTAACGGCAATGCGGGCAATGATGATCTTTGGGGAGGCATCGGGTCTGATTCTCTCAAAGGCGAGACAGGCAACGATATGCTTGACGGTCAACAGGGCAGCGACTATGCGAACGGCGGCGCAGCGACAGATACCTGCAGCGCCGAAGCCGAAACTCAGTGCGAGCTATAAGTTAAGGATGCGTTTAGCCCAATCGCAGGAATAGGACTTGCAGCACATGTTCCGAATATGATCGGAGATAATTTAATGACTTTGGATGGAAAAACGCTGCAAGGGGAACATTTTTAATCGCTTCTTAAATTATTATTTTCGTGCTGGGTTAACAAAAAACTCCAAAATAAAGGCTGCAACAAATAATATTATGCCGAGCACTAATAGCTTATCAATTAAGCCCGGGACAAAATATAAAAGTAAAAAAGCAACAGCAGCTCCCGTAAGTGAATGTACAAGTGCGTGCGGTTTCACACATTCTTTAAACATTGCATTCATATTCATTTAAATCACCTCCTTTATAAATAGTTTGGCAAAACTAGGCATGAAAGTCAATTTATGTATTCTGCCTCAGGCGCAATCCCTTTGCGCAAGAACCAACCTGCTCCCCTCCTGAGGATTAATAAACCCGCGATTTCACTTCACTTATCCGGGCTTTTTAGAATTTGAAGTATACCTGCCTGCCGGCAGGCAGGTTGGAGAGTTTAGGCTAAGATGGGAGGAAATAAAGAAGCTGAAATATTCTAAATTCTAAATGAGCTTTTGGTAGCAATTCTCTGTCTATTTTGTAACTTCTTGACAATACTTACATTTTGTACTAGTATGTAGCCTACAGGAGGATTTTATGACACAAACAGTAAGCGCTCAGGATGCCAGAAACAAGTTCTCAGAGATACTGAATACTGCTGTCTATGGGAAAACAAAAGTGATTATCACCCGCTTTAATAAACCCCAGGCTGTTCTTATAGATTACAAAGAGTATGAATTTTTAACAGATCCCACTAAAAGATTCACCAATGAGGAATGGAAAAAAGGATTTAAAGTTTTTGATAGAATTCGTGCCAGGACAAAAGGCATCCCTGCTAAAGAAGTGGAACGGATTGTAAATGAGGCTGTAAAAGCTGTCAGAAGAACAAAACATGCTAAGAGTGGTTATTGATACAAATCTGGTTATTTCCGGTACCGCTAAATCAAATACTATACCCCATCGTTTACTTGAGGGATGGCGTAAGAAAGAATTTTTATTAATCACTTCAATTCCAATTCTTTCAGAAATAAAAGAAGTCCTGGATCGGAAAGAAATACAATCTCATTTCTTTCTTAAACCTGAGGACATTCAAGATATGATTCAAGCACTATCAACTCAAACAATAATTACTTCCGGAGCTTTAGAAGTTGACATCGTCAAGGATGATCCCGATGATAATAAATTTATCGCAGCAGCAATAGAAGGATCTGCTTCATATATAATTTCAGGAGACAGAGATTTACTTGATATTGGAGATTATGAGGGAATTAAAATTATGAAAGCAAGGAATTTTCTTAAAGATGTACTCCAAAAAGACGTCAAATGAAATTCCGATGAAACCCAAAGAAATCCGTAGAAATTGTTTATACTGAACGAAGTGAATGTGCTCCCCGTCCCTGGGATTAAAAAACCCGCGATTTCACCTTAATTATCCGGGTGTTTCAGGACTTGAAGTATACCTGCCTGCCGGCAGGCAGGTTGGGGAATTACGACAACAGTGGGAGGAGATTAGGAAGCTACTACCTACATATTAAATTTTAAAAGCTATTTTTTCCGCTTTTGTAATTCCATTTCCATTTCATCCGGTTTTATATCAAATTGAGAAAGAAGTACAAGCAAGTGGAAGAATAAATCAGCAGTTTCTTCAATAATTCTTTTCTTCTTATTATTTTTAGCCGCAATAACCGTCTCTGTTGCCTCTTCCCCGATGATTTTCTGAATCATTCTGTCGCTGATATTAAATCTCCTCCATACAACGGACACATTGAAATAATGGATTTGCTAATGATATCCCCCACAAACAGATAAGCATAATAATAAGGATGTACTGACACCGGAGAACAATAATGAAGTTATGAGAATCCCTTTTGGAAACAATCGTGCTGAAATTTAGAATTGCTACCCCGAACTGACTGCAGACTTACATTAGGTAATGTGATTTGGGGACAATAAAAGGCCTAAATTGAGAAATTTCCCTGGCTAAGTTCTGCAAATCGCTGACTGAGATATGCTGTTTGGTATCGGTCGTGGAATCACCCACTTCGACCAATATGCCGGTATAAAGATACGGTCCGTTGTCACCGTTTACCCTCATCTTCATTGTCCTGATTGTTTCGGCGACTATGCAGTCCTGCATGTCAGGTCCATAACTGTGGCTGGGGTCAAAATACCGGCCGGTCTGAGGGGCAGTCCTGGCTAGACTCCGGACTATTTCATGAACCAGCGCATTCCTCATTTTTCCTTTGCCATCTATGTCGACACCCCTGTGTACGAAAGCGATTTCCGCACCCGCAGAAGAGGCAAAATTAGCCAGGCCACGCCAGGTTTTTTCCATGGAACTCATTGTCTGGCATTTGCCTTTTTCGATGTCATCCAGGCTCTGGCCAAGCCACTTAGGATTCTTCAGCCCGACAGTCCAGTCATTTCTGGCTGCGGTGATGCCTATCTGCCTGGCCGGCCAACCGAGTGCGCTTACGGCAGGAGTCCAGGGAAAAAACTTGCCTTTGGAAAGATTCTGTTCATAATAGTACATTTGAGCTTCAGGGATCATGACTTCCGCAGCAGTGCCCATGCCGGTTTCCTTTATGAATTCTTTAGCCATCAGGACACTGGGAGGGGTCTCACCGATATTTTTGTTGGTTATAAAACCGTCAAGGATCTGAAAATCGATACCCATTCCATCACCTGTGGCATTGAATTCCGTCCTTGATTTAAGGCCGACAATCCTGGCTCCGGCCAGGGCGGGCACCCAGTCACCTTTCTTGTTCCTGATCCGGATATCGGCCATCTGGTAAATCTGATGGACATTTTCCGGGTCTATGGAACAGGGTCCCGCTATCAGGGAGACTCCGTCCGGTTGTAATTCGCCTTTGAACATATTTCGTTTATTAAAAAAATCCCCCGACTTACTGAGGGATACATTATTATATTAAATAACCTTATAAATTCTATTATAAGGTTCGTTGATTTTATCATATATTTTCATAAAGGTCAACTAATAATGCTTATTTCCAGATATTAAAGTAATTTCGGGTAATCATTTATAGTTTGACTTATAATATATATATGTGTATATTATAGGTCTATGCTTTCAAGACTGGAGACAGGCCTGCAATCATTGGGTATTGATTTTGTCAATAATGCGGAAGTAAGCTCAACCCTGCTCAAAAGCCGGGCGCAGCTGGTTGTCTATCCCAATACAGAACAGGCTTCCACATTACACCGGCTGCTTAATGATCACCAGCAGACCTTTCATGTTCACGGCGGTGGCAGCAATACGCTTTTAATGGGTACCGAACTGGATCCCATGAAAACTGTCGTAATTGACAGCCGTAAGATGAACGGTATCCATCTGAATATAGGAACCGCACAAATCTGCGCGGGGGGCGGAACTAAAATTTCGGCAGTTTCCAGAGAATCGGCAAGTGGTAATCTAACCGGACTGGAATTTGCCAGGGATATTCCCGGCAGCACAGCCGGGGCGGTAGTGACGGATGCCTGGCATCCGATTCATAACTATACGAAAATCTTCGAAGCGTTTGGGATCACTGATACCGAACTGCCTGAATCTATAAGACAGGTTTTGAGTTGGGTCGAGGTTGTCGATGAAAACGGTGATGTCGTGCGGATGGACACGTCACAGCTGGAAATGCATGACCGCCAAAGTGTTTTTTCGCAACCGGATAATACAAAAATAGTCCTTAACGTGATGTTCCAGCTGGCAGAAGGAGATCCGGAAAAAATCGCCAAAGCCAGAACGGTCATCAATTTAGGCCGTCAGGAAATGAGGAAAAAGAACAAGGAAAAAAACCCGTGGTCGGTCGGCGCAACATTGGGTTATACATTCGTGCTTAACCATCCCGGATACAACGGAATATCGGCCACGCAGCTTATCGGCATGACCGGAAGACTTCCGGAGACTATCATGATCGGCGGAATGGTCCATGCAAAATCTACGGCCAATATTATCGGGAATACAGGCAGCGGCTCGGCAGAGGGTTATCTAAGAGTCGCGGACTTAATCCAGGAAGTAGTATTAAAAGAACATAATATCGAGCTGCCCCTGGAGGTAAGGGTCGTCCGGTAATCATTATCAATATTATATAAAACTCTATGAATGAAAATATTTTAAATACAGTCAGCTCCATTACCGGGTTAAGAGACGAAACCATCAGGGAGGGAATGAGCCCTGCGGAAAAAATTATCGAAAGACCTGATTTTCTCAATGCCCTGCTGACTCCTGTCAGCGAATGGGCAGCCGGTCACCCTACTTTTTACCATCACATCGGCATAACTTATCCCGATAATAAATCATTTGAAGAAGCAACAGGCCAATTCGGTGACAAGCTTATCGCCAATAACCTGGTTGCCGGCGGCGTCACCCATTTCAGAAGATACCTGAGGATTCCGGTTGAGGGCGGCCAAGATATATTCGTTGAATTCCATAGAGCCGGAAAAGAAGGCAATGGCGTGAGAGGGATGCATCTGGATTTCGTCACTGATGACCCGCAGGGCTTGCTGGATAAATTGCTGGAGAGTGCAAATTCTGCAGCGGACAGCCTTGGTGCTAAAGTGGTCACCAGAAATTTCGGAGGCGGAAACAATCCGGTAGCAAAGGTTGGATTACAAGCCAAAGATGATCCGAATTTCGAAGTAGCGGTGATGGCTAGAACCCACTGGTCAGATCCGAAAGACTGGTAAGACAGCTGAGCCCAGCAGTGAGAGACTGCCTATTTCGGCTTCCTATTACGAAATATCAGGTTAACTGTAATTATAGTATAGGGGACGTAGTATAGGGGACGGTTCTCTTTTAGCTTCAAATTTAGTCATTTTCTTTTTCTATTTTCTCCTTAAATAATCCCTCATTCGGGAGCTCACACCATCCTGACTCCAAACAGAGGGATATCAAATGCTCCCCGTACCTGAGGATTAATAAACCCGCGATTTTACCTCAATAATCCGGGTTTTTCAGGACTTGAAGATTATTGGGGAATTACGACAACAGTGGGAGAAGATTAGGAAACTGCAATCCGGACAATAGTTAATTTTTCATAAAGCAACCCTTCGAATTTTTCCGATGGGCTACTTGCAATCATATACGTTGTGTATTCTAATAATTTGGTCTTTAAGCTTTTTTTGCGTAGTCAACCATTCCCTGAAAATCTACCCCAACTACCGGTTCGTTTCCAACCACCCAAGCATCATGGCCTGATGGCAGCAGGGATACACTGCCGGGTTTTAAGTCTGTTTCAGTACCGTCAGCCATTACTACGTGTAATGTTCCCGAAATAAGGTATTGGAAATGGGGAGCTTCGCACCATTCAGTTTTAGCCAGTGATTTTACATGTAAAGACCATTTCCATCCCGGTTCAAAAGTTGCTTTGCCAACCATTGCGCCTCCGATTTTAACCAGTTCTACCTTTCCCTTTTCGAATGTCCTCACTTCATCCGGAGAGGTAAAATTTTTTACTTCCATTTTCTTATCCATTTTATATTCACCTCCTTATCTTTTATTTATGTTAAACCCTAATTTTATTCTTGCAAGTACGCACAAAATTGTTGTATAGTGACATTTTGTATACCAATGGCAAACTTCACTGTCGGGGATAAAAATTACTTCTGCTACATTGCATTTACACTTGAGTTAATTGGAGGCAAGTGGAAAACACTAATTCTTTGGAACCTAGTTGATGGCAAAAAGCGATTTGGAGAATTGCGAAAACTTATACCAGATTGCAGTCAAAGGATGCTGACTCGCCAGCTACGGGAACTCGAAGGAGATAATATCGTTTCAAGAAAAATATATAGACAAATTCCTCCAAAAGTTGAATATTCATTAACACCTGCAGGACAAACTTTAACACCTATTCTAAAACTTGCCTGTGACTGGGGTAAAAAACGCGCTGATGCAATGGCCAATAAAAGGTTATGAAGAGATAAAGAGACTGCAAACCCGGTCTGATTTTCTTAAAAATTTTATCTTAAATCCTTCTTCATTTCTTCAAATTCCTTTTTGTCTACCTCGCCTTTTGCATAGCGTTCTCTAAGAATATCCAGAGGGGTTTTACCCTTATCCGCATTGTGTTGCCCGCTTAAATAACGAATAAGTCCAACTACGCCCAAAATAATCAGCGCCCAGAATAAAATCATAAATACCCAGCCTAAACCAAAACCTCCCCAACCGCCCATCATGTTATTCCAACCATAACCCATCATCGGATTACCACCTCCCTTCGTCCCGGTATAACAACCGCTCATTCTTTTCCCCATTACTACATGCATCTTTTCTTCGCTTGTCTCTCCTAACATTGCCGTCATCATTTGATTCATCACTGCATGCCTGCCGGTATCTCCTACCATTTGACCCATATAGTATTCTCCTAAAGAACCGAAGTTTCCATATGAAAGTTCATTGCAAATTATTTGCTTCGACTGTAATCTTTCCCATATTTCTTTTCCCTCCGCTTCTTCACCGGCTGTATGATCATCAGTAGCAGATTGAAATTGCTTACCTGTCATTGGTTGGGCAAAAATTGCAGAAGGATTAATAAGAAATGCAGCAAGCAAAACGAGTACGATTAACTTTTTCATTCTGTAATTTAAAATGTTAATACTTTGTCACTTGTTGATATAAGAGAATAAAAATCCTCCAATCCTCCCCTAGGACAGGTTTGCGTGCTTTCCTGGTTTCTTAAATTCATACAGGTTCCGCAGGCGACAATTTTTGCTTTATCTGATTTTAGAAAAGTATCAATTTGCTGCTTTATATTAAACCTATCACTACTGGCATTTTCATACTCAACTGCTTCACCTAAAAGAAATAAACTCACCTCATCTCCCTTTTTCAAAGCCAGATTGGCTAGTCTTAAAGCATTCCAGTTGGTTTCTGTATGAGTTGTGGAAAGCACAATTGTAAGCTTCATACAGTTACTCCATTATCATAAATCCTGTTATAACCATTTCGAAACCGGGAGAGAAGACGCTGTGCGGTTTTAAGCGATGAAGCCGCTTCGTGTAATATCGTCACTCCGTTTGGAGAAATTTTGTATGTCCGTTTATCAGGTCCTATCTTATTCTTTTGCCAGTCGGAAACTATCCATTTATTTTTCTCCATCTTACGTAGCGTGCGGTAAAGATTGCCGATATCAACATTGTGACCGCAATGTTTCCCCAAACCATCCATGAGACCATACCCGTGAGAGGAATCTTTAGATAAAAGAAGAAGAATACAAGGCTCAATAAACTTTTCAACATTACCAAATGATCTTGGTTTTGAAATTGTTACTTTTGGCATATCTATATGTAAATATCATATAGTATGTCCACTATGATGTCAACAAGGTATATAGGAGAATTGAGACTGAGAAGGGATGGGGTTAAAAAGACAAAAAGACCGGTATTTATTTGATTTTTATGACAACTTTACCTCGAGGATGAACTTCTTCCTGATATATAAATGCTTCTTTCGCGTTTTCGAACGAAAAAACTTTATCAAGATGCACTTTTATTTTTCCACTATCAACAATTTCTGCGATGCGAGCTAAATGAACAGTATCAGTTCGTGTTCCTTGCCCAATAGCAGTAACTCCATATTTTTGTGCCAACTCTTGATTCGGCTCTCCAAACATAGATACAATTACTCCTCCTTTTTTGAGAACTCCAAATGATTTATCTGTTGTTTCACTACCTACTGTATCAAAAACCGCATCAAAGTCTTTAAGAATATTTTCAAATTTTTGAGTTTTGTAATCAATCGCTTGATCCGCACCAAGATTTTTTACAAACTCCACATCATCTGTCTTTATGGTTGTTGCAACATATGCACCAAACACTTTTGCCAATTGGACCGCCATGTGTCCAATACCTCCTGCTCCACCATGGACAAGGATTTTTTGCCCACTTTTCAATTTGATATGCTCTCCTAAAGCTTGCAAAGCGCTGACTCCAACAAGTGGCAAAGCTCCTGCTTCCTCGAAACTCGCTGTTTTTGGTTTAAGAGCGGTATTTTCGGCATTTGCTGAAACTTGTTCAGCAAATGATCCGGAACCACCATTTAAAATAATTGCTTGCCCGTATACCTCGTCACCTACCTTAAATTCAGAAACACCTGTTCCTACTTCTGAGATTTTGCCTGCAAAATCCCCTCCAAGAGTAACCGGCAAAGGAACCGGTGCCATTTTCTGCAAATATCCTGCCCGGAACTTCCAATCAATTGGATTTACGCTGGCTGCGTAATTTTCCAGTAATATTTGCCCCTGTTTTATGGTGGGCTTTGGAGCATTATTGTTAAGTTCCAAAACATCGTTTCCGCCGTATCTATTAATCTGTATAGCTTTCATAAGAGTTAGACTATTCCTAAAATTTAGTATATAATTTATAGCAGTCTAAAAAATAGAGTACTACACTATTTATAGTATGTCAACAAGTAATAATCGCCATATTCCGGAAGAATTAAACAACGCAATCAATATGATTGGTGATGCGTGGATTTTATGCATAATAAGCAATTTAGGTAATAGCTCAATGCGGTTTAATGAAATTCAACGGTCGATATCTGGCATAAACCCCACAACTCTGGCAGACAGATTAAAAAAACTTGAAAAAGAGCAAATAGTCATTAGAAAAGAAGAAACTCTTGATAAAATTTCAGTTGTTTATGAACTAACTAAAAAAGGGCGTGGCATACTCCCCATTATTAATGAGATCGCGAAATTTGCTGAGAAGTACTATAAAAGTGAATTAAAAAGCGGTTGAAAAATTCGAATAAATCCGAAGAAACCCAAAGAAATCCATAGAATTTGCTCCCCGTCCCTAGGATTAATATAACCATCGACTACACATCTATTATCCATACCTTGACATGAGGCTAAATGTATTGTACCATTGTATACATAAATAGCCTATGAGTAAAAGTTTTGATTTAAATAAGTTGCATGGTTTTGATTGGGATGAAGCTAATATTAAAAAAAATCAAGCAAAACATAATGTTGAGTATCGGGAATGTGAAGAAATTTTCAGTAATAACCCACTTGTTTTCATTGAAAACAAACAACATTCACAGACTGAAAACAGGTGGGGTGCATTGGGTAAAACTAACAAAGGCAGACAACTAGCTGTATATTTTACAATTCGAAAAGACAAAATCAGAATTATTTCGGCAAGGGATCAGGGTAAAAAAGACAAACTGGCTTATAAATTAGCTGAAAGTTTAAACAATAAACAAATTAAGAAAAGAGGTGATAAATCAAAATGAAACAAATTAAAAAATTACCTAAATTTAAAAATGAGGATGAGGAAAGAGATTTCTTTGCACGCCATGATTTAACTGATTATTTTGATATGAGTCAGGCTATTATTAATCCGGTCTTACAAAATCTTAAACCGTCAACCAGAACGGTTTCCATCAGATTACCCGAGTCGCTTATTGCGGCTCTTAAAACTCTGGCTAACAAAAGAGACGTTCCCTATCAATCTCTGGTGAAAATTATATTAAGTGAGAAGGTAAAACAGGAACTTGGCCTGAATCAGTAAAATATTGCATCAGTTGAAAATTTACTTATTCAGTTTTTCTCTTTCCTTAAAGAAAGATTCCGGACGGCTAAACTTCCAGGGATTTTTAACATTGCATTTATAAACTTCCACTGTTTCCCAGACTTTACCAGTTATATAAGGCTCACGCTTCAGCCATTCATATAACTCTTTTTCAGAAGGAAAATCCATCACTGCCAAAGACCCTATCATTTTATTGTTATCGTCCAAAAGAACCGCTCCATACCATCGATCACCTGATTTCTCCATCTCATCACCCAACTTAATATGAGCTTCTCGAGCTACCAGTCTTCGCTCCAGCGCCTTTTCATCTTTGCCGTCTTTTCCGATTACAAGAAATTGCATAAGTTTTTGAAGTTAATAATAAGGTGATTATATCAGGAAGTTAAAAATTAGAAGCAATCTCCATAGTAAATTCGTAGAAATTGCTCCCCGTCCCTAGGATTAATAAACCCGCGATTTCATTCAGTTTAATTATCCGGGTTTTTCAGGATTTTCGGTTTATTGGAGTGCAGAGACAGAGGTGGGAGGAGATTAAAAAACTTCAACCTGAAGGCACTCTTTAAATAGTGAAATTCTTTAAGCGCTTTTTTTCTTTTTTAATGCTAATACAACAGCGATTATAGTAGCTAACAGTATTATCGGAATTACTAAGATATACAGATAGTTTTTTTGATTGGTACCTGTTTTACCTATTTCGTCTGTAAAATCCTGCCACTTTTCGTTTTCAGCGTTGACATCAAAAGCCTGTACCTCGCCGATGCCTGTATCCGTCGCGGCAATCATCTTACCCTCGCTTATCTCAACTGTTTTGCCAGTTTGTATGTCCGTGACTTCTGCCACACCTTCGATCACTTTTATGCTGCTGGTTTCTCCATCTTCTTTTACGACTACTGTCGTGCCTTTCAATTTTGCACTGAGCTTGGCCATCTGCATTTCAAAACTGTCGTACTCTTTATTAAATCCAGATTTTGGATCCTTAGTCCCTAGCATTAAGAAGCATTTATCAAGTATTATAACAATACCCAAGTTTGAACCCTGTGAAAACCGAATGGAGTTTATGAAAATAAAAAATCCGCAGAAATCGGTAGAAAGTGCTCCCCGTCCCTAGGATTAATATAAGCGCAGATTACAGTTCAATTACCCGGGTATTTCAGGATTTAAGATATATTGGGGAATTAAGACAGGGATGGGTGGAAATAAGGAAATTATTGCGCGCCTCCTCTCTCAAGCTCGCTTAGTTTTCCTAACTTTTAATATAAGGAAACCAATTATTGCAGCAGCAAAAACAATTCCCACTACTATATACATACTATTGTTATTACCGGCAATAGAAGTATTTGTTTTCTTAAAATTATCTGCAAACTCCTGCCATTTCTTTTCTTCTTCAACCGGATCAAAGATTGTTTTTTCTGACAGACCTTTGGCAGATGCAATTACTGCTTCTCCTCTGGATACATCCACCGATTTGCCTGTACTCTTGCTGGTGAATTTAACAGTTCCTTCGGTAACCCAAATTGAAGACTCTGTCTTTGTCTCATTTAAGATAAATTGGGTTCCTTTAATTCCCGCAACTGCCTGGCTCATTTCTACTTCCATTGATCCGTCCTTCATCATCTTTTTGACATTGGCCTTCAGATTCCCCCACAGCAGTTTAATCACGGTATCTTGCGGTTCCACTGCAACCAGCACGATTTCTGTTTCCGGTCCTACGGTAATATTTGTTTGATTATCGGTGAATGCAAGCATCAAACCGCTTTTTTCACTCACTTTAATGCGCGTGCCGGGTGGCAACTTCATGTCTATTTTAGCTAGATTCCATTCCTCTTCATCATAGGTTCCGTCCGGACGAGGAATATTAACTTCCACCTGCCCATAAAGATCATTAAATACTGCAGCACCGGCGGTTTCTACCTCATATTTCCCTTCCTTAATTTCGGGGATCGGAACCGATTCATCCATACTCCATCTGTATTTTGAAAATATTTCAGGATTCTCTACAGTTGCCTGGAATGTTTTATCAAGATTAGATTTAAAATAAGTTCCATTAACCAGTTGGATGCTTGTTTCTCCGTTTATGGTAATTTCCCCATTAGGCCCACCGCTAAAAGTTCCAATTTCAGGAGGCTCATCATCTGCTACACATTGCCACCCATCACCAATAGTTTTTTGCGTACATCCGAGGTCAACTATGACTTTCCCGTAATCACCGCCGCCCACCACCCCCACATTCCAAAAGTCGATGGTGACGTTTAGCTTGTCATCATCCCCGATTCCTAGCGTACCGGATGCTCTTCCCTGTTCCGGTTTGACCTCAGGCGGCCAACTAACAGCCTGAACAGGAGTTGTAATAAGTAAAAATAATATCAATGGGAATACTTTTCTTAACATTAAGGGTTATTATAGGTGATAAGTATATAATTGTATATTAATTTATAAAATCCGAAGAAAAACGGAGAAATCCGTAGAAATTACTCCCCCAATCGGTCATTATCAGAACTGAAAACTACTTGCGAGATTATCTTTTCCAAAACAGTCTAACTTTCAATTTTTTATATTCTTAGATTTTTTGGTATTTTACTTCTTCTTTTCCAAAAAATAAGAATAATTTAAGTAGATTAGTAAAACCGATTGAGTAAATATCAGCTATCTTTTTCTTATGATATTTAAAATCCGCTTTTATGCCCCATTTCCAATGAGTATTAATCCCAGAATGTGGAAACCAGTAAACTTTCTTATTATTATTAAACATAAACAGATTTATTTTTGATTCAAGCTCCCATCCTTTCGTTGAATTTTTTAAAACATTCATCAAGTAATTTAATTTAACAATTCTTTCTCCTGATGCCAAAACATCACCTCGAGTAAGTTTTACAAATAATGGTGCTTTAATTCTTCTTAAGATAAGCATGTCTACGTCTGGATTTTGTTGGACAATTTTTATTGCTTTTTCAATTTCATTATGATTAAGGTTACGAATGTCGGCATCGAGAAGTAAAATTAAATTACCCTTTACTATCTTTAATCCTTCAAGGATAGCACCGGACTTTCCATAGTTCTTTTTTAGCCGAAGAAGTTTAAAATTAGGATAGTGTTTTCGTATTTCATCTGAATTATTTTCATATGAAGCATCATCAACACAAATTACTTCAAAAATATTTTTAGTTTTACTTACCTCATCTAGTACTGCATAGAGACGAGAGCCTTCATTCCAAAAAGGAATAACGCAAGAGATTAGAGGTTTAGCATTAAGAAGCATTTATCAAGTATTATAACAATACCCAAGTTTGAACCCTGTGAAAACCGAATGGAGTATATAAAAATAAAAAATCCGAAGAAATCCGTAGAAATTGCTCCCCCTGTGGGATATTATCCGAACTTTTAAGAAATGAACCCTTCTTAACCTAATTCGGATTTATTGAGAAGAAAAAACACCTTTTTGAATATACTGTTTAATTAATGTCTGATAAGGAATATTAAGTTCATTTGCCTCCTCTTTAACTCTGTTGAGTAAATATTCAGGAATTCTGATTGATACAGGTTTAGTTGTCGGTTTTAAATTAGGAAAACTGACTAACTCTAGATCATTAGCATCATAATATTCAGACAAATCAACTTTCGCCCAGAATTTTCTTTCTTCGTCTTCGTTTTTAAAGACGGGCAGTTTAAGCCTTTTCTTCATATAGATACACCTCCTTTTTATTTATATCACGAGCAGATATTATCCTTATTCTGTTTTCTCTTATGGTAAATACTATAAATAAAAGTCTCCCTTTTTTTGTTTTACCTGCAATTCTGTTTCTTTCTTCACCCTTAGAATGCAGCTTGTCCTTGAAGATTTTATGTCTTTTATCAAAAAATGGCTCTTCCGCTTCTTTGTCTTTTACTTTATGTTTCTTATAACTTTTTCCTACGTTTCCTTTGTCCCACTGAAATTCCAATGGCTCTTTAAGAATCCTCATGTATATACTGCATTATACAGATGAATTTGTCAGAATGTCAATATTGAGGTTATTAATTATTATTTGTTTTACTCCCCATCCCTAGGATTAATAAACCCGAGATTTCAGTTCAATTATCCGGGTTTTTCAGGACATAAGGTATACCTGCCTGCCGGCAGGCAGGTTGGTGAATTGAGGCAGAGGTGGGAGGAGATAAAGAAGTTACAAAATAACGATTTTTATTTCTGAAAATGTTAGTTATGAAGTCTACTCTCCCAGAGCTACAAGTTTTAGGGTGTTGGGTTCAAATCTCTCGCAAAGTTCTTTTGCTTTTTCTACAAAAAGTTGAAACTCTTCCGTTTGCCGCCATTTTTTGATTGTTTGTACATCAGGCCAAGGACCAAAAGAAATGAAGTGTCTTACATTGGTAATATCTTGGAGGAGATATGGAGTATTAGATCCTAGTTTATTTCGTATACTCCAGTCCGCAAACTCTTTCCATTCCTTCTTAAAATCTTCTTCCTTGCCTAGTTTCACAAACCAATTTCCAAAGGTGAATAACTGATCTAGGGTATACATAATTATTATGTATTATATCAGGATTTTATACTTTTATTAATAAAAAGTTACAACAAGGAATTTTATGGGTCTAACTTGCTCCCCATCCCTAGGATTAATATAACTATTGATTACGCCTCAATTATCCATGCTTTTCAGGACTTACGATATATTGGAGAACTCAGACAAAGATGGAATGAAATAAAGAAGCTAAAAGCTAATACAGTGGAAATCCCTATTTTAAAACTTTGTATCTAATGTGTGTCACCATACTGGTCCCACTCACTTCAATCGGTTCGAGATTGAGAGGAGGCACTTCCTCAAAAAGTCGAGTGCCTGCGCCAATGGTTACGGGAACTATATGTAACCATAGCTCATCGATAAAGCCAGCTTTTAAATATTGATTGACGGTATTTGCTCCTCCATTAATCTTTACATTCCGATTACCTGCTGCTTCTTTCGCTTGTAAAAGAGCAGATTCAATACCGTCAGTCACAAAAAAGAATGTCGTTCCGCCTTCCATTTCTATCGGTTCTCGCTCCTTGTGGGAGAGCACAAAAACGGGAGCGTGATACGGGGGATTATCACCCCACCACCCTTTCCATTCTGGATTGTCTCTTCTGTCTTTAGGGCCAAACATATTATTACCCATTATGAACGCACCTGCATCCAAAATAGCGTCGATTTCTTTTTTATGTTTATGCTTTTCCGGCTCAGCAAACATCCAACGCTCCAGTAAGTCTAAATCGAAATTGTCTCCAAATGGTTTTTCGAAACTTTGATTTAGGCCAGCAGTGAACCCATCAAGGGACATTGCCATCCCAGAGGTAACTTTTATTTTGTTCATATTGTTATTTTAACAAATTATTCACGGATGAAAATGTGGTAAAAAATAAAATCCGAAGAATTCCATAGAAAACCGTTGAAATTGCTCCGAGGGATGGACGATGTTTGAATTTTTTATACTCAGGTTTAGCTTCCGGGATGGGTTTACAAAGAACTTGATTCTTTGACGATTTTCGAACCACTTTTGAATCCTGGTAATTATTGTCATATTGTGAGTTTTGAATTATAAATAGATTAAGTAATAATTTTGAAATATGTTAAGTTCATCACCAGAAGGAAAAGTAGAAGTCCATTTTGGACAACAAGGATTAAAAGCGTTAAGAGAAGCTGCTGATGCAAAAGGAAATGGATTCAGCAACTGGATAGGTAAGGCATGGGAAGAAAGAGTGTGCCTTCCTCGACTGGAAGAATTTCGGTCACAACCAGAGCTTGCTCGATTTGCTCTTAGATTAGAAGGTGATCATGAAATAAGCCATATAATTTCGTTGGATGTAGATCAGGCAGTTAAAAAACAAGCAGGATCCTTAAAAATACCAGATGCTCTCCTTGTTGAGACAAGTAAGTCCGATCCGGAACATATCATACTGAGAAGTTGTGATTTTAAATTTAATTTGGGAATGGCGACCTATTTTCAAGTTCACCCAAGAACACTTATAGAATTACTAAATAATTCTCCTCTTGCTCGACAAAAAGTTCAGCAGGTAATTGATCAATTAAAAGATGCCGGAGTGCTTAAAGGTGATTTTAAAATTGCGGAAAATGTACCAACTGAGCAACCGAGAACCAAATCACGATTAACTTTGGATCAACTTGATAAAATTCAGCTGGAAACCGGACGGTTTATATCTCCTGCATCTGAAGAAAATAACAGCTTGTTAAGTTCACCTACTGCAAAAATAAGAAGGGATGTTGTATGTAATGTTGAACTTGTACATGATCAAATCGCAGCATTTCTGAATGGATTTCCTGGATCAGAAATGCAAGAAGAAGCATCAAGAATGGACTTTCCTGATGTTTTAAATCCCATGGATAAGGCATTAATGACAGCAAGGGTTGCAGCAGCATTGTCGGTCAATCCTGATTTTAATACTGCGGAAAAACTGCGAGATTTTATTGCTTCTAAAGATTGACTTTCTAATATACTAGATCGTTGTGACAATCTATACTTAATTCTCGCTTCCCCTAGCTGAAGCAATCCGAACTTTAATTCGTTAAGCAGCTAAAAGAATACCTTCTTCTTTCTTTGGTGGTTCCCAATATTTTAAATATTTATCAAACATTTCTTCATTTATTTCAAATGAATCTTTTGTGGGATTATTGCTTCGGTTAATAACCCTTTCTTTCATTTTCTCTACCGAGGTTTCGACATAATAAAAAATTGGCTTTGCTCCTACTTGAAGTATTTTCTTCTTTATATCATCTCTTTGGGATTTAACCCAAAAACCTTCATCTAAAATCACATCTTTACCGGCTTTCAGAATTTTGAAAGCAATATTCGTTGCCAACTCAGTTATATTTTTGTCATACACTTCAAAGTTTTTGTCTGACGTTATTTTATTTCCGAAAATTTTTATTATCCATTCGTCTTTAGTAATTCTTATTGCTTTTGTTTCCTTTTCCAGTTTTCTGGCAAAAGTCGTCTTACCTGCTCCGATAAATCCGCAAATAACATAAGCGATAGGTTGTTTTTTATTCATGAAATTATTATAACAAATGGAGAAGTTAACTATTTAGACAGTTATGAAGCTCTAAAAAAACTCGGCATCCCTGATGGTCCACTTCGCTAAAGCTACGAGGACTAAAAAGACGATTTTCGGACTATTCTATTCTAATTTCAACATTTTTTATGTTATGAACATCCATTCTTTGTGTGGATCAATAGCTTGGTAAGTTTTATAATATATTAACATGAATGAAGAAAAAGGTGATTCTACAACAAGGTTTTTCGATTTATTTAAAAAGAAGGACGAAACAAAAAAGGCTTTAGTTATTTCACAAAAAGAAGCTTAAAAGTCTGTTTTTGCTTATGCTGGCAGTAAAGACCAAGTAATTCTAGCAACCTTTATTGCCGACGGCCGAAATGTATTTAATCTTGCAGGACGAAAACCTGGTACCATTTTCCGATTAGAACAATTAGATATAAATAGTAATCCCATTTATACATGGTATGTAGTTGGAAATAAAATAAATGATGAAATTGCGATTCACAAAGTTTGCAATAAATTACCTGACACAGGATTAGATTCTAAAAAATCTTTATCTTTTAGGCCTACTCTTGATATTACAGGTGGTAGTGGTTTATTAGTTAAACCACGTGAATTTTTAATTGAGGAGACTATGCAAACAATTGAAAAAATTCATCCAAATACACTCAAATCAACTTTTCCTTCCACAACAAGAATTGATGTTATGTTTGGTGGGACAGCAGAAAAAACACAAGATAGAAATTTTTCACTCCTATCTAATCTAAGCTTTTCACCACAAAAACAAACTGCATAAGATTTTATTTGGACTGTTGTGACATACTGTAATGGCTTTTGCTCCCCCTAGTGGACGTATTCAGGAACAGGGAAATAGAGTTTGGGTTTAGTTTACAGGACATTCAAACAATCTATTCTATCTTCAATTTATCATTACAACATTAGTTTTAGGGAAGGAGGATATCAAAAATTGATATATCTTATTTCACCTCACTGGCTAAAACGTAATCTTCATCTTCTGTAGGAGCTTGCCAATATTTCAGATAATTGTCCAACATCTCTCTATTAATCTTAAAGGATTCTTTCGTAAGATTAACGTTTCTTCCAACAACCCTTTCCCGTATCGTTTCTATCGGAGTATCAAGATAATACAATACCTCTTTAGCACCTAGTGCCTCAATTCTATTCTTCATTTTAACTCGTTGTTCCTTTTCCCAAAAACCCTCGTCAATAATGACATCAATACCTTTCTTAACAAGTTGGAATGCAACATTTCTTGATAACTCGATGATTTTAGTATCCCATTCCGCATATCCATC
>Ga0209542_10000270_pt1 | contig 129657 bp, 140 predicted proteins | sample RifCSPhighO2_01_FD_184028 | JGI IMG/M metagenome (GOLD analysis project Ga0209542, IMG submission 184028) | Soil microbial communities from Rifle, Colorado - Rifle CSP2_plank highO2_0.1 (SPAdes) (version 2) | ecosystem: Environmental > Terrestrial > Deep subsurface > Rock core/Sediment ... | reverse complement strand
TCCGATCTTTTCCCAATGTTGGCTGTTACCCGCGATGCGGTTACACTAATTTTTATCGACCCGCGGACAGAAGTATAATGGATAGGGGTGGAGCAGGCGCCGTATATGATTTTAATGAACCTTCGCTGGTCGACGGCTGGGATGAAATGTTAAAATTATTTCCGTAAATATATGTTTAAATCTAAAATTATTTTAACAGTTTTGCTGGGAGGATTTTTAATTTTTATTACTACTATATATCTAAACAAAAATAAGTTAAAACCGGTTAGCCATGCAGCTGTTAAGGTGGTGCTGGATCAGACACCGGATTATAATTTGTCGTTGAAAAGCCTCTCGGGTGAAAGTTCTTACGCTCCCGATTATAAGTTGCCGATTCCCTACGGGTATTACAATGTGAAAATATTTGGAGATAATGGATTAGCCCTATTTTCCGGTAAAGTAGAGAAGAATAGGGTGTCGTTTCCTCCCTATGAAGTTGGGGAAAAAGGCGAACCGGAGAATGCGGTTTCTCAGCTTGAGGCTTTAGGCGAAATGACTCTGTTATTACCGTATTTTTCCGGAGCTAAAAAGATAATATTTTATGATGAAAATAATCTGGAAAAACTTCAGGTGAATATAGAAAATATTTCCCTTCCTAAGGATTACCCAAAGAAACTTTGCGGAAATGGAATCTGTGATTTGGGAGAAAATATTCTCTTTTGCTATCAAGACTGTCGACCCAGAAAATAGAAATTAGTTATTAAATGTTAGGAGTAATTTCTATTTTCTATTTTCCAATAACCGGTTTCTAATTCCATGGAACGAATAATTGCGTTACTTTTATTGGTATTGTTACTTCCCTTATTCATAATCTTATGGTTAGTCGTAAAACTTACTTCGCCTGGTCCTTTTATTTTTGCTCAAAAAAGAACCGGAAAAAACTTCAAGCCTTTTTACATCTATAAAATCAGGACGATGCGGGAAAATGCCGAAAGATTAAAGGTCAAATATTCTGATTTGAATCAAGCCGACGGTCCGGTTTTTAAAATATACAATGACCCGCGTTTGACTTCGGTTGGAAAAATTTTATATCGGACAGGTCTCGATGAAGTAATGCAATTAATAAATATTATTAAGGCCGAAATGAGCTTTGTAGGGCCTCGTCCTCTGCCGATTAACGAGGCCAAAAAAGTACCGAAGAAGTATCGTCTTCGGTTTTCTGTGAAGCCCGGACTGACATCTTTATGGATAATTAGAGGAGCTCACATGTTATCTTTTGTAGAATGGATGGATTCGGATTTGGAGTATGTTAAGAAAAAAAACCTCTTATTAGATATGTATATTATTGTGATTACGATCTCGCTTATTTTTCAGTGGACTTTGAAGGAGCTGAGGAATATTTTAAGCCCCAAATATCCTTGACTTTTCTTTCAATACGGACTATTTTTAATGTATATTATATAAATGTTACAAAGTACCGTGAAGACTCCCAAACAAAAAGAAATTTTGGCACAATTTTATAGCAATTTGGCTTTAGTTGTAATTGCGGGAGGCATTGTCACTCCCTTATTAACAAGCATTGGAAAAATAGATTTATTTATATTAAGATCATTAGTATCGATCGGTGGCGCAGTTGCCTTAATAAATTTGTCTTTAAAATTTTTGAAATGAAAACAAATACGGATACTGCCTTTTGGTTTATGATGATTTTTGTACTGCTTTTTGTATTGCTAAGCAATTATTGGTTTTTTAAGAGAAAATAAATATGAAAAAAATATGGATGTAAATACTTTAAATAATATTTTAATTATTATAACTTTACTTCTAATGATTTTTGTCTATTTTTACGTTATAAGAGATAAGGATAATAAAAAATAATTCCATGCGTAAAAAATTTTTATACAGCCAGGTATCGAGTGGTACCTGGAAAAGAGGTGTAGCGCCTCTTATTCCTCTAATCGTCAGCGCCGTAATTCTTGTCAGCGCAGTCGCCGTATCTTTTTTTTATCAAGAAGACACCCGAACTTATCGTTCAAGCGCGGCTCATCCGACTTTAACCCCAATTAAATCCAGAACCCCAACCCCACCCTGTAAAGCAAATGGGGTTAACTGTAATTTAGGTTCAGAATGCTGCAGTAAATACTGTGAAGGAACATCTGGGACATGTAGAAATCCACCCTCAACCCCAACCAAAACCAGAACCCCGACCCCACAGTTAGATCCTTATAAATATTGTCCAGATGGAACACCAGAAAACGGTTGTTGTAAATTAGGTGGGCAGTGTGCTGATGGTGGAGTTTTTAAAGATTACTGTACGTTACCTAATAGTTTTTGTCCTGGTCCAACCAAAACCCCAACCAAAGTTCCAACCAGAACCCCAACAACAGCAGGCTGTACACCACTTGGATATTGTTTACGTAGTGAATCATCTGTATGTTGTATCGGAAGCCACCAGCAAAATGCTACTGGATGTCAATATAGAGCAAAATGTGTGGCTGATCTAACCCCAACCAAAACCAGAACCCCAACCAAAGCTCCAACTCGACCTGCAGGATGTGCGCTTACTTGTACCGGGGGGTTATGTCCTAACTGCGGTTCAGCTTATTCCTGTGTTTCTGGTTACTGTGTTAGATCGGCACCGACTGCTACCAAAATTCCAACAACCCCAACCAAAGCTCCCCCAACCAGAACTCCAACCCCATACTGTAGTCCAAACGGATTCACCTGTTCAATAAGCCCTCAATGTTGCAATTTAAACTGCTCTGGCGGATACTGTGGAGGAGCTCCAACCAGAACCCCAACCAAAGTTCCAACCAGAACTCCAACACCTAAATGTTACATATTTTGTACTTGGGATAGTGATTGTACAACTTGTGGCTCAGGATACAGCTGTCCGGCAGGTAACTGCATAATCGGTCCAACCAGGACACCGACCAAAGTTCCACCGACCAAAACACCCACAAAGCCCTTGTTGCCGACCAGAACTCCCACCAAGCCTCCCGGCGGAGGAGCTACATCGACACCAACCAGTCCGCCACCGCCACCGCCGACCTCAACTCCAATATTGGGTGGTCCATCACCTACCAGGACCAGAACTCCGACTCCCGTTTGCAATGTCAGCGTTTTACTTACAGCCATTCCAAATCAAAGTACCTCAAGCTCGTTGAGCAATGTTGATTTGAAGGCGGCCGTAAGCGGCGGAAGCGGATCTATTAGATATAGATTCTTCTGCAATTCGTCATCTACCACTTGGAATAGAGAAGTATCAACCAGCACTAATCCATATACAGCCGTAGATCTTTGTAGTTATTCCGGGGGAGGTTATAAAACTGCTCTAGTTTCGGTCCTAAGAAGCAACTGTACTATAACAGGAACCACAACCATTAGTTTAGGCGGATTACCAAGTCCTACAAATACAAGAATTCCAACCAGAACCCCAACGCTTAGACTAACCAGAACTCCAACTCCACCCGGAGGAACGACCTGTACGACGGCCTGTACCGGATGGCAGGATAGCGGCTGTGCCGGTGGAAACTGCGGAAATCTGCAGATGTATCAGACAAGATCTTGTTCAATATCAGGATGTATTACCACCCGCTGTACAAGTTCGACACAGTGTTCTACAGTACCAACCAGAACGCCAACGCCATTCATTGGTTCAAGTCCGACGCCCGGTCAAGGTGCGGCAGGATTAATCTTTATGGTACGACTTCCGGATGTATCAGCCGGTTCAATTCAGGCAAGCGATGTCCAGATTGAACTAAGGAATGGAGGCAATCTGGTCGAGACTGCAAATGTAGAACTATTTAATAATGGCACTTATTACCAGACAGCCAATGCAATTTTTTTCAATTCAGCTCTGAATCAGTCGTACACAGTCTTTGTAAAAACCAGTATAAGTCTGGGCAGGGCTTTTGCCGGAGTTTCGCTTAGCCAGTCTCAAATTCTTGACTGCACGGTAGGAAGCGATCCGGCTTGCGGAGGTCTGACGAGTCAAATAGATTCCAAAGTGTTAGAATCAGGCGACAGCGATGGATTCAATACAAATTCAGGAAGTTATAACAGGATTGACTCGGCAGACCTGCAGGTAGTTTCTACTTATTTCAACATTTTTGTGGCAGATCAACCGGCAGCCGCGGTTGCGGATTATAATTATGACGGAATTGTAGACATCAGCGATCTTGATATAGTCGGGAAAAATCATGGACTTCAGGGCGACTGAAAAAATACTACAAATATACAAATGCAAAATAATCAAATAAAGGGAAAAATGGTATACAGATTTTTATTTACTTCCAAAAAATCTCTGTTAATAGTTGTTGCATTATTATCGCTTTTAGCAGGAACTATATTTTTTTTGCGAGAAATGAGAAAAAGATCAAGAGCCGCTCCGGGTATTCCAACCCTTTTTTATTCAGTTGAACCCGCTACGGTGCAATCGGGGCAAAACTTTGACCTGGTTTTAAAAGTTAATCCCAACGGTGCTAGCTTTTTTGCCTTTGAACTCTACACGATCTACGACCCGACGCTGGTCGAGTTTCAAAACAACGCCAATCTTTCTCAAAATATTACTTCTTCCTATATTCTGGTCAAATCATCTGTTGACACGACCAATAATATCATTAATATCACCGGATTAAGGACAGGAAGTGCGTTTACTGGAAGTGCCAACCTTGAAATCGCCCGTGTCAAAATGAAAGTGAAGAGTGGAGTCTTGGGAGATATAAATTTTTTCTGGGATGGTAATTCTAAATTAGGCAGCAATATTAATAAAGAAACACTGAATGGATTATTCACTATCGGAGCAGCACCCAGTGTTACATCCACTCCTGCCCCCAGCGGTCCCGATCTCCATGTTGATATTCCTTCGCTTGCAACTCCGCCCGGCGTATCGGCAATTGTGCAAAGAGGGCAGAATGTGGATGTTCAGGTTTTATTAAAAACCGACAATATCCCGGTTAAATCGGTTGATTTTATACTTTCATACGACGATGCCAGACTTACTTTCCGAAATCTGACCGATCTGGCTCAAAATATTGAGATTGATCCTAATTCGGGTTTTAACACCCAGTTTGTAATCAAAAAAGTTGACACAGCGGCAAAGAAAATTATCTTTGCCTTGGTTGCGCCGGTTGTCAATCAAGCACCCGTTCCGATCAAGAGTCCGAATGATATCTTGTTGGCGACGATTAGATTCGTAGTCAAGCTTGATGCTCCGGACGGAGAGATTATCTTATTACCAGACACGACAAGTACAATCTATAATCTGCAAACCCAAAATATATTAGCCTGTACCGGCGGTTTTCGATTCACAGTCGGTCAGGCTCCGTTGCCTACCGACACGCCTTTCCCAACCGATACTCCTTATCAGCCGTTTCCGACAGATACGCCTTATATCTATCCAACAACACCCCCTACAATAACCTACATTCCCAGCGGAGTAGCAATGACTCTGGATTTAAAACTCAAATTTCAAGGCATCCTAGGCAGGCCAAACCGATCAAACACAGTACCGGTAAAGGTAACCGTGAGCAGCGCAGGTATGTCAACACCTCAATCCATATCAGCCAACTTCAGTGTTGATAATAATGGAATCTGGTCCGGGTCGGTATATTTTGCCAGCCTGCTTGAAGCGCCCGATTACAAAATTCTGGTAAAAGGACCCATGCATCTGCAAAAAAGAGTCTGCGATTCCGGACCAAGCGAAGGAGCCCCGGGCAGCTATTTCTGTCAAGACGGAAAGATTCAGTTGCAGGCAGGTACAAATTATTTGGATTTTTCCGGAATTCATCTTCTGGCCGGTGATATTCCCCAGCAGGACGGACTCGTAAATTCCTATGACGTATCTTTCATCAGAAACAATCTGGGAAAGACCGACCCAATTTTACTGGCTCAAGGAGATCTTAATTTTGACGGCATCATAGATACGCAGGATCACTCATTAGCAATTGCAGCTTTAGCAATCAGAACTGACGATGAACTATAATAAAAATATGGTTGAACTAGCGAATAAAGATAAAAAAAATCCAGTAACCCGATTCATATTATTAATTGTCGTTGTTGCTTTTGCTATTTTGTTGGTAATCCTAAATCAAAGCAAGAAAAAGACAGAGATTAAGGAGGCGCCCGCAAGAGCAATACCAACACCGGTAGTTTTGACCGAAGGTTCTTTATCGCTCCGGCTGGGTCAAACCGATCAAAAAGTAAATCAAAATAAAACGATAAAATTAGAAGTGGTGGCGGATTCCAATAAAAAATCTATCGTCGGTTATGATATAGTGATTAAATATGAAAGAGGAGCGGTAGAAGTACTTTCCGTCGAGTCGCTTCAGGCGGATTTTGAGGTCTATCCGCTTGAAAAGAGCGACCACTTTATCATAACCGGGGCAAAAAAAATAGAGAGCAAGCGAACTTTTATATTTGAAAATACACCGATTTTGCGTCTAAATATTATTCCAAAAAAAACAGGAGAATTGACTTTAAATTTGGTTGATGTCTTAGGTTTGGAAAAAAGTCAGATGGTGGATGAGGAGACAAATATTTTAGTCCCGCAAGTTGGAGAATTTAAACTTAAAAACTAACAAGATAAAAAGGATCAGGTGGCACGAGTGAAAGGGATCCCGCAAGCGCGCAGAATTTTTCCAGCCTGCCGCTGGTTCGAGCACTTGCGGGAATGAAACTCGTGACAGAATCTGGAGATAAAAATTAAATCATAGAAATTATGAACAGAAATTTAAATTGAGATGAAAAAAGTTATTCTCGAAACAATTTTTATTTTTCTGGGTTTTTTATTATCCCCAGCGGTTTTTGGCCAAACACACGCGGCATTTTTAAATTTTGACAAAAACACCGTTTCGATCGGTGTCGGAGATACGGTAGACATTCAAGTTATGATTGACGCCGGATCAGACCAAATCTCTTCAACCGACGCCTATGTTATCTACGACCCAAGTCTTATTGAGGCGCAAACAATAACACCGGGGATTTTTTTTCCGACGGTGGTCAATAACATAACATCGGGAAGACTGTATGTTGCAGGTTTGGTTGATGATGCCGCAAGTTCTAAAACAGGTTCGGGAGCTGTCGCCTTAATTACATTTAAAGCTCTCACCCAGGGTTCAGGAACGCTTACTTACGATTGCGAGGCGGGGGTATATAATAGTTCCAAGATAATTTTAAACGATCTGAATGCCACCAATATTATTGACTGTGGACAGAATGGGACCAGCGCCATTACAATTGCAGCGGCGGGTCCTGGTACGGGAACGCCATATCCCGGGGTAACTAAAACATCCACATCATCAGCTCTCCCCAAGACAGGCATATTTGATAATGTTTCCAAAGTAGCAGTACCGGGAATGATTTTACTTTTCCTAGGAGGAGTATTAAGATTGATTTTATGAATATTACAAATAAACAAATCCGACAAATACTACTAATAAATGATTCAATTATTGAAGAATTAAATAATTTGATTATTTATTTGCTTATTTGAACAATTTGTAGTATTTGTTTATTAATACTATGCATTTTCCAAAAACGCCGGCTTTAATAACCGGAATTGTTTTAGCTTTTGTTATGTTAATTGGCGGTTTTATGTTGGTTCAGCTTTTGCCAGGAAGAGCTGCGGATCAACAACCCCGCGATGTTGTAGTGTCGGATATAACGACTAATTCGGCCAAAATCAATTTTGCTACCGGATCAAAAACCCAAGGAGTTGTAGAGTATGGCTTAACCCCGACCAGCTTAAATTTATTGGCGCCTGAAAGTGAGTCTGATACCAGCCATGAACTTGAATTGACCCTTTTATCTGAAGGTACAACCTATTACTTTCAAATCACAATCGGCGGGAAAAAATTTGACAATGCAGGAGTTCCTTGGACTTTCAGTACTAAAACATCTGAATCTCTAGATTCGGGCAAAGTTTCACCCTCACCCATTAAAACGCCCACTTCTGCAGTCAGAGTGCTGATTAGCGACGGACCAAGTCCCTGCGAAGAAACGGTATGTGAAAAAATCAAACTGAAGCTGGGTAAGGGTTGTACTACTCAAGACTATATGAAATGCCTGAAAAAAAACCCGCCTACGCAAAAGCCTCTGACTACTCCCTAGATAATTTTCTCAAATTAGATAATACCGGCCGCCGGAGAAGGAATTAGAAATTTAAGAATTAACGAAACTACCGGACGAATGATCAGGTCGAGCATGGATGAGGAGCCAAAAGGAAAAATAAGCATGAGAAGAAAGATTATTCCGTAACGCTCCAGTTGATACCACTCTCGAGCTTTTTCATCAGACAGCAATCCACCCACTATCTTAAAACCGTCCAGCGGATGAATAGGAAGAAGATTAAAGACTCCCAGTATGATATTTAAAGAGATCATCGGCGCAAGAAGAAAATGTGCCGAAGTCAGACTGAGTGCAAGCGAGAGTACAATTGCCAAAATGAAGTTAGAAATGGGGCCGGCTAGCGAGATAACTGCCGCATCGCGTCTGGGATTTTTTAAATTGAAAGGATCAAAACTAACCGGCTTTCCCCAGCCAAAGCCAAAAAAAAGCAGGAATAGTAGCCCCATGCCGTCGATATGGACGAATGGATTCAGTTTTAGCCTGCCCGCAAGTCTGGGGGTCGGGTCCCCTAAATAATCCGCAGCCAAAGCGTGTGAAAATTCATGTACTGCAATCGCGACTAATAACGCAATAAGATAGACGAAAAATAGAACGGGGTTGGAGAAAAGATAACTCAACATATGATTGCCACGGATAACTAGCTGATGTCCACGGATTTAATATCAGTGGTAATCGTGGTTGAAAGTCAGCTATTACTATGTTATCATAAATGGACTTTAAATTAAAGAAAAAATTGAAATCATTATTATGAATCGTTGCTACAACTGCGGAAAAGGTATCATTTTTGGCCGTCGTCACACACATCACCGGGGAGTTGCCGGCGGACGCTGGAAAAAAAGAGCGCCCAAAACCCGGCGCATCTTCCGCCCCAATCTCCAACATTTCAATATTATTGAGGACGAAGAAGTTAAAAGAGTCAGACTCTGCACAAAATGTCTAAAAAGGATTAAGAAAGACATAAATGAAGGCAAGCAACCGTTTTTAAATATAGTCAACCACAAAGCCAGAATGTTAACCGCTTCAGTTGACAAAGGTTTGATAGAACAGTCCGCAGCTTCGGTTTAATACTCCTCGTTGTATTTCGCATACTGTCAAAGTAGAATAAAAAATATGTTGCTTTCCAAAAAGAAAAGGTATTTGCAGGTTGCTTTAAATTCTACCATGGATGAGGCTTATCAGATTATCCAAAGCCTTCCTGTGAGTGACAGAATACTTCTTGAGGCGGGAACGCCTTTGATCAAAGAATTTGGAGCAAGCGCAATCCGCAATTTATATGATTGGTGGGGCGCCAGGACACATTCCCAAGATGTATTTCCCTATATCGTCGCGGACCTTAAGACAATGGATAGGGGAGAGACAGAGGTCCGTATGGCGAGAGTTGCCGGAGCGTCGGCAGCTATCTGTCTTGGACAAGCCCCGATTGAAACTATCAACAGTTTTGTGGAAAATTGCGAAATAAATGAGATTGACAGCATGATAGATATGATGAATATTGAGTTTCCAATAAAAGTTTTAAGAAAATTGAAAAAACAGCCTAATGTAGTTCTGCTTCATCGGGGAGTGGATGAAGAGAAATTTAATAAAGATAAACCCATTCCCTATATTCAAATAAATAAAGTTTTAAGCTCCTACAATGTTTTGATTTCAATAGCGGGGGGCGATACTATCCGCGAAGTTCAAAGGGCGGTTTTTAACGGGGCATCTATAGTAGTGGTTTGGCGCGAATTTTATAATCTAACCGATAAAACAGGCAAACTGGCCGAAGAGTTTTTAAGAGAGATCAAATAATCCCCTGCTTTTTATCTGATAATACTATTTATTAATACAACAATCCACGTTGCTAACGGGTAAGACAAAGCTGTTAAAAATATATTTATTATGAATACAATCTTAAATTTGTCAATCTGTTTCATTGAAGGTTTTTTGATTAAAACATAAATTATCAGTATCACTATTATTCCGCTGTATGCTTTAAAAACAAGAGGTCCTAGATTTGTATATTGATCTAGGGCTGATTCAATCGTCTTTGTGTTAAAAATATTCTTAGTCAGGTTTAAAATCAATATAAAATTGGCTAAATACAGCAAATAGGTTAAAATTTGGAAGAAACCAAAGTTGCTCTTATTTTTTAAGTCAGAATCCATTACAGAGTTATTTATTGATACTTCCTGCGAGCTTCTTAAATCCTTCAACTACTTCGATAGGGACAGCAAAGATGACAGTATTAGCCGGATTAGCTGTCGTCGATTCGATAGTCTGGAGAGTTCTGAGTGAGATTGCTCCGCTTTGGGATAACATAGTCATGGCTTTGTTAAGGTTTTGCGATGCGCTCAACTCTCCTTCGGAGCGGATAATGGTTGCTCTTCGTTCGCGTTCGGCTTCGGCTTGTTTTGCCATCACGCGTTTCATGTCGGCTGGTACTTCAATGTCTTGGATTTTTATGGCTGTTACGTCGATACCCCAGTCGGTTGTTTCATGGTCGACAATTGCTTTGATTTCATCGGCGATTTTTTGTCTTTCACCCAAAAGCGTGTCGAGTTCGACGCCTCCAATGACGTCGCGGAGTGCAGTTTGAGCATACTGGGTGATGGCGTAGGTGTAATCTTGGATCTTTAAGACCGCGTCTTCCGGTTTTGTCACCTGGAAGTAGACGACGGCATTTATTCCGACCGGCACATTGTCTTTAGTGATTACCTCCTGCTGGGGAATGTCTGAAGTTGTAATTCTCATATCGACCTTGATCACGCGCTGAAATACGGGCACAAGAATATTTAACCCCGGGTCGAGTGTCCCGGAATACTGACCTAAAGTAAGCACTATGCCGCGTTCAAATTGGTCAATAATTATCAGAGTTTTTAAGACAAGAATAGCAACGAAAACGATCAGAGGTACAAGCAAAAATTCCATATTTTAATTAAGACAAAGTATGATTATTTTGTCAACAGTTTTTTTAATTCGCCGTCCTTTTCCTCAAAAAGTTGGCTGTTTTGTTCGAGGGCTCTTTGAGTGAAAAGCACTCCCTTGAGGTGATCGACTTCGTGTTGAACTATTAAGGCTTTGAATCCCGTCATCCATTTTTTGTGAGTTTTGCCGGCCAAATCCTGATATTCTAAATACACTTTAGCTGATCTAATAATATGTCCCCAGATTTTTGGAATCGAAAGGCACCCTTCCAGTCTGTGCTTTTTCTTTTTGTTTTTTGAACCCTGAGGGTTCTTCACACGCTTGCCGGAATCCTCAAGGATTCCAGCCTCGACCTTTATAATTTTCGGATTTACAAAAACTTCAGTTTTTGCGTTAGGGGATGGTCTGATAATAAAAACTGCAAGGTCAAATCCTACTTGGGACGCTGCCAGACCAACTCCCTGCGGGTTTACTTGTGCTTTAAGAGTCTGATCCATATCTTTGACCAATCTTTGAAGCGAGCCGTCAAATTGTTCAACTTTTTTTGTACGTGAAGTTAAAACTGAATTCGGAATAGTAACGATTTTTAACATCTTAGTATTATATAATACAAAATATAATACGAATCTACGAATCTTATGCAAATGATGCGAATATACTAATTCAGATTATAAAGTCGGAATTAGCATATTTGTAGATTCGCATAGAAATTTGTATCATTCGTATCACATATGAAGCTTTCACTTTGTATCGCCACCTTTAATGAAGAATCCAATATTCATTATCCTATGGATTCGGCTTATGATTTTGTGGACGAAGTAATTATTGTTGACGGAGGATCTGCAGACAAGACTGTTGAAATTGCTAGAGCATATGGTAAGAAGGTTAAAATCATAAACTCCGACAATCCTGCCATGTTTCATATCAACAAACAGAAAGCGATCGAGGCGGCAACAGGGGAGTGGATACTTCAATTGGACGCGGATGAAGCACTTTCACCGGAACTAAAACAAGAATTTAGATATTCGATATTAGATATTAGTAAAAAAAATCCCGAGAGCCAAAATTTAATATCCAATATCGTCGCCTATTATCTTCCCCGCAAAAATTTTTTTCTAACCCGATTTCTTGCGAAAGGAGGTCAATATCCGGACTACACGATTCGCTTATATCGAAATGGTCATGTGAAATTTCCTCTAAAATCCGTTCATGAAAATGTGGAAATAATTCCTAATAACAAATATCCAATATCTAACATTGGTTTTTTAAATAATCCTATTCTTCATTATGCCGACCCTGACTTTTCCCGCTATTTAGTACGTTGGGACCGCTATACGAGTCTCGAGGCAGATCAGTTATTTAACAAAAAAAAATTAACAATTAGCAATTTCACAGTATTTGACTTCTTTTTTTTAAAGCCTGTTTACACATTCTTTTCAATGTATTTCCGTCATCTTGGCTTTCTTGACGGTTTCCCCGGCTTTGTATTTGCTTTATTTTCCTCCCTGCGATTTTGGGTGATCTATATAAAACTGTATACGCAAAAAGATACCTTGACAAAGTAAGCAAGGTATGTATTATTAAATTATGCCCGGTAAAAATAATCTGGTTTTAATTTTGTTCAGCCTCATTTTTTTGGCCGCTTTGCCTATATTTGCTCAAGAATTTTCTCCGCCGGTTTCACCAATTAGCGTCGGAAAGCAAAAATTCCCCACAGGAATCAATCCCCAACAAAAGAGAGAATTACTTCAACAGCGATTACAATCTATTACTGATACCAGAAAGGCGGCTCTGGTTTTAAATATTAATGATAAGATAGCCGATATAAATACCCGAAGCACTCAACAGATGACCGATGTGCTAAATCAAATGAGTGATATCCTGAGTCGTTTGGAAGGAAAAATGAGCGTAGCACAATCGGAGAGTCGCGATATAAGTTTGGTCGAGCAAGCATTGTCAGAAGCAAAAACAAGTCTAAAAACAGCCCAAGACGCCGTAGACAGCCAATCTGCAAAGGTTTACACCATCGATGCGTCGGATTCGGCGTCATTAAGAGCAGTAGTCGGCAACGCGGTATCGCAACTCCAATCAGATTTACGAACAGTCCGCACCCTGATTATTGAAGCAAAACAGAAAATTGCAGCTGTCATTCGTGAACTGGCAAAAACCGGAGTAGGTAAGATTGGACAGAGGGATAGATCAGCCAGTTCAGCACCGGCTCTGATTGAACCGTTTATCCCGAGATAATTATTAAATTTTTTAATATCCAGATGGAACCAAATCAAGGACAAACACAAACACCAACCCCACAACCGGTTATTTTTCAGCCGCCTCAACCTGAACCTCAACCGAGTTCGAATAAAAAGTTTTTGGTAATTTTTTTACTACTGCTTGCACTGGTTTTTGTTTCGGTCGGAACCTTCTTAATCTTAAGCGGTAGATCCAAGAATATTCCGGCGGACACGACAGATACCTCATTACCGCAAATTTCACCTACCTCTGTCGTATCGGAAGAAGAAAAGGAACTCGAGAGCTTGGAAGTGGTAGATTCTGAAAATGAACTTCTGGAACTTCAATCAACCGTAGACCAGCTGTAAAATACTATCTTATAATAAGAAAAATATGGTATAATAGAGCCATATGAAAACCAGTGCGTTTTCTCTTATTATACCTATATATAACGAGGCGGAAATACTGGAAAATCAGGTAGAAAAACTAATGCATGAGGTGGGCCGTGTTTTACCAAATGCCGAATACGAAGTCATTCTTGTAGAAAATGGCAGCACTGACAACTCCTTCAATATCGCCGAAAAACTTACGAAAAAAAACAGTCTAATCAAACTGGTAAGACTTAAAAACTCTTCATACGGTCAAGCCTTTAAGGAAGGAGTAAGAAATGCCCGTTATGATTTCGTTTTCCAATTTGATATCGACTTCTGGGATACGGACTTTTTGGATTTGTCCCTGCTACTTCTTGGCAGATATGATTTTATCATCGGGTCTAAAAATCTGGGAACCTCGATTGACAGACGGCCGCTGACCAGAAAAATATTTAGCAAAATGTTGGAATTTTTTCTCAAGTTTTATTTCAATGTTCCATTTTCAGATACACACGGTATTAAAGCCATGAAAAGACAGCTTATTTTACCTCTTATCGATGAAGTACAGAGCCAAAATCATTTTTTTGACAGCGAATTACTGATCATGTGTCATTATCTCCGGTATTCGTTTAAAGAATTGCCGGTCAGTCTGCAGGAGATTAGAGGAACAAGGTTTTCATTTTTGATTCGTACGGTCGAAACCCTTTACGAGTTTATTAAACTTATCTCGGTCAAAAAATTATTAGTTCGTTACGCATACTTTTAAAAGTTAGTTATTCTTCGAGCGATTAGTCGAGAAGAAATTTAAAGTTTGTTCTCGACAGGCTCGAACAGTAAGATTTACCCCCAATTATCAAAAATGAAATTATACAGCGATGACTTTGGTTATAATAAACAGGCAGATGCCGGAATAATTAAATTGATCAGAAGAGGCAGGATTTTTGGTGCGTCTGTCCTGGCAACCATGGTCAGCGCCTCCAGTCTAAGGCGGTTGTTATATACGCTTGAACAAAAGAACAATTTTATTCTAGGTCTTCATATCAACCTTATTGAAGGTTATCCCACTCAACATTTTTTAAAAATAAGTACACTCGTAGATCGGGACGGCCGGTTTTTCTCGCTTATTTTTTTTCTGGCGAATCTATTTTTAGGCAGAATTAACAAAAACCAAATTAAATCCGAAATAGAAGGCCAGCTTTCAAAGCTTTTAAAAAAAGGTTTAATCGTCAAGATGCTGGATTCGCACCAGCATACCCACGCATTTTCACCTGTTGCGGAAATCACAGTCGATATAGCAAGAAAATACAATATTTCTTACATCAGAAGTTTTGGCTCAATCAAAAACTACTCGTTTAAGGCAAAATTAACCTATGCGGTCATCAGAGTTTTGGCATTTTTGTCTTATTTGGCAGTTTACAGGAAATTTGGTTTGCCTGCCACCTGGAGATCAAAACAGGAATTTGACTGGACGGTTATGAGTTGGGAGAGCAATACTTTTGATATCGACTCGGTTAATAAAAACCGCTCGGCTTTTGTCATCCATCCCTATCTTCCTTATGATACCAATAGAAGTTACAGGAGTTTTATAAAATAAACAAATAATACAAATTGCTCAAATAAACAAATAAATAATCAAATTTCTAAATGATTTAATCATTTCTTAAATTTAATTATTTTGACATTTATTTGCTTATAAGTCGGATTTGTTTATTGGTAGTATTTAATGTTTAAATTGCTCTTGCATCCTTTAAAATTCATGTTATATTAAAATTATGAACAATCATAAGAAACCCTCTCGTTTTGGATTAGGAGTATTAATCGGGACGGTGCTCGGCGGTTTGGCTGCATTTTTTCTTTCTCCGAATTCAGGCAAGGATAACAGGGAAGCGGTCTTGAAAAAGATAACGGAGCTCAAAAAACAAATTGAAAAGATGGAACTGGATGAAAAAGTCAAAGAGGTCTGGGGAGAGGTTACGGAAGACGCGAAAAAAACCTTCACAAGAGCTAAAAAGAATCTGCTTAAAAAATTGGACGAGATTGCGGATAAGTGGGAAGACTTTGACAGTGCAAAATATATGAAAATGGTTGAGAATTCTGTTGAAGAGGCTAAAGAAGGAACCAAAGATACCGCAGAAAAACTAATGAAACTTAAAGAACTCTTTGTCCGCGACTTTCACAAGGTCTTCAGCGATAAAGCCTGATTTTTTTCCCTTTGATTCCTCTATTCTCCTTTAAAATCCCTTATTATTTTTCTAAGACTTCTTTCCAAACCCTTAATTAATCCCCAATAGATTATACGACTGTAGTGTTCATTTTGACCAGCTAGTTGTGTTGCCAAGTCTTCTTTTACCCGTTTTAATTGCTTTTGACAATCTAGAGCTTCCTGATATATCCAAACTCGAATTTCAGGGGATTTAATAATATCTTCATAAGCAGCGGATCTGGGCTTAATTTGAGCTGTTTCTAATACCTCCAGGGGAATATTTATTAAATGTTTACCCCAATCCTTTTCTAGATCACTGAGACCTTGGATTCTTGCCTGAAGTAGTGGAAAGATATCAATTTTTTCGCGAAATCTAATCTCTGATCCTATACAAATAAGCTGTAGATTATGCATCGGATAGAACTGTTTTCGGTATTCCTCAAAGAGAGTTTCTTGCTTTAAGGCGATTCCTGATCTCAACCTCAAGTTATCCGTCATCATGCCTTTTATTACATCGATCATTAATTTTTTCGGTTGATCCCCCGGTTTTTTAACCAGCTCTAGATACTCTAAAGATATTTTTGCAAGTTTGAGTATCGGATAAATTTCAAAATCAAATTTTTCTTTCTCTATCGCGTTAATCATCGTATTGGCATAATGGATTGGATCTTGGTTTACTTTTCGATCGCAATCTAGAACATCATCTACATGGCGGAAAAAGTAATATGTTGATCTGAATTTATCACCGAGTTCAAAATTAGTATTAAAAACAATTACCCACTGTCCAATTGCATTGTATATGTATTTGAAATCTCGTATTAGGTAGGATGCCGTTTCCCGAAGTAGAATTTTTTGTCTGGCAAACCCTTCTTTTGACATTTATTATAAAAATATATTTATAAAAATATTGATAGTTTTTGATCCTAAATATTGATTTTATAGTACGCGGTCGCCATATAGATTTGACAATATTATAAATTTTATCTATCTTGAATAATAGTTTAGCTAAAGTTAACTATTCTAAAATGTTAAAAAGAGGATTGAAAAGAAGCTTTTTATTTTTTCTTTCAAACTGTATGGATTTATATACTAGTTTGTCAGTAAGAAGTTTTTATCGAAGCTTTTATTCTCCAGGAGGATATAAACCAGAAACTTTAACTCAATACCTTAGTAGAATGGCAAAAGTCGGAGAAATTGAAAAGAAGATAATTAATGGTAAAGTAGTTTTTGCTATTACGACTAAAGGGGAAAAACTTTTAGATCAAGTAATACCTTTGAGAAAATTAGAAGAAAAAAAATGGGATGGTTGGTGGAGGATAGTAATTTTTGATATCGAAGAGAAAAAAAAGTATCTACGGGACAGGGTTAGAGAAAAATTACTCGGATTGGGTTTTGGCAAATGGCAAGAATCGGTTTATATCTCGCCTCATCCAATGGCAGAGGAAATGAATGAATATTTCGAGGAAAAAGATCTTTATCCTAGTTGTGTCTGTCTTGAAGCCAGAGAGACCGGTAAGAAAGATAACAAACTTCTTGCCGAGCAGATTTTTAAACTAAATGAACTTACATCTAACTATAAAAACATAATCAAAGATATTGATCTAACAACACAATTGATTAAAGAGAATAAATTTAGTAAAGCAGAAGCTATAGAGAAACTTCATATCTATTTGGAAAAATATGAATTGGTTTTAATGAGAGATCCATTTTTGCCTGAAGAACTTTGGGTTGAATACCCAATAAGGGAAAAAACAAAAAAATATTTAACTGATCTTACTCAAAATGTTGCCAAATCTATATAACGGTCGTCATATAGATTTTGCAACATTAATTTAATAAAAGTATTCTTTAGAATTAGAAGTTAGGTTTTTCGACCGTAGCGTTCCTTGGAGAGGCGGATTATTTTTTCCTTGTTTTCATTTTTTAAGGCAGGAAGCGGTAGGGTTGTTGCCGGGAATGGGGCAGAGGTCATCCCGTCGATTGAAAGTTTAAGTACGGTTTCGTATTTACCTAAGGATACGAGCTCGTTTTCGCTGTAAATTTCGGCGAATTCAAAGGTCAGGAGGTGGGCATCCCTGGCGCCGACTACGAACGAAATTAAGCTACCCACATTGCCGAATATAGCCTTTTGCACCTCAAGCTCGAGCTGTTCGATGTATTGGTTGGCCAAAGTAAGGGCGAGTCGGTATTTTCGGGCTTCAGAAAGGATTTTGACAAACGAGGTGGTGGCAAAGTTTTGAAACTCGTCGACGTAGAGGAAAAAATCCCTGCGTTCTTCTTCTTTGACAAATGACCGGTTCATGGCGGCCAGCTGGATCTGGGTAATTATCATCGCGCCAAGCAAAGCAGCGCTGTCTTCCCCAAGTTTTCCCTGGGAGAGATTAAGAATCAGTATTTTGCCGTCATTCATAATTGCCTCCAGATCAATTGAGGATTTTGCTTTACCCAAGATATTTCTGATCATACGGGAAGTTACGAACTGGCCGACTTTGTTCTGGATAGGGGAAATTGCTTCTGCCCGCAGTCTGTCCGGCATTCTTTCAAATTCTTTTTCCCAGAAATTTTTCAGTACCGGGTCTTCCAGTTTGCCGACTATTTTTTTACGATATTCTTTGTGGGAAAGCAGGGGAAGAATATCAACAAGTGATGTTCCCGGACTCTCAAGCAGGGTTAATATTACATTTCTTAAAATATATTCGAGTCTTGGCCCCCAGCTTTCTTTGTAGATTTTATTGAAGATCGAAACTATTCCTGAAGCTACCAGATCTTTTTGCTGTTTGTTCCTAACCTCCAGAACATTTAAAGAAAAAGGTCTTTCCGTATCAAACGGTTCCAGATAAACTACGTCATTCATTCTGCGTTTGGGAATATAGTCAAGAATAATTTCGGAGAGATCTCCATGTGGGTCAATTATGCCAATTCCGCGGTCTTTTCTGATGTCGTCGATAGCCATATTGGCAATCAGTGTCGATTTTCCTGCTCCGGTTTTTCCGATGATATAGACGTGTTTTCTCCGGTCAGGCGTTTTAATTCCAAAAATAGTTTCTTTATTTTTATATTCTGTTTTGGCAAAAAAATTAACATCCTTCTTAATTTCTGAACCCTCAGGGTTCTCGGAACCCTGAGGGTTCCTTGAGGCTGGAGTAATTGGCAAATTCTCCGGCGGTTCACCGGATAAGGTTTTTCCCCAGGCGATATTCTTGATCCCGGCTATTAGATATCCGGTTGGATGCCAGAGAGTAGCCAACTCCTGTGCATTCAGGATCTGATATTTTCTTTCAAAAAAATGGGTTTTACGCAGTTTTATTTGTTTTAACATGAATTTTTTAAATAACAGAGTTCTTCTGAAGACAAATTGGTTGCCGTCGCCCAAAGAAAAACTGCCGAAAGTACCCGCCAGATTTTGCAGAAAAGGCAATAATGATTCTGTTCTATTTGATCCGGCAATGAGCCTTACCAGAGCTTTCCCGCCCTGAAAGGAAGATTTTTTCATCATTAAAAGCTGTTGGGGGCTTCGCGTATATTTCATGGAAGGTTCGTCGTAAATCTGGTGGCGGGCTGCCGTGACAGCCATATCCTGCCAGGGAAAGGATGCGGGTGTTATCAATATCTGAACTGCCATTTTTACGTGTGAATCTTGTCTGGCCAAAAAACCGATAAGCGAAGACAGGGGATCAATATCCTTGAAATCGAAATAGGTTTTGATCGGTAGATAGGGATAAGAGTTAAGTACCATTTCTCCAACAGATAGATTTTTCGACTTGAAAACAATATCCATAGGGTCGGTAGTCTTCTTTACTACCGACTTAGGAAATGAAGAAGTGATAAGGCTTTGGATAAAAGTTTCATTTTCCTTGGGCGTGGTTGCATAAAAAAAAATAGTTTGGCCGAGAAGATATATTTCAAAAGCGTATGTTTTTGGTTTGATAAATAATCTTTTCCACAAGGGAATATAGGGGTGGGGCAGTACCGAGGCAAAGATCTGGGTTGCCGCCTCAATCGGCGTCTCATCATCCTTTGGATTGCGAATTTGCAAGTATGAAAGTTGTGGCATATTTTTTAGTATAACAGAGGTAGAGTTAGTTAAGAATTAGTTTTCTTCATCAACAACTCTTTTTCTTGATATCAACGCTTGCCATTTTTCTTTCCCGCTAACATTTTTTGGCCATCCCTTAAATGTTTGCACCCTTCTGAGTTTATGACTAGTTGTTCTCGCATTTTATACTTTTATGTATGACATACTATAATTATACTTTAAAAATTTAAGACTGATCGACGGTAAAAATTAACAGAATGGAGTTAATTAGCAGATTATAAAAATATTTGAAGATTCGTTCTCTGTTCATTTAGAGCCTCGATTGAGATAATATGTAAGCAATCCGAAAAATATTAGCGCACCAATAATCATAATGTAAACACGTATAATAGGATCATTCATTTTTGTCTGTCTCCTTTCATAAACTAATTTATTTAAAAGATACCGACCGTCTTTATAAAATTGAATGGTAGTAAAACTGATTAACTCGAAAAAATCTGTTGTTTTACTTGAAGCGGAAGAGTCTTAGAGGTTTCCTTAAGAAATTTTGATGCATCCAATATCTCCAATAATACAGGCTCGTTTTTTTTGGAGAAATGCATAATTGCATCGCCTTCTTGTTCGGCGAAATCTATTTTTTTTTGCGAAAACCAAATCATAAGCACATCATCTTTTTTTTCATACTCAATTTTAGTTTTCATATAAAATATCTACCTTTTTGTGCTGGATAACAAGTAATTACTGTTATTATATCATTTTCAATTTTATAGACAATTCTAATAATGTGATTTTTGTCAAGAATGCCTGACGCAATAATCTTAGGATAATCGCTAACAGTATCTTTGTGTAAGGGGTTACTGATAATCTTTTCTATAATTTTTTTATTAACTTTAATCTTTGATAACTTTAGTAGATTCAATTTCTTTTCAGCATGATTCGTATAGATCGCCTTCATATTCTTTTTTATCATATCACAAATATAGTTTTGACAATCAAACGATGAAGCGATTTAACAATGAAACATTATTTTTTGCTACTGCTACTGTTTATAGATACTAAGGTTTATTACTGTTTCTTATTCTGAGTATCCAAACAAAGCTTCCTATTAATAGAGCAAAGCCGAAGAATTCCAAATACTGCGGCCAGAAAATAATTACAATATTATTAAAAACCCCTTGAATTATAATTTCAAGCCTCTATAATTGAATTTATGAAAAGCAAAATAATCATAAATCCGGGTATTCGTTTTGGCAAACCAGTAATTGCTGGAACTCGTATTGCCGTAGTTGATATTTTAAATTTGATCAGTGCTGGTTATACTATTGACGAAATTCCTAATCAATATCCTCGTTTAAAAAAAGAAGATATTGTAGCGGCTATTGATTATGCTGCAAAAATTATGGAGCATCCCGCAAGTATACTTCATCGCTTAATCGAAGATAAACATTCCGGTTATGTTTCAAATATTGGTAGATGAGTGTGTGCATTTTGATCTTATCAAAGCCTTAGAATTAGAAGGTTTCCATCTAATTCATCCAAAAGATATAGGCTTAACAAGCATTCCTGATGAAGAAATTTTTTCTTACGCTCAAAAACACAACTTAGTTATACTGACTTTTGATAAAGGTTATGGTAATGCAATTAAATTTGATATTTTAAAAAGTTCAGGAATTGTAGTTGTCGAAATCGATAAGTTATCTAAGCAAACAATTGTCAATAAAACAATAAACTTTCTTAATAAAGTAACGGGAAAAACGTTAAAGGGTAGACTTTCAGTTATAGGACCCGCGCGTGTAAGAACTTATCCTAAGAATTAATTTCATTTTTACTGTAATATCTTAATACCCAAATAAAACTTCCAATTAAAAGTATAAAACCAAAATATTGCAGATATTGAGGCCAGAAGATTACAACAATATTACTATTATTATTTGAATTTGGATCTAATTTCCATCCATTCGCCCAGTTATTAACCAGAACATGTTCTTTAAGCCGTGATCCGTACAGAAAAGGAAGGTTGTTTCTGATAAACATTTTTAATTTGTTAGGGTCATTTTTTATCCTGTATGCCAACCAGTCCGAATTAAACGACTGGGACAAATATAAATATTGGTCTTGATTTTCAGATAAAGGAAAATTTTGTAAATTTACAGAGTATTGGTACTTATTTTGAAAATCGGGTTTAATTTCAGTTAAAGATGGGGATCGGTATGTATTTTCATTATTTTTTTCCAATTTAAATGTTTTAATCCAGCTGTACGGGATATACCCGACATTCATCCAGTTTATTTGATTAACCGTTAAATCCGAACCCGAGGAAGTATTTTTAAAGTGTGTGCCATAGTCGCTGTAAAAAAATTTGGAACTGGATGGTACGATAATTATATTTTTAGATGAATTTGGATTAAGTATGGTTTCAATAAAATTCGTATTCTGTTGAGGATTATCCAAAACAAAGCCTAATGGTGCGCCTGAAACATTTTTTGCCTGGATGTTTAAGTAAATTCCCATGTTATGCACTAATCCATAAAGATACTGGTGCAGACAGGTAGTTGAATTTTGAGCTTTCAAAGTAATTCCAACATCGGACTCTTCAAAGAGTGACGATCCCGGTTGGATATCATCGGGGCAAGGCGCTTCAATAAGGTAATCTTTATTTTCCAGAACATTATTCGTCTGCCAATCTTCAGGACGTATTATCGGATAACTAATCTTGTATCTAAGAGAGGAGGAGTCTTTTGGAATTTCATATACGAGGTTTTTTACCGAATTAGTAAAGCTGAATTCACGGGTGAAGCTCCTATCTGAGGCAGTTTTTAAGTAAATAGTATTGTCCAGATGAGCATAGGCAAAAGCGTAATTTGAAGTATCAAAACTGTTAATAGTTTTACCGTTGAGTTTTATTTCCGTAATAATTTGATTTTTTAAATTTGGAAAATTAAGCGTAATTCCGTCATAAGGCTGTATTTCAGTTACATAATTTTTTGTGATAATTATTACTCCGACAGTTTTAATTAAAATATTTTGATCTTCCACTATAACTTGGATTGGAACTAATTCAGTGTCATCCGGGTAGGGATCTGCTTTTAAAAACAGGCGGTCTTCGTAGTTAGTCAGTTTTAATTCTTGTTTTGGGCTTATTACTATTTCCCCGTTTTGTTCATCAAAATCGAAGTCAAGATCGGCCTGAGTTTTATTGGTAAATAAAGAAGGGAAAAGATAGTTTGTGTCCCAATCTTCCGAAGTCAGATAATTCCCCTGGGCATTATAAATTGAATCTTCAAATTCATAATAGAAGGGTGACGCCTGTCTTAAGCTGTTAGTCAGTAAAACGCTCGGTTGTTTTTCGATGAATTTATAAATTGTTAAATTGCCGTATCTTACTGTTTGTATATCCGGGTAAACCTTGGCAATAAAGTTTTCGAGTTTATCTTTTTGCTGTATTTTACTTTCTAGACTCCTGTATCCATCCAGTAAAATAAATTCGATATCATACTTTTTGATTGTATTTTGAAAAAGTTTTTCATTTTCTGTTTGCAGGGCAAAAAAAATTTCGTTAAAGTATTGTTCGTTATATTTATTCCAGGGATCAAACGGTCGCTCCAGCATCGGTTGTTCAATTCCATACCATAAAAATCCTGATCCTCGGCTACCCCATGTATAAAACTGCCAGTTCCAGAATGAGGCTTGTGGGAGAGTCATAATCCTGCCTGATTTTTTTTCTTTTTTGAAATAATCAATGGCTTGGAAGTATTCGCCGGGTATTTTTAATTTTAGGATTGGATAAAAAAAGTTACCCCTAAATACCGGTAAGGCGTAAAAGAACAACAGGATAAATGCGATAATGGAAATTGTTTTTTTAAATTTATAATTTAGAGAAATTATAAGTTCTAATCCGGAAACAAAAAAAATCGTATATATAAATGAGTAGACTGTAAAAAACTTGGTAATCGGAAATCTGAATGCTTCACCGAACAACGGCAAAATGTCCCTGATTTTACTGTTAATAGTGGAAAATACCGGTACCCGAGTACCAAGCATTAGCCAGGTGACAAATAAAAGAAACAGAAAATATGACTCAAATGAATATTTTTTATGTTTATAAATTTTATAAATCGTTTTGGTTATTCCAATCAAAAAAATTAGTGCTGCTGTACTCATGATTGAATAAATTAAAGGATTATTAATGTGAGAATTCCAGTCTTTCATGATGTATTCCAGATTTTTTTGCCGATCGTCCTCGGTCGTATCCAGCATGAATCCCTTGAGATATAAAAGATCAAGAACCCCGCCCCTTCTTGTATTTCTTTCATAAATCGAATTGGACGAAAGTTGATTGATCTTGGTATTTTTAATGATTCCGCCCTGGGTTATTGCCGAATGTATGAACGGCATTAACCAAAAGGCATTGGAAACAAATATTAAGGAAATGATTAAAAATCCGGTTTTTAAAGTTGTCTTTCCGTTTTTTAAATAAGCGGTAATCAGTATTGACAATACTGCGAATAAATAAGCAATAAATACCGTTGGAACAAAGCCTTGACTAACCGTTAGCAAGCTTAACAGGAAAAAAGCGATTATTAGCTTTTTAGTTTTTTTCTCAAGAAGCGAAAGAATTAAATAGAGTAAAAAGGGTAATGCAGCAAAGTGAATGGAAAAGACCTCCAACGGCGCATAGAAAATCTGAATGGTTGCCAAGTTAAACTCATAAAATATAGCCCCGATGAAGGCTAAGAACGCATTTTTTTTATATTTAAGTAACAAATAATACATTCCCAAACCACCCAGTAGATGCATTAAAATCTGAAAAATATAACGGAGGGTATTTAGAGGAAAAACTTTAGAAAATAAAAATAAAATTAGAGTATGGGGCAAAGTTGCAGCGTGAGCAAGTCCGTCTTCGCTTCCTAATCCGCGGTACCACTGCCAGACGCCTAACAAACCCACCTTAAATGCTTTGGCAAAATTTAATTCAGGAAAAAGGTTGTCCCAACCTACCAAAAAAGTACCGGGGGTATAATTGATAAAAAACAAAATAAACGATATTAAAGCCAGGAGTACTGGAAAGAAAAAATTATTTTGGGTTATTTTTTTCAGCATATTTTTCAGCGTTTTTTTAACCACAATACCCTGGTATAGGAATCTTCATACAAGGTAATAAAATCTTCATGAGAGTTGATCAGGGTTTGCAGGTATTGATCAACAAAATGACAGTCACCTTCTTTGGCTAATTTCTTGTGATAGACAAGTGTTCTGATATTGTAGTAATTTAAAAGTCTGATGCTTCTGTCTTTTCTGAAATGGGAAAGTTCTTCATCATAGTTATGGGCCGGGAAAGGGTGGCAGCGATATTCCTTGAGTTCCTCGATTAATGACTTGGGATCATATTTATCCCCGGACCAGTGGATATAACCGTTTACAATCGGTTTCTGGTGATAAATATAATACAGGTCATAAAGATGGCCGTTCCACCACTCGGTAAAGATAGGCAGATCCAGCACCGCGTTTGACTCTGAGAATTTTACTGAATTTAAGAATGGTTCATCACTTGGGACATTGGCAATATGGGTATTGGTCGGTACTTTTTCTATGAGGAGTGCCGCAAGTATTACGAATAGTAAGACATGGTTTTTAAATTTAGAAAGATAAATCATCACAATTAGTGTCAGGAAAAAATAAAAGATTACAAAGAATCTGCCAGGTTCTATAATCCCCCTGAAGGGGAATATGTCAATGAGATACTGATATGGCCAGATAAAAGCTAGGAACGGCTGTTTTCCCAGGCTTAATATAAAAATAATCAGGAACCCAAGAATCAAGAATAATTTACCCGTATTTTTTTTAATATAAACCAGGGCAGCTCCTAAGAGTAATAATTCAACGTAACCCAGGAATACGGCATATTCTATCCAGGATTTACTGTGGTTGCCCGCTATAAAAGGCAGGGATACGATGTAGCTGTTGGGAATAAAGTAATCAACCAGGGGAATGGAGATAAATTTGTAATCAGGCAGGGTTACACCGCCGGAAAAAAACAGGCTGATTTTATGGCCGTAGAGTAGTAGGGTTACAACCGAAAAAACAATTATCGATAAAATGAACTGGGATTTTTTAGCAATTAATACTGAAATAAATTCTTTAATTTTAGCCGGAAAAAATAAATAAGTAAGAGGTGTCAAAAAAATAATACTTCCCAAAAGCAATAAAGGATACTGAAGCGAACTGACAGTCAGAATGACAATTCCTAAGGTAAAAATCGTAAAACTTTTTACGGACCCTTTTTCTTTAGTGATCAGATAAAGTGAGATAAAAAAAAGCGGAAAGCCTGCGTGGAGGATCAGATTAGGATGACCACCGATTCTTGCGAGAGTATAGAAAGACAGTCCGTAAATTACTGCCCCGGTATAAGCAATTAGTCCGGAAAAAACAGTTCTAAAAGCAATATAGGTCAGGAAAAGATTCAGGCAGACCAATATCAGTATGCTGACATTGTAGACCGTAAGCGGATTTATTAATAAGGGATAAAGAAAGATTCCGAGTAGGATAAAAATGCCGGAATCAGTGGCATTCTGAAAATTAATTCCGTCGGGGTAGCGCCAGTTATTCGTCCAACCGAATGGAAAATTGCCTTCAGTAAATAGTTTATTTCCCAGGTATTGGAAACCAATAAACTGAAAGTTATCTCCGGCGTCGCCGATTATTTTTGTGTTAAGCGAGAGTAACGCGGGGTAGGTAATTATAAAAGTTAAAAGGCTAAAAAACAGGAAGGCGAGCAGAATTTCGACAAATTTATACCTGTGCATTTTGAGCTTTCAGGAGAAGCAGTTTGGGAAAGTTTAATAGGTTTTTTACTACCTCTTCTTTTTTTATTATACCCTTTGTCAAAAGATAGAGGTAAGCTGTAAATCTCTCGGGTAATATTGTCAGAATGATCGTTTGGGTAATACCGATAATAATCTGTTTTAAAGTTGGTCTATAGCCATATTTAGTTATCATTAAAAGCCTTATTTTCAGAGTATTCAGATATTTTTCCTTGATGTGAACAAAAGTATCGTTTTTTCCATGAATACGATAGTAGAGAAGTCTTTCATTTAAATTGGCAAATTTATAACCTTTGCAGATTAGGCTGAAGAAAGTGAAATAGTCGTTATTGGCACTGTATTTAACTTTGTATTTAAATAATTTGTTTTTCGACAAATTTCTTCTCACCATGGCTGTCGGATGAATAATCGGATGGAAGGTTAAATATGAATTATAAATTTCTTTATGGGATAGAGGTTCGGTTTTGTCTCCGATAATATCTCCGTTTTTGTCTATTACATAAGCCTGTGAACCGACCAAAAAAGTTTTCGGATGTTTTTCTAAATATTCAACCTGTAGTTTAATCCTATCCGGATGGGCTATATCATCCGCATCCATCTTGGCGATATATTTACCTTTAGCCTGTTCGATAGCTAAGTTGGCGCATGAATCTCCACCCTTATTTAGATTGTTATTTAAACTGATGACTTTTATTTTTTTGGGAAATTGCTTATGATACGAATTAATTACCATTAAAGAATCGTCAGTAGAAGCATCATTAACGATTATTAATTCAAAATTTGAATATGATTGGTTTAATATGCTTTCAATCGCCGGCACAAGATAATGTCCGGCATTAAAAACCGGCATTATTACCGAAACCAACGGGCTTCTTTTGTCATCCTGAACTCGTTTCAGGATCTGATTTTTTATCTTTTTCATATTTTTATTTATGTCATTCTGGTAAGCCAGGTTACCCTATGGTACCTGGCGCATCCAGAATCGTTGTCATCCTGAATTCATTTCAGGATCTGTTTTACTCCGTCACAACAGTTTTATATCCCTTGTCATCCATGCACAGTTTGTACACCGGTCTGACAAAGTCTTCCTTTACCATGGATGTTGCGATTTTTGCACATCCGTCTACAGCATTGTTTTTGTTAGCCTGGCCCATGTTGGAATGCATAAAATATGCACCCATAGCAAGAACGACAGCTAAAGCAACAATCGCTAAAGTTGTGTTTTTCATAGACTTGTTTATCGCCCATTGGGCGAAACTTATAACTGACACGTTAGTGTCATCCTGAACTAGTTTCAGGATCTGCTATCTAATTTAAAATTGAAATTGACCAGGCGGGAAAAATAAGAAGAAGTTATTATTTGTATACTTGATTATGCGAGCCTATATCGTAAAGTATGATTAAATCACTTTCTTTTTTATAAACAATTCTTATGTCTCCGGTAATAGAGAAAGAACGCAATCCTGCAAGTTTTCCTTTTAGTGCATGATCTTTAAGTAGCGGATCGGCTGGATTTTCTGAAAACCTAATTATTCTTTCATCAACTTGTTCTTCAAGGTTTTTATTAAAAAGGATTCGTTTTTTGTAAGACTTTTTAAATTTATTGCTCCGATAAAATTTCATGATTTAAGCTCTTTAAGAAGAGTATTTACATCATCTGCAACATAAAAATTTCTTCCTTTTTTAAAGTCCTCATCCATTTTCTTATATCTCTTTTCAGCTCTTTTCGACAAAACTACATATTCATCAGGAAATTTTTCCTTTTTTTTACCAAAGACAACCGCTTCAAGTTTATTGATTCTCTCGACAAGATTTTCAAATACGGTTTTGGGAATACTTACAGTTTGACTCATATGACAAATTATATCCCCAGATTCCCATCTAGTCAATATCTGTTAGAAAGTCTTAACGAACCGCAAGATTGCGGTGAGTTTTAGACTTTCTTACATCCGCCAAGTCAAACTTGGCTGGGACGTTTGATGTCCCGCCAAAGTTCGCTCCTTGAGCCGCAGTTCAAATGAACTAAGGTGAGCGGTAAGAACAGGCGGAAATTACTTCTAATTGTAAAAGAGCAAACTTTCCTCAACCCACAAAAATATGAAATACGAATCTACGAATAATACGCGAATCTACAAATATGCGAATAAAAACAGAATTAGCATATTCGTGGAATTCGCATAAAGATTCGTATCATTCGTATTACTTTATGGGTTTAGGAAAAAAAGGGTAAGGGGTAGAGCGTCAAAAAAAATCAAGACAATGATGTGGCAAAAATTGCAACAAAAATGTTTAAGACGTTGTCCTACACCGCAATTGCCAAGAGTGGCAAGACTTTTTGAGTCTTACCACTCTCGGTTTGCAGCACAAGGCTACTGTTCGATCACTTTGATCGCGCCTGGGTATAGCTTCATCAGCTGTTCCAAGTTAAGCACGATAGTGGTCTTACCAGCAGCAGTCCGGCGCAAGCCATGGGCAATTACGTCTGCATTAGCAGCCGCAATATCAAAGCACCCAGGCCATGACCAGGCGGTTCCTCCACCAGCAACGTGAATTTTCACGTGTGATAGAACGACACTATATTCAGTGTCAACAGGCGATTTGCCTGGGAACCATAAGCTGGCATGCACGACACCATTCAAGGCATCAACATCAAACTCTTCAGTTTGATCATTGACAGCCCATGGGCCGAGTTGCGTAGCTTCAACACCACACATGTCGGGTCCAACTGGCTCTGGAATCGGGGAGGGCAGCACTTCGGGTGCTTCAGGGGTCTCGGGTGAGTCCTCTGCTTCAACTTCGACTACTCGGGTGACTTCAATCACTCGGGCTGTCTGGGTCGGGACTGGAGTCGCGGTTGCGACCGGTGCTTGGGCTACGGAGCCACAAGCGGCGAGCGCGAAGCTCGCGATCAGCAGGGCGCTGATCAGGGTGAACAAACGTTTGTTCATGGCTAAGATCTCCTTTGATCTTATTTTGGAGGGTTAGTTAGTCATCTGACTAATGCTTCCATTCTAAAGACGAATTTCTTCATCTTCAAAATGGAAACATCTTTCTGTTTTACTTTGGATTAATCAGTTATTGTTTTTTTGCTTAGAGCAATGAAACAATTTAACAATGAAACAATGATGTTTTATTGTTTTGATTTTTCCGTTTCAACAGAAAGAACCGTGAACTGATCTATGATCTAGTTCATGGCTAGTCAGAGTAAGTTTCTGCATCCCAACGTAGCTATTAATTTTGTTAATAGCGAAGTGGGATTGTAACCCCATTATTTACGATGCAGCTGTATCTAAGTTAGTTTTTTATATACCATATAGATATCGATCGATATCATAATGGTAATTTGTACTAATATTAACACAACCAAAATCGTGAATAAATTCCGCCATGCTTGCTAATTAATAGCCCCATGCCAAGCTCCAATTTCTGACCGCTTCGGTCGGGAAATGGGTTATTGTGGCAAGTCGTGTGAGGTGGTTAAACTTAAATTTTATATTTAAGTTTGAGGAAAGACTTTGCGTTCTACTTTTTGCAATCGATTTTCCTGATCACCGAGAGCAACCCTGGTTCCTTTAAGTTCATCTTTTATTTCTCGAACTTCACCAATTACGTCTCCAATATCTTCGGCTAAAGTTAATATTATTTTATCTGATTTTTCATTAAGGTCTTTTCTTACTTGATCTATTTTTCTAATAAGATCCTTATTTAGATCCTTAAAATTTTCTTTAGTTGCATACTTTTGAAGTTCTTTTTTAATATCTTCTTTAGTTGCATACTTTTGAAGTTCTTTTTTAATATCTTCTTTAGTTGCAAAACGATTCATTTCTTGATTAATTCCTTTTATATCGTTTTTTGTTGCAAAGTTCTTCAAATCGTCTTTTGTTGCGAAGACTTTCTTCATTTTTTCAATATCTTTATTTGTGATCATAAGAAGATTTTAATCCTTCTTAATTTTGTTGTCAACGGATCACAGTCTTTCCTTTAACACCCGTCCATTAATAAATAATTTGCGGTGTATATAAATTCCTTATCCACCCAATCTTACTTTTCGTCTTAGTTCATTAAACTGCGACTCAAAGAGCGATTGTGGCGGATAGGTCTACGTAATTCCAAACTTTCAGTTTGGAAACGTATCCTTACCCTTTTTGTTAAAGTGCCTCTGAAGATTGTCTTCAGAAATAGACTTAGTTTCTACCTGCATGCTTATGCAAGTAAACATCGTCCGGCTTCCCTTCCAGAAACTTTCCCTCGAAAATCGAAGGAGTTTAAGGCGGGAACAAACCCTTAGGTATCGAACAAGTCGATACTCAGGGTAAAACGCTCCGCCCGAGGGCGGAGAGCTAGTCCCCGCCTGGGACGAAACATTGCTTGGGTTTTTAACCCCAAGGAGCAAACCGGTTTTAAGTGTCGGCTTATTCCTTAGCGTCAAAATTATTTTTAGAGTACTTTCTATTTCACCCGCCTAAACTTTCCTCAAAACTTTACTCTTCGTTATCCGCTCCAATGAAAAAAACCAAGTACTAATCCTGCTTCAGAAGGATTGTTCCTTGGTTTTATTTCGAGCGATAGTGATGGTGTATGTCCGTCCCCTAAACATATGACCGATAGTATAACAAATTCAGGGTCAAATGTCAACTATAGTGCTCATCTTATAAGTCTTACTTAATTTATCCACAACCTATAAACATAGGCCTAAAATATACTACTATATACAATAATGAGCAAAAGAAGCATTAAATATCTAAATCAGTGAGACAATGAAGCTATGAAACAGTATGATTATGATGTCTTTTTCTTAAGAAATACACCTATTCCTAAAGCAGACAGTTGTCCCAATATCAATGCTACACCTTGTTCCGGACCTGCAGATGGAACCGAGCTTACTCCCAATACCTTTTTTTCAACACAGAATTGGGCGGTATCTTCATCAGACGATTTGTCATTTGAAGCCTGAGCTTTGTTAACCAGGCAGAACAGGCCATTATCCGAAGGCAGTTCATCCTGATCTACTATTTTGACTTTAATAACAAATTCTTTTTCTTCGTCGACTTCAAGGTCGCCGGCATCGACAGTTATTTCGTCAGTATCGCTGTTGAATGATCCTTTGCTGTCAACAAGTTTTACAAAGTCGGGTAGAAAATCTCTAACTGTAACATCTTTTAATTTTTCATCAGAAGTATTCTTGACTTTAATTTTGAAATATACGTCGTTTCCCGGTGAATATCTTTCATCCGAAGGAGACAGGTTATCAACAAAGTCTGAAGTTGAGTGGGGTTTGGTTACCAGTTTGTCAACCATAATTGAGAAGGATGGTTCTTCTTGTCCGTATGGACCGTTTCCTGCAAAAACAAAAGTTGTTGTCAATAAAAAGCTTATAGCAAGTAGAAGATTTGTGACTAATCTTTTCATATAGCTCCACATTATACTACAGGATTTATTGTTTGTCAACTATAGGGTATAAAGTATGATACGAATGGAGCAAATAATGTTAATTCTCACTCATAAGCTTAGGATTTAAGTATGCGTTATTGTAAAAAAATATTAGCATATTAGTATCATTTGCATTCGGATTTGTAGCATTCGTATCATATAATATATTCATGAAGCTCAATGCCCAACAATTACGCAACCTCGAAGAAAAGAAAGCCCTTGGCACAAGTAAAGTGGTTAAACGAAACCCGATTTTTTTTATTCTTGAAAATATTTATGACACTTATAATATCGGCGGACTATTTCGCCTGGCCGACGCAATTTCGGTAGAAAAGATCTATCTTTGCGGAGAGATGGAAATACCGCCCAATCACAAAATTAAAAAAGCATCGATCGGGACATATAAAGTCGTCGATTGGGAATATAAGCGTTCTGCAGAAGCAGCAATTGCAGACCTAAATTTAAAATTTAAAATTAAAAATGAAAAATTACAAATAAAAAATCAAAATTTAAGCAATATAACAATAAAACAATATAGCAAGTCCAAATTGAACATTATAGCTGTAGAACAGCACAAAACTGCCATTCCCTACTCGAATGCAAATGATGCTTTGCCGGTAGTTTTAATCTTCGGCAATGAAACTTATGGCGTATCGCCTGAGACTTTAGCCTTAGCCGATCAGATCGTTGAGATTCCGATGTTTGGGATTAATAAATCTCTGAATGTTATTGTTTCTGCGGCGATAGTAAGCTATTGGATTATTCACTCGTTTCGTAGGTGACTTCTACAGTATAATTATCACTTATTTTTTGAGCTTCTTCATAACCAGTGTTTTCAATATCTGTTGTGTATCCAAGACCATCAATACCTGCGATCGAAACGTCTCCTTGCCCATCCGGATCGACGGCAACTGCCGCAGCACCTTCAGATGCTTCAGCAACTAAATTTTTGTTTTTTGTCCAGCGGCTGAAATAATAAAAATCTCCCTCACGAGATCGATAGTAAAATCCGTCTCCGTTTAAATCCCATTCGACTCCATGTCCCAAAATATCTGTCTGTTCTACGTCTCCGGTTACTGAGTTGTAAAAGTTGACATATCCTTTAGTATCTGTGAAAACCAATTCAAATCCTGCTATTTTGCCCTTTTCGTGAATTGCACGGCTGGCAGGCTTACTGCCCACAACGTTTTCAAGTTTTACCGGACTTGTGCTATCCAGATTATCTGGATTACTGATTAAATACATCTGTCTGGTTATTTTATCAACTACGACCAGATCGCCGTTGGGAGTGAATTCGGGCTGGATATACCCGTTTTTACTCGAAAAACGATTGATTAGGCGTCCGTCAAATCCTCTAACCTCAACATCCGAAGATCCGTCGCTTCGTCTTACTTCAGCGGCATAAGAACAGTTATCAGGAGCAGGGGACGGATTTTTATAATCGTCTTCAAATTGAGGTCCATCCGTTAAATTTTCTACCGGTTGTGGCAGTTCTTGCGTCACGTCATACCGGAAGATATCACTTTGTACTACAAATCCGTTTTCATCTCTCAGCCATTCTTCGGTTAAAAGTGGTTTAGTGACACAAACATCAGCTGTAGCAATCGGAGTTCCGTTAACAGTTACGGTAGGTGTTGAGGTTGGAGTAGACGTATGAGTAATCTCCGACGTTGGAGTAAAGGAAGGACGAGGAGTACTTGTGGCTGCGGGTCGAGGTGTTTGGCTAGGCGCTGAGGGTGTAGAGGTATTTTTAGGTGGATTAGTTGGTTGAGGAAGTGGTGTATTTGACGGTTCTGGCATTTTGGTTTCTTTTTCTTTTGGAACCGGAGAAGATATTTGTTTACAGTCAATACCATTATTGTCCCAATTTGTTTTAAGACAAACTTTATCATTTGGAGGAGGTCCATTTCGACCATTAGATCCGTCATCTTTATTGTGTAAATCAGTATTGCTGGGATTGTTGTCTGCATTAGAGTCGTCACCGCCACCTGTTCCAAAGTCAGCTTCGGTTGCCTGATGTTGAGGTTGATTGTTTTTATCTGCTTCTGGAGTTTTTTTAGGTTGTTTTAATTCTACTTGAGATATAGGAGTATCTTTTGTAGGTTTTCCTTTAGCAACAGCGTTTCCTGAGTCTGCTAAAGCGGAGCCGAAAGCCATCATAAATGCTATTCCCAAAATACCAACTAGTGCTAATGCCTTTTTCCTTTGTTCCGGAGGGAAGGTATTGATAAATTGCTCAATACTTCCCGCGGTAGCATTTTTCATCTGTCCTAACTTATTCTTAAATACTTGAAGAACAGAATTTTTCTGCGGTGTTACATCTACCGTATGAGCTTTTACGATTTGCAGTTCAGGCGCGGATTCTATATTAGGTTCTTGCTGTAACCGGCGGTGTTTTCTGGTATACCAGCCTAAACGTGAAGCAAAGCTTCTTTTTAGGAATTGGTCTTCTTGTTCGGTGAGGACTAGATCGGGGTAAAATTGTTTAATTTCTGCAGGTATGGTTTCGGTTTCGCCGCTGGTTGAGCCGAGCAGAGGAGTAGTTGAATCTTTACTAAATGCAGTGAGTGCGTTTTTCAGTTTTTCATAATTTTCTAAAGAACCAGGTTGGCCGGTATTCGGATTATTTCCTGTTTTCCAAAGCAGGCGATTAAAATGGAATTTAGCCAGTTTTTTAAGCTCTACCCGAGTCAAAGCCGGCGGTTTTGCTTCCTGCACAGCCAGAGAATAAGTTAAAGTTTCGGCCAAATAACCTGCCAGAGGATAACCGGATAGTGTTACTGGAGAATATTCTGGGTTATTTTGAATTTTTATTTCCGCTCCCATTACGATTGATAGATTTTATTTATTAAAATATTAAAAAATCTATCGTAAACAGAACTTTATAGCTATGGAATTATATCGGATTTTGAAACTAAATTCAACAACTTATAGTTTTGAGCCCGAAGGGAGAATCCTTCAACTTCGTTCAGGACAGGTCGAACTCCCGACCTAGTACTTACCAAGTAGTATCTAGCCGTGATTATTTCAAATTTTATGAGCCGTGAGGGAGAATCGAACTCCCGACCTAGTACTTACCAAGTACTTGCTCTACCACTGAGCCATCACGGCTTAGAACTACGGGATCCCGAAGTCGTAAAGCAAATTTTATCAAATTAGCTACGTACTTCTGGGACCAAGTACTTGCTCCTTGCCTTGCCGGCAGGCAGGTAACACTGAGCCATCCGGGCAAATCAAAACAACATTATACCAATTTTTTCCTCTATAAATTTGTAGCCTCGTTCAGAATATATTCAGATCTTCAGAATTTAAAGTCTGCTATAATCCATTTTTTATGAATGAATTGCGAACTAAACCAAACAATGGACAGTTAAGAACAATTAGCGAAAAATTTAAACCTTTCGTTGAAATTTTGCTTAAAAAAACTTCGATTACCGCTGATCAGGTTTCTTTTGCTGGTTTAGGTTTTGTTATAGGTGGTGCAGCTTTGAAAACTATTTCTGAATATTTTGGTAAAGATGCTTCTTTAATAGCTTTTGCTTCGATGTTTTTGGGAGTTAATTGTGACTGGGTAGACGGTATGGTTGCAAAAATAAGAGAATCCTCCAGCAATAAGGGAGCGATGAATGATTTGATGGTGGATAGATGGGAAGAATTATTTTTGGCTGCTTCAAGAGTTGCAATGGCTTCGTTAAGAAAAGATTCAATCGGAGTTGTAAGCGCGGTTATTTGCGGATTAACTGGTGTTGATCCAAGTTTAATCAGGGCTAAAATCGAGGCGTTGACTGGGGAGTATCCTTCGGAGATGGGAATATCGCCAGCAGCTCTTTTGGGATCAAGGGCGCCTAGAGCTGCAAATGGAATAATAAATACAAGCTGGCCTGAATTATTTCGAATTCCTATTCTAAATACATATTCGCAATCGGTTTTAGATTTAATATCCGGTGTAGCCAATTTCAAACTTGCGAGAGAAAGGAATATAATTTATCACAACCTGTTAGAAAGTGGCTCCGATTTCTCTAAAGGCGATTGTAATACAAAAGAACTCGGACAGATGAAGGTTGAAGCCTTGACTAAGTTCAAAGTATTTAATAGTTTAGCAATAGGATTACTGGGCGTTGCCGGACTTGCGTACAGTTTAAGACACGCCCCTTAATTTGGATAAATATAAATCCACCCTGCAGGTGGACAAGCACTTTGAGCACTAATTCCCTCGGAGAAAGTTGTTAATAAAATATGTAATAAGATTAAAATTAAGCGTTATTGGGAAGGGTCAAGCTGACATAATTCTTCACCTGGCTGTAGAATAGGAGCAGGATCTCTGTAATAGTTATAGGCGCTGATTTTTATTTTTCCATCAACACCTTTGATGCTATAGTCTATTCCAATACTGTCATATGGATCTCCGGTTTTTTCCTTTCTTTGTCTCATAATAACAGCAAGAGCTCCTTCGTTAGGTTCAACCGTTTCGCAGTTCAGATTTTTATCTGGGCTTACAGATACATCTGGTTCTAATTTAGGGATTTCAGCGGAGTCAGATGGAACGTTTCTTATACTTGGTGGTACTGATGAAGGTGTATCGACTAATCCCTGTCCAGCTCTTGCAGTTGCCGCAATATCTTTCTGACCTTGAGATGGAGTACAAGCTGCAATAACTCCAATACTGTATGTAAATAAGTTCAAACCTAAAATTATTTTTGCTTTTGGCGATAAGCCCTCATGAAGCTTCATATAACTATATATGATAGCATAAAGGAAATTTAATTCAATAATAAGTTTTAAAATGCTTACTTTTTTCTTCCCCGATTCTTACATATTATTAAAATAATAGATATAGATATTGATTATGAATTTATAAATCAATTTGCTGATCAACAGATTTACGGTTTTTGCTACCTCCATATTTTTTTGTTTGACAGGTGAATAAATTTTGCTATTATTTCAACGAATGACACGTTCGAGGCTTCGACTGAGCTCAGCCGAAGTCCAGACTCGGGGTCATATTGAGTGTAATCGAAATATGAAATGGGTTGAAGAATTTAAAAGACTAAACAAAAAATATCTTCTTGTTGGATTTTTATCCTCACTATCAATTTTTTTAATAGGCATTGTGCTTTTTAGAAGCATTCAAAATAGAAATGAGTTTGATAAAAAATCGATTACCGCACAAATTAAGCCCACCCTGACAAATACTGCTGTTCCAACACTATCCGTAACTCCTACCTTTACTCCGGCTCCTGTCTTGACCTTAAAACCGGCTGAAGCTCCGGCAAAAATACTTTTCGGAATAGGATCGCAGGCAGGGTCGGCAATGGACTACAGAATTGTTAAAGAGGCTCCGGTTCAGATGCTGACCAGCTGGTATAACGGAACAAAGGATCTCGAGTGGATGCAGGTGCAGAAAAATGATTTAATTCCGAGATTATATGCAAAAGGATATTTAGTTCATCTTATTACCTGGAGCGATCTTCCCGAAGAAACTATTCAGACTCCATACGGATCGGCCTGTGGTAGAGCTTATCCTGTCTCAACTCAAGTAGTGGAGGATATGAGGCAGCTTGCACAGATTTATAGCGGTCCCGGACCCATGTATATTACTCTTTTTACGGAATTTCAGACTTATACCTGTACGGATAATAACTGGAACGGGAATGAAAACTACTGGAAAACTCTGAAGGATAATTTTCGGAAAATTAAGGATATATTTCATGCCAATGCGCCTAATTCAAAAGTTGCTATATCCTGGGGAAGTTGGTCTGGCAGATATGATGACCAGTCAAATCAGGGAGGACGTTCTTTGTTTTCTCATTTTGAAGACATTTTACATGAGTCGGACTTTAACGCATTTCAGTCGATGCAGTCGGATAGCAATGTTCAAGACATTCTAGACATGACAAGGATACTTGGATCGTATGGCAAACCGGTTATGCTTGCCCATTACAAACCCTCCAATCATTCTCAGGATGTATTTAATAGTGATATGAACAAAATATTTACCGACGAAATTATTCATCAGTTAATTTCTAATGGTCTTTTTGCCTTCAGTTTTATGGATAACGATATGCTGGAAAACGAAACTTCATATCAAATTGTCAAAAACGGGATTCAAAAGTATGGTAGATAAAGATGCAAAAATAAATCACTTCCAGATTCTTTTCTTGTAGTTTGACAGGAATTACAGCATGTGAGATTATTTAGATAATGTCACTTCGTAAAAAGTTTACATCGGTTACTCCTTTTTCAAAAGCGCTTGCGATGATTCTATTTATTATTTTACCGATTGGGGCGTTTTTTCTGGGGATAAATTATGAAAAGAATTTGAATTTGATTAAATCAGGTAATCAGATTGGGGATTCGAACCCGATTGAATATAAAATTATAGAAGTATTTCCAACAGAAGGTCCAAGAGATCTGATCGACCGTTGTGGAAAAATTCCCAGTGAAAAATTAGGCAATCCTAAAAAGAATCATTATACTATTGTAAGTGATCCCGTCTGGTCGCCTGATTGCAGATATATTGCCTGGTCTGTATTTCAATCCGGTACTTCTATACCTGACACAAATTCAAACGAAATTAGTTATCAAGGTCCATATCCCCAGGAAGGAGTATTTTTATATACTGACAGGACAGGCGATGTTATAAAAATAAGCGATAATGGCATATTCAAAAATTGGAATGGCAGCAAAAAATTTATTTATTTAGAAAATAATGAGGAAAAAAAGTTTGAAATAAATTCGGGGTCGATATTAAATAATTAAAAACTCAACATATATGATCAGATATTTTTTTGAAAATGACAAAAAAGCCTCCTTAAGACATGTGACCGTGAATGGAATTGTAATTAAAGTTAATCAAATTCTTCTTGGAAAAAGAGGAACGTTGAAGGGAAAACCGATATTAGAATCGGGAAAATGGGGCTTATTGGGAGGATTTTTGGGACGAGACGAAAATTTAGTTCAAGCGGTTAATAGAGAAGTCATGGAGGAGAGCGGTTGGGAAATAGCCGCTGATCAATTATTCAGGATTAACAACGGTTGTCCATTATGAGAATATTCAACTTTATCTGGAGTATTTAAAAAATCCTAAAAATAAATTCAATTTAGGCTTATGAAGTTTTTATTCCTTAATATTCCATCGCGCGAGAAGGAATTCCACCCGCATGTTATAATAGCCTGCGTATGAGTCCAAAGCGTTCAAAGGAACATAAGCGACCAAAAGAACATGAGTCTTACGCATTATCCAAAAAAGCCTTCTTACAGCTAGGCGTCGTAGTTCTGGGAGCATTGGGAGTAACCACACTTATAATTGCTATAGCTGGTCAGGAAGTCGGACCTAAAGGTCCTGAATTCCCAGGAGAATTTGATGATGAGGGCAAAGGAGGAATTGTTCCAGGCGGTGAAATGCTTCAACCTGGAGATCTTGTTAGTGATCGGGAAGTAGCAAGAATAGTATCAGAGTATATGAGGTCAGGAGTTGATGTTTACCCGGAACCAACCATTATAGAATCAATTTATTACAATAACATGGTAAGAAACGGTGTTAACCCTGATTTGGCAGAAAGAAGAGCACGCTCAACCAGAATCGCAAATAATAGTAATTACGCCTGCTCTGATATCAATCAAAGTTGCCAATATGACAGTTTAGTAGGTTTGGTGGCAGAAATAAATGAACACGAATTTAAACCGGGAAACCCGGAAGACTGGATAAGATTTGTGGGACTTCGTGCACATGAAAGCTTTGTTTTATCAGTGGCCGGGATAGAAGACGATGGAGTGCAAGAAAATTATGGCGTTTTAGGGACTCGTAATATCTATGGAGAAGCAAGAGGATTTTGGGCTACTAACGAATCATCGGTTGAAATTGACCTTATTTCACCCGAAGTTTACGCAGAAGGCAGGGAATGGGGAAAAGTTAATTTACCGTTATATTTTTATGGCGAAGCACAGGTCAGAGACTATTATAAAAGGTAATGAGAAACGGACTGGATATTCCTGAAAGCGCAAAAAAAAATCTAATTGAAAAAAGATATGCGCCGTTTACTTTTATGCAACAATCCATCGACTTGCTTGATGATGAAAATTGGGTAAAGTGGTGGGACGGTGCCGTAAGTCTGGATACTGCTGTGGCCTATCACTTGAAAGGAGACAGAGTTGGTTTTTTTCATCAAGTCGGACAGAGGGTAAAAGCAAATTCAGCTGTCCCACAGGATGTAGCGTTAAGTCATTCGGACGCTGCGGCTTTAGGAGTAGTTAGTTTTGCCGATTTTATTCTTACTCCTTGGGGTGAGGAAGCAGAGGCTCTGATAAGATTCACTCACGAACGAATCACACCGGCAGTTATACTCGAAGAAGCAAAAAAAATTTCTAAAGAAATTGCACCGTTGAAGAGTTTGAACTTGGCAAAACTGTTTTTCACCCAATCGGGGAGTTGAATGTAAGTTTAATAATGAAACTTCTGACTCGGAGGTAACTGGCTGGATTCATTTCGAACCCACTTTTAAGAATTTTTTAAATCTTACTGATTTCAAATATTTATCAATTTTACTAATTGAATTCAGCATATCTGCGAGAGGTAGATTATTGTTTTTCTTCATAAAGAGGAACTAAATCCTTAAAGATGTATGGTTTATAAGATTTTTTAACACTATTTTTTAGGATTAAATCAATTTTTTTGTCAAAAATATTCTCTAATTGAATCTGTACATCTGCTAATTCAAATAAAGATTTTATTTCCTTAAATTCCACAAGAATATCAATATCACTCCTTTTTTTTTGATCGCCACGTGCGTATGAACCGAATAATCCAAGGTAAGAAATATCATTAGATTGGCAAAGAGATGCAATTTGTTTTTTGTTTATTGAAAGTTTCATGGGTGAGTGGGTGGACTCATATAGAACCCAATTAACAACTATATATTATAACTAAATAATTCTTGTTTGATTGATATCAAGTTTTTTTAGGTTGAAGCATTTCATTAAGTTTATTATCTTTTAAATATTTTAAATCATGGAATATCCCATTATTATCAGCTCTTATTAGTCTAGTTGTTGAAAAGTAATCACCGTACTTTGAAAATGATTCATGAATATAATTAGTATTAATGTGAATTATCATTTGTCTTAATAATTCTTCCGGTAAGCTAATAAAGTCTTCAATACCACTGTGTAATGCACCTGTATTAAATGCTACTAAAGGATTGTCAACATGATTAGATTCTAAATATTTGCCAAACTGTTTTATTTTTAATGCCATTACCAAATTCCTACAAAAAATGACAGGAGGTTCTGGATGAGCTGTTGAGGATAAGCCATGTAATCGGATAAGCAATCGTTGATAAGGTTCAGTTTGACGAGAAAAGTCTGCGTTTTTAACTGTCAGATTCTCAAAGAAACCAGTATCCGTGCTTAACCAAGTTCCGAAGGAAGAACCAAGTAGAATTGATAAAGCAGCTAACGGTTTAGTTATTATAAATCTTCTCATGTTCGGTATTTTTACCTTTTCCTGGATTGTTCTTCGTATTCCCTCTGGAAATAAACCCAAAACTGAAGCTAATATTCCACCATAAAACTTATATTTATCTTCTTTAGTCATTGACCTATAAAATCCTAACTCTTCTTCAAAAGTGCCTAATGCAATATCACCAACAGCTACAGGCAAAGTCATTTGAGCAGCTTTCCTTAAAAGATTATTTTTTCCTGGAAAATTTCCAATTTTTGTTACTAATTCATCTACGCCAACATCATAATGAGATTGTAAAGATTCATTACTCGTACCATCAGCGTGTAGAAAGGTTGTGCGGTTTTCTAAATTATATTCTAAAAATAGACCATTTAATTCAGGATGAAGAGATATTTCTGCTCCTTCAGCATGAGTTTCGTAAATCGGTTGAAATCTTATCCCGTCAGATTTGAAAATACCTGAATTTACTACTGAAATTTCATTTTTTGATTTTAATGCTATTGCTGTAGCAGCTATTCCAGCGGGCACTATTTTAAAAGCAAAATCTCTTCGGCTGATTTTTTTAGATTGTGATTGTTCTGCGTTTGATAGATTATCAATCATAGCTCCTAATTCTAAAATCTCTCCTAGCTATATATTAGTTTGAATAAAAGTATATCAGAAGTATAAAAATGAATTAAGATAGGTCAAAGTGTTTTCTACATAAAGCTAAATTAAATTCCATATTTGCTCTCGTTACAGAAGGGAATGATTCAAAATATTCAATTTCAAATCCATTCCTAGATAATAAATTTTCTAATTCTTCGCTTTCAATTAGAGTAAATCTTCTTTTTTTACCTACCGAATAGGAATCATTAGTCCATAGAACACCTTTACCTTTACGAGTGCATACAAGTAAAACTCCGCTATTTTTTAGTATGAAATTAAAATTTCTAATTGCCCTTGGGATATCTCTCCTTAATATATGATCAAGAGTTGCATATGTGTACACACCATCAAATTCACCTCTTGGAAAAGTTTGAACTAAATTTAATAAATCTGCCTCTCTAAAATCAATACCCGGATATTTTGATTGAGCTTCTGAAATCTGACCTGAAGAAAAATCAACACCGGTTACACGAAGACCCAAATCACTAAAGAATTTTGTATCCCTACCTCCAGCACAACCCGCATCTAAAATTCTTGCATTTGCTGGCAATTGATCTATAAAAAGTTGCCTATGTTCAGGATGATAATGAAAAGGAAATGCCTCATTATATTTAGGTGCTATTTCATTATATAGTCTTTTTGTTTTTTCTGAAATACTAACCATAAGATAATTATACCAATAGATATACTGTTACAACAATCTAATATCTATATATATGACGGTCATCTCACATAATAAGTATAGATATATAAATGACTAAATAAGGATTTGTTCAAAAAGAGGTAAAGTATGATAATCTAAACTATAAAAAATAAACAATGCTGATTTGAGCCTGATCGGTCAAAGTAGCTTAATTTTATATAAAATCTAACATTTTTTACTTTTTTTCTGCTAAAAATAGGATGATTTTGGATTATCAAAAAATAACGCTTGTGACAGTCTAAATTGTATGATATAGGACTAGATAATGGACATTTTATCGTTTATCATTTATGCGTATTTTTACTGCTGACATGTCCACAGAAAACAATCTTTCGTTCATTAAGTAGCTCTAATAAAATTTAATTTGTTATAAGCTTTTCTATAGCTATTATACACCTGACCTTGTTTTCGTAGTATTTTAAATCTCTTTTTAAGTATGGGTGATGTTAGATGAGTAATACCTACTTCCATGTAGGCGATCATCCTTCTTGGCGTTTCTGCGGTCTTGTAGCCCATTATTTCAGCAATTTCCCGTAATTTCGTGCCTTTTTGTCTTAATTCCCATGCTTTAAAGTAACTCCTTATATTTCTCATAATTAAAGCATCTCAAATAGGTAGAAAAGATTGTTATAATAATCTATTAGATGTAATATGGAAAATGTAGAACATTCAATTTTGGATGAGGCTTTCTCAATTTGTTATAAGTATCTTAATTCTCCGGTAAGCGACTTTGAGTTTAAGCCACTTAATATTTATACCAAACACGGAATTAAATATCTAACGGATGATCCTAAACAAGTAAATATTGATACCTTACTTTATAAAAGTATAAAAACATTACTGTTTTTGCAAAATAGAAAAATAATAGAGTTTTCACACTTATCAGGTTTAAAAAGTATTGAATTGTTTGTTAAAGAAAACAAACCATTAGGAATAATAGAAGTAAAGTTCAATAAGACAAAGGCAGTAGAATTTGTAAAGGGGCAATTAGAGCTTTTAAACAATAAGAAAAACACACACAGACCAAAAATAATTATACCGGAAGGATTAGATCACATGTATGTTAATAGAGAATTATTTATAAGTCTTCAAAATGATACACCGGCTTCCATAGATTTTTCAAACTCACCGGTTACAAGAGCATGTTTTGAAACGATTTATTATTTATATAGAGATTCAAATAAAAAATATTTTTCGCGGAACGAGATTTTAGAAAGATATATGAATAGGAAAAAGGTAGAAATTGAATGGCATGAATTTGTTAATGCAGTTGGGGATATAAGGAAAAAAATTAGAGCTAAAAACTTAACTAAAAGAGTCATACTGGAATACAAAAGAAAATCTTATAGATTTGAAATACTTCCTCTTTCTCCATCGGATTGATCATCCGACGATCCGACACACTTCATAAGTAATTAGAGCATCACAAAAACAAAATTTCCTCTTGACAGAATTTCATCGGACAATCTTAATTGTCTTGTTAGTTATTTGAGACAAAATTATGAATAATGGCGATGGAGATAAAAATCAATTTTTTCATACCTCCGACTTCTACATTTCTCGTGTGATCAAGTCTGCCGGACTACCTCTGAAAGATATTCAAATAAATAACTTCGGAAAAGCAACATTCGTGTTTGAAAACCCAAAACAGACTGCTGAATATTTAATTAAAAAACATTGGAATAGGGAGCTGAAAATTACCAGTTTGGATTTAGTTGAAGCCATAAATCAACTAAAGACAAGGCTTCACGAAAGACTTTAATTTTATGTTAACTGAAAAAGATATTGAAGAATACCGTGAAATTTACAAAAAGGTATTTAAAAAAGAAATCTCTTATTCGGAAGCTCTAGAACAAGGAACAAGGTTATTAAATTTTTTCAAGATTATCTGTAAATCTGAAAAAAGCCAATCTTACAATGGAAAGTATAGGTGAAGTATTAAACAAAAAACATAGTAACGGTTTAACTGTAAACAGTAATACTGATAACAGTAAATTATTAACTAATATTATAAATACAGTTAACAGTATTAATACAGTAAATAGTAAAGAAAATAAGAAAGAATTGACTTTAACTGAAAAAATAGAGGCTGTATTAGCTGAATTTAATACAAAACCGGAGGGTATAGCTTTGCATATAGCTCAAATTCTTGACGACGAAAAAAGTAAAGATTATTACTTACTTTTAGTTCTTAATAATTCAATTTCTAGGCTTATAGAAGCGGCTCATTTAACTAAAGATGTTGCTTTAAGAGGTAAAATTAGAACAAAAAAAGCTATCTATTTTTTAGGAATTTTGCGAAAGTGGAAATTTAGAACAAAGTTTAAGGTAAATAGAATGTAATTTCAGAGTTAAATTTGTTATATTATATATTGCAATCAGAAACACGATGGAGTTTTTTAATGCCCTCGTTGGACAGGACTTCATCGTTCTGATTGCACCAGCGGGGGCATTTTAATATGGATAACTATATTTTCTACAAAAGAAAGTCGTCGGATTCCGAGGATAAACAGATTTTAAGTCTGGTTTCGCAGGACAGAGTAATAAAAGAATCAATATCCGGTTTTACATCACTACATTTTGTAGCAAATTTTGAGGAATCAATGTCAGCAAAAGCTCCAGGCAGACCAAAGTTCAATAAAATGTGTGAGTTACTAGAGCAAGGTAGGGCAAAATTTATAATTTGCTGGCAGTTGAATCGTTTAGCGAGGAATCCGGTAGATGGCGGTAGAATAATTTGGTTAGTTCAACATTACGGAGTTAAGATAATAACTCCAAGTAAAACTTACGATTTCAACGATATTCTTCTTATGTATGTTGAATTTGCTATGTCAAATCAATTTATCAATGATTTGAGAAAAAATACTTTGCGAGGTCTTGGAGATAAATTAAAATCAGGTATAGCTCCTATTTTAGCCCCGATTGGTTATTATAATGATGTAACAAAGAAACAAGGGTTGAGGGATATTCTTATTGATGAACAGAGATTTTCACTTGTCCGAAAAATGTGGGATTTATTGCTCACCGGTAACTACACTCCGCCAAGAATACTTGATATTGCTACAAATAAGTGGGGTTTAAGGCAAAGAAACGGCAGGAAATTATCACGATCCAAAATCTATGAGTTATTCAGAAATATGTTTTATTCAGGTAAGTTTGAATATGGTGGAAAGTTGTATCAAGGTATTCATAAACCCATGATTACGATTGAAGAATATGAGAAGGCTCAAAAAATACTTGGGAAAAGGGGTTCTTTCAAATTTAGGCTGTCAGAACATTCATTTGCATTTAATAATGCAATGATAAGTTGCACCTGCGGATCAAGTATTACCGCCCATGAAAGATATAGAAAAATCTGTCCACACTGTCACCTGAAATATAATTCTGTTGTCAATGAAATATGCCCCAAGTGCGGAACGCTTGCACCGGAGAAAACAACTTATTTTTGTTACTATCATTGCGGTCGTAAGGTTAATCCAAAATGCAAACAACCCTCTGTAAAACCAAAAGATTTATACGACCAGATAGACAAAGTTATCTCTTTTTTAACCTTGCCAGAAGAATTTATACATTGGGCTTTAGCCAAATTGCGTAAATCGCATGAAGAATAAATCAAGAACAGAAGCACCATAAATATAAGCATACAAGCCAATTTTAACGCTGCAACAAGAAAACTGGATAATCTATTGTCTAAATATTTAAGTGATGCAAATAAGAGTGGCGAACTGATAAGCGATGAGGAATATAAACGACAAAAATCGTTATTACTTGACGAAAAAAAGAAAGCGGAAGAAACCTTGAAAGGATTTAGCAATCAACAGGATAACTGGTTAAATACTGCCGAAAAATCATTTAATTTCGTTCTTACTGCAAGAGAAAAATTCTTGAATGGATCAATAGAAGAGAAGCGGGAAATCGTTGCATCCTTCGGATTGAACCTGATTTTAGACAACAAAAAACTGCGTATGGACTTGAAAAAGCCCTTCGGTAAGATTCAAGAGACATCAAAAAGACTTCAAGAATCTTCAAATAAGATTGAACCCGTCAATAGGATTGATAGAAAAGGACAAACCTTCTTCTTTGATTCTCAAAATCCAGTTTGGGGTGACTGACGGGATTTGAACCCGCAACATTCGCCTTCACAGGGCGACGCTCTACCAGTTAAGCTACAGCCACCAATACCGATATTTTATCAATTGTTGATTGAAATTTCACACGTATTTTGCTATGCTGTAATCGTATTAAATTTTGAATTTAGAATTTCGAATAAGGAAATATATGGACATAAAATATTTCGGCCACTCATCATTCTTAATCAGGACAAAAAATGCAAAACTGATAACCGATCCTTTTAATTCAAAAATGGTCGGATTAAAATTTCCAAAAACCGAGGCGGATATCGTTACAATTTCACATCAACACGAAGATCACAATAACAGTAGTGCAGTAGAAGAATCACCATTGCTAATTAATATGCCGGGTGAATTTGAAAAAAAGGGTTTGAGGGTTTTTGGCTTTCAGACTTATCATGATAAAAAAAACGGAGCCGAAAGAGGAGAAAATATAGTTTATAAATATGAAGGGGATGGAGTTTCGGTATTACACTGCGGCGATTTAGGACTGGTCTGGGATGACGCATTTATCGACCAATTGGGGGAAATTGATGTGCTGATGGTTCCTGTTGGAGGATTTTATACAATCGACCCAACCGAAGCGGTAGAATTGGTTAAAAAAATTGAACCATCGATAGTGATCCCAATGCATTATAATCACGCCAAGCTCAACCAACAAGTATTCGGAAAGCTCTCTACGGTTAATGACTTTTTGAAAAAAATTGGCGCAGAAAATGTCGTCCCCGTCCCCAAACTTATCATTAAAAAAGAAGAACTACTAGAAGAGATGAAAGTGGTGGTTATGGAGGTTTCAAATTAAAAAGTTAAAATGAAAAAGGAAAAACTTCACGTGAAAAATTTAAAATAACGAAATCCTAAAAACTTTTTAATTTTTATATTTCTTTTTTAATTTTTAGATTTTACTTTTTAAATTAAAGTATGGTCAATACTTCAGATTCCCTCAAAGTTCCTCCCCAAGACCTAGAAGCGGAAAAGTCTGTTTTAGGCGCTATATTAATCGATTCTTCCGCAATGAATATTGTTGCGGAGTTTCTTAAACCTGAACATTTCTATCGTGCCGAACATCAGGATATTTTCTCATCGATGCTTTTGCTTTTTGAAAAGCAGCAACCGATCGACGTCGTAACCTTATCAGATCAGTTAAAATCGGATGGAATTTTAAAGAAAGTGGGAAGTAAGACTTATCTTTCAGAGTTGATCAATGCAGTTCCAACCTCGGCTTATATCGAGCATTATGGAAGAATAATTGTCGGTCACTACGTGAAAAGAAAATTGATCGAACTCTCGTCACGGATTATCGAGAAGGCATTCAACGAGAAGGGGGACACCAAAAAACTCTTGGACGAGGCGGAGCGAGAGATATTTGCCCTTTCCCAATCCCACCTGCACCAGGATTTCATCGAGCTTAAGAATATTTTAGCCGAAAGTTTTGAAAGACTTGAGCAGTTTATGAAAAAAGGAACACATCTTCGGGGAGTTTCAACAGGATTTAAGGATTTGGACAATAAATTAGCCGGCATGCAGGACTCAAACCTTTTAATATTGGCAGCCCGCCCGGGTATCGGAAAAACGACTTTGGCGCTTAATATTGCACTTCACGTTGCAACAAAAGACAAAATTCCGGTGGGGTTTTTTTCGCTTGAGATGAGCAAGGAGGAGTTGGTCGACCGGCTTTTGGTGGGGCAGGCGGATATAGACGCCTGGAGGCTTAAAACCGGAAGGCTATCGGATGACGATTATAAAAAACTGACTGAGGCGATGGGTGAGCTATCGGAGGCCCCAATATTTATTGACGATACTCCGGGCGCTTCAATTTTGGAGATGAGGACTAAGGCACGAAAGTTAATGGTTGAACGCAAGATTAAGTTTGTGATAGTTGATTATTTGCAACTCGCCGATTCGGGCAGAAGATTTGACAACCGGGTACAGGAGGTTTCGTTCATATCGCAGGGATTGAAGAATTTGGCGCGTGAGCTAAAGATACCGGTGATGGCGATTTCCCAACTTTCAAGAGCAGTTGAGCAGAGGGGCACGCGAAAGCCCCAACTTGCGGATTTGCGGGAATCAGGCGCGATCGAGCAGGATGCGGATGTGGTAATGTTCATCTACCACGAGGAAGAAAGCGAGGACCTTCTGGATCAGAATAAACGCTTAATAAAGTTATACATCGCCAAACACCGCAACGGTCCAATCGGAGAAATCGACCTGATGTTCAGGGGCGACCGAGTGAAGTTTTACGGAGTTGATAAAACATAGTTTTACTTATAGTCCAACCTAGAAAAGCTCCAACCACTACATCTAAAAAATAGTGATAACCGAGATAAATCCGGGAAAGTGAAATTAATACTGCAATTAAATAATAAAACCAGCGTCTTTTTTTATCAAAAGCAGATATGACAGTTGTTGCCGCAAATGCAATAGTTGCATGACTTGAGGGAAAGGAGAAGTCTTTAGGACAATTGGTTTCTCTTCGTCCAGGGAGGTAAAAAGCCAAGCGGAAGTTTAAGGAGCATGGACGCGGTCGTTTAACCAAATTTTTTACAACTATCTGCGCTGTAATTATTGCAGTTGAAACACAAAGGATAAATGTCGTTACGAATGCGATATCTCTTTTGGAAATACCGGGATTTTTTCTTTCTTCGAATATTAATAATAAAACAACAATCAATATCCAAATAAACGCTGAATTTCCAAGGAATGAAAAAAAACCAAACATGTCTAATTGAATTTTTTGTCTTACAATAGGGATTAGCAGATCATAGATTTTTCTTCTTAATAATAAAGTAATTTCTTCATCAAACCTTATAAAGGCAAGCAGCCAGTAGTAGAAAAGCATATTATTTGATTTTACTAAGTCTAACTTTAAAATTATTTTTGTTAAATTTCAAATTCATCGTTCCTTTTATTTCTACGGCAAAAGAGGCAGTCACTGCGCCCATCAAGCCGCAGGTTTTAACAGGTAAACTTTGTAAATATCCGAATAGAAATCCCGCCCGATAAGCGTCGCCCGCTCCGGTCGGATCCACGGTTTTGGTTTTATAAACAGGTATTTTAATCCACTTGCCGTTTTGAAATATTTCGGATCCCTTATCCCCTAAGGTTTTAACTACGATTTGATCTTTATTAATTAAGCCGGTAATTTTTTGATTTAATCTTTTTTCCATAAAGGCAATCTCATAGTCATTGCCAAAGATTATTTTGGCTTTTTTTACTCCTAATGAAAGTATTTCCGGAGAAAAATGAGGAATAAAAAAAGCGGGATCAAAAGCAAAATCCAAATTTAATTTAACACAATCTTTAACATAATTACTCATGGCCGTAAGTTCTGTAGGAGAAATTAAAATGAAAGAATTTTTTAAAGTTCGAGCGAGTCGAGAACTATTTAACTTAAGATTTTTAGCGTCTTTCATGGCACCGGTTGCAAACATCCAGATCTGATTATCCTTAGGATCGGTCATAACAAATCCGGCAGCTGTAGGTAAATTATTATTTATTTTTATATAGTTTGTGATAACCCTGTTTTTTTTGAGGAATTTTTTATAGTCATTAAAATCGTTCCCGGCAGTTGTAAATATCATCGGACTAAGTCCAAGTCGGGCCAAATAAAAGGCCTGATTGCCGGCTGTTCCGCCATTTGATCGTCTATGTGAGTCTGTAACTATGGACACGTTAATCTTATGAATCTGCGTGGGAAGAATATATTTGGTAAAAGGATCGGGAATGTCAAAGATGTAATCAAAGGCCAGAGAACCTGTCAAAATAATATTTTTATTCATTGCAAAACATTTTAACCTTTGTTATATTAAACCGCAACACTTGTCATCTTGAATTTATTTCAGGATCTGCTATCTAAAAATCAGATGCTGAAACCGAGTCAGACTCGGTGAAACTAGTTCAGCATGACAAACTGACGTACATGTCCAAAATAAAAGATCCAAAATTAGCAATACAGGGTAAATTGAGAATCGAGTGGGCAAGAATGCAGATGCCGGTTCTACTAGAGATAGAAAAAGATTATAAAAAAGAAAAACCCTTTAAGGGCATGGTTTTTGGAATCAGTCTGCACGTAACTGATGCTACGGCAGTTCTTGTGCAGACGATAAAAGCAGGCGGTGCAGAAGTTAAACTTGCCGGTTGCAATCCATTATCAACCCAGGATGATATAGCTGCCTCCTTAGACAGTGAAGGAGTCGAAGTATTTGCCTGGAAAAATCAAAATAATAAAGATTATTACTGGAGTTTAAATAAAGTTTTGGATGCGAATCCGAATATTACACTTGATGACGGCGGCGACCTCTTAACACTTATTCACACTAAAAGGAAAAATTTACTTAAAACCGTAATCGGAGGCCAGGAAGAAACGACAACAGGAGTAATCAGATTACGGGCAATGGCGAAAGACAAGGCTTTACAGTACCCTGTAGTCGCAGTTAATGATACTCCGACAAAACATATGTTTGACAATGTCTATGGTACGGGTCAGAGTACTATTGATGGAATTCTGCGGGCAACGAATATACTTCTTGCCGGAAAAACTGTGGTGGTCTGCGGGTACGGGTATTGCGGAAAAGGATTAGCCAACAGAATGAGGGGAATGGGAGCAAAAGTTATCCTGATCGAGGTTGATCCGGTTCTCGCTTTACAGGCATCAATGGATGGATTTTCGGTTATGAGGCTGATAGACGCTGCTAAAATAGGAGACATTTTTGTTACAGTAACAGGTGATAAGCATGTTATCAGGAAAGAACACTTTCAAAAAATGAAAGACGGCGCTATTTTAGCAAATTCAGGCCATTTTAATTCAGAAATAAACATTTCCGATCTCGAGTTGCTGGCTAAATCAAAAAGAACAATCAGGGAATTTGTTGAGGAGTTCCTTTTAAAAAACGGCAAGAGAATTTATCTTTTAGCCCAGGGTAGGTTAGTAAATTTAGCTGCAGCCGAAGGTCATCCGCCCTCAGTTATGGATATGTCTTTTGCAAATCACGCCTTATGTGCTAAGTGGTTGGTAGAAAATTATAAGAGTTTTAAACCGGAAGTTTACAATGTGCCAAAGGAAATCGACGAAAAAATTGCACGACTAAAATTACAAGCACTTGGAATTCAAATTGATTCCTTGACAAAAGAACAAAAGAAATATTTGACATCGTGGTCCGAAGGCACCTAAACAAAATTTCTTATTTCTAATTAACCTAATTTCTAATGATCCGCACAGTAATTTTTGATTTTGACGGAACTATTGCCGATACGCTTCCTAAAATATTTGAGCTTTATAACAAGTATGCTAACGAGTTTAATCTTCCCGTTTTAAACAGAAAAGAAGCAGAAGAATTAAGGAATAAATCCGCTTTTGAAATTATTAAATCCTTCGGAATTTCTATTATCAAGATTCCTGCAATTGCAAACAGAGTTCTGAGTGAACTGAAAAAATCGATAACTCAGATTAAAATCTTTAAAGGAATGGACGAGGTTTTAAATTCTATTAAGGCCCGGGGATTTCAGCTTGGATTACTGACATCTAATTCACAAGAAAATGTCGATAAATATTTGGATTACCACAAGTTAGATTTTTTTGATTTTGTTCATTCGGAAAAAAATATTTTCGGCAAATCAAAAACATTGGGGAAATTAATTAGTCAATATAATCTGGAAAAAACCAAGACTATCTATGTTGGAGACGAAGTGCGGGATATTGAAGCCTGTCGGGACAACGGGATAAAAATTATTTCCGTAACCTGGGGATTCAATATCAAAGAAATTCTACAAAAAAATAAACCTGATTATCTAGTTGATAAACCAGGAGATATTCTTAAAATTATTTAATCGTTAGCTTGTTGCCAAAACCCTTTTCCCGACCGCTCCGGTCGGTTATCGGATTGGCATGACAATCTGTTAATAAATATAGATTGAATTTAATCCATTTACAATTCTTTCTTTTTTTTTGAGACTTTTTATTGGATACATGTAGGAAACAATACTAAATTTTTTTATTTGCTTTTTGATGTTTGACAAAGTTTTTTCCAGATACCAGGGGGAAATATATAGGTAAAAAGTTGCCTGGTTAGCTTGTTTGCTTGTTAGCTGGTTATAATTCATTTTGAATATATCACCTCGTATGATTTTTATATTTTTTTTGTTAGGGTGGAAAAAACGTCGCATATTCAAAATTAATAATAGAATCGGATTGATTTCGACTGCGATGAATTTTGTATCCAGTTTTTTTTGGTGGGATTTTTTTGCTGCCGCAAAGATCACTAGCCCGTCGCCGGCGCCTAAGTCAAAAATTATTTGATTTTTTTTTAAATTTAAAGCCCTTAAAATTAAGTCAAGGTCTTTTTTATTGGAGGGAAAGTAGGGGATCGGTGAAAATTTTTTGGAAGAAAAAATTAGGATAATTGCGAATAATAGTATAAATAAAAAAAATACAAAAATCATATTGACAAAGCTAACTAGTTTGCTACCATTATATCAACATGAATCCACGCGTTAACATTTTAAATAATTATTCCCCACAGTCCGGTAGTGAAGCTAATACCCGTGGGGAGGTTTCCTGAATTTTAATTTATAAATTTAAGCATAACCCCGCCACGGCGGGGATTTTTTTATGAAAAAATATTTTATTATCGATTTCGACTCGACCTTTGTCCAAAGTGAAGGATTGGAGGAATTGGCCGAGGTGGTCTTTAAAGGTAAAACCGCTAAAGAAAAAATTATGAATAAAATTAAGGAAATTACCAAGTTGGGTATGGAGGGTAAAATTGGTTTTTCCGAAAGTCTGCAAAAAAGACTTTCTTTATTGCGGGGGACCAAACTGCACATTAATCAAGTTGTGAGAATTTTAAAAAAAAAGATCTCGATATCCATCAGACGCAACCGTCAATTTTTTAAGAATTTTAATAATGATATTTATATTGTCTCGGGGGGGTTTCGCGAACTTATTCTGCCGATAGTCAAGTCGTACGGTATCGGAGAAGATCATGTTTTTGCCAATACCTTTGTTCTGAGTAAGTCGGGTAGAATCGTCGGACTGGATTCAAAAAATCCGATGTCCAAAGATAACGGAAAAGTAGCCGTAGTTAAAAAATTAAAATTAAAAGGTGAAGGAGTGATAATCGGCGACGGATATTCCGATTATCAAATTAGAGCGATGGGAGTAGTTAAGCACTTCGTAGCTTTTACCGAAAACGTCTATCGTGAAGTAGTTGTCAGTAAAGCCGACCATGTAGCGCCTAGTTTTGATGAATTTTTGTATGTGAACAAACTCCCAATGAGCATAAGTTATCCGAAAAGCAGAATTAAAGTTATACTTCTGGAAAATATTAACAATCTTGCGGTTTCCTTGTTTGAAAAGGAAGGGTACCAGGTTGAACATCATGCAAAGAGCCTGACTAATTCCGAGCTTTTGAATAAATTAACCGATGTAAAAATACTCGGTATCAGGTCGAGAATCAATTTAGACGCTGCAATTTTGAAAAAAGGACAAAAATTACTGGCTGTTGGAGCTTATTGTATCGGGACTAACCAGATTGATCTGCCTTCCGCAACCGCTCGCGGAGTGGCCGTGTTTAACGCTCCATACAGCAATACCAGAAGCGTTGTCGAAATGATTATTGGTGAAATCATCATGTTGTCCAGGGGGATATTTGACAAAAGCAAAAATCTGCATTACGGTATTTGGGATAAATCGGCAAAAAACAGTTATGAAGTCAGGGGAAAATCATTAGGAATAATCGGTTACGGTAATATCGGTTCGCAGTTGTCCATATTAGCCGAGGCCATAGGTCTGAAAGTCTATTTTTACGACTCGGCCGAGAAACTGCCGCTTGGCAATGCCGTGCGCTGCAAAAGTTTGAAAGAGCTTTTGAACCGTTCGGATATTGTGACTGTTCATGTTGACGGAAACCGGAACAACTTGAATCTGATTGGCGAAAAAGAAATTAACCAGATGAAAGACGGAGCATTTTTTCTTAATGCCAGCCGAGGATTTACTGTCGACATTGGAGTTTTAAGTAAAAATCTTAAGTCGGGTAAATTAAAGGGAGCTGCTATAGACGTATTTCCGGACGAACCAAAAGATACTGAGGATCGGTTTTTTTCTCAACTGCAGAATTTGCCGAATGTAATATTGACGCCGCATATTGGCGGAAGCACAATAGAAGCACAAAAAAATATTGCCGAATTTGTAACTGCGAAGATAATAGATTACATCAACACCGGTAATAGTTATTTAAGCGTAAATTTTCCCCAAATTAATCTTCCCAATCTAAAAAACGCCCATAGATTGCTGCACCTGCACGATAATGTCCCCGGAATACTCGCCAAAATAAACAAAATATTAGCCGGGGAAAATGTCAATATTTTAGGACAGTATTTAAAAACAAATGATAATTTCGGTTATGTAATAACCGATATAAATAAAAAATACGATATTAAAATTCTTAAAAAATTAGAAAAAATTCCCAATACTATCAGATTCAGGGTGCTTTATTAATTCATGAAAAATATTTATTTTACCTGCGGGCCGAGTCAATTATATCCGACTGTCAAGTCACATCTTAAAACTGCCCTGGATAATAACCTAGGCTCAATATCTCATCGTGGCCAGCAATTCCAAAATATTTACAAATCAGCCCAGACTAATTTAAGAAAATTGTTATCGATTCCCTTAAGTCATAAAATATTTTTTCTTTCATCGTCTCTTGAATCGATGGAAAGAATTATTGAGAATTGTGTAGAAAAACAAAGCTTTCACTTTGTGAACGGCGCTTTTTCCCATAAGTTTTATCAGTTTGCCAAGCTGTTAAAAAAAAGTCCCGTAAAGCATGAGGTCGATTGGGGAGAAGGATATTTATTGAATAAAATTAAGATTCCCAAAAGAACAGAACTGATTTGCATCACTCAAAATGAAACAAGTACCGGAGCTTCAATTCCGCTTCAAGATATAAATCAAATAAAGCAAAATCACAATGTACTTGTCGCTGTCGATATTGTATCTTCGGCGCCATACGTCAAGTTTGATTTTTCTAAAATTGATCTGGTTTTTTTTTCGGTTCAGAAAGGATTTGGCCTGCCTGCCGGCCTATCAATATTAATAGTAAGCGACAGAGCTATTAAAAAAAGCAATTATTTGGAAAAAAAAGGCGTAAATATGGGGAGTTACCATTCGTTTTCTTCGTTATTGGAGAAAGGTAGAATTTTTCAAACTCCTGAGACTCCTAATGTTTTATCTATCTACCTGTTAAATCAAGTCTGCAAAGATATGCTAAATAAAGGCATTACAACAATCCGAAAAGCGATAGATGAAAATTCAAAACTGGTCTTTGATTTTTTTGACCAACATCCAAAATATAAGCCATTTGTCAATAATCCGGTTTTCAGATCCAGAACTACGATAGAAATAAATGTCAGGGGAGAAGCAAATAAAATTTTAAAGAAACTAAAATCAAGCGGTATTGTTGTGAGCTCCGGGTACGGAAAATTTAAAGATAATCATATCCGGATTGCCAATTTTCCGGCGCACTCTAAAGACAATTTCCATAAGCTGATTAATGTAATCGGATATAATTAGCAAATGAATTTATTCCCTATACTGCTTACGGTTCTCGGTTTGTCTCTATTTGAGATCATCTCAAGCGTAGACAATGCAATTATTAACGCCGAAGTATTATCGACGATGAAGCCCAAAGCCAGACGGTGGTTTTTGGTCTGGGGGTTGTTACTAGCAGTATTTATAATGCGGGGAATTCTGCCTTGGCTGATAGTTTGGGGTGTTTCACCCCAACTTGGTCCAATCGGGTCATTAATAGCAACTTTTAGTAATGACCCCGAGGTTATTGAAGCGATAGAACTTTCGTCACCGATACTTTTAATCGGTGGAGGAACCTTTTTAATCTTTTTATTTTTTCACTGGCTTTTTATGGAAGAAAAAAACTTCGGTCTTTTCGGAGAGCGCTTTTTTAGACGTCAGTCAGTCTGGTTTTATGCGGTAGTATCAATAATCCTAGCAGTAATCGTCTGGTTTGCTCTAAAAAACAACGCAATTATGGCTTTTGGGGCAGTCTTAGGATCCACGGCATTTTTTATCATTCACGGATTCCGGCAGAATGCCGAGTTGGAAGAAAAAAAACTGCTTTCAGGAAAAAGCTCATTATCCGATATCAGTAAGATTCTTTACCTGGAGGTGATCGATGCGACTTTTTCCATTGACGGTGTAATCGGAGCCTTTGCTTTTACTTTGTCGGTTCCTTTAATTCTTTTGGGGAATGGTCTGGGGGCTTTGGTTCTCAGACAGCTTACGGTGGGAAATATCAATAAAATTAAGAAATACAGATATATCAAAAACGGGGCAATGTATTCGATATTATTTCTTGGATTGATTATGGTTTTGGACAGTTTCGGATTTCATATTCCTCAATGGTTTTCGCCTGCTGCCACTTTCGGAGTAGTGGGATACTTCTTTTACAAATCAAAAATCGAGTTAGGCAAGGTATAATTAAGTCTAAGCCGCGATGTTGGAACTGGTAGACAAGCGAGTCTCAAAAACTCGTGGTGTTAATACACCGTGTCGGTTCGAATCCGACTCGCGGCACTTGTATTTTCCTCTTGACAACTCAAGATTGTCAGAGTACTATGTTCATACGGCATTAGGTTAGCTGTCTATTATGTTCCAACTCAAAGACATTATTAAGACAGATCGTATTATCAAGACATCTCCAGACGAAACTCTTTCCCAGGCGGTATCTCAGATGCGGACGTCGCATGATGCAACTTTTGTTTTTGACGAAAAAAATGAATTTATGGGCGTGGTTAATCCCTATTACTCGCTCATTAAATCGTCTTATCCCGGTAATTCAAAAGTGAGACACTGCCTATTCCATCCGCCCAAATTACATATTAACTATTTGATTCCAAAAGTTGCCGAACTTTTTATTGAATCAAAGATACATTATTTGCCTGTTTTTAATGATAACGAAAAATTTATGGGTATAATATCGGCAAGACATCTTTTATCCTATTATCTTGATTCACCTTTGTTCGATATCCCAATCAGCGAAATTCTACAAATCAAAACTAAACCTCTAGTAACGATCTATGAAGACGATACTGTAAATTCAGCTATAGAGATCTTTAGAAAAACAAAGTTATCGAAGTTAATCATTTTAAATAAAGATCTCAAATTAAAAGGAGTATTGAGTTATTATGACCTGATATCATATTTGGTCAGACCCCGCGAATCAATCAATAGAGGTCAACGTGAAGGTAATCACGTGGGTTTTTTTCATCTTAAAATAAAAAATTTTGCAAAAACATACACTCTTACGTTAACTCCCAAAGACCATGCCAGGAAAGCTTTAGAGTTAATTATTAATAAAAAAATTGGCAGTGTGGTGATAGTGGATGAGGAAAGACATCCCGTCGGAATTCTTACTACTAAGGATTTCCTCAATATAATTTGGAGGAACGGAAACGGGAAGAAGTCCCAAATTCTTACTAAGAATTTTTCCCAACAAAGCCGCCAAATACTTGGCGGTTTTTTTAAGGGTCTTTCGTTTGTTCTAACTCGAGGAAATTATACTTAATAATTTCCCAAACGGCCCTAATCCCGTCTTTCCAGCCGATTTTTTTTCCTTCTTTATACGTTCTGCCAAAATACGAAATTCCCACTTCATATATTTTTAAGTCTTTATTTTTTGCTATTCTGGCTGTTATTTCGGGCTCAAAACCAAAGCGTTTACTTTCCAATTTATGCGCTATTTTCCGAATTAAATCACCCTTAAATACTTTATAACCTGTTTCCATATCGGTGAAATTTAGATTGGTAAATAAATTAGATAAAGACGTCAGGAAAAAATTGCCGATAAAATGCCAGAAGTAGAGTACTCGGTGCGGATGTTGACTGATAAATCGAGATCCAAAGACTACATCGGCATCATATTTGATAAACGGTTCCAGCAGAGTTGGGTAGTTGAGCGGATCATATTCCAAATCTGCATCCTGGATAATGACTATATCACCAGTCGATTTTAGAATACCTTCTTTTAAAGCCTTTCCCTTCCCCTCGTTTCTTGTTTTATTAATCAATGTTATTTTTGACTTTTGACTTTTGAGTTGAAATTTTGAATTTTGAATTTTTAATTTTGAATTATCGGTTGAACCATCATTAACGACTATTATGTCCTTTTTCATACCCAGCGTATCAGCCTTATATACCTTCGAAAGCAAAACCTTAATGTATTTTTCCTCATTATAAACTGGTATTATTATTGAAAGTATTTTGGTTTTTTTCATAATAAATTTACAAATTTATGGAACCCTCAGGGTTCCGGGAACCCTGAGGGTTCCAATTATGAGATGAAAGAAAAAATTATATTAATAGCGATCCTAATTATTGCATTTTACTTCAGATTTAACAATCTAAATTGGGATGATAACCATCATCTTCATCCGGATGAGCGATTCTTAACCATGGTTGGAACCTCACTGAAGTTGCCCGACAGTTTTTTGGAGTATGTTGACCCGAAGATTTCTCGGTTAAATCCGGCTAATGTAGGAAACAATTTTTTTGTTTATGGTGTGTTTCCCTTAACTTTAAATAAGTATTTTGTGAACTATTTGAATAAAGATAATTATGATGACTTTACAATCCTGGGAAGAAAACTATCGGCATTCCTGGATTTGCTGGTAGTAATTCTAGTTTATAAAATAGCTAGATTAATAATTGATAAAAAAAAATCGACCATTCCCTTATGGAGTTCTTTTTTTTATGCAGTTGCTGTTCTTCCCATACAACTAGCGCATTTTTTTACGGTAGACACTTTTTTAAATTTCTTTATGCTTGCCAGTTTTTATTTTTCTTTGCGTTTTTATAAAGCTAAAAGTTGTAAGATGCAAGGCGTAAGTCTCGCGCTGTCCGCAATTTTTTTAGGTTTAGCGATTGCTTCAAAAGTAACAGCTTTATATGTTTTTCCTCTAAATGTTTTTTTTATTTTGTTTTTCAGTATTAAAAAAAGGAGTATAATTAAACTCTTTCCTTTAACTTCAATTTATATTTTAATTGCATATGTTAGTCTTCGTTTGGCAAATCCCTACATGTTTGAAAATATGGATTTTTTTAATTTAAGTTTAAGTATTAACTTTGTTAACAGTTTAAAAGAATTAAAAAACCTAGTTTTAATTAGCCCGGATAATTATTATCCACCGAATATACAGTGGATGAATAAAAATACAGTAATACACAGTCTAGTAAATAACTCCGTATTAGGATTAGGGTTGCCAATATCTATTTTCATTCTAACGGGAACGACTTCAGTGTTATTCAAGAATAAATCCATAAACCATTATATTATCGTGATAATAATATTATTTTGGGTTTTGCTTTTTTTCGCTTACCAAAGTTTGCAAGCAAATCCAACTAACAGATATTTTATAATTTTATATCCTTTTTTAGCCATAATTGCAGGTATTGGCATGTCGGTTATCAATGATCAGTTATCAGGTTTTAACAAAAAAATTAAATTAAATACTAATTTATTACTGATTACTGAATACAGTTTGCTGACAACTGTTTTATTGGTTTGGCCAATTATGTTTACTTCAATTTACCATAATAAACATTCTCGCGTTGAGGCTTCCGAATGGATCTATAAAAATTTTAAAAATGGATCAGTAATTGCAAATGAACATTGGGATGACGGATTACCCTTACCTGTTAATAATAATTACGGTAAACAGTTCACAACACTCGAACTACCCATATTCGGTCCTGATAACGAAGAAAAGTGGACGCAAATGAATGAAGTTATGGCACAAGCAGATTACTATATTCTTTCTTCCAATAGAGGATGGGGAAGTATTTCCACTGTTCCTCAGATGTATCCAAGAATGAGCAAGTTCTACGAAGATATATTTGCCGGAAGGACTAAGTTTAAGAAAATTGCAGAGTTTACATCCTACCCAGCGTTGAATTTTCGAATTTCGAATTTCGAATTTCGAATTTCTTTCCCAGATGATTGGGCTGATGAGAGCTTTACAGTTTATGATCATCCGAAAGTAATGATATATAAAAAAAATTGAGAATTTATTCACTAAAAATAATAATTTTTATTAAAAACATAACGAAGCAAACTTCCTACAACCGCAAATCCATAACGCAATGATTTTCTAAAATTAATCGAGTTGGAGTCTGCATTATATATGCAGGAAGTGAGTACGTCACCAATTCTATAGTTATGAAGATGTGCGGAAAGTAATATTTCCTGATCGAAAATAAATTCATCAGATAGTTTATTAATATTCTGATTTTCAAGCACTTTCCTTTTAAAAACTCTATATCCTGTATGATATTCGGTTAATTGCAACCCAAGAATAATATTGGTAATTTGAGTAAGTATTTTATTAAAAATAATTTTATATAGCGGCATTTTGTTTTTTAAAGCATAGGAAATGCTTTTTATTCTACTACCCATAACAATATCCAATTTTTTTTCTTTTAGAGTCTTAATTAATAAGGGAATATATTTAGGGTCGTGTTGACCATCAGAGTGAAGCATAATAATTAAATCAGCGCCCTTTTTTAACGCTACCTTATAACCTGATTTCTGGCTAGCACCATAACCTAAATTTCTTTTATGAGAAATGTAAGATACACCGATTTTTTTAAGTACAGAGAGAGTTTGGTCGGTACTTCCATCATCAATTACTATTATTTCATTGACATATTTTTTAGAAATACTCTTACAAACCGCTTTTATTGTATTTGCATTATTAAAGCAAGGAATTATTGCAATTATTTTTTCTTTAGACATTTTAATAGAAGTCAGAAAGCATTTGCTCAAACTTAGGTATATCGAGTTGGTTAGATAATTTATAACAACTTGATAATCTCCTGTCAATAGAGTCAACCTTTGTAGGAATTACTTTTGTTTTTTTGTTAAGAATTTTCTTAAATGCTAAAAGCATTTGGTATTTTGTGACGGTATTTGAATAAATATGAAAAAGTCCTTTGAAAGGAAAATTATATCTATTGTTTATTAATTTTATGCATATTCGAGCAAATTGCTTGGTAGTTATGCCGTTCCATAAATGATTGGTAAATCCCAAAGTATCCTGTTTACCCCTTTTATACCACTCAAAAAGTGATACAAATCCTGAAATTTCAGGACCAACAAACGAACTTCTTAAGACTAGAGATTTAGCTGAAGGTTCTCCCAGACTTTTTGACAAGCCGTAAAGATCTGTTGGATCATGAACTGATAACTCAGTATATGGCTTATTCTGCTTACCGCTAAATACACAGTCAGTGGTTATATGAATTAATTTTTCTTTATAAAAATTACTCAACAAATGAGGTAGAGCACTATTTATAAAAAATGTTCTAACAGGATCTTGATTTGAAAAACGATTAATAATGCCCGCGCAATTTATAAATGCGTCAATCTTTCCGATTTTTTTAACTAATCTTAGGAAATTAGGATGGGTAGAATTTGCAGATTTTTTAATGAAATCTCCATAGATATTAAAAAAATCAAATAGTACGATTTTTGAATATCTACTTTTGCCGTAGGCTTGGAAAAGTGCTTCAAATTTTTGTTTAGATCTTGCAATTAATATTAAATTAAATTTATCTTTGAAAACCTTAAACAGCATACTACCTAACATTCCGGTCGCACCTGAAATAGCTATATTTTTCATTTTTAGACTTTAACGCCTTCCTCTATAAGCAATTTTTCAATTTGTCGGCTCTCAAGCCTGAAGGTATTCTTGGATGTGTATTCAGGATCTTTTAATCTCTTCAATCTGTAATATTTATTAATAAATTTATTATTAACACGCTGATCTAATATTACGAAAAGTTTATCGTTTATAATTCGAGAGTAGGGGACTTCGTGTTTTGATATTAGGACCTCGTCTCTTTTTTCCCCAGGCCTCGGACCTACTTTTATTATCTTAGTTTTTTCATTACCGAACATTTTAATTATAGTTTTTATAAGAGTCAGATTATCAGTTGCAGGCATTTTCAAAACAAAAATTTCCCCACCAACTCCTAATTTTGTTGCTTCAATTATAAGATTTATAGCTACTTTACTGTTTATAAAATATCTAGTCATCTGTTCGTCTGTCAGGGTAACTTTATTATCTGTGGTAATCTGCTCAATAAATAACGGCAATACACTTCCTCTTGTTCCCAAAACGTTTCCGCTTCTGATTGTAATAAATTTTGTAGAAGAGCGATAATATTTGTTTGCCGAAGTTATTAGTTTTTCTCCACAAGCCTTTGTCATTCCGTACAAATTGTAAGGTTCCACAGCTTTGTCAGTAGAAACATAAATCACCTTGCTTACTCTATTTGCTATGCTGGCTTCGATAACATTTTGCGTTCCAATTATATTGGTAGAAATAGTTTCCCAGACGTTATCTTCACAGACAGGCACGTGTTTTAGTGCTGCGAGATGAAAGATAAAATCCACCCCCATACACGAAAGAGTTAATTCCTTATTATTTCTGACATCTCCGACTATAAATTTTAGTTTCGGATTATGTTGGAACTTCCTCTTCATTTTAACCTGTTTATATTCGTCTCTGGAATAAATTCTAATTTCTTTTACGCTTTGCTTTTTTAAAAAGAATAATGTTAACTCATTGCCCCAGGAACCTGTGCCCCCAGTGATCAGGATAGTTTTGTTTTTGAAAAATAATCCGTTTTCCATCCTTATTTGCTGTATATTTTAAGTATGATATCACATAATACCAGAAAAACAAACCTACTTATTATAACAATAATTTTGTTTCTTGCTTTTTCAATTAGGGTTTTCGACTTGGAAAACAATCCTCCAGGTTTTTTTTCAGACGAGGCGGCAATAGGTTATAATGCTTACAAAATCCTAAAAACCGGCAAGGACGAATACGGTGTTCCGTTCCCGATTTTTTTTAAATCATTTGGCGACTACAGATTGCCAATACCTATATATGCCAATATTCCCATAATCGCTCTTTTTGGTTTAAATGAAAGAAGCGTGAGACTCACAGCTGTAATATTTGGGCTTATTAGTATATTGTTTACAATGTTGTCTACTTTAGAAATAGCTGATAAGCGAACTGCCTACCTGGCCGGCCTACTACTGGCAATAATGCCATGGCATATTCACTTTAGCAGATGGGGAGCAGAATCAATTTATTTTCCTGCTATATTTAGTATAGGTCTTTATTTTTACCTCAAATCGTTTATTAATCTAAGACTTCTAAGCATATCAAGTCTATTCTATGGATTATCAATGTATACTTATTATCCGGCAATAATTATTGCACCGATATTTTTATTGAAAGGATTAATTACCTTATATATTATAAAAAGAAAATTCAATAAATTCTTATATTATAGTTTATTTACCTTTCTATTATTTTGCTTACCATTAATTTATAGTTATAAAGCTGGAAATTTGCAATCCCGTTGGAAAAATATTATTAATAATTCTTTATCTCGTAATGAAAAAATTCAAAACTCTATTTTTTCATATTTAAATCATTTTTCACCGGATTTTCTTTTTATCAAAGGTGATTCAGGATTTGAGGGCCAATTTATTTCCAGACATTCTGTTAGAGAATTTGGACAGTTGCATATTTTTTATTTACCGCTTTTATTAATCGGGTTATTAAATGGTATTTCTAAATTAGATAATCCTAAATTGTTTTCAGTACTGATTCTACTCTTGTTATATCCACTAGGTAGCGCTTTAACTAGTGCTGGGCCTTTTGCAACAAGATCTGTAATTGGATTAATTCCTTTAACGATTTTATCCGCAATCGGATTCAATCAACTATTAAACTTTATTTTTAATTTAAAGCAAAAATATATTCATGTTTCAATTGGAGTTCTTTTATTCGGAATAATTTGTTTTACGAATTATTTTTACTTTTTTGCTTTTTTTATAAAATACCCAAAGTATGCTTCGGACTATTGGGGTTGGCAATATGGACCGAAATCCATAATGAGTTACTTTATCAAAGAAAAAAATAATTATGACGATCTCTATATGACTGGTAATTTTAACGCACCTGATATTTTTTTAGAATTCTATGACCCTGAAAATGAATGTCAAAATTGTAAAATCGGTCATTTCGAGGAAGTAAATACTTCTAGAAAACAATTATTTGCCGCTAGAATTGAGGAGTTACCAAAATTTAAAGCATACAATTATAAAGTTAAGAAAATTCTATATTATCCAAGTAATATTGTAGCCTTTTATATTTTTGAAATAACCGGAAATAAATAAGATCCCAAGCCAAATTATTTTTAGAAATAATTTTTCGTAAAATGAATTAGTTTTATTAATATCAAAAATAACTCGCGTTTTTAATATTATTTTCTCATTTGTATATTTATTTTTGTTTTTTATTATTTTCATAATTGCAGTTGAAAGCTGTTCAATATTTTTTAGTTCTACTGTCTCACCCATTTTGGTAAGTTTAATTGGTATCCGAACTCCAGGCAGATTTGATGCGATTACTGGAATTCCTAAAAGCATGGCTTCTACCTGGACCATGCCAAAAGCCTCAGTTTTATTTATGGATGGCAGTACCAGAACATCAATCGATTTATAAAATGCACCCAGATTACCGGTAGACAAATTGCCAAAGAAATGGTGCTTGATTCCATAATGGCCGAGCATTTTTTTTATTTCAAGATAATATTTTTCCTCACCGGCCACTTCTTTTCCGTAAGGTCCGGCGAATACAAGACAAGATTTCTGAATTTTGAATTCTGAATTATGAACTGCTTCAATCAAGTATTCCAAGCCTTTCTCTTTAGCAAATCTTCCGGCATAACCAATCCAGATATTATTCCCTTTTAATTTTCGAAATTCTGCAAGTTTATATTTATTGATCGGTAGCCTTTCTACGGGTGGGAGAGTATATTTAATTTTATGATTAAAAATTTTACCGATAGGTATACTATCAATATAGTCCTTGGTATAGGCAATAATTGTATCGCTTAAATAAAGCTGTAAATAAACGGATGAATTTAAAGTTGAATTAATAATCCGGGCAATAATGTTATCGCCCAGGAGAACTTCACAGTGAAAAATTGCAATAATTTTTTTACGAAAAATCTTGGCAAGCAAAGCCAGGATAAACCCTTCGAAATTGGGATTATTTAAAATAATCAGGTCGGATTTTATTGCCTGCTTCAGGAAAAAGCATACGGATTGGGGAGATATAAATCCTTTGGATATTTTAAAGATATACGGCATTCTCTGAATATTTATTCCCTGAAATTTTTCCCGACTCCATAAGTTTTTGCTATGACGAAAAGTCAGGACATTAATTTCATGTTTTTTGGCAAGATAGGACAGTATTTTCAGGGGATAGGTGGTAATACCCGAAGTATAAGGATAAAAATATGGAGAAAAAAATAATATTTTCATTTCTATATTGCATCAGCCACGTTTGACGTGGTTATATTGCCAGTTAATTAATTTACGAAGTCCGTCTTTAAAATCCGTAGTTGGTTTCCAGCCGAGTATTTTGTTTACCTTTTTATTAGCTGAAACGAAATATTTTTGATCCCCTAATCTTTCGGATTTGAAACTAGTTTTAATGTTTGTACCCGTTATTTTTTTAATTAAGTCTATTACTTGGAGAAGGGAATAAGCATTATTTATTCCGCCGCCGATATTAAATGCCTGACCTTTGGTTTTACTAATATTATTTATGGTTAACTCGTAGAGTTTTATCAGATCCTGGATGTAGAGAAGGTCCCTGACTTGCATACCGTCACCAAATATTGTCAAAGGTTTTTTCCTGATGAACTGGTTGCTGAAGTGAGCCACCCATCCCTGATCCTCTACACCGATTTGAAATTCTCCATAGATACATGATTGTCTGAAAACTACGGTTTTTAAACCGAAAATTCTTGCATAATCCAGAAAATACAGATCGGTTGCTCCTTTTGAACAACCATATGGTGAAATAAAATCGAGCTTTTCTGACTCGTTTATTCCTTCAGAGTGACAAAGTTCCTCGTATATTTTTAATTTTTTATTTTTTTTAAAACGATGAGAGTTTAGATCGCCATAAACTTTATTGGTTGATGAATAAAGTATTATTGAACGCGGATTATAATTTCTAATCGCTTCTAATAATGCAAAACTTCCCAGAAGATTGGTATCGAAGTCCTCATCTGGTTTTTGGATTGAGGTTGTTACGGCTGTTTGTCCGGCAAGATGTATTATTGCATCTGCTTTTTTAAGATAAATCTTATATTGATTAATGTTTCTGATATGTGATTTAATTATTTTTATTTGAGGATAGGTTTTTTTTAAATAAATTGCATTTTTTTCTACACCGGATCGCGAAAAATCGTCAACGATATAAATCCGGTTTTTTTTATTTTTAGCAAAATGGAGAACTGTATTAGTTCCAATAAATCCAACCCCACCGGTTATCAGAATATTCATATCAATTTTTTAACTGCTTTTACCAAATTGGGAAATCTATTCTTAAATTTAATGTTTCTGTCCAACAGGTTATAGATCCAATAAATTTTTGCTTTGGTGTTTTTTGAGAGATGGTTAACAATGTCCCAGTTATCTTCAACAAAGATATCAATATTTAATTTTTTTATTACCTGTTCCTTAAAAAGGTGAGGTTGTTCGTTGTTGTTGTTATAGTAAATTCCGGTGAAATATTTCCTTGCCTCAATTTTATTGATCCAGTTTTCAAAGTCTTTTTTAAGCGATTCGTATCGCGCAGAGACAATGTATGCTTCAATTTTATTTTCTTTAACCAATCGGTAAATCTCCTGAATTCCTGCCGCTGATTTAAAGCTCGATTTATGCAATAACCACCAGATAAATTTCTGTAGTTTGTTTTTAGGCAGGTGAAATTTTTTTTCTTCCTTGGGAAGAAATTTTTTTTTAAAAAAAACAATTATAGGTCTGGCAATTCTGGCAGGATTGTAGAGTAGTACGCCATCGAGATCGAATCCTACCCTTAGAATTTTATTCACATTTACCCTTTTCTTTGTTTTTAGTGACATTATTTGGTAAATTATACTTAGCTTAATATCAAATATCAAAGATCAAAGATCAAATCTACAGTTTAAAAATCAAAAGTTTTTACTTTTGATTTGTAGTTTTAATATTTGATTTTTTATTTTTTTATTTTTTTATGCTTCCAGTTTTACTCGACTTTAAATTCATAAAAATTTACACTTTCGGAATATTTCTGGTTCTGGCTTTTTTTTGGGGGAGTTTTCTTTTATGGAGAATCATTAGGTTAACGTCGCAAAAAGAAGATTTGATCTTTGACGGTCTATTTTTATCAATTACGGGAGGATTATTTGTCAGCCGGGTAGTTTATGTTGCGCTAAATTTTGAAAAATTCGGATTTGATATATTAAAATTCATCCTGATCAATGGATATCCGGGTTTATCTCTTTACGGAGCTTTAATTGGTGCTTTTATCTCCCTTTACGTATTTTTTTTGCTAAAAAAAATTAATTTTCGAGACGTAGCTGACTATTTTATAACACCTCTATTTATCGCTTTGACCTTTGGAAAGCTGGGGAGTTTTTTTTCCGGTTCAGAAATTGGCAGCAAAACCAAATTTCCTATTGCTTTAAAGTATTTCGGCTACGATGGTTTTCGACATCTGACTCCTTTATACGAAGCTATTTTCTTCTGTCTTGGTGCATATATTTCATACAAACTCATCTTCGAGGTCAGAAGAGAAAGGTTCCGCAAGGGCTTTGTTTTTTATTTCTTTTGCTGGTATTTTGCCCTTATTTATATTCTATTTGACAAAATTAAAGCAAACCCTTTATACTTAATCCCGTTTAAATCGGGGCAAGCCGGATTCAGTTTTAATTTTATTTTATCAGGGGTAATACTCTTGATAGTCTCGGTTTATTTTTTAATCAATTTTAGAAGTTCTTTGTTAGCTTATGGTAAAATTGCTTACAAAAAAATTACTAAAAGATTTGCAGGAAGCTTTGGAGACAGAAGTAAAAAATCTGCAAAAACAGATCGAGGAATTGAAAAAAAATGATCCATTCTCGGACCCCGACCATGCGACGGATAATGCCGCGGTGGATACAGACGTCCGTGAACAGGTCGGTCACGAAACAATCGAGGCAGAGATCAAGGATTTGCAAAAAAAATTGACGGATATAAATCTAGCCTTAAACAAGATGAGAAAAGGAAGGTATGGATTTTGCGAGAGGTGTGGTTTGGCAATTCCAATTGCTCGCCTGAAGCTGCTACCCGAGGCAAGGTATGACGTAGAGTGTGAACAGAAGCTTAGAAAATAAAATCAAATATTAAATATCAAAGATCAAAACGACATATCAAAGTTAAAAAATTTGCATTTTGCATTGTAATTTTGATTTTTTATTTTTAATTTTTTATATACTTCAAGGCTACAACTTGAATCCTGCTCTACCTAATGAACGTATCGCATAAGATAAAAGCTCATGTATACTGTCTAATATGACCGATATTCCCTTTAATCTTCTTTTTGAGGCTTTAATTTTTTTGCTATTTCCACTATTAGGCGGGTATTTGGCTGTTAAATACAGATTATCACCGATTATCGGTTATATAATCGGGGGTATTTTTTTACACCTATTGGTAGGAGACAGGTTGCCCAAAGCCTTTATTAATAATTTTTCAATACTGGGTTTGGTTCTGCTTATTTTTACGATCGGTCTTGAGACAAACTTCGCCAGTCTGCAGAGATTCGGCAAGTTTGTGATACTTGGCGGTTTATTACAGATCGGTATAAGCGCGGTTTTTATTTTTTTCATATCATATTTGTTTCGTTTTTCCGTTGTTGAATCGGTTTTTTTCGGATTTGCCTTTGCTTTATCGTCTACTGCCGTTGTTTCCAAAATTATCCAAGATAAAGGAGAGGAAAATTCGCTTCTGGGCGGAATTGCAATAGGTGTCCTCATATTTCAGGACTTGGCATTTATTCCGATTCTGATTGTTTTGTCCTCATTTGGCAAAGGTTCATCGACCTGGGAGGTGTTTCAGACTGTTTTACTTAACGTAGGTAAAGCCGCGGTTGTCTTAGGAATAGTCTATTATATCGGGCAAAAAATAATTCCGATGGTTTTTAATAAAATAGCAAAAGTATCGAGGGAAATATTGAATTTTTTTATTGTTGTTTTTATCGTTGCCTCCCTCGCTTTTTTCTCTTTTTTCGGACTGTCCAGCCTTTTAGCAGCATTTATCGCGGGTATACTTCTTGGTCAGACATTTGAACATTATCATATATTTTCACAAGTCCGGCCTTTGCGAGATATTCTAGTGATTGTCTTTTTTGTTTTCCTAGGTCTGTCTCTAGAACTTGGATTTGTTCTGAATAACTTCTTGCCGATTCTAGCTTTTGTCTGTTTGATTATCTTAATTAAGATGGTGACTGTTGTGGGTATATATTTATTTTTCAGATTTCACACCCGCACTGCATTTGGACTTGCCGTTTTTCTTTTTCAGATCGGAGAAGACGCCTTCATTTTGATCTTTCAGGGATTATCATCCGGAGCCGTTCGACAAGAATCATATAACTTTGCCTTGAGTGTGGTTTTGCTGACGCTTCTTCTTACCCCCTTTTTCATATCAAAAAAAGACGTTTTTTACCTGAAGATCCGTTCGTTTATTAAAAAATATCTTAATTTTTTAGAACGCTATATTGTTTATAAATTTGACCGGGAAATACCGAATATAGATGTCTTACCCTTGAAAAATCACGTGATCATCTGCGGATATGGAAGGGTGGGAAGCTATATAGGTAGAGCCTTAACTCTGGCAAATATTCCTTTTGTGGCAGTAGATTATAATTTTCATACCGTTGAGAAGGCAAAAAAAGAAGGAGTCAATGTTATTTACGGCGATCCGACAGATTTGGATGTTTTGGATTATGTAGAAGGCGAGGCGGCCAGTATTCTTATTTCAGCCGTTCCCGAAAGTTTTTCTCAGGAGATGATTATCTTTAATGCAAAAAAACTCAATCCGAAGATTGTAATTTTTACCAGAGTACATTCAGAAGCGGACCGGCGTAGAATGAGAGACTTGGGGGTGGAAGTGGTTGTTCAGCCCGAATTTGAAGCCTCTCTTTCTATTGTTAGAAGAACGCTTTTATGGAAAGGATTAGATAGGGAAGAAATTGCCAGAAAAATAAAAAGACTAAAAATAGAACACGGAATGATTTAAGAAATTTAATAATGAAAAATGAAAAAGGAAAAATTAAAGAAAATACAAAAAATAAGTCGTGTGAAGCTTTTTTACTTTTTAATTGTCGTTCTTACATTTTATTTTTTATTTTTTAATTTGCGAAGCTCAGCTTTTTTTCAAAAAAAAGACCGGATCAATCTGGTTTTTAGCGAAGACAAGATTGCTTTTTATTCCTTGGGATTGGCCGATAAGATAAACTATTTTATCTCTTTTTATCCCGATCTTGAAATGGTTGTTCCGGGCGGGTATGGTTATTACAGACTGGGAGCGCTTGCCAAATTGGCCAGCTTGGAAAAGAATCCTGATTTATTTAAAAAGACATATTCTGTAGCAACCTCCAGTATAGTCGATTATTACTTTTATACCAATGCTTCCGTAGACCAGATGGAAATTTTTTTCGGGAAGAAAAGCAGCGATTTTTCTCTTCCGAGATTTTCTTTGTTATTTTTTGGCGAAAGTAACGCTCATTTTTTTGACAGAATATACCTCTACCTCCAATTTTTGGGAAAAACAAAAGGTCAATTTAATACCATTAATTCTCTTACGACTGAAAGTCAGGGCAACAGAAAAGCATTCTCTCCAAATGATTTTTTTGAGACGTTCCAAGGTATTTTATATAAAACGACCTATAGAAAAGAAAACCGCAGTGTTCAAATTGTGTATACGAGAAGTTATAATACTGCTTTGCAACTTGGACGAATATTGGAAGGGGAGGGTATAAGAGTGGTGGACTTGAATCAGAATGATGAAAGGATTAAAAAATGCAAAGTAATTGAGGATAGTGAAAAGTATACTGAGACGGCTAAGTCAATCAGTCGGTTTTTCGGTTGTCAGCTCTCGGCGGGTAAAACTGAAGCGTACGATATAATATTAAAGTTGGGTAATGCGGAAGGGGAGTGGGCGGTAGAGTAGAATACTACCAATAAACAAATACTGAATAAGCAAATAAATGTAAAAATATTAAGAATTAATTAATGATAAAATCATTCAAACATTTGAAAATTTATTTGTTTATTTGAACAATTTGTAGTATTTGCTTATTTGATATATGACTATTATTTTAGTCCTAGGATTAATTTTATTTATTTCGTTTACCTTGACTCTACGTTCGATGAGCGATTTTGAGGTTCCCAGTGAGGTACGGAAATTATTCAGGGTAAATAAAATTCGCGGGACCATTATGTTTTTCAAGGAACAAATAAAACACTACAAAAGTTAATTTATTCTTCATTTTCATCTTCATTGGTTTCCGGATGGAAAGGGAGATATTCTTTTTCTTCGGTAGCCAGAGATTCGGCTAATTTTTCCAAATCAACCTCAGCTTCGACTTCTGATTCAGCTTCTCCTTCTTTTTCATTCTGCATTTCTCCGATTTGAGACTGAATATTTTGCGGGAAAGAAAGATATTGCTGAACTTTTTTACCCTTAATTTCCTCCCGGATAAATACAATCACCTTACTTAAACCGGCTTCCTTTATGAAAACGGAGTATTTGCTTTTGGCTTTCAAAAAAACAAGCAGTCTTCTTGACAAATCATCGGGAAGAGTACCAATATACTCATTTTCTTTTGTTCTTATTTCAACTTTTCTTTTTTTAAACTTTAGATCGATTTGCTGTCCGACCGTTAGCTGGGCTATTATATTTTTTTGACCGATATTGACTAGGGCAACACTTTTTGTCTTGCCCGGTGTTTCTAAAAATAAATTTGGATCCAGATACCCGGGTGTTTTTTTACTTTTTTTAGTGTTTCTTGATTGCAAAACTTTTAGCCTTTCGATGTTTTCTTTGGCTATATTGCTGTTGGGTTGAATTTTTAAAGCTTTTTTATAAAAGTTTATTGCATCGGTAAATTTTTGATATTGACTTGAAGCAAAGCCCAAACGCAAATAAGCTTCCAGATTTCTTTTATCGAGTTTGATTATTTTTTCATTCAGCTCGACAGCCAATGGCCAGTTAAAATGAACCGCCGCATTGATTGCTTGATTTTCCAGCTGCTCGATATTTTCCATAGTCTTATAAAATAATAACAGGTTTCTAGTATACCACTCGCAAATAAATTTGCTCGAGTATAACTCTTTCTAAGTTGATTAAATAATTCGGTTAATTATTAAATCAACAAGACGAGTATATATGTAAATAAAATTGATTGTCAAGTATAATAAACTCAGAATATAATACGAATGATGCGAATCTTTATGCGTATGCCGCAAATATTTTAATTCAGATTATAAAGTTCAGTATTAGTATATTCGTATCATTCGAATATTTTTTTATAGCGTTCGTTTTGTAAATATGAGTGGTCATAACAAGTGGTCAAAAATAAAAAGAGATAAAGGAATAAGGGATAAAAATAAAGGTAATGTTTTTTCAAAATTGGCCAGGTTAATCACGCTTGCGGTTATAGAAGGAGGCGGAGTTACGGATCCTGAAAATAATATAAAACTTCGAATAGCAATCGAAAAAGCTAAAAGCCTAAATTTTCCCAAAGAAAATATAGAAAGAGCCATCGAAAAAGGATCGGGTCCGGATAGACATCTGCTTAAGGAGGTAATCTATGAAGCATTTGGACCGGGAGGAATTTCGCTTATTATTTTGGCTACAACAGACAATCTTAACAGGACGCTTGGCGAAGTTAGAAAAATTTTGGAATTGCATAATGGAAAACTTGGCGATCAACACTCGGTATCCTATCTTTTTAAAAAATGCGGATTAGTGACTTTTAAACTAAGTGAAGCAGAGGAGAAGCCGATATTTGAATTTGCCGATAAAATTAATGCTTTTGATTTCGATAAATACGGCGAAAATTATTGTGTTTACTTTCCATACGAAAACCTGGGAAAAGTCAATGTGTATAAAGGTAATTTAAAAACTCAGAGAATAGAGGTTGATTACAAGCCAAATTCACAAATATCAATAGGTGACGAACAGACTACTAGAAAAGTAGTAGATTTAATTGATGCTTTAGAAAATTTGGATGATGTTCAAAAAGTCTTCAGCAATGGAAAAATTTAGTGAATTTTTGCAAAAAAAAGCCCTAAAGATTGAAAAACGCTTTAGATTTGTGATCAGTGCGCTTGTAATGGGCTCTCTTATGCTATTATCTACATTTTTTTTATTTGATAAAGCGTTAATTTTCTTGGCCGTTTTTTTGGTTTTCGGATATTTGTTTACTTATTTTTCTATTTTGGAAGGGGTCGAAGGAATAGAGTGGTTTACGTTATTTCTGATGCCGATAATACTCACGGTTTCATTTTACTTTTTTTATTTTCTCTTTCCGGTAAGATGGTTAACTCGCCTGCCGTTTATGTTTTTATTTGGAATCTCTTTTTATGCTGTTTTGCTATGTTCAAATATATTCAATGTAGGAGTAGAGAAAAGTCTTCAGTTGTACCGAGCCGCATTCTCGATAAACTTTTTTTACCAAGCCGTGGTATTTTTTCTTTTCAACAACGCGCTTTTTTCTTTTAAACTCAACTTTATTATTAATGCCCTAGCGGTTTTTATAATAGCCGTATTGTTGGCTTTTCAGCTGATTTGGTCTGTTAAATTAGACTTGGTAATCGATAAAAAAACAATTGCCTACGCTTTTTTGATCGGACTTCTTTTAAGTGAGTTAGCGCTAATTGGTTCGTTTGTTCCTTTAAAATCGACTATTTTAGCCCTCTTTTTAGCTTCTTCCTATTACAGTTTGTCGGGTCTGATATACAGTCACCTGGATCAGAGGCTGTTTAAAGAAACCGTACGAGAATTTGTATCTGTTTGGCTGATTGTTTTGGGATTAACAATTCTTTCTATAAGGTGGTAAATTCTCCCTCCGGAGTCCCAAATATTTTAAACAGGGATGAAGGGTGGAGGAGAGGGTAAAGTGCACGATCGTATATAATATGTCCTATAATAAATTTAAACTTATTTAAAACTATAGGACATATAATGTGTATATCTTTAAAAATTTAAGGCTAAAAATAAGACTTAGACCGTTATTACAGTCCGAAACTAAACAGTTTGCAAACGGCTCGGCTCTCTGCGAGGGCCGATAATTACTTTAAATTATATTATTTTTGTTCGGGTTGATATAACAGTCTAAACTAATTAAAAATAATGTTTTAGACTGTTATTATGCTCTAATTAATATAATGGCCCTTAATATAATATTTAAGTATTTAGCCTCGAAAATTAAAGTTTAGCCAGTTATTATGCTCTAAATCTCCTTAATATTTCAATTACCGAATACCGGTATTTTAGCCTCAAAAGTGAGATTTTAGGCCGTTATTTAGCTCTAAATTGATAAACATTAACCTCTATTGTTTGTCATCCTGAGTTAATCGAACGGATCTACTTAGATTCTGAGTAATTACTGAAAATTAAGCAACATTAGTGTAGGTCGTCGGGAAATTAATTCGCGTGTTAATTAAAACATTCTCTTCTCCAAATGGTTTGGAGATAAAAATGGAAAGTTTTAATTATAAGCAAAAAAACGGATATAGTTCCCGGAGGGAAGATAGGTTTATAACGTCGTAAATTGTATCTTTTACGACGTCAACCGTGGCTGACGAAAGAGAAGTCCATTAAATTTCCAAATTATAATAAATCTAATTTCTGATAAATAATTTTATTGTTCGAGCTTGTCGAGAACAATACTTCTCGACTAACCGCTCGAAGTATAAACCACTCTTTTTCAATACTATAAGATTAAATTCGGGGAAATGACTCAGAAGTTTTTGTTGTTATTATGCTCTTTATCCCCTACTCTTTAGTTTATTGTTATAAGCGGGAAGTGCCTGCCGGAGAATTTCGATTAATTTTTTTATATATTCGACCTTTAATACATAGGCAATCCGAACCTGATTCCTGCCTAATCCCGGCGTTGCATAAAATCCGGCAGCAGGAGCAATCATTATTGTTTCTCCTTTTAGATTAAAGTCGGTAAGCAGGAATTTGCAGAAGTCTTCGCTGTTTTTTACGGGCAAATCAACAATGCAGTAAAAAGCACCTTCAGGATTTGGCACGGATACGCCGGGGATCGATAAAAGCCCCCGGTAAAGGGTGTTACGGCGATTTTGATATTCCAGGTGGACTTTTTTGAAATAAGATTCCGGTACTTTTGACAGTTTGCTGGCCATCAACTGGTCGATCAGTCCGGCAGACAGTCTGCCTTGGGCAATACGCATTGCGCCATCAATTATTTGCTTATTCAGGGAACATAGAACTCCGACGCGGGCTCCGCAAAGGCTGTAACGCTTAGATAGACTATCGACTAAAATAATTTGCTTTGGGATTTCAGAAAGATAATTGAGTATTGAGAAATGCTTTCGCTTATCAAAGACAAACTCGCGATAAACCTCGTCTGCTATGATAAATAAATTATGCTTTTTGGCAATGCTGACTAAGGTATTGATTTCTTTTTGGCTATAGACTGTTCCTGTAGGATTATTTGGGTTGCAAAATAATATCGCTTTGGTTTTTGATGATATTTTTTTTTCAATTACCTGTTGAGGAGGAAAGTGAAAACCGTCCTTGGCAGAAGTTTTGACGGGAACAATTTTGACTCCGTTTACAGCCGCATAGGAGTTGTAGTTGGTATAAAAAGGTTCGAAGGTAAGTATTTCGTCACCGACTTCGGTAGTTGCCAGAAATGCCATTGAAATTGCCTCTGAGCCGCCTAGCGTGACAACCAAATTGTTGATATTGATTGAAGTATGTCCGAGTTTGTTATAGTAAGCCTTGAGTGAATCAAGCAGGGTTGGTTCGCCGTGGGATCTTGAGTAGGTGATGGTTTTTTGCTTCCAGTTGGTCAAGACCTCAAGCATAATTTCCGGCGTTTCTATATCCGGATCACCGATATTAAAATAGTAGACTTTGATGCCTTTTTTAATGGCATTTGTTGCGTAAGGCACCAGTTTGCGTATGGGACTTTCGGGAATCTGGAGAAGGCGCCTAGACACATTTTTCAGCATGTTAAATTATTAGTCGAAGAATCTTTTATAATCATCTGGGAGTTAATTTCGTTTGACAGAAACTTATTGTTTGTTATCATGAGGTTATGAAAAATAAAAAAATAAGTTCAAAAAAAGCAGCATGGGAAATTGATATGGATAGAAAAATTGCTGAAGTTAAAGCGCAAAATAAAAAATGGAAAAAGGAATCGCAAGAAATTGATAAAAGATGGGATAAATTAATGAAGCGCATAGAATACTTAAAACCTACTGAATATTAGCAGAAAATTAACACTTCATAAGATTTTTTGGTTTTTGATAAACTTTATCACACATTATGTCATCCTGAATTTATTTCAGGATCTGATTTTTAGTAAACTTTAGTTTTTTAAAAAGTTAAAAAACAGATGTTGAAACAAGTTCAACATGACAACAGTAAAATAATGACTTCAAACATTCACAAAACTCCTGTTACGTGATAAGTTATAATAAACTTCATGGATGTTCTGCAAGCTAAAAACTTAAGCAAAAAATTCTCGACCAAAGGTCGATCGCCCTTTGGGCGAGGTTATTTTACTGCCGTAGATAAAATTTCCTTTAATCTTAAGGAGGGAGAAATATTGGGTTTACTTGGTCCAAACGGCGCCGGAAAAACTACAACTATCCAAATACTGCTTGGAATAACAACACCTACTTCTGGAACAATTGAATACTTTGATATGAATTTTTTCAAGCTGCCAAAAGACTGTTTGAAAAAAATTAATTTCACTTCAGCATTCAACACTCTTCAAGGAAGAAACACAGTCAAGGAAAATCTTCTGGTATTTAGTTATCTTTACGAAGTGTCTAATCCTTATAAAAAAATAAAGGAACTGGTCGAGTATTTTGACGCAAAAGATTTGTTGAATAAAATTTATTGGGAACTCTCTTCCGGTCAAAGAACCAGGGTGAACTTTATAAAAGCTTTACTTAATGACCCGAAAATAATCTTAATGGATGAGCCGACTGCTTCCTTGGATCCTGATATTGCCGATAAGACCTTGTATTTAATTGAAAAATTAAAAACGGACAAAAAACTATCAATTTTATATACAAGCCATAATATGACAGAGGTAACTAGAATTTGCGATAGAGTAATTTTTCTAGATCGGGGTAAAATCGTTGCTCAGGATACGCCTGTGGGTTTAACAAAACGAATAGAAACAGCCAAGGTGGTTCTTACATACAGTACTGAAAAAGCTTTGATCGAAGCTTATGTTAAAGAAAAAAAGTTAATCCATATTTTTAAAAAAAACAACCGGATCGAATTAGAAGTAAATGAAAAAGATATACCAAAAGTAATTTACGGTGTAAGTAAAACCAATATTTGGGTAACTGATATAGAATTGCAGAAGCCTACTTTAGACGATGTGTTTTTACAAATTGCCAGAGGAAATCGCCATGTCTTTAAAAAGAATTAGAGCCATATTAGCTCACGAATTATATATCACCAAGCACTCATACGAATTAATAAATGATTTATTTTTATATCCTTTGTGGTCGATAATTATTTTTGGATTCATGACCATCTATATAGTCGGAAGTGGCGACCAAATTATTGGTAAAAATGTTCTGCTGGGAATTATTCTCTGGCAGATTGTCAATTTAGTTCAGTACTCGATTTCTATCGGTTGTCTTTGGGATATTTGGGCCCGAAATCTGACAAATATTTTTATAACCCCAATTTCAATCGGGGAATATTTTACGGCTTATTCATTATCAGGAGTTGTCAAAGCTATCATTATTATGATATTGGCAAGTCTACTCGCTTATTTTGTGTTCAAATTCAATATTTTATCTTTAGGATTGGCCAACCTCTTATTGATATTTGTAAATTTAGCCTTTTTTGCTATTTCTTTCGGAATAATTGTTTTGGGTTTATTATTTCGATTTGGAACAAAAATCCAGGCTTTTACCTGGGGATTATTGACTGTGTTCCAGCCTCTCATGGCAGTAATTTATCCTGTACGAGTATTACCTGAACCATTTAGAAGTTTGGCTTATTTTTTTCCTCCCACCTATATTTTTGAAGCAGCCAGATATAATTTAGAAAATAAAGCTACAGCATGGTCAAATCTATTCATTGCCTTTATACTCAATTTAATTTTTTTCCTTCTAGCTATCTACTTTTTCAAACTTATGTTCAACAAATCTAAAGATTTAGGTAAATTTGCCCGACTTGAAGGTTGATTATTTTAACGTCGTTAAATCCTTCGACTCCCCTTCGACAAGTTCAGGGTCGCTCAGGACAAGTCTCTCTTATTTATATTAGAAATTAGGTCAATTAGAAATTAGAAATTTTCTCACACTCCCCTTCTCCAGGCGAGGAATCTTTCGTAAAGCGAGGTAATATAATACTTGGGCGAAATAATATAGTCTTGAGTTGGCAAATAATCTATTTGTCTTCCCCCGAATCCCTGCTTAAAAAGTGTTAGTCCTCCCCAGTTTTTAGGGGTGCGGCCTTCCTGCAGGATTCCCCAGAAGTTATAGTACCGACAGCCTCTTCTTTTTGCTTCTTTTATCGCTTCCCATTGGAGGGCATAGGTTATCGGGATTTTGGTATGAATAGAAGCACCCTGGTGGTAAAAGACCGTCGATTTGGTAAAAATAATTAGCGCAGAAGTTATTGGAGAGCTTTTTCCAACCTCTGGGGTTGGAAAAGCTTTTGGGACGCTCCCAAACAAGAAAATAGCGTTACCTGTTTTTTTAAACGAATCGAACTCGTTTCTGATGAATTCTTTTGAAAACGGTACGAAGTTTTCTCTTTCGGCTGTCTGCTGATATAACTTATTAAAGTCATTTACAACCTTATCATCGCTTCTTTTTTCGATCACGACTCCATCCCGTGTTGCCCTTTTGATAAGGTATCTGGTTGTTTTTCTCATTCCGGCAAGTAATTCTTCTTCGGATTTATTCAGATCCAATACCCAGAGTCTCTCGGCGTGCATGTAGATAGGAGCTTTACTGAATCCCAGATCAGAAAAAATTTTCAGATTTTCCGAAGTATCAAGAAGCGTCGGCGCAATTCTGATAAAAGAAAAATTTTCCTTTTTTGCAATATCTGATAGATAGTTAAGTAATTGGGAAGTTATTTTTTTTATTGAATATTGGGTATTGGAAGTTGAATGTTGGAAAACCGGTCCATGCGGTATAAAAAGAAAACTCCCCCGTTTGGCTTTTATTTTAATAATTAAGGAAATTGCCTGAAGTTTTTCTTTTTCAAAAATACCTAAGCGAAGAATTTCGTAACCTGATTTTTTTTCAAATTCTCCCCACTCCCAACTTTGGAGAAAACTCGGCGACCCGTTTTGATTAAAAAAATCATCCCAGCTTGATTTATAGAGAATTTCTGTTATATTTAGCATTTAAGAATTATAACATTTATGCAAAACTTCTATAAAGGACTCAGCCTAGTATTTGGAGGACTTAAATTTATAGGTGATTATTTAATTCAATTAGGCGAGGGAATTAGGTCAGGTATTGGTTATTTAAAAGGTAATGTTCCGGGACTCAGAGAAATTTACGGTAAAAAAATAAATTCTATTCGTTTTAAGGAGCGGTAGGCTACGAAATATTCTGCTGATGAAAACAATTAACGTCGTTAAATCATTTAACGTCGTTTAATATTTTCAGTACTCTTTTGGCTTGCTCTTCGGTAATATTTGTAGGCAAATTAATTATATTTTTACAGACTTTCTCTGCATTTGGACAACTTCCTTGTTCGTACTCTACTCTACTTTGGTCCAGGTCTTTTGGGGCTACTACCTCGTCGTACCACTTACCTAGATACACATTTTGTTTATTAACTTTAACTAAAATTTTATCTCTCCTTTCAGTCAGTAAAGGATATCTTATTAATGAGAAGTTGGAACTTTGTTGTTTGGGAATAGAAGCTGGTTTGGAAGAAGGAAGTATGAAATTGGGAAAATGTTGGTTGTAAATCTGGCATATTTTAGCCCTTTGTTGTTTAATTTGTTCAAACTTATTTAACTGGTGAAGTAAAAGGATGGCCAAAGCATTGGGATAGGCTTTGTTAAATAACCGATCGTAAATGCCTTTTTTCTCCTTTTTTGTTATTTCCGGGATGAGTAAATTCAATTTATTGAGTACTTTATGAAGTATTTTTCCAAGATAAATATCATAGGTCGATTTGATTAACATTGTTAAGGGTTTGTATAAAAGACATTGAAAGATGAACCAAGTTGAAGGCATGGGTAAATTGTTGATTGTTGATTGGGGGGTTGCGATTGCGCCGCCGAAGACGGAAGATAACGTCTTTGACCGACCGAAGGATAAGAGAAAAAAGTTATTAGAAATCAGATACTGGTTATTTGGAGAAAAAATACTTTTATTAAAGCCGTGGGCGAGGTCTTCTATGACAATCAATTTTCTTTCTTTCGTAAGATTTAATATTTTGTTGCGATATTTAGGAGTTAGGCCGAAGGTGTGCTGCAAAATCAACACCTTAGTTAGCTTGTTACCTGGTTTGCTCGTTAAAAAGCGATAATCCATAGAATAAGTATCTGCTTCTATATCAACATAGATTGGCTTCATGCCGAGCTCGACTATGGGAAGGACTACTGCTTCGCAGGTAAAGGCTTGGACTAATACCTCAGATCCTTTGGGAAGATTTAAGGATTTGAGTAAAAAATATAATGCAGATCTGCCAGACAAAAATAAAGATATTCGGTATTTGTTATTTGTGATTAGTAATTTGGATAGTAGTTTTCTTTTAACCTGTTCAATATCATTACCTCTCATCCATTTCCAGGGTTGGAAGAGCAGTTTGAGGGAAAGAATCGCGTCGTCCCAGGATTCGTTTGGCGCAAAGTCTGTACTGATCATAGTAGTTATTTATTAATAGTTATTAGTTATTAGCAAAAAGTATATGCAAAGTATCAGGTTCAAATCTTCCTTCAACGACCAGTAAAGTTTTATTATCCATTACTTCTTTAATATAGTTTAATATTAGGGATTCATTATTAAAAAGCCGCACTTTATTTTTTGTGTCCAGACTTTTGAACAAATTGTCTGTAGTTATAAGTGTTAAGTCGGTTTTATAGAGTATATTAATTATAGTTTGGTATGATTGTTTTTTTTCAACACCGAGTTCGATAAGCCCACGTGACATAATTAATTTTTTTGAAAAGTTTTTCAATATTTGTGCGGTTTCAATCGCCGAACTAAATCCTTCAATGTTTGAGTTATAAGAATCATTTAAGATTGTGGATCCGTTAATACCTTTGTCAAATGAAAGTCTACCGGCAACAGGCTTGAGATTTATCAGAACCCTCTGAATCTGCTCCTTTGTAATTCCCAGATGCGATGCCAATGCGATACATGGAAGAAGATTCTGTAAATTATGTTTTCCGGGGAGATTTGTTTTAATTTCAAAAGGGAGATTTTTAATTGAATAGAATACTTTTTTAACCCGGGTTTTGTCGGCGAAATATTTCCATTCTTTAATATCTTTATTAATGTAGGCGATGCCTTCTTTTGCAAGGGATTCGAGTAATTCAGCTTTTGCTTGTAAAAGATTTTCTTTTGATCCGAAGAGTCCCAGATGTTGATTGCCAATACCGGTTAGTATTCCATATTTAGGGTGAATCAATTCACGGGTGGCTTTAATTTCGCCTTTTCTATATGCTCCAAGTTCGGCAATAAAATATTCGGTATCAGGTTTCAGATTTTTTAATATTGAAATAGCTACTCCGATTTCAGAGTTATTGTTTTTGTCGGTTTTTGCAACTTTATATTTTTGAGATAGAATCTGGTAAAGAAATTCTTTTGTTGAAGTTTTGCCATAGGAACCGGTAATTCCGATAAAGACCGTATCTGAAGCTGCGACTTTGATTTTGGCCTGTTGGATTATCTTTTTTCGGTAAATCTGCACGGGAATTTCGCTTATAAAGACTCCTAACAGCATTGTCAAAAAAGCAGTCGGTGGAGTTAACAGTAAAAAAATTAATAAATTTAGTTGACTTTGATTTAACAAAAAGAAGGTAAAAAGTAGGGAGTTTAGAAAAATTATTTGAGTAATCAGAAGATTCCGTAGCGAAATTCCCGGCATCCTGATTTTGCGAAAATATAAAAGACTTAAAAAATTCTCTTCATTTAAGAAAGACATAATTCTGTCGACACGATATTCTTTGGTTTGGAAAAGGTAAATGAAATCTAGCGATTTAAGAAGATAAACAGTCAACCCTGCTATTAATAAAAAAATTGAGATCATAAGAATTTTTTAATTGCACTGAAGACTAATTCAGGGTATTTTAGCGGCAAATTGTGTCCGATTTCGGGAAATATTTTTAACTGGGAATTTGATATTTTTTCATGCAGTTCATCGGCAAGTTCAACCGGAGTCTGCTTGTCATCTTCACCCCAGAGAATAAGAGTCGGTGTTTTGATTGATAGGAGAACCGATGTTAGATTCTGAGTGACTATTTTTCTGAAATTAGTTTCAAGTCCGGGTACCTTGTAAAGATCCGATTGGGGTAGAATTATTTTATAAATTATTTTTTTGATTAGCGGAGGAAGCCAACCTAATAACTTACCAAATACTGAAGTGTTAGGCGTTGCTCTTTTATAAGATGCTCCGGATAAAACTATTTTTTTTATATAGGTTGGATATTTTGCCGCGAGATAAATACCTAAAGCCCCTCCGAAAGAATGTCCAAAATAAACTACAGGTTTTAATTTTAAATAGTCAATAATATCAACCAGGAATTTGGCGTACTCCCCTACTCCCCAGTCCGGATCAGGCTTGGCACTCTGACCAAAGCCTGGTAAATCTAAAGTTATGGCTTTGTATTTTTCGGATAATAACCCGGCCAAAGCCTCAAGACTTTTTGAACTTCCGCCCCAGCCGTGAATCAGCAGTATCGGATCTCCTTTGCCCTTGATTTCATATTTTATTATTTTGGTCTTAATTTTTATAGTCATTTGGTTTGTCATCCTGAACTCGTTTCAGGATCTGATTTTATTGGGATCCCTAAATAAATTCGGGATAATATGCAATTAATGTTAATGCATATCAATTTTAACAGATGAAGCTCTTTACAGGGCTTTGAGAGGTTTTAAAAAGTCTGCAAAAGAGTTGATGGGGCCAAGCTTTTTGCCGTTGAGATAGAAGGTCGGTGTAGCATTGACCTGTGCGGTTTGGCCGGACAAAAGATCGGCTTCTATTTTGTTTTTGGATTCTTTAGAGTCGCGGTCCTTTTTGAATTTATCCATATCTAGATCTAGGTCTTTTGCATAGTCCTCGAATTTTTTTACGGCATCCTTTTTTTCAGCCCAGTCTTTTTGCTTATCAAAAGCCATCGAGACAAACTCAAAAAATTTTCCCTGTTTTCCTGCGGCTTCTGCTGCCTTGGCGGCGTTTTCAGCGTTGGCGTGTTGAGCTAAGGGAAAATGACGGTAGACAAAAGTAACCTTTTTCATAATATCAGCTTCCGCTGCTCCGCTAGCTTCTATCTCCGATTTTATAAACTGGGCAAAACTCTGGCAGGCCGGACACTGCAGATCGCTATACTCGACCAAAATATAATTCTTATCTTTGGACCAGGCAACATGGTCGGTTTTGCTAATTTTGCTTACTTCTGGATAAGTTATATCCGAGGAGGTATTGGTAAATTTATAGGCGGCAAAAAGAAAGATGAACACTGCTACAACTGAAAGAATTATTATTACAGTTTTATTCATGACTATTGTATTATAGCAGATTGCATTTTAATTAAAGAAATTTAAAGACAAAAATACCCATCCAGACGTACATGATTAAAACACAAAAAACCTGAAAAAAATTTGTTTTATTTCCAAATAATAATCCAAAAGCCAGCAAAGATTAAATTATAAAATTCAGACGGAGTGAAAGATGTTATTTTAAAATTCTATCCGATTTTCAGATCTCTAGTAAGATTTTTTTCGCTGCGGGCAAAGTGGGATGACTTTCGAACTCTTAATTGGTACGACATTATAGAATATCCGAATATTTACTTCCAGCAAACACAGCAATTTTTGTCTTTTGATCGTTAGTATGCATTTTTTTAGTATAATAGGTAAAATTATGGAAAAGTTTCCATGGCATACCCAAACGTTAAGAGCCGCTTATAGATTGAAGCGTTATCCTTTATCTGTTGCGGAAGAACATCACATAATTCACTCAGATCGAGATGGAAAAACTCGCATAATTCCACCAGATGAAGGACTAAGTCGTGTTAGTCCTCTTCGATTTGCAGCAGACGATCATCATACAGGTCAGTATGACATACTACAAAAGCTAAAAAAAGGAGAAGTAATTGAATTTTTTTAACTTTCATAATATATTTAGTTATGGCAAGAGATGAACTTGTAAAAATGAAATACCTCCCCATTTTAAAAGAGATTTTCCACTTGGTTTATTAGTTATCGGACTAACTGGACTGAATATGGTTTACCCTGATATGAATAAAAATTTAGAAACTATTTTGCAGGTAACAGCATCAGTTGGATTTGGAGTTTTAGTTTATGACACTATCGTTTTATTCAAGAAAATTAGAGCCTTAAAAAGAAAAGATAAATCCTAATTTTTCTAATGTAAAGTTTTTTGTCTTGCGGCAGCAGCTCTGTCTCTTATAAACCTTAAGTCGTGAACTATTCCAGTAATTAACATAGCCATTCCTGTTATTCCGAGACTTATATAAAACAAAAGGTTTGCTTGATTATTATTTTTATATTCAATGTAACTATTGATTGCTGCTCCAACCACCATCCCTGCAGGAACTAACTCTGGATGTTTGCCGAGAGCTTCTCTAATTTTCATTGATTGAAGTATAACATATTAAATTTACCCCACCATCCATTTCACTTATAAAAATAGTTCTTTTCTTTTGCTATTTTTAACCTCCAAATTTATAATATGTTAATCTTAAAAATATGGAAGTAGGAAAAGCTCCACAAACTGCTAAAAAACAACCCCTGATAGAGCGTGCACTTCGAAAGACTTTTTACACCTGAAAAACAACTGAGTTTTTAGCAGGTCAGCTTATGATGCAACTTGAAATTATGCACGATATGCAATTATATCCTGCTAAATTCGGTATGACACAAGATCAGGCGGGTCGGTATTTTATTCCTCAAGAGCCACCAGCAGCTAGTTGGGCGATGGACAATATTGGAGATATTTGGGAAATTTCAGCAGGATTTACAGCAATAATATCACTCCCGGAGTATGATAGGTTATCATGAAGCTTTAATATATTATCTCAAAATTTTGCGGAGAAGGCGGGATTCGAACCCGCGATGACATTGCTGCCATATACGCTTTCCAGGCGTACGCACTCGGCCACTATGCGACTTCTCCAAGCTATTTATGTTCTCAAGTATGACACTAAATTATATCATGGAATTGGTACCCGGAATTTGGTTACAATACTACCATCCTACGTAGGATGGTAGTAAAACATCGGATTTACTTAATAATATTTTTGTAAGGTTAAATATAAATAAATATTTAGAATTAAAAAATAGCATGATTAAAAAAATAATAGTTTTTAGCGGAATAATAATAATAGGAGTAATTATCAGGTTAAAGTATTTAAAAACGGAAAAAATTATTTCGCCTTTGGGAGGTGGAAAAATTTTATTTGAAAAGAAATTACTCAAGTATTCCTATTCTGCATTACAAAAGACTGTATTTTTAGGAAGTGAGATTCTTATCGACAAAGAAATAAAGTCGAAGGAAGAGTTTGCCTCTTTTCTTTTTTATTTTAAGGTTAGAGGGAAAAAAGTCAGCGGACTTATGAATATACCCAAAAAAGCCGGCGACTACCCGGTAATCATCATGCTCCGTGGTTATGTTGATAAAGAGATGTATGAGCCGGGAGTCGGAACAAGCCACGGCGGAGAGCTCTTGGCTAAGAGAGACTTTATCACCCTGGCTCCGGACTTTTTGGGATATGGTTTTTCCGACAAAGAGTCGACCGACCCCATGGAAGACAGATTCCTGACATACGTTACTGTACTAGAGCTCATCAGTTCGATGAAAAATTTGAAGACCGCCCTGAAAAACGCAGAATTAGACGCACGATTCGACAAGACAAATCTGGGAATCTGGGGTCACAGCAACGGCGGGCAGATTGCTCTGTCGGTTTTGGAAATCTCGGGAAAAGAATATCCGACAGTCCTTTGGGCTCCGGTTTCCAAGCCATTCCCCTACTCGATCCTTTATTACACCGACGACATTCCCGATCACGGGAAATCTTTGCGCAAAGTAGTCGCCGATTTTGAAAAAGACTATAATGCCGAAAATTATTCTCTCACCAATTACTTAGATTGGATCAAGGCGCCGCTGCAGATTCATCAAGGAGCGGCAGATCAAGAGGTACCGCAAAAATGGACGGATACATTGGTTGAAACATTGAAGAAAAAGAAAAAAGACGTTGAATACTACGTTTATCCGGGTGAAGTCCATAATTTTGACCAAGGGAATTGGGATCTGGTAATGCAGCGGACGATGGAGTTTTATAATAAGTCGTTTAAATAACTATACCTATATTAATTCAAATTGCTAAAACGATTTTTTGCTTCGGCTTCACCCCGTAGGGGACCCCAAGCCATTCGTAAAAAATATTTTCGCAATTTCACTAAAGGTAAATATAATTTATTGAGTATTTTAATGTTTAAAAATATTCTCTTAATTATTTTCGGACTGGGGTGCGGAATAATAGGATCAGTTTACGTTTTAACCAATTACACAAGTTTATTTCCGGGAACCAACCGCTTATTAACTCCGTTAGGATTGCAAAAGCCAACAGTTATTGGCTTTCTTCCTTATTGGCTACTCGCTAAAGATAATAAAGACTACTCACCTTATCTTGATACAGTCAGTTATTTCGGTTTGACAGTTGATGCGGACGGAACTATTGAAAAATTCACAAATCCCGGAGAAACCGAACCGGGCTGGTTGACTCTGAAGTCTAAAAAAATTAAATCGATTCTCGAAACCAGTAAAGAAAAAAATCTGAACAGGTCGTTGGTTATATTTAACGGAAACCAGGAAAAGATCGGTCGGCTTATGGAAAATCCGGAAAAACACGCGCAAAATCTGGTTAATGAAGTTTCACCTATCCTAACAAAATACGGATTTACCGATCTCAATCTTGATATTGAAAGCGTATCCACAGCAAGTGATAGCGCTCGGCAAAACTTTACGCTTTTTACGAAAACAATTCATGAAGAGCTGAAAAAGCGACATGATTTGATTACTCTGAGCATCGATGTTTCGCCAACCGCGCTCATTAAAAAATATCTGATCGATGTTGGAAAAATTTCCTCTTATGTAGATAAGGTAATACTGATGACCTATGACTTCCATTATCAAGGTTCATCGGTGACTGGTGCCGTTGCTCCGGTCAATGGTGCCGGAAGGTCGGCAGAGTTTGATACGGAAACATCGATTAAAGAAGCTTTAAAAATTCTTCCGGCGGAAAAAATTATTATGGGAGTACCTCTTTACGGGTATGAGTGGGAAACACTTTCGGATTATCCGCAGGCTGCGATTATTCCAGGTTCGGGAATTACTGCCAGCAACAAACGGGTTGAAGAATTGTTAACCAAGTGTTCTTCCTGTAGTGCAAAGTTTGATCCGGTAAGCCTTGAGGCTTATGTTATTTATCAAGACCAGGAGACAAATACTTTTCACCAAATATTTTATCCCGATAAAAAGGTAATGCAAGAAAAAATCAAACTGGTTAATAAATATCGGTTAGGCGGTATGGCGTTATGGGCGCTGGGTTATGAAGGAAAAAACATACTTGATCCTTTGATAGATTTATGAATTTTACAGATTAATTAATACTACAAATAATCAAATCCGACAAATAAACAATTAAATGTCAGAATGATTAAATCATTAAATAATTTAAATAATTTGTTTATTCATTTGCATATTTGTGGCATTTGTAGTATTTGCTTATTCTCCGTAGTTATCTATTCTTGGTGTTTACAGCAGTTCTTTCGTCGCTGTTATATTCGTAGATATGCCCTTCGCGTAAAGTAAAGACCTGGCTTACGTAGTCCAGGTCGTTAAATCCGATCTGTGCGGTTCCTTGGAGTGTAGAAATTAATACGATTGAATCGTTGTCTGCTAAAGTGATTTCAATGATTCCGGATTTTTTTGTAATCAAGGCGCTCCTGACTCTTATCGACAAAGGAGATTTTCCGTTTATTATGTACTTAATTTTTCCTTTTTTTTGTTCTACGACCAGGTCGATTGGTAATGTTTGAATAAAAGATAGATCGGAATTCTCGGAGAGTTCAAACGAACCTGCCCGGTCAAAATTTACTTTTGCACTACTTTTTTCTTTGGTAACCAACCGTTCACCTTGCTGTATTTTTGCGTTACCCTTTAATTCTCCGGGAGATGTTGCGGTTCGAGATTCCCACAACATATTTCCGGAATGAGTAGCAATTATTCCTCTGAGCGACTCCGAAGGAGGCGTTTCTACGGAGAATGACGGCTCCGGCGGTTTTTTGCTTATGATCGGTTCCGCAGGAGTATTTTTTATTTTTAAACTTGAATTTCCAATTACGGCGCCAATACCAATCAATAAACCGATTATAAATAGCACTAAATCTTTCATTAAGAGGATTATATATAATATTTATATTCAAATATTATGTTTCCGATTAGAGATTTAACACCCAGAAGGACTTTTCCGATTGTTAATTACCTGTTAATCGTGCTGACGATTTATGCGTTTTATCTCCAGATAACGGCTACGGATTTTGAGGCATTTGTTTTTAAATTCGGATTTATTCCGGCAAGGTTTAATTTTTTTAATCTAGATTCATACAAAAATATCCTCTACTCTATTTTCCTGCACGGTGGCTTATTCCACATAGCGTCCAATTTGTGGTTCTTGCATATTTTCGGTGACAATGTCGAGGACAGGATGGGACACATTTCCTATTTGATTTTTTATATTTTGGCGGGAGTTGTAGCTGTTTTTGTCCAGCTTTTTTTCAACTGGGGAAGCAGTATTCCGATGATCGGGGCATCAGGAGCTATCTCGGGTGTTGCCGGAGCCTATTTTGTCTTGTTCAGACATTCAAGAATAGAGTCATTGGTTCCGACATTTTTCGGATTTTACGACATTATCGAATTGCCGACCTGGTTTTTCCTCGGTTATTGGTTTGTTATCCAGATCTTTTCCGGTGTCGGATCGTTGGTTGCCTATGATATTAACCAAGGCGGTGTTGCCTTTTTTGCGCATATAGGAGGGTTTATTTTTGGTTATTTAGTTTCTCAAAGTGCCGGGAAGAGGAGTTGAACCCCCACGTCCTTGCGGACACAGGGTCCTAAACCCTGCGCGTCTGCCAGTTCCGCCACCCCGGCTTTTAATTCATATTATACACTTTCTTGCAAAAACTCATGACGTCGTATAATATAAGGTTATGGAAATCAAGGAAGCAATACTTCGATTTTTGGAATATTCCGAGTTAGATAGGAATCTCTCGCTAAAAACTGTCCGGATGTATGGATATTATCTGCATTTTTTCCAGGACTGGTTGTTAAAATCGCAAAACAAGAAAGACTTCTCCGTTGAAGATATTGACGATAATATTATCAGAAATTTTCGTTTGTACCTGTCCCACCAATATAAAAATAAATTTAAGGGAGCGCTGAAAAGGCAGACCCAGAACTATTTTTTAGTGGCACTCCGCTCTTTTTTCCGCTATCTGATAAAACAAAAAGTGAATACGATTTCACCGGAAATGATAGAGTTGGGGAAACAAAGGGATCGGCAAATTAAACATCTGGAAGTAGATCAGTTGAGCAGGCTTTTTAAAGCAGTAGACACAACAGATATTATGGGTATAAGAGACAGGGCTATACTGGAGACTCTCTTCTCTACCGGTTTACGGGTATCCGAGATGGTTGCTTTAAACCGCGAACATGTAAATATTGAGTCCGGTGAGTTCGGTGTTGTGGGAAAAGGGGGTAAGGCTAGGGTTGTTTTCTTAACCAAGAAAGCCAAAGAATGGTTGCGAAAATATTTCGGCATGAGGAACGATCCGTATAAACCTTTATTTATCCGATACTCCGGTCCCAAGGCGGATGACGGACTTACAGATGAAAAAAAAAGACTTTCGGTACGGTCGGTCGAGCGAATGATCGAAAAATACCGGAAAAAAGCCGGCATTTTATTTCATATTGGACCTCACACACTGAGGCATTCTTACGCTACGGATCTTTTACACGAAGGTGCAGATATACGCTCTGTACAGTTATTGCTGGGACATAAAAATATAGCAACAACTCAAATCTATACCCATATTACCGACGCAAAATTACGGGAAGTTCATGAAAAATATCACTCTGGAAATAGATAGAGGTAAATGGGTTAAAAAACCAGTTTGGATAATAGATAAAGAAGTTAGTAATAAACAATAACCATTTTTTAATATTTCATAATGTATTTTCTTAACAAATATAAAATCCAAATCCTGCTTTGGATTTTTATTCTAGCATATATCGTTTATTTTTCTTACTTTTCTATTCTCCGTTACAAGACTCTTTATGCCTCATATTACGATTTGGGGATTATGCACCAGACGGTTTTTAATACCTACCAATCACTTAAAACCGGGGACCTGAGCAGATTTCTTGAATTGACGAATCCCAGCGGAGCAGAACAGATAAAAAGAATGGCAATTCATAACGATCCTATGTTGGCTTTATTGGCGCCTTTTTATTTTATTTATTCAGGACCTGAGACACTTTTAGTCGTCCAGTCCGTCATGCTGGCTCTTGGAGCAATGGCAGTATTTAAGATAGCACGGTTTAATTTTCAAAAATTGAGCTACTCTTTTGTCTTATCCCTTATCTTTTCTTTAAGCTATTTAGTCTATCCTCCGCTGCAACTGACAAACATTTTTGAATTTCATGCCGTAGCATTAGCTACGACTCTGCTTTTATTCATGTTTTATTTCTGGCTGGTTAAAAAATATTGGCTGAGCTTAATTTTTTTTGGATTGAGTCTTTTGGCAAAAGAACAAGTTGCCCTAATTACGCTACTTTTTGGAATTTATACGTTTTTTAATTCAAAAGGGCAATATGTCATGCTGAATTTATTTCAGCATCTGATTTTTAAAAAAAAGATCCTGAAACGAGTTCAGGATGACAGACAGAATTTTAATTTTTCTTTAATCGTTATATTTATCAGTATTTTTTGGTTTATCACATCAGTTTTTTATATCATCCCGATTTTCCGGGGAGGCAACCATTTTGCAGCTTCCAGATACTCTGATTTCGGTGAGTCGCCCATAAGAATTATTATAGGAATCATGACAAACCCATATAGTATTTCAAAGTATATTTTGCGGGACAACACCTTGAACTACCTGAAGTCTTTACTCGGTCCGGTTGGATTTTTATCGCTTCTCTCCCCAATCCAACTTTTTATTGCTCTGCCGGAATTTGCCATAAACCTCTTATCCAAAAATCCCAATATGCGTAATGTTATTTATCACTACACAGCAGTTATCACACCTTTTGTGTTTATTTCGGCAGTTTACGGGACTAAGAAAGTTATTAGTTATTTGTTAATCGTTATTAGGAAAAAAAATAACGAGAAGAAAATAATTTTATTTATGTCTATTTATATACTTTTTTTTGCAGTTGGGAATGCGTATTTACGCGGACCCTTACCATTTGCAAAGAAACAGAATATTCATCCTTTTAAATGGCCGCAACCGCAATCTAAAGATACGGCGTTTTGGGGCAGGACACTAAGGGATGAAAACCTCAAAATTTCAACCACCGGGCAATTGTCACCATTTTTTACTTCGAGGAGATATTTTTATACTTTTTCCGCCAGATACAGACTGGCTGACTATATCGTTCTTAGACCAAGCGAAGTCTACAACTACCCCGAAAAAAAAGAACTGATTCCGGTATACGAAAGATTAATTCAAGATACCAATTTTCAGCTAATATATAAGAAGGATAACTTTGAAGTCTATAAAAGAGTAAAATCCTAATTCCTAAACTCTAATTTCTAAACAACTAAAAAAATAATTTCAATTATCAAAATCCAAAGAATCAAATCAAGCTCAAAGCTCAAAATAATAATATTTCGACATTTGATCTTTGGATTTGATTTGACACTTGAGCTTTGAAATTTGGATTTGCTAGCTTTGATATTGTTTAGTATTTAGAGTTTAGAATTTTATGATAAGCATAATCGTTCCCTTTTATAATGAATCGGAGAGTCTACCCAGATTAATTAAATATTTAATTGAAGTGGCTGATAAAAACGAATACGATTGTGAAATAATTTTGGTAGATGATGGATCTACCGACGCTTACGCGTCGAATTTAAAAGTGAAAAGTGAAAAGTTAAAAGTTATAAAACACAAAAAAAGACTTGGAAAGGGAGAAGCACTAAATACGGGAGTTAAATATGCCCGGGGAGATACTTTAGTTTTTATGGATGGGGACTTTCAAGATGATCCGGAAGACCTGCCAAAATTTATAAAAAAAATTGAGGAAGGATATGATTTTGTCAATGGAGTCAGGGTGGGAAGAAATGATAGCGGTATTGTTAAGTTTTATTCATTAATTGCTAAATATTTTTTAAGGATTTTGATCGATTCGCCTTTTACGGATATTAACTGCGGCTATAAAGCATTTAAGGTTGAAGTATTGTCCGGTTTTACTTTTTATGCCAATAATTTCCGCTTTTTTCCGCTCGCGGTTTTTTATAATGGATATAAGGTGACAGAGATTGAGATAAAAAATAATCCAAGACGGTTTGGGAAAAGCAAATTTGGCCCGGGTAAACTGGTAGTTGGAATATTTGACACTTTAACTGCCTTTTTTATCTATAAGTTTGCCGAACGACCGCTGCATTTTTTTGGCATGATCGGAGGATTGCTGTTTACGGGTGGTTTTTTGATCTCTCTGGTTCTTGCCATTGAAAGACTCTTTTTTGGAGTTCTGCTCTATCAGAGACCGGTTTTATGGCTTGGGTTATCGCTAATAATTGTGGGAATACAGGTAATAATGACCGGTATAATTGGTGAATTGATTGTATATCTAAATAAGAAAAATCCTAAATCCTAAACTCTCCTTCGGTAAACTCAGGATCCTGAGCTTGTCGAATGGATAAATTCTAAATAAATTCAAATGACAGAAATTAAAAATTCAAAAAATAATACTTAGTCATCCCGAACTTGTTTCGGGATCTTTTTGAATTAATGAGTTATTATGTATATATTATTTCGAATTACACTAGATCAGTTTTATATATAGGCGTTACTAATAATTTGCAAAGAAGATTGTATGAGCATAAAAACGGATTAGTAGAAGGTTTTAGTAAAAAATATTTTTTAAAATATTTAGTTTATTTTGAGGAATACAAAAGTATCGAAAGTGCAATAACTAGAGAAAAGCAGCTTAAAAATTGGCATAGAAGTTGGAAATACAATTTAATTAAAACAAAAAATCCAAAACTTGAAGATTTGTCGAAGAAATGGTGAAAGATGCTGAAACAAGTTCAGCATGACATTTGTTTTTTATGTTTTATTTAGAGTTTAGTATTTAGAGTTTATGAATCCTGTATTGGCACTTATTGTTGCGAATATAATTTGGGGTGCCGCTTCGCCTATTTTTAAATACGCCCTCGAGAATATTCCTCCCTTTACCTTAGCCTTTATCAGGTTTTTTTTCGCGGGATTAATACTTCTTCCATTTATCAGGAATTTCAGCGTAAAATTGTCAGGGGTGGAATGGGCAGAACTTATTCTTGGAGCGGTTTTTGGAATCAGCCTCAACATAACTTTTTTCTTTTGGGGACTTCAGCGTGCCGAAAGCATCAATGCTCCGATTATTGCCTCTTCGGGTCCGGTTTTTTTGTATTTTCTCTCAATAATATTTTTTCGGGAAAAACCCCGGTTAAAGGTATTTTTCGGGATGATGATCGCACTCTTGGGTGTAACGTTAATAATTTTTGCACCGATATTGTTTGACGGTAAAGTCTTCGCGTTTGGAGAATTGCAGGGTAATATTTTTTTTGTACTTGCTACTCTTAGCGCAGTTTTACATCCTCTTTTGCAAAAAAAAGTAATTCCCAAAATCGGAGCATTGAAAGTAAGTTTGATAAGTTTTTTTATCGGAGCCGTGACTTTTTCCCCTTTTTCGTTCAAAGAATTGCAGTCGTGGTCACCGGCACTACTTAATATTCAGGGATGGACCGGAATAATTTTTGGGGTATTTCTTTCTTCGGCTCTGGCTTACTATTTATTTAGTTACGGAATTGCGAAAATAAAAATGCAGGAGGTTGGCATCTTTACCTATATAGATCCTATAGTAGCTGTATTAATCGCAGCCCCACTGATTCATGAGTATCCAACAGTTCATTTTTTTATCGGCTCTTTGCTGGTATTCGGGGGAATTTTCTTGGCTGAAGGCAGAATCCACTGGCACCCTATTCATAGGTTAGGAGGTAAAAGGTGAAGAAGCCCGATTGGTTTAGGGGAAAAGGTATAAAGCAATATGGACAATCAAAAATCTGAAGTGAAAAAACCAATAAGATCGTTTAGAGATTTAGATGTTTATCAGAATACTTATAGAGCAATGTTGTTAGTGATGAAAAATATAGTTCCAGAATTACCTGACAGTGAGAAATATGATTTAAGAGATCAACTAAGCAGATCTTGTAAATCTATCCCCCGTTTGGTTGCCGAGGGATATGGAAAACGTCATCAAAAAGCTGGATTTCAAAAATATTTAGACGATGCGATAGCTGAATGTAATGAAACAATTGTAAGTCTAGAACAATGTAAAGATCTCTATATGTTACATGAGAAAGAAATTAACGAATTGATTAAAATCTATGATATTTCCGGGAGGCAACTTTATAAACTTTCAAAAGCCTGGACTAATTTTAAAAGACCAACTTCCTAACCATTCTTCCAAACAGACTTCATAACCTTATAACCCTTTACTGCTGTAGAATTTACTGATGTAATTTGATATAATTGGCACTTAAATATGAAAATTGCGGGAATCATTTTGGCTGGAGGTAAAGGAACGAGGATAAGATCTCATAATGTGAATAAGGTTTCACTGTCTTTTGTTGGAAAACCGCTTATCCGTTACGGAGTCGAGCTTTTTAAAGGAATTGTAGAACCTATAGTCGTTGTGGTGGGAGCTTATTCTCACAGCGTTAAAGAGGTACTTCAAAATAATAATGTTCAATATGCCTATCAAAAAAAAAGACTGGGAACTGGGCATGCGACAAAAGTAGGTCTTGAAAGTTTAAATGGCTCCCTTAACCCGTATTTGGTATTGATTGGATACGGAGATCATATGATGTTCTATAAAAAAGATACTGTTAAAAGACTCATCAAATCCCATCTTCTTCACAAAGCCGCCCTATCTTTGATAACTACGGTTCATGCCAATCCTGATGAACTCGCCTGGGGCCGCGTCATTCGAAATAAAAATCATTATATCGTTGACAATATCGAGCAAAAAGATGCTACTGCGGAAGAAAGAAAAATAACCGAGCTTAACGCCGGTTTTTACTGTTTCGATTATGAATTTTTAAAGAAGAATATTGGTAAAATCAAAAAATCTCCAGTTTCAGGCGAGTATTACATTAATGCCCTGATTCATATTGCAAATGAACAAAGTAAAAAAGTAGTCGGACTTAAAGTTCCCTTTAAAGAGGTCGGAATCGGGATTAACAGACTCCCTGAACTCCAAGCCAGCCAAAATATATATATTCATAAAAGGAGTTAATAGAAACAATCTATGATAGAAACATATAAAGGTGAATTTTTTGATATTTCACACATCTCAGAAAGAACAAATGCGGCTTTAAGAGTGCCTCGTCCAAAAGTGCACCGATTACCAAATGGATCAGCAAATTGGGACAAACTAGCATCAGACTTTCCCGATTACATGTTTAGAATCAGCAGACAAGTTAGTTCAATATTACCGGAAGAGGATACGACAGATATAATGGGATTGTGGACTCATGAAGAATATCAAGATTCTTGGATAGATGTACTAAGTAGATACGATACGTTTAATAAACTAAGAGGTGATAAGCCTAAATCTTATTTGCATGTCATAAATTATGGCCATGACTTATATAGATTTTCCGGTAATGGTGCTTATTCCTTGACTTTTACAGAAGGACTATCTGGGTGGTTTAACGAAAAAATATTTCATAGTATGCTTAAACCGAGTGAGGCAGAAGAACTATTAGGTCATATGCATTCTATGGATTGGCACACTGGAAAAAAACCGATTCCAGATTTTAAAACCGCCTCTGATCCTCAAATTATATCGAGATTAATTAAAATGACAGATTCAATTTCAAAAAAAGATAAAGGTAAACCAGCTCATCCAGAGGAATATTTCCAGCCAGGTGGTCTCTTTGATAGATGGAAAACTTCCCAAATAGCGCGAAAAAGATTCCCCTTATATATTCAAATAGAAGAAAATGGGGTTAAAAAAATTAAGGTAATAAGTTTAGAAGAATATGCTGAATTAGACGAATTTCTAATAAGAGACGCTTATAGTTTTACTGAAAATTTAACAGGTAAATCAATGCATGACTTGTGGAAACAGGTTGTAGAAGTTCAAGCTCAAAAGCAAAGATAAATTCACTCATTTTTATTTATTGATTGGGATAAATTAAAATAAGCAAAATAAACTAATGAATAAAACATCAGACTTAACCATTATTGTTCCGGCGTATAACGAAGAAAAATCGATACTAGACACTATTGAGAGTATTAAGTTGCAGACGGTAAAACCAAAAAGAGTTATTGTTGTTGATGACCATTCGACTGATCAGACAGCTGTTGTAGCTGAAAAAGCGGGTGCGGAAGTTTTGGAAACTCCGACTAATACAGGATCAAAGGCAGGAGCACAAAATTATGCTCTCACCAAGGTGAAAACAAAATATGTCATGGCTTTAGATGCTGATACAACCATGGAAAAACATGCTGTTGAAAAACTTTTGGAAGCTTTTAAAGAAGAAAATACTGCAGCTGCCTGTGGATTTGTTATTCCCCGTTTTGTAAATACAATTTGGGAAAGAGGAAGATATATTGAATATTTGATCGCTTTTACCTATTACAAACCGATTCAGGAATATTTTGGTAAGCCACTGATTTCTTCAGGATGTTTTTCGGTATATAGAACTCAGTTTTTAAAAGAAAGTCACGGTTGGCCGACAAGAACAATGGCCGAAGACATGGATCTTACCTGGAGTTTTCATAAAAAAAAGTTTAATGTTCGCTTTATACCGGAAGCAGTTTGTTATCCAATAGAACCTCAAACCTTTTCTTTTATGAGAAAACAATTAATCCGCTGGTCGCATGGTTTTGTCCAGAATTTAATGCTTCATTGGAAAGATGTTCTTACCGTGCCCTACCTTAATTATATTATTGCAGTTATGACTTGGGACTCAATCGTTGCCTCGATAATGTATTTGTTTGTTATTCCAATATTTTCAATTATTTTCAAGTCTCCTTGGCTTTTATTATTATTTATTATTGATGCTCCGATTGTTTTTATCCCTGTTTTTATACAGGGATTTAAACGTAGGGAAATGTTAAAAGTTATCTTTAGCTTTCCGGCTTTTTTTGTTTTAAGATTTATAAATGCAATTTTTATCATGGAGGCGTATTGGTCGGAAATTATTTTAAAAAAACGTCTAACCCAGTATGAAAAGGGTCATTAATCTATGAATACAGGCTTACCCGGTACAGGAATAGGAGGTTTGTTTTACATGATTTCAGTTTTGGTGATGGTCTTAATTGAAATCAAAGGTATTCTTTTGAGAAAAAAGAACGGGAAGAGTAAAAATATTGTAATGGAACAATCAATAATTATAGTACTGTTGATAGGTGCAATTTATGCCACAAATGTATTTTTTAGTAAGTATGTTTTTAAAAAACCTCCGCTGTATTTGGCTGTAAACTCTACATTTAGTGAAAAAGCAAGCTATGTCATTATCAACTACCCGATTATTATTCCCCTTTCACTCCTGATATTGGTGATTTTGTTCACCCAATCAATGTATCTTCTTTTAAAATCTTCTCAAAAAAAATGAGCGGCTAACTAAATTTGAATACTTCAAGAAATTCTTTTCAATTCCTCTGGGGTAATTTTGATATCGCGAAGTATTTTTCGAAGCAGTCCTTTCCCTACGGTTTTTCTATGAATTGGGGCTGTAGTTCGTCTTCCGTCCGGATGAATAAATGTTGCGTGACTTCCACTCTGGCGATCTTTGCTGAATCCTTGTTATTCTATAATTTTTATGAGTTTATTAGGTTTAAGAATTGGAAGATATGCCATATGGAATAGAAAGGTTTTTTATTCCTACAAATTCAGTTTTACTATCATCAGGAAGTAGTCCTCGCTTCTTTTGAGCTTCAACATGTAGTTTTATCGCATCTTGAATATTCTGTATAACCTCTTCAAAGGTGTCTCCTTCTGTGTAACTTCCTTGAAGGGATGGTACTGACGCTACAAATATTCCATCTTCATCTTGCTCTATAATGACTCGAAAATTAAGAACTTTTTTTCCATATGTAAAAGTATACCACAATTTTTCCGATTGCATGTAATTATAATTAGATTGTCGTATTAATCTAAATTATCAATTTGAGCGGTGGAGGGGATTTGAATGCCTTCGTTTCGTACAGTACAATAGCTCCTGACCTTCTCTTTGCCTGCCCGCCGTGCCCAACATTAGCCCGTGATAAAGTAGTCCTCCTTCGCTAAAGCTTCGGAAGGAGACACTCGGGCCTGACGCCTGATCCGACAAAAAATGCGAATACTTTTGTCAGAAACTAATCCCGCTAGAGAAAAATACAATTCTTTAATTTGACATACCTGATTTTAAGATATATTATAGGGCTTAGTGATCTATGGCTGTTTTAGAAAAATTGAATAGCTTCGCTAAAGGATTGAAGACAGAATTCTTATCGCCGTCGAATAAAATAAAAATGAGAGCGGGGCTGGCTGCTTTGGTTTTAGGGTTAATTTTGATTACTGCTTGTACTCCGTCTACTTTAATCGAAATTAATTCCAACGGAGAAGTTTCTCCTGAGCCAGCCAGTTCAATCACCGAAGTAAAAAACAGTCTGGTTTTTATGAAATTAAATTTCAACCAGCCTTTGTCGGATGGGAGTACAGATACTACATGTACGGGAGTATTTACAGGTAAAAACGAAATCACGTCGATCATACATTGTGTTCAGGATAAAAATAATTTTAATACAGTTCAAACAGTTGCCGATGTTGGTTGTCTTTTCCTAACCGAAAACTTTCATTACGGGTCTTATCAGGCAAATACATTAATTAATCAAAATGTGGTAACTTTTACAATTAATAATGAGTTAGCCGATCAAAAAAATTTTATACTAAAAGCAAAAGACGAACCCAGAATTGGAGAAGAATTATTTTTAGTTACTTCGAACCCTTTCGGAAATTCATTTACTCAAGGGAACCTAAGTTTTTCCCAACCCGAAATGTGGCCATTTATTTTTACGGGCGATTCAGTCGAGAGTCTAGATATAAGCGAATGTTTGGAAAATACCTGTTATATTTCCGATTTGGAAAATGTACTATCAAAAGGCAATAGCGGATCTCCAATCATCAGATATAATGCTAAAAAAAAAGTGTTTGAACTGGTTGGATTGGCAGCGGCCCGCGTCATGTTGGATAGAAGCAAACTTGTGTATATTCTGATAAATGAACATTAAATGCTATTTTTCATTCCAATCAGCAATTTGAGCGGTGGAGGGGACTCATCGAGAGCGGGTGAGCGGAATCGGACCGCCTCTTACTCCTTGGAAGGGAGTCGTTCTACCAGTGAACTACACCCGCATAAAAATTTCAAAAATTAAATATTAAAAATCAAAAATATTATATCATTGTTCCATGCTTAAGAACAAGAAGATACTTTTAATAATATTCTTTGTTGCTTTTTTGATCCGTTTAATTGCTATCAATCAATCTCTTTGGTTGGATGAGGCGACCACGGCAAGAGTTGTCCGGGACTTTGGATTTACACAGATTGTTAGCGGATTTTCGCCGAACGATTTTCATCCCCCACTCTATTATCTTTTAATGAAAGCTTGGACCAATATCTTCAACTACAGTGAAATAGCATTAAGAATGCCATCGGTAATCTTTAACTTGCTCGCCGGTTATTTCGTTTACTTGTTAGGAAAAAAGATTAAAAATGAAGATACTGGTCTGTGGGCGGCGGCGTTTTTTTTGTTTAACCCTTTAATAGTATATTATAGTCAGGAAGCGAGGATGTATATGACGGCAACTTTTTTATTAACTGCTGCATTATATTTTTGTTTTGCCGTTTGTCATGCTGAACTTGTTTCAGCATCTGCATTTTCTAAAACCAGATCCCGAAATAAATTCGGGATGACAAAAGAAGTTATTTTATTCAACATTTTCGCGATTCTTTCTTTTGTCACTTTTTACGGATCTATTTTTTTAATTATCCCAATGTATTTATACTTGCTTTACAGAAAGCAATATAAATATTTTTTAATTTCATTTTTATCCATTATTTTTTCATTTTTAATTCTATCCCCTCTTCTCTATCAGCAATTTACTAATGCAAAAGAGCAGTTACAGTTAGTTCCAAACTGGAAGCAGGTTTTGGGAAAGACAAATTTAAAGAATCTATTATTAATTCCGATTAAATTTTCCATAGGCCGAATTAGTTTTGAGCCAAAGTGGTTGTATTGGTCTATAGCAGGATTTTGGACAAGCATAGTCTGGTTTTTTGCAATAAAAGGAGGATTTAAAAATAAATTTTTAATGTTTGTGATTATCGGTTCGCTTGGATTGGCAACCGTTATGTCATTACTCACTCCCCTGCTTCAGTATTTCAGGTTTTTATATTTGATCCCGGTATTATGTTTGCTGATAGCACTGGGATCAGCCAAATTTCACCGAGTCAAACTCGGCTCTAGCCGCTTCGTTGGAAAATGGCTTGTTCTGACAGGTTTTTTGGCCTTTTCTTTTGCTTATTTATTAATCCCAAATTTTCACAGGGAGGACTGGAAGAGTCTGACCAAAAGCCTGCCCAGAAAACCGGAAATATATATGATTACCTCTTCGGCTGATCCGATCAAATATTATAAAAGTGATCTAAAAATCAAAGATCTTAAAAATATACCCAAAAAAATTAATAAAAAAGAATTTTTTGTCCTTCCCTATACCGCCGATATACATGGAGTTAACTATCGGAAGCGTTTAGCCGAACAAAAATTTAGTCTTGTAGAGAAAAAAGCTTATAGAGGGATTATTTTGGAAAGGTGGAGACGCTACAATGCTATGTAGTATTGTGGCAAATCATCGGGTAAGAGCTTTTTTGAATTCGATAATACTTGCGTAAATTTGAATTGTTATAGCGATGAATAATGCTATAGCAATGACCCATGGTGGTCCAAAGACTCCTCTAGTCGGGATAACCATATAACAACCAACAGTCAAAATAATAAAAAAAATAATGTTAGAGATTAAAATATAAACCGGTTTTTTTACCGTGTAGAGAAGAAACAACATGGGAAGGCTTCCTATGGTATAGAGAATGAACGGCAAACTCAGGGCTTTGGTGATTGCGGCTGTTTGGGTAAAATTTTCGGTGAATACCAGTTCATAAACTTTACCGGGTGTGAAAAAAAGCAAGAGAAATAGAACCGTCGGTATCAGTAAGTACATAAATCCCGTCCTGAGTTGGGATACGGCTTCTGATTTTTTTGAGATTCTGGCAAAAGAGGGAGAAAGCACTTGAGTAATACTGATTACCGTGGTTATGATCGTCAGAATGATTTTTTGTGAAAGACCGTAGTACCCGACCTCGCTTTTTGACCTAAAATAGGATAAGAGGAAGAGATCCATACGAAGACCAAGATTAAAAAATTGGGAGGCAATAAAATAAGTAAAAGTGTAGCCGAAGCGAACTTCCTTTTTATCGACCACCGCTTTAACAACTAAGGTCAGGACGCTTCTTTTTTCGAAAAGCAGGATGAGAAAAAAAATAACCGGACCGACAATTCCAAAGACAAAGATGATAGAGCCTACTGTGACAGTTTGAGTAAACATCATTATTAAAATTATTCCGGTCTTTATCAAGTTTGATATATTCAGGTAGATATTGGTCTTGACAAACTTTTTGGTTGCGTAAAGAATATTTTGTAAAAAGTTTTGCCAGATGAAAAAAAGGACGGAAAAAGAAGTCAGCCAAAACTCTTCAAGCGGCGCACCGGTTTTAAAAAAAACCTTATCGAGATAAGGAAAAGAGAACAATAGAACCGTAATTACCAATAAGGAAAAAATAGACTGAAAAACAAAGGTGCTTTTGATAAAACTATAGAGATTATTTGACTTGTTTTCATATAATCCGGGCAGATACGAATAAATAGTGGCCGTTGTGCCGAAATCAAGAATATTAGCAAGGACGTAAGCAATACCCAAAAGCACACTTAAAACTCCGTATTGAGAAGGAGTAAGCAATCTGACCAGGATTAAAGCAAAAAGAGCGGTAAAGAATACGTTGAGATAGTTTCCTAATGTATTGATAATTATATTTTTGCTGGTAGGCCTTTTAATAAAGTGAAGCGCTCTCTGAAACATAAAGAATATTCTAACAAATATGAAAATTATTAGTTATAATTACAGTTATGGCTAAAACTGCACTAATCACAGGAATTCTTGGTCAGGATGGTCCCTATCTCTCGAAATTACTACTTGCCAAAGGATATAAAGTTTACGGAATGATTAGGCGATACTCAAACCCTAATTTTGAGACTTTAGATTACCTTGAGATTACAGACAAAATAGAATTTATTGAAGGCGATATGGGTGACGAATCTTCGCTGATGAATGTTGTTAGAACGGTGAGGCCGGATGAAGTATATAATCTTGCAGCCCAGTCTTTCGTCGGAGACTCTTGGCAGATGGCAAAATTGACTACAGAAGTAAACGCACTTGGTGTTTTGTATTTATTAAATTCACTCAAAATTTTTTCCCCGACTACTAAGTTTTATCAAGCTTCAACCTCAGAGATGTTTGGTTTAGGCAACACACACGGTTACCAAGACGAAAAAACTTCCTTTCATCCAAGAAGTCCGTATGGTATAGCGAAAGTTTATGCTCATTGGATGACGGTAAATTTTAGAGAATCTTACGGCCTATTTACGGCGAGCGGAATTCTCTTTAATCATGAATCACCCGTAAGAGGGAAACAGTTTGTGACAAGAAAAATTACCGATGGTGCGGCGCGAATAAAATACGGACTGGCCAAAAAAATAAATTTGGGAAATCTTGACGCTAAGCGTGACTGGGGTTTTGCAGGCGATTATGCGGAAGCGATGTATTTGATGCTCCAACAAGATAAGGCTGATGATTATGTGATCGGTACAGGGCAAAATCATAGTGTAAAAGAGTTTGTCGAATTGGCTTTTAAATATGCGGAAATACCCGATTGGAAAAAATATATCGTGATCGACCCCCGTTTTAAAAGGCCCGCAGAGGTGTATGAATTAAAGGCTAAACCCGAAAAAGCACTAAAAATTTTAGGCTGGAGACCAAAAGTTACTTTTGCTGAGTTGGTTAAAATGATGGTTAAAGCCGATATGAAGAGAGTCAAAACCCTCCTTGTTTAAATTTTTCCGCTTCGTCGAATCGGCTATTATTTTGTTCTTTTGTACAGGTATAAATTGTAAGAATCATTTATTTTCCATTGTTTGCTTTTTTTCCGGGGATTGAAGTTTTGTACCTCATAGGCAGGATTTTTCGAAATATTTTTTTCATTTTTATCTATTACAAACAGATATTTATTATGATAATAATCATCGAAATTAATAAGATAGTTATCTTTTCTCATTTGATATTTAATTACAACCGATAGATTGTCATAAATCAAATTGGCAATATTAAAATCTTTTAAGCCCTCTTTTTTAATAATCCCGTATGCTTTTTTTTCCATGAGATAATTCCAATTCTCCGCCATTCCGAAGGCTTGTTTTGGTTTTGGTAGATATAAGCTAAGATCAACAATACCAAGAATTAAGCAGGCAAAAACTATCAGTTTAACACTGACGATTTTTTTATATTTGCCGATAATCAAAACCAATAAAACCAAACTTAGTGATAAATATCTATGAGGCAGTAACTGAAAATTTGAAAAACTTCCGGCATTTTTAAGATAATCGCTAAAAACTACGATATTATAAAATTTGTTTTTAAGTTCAAAAAAAATAATTGGAGAAAAACCCAAAAGAAAACCAGAAAAAATTATTACCGCTTTAATCCAGATTCTGTCAGATGATTCCTTCGCCTCCTTTGTCGTAGTACCTACGGCTACGAAGGCCAAGCCGTCAGTGCTCGCTTCGGATCCGATAACCCTCAATTCCGCGCTGCCGGGAGGCCCTTCCTCCTCTGACTTCTTTTCCTTAAGATAATTCTTTTTAATAAAATAAAAGAGGAACAGAGGAAAAAAAATTAGAGTTGCAAAATGAAATTGCGAGATAACTCCAATGCTAAAAAAAGCCATAAAGAGATAGATGAGTTTTTTACTTTGCTTATACAAACCGGCAAACAATATTAATAAGGGAATTAGCGAGAACTGAAAACCGGGGCCAAAGAAAAACCGAGTGAAATCAATATAAAGCGGCACAAGAGAGTAAAAAGCAATAATTAAAACCGCCGTTTTGTGGTTGTAGAACATTTTTACACCGTAATAAAGCGGGACGAGCATAAATGCGGAAAAAAGCATAAATAAATAAGACGAAATTATCGGATCAAAATTGCCCAATATAAGAAATAATAGGAGGAAATAATAGTTAATCGATCCCTGCAGAATTTGTTTTCCGCCAACAACTATTGAGTTTCCCGGTCCAACCAGAGTAAATTCCTTATCTCTCCAAATTTCCAGGGCTCGGGTAGACGACCATGCCTGATCGAAGGAAAAATTCAAGTGTTCGGTAAAATTAAGGGAACGGATAAAAATAAATAAAAAGATAAAGAATACAATAGTTAACAAACGCATGTATATAGTATAATAAAAGTATTATAAATTTAATAAATATGGATAAAATCGTTTATATTTGTACAGGGACATGTAAAGCGGAAATCTCTGAAGAAGAATACAAGGGCGGATTGACCAAATGCGGAACAGAAGGATGTACGAAGAAGGGACACACTTTTGCGTTAAGAAAAAAATGCCGTATATGCAGCGCTTATTATAAACCGGAAGAAACACACTCCCATCTTGCATAAATTTCTACAGTAGGTTAAATTTAATTCTGTTCAAGTCGCCTAAACGGAGAAAGGGAAACTTATTTGAAATAAGTAGCTAGCGTTATACTTAAGAAGACAAGAATTGTTCCTGAGATTAAACCGATTGTTAACTTTTCTCCTAATAAAACGTAAGCGCTAAAATAGGCAAATATTGGAATCAGATAAAGATTGAGTGAGCCAAGTACAGGATTGGCAAATTTGAATGAGTATTGGTTTAGCATATATGAGCCAACAGTCGCAAAAATTGAGGCATACAAGAGTCCAATTATTGAAGACAGTTTTAAGTTTATCCACCATATGTTTTTTGGCGAATATTCCAAGAAAGACAAAAAGAAAAATATCACGGTAGAGACAAAGAAAAACACAGACGTAATAATTAAAGGCGAGTATTTTTTTTGCAGCTCTTTAGAGTATACAGCATAAATAGACCAACATATGACCCCAAGAGCAATTAATAAATTTCCCCCTAAATCTCCTGTATGGGCAGCATTTTTCTGAATCAAAGGAAGAAATATAACTAGCGAAACTCCAAAAAGCCCGATCGATATAAAAAACCATCTCTTCAATTTCATGCTAAATCCGAATAAAAAATAACTTAAAACACCAACAATGAGTGGAGTTCCTGCATAAAGCATCTGCGCGATGGAGGCGGTAGTTGTTTTAAGACCGATGACAAATAAGCCTATATTCAAAGTTGGCAGCAATGAGATTAAAAGAAGATGGCGAAAATCTTTGTCAAATTTTGGTTTATGCTTAAAAAATAGAGGAAGTAAGAAAATTGAAGCAATTAGAAATCTAATAAACGAAAAGCTGAAGGGGGGGATTTGTCTGATTGCTATTTTAATAACAGTCGATGCCGCTCCACCAAATATGGATGCAAATAAAATAGCAAGAATAGCCTTCGTTTTATTAGACATATTTATGTATTATATACTTAACTAATATGCCAAACAGAGAAATATTGGAAAAGATTTGCCGATTAGTCAGGTACGATATTTTAACTTCGACGAATGCGGCCGGTTCGGGGCATACTTCATCCAGTCTTTCGGCGGTTGAACTGATGGCGGTTTTATTTTTTGCCGGGTTTTTACGATTCGATAGCGATAATCCAAAAAATATTACGAATGACAGGGTAGTTTTTTCTAAAGGTCATGCCGCTCCCCTGCTTTATTCTTTGTACCAGGCAGCGGGAATAATTTCATATGAAGAAATAATGACTCTAAGAAAATTCGGTTCGAGATTGGAAGGACACCCTATGCCTAGATTTCCTTATGCGGATGTCGCGACCGGATCTTTAGGCCAGGGAATGTCAATCGGATTGGGAATGGCACTGGGAATTAAATTAAAAATTAAAAATGACCCATTCGATAAAACTCAGGGTCATCCTGAGCAAAGTCGAATGGATGAAAAATTAAAAATTGAAAGAACTCCGAAAATATGGGTTTTGTTGGGTGATTCCGAAATGTCAGAGGGTCAAATCTGGGAGGGATTACAAATAGCATCTTACTACAAGTTAAAAAATCTGATAGGGATATTAGACGTTAACAGGTTAGGTCAACGTGGAGAAACGATGTTGGGGTGGGATTTAGAGACTTACGAGCGCCGGATTTCTTCTTTCGGATGGCAAACGATTGTTGTTGACGACGGACACGATATATATAAAGTGTATGAAGCGTTTAAATCAGTTGAAATCAGTCAAGGTCAATCGAATTCAGACTTGGATGGAAAGCCAATGATGATAATTGCAAAGACGGTGAAAGGTAAGGGAGTTTCGTTTTTAGAGAATGCGGAGGGGTGGCATGGGAAGGCACTAACCAAATATCAACTGGATGTAGTGTTGAAAGAGTTGGGAGAGGTTGATTTGAACATAAGAGGTAAGATTATAGCTCCCCAATATCAAACATTAAATATCAAATATCAAAATAACATATCAAAAATTAAAAATAACAATCAACAGTTAATAGCAAATTACACATTAGATGAACTAGTTTCGACTCGTGAAGCATATGGCGATGCTTTGGTGGAGATTGGGAAAATAAATCCGGTTCTGGTTGTTCTGGATGCAGAGGTTTCCAATTCTACCTTAACCGAAAAATTTAAAAATATTTTTCCCGAGAGATTTTTTGAGATGTTTATCGCCGAGCAGAATATGATATCGACCGCTTTGGGTTTGTCTAAAATTGGGTTTATACCATTTGTCTCAACTTTTTCCGCCTTTTTAAGTAGGGCCTTTGATCAAATCCGAATTGCGCAATATTCAGAAGGCAATCTAAAAATAGTTTGTTCCCACGCCGGAGTTTTTGTCGGACCGGACGGCCCCTCACAAGAGGGGTTAGAAGATATCGGCTTAATGAGAAGTATTTTAAACAGCGTAGTGCTTCATCCCAGTGATGCCGTATCGGCTTTTAAACTTACAATGCTGATGGCGAAACAGACAGGTATAAGTTATTTGCGTACCATGCGAGATTCGGTTCCCGTCATTTACCCGGCAGATGAAGAATTCAGTATCGGAGGGTCAAAAATATTAAGGCAGAGCGAGGAGGATAGTGCCGTAATTATTGCGGCGGGAGTTGTGGTGCATGAAGCTTTAAAGGCATATGATTTGTTAGCCAAAGAAAATCTAAAAATTTGTATAGTCGATGCCTACAGTATAAAACCAATAGACTCTATAACAATAAAACAATTAGCAATTAACAATAAACAATTTATTATAGTTGAAGATCATTATCCCTATGGCGGATTGGGAGATGCCGTGAGAGAGGTTTTTGTTAATACTAAAGTATCGGTTCATCACCTCTGTGTGAGAAAAATTCCCCGGTCCGGATCTCCTCAAGATCTTTTGCGCTACGAGGAGATCGATAGCGAGGCCATAGTGAAAAAAATCAGAGAGATATTGTAAAATAACTGGGTATGAAAGTAATAATCCTTTGTGGCGGAATAGGGACGAGGATGAAAGAGGAAACCGAGTTCAAGCCGAAACCAATGGTCTACATCGGCAATAAACCCATCGTCTGGCACATCATGAAGATCTATGCCTCGTACGGATATAATGAATTTATCTTGGCATTGGGATATAAAGGTGATTACATCAAAGATTTTTTTTTAAATCAAAAAGCATTTACTTCGGACTTCACTTTAAATACAAGAAATCATAAAACAAAATTCTTTCTTGAAAACAGATCAGAAATTGACGATTTTAAAATAACCTTTGTCGATACCGGTTTAGAAACGCAGCCGGGTGAAAGAATACTGTTGTGCCGAAATTACATTCCAGATAAAGATAAATATTTTATGGTTACCTATGGAGACGGTGTGGCGGATATCGATGTATCGGCTTTGGTAAAGTTTCATAAAAAGCAAAAAAAAATCGGTACTATTACCGGCATACACCCGAAATTCAAATTCGGAATAGTCAAAATTAAGGAGGATAATATGGTAAGTGAATTCAGTGAAAAACCTATTATGAGTGATTGGGTAAACGGGGGATATATGATATTCGATAAGCGGTTTTTTGAATATCAAAAACCGGGCGAGTTGGAACATGAAGCTTTGAAAAGACTAGCAAAAATAAACCAGCTTTCGCTCTATAAACATACCGGTTTCTGGTACGCAGTTGATACCCATAAAGAGTATGAGGATTTAAATAAAATTTGGGCTACTGGAATTGCACCATGGAAGGTGTGGAAGTGACTCGCATTAACATTAATTGCGAGTCATCCCGAATTTATTTCGGGATCCCAGTAAAACCAGATCCTGAAACAAGTTCAGGATGACAAAAAGCTTATGAATAATTTTATAGATAAAAATATTTTAGTAACAGGCGGGACTGGTTTTGTCGGGTCACATCTGGCGGAAGAGTTGGTAAAACAGAAGGCTAATGTGGTAACTACTTTTATATCGAACTCTCCCCGATCATATTTTTTTACACGGGGATTGCATAAAAAAGTAAAAATGGCGCTTGTCGATATCGAAGATTTTGAAAAAATTTATGACCTGATTGTTAAAAATAATATTGAAATCATTTTTCATTTAGGAGCACAAGCCTTAGTTGAAAGCGCCTATTATAATCCAAAAAGAACTCTATCAACCAATATTATGGGCACGGTAAACATATTAGAAACAGCTAGGTTATATCCCAAGGTTAAGGCAGTCATTGTGGCATCGTCAGATAAAGCCTATGGTAAAGGATTAAATGAAAAGTATAAAGAAACAGACCCCTTGAGAGGAGATCATCCATATGAAGTTTCAAAATCGGCTGCCGATTTAATTGTGACTTCCTATTTTAAAACCTATAAATTACCAGTTGTAACTACTCGTTTTGGAAATATTTACGGCGAAGGTGATCTTAATTTCTCAAGAATTATTCCGGGAATTATGAAATCAGTAGTCAGTAGCCAGGAGTTAGAAATCAGGAGCAACGGTAAGTATGTCAGGGATTATTTATATGTAAAAGACGTTGTTAGCGGTTATCTCTTGTTAGCTAATAACATTGAAGCAGCAAAAGGGCAGGCTTTTAACTTCGGATCCGACGAGACGCTGAGTGTAGTTGAAGTAATTAAAATATGTGAAAAAGTTTTAAAAAAGAAAGTTAAATACAGAATTCTGAATACGGCTAAAAATGAAATTCCTTTTCAATCGCTGGATTTTTCCAAAGTCAAAAAGACTTTGGGTTGGAATCCAAGATACGGAATAAAAAAAGAAATCATTAAAATAAAAAAATGGTATGAAAATATTTTAGAATGAGAAAGATTCCTTCGTCGATGGCGTCCCAACATCCGGATAATGCCTCCGTTCCTTTCTGGAGTAAAAACTCATTTATTTCCAATTCCGACGAAATTAAAGAAAGTTTCATTTGTTTTTCAGATCTTGGTATCGATGAATATATCTGGGATTGGGAGGGAAAGTTTGTTGATGAGGCGGTGGTCGACAAGTTACTGCATGATTACTATAACTATTTTTCCAGATACCCGTTAGGGAAAGAAAAATTTCTTACTTTCCGTATTCCTAATCCAAGGGTTGAGAAACAATTCAGACTGGCCCGTGCGTTTATGGTGGCGATAACCAACAGTCAGTTAATGCAAAATTTGGGATTCGAGGATTACCCGATTTTTGAGATGATCCTGCCGCTTACCGAGTCTGCCGAAGAATTAATAAATATTCAGGAAGCATTCAGACAGTTAGTCAATAATAATCATCCGCTCCTCAAGATGAAAGATTCGATTCAACAAATTGAATTAATTCCTCTAGTCGAGCAAGTAGACAAAATTATGAACACCGGTCAGATGATTAAGAAATATATTACTTTACATAAAAAAGTATTTGGGAAAAAACCATCATACCTGCGTCCGTTTTTGGCAAGGAGTGATCCTGCGCTTAATTCGGGATTGGTGCCGACCATGTTGGCGATAAAAGTAGCCCTTTCGGATATTTCTAGGATTCAGGAGAATGAAGAAATCAAGCTTTATCCAATATTAGGAACCGGAAGCCTGCCCTTCAGAGGCGGCGTGACTCCCGATCTGATCAGTCAAACTATTAAGGAATATTCCGGAGCCTCAACCTTAGTTATTCAGAGCGGTTTCCGATATGACTACCCAAAAAGCAAGGTGAAACAGGCAATTAAACTGCTCAAAACTAAACTGCAGAAAACTAAAGCCGAGACCCTCAATAATAAGGAAGTCACAGCCATACAAAAAATAATTCCTTTGTTTGAATATTCTTATAAAAAAACGGTTGAGAAGCTTGCGCCAATGATAAATAAATTAGCCCCTGAATTTCCTAACAGGCGTGAACGAATGCAGCAAATCGGACTATTCGGTTATTCCCGATCGGTCGGATCGGTTAAACTTCCCCGAGCTATTACTTTTACCGGTTTATTGTACTCTTTGGGTATTCCCCCCGAAATTATTGCAACCGGAAGAGGTATCCGTGCTGCTCAAAAACAGAGATTATGGCCTGAAGTTTCACACATGTATAAAAATTTAAAAAATGATTTAATCAGAGCAGGTTATTTTTTGAATAAAGCAAATATCGAAAAATTGGCCAAAAAGATTAAGGTTATGGAAGAAATTAAAGATGACATAAATGTACTGGAAGAAACTTTTTCTATAGAATTAGGTCCAAAGAACAGTTTACATCTGGAGCATCATGATTTAGCCAATAAAGTCAGAGAACGATTAATGAGTAAGAAGAAATTGAGCAATCTTATCACCCGTGGCGGATTAATCCGTAAGAGTTTAGGTTAACTTTAACTTTAAAACTGCTTTTGCAACTTTTGCTATATTTTTAATTGATATCCCCCCGAAATTAATTCGACTATTGGAAAGAATATAGATTGCATATTTTTCTCTTAGTCTGCTAATTTGGCCGGGTGTAAGAAAAAGCATTCCAAACAGACCGCGACACTCTTTAAGAAAGTCAAATTTACCGGCTGATTCTTTTATAAAAATACCGCGCCTCTTGTTGAGATCCGCGAGCATATAGGACAGATCAATTTTCCAATTATCCGACAATTCCTTGCTGGACAATATTGTTTTTACTATTTGTTCACCGAAGGCGGCCGGGTTTGAATTAACCAATCTAAAAGTATTCTGTAATATTTTTTCGGCGATCTCTTTTTCTTGATTAGAATTTAGGGTAATAAATAAGGCGCCGGTTCTGTGTTGATAAAGCGTCATATTTTTTGAGTAAGAGACGGCGAATGAAGTTGGAATTCTTTTCCCGATAAAATGACGTATGCAAAAACTATCGGAGACGATATCGTTTCCCAATCCCAGATAAGCGTAATCGAATAAAATGCTTTGTTTTTTCTCACTGCTAATTTCAGCTAAAACTTTCCATTGATTATTATCGGGGTTTATACCGGAAGGATTATGCGTAGGGCCACCCTGGTATAGAACATAGGCTTCAGGATTTTTAAGCAGGATTTCTTTAAGAGCGGCGAAATTAAATTGCTTCTCTTTTGTAAAATGCGGATAGCGGATTACGGAAAATCCGAAATACTCAAACATTCTGATATGATTTTCCCAGGTAGGATTTGCTATGATAATCTTTGGTTTTTTATCGACTTCCTTGATAAATCTGGCCCACATATAGATTGCATTTGTCCCTCCGATTGTTCCTTGTTTGGCAATATACCGGTTATTTTCCTTGAAAAGAGAATTGCCTAATGCAAGTTTTGCGGTTTGCTCCAAGAAAGCCGGGTCGCCGGATAAGGGTAGATAATTAAAATTATTAAATTTAAGACGATTAGCTGTTTTTTTAACCGTCGGTAAAATATAGGGTGTACCTTTATTTTCGAGATACACACCGATTCCTCCGTTTATTTTATGCTGTCTGCGATCCGATTCAAATTCGGCTTTAAGTTTAAATATTTCGTCCTCTTGGATTAAAGGAAACTTCATATTTCGATTGCACTCAATATGACTCTGAGCTTGTCGAATGAGTCATTTGTAAATTTTAATTAATTTTTTAGTTCTATGATCGTTAAGAATATTTTCAATTACATATGGCGGTCTGCCTTTTACTTCTTCAAAGATTATCTGAATATATTTTCCAACGATACTGATCGAAAGCATTTGAATACCGCCGAAAAAAACGATTGCTAACATCAGCGGAATCTGGGCTCTTAAAGGATTTCCAAAAAATATAACTATAAAAAGATACCCCAGTAAAAATAAGAAAGAAATAATAACGGATATAAAGCCAAAAGTCGTCATAATATCCAGTGGAACAAAGGAAAATCCTAAAATTCCTCTTTGGGCATCCCGAATATAATCAAGAAGACTATTTTTTGTCTTACCGAATTTTCTTTTTCTCCGTTCATATTCGATATAAGCTGTTTTGAAGCCTGTCCAGGCGCGCAGCCCGCGAAAAAAGCGATTACGTTCGGGCAAAGCAATAATAACGTCCAGGACTTTACGGTCAATTAAGCAGAATGTGCCGGCGTTGAGAGGCATATCAATGTTGGCCAATTTTTTTAAAATAATATAAAAAGTTTTTCTGACGGTTTTCATTAAGAAGGTGTCGTTGATTATATTCCTTATTCCGACAACAATCAGATTTCCCTTTTCCCACTGTTTAATAAATTTTGGAATAACAGAGGGATGATCCTGAAGATCGCAGTCAACGATGGTGAGAATGTCACCGATAGCTTGTTTCATTGCCGCGTGGGAGGAATATTCAGAAGTAAAATTTCGGGATAAAAAAATCGCAGTAACTTTATTGTCCTTGCGTGTGATTTTTTTTATTATTTCCCGGGATCGATCCGAACTATAATTGTCAACAAAAATAATTTCATAATCATATACGGGTATAGCTGCAAGCATTTTCCTTATTTCCCTGTAGGCATACTCGACATTTTCTTCTTCGTTGTAAGTTGGAACAACAATCGAAAGTATTTTTTTTCTCACAGATTTATCTTGTAGATGCGGGACATCAACATCTCAATCCGGTTGTCATCTTCAAGATAGATATTAGTATAATATCTTTTTTTGTTCTGCAGCCATAAAAGTTCAAAGAGGTTTGCCTTAATTATGCCTTCTTCCATGCTTTCCGCGCTTGAGGATTCACTGGTCGAGAAGACTATTTTTCTTGTCTCATAGCGATCCAGTAATTTTTTAGTTATAAGCTTTTTAATAAAAGGAATTGCTTCTTTTGCTATGCCTCCCCCCATGACAGTGTTTAGTTTTTTCTTTTTGGCTTTGCTGAATATATCTTCAACTATTTTATAAACCTTATCAGAGTTTATTTCATTTCTTTTTAATCCAAGTGACCCGGAAAAATCTACCCTGCCGACACTAATTGTATTGACAGTGTTAGTCTGATCAACGGCTAAAATTGCGTCCACGTTTTTATATCCTTGGTTTGTTTCAATCATTGCAACTATCCGCATTTCTTCTCTTTCGGATTTACTGACATAATTTTCAACCATGGCAATATATTTTTTAAGGGCGTAGGCACTTTCAATCATCGGGGCAACGATGCCTTCAATACCAATCTTTTGTGCCTCAAACAGGTCGGTAACTGCTTCGGCGCCCCCAAGCTTTAGGACAATGCCCAGTCCGGCTTGATCGGAAACGTCTTTGAGGCGCATGAGTTCGTGAAGACGCGACCCTTCCGCCTCAAATTCGGCTTTTATGGCAACTACTGAATAGTGTTTCTTCAGATCTTTAAGGAGTTCAACCATTTTGTGCTCGATGGTGTTCATTGGAGTTGATAGTTTGCATTTTTGCAGAATAGTTTGCTGAAGTCAATATAAATAAAGCTATAGAAAGGATGTAAATCAGATCAGATAAGGACTTATTAGACTAATAAATTCCCTATAGTTATTCTTAAATTCGTCCACTGAAAAGTCGGTTGTCTTTGTCAAGCTGAAGTTTTTAGCGGGATAGACTAAGGGTAAGTTGTACGAAACTCTTTTTTTATCTTTTTTATATTTCCCCAAAATAAAATCATAAGCAAAAAATACTTTTCTCAATTTAATCCGGCTATTTAGAATACAGGGAAAAAGTAACTGACTGTTCAGGTAATCGAAAGTTTTACGCGTGATTAACCGGCGGTTTAGAGCGGCTAAATTAGCAAAAATAATCCCGATAATTACGGCAATTCCATGCGGGATGTCGAAATTTGAGCAGGATTCCAAAGCATGGCCTAACTCATGTCCGTAATTTAAAAGGTTTCTTTTTCCCTGATCAAATTCATCCCCCAACATATAATCCAGCTTTATCTTCAGGCTTTCCTTAATGATTTTAGTTATTTTATTTTTATTTTTTCTTTGGCTTAATATATTGATTTTTCTGACTGAATCTTTTAAAGTTTTTAAGGGATTTTTTCGCATCAGATAGAATTTAACTATTTCCCCTACCCCGCTCCAATAATATTCGTTTGGTAAAGAATCCAAAAAATTAACGTTAATATAAATCTCCGATGGGGGATAAAAACTGCCCAGTACATTTTTGTAAGACTTAAAATTAAGTGAAGTTTTTAAACCGATTGAGCTGTCTGCCATTCCCAAAAGTGTGGTTGAGACAAGAATCCAGTTTATACCCCGATAAAGTGTTGAAGCTACGAAACCGGTAACATCCTGGTTAATGCCGCCGCCAAAAGAAATAAGGGTCGCATTTTTTTTGCCTTCGAGGTCTAAAAATTTTTCGTAGATCAAAGCGGCAGTTTCTAAAGTTTTTCTTTCTTCGTCAAATTTTATAATGATTAGTTTATCTTTGGGAAATTTATCAAAGATCTTTTTTTTATAAATCTTATAGACATTTTCTCCTACGACTACTTTATAATAAGGCAGTTTTAAAAAGTTGTCTACAAATGTAAAGTCGTTGACAAATTTAACAGAATATTCTTTTAATACGGTTTTAATTTTAAGGTCTTTCATAAATTACATTTTTCATTCCCACGAAGGCGGGCTATAGTCCCTTTAGGGAAATCCAGACTGGATCCCCGATTAGATCGGGGATGACACAAGAATTATCTGCACGTATATCCTCCGTCAATTAAGATGTTGGTTCCTGTGATATATGAGTTTTTGTCGGAAATCAAGTAAGAAACAAGTTCGGCGATTTCTTCGGGTTCAGCCAGTCGGCCAAGCGGAACATCTTTGGCTAAAGCTGCAAGCTTTTCCGGAGGATTCCTCAATACCAGGTCGGTTTTAACAAATCCCGGACAGACTGAATTAACCAGAATATTATACGGTCCTAATTCCAAAGCCAGGGTTTTTGTTACGCCGTTCAGACCGTGTTTACTGGCAACGTAAGGTGTTTGTTTCCCCCTGGCAACAACTCCGAACATCGATGAGATATTTACTATTCTCCCCCACTTTTGTTGTTTCATGTAAGGGACAAAAGCACGGATTAGACTAATTGGACTAATTAGATTTATTCGAAGAGTTTCTTCCAAGTTTTTATCCTCAAGTTCATCGATCCATTGGGGTAGATTAATTCCGGCGTTATTTATAAGAATGTCGACTTTTAATTTTTTGTTCACTTCAGTTAAACGTTTAATTGAAGTCGGATCACTGAGATCAAGTTCTTTTCTTGAGGGAGTAATTATTTTGTACCCTTGTTTATTTAGTTTTTTAAAGATAGCTTTACCGATTCCGCGGGAGGCGCCGGTTAAAAATACAGTTTTTGATTTTTTCATAAACTTATATGTCATGCTGAATTTATTTCAGCATCTGTTTTTCACAAATCAGATCCTGAACCGAGTTCAGGATGACAATATTACTTATATAAACTTTTATGGATATTTAAAAATTTGATATGCGAATCCTGTTTGATTTTATTATTTTCATTTAAATGCATCCGATTCTTATACCAATTATACAATTCTTTTATCGTATCTCTGTGCGGAGTGAATTTAAATCCGGTTAATTCTTTTAACAATCTGTTATTACTGGCGGTGTATTCATTATTCAAGCCTTTGTTTAAGATTTTTATTTCGGATTTGAATTCGCCAACCGAATTGATCAGTTTTGCAATTGAAAGAAGATCTATTTTTTTTCCTGAAGTCAAATTAAAAATTTTATATTTTGGTTTGTGAGAAATAAAATACCCGACAATTTTAACCAGGTCATTAATATAAAGATAATCAAAAACGACATTTTGATTTATTACGATGGGCATTTTTAACAGATTTTTGATGATTGAATTGGAAATAAAACGATAAAGATAGTCTTCGTATTTACCGTAAATTCCAAATATTACCAGATCATAAATATTTTGGGAGTTTTCAGAATATTTTGCGCAAACATATTTATAAAAACCGTATTCATCCATTGGAATTTTTTTATCAAAATCTTCTTCTTTCACGGATTTTAAAGGTCTGTTTTTGTCGTACTCAAGACCCGATCCAAAATGGATGATTTTGTCTACTAATTTCGAATTTCTGGTGATATTAAAAAATATTCTTAAATTAGAGTAGACTATATCTTTGATTTCCAGATCTTCTTTTCCACCCCCGATCAGTGCGCAATGTAAAATAACATTAATTTTATTTTTAAGAATATAAATTCTGACTTTATCCGCATCAAGAAGATTAAGTTGCTTATGGGATGGAGCAAAAACCGTAAATTTTTTCTGCAAATATTCCTTTAGATTTCTGCCAATAAATCCGGAACTTCCAGTGATGAATATTTTTTTGACTTTTAGTCTTTCCATAGAGGAATTAACATGTTTTTTTTGAATTCATCTCTCGGCAAAAAGGGACCCATATCTTCCAGGGGTGGTGAGACAAATTGGCCGTTGGGGAGTTTTTGCGCCATAAGTTTCGGGGTAAGAACTGTATCCCTGGTTGAATTGATCTCGCAAAAAACCGGACCGGGAGTTTTTAAGACTTTTTTAATTCCTTTTACCATATCGGAATGATTTTTGATTTTCACTGTTTTAAAACCATAAACTTTCGCAAGTTTAATAAAATCTACAGTCGGAACGCCGGATTCCGTGTTAGAGCCGACAAATTTTCCGCCGAAAAGCCCTCTCTGGGTATTCATGATAGATAAATAGCCGCCGTTATTATATAAGAACAACTTAATCGGTAGTTTATAGTGAGCCATTATTCCCAATTCGTGAAGATTCAGTTGCAGACTTCCGTCTCCTTCAAAACAGATAATTCTTTTCTTTTTATTGGCGGCAAATGCAACTCCGATTGCTGCCGGTAGCCCATAACCCATCTGGGCGGTACCGTTATTAAGAATAATTCTCTGTCCGGATTTTACATGAAAAGCCTGATACATGCAGTTTAATGGTCCTACCCCATCGGAAACCACAATTAATTCATTTGGTTTAAGATATTTTCCGACAGTTTCAATAAAACAATACGGGTTAACTGCTTTTTTTTCTTTCCAATAGCCTTTCAAGACAATAGGATACTCTTTATTTAGATCTCTACCGTATTTAAGCCAGTCAGCAATTTTTAAGCGTAAAGAATTTTTATTTAACTGTTTTAACATTTCTGCAATAAATTGTTTTGCGTCAAAATTAACCGGTAAGTCAACTGATAAAATCGGTTTTTTAATTTCTTGTATGTCAATATCAACCATAATCTTGTAGGCATTTCTAGCAAAAGCTTTGTAAGTAAACCCAATGGTTCGGATATCAAATCTGGCCCCGATCGATATAAGCAGGTCGCTGTTTTGCAGAATAAAGTTAGCCGCTCTTTGACCAAAGGCGTGTCCCCTGCCAAAAAAATACGGATGATCAGAGGGAAGAAGATCGTAACCTGCATAACTGGTAAGAACCGGAATTTTAAGAAGATTTACAAGTTTAAGCAATTCTTTTTCAGCTCCGGCAAGTCTTATTCCATTCCCCACATACAAAACTGGTCTTTTTGAGTTTTTTAATTTATCTAAAGTATTGCCGACAAGTTTTTTGATAAGTTTTTTTTCTGTTTGATAACCCGGTTTTATTTCTTTTGGATTAAATTTTTTTAAATCTTTCTGAAAGATAAACCATCCCTGGACATCGAGCGGAATATCAATCCAAACCGGACCAGGTCTGCCGTTTTTTGCCAGATAAGCGGCTTTTTGCAGGTGGTAAAGGATTTCGTCAGGTTCAGTAACTGTTACCGCATATTTTGTCAGAGGTTCGACAATATCGACGATGTTTACCTCCTGGTCGCCGAACTGTCTGGCAAACTTCCCTGCTCCGATTGTATTTCTTCTGACCTGGCCGGAGATTACGATTACTGGAATCGAGTCCTGATAAGCACCGAGCACTCCGGTTATGGCGTTTGTGCCGCCCGGTCCTGTGGTTACCAGGCAAGCTCCCAATCCGTGAATTCTGGCATATCCCTCAGCGGCTGTCGAGCAGGCCTGTTCGTGATGATTGCAGACGTATTTTAATTTTTTAGCTTTACCTACAGAGTCGATGAGATGAATATTTCCGCCTCCGGAAATTAGAAAAATATGGGTAAGACCCAGATCTTCAAGAAATTTAATTACCAGATCGGAAACTTTAATTTTTTTTGACATTATCTATATTTTTTCAAATTCAGTTTTTTAAAATCATTTCCCAGTATTGAACATTTTAACGCCGCGATTTTATTGGCAAAAGTTAATTTTTTCTTAAGATTCCAATTTTTTAAAACCCCGTAAACAAATGCGCCATAGTATACATCCCCTGCTCCATTAGTGTCAACTACACGTACCTGATTGATTCGTGGTTCGTAAACTATTGATTTTCCATCGGTTGCCATTGAACCTTTGGGACCCAAAGTTAAGACAACTATTTTTTTATTAAGCATCCACAGTTCTTTCAAAGCGTGTTCGGGGTTAGATTTATTTTTTAAATGATTGATAAATCCGAGAGGAGCGATAAAAATATCCGCCAATTGGATCATTTTAAGTGTAAATGAATTATATTTATCCGAAGGGTCATATGCCACTTTTACTTTATGTTTTTTTGCCCAATTTATAGCTTTTATTTGCTCGTTATCTACATTCCGGTCGAGAACTAATATTTTAGAGTTTTGAATCGTAAATTTATGAAATGGGGAAAACTCTGCTAAAACTTTAAGATGATTCTTTTTTTTAAATATTGTTCTTGATTGGGTTTTTTTGGCTATCACGACAAAATGTACTGAGCTTTCAGATGAGTCTTCCCTAAGATTTTGTATGTTAATATTATTTTTGATAAAAGTTTGTTTAATGAATTGCCCATAATGATCATTACCTACAGAACTGATGATTGATGTTTTACAACCTAAATGAGACAGCGTCAGAAGAGCATTGACAACCGGACTACCGACAAATTGCTTAAATGAAGTGATATCTTTTTTAGTATTTTCTTTTGGCAATTGATTTACAATCCCGATTAAATCAACGCAGCAGTTTCCCAGACCGGTAACATCAAACATAATAATTAAACTAAATTTCAGTAGCATTATATATAATACTTCTAATGAAAAAAATCAAATTTGTCCCGGGAGAAAGTTATGTCCGGGTTTCGGGTAAAGTTTTCGATGAAGAAGAAATTGATAATGCTATTAAAGTTGCAAAAGACGGATGGTGGACGGAGGGAGAGTTTGCTAAAAAATTCGAAAACGATTTTAAAAAGTTCATGGGAGTCAGGTATGTTTCCTTGGTTAACTCTGGATCATCGGCAAATCTAGCGGCATTGGCCGCGTTGACTTCAAAAAAATTCGGTGATAGAAGGTTAAAACCTGGTGACGAGTTTATCACATCGGCGGTAGCTTTTCCCACTACAGTCAATCCGGGAATTATATATGGTTTGACGCCGGTTTTTATCGATTCTGACATTGATACTTTAAACGCAAATATTAGTCAACTTGAAAAAGCCATCACAAAAAAAACAAAGTTAATTATGATGGCACATACTTTAGGTAAGCCGTTTTCAATTGATAAAGTAATAAACTTAATAAAGAAACACAATCTTTGGTTGATCGAAGACTGCTGTGATGCTCTAGGTACTAAATATGCTGGAAAATTGGTGGGAACTTTTGGACATATTGCTACCTTCAGTTTTTATCCGGCTCACCAGATTACCATGGGCGAAGGCGGAGCTGTGATTACAAATAATCCCCTTATACATATGGCGATACGACAGTTCAGGGATTGGGGTAGGGATTGCTGGTGCGATACCGGACACGACGATACCTGCCGGAGAAGATTTGGCTGGAAGCTGGGTGATCTGCCCTACGGTTACGATCATAAATATATCTACTCGCAGATCGGGTATAACCTAAAGCTGACGGACTTTCAGGCGGCAATCGGGGTTGCGCAACTTAAGAAACTCCCCGACTTCATAAAAAAAAGAAAAGAAAATTATAAAAAATATTATGAATTTTTTAAGAAATATGCAAAATATTTTATCCTGATGAAAAAGTCAGTAAAAGAAGATGTTTGCTGGTTTGGCTTTCCTTTGGTTGTGAGGAAAAAAGCACCTTTTACCAGAAATAAGCTTACCGAATTTTTGGAAAAAAATAATATCGGTACCAGAAATGTTTTTTCCGGAAACTTACTAAAACACCCGGCTTATAAAGATATTAAGTATAAAACCGCAGGGAGTTTAAATAATACCGACTATGTAATGAATAGTGCATTTTGGTTGGGAGTTTTTCCTGAAATAAATGATGATAGAATAGAATATGTACGGAATAAAATTTTGGAATTTTTAAAAGCTTATGAAAAGTAAAATTTTGATAACCGGGGCGGGTGGATATATCGGGTCGGTGGCGGCATATTTATTTTTACAAAAAGGATACGAGGTGCTGGCGGTTGACAATTTCTCAACCGGCTACAGACAACCGCTGGAATTGCTAAAAAACAAATTCGGTGAAAATAAACTCAGGATTTATGAAATCGATTTACAAAATGATTTGGGCAAATTATTTAAAAACGAAAAAGATATTTCGGCTGTTCTTCATTATGCTGCTTCTTGTATTGTAGACGAATCGATGAATAAACCGGAAAAGTATTTTAAAAATAATATTCTTGGTACTTTAAATCTTTTGGAGAGTATGACCGCTAATAATATATTAAATTTTGTCTTTTCCTCGACTGCGGCTGTCTATGGTGAGGCTAAAAAAATACCCGTTGAGGAAAATCATCCAACCGAACCGGTAAATGTCTATGGCGAATCAAAACTGATTGCGGAAAAAATAATCCAATGGTATGGGAAAGTTAAAGGAGTTAAATATTGCATCTTAAGATATTTTAATGTCTGCGCGGCTTCTGACGACGGATTGATCGGTGATTCCAAAAAACCCTCAAGTCTGCTTGTGCAAAATTCTGTAAGAGGTGCATTGGGTATTGCGCCTTTTTATTTGACCTGTCCCGAAGTGGATACGCCGGATCAGACTCCGATAAGAGATTATGTTAATGTTGTCGATTTGAATGAGGCTCACTTTGTTGCTCTTGATTATCTAATGAAGGGTGGAAAAAGTGAAATAATCAATCTGGGAACCGGTACCGGTAATTCGGTGCTGGAAATAGTTAATCAAGTACAGGAAATAACCGGTAAAAAATTTGAAATTAAAAAAACCACACCTCGGAAAGGCGATCCGGCGAGAATTGTAGCTTCAATCGAAAAAGCCAAAAAAGTTTTAGGCTGGAAACCAAGAAGATTAATTGCAGACAGTGTAAAATCCCTCGTCAAATGGTACGGTCCTCACCCCCAGGGATGGGAAAAATAATTTGCTTTAATAGATTAATTAATTAAAGTAACTTACTATTATGTTAAGAGGCAAAATTAGTTCAATTTTTTTGGATGTTGACGGAACGCTATCTGATGATATATCGTGGTTAAAAATTACGGAAAGTTTGGGGGCCTCTAAGGAAAAACATATTTCTCTCTTTGAGAAGTTAAAACGAGGTCAAATAAATTATGAAGATGCAAAAATTAAATTAATAAATTTGTGGCAGAAAACAGGAAATGCAAATCAAAAATTTATGGAAAAAACTTATCGTTCCTGGAACTTAAGGCAAGACGCTAATGAGATAATCGATTATCTTAAAAAAAATTATTTAGTTTGTTTAATTTCAGGGGCTACTGATTTATATGTTCAGACAGTCGCAGAAAAGTTAGGTGTTCCAGACTGGTTTGCAAATACCGAACTTATTTTTGATTCTAAAGGTAATCTGATTGATTTCATTTATTTTCAAAATCAAGCTGAAAAAAAACATGAGCAATTCAAAGAGTATATAAAAAAATATAAAATATCTCAGTCAAAATGTGCAGTAATTGGAGACGGTGACAGTGATATAGTTTTATTCAAGGAATTAAAATATGGTATAGAAGTTAACGAGTTTCCGCATAGTGAGTTACAAAAGCTGGCATGGAAGTCTGTCAGGAAACTAATTGATTTAAAAGAAATTTTTTAGGATATACTTCTTATAGAGTATGAATTCGTACCAGGATCGAAGTAAACCTGCAAGGATTCCACGCCAGCTGTCACGGATGCCAAGGTGCCAGATTGTCCAGCGGAGGAAGATATAAGCTGGCAAAACTAACATTTTTAATAAAGCCAGGTGTAAGCTGTCATTTATTTCCTTGATCTGAACATCGGTATAGGAATTAAATTTGCGAAATATAGTTTTTAGATCTGGATGAGAGTAATGTAAAATTGAGTTTTTTAGATAACCAATTTCGCCTTTAACTTTGAATAGTTCATGTACTTCTACAATCGGATCATATCTGGCGAACTGCGGACGGAATAGTCTAACTAAGCGGTCATAAGCCCAATCCCCGCCTTTTAGAAAAGCTCCTAGGAAAAAAGGTTTGCGGGGAATACCGAAAGCAACAATTTCCTTATACCTAAAAAAAGTAGATTCTGTCACTCGCGATCCCTTCTCTACTGCGAGGCTCGGCACTTCATACCTGCCATCCGCTTCTCGCAGAGTCACCTCGCTCGTGACACCTACTTTTTTTTCATTTCCGCCAACTTTTGTTAAAAGAAATATAATTTCATTTTTTAATCCATCGCTTACAACTTCATCAGCATCCACTCTTAAAATCCAATCAGTATTGCAGTTATCGATTACCCAATTAATATTTTTCTGAACCGCTCTAAAGTCATCTTTTTTAGAAAAGTTTTTTTTGATGACTTCGGCACCCAGTTTTTTGGCGATTTCTCCGGTTTTGTCATTACCCATCCATATCACGATTACTCTATCGCAAAAGTCCAGGCTTTTTATACAGCGGGTAATATTTTTCTCTTCATTTTTCGCCGGAATAACAGCTGTTATTGTTTGTACCATGTAGGATTTATCCAAAAATTAAGAATAACAATACCAATATATAATATCAGGTAAGAGAGAATAAATGGCATTTTGCTTTTATATTCTTCAATTCCTCTAAGAAAAAAATAACCAAAAGGCACCACTAAGCTCACCAGGAATGAACCTTTGACTGTCGAATAAAGCGGAATTTTGAGATTATAAAGAATATAAGAAATAAAAAGAAATAACGGATAAATAATAAAAAGTAAATTATTAACTGAAATGTTTTTTATTTCCTTGAAGTATCCAAAGACCGAAATAAAAAAAATAGGTATGGTGAAAACCATCAGCAGGATTCCTTTTTTTGAATATTCTTGAACCGGTAAAAGAACATTATGACCATCATAAAACCAAGAAAAATAAGTTCCGGGTAACAAAGAGTAATGGTGAGATTTGTAAAGATCCATTTTTGAAAAACCGGTAAGATCAGTGAAGAATTTTAGATTCCTGCCGGTGGGTTTTTGTCGGTCTTGAAACCGGGGAAAGTCAACAGATGAGATAAAGGGATTTTTATACAAAATCAGATTTCTACCATAAAACCAACCCGAGATTAATATGGCAACAGACAATGGAAGTATTAATAATTTTAAGGCATTAATTAATTTTTTTCTCTGTGGCCAAAATTCGCTTAAACATATAGATAAAAGTAAGACAAAAGCTGTAGCTTTTGCCAACAAAGAAAGACCTATTAATATTCCTAAAAATATTTTTGAGTTTTGCTTTAAATTGTTTATGTTTAGTAAATAATAAATTAAAGTTAAACTAATCATCACTCCGGAAAAAAACTCGTTACTTATAGTCGGGGTTAGATATAAAACAACAGGCAATGATGTAATAATTACAGCCCCTAAATAAGCGAGGCTCGAATCTTTAAAGACTTTTTTATAAAAATAATAAGAAAAGATGGTTAAAATTATCCAAGTTATAAAGCCGATTAACTTTACCTGCGTTGTATTGGGAAAAATTGAGGCAATTAAATAGTAAAGCGGAGGTTGGTATAACTCCCAACCTTCAGACGGTAAAGGGATTCTTTTTTCCGTTTTAATGAAGGAAATATAGTCTCGATGATTTAAGGCGTCGAAACCTCTTGAAGTCGGAAAAGACAGAAGATTATGAATTTGAAGAATGCAGACGGTGACTAATAATAAAAGAAAAATCTTATTCATTTTTTCGGATGATTGCTTTATAAATTCCACTACTAATTACCTGATCCTTTTCTCTTTTTTTAAACTTATTTTTTCCGGTGACTATAACCTTTAGATCCGGTTTCTTATTAGATATATCCTGTTGATATATCCAGCCGAACATCTCGTCTGCCTGGCTGTTAGCAGGTTTTTTGCCATACGCTTCAAAAAGATAGCGCCAGCCGCCGAAATAAAGATATTTTTCGGACGTATCCATTCGAAAGCTTTTTTTACCCACAAGCTGCAAAGATTTTTTAATCAAAGATTTTTTTGCCAGTAATCCTGAATCGGTCTTCCAACCAAGTACCGTTGTAAAAGCGACTACAACATAAATTACAAATAAAATTAAAAGTATTCCCGTATTAATCTTTTTCAGATATTTGGCCAGAAATAATGAAAATAGAGGGATAAAACCTAAAAGATAATAACTATTAAATTTCGCTCCGACCGATTTCGTCTGTAAAAGTCTTAAGGGGGTTTTAAGATTGTCGAAGTTATGAACAAAATCATAGACTATAAGCGGAGAATAAATTACAAAAAATATGACCAGGGAAACTAAAAAAATAAAAGGCCGAGGTCTGCGTTTGACTTCGAATAAACGTTTAATCGAAGTAATTATAATAATAGGTAAATATAACAACAAGGAAGCATGGATATGGAATGATATACCCAAAAGTAATGCAAGTAAAATATACCAGTAATCATTTTTAGTAGATTTTATTAGACCGTAAAATATAAGAATTGAAATTAAAGGAACCAAGGTAGAATTCCAGAATCTACGATCATAAATCAGCACAAAAGGCAGAAAAGAATATACAGAAGTTGCAATCAATCCTGCCTTTTTATCAAGCAGATTTTTTGTTACAAAATACAGGGTGATAAGAGTAATCATCGCAATGACCGAAGCCGAATAACCTAAGATTACCGGATCAAGTTTACCAATCCATAATAATAAGGCGTGCAGGTAAACAAGACCTGGTCCTATATAAAAACCTGTATTAGCCGCACTTAATCCGATCCAGATCGGGTGAAAATCTTTTATGATGCTCAGAGCCAAAAGAGACTGGTATTCTTCGTCAATATCGAAAAAAAAAAGTTCGGGAATCTTCCAGAAGCGAAGAATGAAACTTAAAGTAAAAATTATAATTATAAACCAGTTTGACTTAATAAAATTTTTCATAGAAGAAATTTATTAGATTCTGTCTCGAATTCCCTCCTACGAGTGCTCGAACCATCCATCTGCTGATGCAGAGGATGGAAAAATTCTGCGCGCTCGCAGGAGTCCTTCCTTCTCGCCACCTAATAAATTTTTAATTACTAAAAATATAAGCATAAAAGACACCTTCATTAAATTCGGAAATAATTTTTTCCTCCACTTTAGTTTGGTATTCCGATATTATTATTCTAAGAGCCGGTTTCTCGTTTGAAATTTCATCCCTATAGATCCAGCCGAAGAATTCATCAGCGTGGCTTTGGGAAGGGGTTTGACCGTAGGCTTTAAATAAATATCTCCACCCTCCGGCAGAGTGATATTTGCGTTTGTCCAAAGTTGTGGTTTCCAAGTAAAAGGAATCATTTCTGACTGTTTTCATTACTTTTTGAATTAATTTTTTTCTTGTTGTAAGTCCGAATTGTTCCTGTTTGAGCGTTACTAAGGAATACAAATTGATCAGAACAAAAATTAACATTATCACAATTCCTGTTCTTGCCGGTATACTTTCCAAAAATAAACCGATATTAATTGCAAAAAGTGTCAGAAATCCCAGCAGATAATAGGCAACTACTCCACCCGGATAGAAAAGATAAACGGCTAGAAACGAGATAAAAGTTAAAGCCAATATCCGGTTAAGCGGAATGGATAAGGATTTAAATAAAAACCAAAGCAAAATAATTAAAGAAAAGATGCTCAATGGCAAAAATGTTGGCGTTATATTGCCGTGTATTCCTAACTGAATTTCGTCCTGGATATTGCTTAATGGCCTGATGAACCAGATCCGGGAGAACGTATTCATAAGTTGGGAAAACGAAGATGTCAAATTAATCTGATTATTTTGTTCTAAAAACTTATTTACCAACCTGACCGGCATTAACATATTATCGAAGTTATGATTCAGATCAAAAATTAAAAGAGGAAAGGTTGTTAAAAGAAAAGCGAGAACAGATAAGAGATATACGAAGGGTGTTATTTTTTTACGAGATAACCAGACAATGTAAATAACTGCTGGCCAAAAAGCCAAAAGCGACAGATGAATATGGAGTGAAAGACCGATAAATGCACTGACCAATATGAGCCATTTCCGGTTCTCTGTCGTTTTATACAGAAGAAAGATCATCCAGATTGAAAAAAAAGCAATGGGTGTTGCGCTCCAGTATCTTCTGTCAAAAAAATTTAAAAAAAGGGAACCGGTATAAAATGCCGTTGCATATAGCGCAGTCTTATGCGAAAAAATATTTTTAGTCACGTAATAAATACTTAATGTTGTTATGACTCCAAGCGCCGATCCGAAAAACGCCAGAATTATAGGGTCTTTAGTAATAAATAACAAAATTGCGGTAAGATAAGTAACTCCCGGACCAAGATAATAATTGACATTGGAGGCGCTTACTCCCGTCCAGACGGGATGAAAGTTTTTTACCTGTTCCCAGGCTAAAAGCACCTGGTATTCCTCGTCAAAATTAAAGGTAAAAAATTCGGAGATTTTATAAAAGCGGGAAAAAATAGATGTGAAGAGGATTAAAATTAAAGGATAATTATTTTTTATAAATTTATTAACCATAATTTTATTAAAAAGTAGATTCTGTCACTCGTGATCCCTTCTCTCCTGCGAGGCTCTGTGCGAGATCCGCACAATCCGCTTCTCGGAGAGTCACCTCACTCGTGACACCTACTTTTTATTTACCATTTAAAAAATAAACATAATAAACCCCTTGATTAAAACTGTATAGCGGTTTTTGGGTTAATTTTTTTTTATTTTCCGATACGATTACTTTTAAATCCGGTTCTATCTTTAAAATCTCATCAGGATAAATCCAGCCGAGCACTGAGTCTATATTGCTTCGGCCCGGGGTTCTGCCATAGAGTTTGAAAAGCAATCTCCAACCGGCATAAGCATATTCGGGATTAGGCAGGGGGCCTGCTGT